>Ga0209694_1000009_pt1 | contig 474776 bp, 433 predicted proteins | sample GluameincwithD2O_FD_187499 | JGI IMG/M metagenome (GOLD analysis project Ga0209694, IMG submission 187499) | Mouse cecum microbial communities from Vienna, Austria - Glucosamine amended microcosms incubated with D2O (SPAdes) (version 2) | ecosystem: Host-associated > Mammals > Digestive system...
GACCTGGTGCAATTCACTGCCGAGAAAGATCTTAGCATATCATACACCAGATGAAATCTTTGAAAGAGAATTAGATCACATCTATCAAGCAGCTTAAGTGTTCAATTTATTATTGCAATTTACGAAAGATTAAATTTAAATCTCTTCGAGAAAAATTTAGTGCTTTAGGAGTTCAGCTACTTTCTGCAATTATTTCATCCTTTGTAATCGGATATGGAGTGATATATCTACAATCAACAATTCTTAATGTAACTATTCCTAATTTTACTTTACTTGGTTTATTCCTATCACTATGCGCATTCTCGTTCATTATTTTTATTAACGGCGTAGAGTCTTGGGTAGGATTAATTTCAATTCCTATTTTTATGTTACTTTTATTCTTCGCTGCCCCATTGCTAACCGCTATACCTGAATCATTAAATGGCTTTTACAGTACACTGTCTAATTGGTTACCTATGTCCTACATGTATAGAGGTGTCAAAAGTATTATGTACTTTAACAACTCACCTTCTCAGTCAATAATTATGGGTTTAATTTATACTATAATCGTTGGACTAATTTTAGTAATAAGTGCTCAATTTAAAAAAGATAAGAAAAAGGAAGTCGATGCTTAATGAAACTGTTCATCTTAGGGGCCACTGGCCGAACTGGAAAAGAATTAATTAAACAAGCAACGGAACGTGGATATGAAATAGTAGCATATGTACGTTCACCACAAAAATTAGTACCACAGGACAATCTCAAAGTTATTCAAGGCAATCTCAATGAAACATCAAAAATGGAACACGCCTTAGCTTCTTGTGATGCTGTTTTAGTAACTCTCGGCAATCCTGTAAATGACAGTTCAGCTAATTTGTTTGAAGGTCTAATGCCTAATCTTATTAAAAGCATGCAACACACAAACGTATCTCGAATTATTAGTCTATCTAGTTTAGGAACTGGAGATACAATTAAGAATGTCTCCTATCCCTATAAACTGGGTGTCAAAACTTTTTTAAAAGGAAACCAAGCTGATCATGAAAAAGGAGAACAACATCTTATCCATTCTAATTTGAATTGGACTCTAATTTATCCAGGTCCCTTATTTAATGGAGATAAAACTTCCCATCCTTTAGTAAAAAATGCAGCGTCTGGATATAAGATGCCTGGTGCTCCTAGAACCAACCGAGCCGATGTTGCTGCCGTCATGTTAGATCAATTAAATAATAAATCAAGTTATAAACAAAAATTAATTATGTGTTCAAAACAGGAGGACTGAAAATGAACAACATACCAAAATTAAAGGAGATGTTATTAGCAAGTCACTTCACAGTAGCTATCACAGGAGCTGGAATTTCCAATAATTGCGGAATCGCAGATATGGAAAAGATGAATGTCTTAAATGCTATCGAAACTTCTTTAGCTCCCCTCGTTCAGATGCATCCCGAACACTCTTACAATTTGTTACGTAAATCATTTTTAAAAGGAATTTTCGAAAAAGGACCTTCTCTAACTCATCGTAAAATTTCCACTTTAGAAAAAGATGGGTTAATACAAGGTACAATTACTACCAATATTGATCATCTACATTCTTTAGCTGGTTCAACACAAGTAGCAGAAATTCAAGGTTCATATGCTATCAACAAATGCTCTCAATGCGGACATCATAATGATAATATTGAAATTTGGAACAATGGGCATGCGCCCCGATGCTCAAAATGCAATGGCTTAATGTTATCCTTTCCTGTTTATTCTCATGTTGGTGTCTATGAAAAGGCAATGACCCAAGCTAAACAATGGATGACAAAAGCTGAATTAGTACTAATTGTTGGCTCTAAAGGAAACTATAGTTACTACTTGAATAATTTATCTCCCTCAACCTCTATTATTCAAATAAATCCTCAAGTAACTCAATTTGATAATATTGCTACACTAAATATAAAAGATGAAGCCGATAACGTCTTCAAAAAATTATAAATAATACTATACGCAAGCTAAAAACCACTTATATACATTTTCCTGTTGTTGAATATCTCTGATATTCTATCGACAGGATTTTTTTACGTAAAAAAAGAGGCCATAGTCCTCTCTTACTTAAAATCCTTCTTCGACCAATTCAATTAAGTGTATGGAGATTCAAACTATGTCCTCTTTAAATGATTAAATTAAATTTACTCTTGATATTGAAGATAAAAACATTATTTTTTCTGATTATTCAAATGAAAATATTAACGGTAAGATTTACAAAATATATTTAGCTGAGCTGATCCAGCCTACTTGTCCTTATTGTCGTTCTACTAATCTTAAGCATAACGGTCATTACGTCTCTAACGTTCGTTTCATTACTGCTGATGCTAGTAAGCCCGTTACTATCAGATTAAGAAAACAACGTGTTCTCTGCAATTACTGTTTAAAAAGATCTATGGCTCAATCTAATCTGGTTAATAAAGGCTGCTATATCTCTAACACTTCTAAGCGAAAAATACTTTCTGCTCTTACTGAAGATCGTTCAATGACCAGCATTGCTAGAGAACATAATGTATCTGTCAACACGGTTCAAAGAGTATTAGAAGTCTGCTCTTCTAAGTTCTATGATGCCTTTGATCATCTCCCTGAACACTTAGCTTTTGATGAATTTAAGGGCGTAGGCAAAAAGCTTCACTTTATTTGTCTAGATGGTGATACTCACAAAGTTGTTCAAATTCTTAGAACTCGTTTCAAACCTGATATTCTACGCTATTTTTACAAGTTCACTCCTAAAGCTCGTGCAATGGTTAAAACAGTAACTATGGATCTTAATTGTTATTATCCTTTAGTTGCTAGAGAATTATTTCCAAATGCTCAGATAGTTATTGACCGTTTTCATATGGTTCAAATGCTTACTAGATCGTTTAATATTTTCAGAGTTCAAATCATGAAGCAATTTAATAAAAGAAGCCGTGAATATAAGCTTTTAAAGTCCCCTTGGAAGCTTTATCTCATGAAATATGACAAACTTAATAAGACTACTCCTTATTACGACTGGCATTTTAAGGACTGTCTAACACAGGAACATGTTGTCTTAGATGGTTTAGATTGTGACCAAACCTTAGAAAATACTTATCGGGTTATGCAGGACTTTATGACTGCTATTCAGGATAACGATGAAAAGAAAGTTATCCATCTACTTCATTCAAAACAAAATGTTGGTAAACAAATGCATCAAACTCTATTAACTTTTAAACGTAATTATTCTGGTGTCCTAAACGGTATTACCTCAACTTATTCTAATGGTTGTCTTGAAGGAGTTAACCGTAAGATTAAACAAATTGAGCGTACTGCTTATGGCTATAGAAATTTCAAACATTTATTAATTAGAATTAGACTCGAAGAAAATATTATAAAAGAAAAGGAATCAAACAGCTATTTCTTAACTGCTTAATTCCTTCTTAAAATTATCTATCAACAGGATTTGCAAAAGAGCCCTTATATTCTCATTTAAGGATGGTATTAAATTTCAAAATAATATTAAAGATTCTGTCACTTAAACTATGTATCAGTAATGTCACTCTCTGTTATCCCAACGTATTTTCAATAGAAGTAGTCTTTTTAAGATAGAAAATACTGATAATTACTTAATTTTTCTCAACAAAAAAGACATCCCTTTCGAGATGTCTTTTGCATAAAACGTAATATAAAATATTAACGCTTTGAGAATTGTGAAGCTTTGCGGGCTTTCTTCAAACCTGGCTTCTTTCTTTCCTTCATTCTTGGGTCACGAGTTAACATGCCAGCCTTCTTAAGAGGACCACGGAAATCTGGGTCAACTTCAAGAAGTGCACGTGCAATACCTAAACGAATTGCACCAGCTTGTCCTGAGAAACCACCACCGTTAACGTTAACTAAAATGTCGTATTGACCTTCAGTTTCAGTTAATGCTAATGGTTGCTTCATATCTTGAACCAAGTTAGGGTATGGAATGTACTTAGTTACGTCTTCTTTGTTAATGGTAATTTGACCGTTACCTGGTACTAAACGTACGCGGGCAACAGAATCTTTACGACGACCAGTTCCAGCGTAAGCTGCTTGTTGTGCCATTATTTAAAACCTCCTAGATTAATTCGTTGATGTCTAACTTTTCAGGCTTTTGTGCTGCGTGTTCGTGGTCTTCACCAGCGTAAACATGCATCTTCATGAATTCTTGGTGACCAAGAGTATTCTTTGGCAACATGCCTTTTACAGATAATTCAACTAATCTTACTGGGTTCTTAGCTAATAATTCACCGGCAGGAGTAGCTCTTAAGCCACCACGGTAATCTGAGTGGCGGTAGTAGATCTTATCAGTTGCTTTTTTACCAGTCAACTTCAATTTAGCTGCGTTAACAACAATAACATAATCACCAGTATCAACATTTGGTGTATATTGAGGCTTATTCTTACCTCTTAAAATTGATGCTACAGCAGTTGATAAACGACCAAGTGAAACATCAGTCGCATCGATAACATACCACTTACGTTTAATATCACTAGTTTTAGCTAATGGGGTAGTACGCACTTTAAATTCCTCCGTTTTTCTTCTGTTTGACAAACAATAAGTTTCCGGGGCCTATCGTGGACAAACATACGTATACTAATTTACGTCGTTTTGCCTGAAAAGTCAATCCTTTTTAAGGTCCAAACGATATTTTTTAGGAATATCTTCATAAAAAACTTGTTGTAAATATAGTCCACTGGCTGGTGCAGTAGTTCGAACTTCTTGTCGGTCTTTTGCCTTTAAAACTCTTGGTATATCATCAACAGGTCTTTTTTTATTGCCTATTTCTAACAAAGTTCCAACTAAGATTCTTACCATGTTATATAAAAAGCCATTTCCAATAAAATCAAAAATGATCTGCTTTTTATCTGGGTCTGGCGTAATATTCACATAGTAAATTGTTCGCACCTTATCCACAATTTGTCCACCGCTAGCAGCAAAACTAGTAAAATCGTGTTCACCAATCAAATCTTTAGCTGCCTGCTGCATTAGCGAAATATCTAAAGGATAGGGATAATGCCCGGTATAAAAACGATTAAAAGGGTCTGTAAAACGATGTTGATCTACTATATATCGATACCATTTTCCTTTAGTTGAATATTGAACATGAAAATCTTCATCAACAATTTCACTTTCAAAGAAAACTGTGTCAATCGGCATGAGGGCATTTAAAGCAAGCATCATATTTTTAGCTGGGATTTCTTTTCCCGGATAGTCAAAGTGAATAACTTGTCCTTTAGCATGAACACCAGCATCAGTTCTTCCAGATCCGTGCACTACCACTCTTTTTCCTTTAGTCATCTTTTTTAATGCTTCTTCAATCACGCCTTGGACAGTTCGTTCATTCGGTTGAATTTGAAATCCATGAAAAAGATGACCATCATAGGCCATGGTTAATTTATATCTTGTAGTCATTAATTAATACGTCCTTGTAAGTAATAAAATTAGCGTCAATAGTGCGAAATAGCCTAAGTTAATCCAATCATACTTTGACCACTTTAAAACTCGATAGCGGGTCCTTTTTGCCCCTTCTCGATAACCTCTTGCTTCCATAGCCGTAGCCAAATCAATTGCAACAGTTAAGGAACTAATAAATAAGGGAATTAAAATTGGGATAATCGAATGAATTCTCTTAATTAAGCCTCCACTATTAAAATCGGCTCCACGTGCTCTCTGAGCATTCATAATTCGTACTGCTTGATCTAATAATGTCGGCACAAAGCGAAGCGCAATAGACATTACAAGAGCAATTTGAGCTACTGGAACTTTTAGGTAGCCAAGAGGTTTTAAGATCCATTCCATTCCATCTGCAATTTCTAATGATGTGGTCGTCAGCGTAAGAACTGTCGAAATCAGAATAATCATTACAAAACGAATAAAGATAAAAATAGAATTCTGAATACCATATTCACTAATGTTGAAAATTCCCCACTGCCAATAAACTTTTCCACCTGTAGTAAAAAACAATTGCAAAACTGAAGTAAATAGAATTAACCAAATTAATGGCTTTACTCCATCCCAAAATACTTTAGGCTTTAATTTTGTTGCCCAAACAGCAAGTAAAGTAAATATCGATAAAAAGAAGTAGGACAACCAATTATTAGCCAGAAAGATAATAACAATAAATAAAAATGTTGCAATTATCTTTCCTCTAGGATCCATTTTATAAACGATAGAATCACCAGGAATATAACGTCCAATAATAATTTTACTCATCCATGTCCCCCTTCTTCTTTAGCTCATTTGCAACTTTACTTACTAACGACTCAATAGTTAGTGGCATCTCTGAAAATTGAAAACCACCTTTTTGTAGCTCCCGAGTTAGTCTACTAGTTGCGGGTTCATCGAGATAGTGTTTTTTTACCCACTCCTGATCAGAAAAAATCTCTTGTGGACTAGCATGTTTTATTAAATGACCATGATCAAGGACTAACATATCATCTGCATATTCACTAATATCATCCATATTATGTGAAATTAGAATGACTGTATGGCCAGCTCGTTGGTACTCCTTAAATATCTCAAACATTTGCTTCTGTCCTTCAGGATCTAGTCCAGCTGCAGGTTCATCGAGACATAAAATTTCTGGTTCATACGCCATCACACCTGCAATTGCCACACGACGCATTTGACCTCCAGAAAGTTCAAAAGGAGATTTATCCATCATATCTTCAGAAAGACCTACTTTTTTAATCCACTCTACTGCTTGCTCTTTTGCCTTTTGTTCTGAAAAGCCAAAATTAAGTGGACCAAACATCACGTCTTTAAGCACAGTTTCTTCAAATAGTTGATTTTCAGGAAATTGAAACACTAAGCCTACTTTTTTTCGAATTGCTTTTAGTGACTTGCTTGAAGTATTTGCATTAATCTGCTCACCCGCTACAGTGATTTCACCCTTACTTGGAAGCAATAAGCCATCAAAATGCTGCATGAGAGTAGACTTTCCACTTCCGGTATGGCCAGCAATTGCGACAAAGGATCCTTTTTCTATTTTAAAAGATATATCTATCAATCCTTGAGTTTGAAATGGGGTTCCAGGTGCATAAACATAATCTACATTTTTGAATTCAATTGACACAAATACTTCACCAACTTTTCCTCACTATTGACTTCTCGAGGGATATGAATTTCTTTTTTTATAAGTTCATTTTTAACCTTATAAAATAAAGGGAGCTCTAATCCGGCACTTTTTATTAAAACCTCGTTTTCAAATATCTCTCTTGGAGAGCCACTAGCCAATAATTTTCCTTTATCTAAAACTAACATCTGTTCTGCTTGTACCGCTTCATTAATATCATGAGTAATAGAGAAGATAGTCAGACCATTTTTATTTTGCAAATCTCGTATAAGACTAAGAATCTTCGCTTTACCTGCTGGATCTAACATACTAGTTGATTCGTCTAAAATTATTAATTTTGGTCCAATCGCTAAAATACCGGCAATAGCTACTCTTTGCTTTTGACCTCCAGACAAATATTGAGGTTCGCTTTTTTGAAAGTCAAGCATATCCACTTGCTCAAGTACATCATGAACAATAGTCTGCATCTTAGAACGAGAAACTTGACGATTCTCAAGACCAAAAGCTACATCATCTTCCACCGTAGCACCAACAAATTGATTATCAGGATTTTGGAATACAATTCCTACACGGTCTCTAATATCCCACATTGTTTTCTCTGTCAGCTCAATACCATCAACGTTAATTACCGTTCTAGGATTATCATTGGGTAAAAGAATGCCATCCAATAAACGGGCAATTGTTGATTTTCCGCTCCCATTATGACCTACCAAAGTAGTCCATGATCCTCTAGGAATTGAGAAACTAATATCATTTACAGCAGGTACTTTACTATCTTTATAGGTAAAAGAAAGATGCTTAACCGTTACTATATTATCTTTCATAAATATTCACTGCTCTTTTTCCATAATATGTCATTGTATCAATTATATATAAAAAAAGAGCAAAAAAAAATCATCCACAAAGAGGGATGATTTAACATCTAAGCTAGACTAGGCAAAAGCCACCATCATCACGCTTATTCTCACTTTTGTGAAAGATTTATAAAATAATATTATATTTTACCTAATTAAACTAATTCAATGATTACCATTGGAGCAGCGTCACCCTTACGTGGGTTAGCTAACTTGTACATTCTGGTGTAACCACCATTACGATCTTTGTAACGAGGTGCAATGTCACTGAAAAGTTTTTGAAGTGCTGATTTTACAACAACTGCATCTTTTTCTTCATGAATATCAGCAATTTCATTACGAACAAAAGCAGCTGCCTTTCTTCTAGCACTTAAATCACCGCGTTTACCTAAAGTAATCATTTTTTCGGTAGTTTTGCGGATTTCTTTAGCACGGGTTTCAGTAGTAACAATGCGTTCGTTCATGATCAATTGAGTAGTCATTTCTCTAAGCATTGCTTTTCTGTGTGCACTATCGCGACCTAATTTACGGTATGCCATGAGTTTTCCCTCCTTATTATTCCTACTTAGTCATCTTGACGAAGTGATAGACCAAGATCGGCAAGTTTATTCTTTACTTCTTCTAATGACTTACGTCCTAAGTTACGTACGCGCATCATATCTGCTTCAGATTTATCAGTTAATTCTTGAACAGTATTAATTCCTGCACGTTTCAAGCAGTTATAGGAACGAACAGACAAATCAAGCTCTTCGATCGTCATCTCAAGCTTCTTTTCGTTCTTATCGTCCTCTTTTTCTACCATTACATCATCAAACTGCGCATCCATATCAGTAGACATAAATACTTTGAAGTGTTCTACAAGAATCTTCGCAGCGAAACTAAGGGCATCATTAGGTGTGATTGAACCATCAGTCCAAATTTCTAAAGTTAATTTGTCATAGTCATCTCTCTTACCAACACGAGCACTTTCAACTTGGTAGTTAACTTTTTTGATTGGTGAGAAGAGTGAATCAACGGGGATGACACCAATAGGCATGTCATCTGTCTTGTTTTCACTTGCGGGAACATAACCACGACCAGTCTTGATCGCAACGTTCATATGCAAATGGCCACCATCAGCAATACTACAAATATATTGATCTGGATTTAAGACCTCAATATCAGAGTCGACCTTCAAATCAGCAGCAGTTACAATTGCTGGTCCAGTTACATCGATTTCAGCAATTTTTTCTTCATCTGAGAGTGACTTTAACTCTAGTTTCTTCAAATTAAGAATGATCTTCGTGACGTCTTCTCTAACGCCAGGAATTGTTGAAAATTCATGTAACACACCATCAATCTGAATGTAAGAAAGTGCCGTACCTGGAATAGAAGTAAGTAAAACTCGACGGAGTGAGTTACCTAAAGTAGTCCCGAAACCGCGTTCCAGTGGTTCGACAACAAACTTACCGTATGCCTCCTCTTGGTCTACTACGGTAATATTTGGTTTTTCAAATTCAATCATTACTGGGCCCCTTTCAAAACGTAATGTCCTGCACGCAGGAATAAACTAGACACGACGACGTTTTGGTGGTCTGGAACCGTTGTGCGGCACTGGAGTAACGTCGCGAATAGCAGTGATTTCAAGACCTGCAGCTTGAAGTGCTCTAATAGCAGCTTCACGACCTGCACCTGGGCCTTTAACTGAAACTTCAACATGCTTCATGCCTTGATCCATTGCAGATTTTGCAGCTGCTTCTGCGGCCATTTGAGCAGCAAATGGTGTAGACTTACGACTACCCTTAAAACCTAAAGCACCAGCGGAAGACCATGCGACTGCGTTACCTTGTACATCAGTAATCATGACCAAGGTATTGTTAAACGTAGAATGAATATGAGCAACGCCGCTTTCAACATGCTTCTTTACACGGCGTTTACGTGCTGTTTTCTTTGCAGCCATTAACTTAACCTCCTATTTAATAAATTATTTTCTCTTTGAACCCTTACGAGTACGAGCATTATTCTTGGTATTTTGACCACGAACTGGTAAGCCACGACGGTGACGAATACCACGGTATGAGCCAATTTCAACTAAACGCTTGATGTTAAGGCTAACTTCACGACGAAGATCACCTTCAACACGGTACTTGTCTACTTCGCTACGTAATTTTTCTTGATCTTCTGGAGTCAAGTCATTAGTACGAATGTCTTCAGAAATACCAGCATCTTTACAAATCTTTTTTGCAGTTGGTTCACCAATACCATAGATATAAGTTAATGCGACTACAACTCTTTTATTTCTGGGTAAGTCAACACCAGCAATACGTGCCATTAAATTGCACCTCCTAATAAAAATATCTAACTATTAACCTTGACGTTGTTTGTGCTTAGGGTTTGCAGAGCAAATCACCATAACACGACCATGTCTTTTGATAATCTTGCAATGTTCACACATTGGTTTAACAGATGGTCTAACTTTCATGTTTGCCTCCGTAATTACTTAATAAAACGATACGTAATCCTACCCTTAGTTAAATCATATGGTGATAATTCAACTGTTACTCTATCACCAGGTAAAATTCTAATGTAGTGCATTCTAATTTTACCAGACACATGAGCTAAAATAGTTGCACCATTTTCTAATTCAACTTTAAACATAGCATTAGGTAAGGTATCAACTACCTTACCCTCAACTTCGATGACATCTTCTTTTGCCAAAATTGTTCCTCCACATGAACAAATAGTCACACTTAGGCATTATAACACGGAATTGTAAAAAAACAATAACAGACTAGTCTTTACTTAAAATTTTGTCAATGTCTTCAAATACTTTTTCCGGAGTTTGTTCACCGTTAACAGTTGAAAGAATTCCTTTTTCTTCATAAAAATCACGAAGAGGAGTATTCATTTTCTTGTTAACTTCTAAGCGATTTTTAACAACTTCTGGCTTGTCATCCTCACGTTGGAAAAATTCATGTCCTCCGCAACGATCACAAGTACCTTCTACTTTAGTTGGATTTGAAATCTTATTGTAAGTTGCACCACATTTTTTACAAATGTAACGTGCTGATAAACGTTTGATCAAAACATCTTCATCAACATCAATTGCAATTACATTAGTTAACGGTTTTTCCAACCGTTTAGTTATATCTTCAAGAAGTTCTGCTTGAACAGTGGTTCTTGGAAATCCATCCAAGATGAATCCGTTCTTAGTGTCGGGTTGCTTAAGTCGTTCTTCAACTAACTTAGCTGTAACTTCATCTGGGACCAAATTTCCTTTATCAATATAACTTTTAGCTTCCAAACCAACAGGAGTTTCATTAGCCATAGCTTCTCTAAACATATCACCGGTAGAGATATGTGCTAAGTGATACTTATCCACAATGCTTTCAGAAGCTGTTCCTTTGCCTGCCCCAGGCAAACCTAAAAGAATTAAATTAATCATTTTTATCCTTACTATCTAATAAATCCAACGTATTCGCGTTTCATTAGTAACCCATCAACTTGACGAGCTAATTCTAAAACAACACCAATAACGATTAAAAGACTCGTTCCACCAAGACCAATTGAACTTGGTAAACCAAAAATATTTGTAGCAAGTTGTGGTAACAAGGCAACTAGCCCTAAAAATACCGCACCTACTGTAGATAATCTAATCAAAATTTTAGATACATATTTTTGTGTATCTTTTCCTGGCCAAACGCTAGGAATATAGGCTCCTTGCTTTTGCAAGTTCTCAGCCAACTTTTCTGGATTTACTTGAACAAAGGCATAGAAGAAAGTGAACAAAATAATCAATAGTGTATAAATCAGTGCACCAGGTGTAGTTTGTAAACTAAATATTTGATTACAAATCTTAAACCATTGTTCATTTCCATGAGATCTTTGGAAAGCCATCAAAATTGTAGCTGGTGTAATAATAAAGGAACTGGCAAAAATAACTGGAATAACTCCAGACACGTTAACCTTTAATGGTAGGAAACTTTCGGAGCCACTTGTTGCTGCTCTACGAGTATATTGAATAGGTACTCGTAAATCAGCTTGTTGAAACCATGTAACAAATTGAGTTACTAGTAAAATGGCAATAATGATCGCGATGAAGAACAAAATCCCTTGCCAACGATCGCTAGCACTATTATTAATGATGAAATCTTTATATAGTTGATAAATTCCATTTGGAAGGCGAGCAATGATACCTGCAAAAATAATAACAGATACACCATTTCCGAGCCCCTTATCAGTAATCTCATCACCTAGCCAGGTCAAAAGCATTGTCCCAGCAGTCATAATAATGGCAATCTCAATATAGGTTTGAGGAGTTTGCGTTTTAACCAAACCCATTTCAGTTAAAACGTTAAAACCAAGAGTAATTCCTAGACTTTGAACAAAAGCAACGACTAAAGTAAGATAGCGCGTTACCTGATTTGTTTTTCGTCTTCCGACTTCTCCTTGTTTCCCCCACTCAACTAACTTAGGAACAATATCCATTTGGAGTAATTGAATGACAATTTGGGCAGTGATGTAAGGTGAAACACCTAATGAAAAAATAGAATAAGTATCTAATCCACCACCACTAACTGTATCCAACATTGGGACTAAACCAGTTTGTGCAACCCGTGTAATAGCTTTTGCATTAACACCCGGAACCGTAATATTAGCTCCGATTCGATAAAGCAATAGGATAAAGAGAGTAAAGAAGATTTTTGATCTAATATCTTTATCCTTAAAGGCGTTCTTCAAGGTCGAGAACATTAGATCACCTCAACAGTTCCGCCAGCGGCTTCAACAGCTTTTTTAGCAGCTTCTGAGGCTTTGTTAACTTTTACAGTTAACTTAACCTTTAATTCACCGTTAGCTAACAACTTAACTCCTGCAAGTTCTTTTTTAACTAAACCTGATGATTTTAATGTATCGATAGTTACTTCACTACCATCATCAAATCTGTTTAAATCATTTAAATTAATAATAGCGTATTCTTTGCGGTTAACGTTCTTGAAACCACGCTTAGGCATTCTTCTGAATAATGGCATTTGACCACCTTCGAAACCTAAACGAGTCTTACCACCAGTACGAGCTAATTGACCCTTTTGTCCACGACCAGCAGTTTTACCGTAACCACTAGAAGTACCACGACCAACACGTTTTCTGTTGCGACGTGAACCTTCATTTGGTTTTAATTCATTAAGCTTCATTAATTGGCACCTCCTTGGATTCTAATTACTTATTAACCTCTTCAACTGAGATCAGGTGAGCAATCTTCAATAAAGCGCCACGAGTTGCAGCGTTGTCTGGAAGAACAACAGTGCTATTTACCTTACCAAGACCAAGAGCTTTAACAATTTTTCTTTGTTTTGGAAGACGGTGTGCGACGCTTTTAATTAAGGTAACTTTTAAATCCATTATTTAATCTCCTTAATCTTCTAAGCTTTTTGCTGACTCACGAAGCTTCAAAACATCTTCACGAGTCTTTAATTTACTCAAACCGTCCATAGTAGCACGGATAACATTGATTGGTGTATTTGAACCAAGTGATTTAGAAGTAACATCTGAAATACCAGCTAAATCCATGATAATACGAACAGCACCACCAGCAGCAACACCAGAACCAGCTTCAGCAGGCTTCAACATAATGTTACCAGAACCGTAATGGCCCATAACTTCATGTGGAATAGTAGTACCAACAGTAGGTACCTTAATCATTCTCTTTTTACCAGCTTCAACAGCCTTGCGGATAGCTTCTGGGACTTCTTGAGCCTTACCAGTACCAAAACCTACATGACCTTTTCTATCGCCGACGATTACAACAGCAGCAAATCTCATGCGACGACCACCCTTAACAACCTTGGTGATCCGGTTAATTGCTACTAATTGATCTTCAATATCGTCTTTTTTACGATCTTTACGAGAATCTCTACGAGAATCGTTGCGGTTTGCCATTAGTTAATTCTCCTTTCCTAGAATTCTAATCCGTTTTCACGTGCTGCATCAGCAAGAGCTTGAATACGACCGTGGTATAGGTAACCACTTCTGTCAAATACAACACTCTTGATATTCTTCTTAGCAGCAGTTTCAGCTAAAGCTTTACCTACTTCAGCAGCTTGTTCCATTTTAGAACCTTCTGCTGAAATATTTTTATCATTTGTTGAGGCACTTGCAAGCGTTACACCCTCTACATCATCAATTAATTGAGCGTAGATGTTTTTGTTTGAACGGAAAACACTTAAGCGTGGGCGCTCAGCAGTACCAGAAATCTTTCCACGAATACGTTTATGACGCTTTAAGCGTAATTTGTTTTTATCTGGTTTAGAAATCACAATTTCACCTCAAAAATTTTCTATTTATTATTTACCAGTCTTACCTTCCTTGCGACGTACATATTCGTCTTCGTAACGAATACCCTTACCCTTGTAAGGTTCTGGTGGACGAACGTCACGAATTTCTGCCGCAAATTGACCAACAACTTGTTTTGAAATACCTTCGATTTCAATTGAAGTTGCTGATGGAGTTTTAACAGTAATACCTTCTGGTGCTTCAAATTCAACTGGGTGAGAGTAACCAACATTTAAAGTTAATTTCTTACCTTGTGCAACTGCACGGTATCCAACACCAACTAAAGTTAACTTCTTAACATATCCATCAGTTACACCTTCAATCATGGAAGCAAGGTTTGCTCTTTCAGTACCGTGAAGAGCTTTGTCAGCTTCACTTGAACGACTAAAATGAATTTCTCCATCTTTTTGTTCAAAGGTAATGCGTGGATCAAAGTATCTAGTTAATTCACCTTTTGGTCCCTTAACAGTGATGTCGTCACCATTCTTGGTAACTGTGACCTTTTCAGGAACCTCGATGACCTTTAAACCAATTCGGCTCATTAATAGTTCTCCTTTCTGTCAAAATTACCAAACGTAAGCAATAACTTCGCCGCCGACGTTCTTTTCTCTAGCTTCTTTATCAGTAATCACACCTGCAGAAGTAGAAATGATAGCAATACCAAGACCATTAAGAACTTTTGGTAAGTTTTCAGCACTTACATAGTTTCTTAAACCAGGCTTAGAAATACGCTTTAAACCAGAAATAACGCGTTCGTTATTAGGACCGTACTTCAAGAAAATCTTGATCATACCTTGTTTGTTATCATCTTCAACTTGGTAATCGCGAATAAAGCCTTCGTTCTTTAAGATTTCACTAAGTGATTTCTTCATTGATGATGCAGGAATCTCAACAGAAGTATGTTTTGCCATGTTGGCATTTCTAATTCTAGTCAAGTAATCTGCAATAGGATCTGTCATGACCATTTAATTTGCCTCCTTTACCGTTAATTACCAACTTGCCTTTTTAACACCAGGAATTTGACCCTTGTGTGCTAAGTCTTTTAAGCAAATACGGCATAATTTGAACTTGCGGTAAACAGAGTGTGGACGGCCACATCTCTCGCAACGAGTGTATTCACGAGATGAAAACTTAGCAGGACGATGATTTCTGACGATTTGTGATGTTTTAGCCATTAATGTCCTCCAAATTATTTAGCAAAAGGCATACCAAACTCAGTAAGAAGTTCACGAGCTTCTTCATCTGTCTTGGCAGTAGTTACAATAACAACGTCCAAACCTCTAACACGGTTTACCTTGTCGTAATCAATTTCTGGGAAAATTAATTGTTCTTTGATACCTAAAGTGTAGTTACCACGACCATCAAATGATCTAGAACTAATTCCACGGAAATCACGAACTCGAGGAAGAGAAACGTTGATTAATTTGTACAAGAAATCGTACATTCTATCGCCTCTAAGAGTTACCTTAGCACCAATAGACATACCTTCACGTAAACGGAAGTTTGCGATTGATTTCTTAGCTTTAGTAATCAAAGGCTTTTGACCTGAGATTAAAGTCAATTCTTCTACAGCTTCATCAAGATTCTTTGCATTAGAAACTGCATCACCGACACCCATGTTTAAAACGATCTTATCAATCTTAGGAATTTCCATAACTGAATCGTAATTAAACTTTTTGTTCATAGCTGGTGCGATTTCATTTGAGTATTTTTCTACTAAACTGTTTGCCATGTGCGTCCTCCCTCCTATTTGTTGTTATCTTCTTTTTTAGCAATAACTTTTACATTAGATGCATGGATAGAACCTTCTTTTTCTACCACACCACCATTAGCGTTGGTTTGTGAAGGTTTCTCATGCTTTTTGATCTTATTAACACCTTTGACAACGATACGGTTAGTCTTGGCGTTGACTGAAAGTACAGTGCCTTCTTTGCCTTTATCTTTACCGGCAATAACTTTTACTTTGTCACCTGTTTTAACAAACATCAGTGCACCTCCCTAAAAAATTATAAGACTTCAGGAGCAAGAGATACGATCTTCATGAAATCGTGCTCACGCAGTTCACGGGCTACAGGCCCAAAAATACGAGTTCCACGAGGACTCTTATCAGCATTAATTACAACTGCTGCATTTTCGTCGAACTTGATGTATGAACCATCTTCACGGCGTGCACCTGATTTTGTTCTAACAATAACTGCTTTTACAACATCACCTTTTTTGACAACGCCACCTGGTGTTGCTTGTTTAACAGCAGCAACTACGATATCACCAATATTACCGGTCTTACGCTTAGAACCACCTAAAATCTTGATAACTAGGAGTTCTCTTGCACCGGAGTTGTCAGCAACCTTTAAACGGCTTTCGTGTTGGATCACTAGTTTATCCTCCCCTCAATAAAATCCGCGTAATTAAATTGACTTCTTAACAATCTTAGTTAGACGGTAACGCTTCGCATGTGATAATGGACGGGTTTCCATGATACGAACAGTATCGCCAATCTTAGCTTCGTTGTTTTCATCGTGAGCGTAATACTTCTTTGAGTACTTGATACGCTTCTTATAAACAGGGTGGTTCTTGTAGGTATCTACAACAACTGTAATAGTCTTATCCATCTTGTCAGAAACAACTCGACCTTGGTATACGTGACGATTATTTCTTTCGTTAGTTTCGCTCAAGTTAATAACTCCCTTCCGTTAACTAATTCTTGCTCAATTCTTTTTCGCTAAGAATTGTCTTAATTCTAGCAATGTTCTTGCGGACTTGTCTCAAGCGAGCGGTGTTCTCTAATTGACCCGTTGCTTGTTGGAAACGCAAATTAAAAAGTTCTTCTTTATATTGCTTTTCCTTTTCTAACATTTGATCAGTGGTTAATGCTCTGATATCTTTAGCCTTCATTAGATTCGCCACCTACTTCCGAACTCTTCTTAACAAACTTAGTCTTAATTGGAAGCTTGTTTGAAGCAAGTCTTAAAGCTTCACGAGCAACGTCTTCTGAAACGCCACCGATTTCAAACATAATCTTGCCTCTTTTAACAACAGCTACCCAACCAGCTGGTGCACCTTTACCGGAACCCATACGAACACCAACACCTTTTGCAGTGTAGGATTTTTGTGGGAAGATTCTAATCCAAACTTTACCGCCACGCTTCATGAAACGAGTCATAGCAATACGAGCAGCTTCGATTTGTCTATTAGTAATCCAGTGAGATTCAACAGCTTCTAAACCATATTCACCAAATGCAATGGTCTTTCCACCTTTGGCTTCACCACGCATTTTACCGCGGAATTCACGACGGTGCTTTACACGCTTAGGTACTAACACTATTAGTTTCCTCCCTTCGCTTTCTTAGAAGGTTTGTTCTTACGTTGTGGTAAAATTTCTCCACGGTTAATCCAAACCTTAACACCAATTTGACCATAAGTAGTTGCAGCTTCTACCCAAGCATAATCAATATCTGCTCTTAAAGTATGAAGTGGAACACTACCTTCAGTATGCCATTCTCTTCTTGCCATATCAGCACCATTCAAACGACCAGCAGTTTGAACCTTGATACCTTTAGCACCAGAACGCATAGATCTTTGAGTTGCTTGACGAGTTGCACGTCTAAATGCAATTCTTGCTTCAAGTTGACGAGCAATGCCTTCGCCTACTAATTTAGCATCTAAATCAGGCTTCTTAATTTCAACAATATTAATGTGAACGTTCTTGTTAGTTAAAGCACTAAGTTGTTTTCTTAAAGCTTCAACTTCCTTACCACCTTTACCAATAACCATACCAGGCTTAGCAGTGTGGATAGAAATGTTAATTCTGTTTGCAGCACGTTCAATTTCCACAGTGGAAACAGATGCATCAGCTAACTTTTCAGAGATGAACTTTCTAATACGTAAATCTTCATTTAAAGTGTCAGCGTAGTTTTTGTCTGCATACCACTTTGCTTCCCAATCACGGTTAACACCGAGACGGAAACCATTTGGGTTAATCTTTTGACCCATTAAATTTACCTCCCTTAATCGTTCTTCTCAGATACTACAACTACTACGTGGCTAGTTCTCTTATTAATTGGAGAAGCCATACCCTTAGCACGTGGACGGAATCTCTTTAAAGTTGCACCTTCGTTAACGTATGCTTCTGATACGTAAAGGTTTGCACTTTCAAGATCGTAGTTGTGTTCAGCATTTGCAATAGCTGACTTCAATACTTTTTCAACGATTGGGGAAGCAGCTCTTGGCGTAAATTGTAAGATTGCGAGAGCTTCAGCAACACTCTTTCCACGAATAAGGTCTACTACCAAACGGGCTTTTCTAGGAGCGATGCGAACTGTTCTTGCTTCAGCTTTAGCTGAACTAATTTGTTCTGCCATTTAAATGTCTCTCCTTCCTATTATTTACCTACTGTAGTAGTGGCCTTATCAGCGACCTTGTGACCGCGGAAAGTTCTAGTAGGTACGAATTCACCTAACTTATGACCAACCATATCTTCAGTAATGTATACTGGCACATGTTTTCTTCCATCGTAAACAGCTATTGTGAAACCAACAAAGGAAGGGAAAATAGTTGAACGACGAGACCATGTTTTAATTACTTGTTTCTTTTCGGAACCTTCTTGGGCTTCGATCTTCTTTAAAAGGCTTGCATCAGCAAAAGGACCTTTTTTAATACTACGGCTCATTAATTAACCTCCTTCGTTTAATTATTTGTTACCTTTACGGTGACGAATAATAAGTTTTTCACTTCTAGCCTTAGAGTTTCTAGTCTTAATACCACGAGACTTCTTACCCCATGGAGTCATAGGTTGTGGACGACCAACTGGAGCCTTACCTTCACCACCACCATGTGGGTGATCGTTAGGGTTCATTACGGAACCACGAGATTGTGGACGTTTACCCAACCAACGACTACGACCAGCTTTACCTAATTGAATTAATGAGTGTTGTTCATTACCAACAGAACCGATAGTAGCACGGCAAGTTGATAAAATCTTACGAACTTCACCACTTTGAAGTCTAACTAAAGTGTACTTACCATCATTACCAAGAACTTGTGCAACAGTACCAGCACTTCTTACTAATTGTCCACCTTTACCAGGCTTTAATTCAATATTGTGAATTTCAGTACCAGCTGGAATAGCAGATAATGGTAATGCATTACCTGGCTTAATATCAGCATCTGGACCAGATTCAACAACAGCACCAACTTTTAGACCCTTAGGTGCTAAAATGTAAGCTTTAATACCATCAGTGTAGTGAAGAAGAGCGATATTAGCAGTTCTGTTTGGATCGTATTCGATAGCCTTAACAACTGCTTTTACATCATCCTTGTTACGCTTGAAGTCAATGATACGGTATTTTTGTTTGTGACCACCACCACGGTGTCTAACAGTAATATGACCGTATGAGTTACGACCAGCAGTATGACTTTGAGATTCAAGTAAAGTCTTTTCAGGCTTTTTCTTGGTAATTTCAGCAAAGTCGGAAGAAGTCATATTACGTCTGCCGTTTGTAGTTGGCTTATATTTGATAATTGCCAATTGACTGACCTCCTATTTACTAATTTTCTTTATTATCATTGAAGATCTTAATGTCATTAGAATCTTCAGTTAAAGTAACGATTGCTTTTCTACGGCGAGCAGTCTTACCAGTGTAACGACCCACTCTCTTTTCTTTACCGCGAACGTTCATAATGTTAACATTTTTAACTTTTACATCAAAAATTTCTTCGATTGCATTACGAACTTGAGTCTTGGTAGCTGATACAAGCACATCAAAAGTATACTTTTTATCATCCATTAAGTTCATGGATTTTTCGGTAACTACAGGCCGTAAGATGATATCACGTGCATCCATTATGCCAAAACCTCCTCAATTCTCTTAATAGCGTCTTGAGTTAATACAAGTTTTTGGTAGTCAACCGCATCAACAACATTTAAGCCATTAACAGGTACAACTTTCACTTTTGGAAGGTTCTTACCTGATAATTGAACATTCTTATCATCAGACACAACTAAAACCTTACCAGAAACATTAGCATTATCTAAGATAGCTTTTAATTCTTTAGTCTTAGGTGCTTCTAAAGTTAATTGATCAAGAATGATTAGATCATTGTCAGCAACTTTTTGGGAAAGAACTGACTTCATAGCTAAACGACGTGCTTTACGAGGCATATCCATCTTGTATGAACGAGGAGTTGGGCCAAATACAGTACCACCACCACGCCATTGTGGAGCTCTAATAGAACCTTGACGAGCACGACCAGTACCTTTTTGTCTCCAAGGCTTCTTACCACCGCCACGAACAGCTGATCTGTTCTTTACAGCAGAAGTACCTTGACGCTTACCAGCTCTTTGTCTAATGATAGCATCAAAAACAACACTTTCATTAGGTTCAATACCGAAGATTTCTTCATTTAAATCTACATTACCTGCAGACTTACCTTTTTGATCGATAATTTCTAAATTAGCCATTATAGTCCTCCTTCCTATTTAGCAGCTTTAGCAGCAGATTTTACAAAAATTAATGAGTTCTTTGCACCTGGAACATTACCCTTAATTAAAAGTACGTTCTTTTCAGGTACAACTTTTTCAATTACTAAGTTTTGTACGGTAACTTTCTTGCCACCCATGTGACCAGGTAACTTTTTACCCTTAGGTACACGGTTAATGATTGAACCCATTGAACCTGGGATTCTGTGGTATCTTGAACCGTGGGTTTCTGGACCTCTTGATTGGCCCCAACGCTTGATGTTACCTTGAGTACCATGACCTCTTGTAGTTCCAGTAACGTCAACTACGTCACCTTCACTAAATGAGTCCACCGTGATTTCTGAGCCGACTTCGTAGTCCTTAAGCTCGACATCGCGGATTTCCCGAATGAAGCGCTTAGGTGAAGTCTTTGCTTTTGCAGCATGACCTTTGGCAGGTTTGTTGCTCAATACTTCACGCATATCTTGGTAACCTACTTGAACTGCTTCGTAACCGTCTGATTCGTTAGTTTTAACTTGTAAAACAACGTTAGGGGTTGCTTCGATAACAGTTACAGGAACCAAAATACCGTTTTTAGTGAAGATTTGAGTCATACCGACCTTTCTTCCTAAGATTCCTTTGGTCATGATTACACCTCCATATATGTTTTAAATTATAATTTAATCTCGATATCAACGCCGCTTGGTAAATCAAGCTTCATTAATGAATCAACAGTCTTAGGTGTTGGATTCAAAATATCAATTAAACGCTTGTGTGTACGGATTTCAAATTGTTCACGTGAATCCTTGTTCTTGTGTGGTGAACGTAAAACAGTGAATAAAGTTCTTTCCGTAGGTAGTGGAACAGGACCAGAAATTTGTGCGCCTGTTCTTTCAGCAGTAGCTACAATCTTAGCAGCTGATTCATCGAGAATACCATGTTCGTATGACTTTAATCTAATACGAATTTGTTGACTTGCCATCTAATAACCTCCTTCGTCTTCTTTAAAAGATGACTAGCTCGGCAAAAATTACCGACTCACCTCTGTGGCAATGCAGCCTGGTGTGCCGCAACCTTTTGCGTCAAAGCATTGCTTTTGTGCATGGGGTATACCCCTCCAATATTTTCGCACGTTTACTATTGTACTGTGTCTTTCCTTAAATAGCAAGCTTTCTCAGCATTTTATTTTATTTTTTTGTACAAAAAAAGAGATATCCTTCGATATCTCTTTTCTTTAACTCTCTAATTAAAATTATTCAGCGTCTTCGCCACCACGTTTTTTGATGATGTCAGCTTGAATAGACTTAGGAGTTGGTGAGTAGTGGTCAAATACCATAGTAAATGTACCACGACCTTGAGTTGATGAACGCAAAGTAGTTGCGTAACCAAACATTTCTGAAAGTGGAACAAACGAGTTGATTACTTTAGCACCAGCTCTATCTTCCATACCTTCCATAGAACCACGGCGTGCAGTGATTGAACCCATTACATCACCTAGGTATTCTTCTGGAGTAGTTACTTGAACTTTCATGATAGGTTCAAGAATAACGGCACCAGCCTTAGAAGCAGCATTTCTCAAAGCAAGAGATGCAGCAACCTTGAAGGCAGCTTCTGATGAGTCGACTTCGTGGTAACTACCATCGTATAACTTAGCCTTAACATCAATTAATGGGTAACCAGCAAGAACACCATTCTTCATAGCTTCTTGTAAACCTTGGTCAACTGAAGGAATAAATTCACGAGGAACTACACCACCAACGATAGCGTCTTCGAATTCGTAACCCTTTCCTTCTTCGTTTGGAGTAAATTCGATCCAAACATCACCATATTGACCTTTACCACCAGATTGACGAACAAACTTACCTTGTGCTTTAGCTTCCTTAGTGAAGGTTTCACGGTAAGCAACTTGTGGTTCACCAATAGTTGCTTCAACGTTAAATTCACGTTTCATACGTTCAACCATGATGTCTAAGTGTAATTCACCCATACCAGAAATCAAAGTTTGACCGGTTTCTGGGTTAGTTTCAGCACGGAAAGTTGGGTCTTCTTCAGTAAGCTTTTGTAAAGCAACATCCATCTTATCACGGTCAGCTTTTGACTTAGGTTCAACAGATACTTGGATAACTGGATCTGGAACTTGTAAACTTTCCAAGATAAGTGGGTGAGCTGGATCAGTTAAGGAGTCACCAGTAGTAGTGTTCTTCAAACCAATAGCACCAGCGATATCACCTGAGAATACTTCTGGAATTTCAGTTCTTGAGTTAGCGTGCATTTGAAGCAAACGACCAACACGTTCACGAGAGTTCTTTGATGCATTTAATACGTAAGAACCTGATTGAAGTGAACCAGTGTAAACACGGATGAAAGTTAAACGACCAACAAATGGATCAGTTGCAATCTTAAATGCTAAAGCTGCAAATGGCTTCTTATCGTCAGCCATAAGTTCAACTTCGTCACCAGTCTTAGGATCATGAGCAACGTAAGGTTTTACGTCAAGTGGTGATGGTAAGTAATCAACAACACCATCAAGCATCATTTGAACACCCTTGTTCTTGAATGCTGAACCTGCGTAAACTGGGAAGAATTCTAAGTTTAAAGTAGCTTTACGGATAGCTGCCTTTAATTCGTCGTTAGAAATTTCTTCACCGCCTAAGTACTTGTCCATAATGCCATCATCAACATCAGCAACAGCTTCAATTAATTCGTTACGACGCTTTAAAGCTTCTTCCTTGTATTCATCAGGAACTGGAATAGTATCCCATTTTGAACCAAGTTTATCTTCATCATAAACATCAGCAACCATGTTGATTAAGTCAATAACACCTTCAAAAGTGTCTGCTGAACCAATAGGCATTTGAACAGCTTGTGCGTTTGCATTTAAACGTTCATGTAATGATTTAACAGACTTATCGAAGTCCGCACCGATCTTGTCCATCTTGTTAACAAAAACAATACGAGGAACACCGTAAGTTTCAGCTTGACGCCAAACATTTTCAGTTTGTGGTTCAACACCAGCTTGAGCATCAAGAACAGTTACGGCACCATCAAGAACACGAAGTGAACGTTCTACTTCGATAGTGAAGTCAACGTGTCCTGGGGTATCAATAATGTTAATTCTGTAATCCTTCCATTGAGCAGTAGTAGCTGCGGAAGTAATAGTGATACCACGTTCCTTTTCTTCTTCCATCCAGTCCATTTGTGAGTCACCTTCGTGAGTTTCACCAATTTTGTGGATCTTACCAGTATAGTACAAAATACGTTCAGTAGTAGTAGTTTTACCGGCATCAATGTGGGCCATGATACCAATGTTACGTGTCTTATCCAAAGGGAATTCACGTTTGTTAGCCATAAGATTAATCTCCTTTTACAAACTAACGATTAGAAGCGGTAGTGAGCAAATGCACGGTTTGCTTCTGCCATTCTGTGGACGTCTTCACGTTTCTTAACTGCTGAACCAGTGTTGTTAGCAGCATCCATAATTTCATTTGCAAGACGTTCATCCATAGTATGTTCATTACGTAAGCGTGCGTATGAAACAAGCCATCTTAAGCCAAGAGTAGTTCTTCTTTCTGGACGAACTTCAACTGGGATTTGGTAGTTAGAACCACCGATACGGCGAGCTTTAACTTCCAAAACTGGCATAACGTTGTTCATTGCTTCTTCAAAAACTTCAACTGGTTCCTTACCAGTCTTATCTTGAATAATACCAAAAGCATCGTAAAGAATTGAAGATGCCTTTGCTTTCTTACCATCAATCATTAAGTGGTTAATTAACTTAGTAACCAATTTAGAGTTGTAAACTGGATCTGCTAAAACATCTCTCTTAGCAATATTACCTTTTCTAGGCATTAGTAGTCCCTCCTATTAACTGTTTAACCCTTCTTAGCACCGTACTTAGAACGGCCTTGTTTTCTACCATCAACACCTGCAGTATCCAAAGCACCACGAATGATGTGGTAACGAACACCAGGAAGGTCCTTTACACGACCACCACGAATTAAAACAACGGAGTGTTCTTGTAAGTTGTGACCAATACCAGGGATGTAAGCAGTAACTTCAATTAAGTTTGAAAGACGAACACGAGCGTACTTACGTAAAGCTGAGTTAGGCTTCTTAGGTGTCATAGTACCTACACGAGTTGCAACTCCACGCATTTGAGGTGCTGGGTTGTAGTTCATCTTTTTCTTCATGCTGTTGTAAGCATAGTTTAAAGCTGGTGAATCAGATTTAGTCGTCTTTGAGTGACGGCCTTTTCTAACCAATTGGTTAATTGTTGGCATTAAAATTTCCTCCTAAAATTGTTCACACATCCGGGAGTTTCTTTTCTGACCTCACGGACATCATGTTTTTAATAGCACAATGGCTAGTGTAACACGATTTTTTAATTCAGTAAACAATTTAAAAAACTTTTTTTAATTTTGCGTATATAAATATTGGAGGTAAAAAATGCCAACATTATTCATTTATGGACTTAATTTTATATTCGGAACTATCATCGGTTCCCACTTGTTAGTAATCGTACAACGTTTTAGACAGGAAAATTTTATCTCAGAGAAATCTCACTGTGATAGTTGCAAAATTCCTCTTACCCTTCTTAATCAAATTCCTATATTTTCATTTATACGATATAAGGGACATTGCTTTTTCTGCAAGGCACCTATTCCTATAGAAGCATTATATTGTGAATTACTCGGTGGGATTGCATTTTTGCCCTTAAATCCCTATCTTGATCAATCTTCCTATTTATTCATTACCTTTATTTTTCTAATTAGTATCTTTGATTATTTTGACCACTCTTTTCCTATCTCTCTCCTTTTTCCCTTAATTTGTATCATCGTTCTTACTCGTGCCTTTTTAAACTACGAGTTAATAGAATGGGGATTAATATTTGCTATAATTTTAATTTTTTTAATAATGAATTTAAAAAATAAATTCGGCTATGGTGATACAATCATTTTTGTTATTCTGATTTTTTACTATGATTTTTATACTGCACAATATATTTTCCTTTTAGCTTCTATTCTTTTACTTATTAATCACATAGTTGGTGACAAACGAAACACCTATCCCTTTGTTCCTTTTATTTTTTTAAGTCTTATATTTTATAATTTTCTCTAATAACACAAAAAAGCCTACTCGTTTCTACACGAATAGGCTTTTTTAACACAAATGTTTAAGTTTTGAAAGGACGATTAGTCAGCTGAACCATTGTCTTTCTCTGCATCAGCTGCAGCTAATTTCTTTTCAATATCAGCTATAGAATAAACTGACTTTTTCTTTTCATCTTCAGGAACATCAACTTTAGGTTCCATTTCACGGTAAACTGGCATACCAGTACCTGCAGGAATAATCTTACCAATAATAACATTTTCCTTAAGACCAAGTAATGGATCGTTCTTACCACGAATAGAAGCATCAGTAAGAACACGAGTAGTTTCTTGGAAGGAAGCTGCAGATAAGAAACTATTAGTTTCAAGAGCGGCCTTGGTAATACCAAGAATTACACTTTGCGCAGTGGCAGGAATACCACCGGAAATAATTACTTCACGGTTTCTTGCCTTAAATTCACCAATATCCATCAATTCACCTGGTAAGATATCAGTTTCACCTGGGTCAAGAATACGAACCTTTTGAAGCATTTGACGTGCCATAACTTCAACGTGTTTGTCGGCAATTTCTACACCTTGCATTCTATAAGCTTTTTGAATTTCACTTAGAATGTATTTTTCGGTAGTCAATGCATCACGTACACGAATCAATTCCTTAGGATCGATAGAACCAAGAGTCAACTTATCTCCACGTACAACATGATCGCCTTCAGCAACTGCTACTGAAGCAGTATATGGTACGTCATAAGTACGAGTATCAGTTTGTCCCTTAACGGTAATTTGACGAGTGTGTTCAGCTGGATCTTCTTCAATTGAAGTTACTTCACCAGTTACTTCAGAAATTGTAGCACGACCCTTAGGATTACGAGCTTCAAACAACTCTTGAACACGAGGTAAACCTTGAGTAATATCTGCAGCACCGGCAACACCACCGTTGTGGAAGTTACGCATAGTTAACTGAGTACCAGGTTCACCAATTGATTGAGCGGCAACAGTACCAACTGCTTCACCAACTTCAACGTCGTCACCAGTAGCAAGGTTCATACCGTAACATTTCTTACATACACCATGTTGAGTGTTGCAAGTAAATACGGAACGAATTGTTACTTCAGTAACTCCGGCATCAACGATCTTATGAGCCATATCTTCGTCCATTAAGACATCAGCTGGACAAATTACTTCATGAGTTTCTGGATCGTAAACACTCTTAGAAGTGTAGCGACCAACTAAACGGTCAAATAATGGTTCAATCATTTCATCGCCTTCAGTAATTGCGTGAACAGTTAAACCACGATCAGTACCACAATCTTCTTCACGAATAATGACATCTTGAGCTACGTCTACCAAACGACGAGTTAAGTAACCAGAGTTGGCAGTCTTCAAGGCAGTATCCGTCATACCCTTACGAGCACCGTGAGTGGACATGAACATTTCCAAAACAGACAAACCTTCACGGAAGTTTGAAGTAACAGGAATTTCCATCATTCCTCCGTTAGGAGCGGCCATCAAACCACGCATACCAGCAAGCTGAGTAAAGTTAGAAATGTTACCACGAGCACCAGAATCGGCCATGATTGTAATTGGGTTTCTTGGTGCATGAATTTGAGCAATTTCATTTTGAACAATGTCTTTACAGTTATTCCAAATACTAATTACTCGATCATGTCTTTCTTCATCAGTGATTAAACCACGACGGTATTGCTTAGAAACAACATCAACTTTCTTACGAGCTTCTGCTACAATATCATCTTTATCACTAATTGTCGGGATATCTTCAACACCGATAGTTAAACCAGAAGTGGTACATACAGTGTAGCCTAGTTCCTTCAAATCATCCAAGAAATCAGAAGTTCTTTGAACTTTGTAATCCTTGTAAATTTGAGCAATAGAATCTGATAAGAATCCCTTCTTAAAGGCTTGACCAAGTTTCATATTGTCAAGCTTTTCATGGATATCTTCACCTGGTTGTAAGAAGTATCTTTCATCTACTGGGTGAGTAAGATTTTCTTGAGTAGGATCGTTAATGTAGTAGAAATCCTTAGGGAAAATTTGGTTGAATACTAACTTACCGTAAGTAGTTACAAAAATTCCATGTTCGTAGCCCTTTGGCCATGGCTTTTCTGGCATTGAGTCAGCTGCTAAACCAATACGAGTATGATAGTGAATATCACCATTTGCATATGCAATAGCTGCTTCAGCTGGTGAATCAAAGATCATTCCTTCACCTTCACGACCACGCTCTGCTTGAGTTAACCAGTAGTTACCCAAAACAATATCCTGAGAAGGTGTAACGATTGGCTTACCATCCTTAGGAGCTAAGATATGGTGAGCAGCAAGCATCAGCAAACGTGATTCTGCTACAGCTTCATCAGATAATGGAACGTGAATGGCCATCTGGTCACCATCAAAGTCGGCATTGTAAGCTTCACAAGCAAGTGGGTGAAGACGAATTGATTTACCAGGTACCAAAACTGGTTCAAAGGCTTGAATACCTAAACGGTGAAGAGTAGGTGCACGGTTTAAAAGAACTGGTCTTTCTTTAATTACATCTTCTAAGATATCCCAGATATCATCATCTTCACGATCAATCTTACGCTTAGCATTCTTAATGTTAGATGCTAAACCACGTTTTACTAATTCGTGCATTACAAATGGCTTAAATAATTCTAGAGCCATTGGACGTGGCACACCACATTGGTAAAACTTCAATTCAGGTGAAACATCGATAACTGAACGACCTGAGTAGTCAACACGTTTACCAAGTAAGTTTTGACGGAAACGTCCTTGCTTACCTTTCAACATGTGAGAAAGAGATTTAAGAGGACGATTACCTGGTCCGACAACTGGACGTCCACGTCTACCGTTGTCAATTAATGCGTCAACTGCTTCTTGAAGCATACGCTTTTCGTTTTGAACGATAATTCTTGGTGCATTTAAGTCTAACAATCTCTTTAAACGATTGTTACGGTTGATTACACGTCTGTATAAATCGTTCAAGTCAGAAGTTGCGAAACGTCCACCATCAAGTTGAACCATTGGTCTCAAGTCTGGTGGAATAACAGGAATACAATCCATAACCATCCATGAAGGCTTGTTACCTGAATTCTTAAAGGCATCCAAGATGTCTAATCTTCTGATAGCCCGAGTTCTCTTTTGACCAGTAGCAGTCTTTAATTCTTCTTTTAGTTCATGAACTTCTTTATCAATATCTACTTGTTCTAGAAGTTCTTTTACAGCTTCAGCACCCATTTTAGCTTCAAAACGGTCACCGAATTTTGCTTTCTTTTCACGATATTCAGCTTCTGTTAAAAGCTGTTTATCTTCAAGATCAGTATCACCTGCATCAATAACAATGTAAGCAGCAAAATAAATTACTTCTTCCAATGCACGAGGTGAAATATCTAAGACTAATCCCATACGTGAAGGGATACCTTTGAAATACCAGATATGTGAAACCGGTGCAGCTAGTTCAATGTGACCCATACGTTCTCTTCTAACTTTAGCAGAAGTAACTTCAACACCACATCTATCACAAACAATGCCACGGTAACGAATACCCTTGTACTTACCACAAGCACAAGACCAGTCCTTAGTTGGTCCGAAGATTCTTTCATCGAACAAACCATCTTTTTCTGGTTTCAAAGTACGATAGTTGATAGTTTCTGGTTTTTTAACTTCACCATAAGACCAACTTCTGATCTTGTTTGGAGAAGCCAAACCGATTTGCATACTTTCAAACTTATTTACGTCGATCAAAAGTTTAACCTCCTATATTACTTAGAAACCTTATCATCAGATGAAGTTGAAGAATCACTTTCATCTACAGGTTCATCTGGCTTATCATCCTTTTTTGCAGCTTCTTCAGCTAACTTCTTCTTTTCTTGTTGTTCAGCAAGTTTAGATAAAGTATCGATATTGAAATGATCGTTAGAGTCATCATCCATATCACGTAACTCAATTTCTTTATGATCCATATCCAACACCTTGATATCTAAACCAAGAGATTGTAATTCTTTAACAAGAACGCGGAATGATTCTGGTACACCAGGTTTTGGAATTCTTTCGCCCTTAACAATAGCTTCATAAGCCTTAACACGACCTACAACGTCATCTGACTTGTAAGTTAAGATTTCTTGTAGTGTGTAAGCAGCACCATAAGCTTCAAGAGCCCAAACTTCCATTTCACCGAAACGCTGACCACCAAATTGTGCTTTACCACCAAGTGGTTGTTGAGTAACAAGTGAGTAAGGCCCAATTGAACGTGCGTGGATCTTATCATCAACCATGTGAGTCAACTTCAAGTAGTACATAATACCTACTGAAACACGGTTGTGGAATGGTTCACCAGTACGTCCATCGTAAAGAACAGTTTTACCATCTTTTCCAATACCAGCTTCACGAACCATATTCCACATATCATCTTCAGAAGCACCATCAAATACTGGAGTAGCAACGTGAATACCAAGCTGTTTAGCAGCAATACCCAAGTGTAATTCAAGAACCTGTCCAATGTTCATACGTGAAGGCACACCCATTGGGTTCAAACAAATATCTACTGGACGACCATCTGGTAAGTATGGCATATCTTCTTCAGGACAAACTAAGGCAATAGTACCCTTGTTTCCGTGACGACCAGACATCTTGTCACCGACTTGAATCTTACGTTTTTGAACGATGTAAACACGAACCATCTTATTTACACCAGGTGGCAATTCGTCGCCTGCTTCACGAGTGAATACTTGAACGTTTTGAACAATACCGCCACCACCGTGAGGTACACGCAAGGAAGTATCACGAACTTCACGAGCTTTTTCACCAAAAATAGCGTGAAGCAAACGTTCTTCAGCTGATAATTCAGTCACACCCTTAGGGGTTACTTTACCAACTAAGATATCACCATCTTGAACTTCAGCACCGATGCGAACAATACCTTCTTCATCAAGGTCTTTAAGTGCATCTTCACCAACATTTGGAATTTCACGTGTGATTTCTTCAGGTCCTAACTTAGTATCACGAGCTTCTGATTCATAATCTTCAATATGGATAGAAGTGTAAACATCATCTTTAACCATACGTTCAGAAATCATAACGGCATCTTCATAGTTGTACATGTTCCAAGTCAAGAATGCAATGATTGGGTTTTGACCTAGAGCTAATTCGCCGTTTTCCATTGCTGGACCATCAGCAATAACTTCATCTGCAACTACTCGTTCACCTTGCTTAACAGCTGGAGTTTGGTTGTAGTTCTTAGTTGCGTTTGAACGACGGAATTTTTCAAGAACATACTTATCTAAAGTATCATCGTCTCTTCTAATTCTAATTTCGTTTGCATCAACATATTCAACCACACCAGGAGCTTTAGCAACTAATGCATCCCCAGAGTCATGTGCTGCACGGTATTCCATACCAGTACCAACAATTGGTGCATGTGGATTAATCAATGGAACAGCTTGACGTTGGTGGTTAGCCCCCATCAAAGCACGGTTAGAGTCGTCGTTTTCAAGGAAAGGAATACATGCAGAAGTTACTGAAACTACTTGCTTAGGAATAACGTCCATGTAGTCAATCTTATCAGGGGTAACTTCTAGGTTATCTTCCTTATGACGGGCTAAAACAATCTTATCTTTGAAAGAACCATCTTCATTTAAGCGAGCGTTAGCACCAGCAATAATGTAATTATCTTCTACATCAGCAGTTAAGTAGTCGATCTTATCAGTAACCTTGTGAGTATCCCAAGAAACACGACGATATGGTGTTTCAATGAAACCATACTTGTTAACAATAGCGTAAGTTGCTAAAGAGTTAATCAAACCAATGTTAGGTCCTTCAGGAGTTTCAATAGGACATAGACGACCATAGTGAGTATAGTGCACGTCACGAACTTCATATCCAGCACGGTCACGAGACAAACCACCAGGTCCTAAGGCTGACATACGACGCTTGTGAGTTAACTCACCAAGTGGGTTGTTTTGATCCATAAATTGTGATAATTGTGATGAACCAAAGAATTCCTTAACTGAAGCAACAACAGGACGAATATTGATTAATTGTTGTGGTGTAACAGTAGAAATGTCTTGGATTGACATTCTTTCACGTACAACACGTTCCATTCTTGCTAAACCAATTCTAAATTGGTTTTGAAGTAATTCACCTACACGACGAATACGACGGTTACCTAAGTGGTCAATATCATCAGTAGTACCAATATTATCTTGAAGGTCGAAGAAGTAGTTAATTGATGCCAATACATCAGCAGGAGTTAAATGTTTAACATCATCTGCAATGTGGCCGTTAGACATTAACTTAACTACACGTTCAGGATCAACTTTAGAATATACCTTAATTTCTTGAACTGTTACTGGATCAGGTAACACACCTTCCTTTGAAGGTTCATAAGTTACCATCTTAAAGTCATCACGATCTAAGTAAGGCGATAATTTATCAAGAAGTTCGTGGGTAACAACGTCACCCTTTTTAGCAATGATTTCACCAGTATCAGGATCAGCTAAAGTTTCAGCCAAAGTTTGTCTTAGTAAACGATTCTTTAAAGAAAGTTTCTTATTGATCTTATAACGACCAACTGGAGCTAAATCATATCTTCTTGGATCAAAGAATCTAGCATATAAAAGTGAACGAGATGAATCAGTTGTCTTAGGTTCACCTGGACGTAATCTTTCGTAAATATCCTTTAATGCTTCTGCAACGCGAGAATCAGCAGGATTCTTGTGGATATCTTTTTCTAAAGTGAAACGAAGTGAATCACTTTCACCAAACATATCCGCAATTTCACTATCAGAACCAAATCCTAAAGCACGAATTAAAACAGTTAAAGGAAGCTTACGAGTACGATCGATACGAACATAAGCTAAATCTTTAGCATCAGTTTCATATTCAAGCCATGCACCACGGTTAGGAATAACTGTAGCACCGAAAATTTGGCGACCATTTTTATCAAAATCTGAATGGTAGTAAACACCAGGAGATCTAACAAGCTGAGAAACAATAACTCTCTCAGCACCATTAATAACGAAAGTTCCTGAATCAGTCATTAATGGGAATTCTCCAAAGAAGACGTCTTGAGTCTTAATTTCTCCGGTCTCATGGTTGGTTAACTTCAAAGTTACATGAAGAGGAGCAGAGTAATTAGCATCGTGATCACGTGCTTCTTCAAGAGTGTATTTTGGCTTCAAGAGCTTGTAATCAACAAACTCTAAAGAAAGTTTTCCTGAAAAGTCTGAAATCGGCATAATGTCGTCAAACATTTCACGAATACCTTCATTAAGAAACCACTTGTAAGATTGCGTTTGTACATCAGTCAAGTTAGGTAACTTCAATACTTCTTTAATTCGAGAGAAGCTACGTCTTGTCCGGTGACTACCGTAGTTCACAGCGTGTCCTAACAAAGAAAACATCCTTTCTTATATAAGAATCTAAATATTACATTTGTGTTACAAATTGCAAAAAGTCAAAATTTGGGTACAAAAAAACAAAAACAACGTAAATGTCGTTTTTGTTTTATCATCTCGCTGGACAATAGATCAGCGAAATCCTGAATTTCAGCCTTTTAAACGTTTAGTATTTTACACTTATATTACTAATTTGTCAAAAAACTAATTTTTAACTAAAGTATTATCTTTATCAACAATTGTAAATTTTAATTTACCTTGATGAGCTCCAACTTTTACAATTTGGTCAGCCTTAATTTTTTCACTAATTAAATCTTCAGCAATTACATCTTCAAGTTCATGTTGAATTGCACGACGTAATGGACGAGCGCCCATCTCTGGATCAAATCCATCTTTAGCCAATACATCTAAAGCCGCTGGTGAAATCTTTAAGGTTACGTCTTTTTTAGCTAAGCGATCTACCAAATGACCAGTCATTAAGCTAACAATTTCACGCAATTGTTTCTTAGTTAAGCTATCAAAGACCACGGTCTCATCAATTCTGTTTAAAAATTCTGGTCTGAAGAATTGTTTAACAGCCGCCGTAACTTTTTCTTGTTGAAGTTTATTTTTATCAGCATTATCCGCTGCAAACCCAACTGTCTTATCTTCTTGCAAACCACGTGACCCAAGGTTAGAAGTCATGATAATAATGGTATTTCTAAAATCGACTTTTCTACCTTTAGAGTCAGTTAAAAATCCTTCATCCAAAACTTGAAGCAATAAATTAAACACATCCGGATGAGCTTTTTCTACTTCATCCAATAAAATTACTGAATATGGATTACGTCTTACACGTTCTGAGAGCTGACCACCCTCTTCATATCCTACATATCCTGGTGCCGAACCAATTAATTTGCTTGTTGCAATCTGATCCATGTATTCAGACATGTCTACACGAATAATATTTCGTTCTGAGCCAAAGACTGCTGCAGCAAGAGCCTTAGCTAATTCTGTCTTACCAACACCAGTAGGTCCTAGGAATAAGAACGAACCGATTGGACGATTTTCATCCTTAATTCCACTTCTACTTCGTCTAATTGCTCGACTTACGGCACTGATAGCTTCGTCCTGTCCAATTACACGTTCATGCAAAATACTTTCTAAATGAGCTAAACGTTTAGTTTCACTCTTCTTCATTCTAGTAACGGGCACACCAGTCCATTCAGATACAATTTGAGCGATCTTATCAGAATCAACAATCGACTTTTTAGAGTTTTTATTCTCTACTTTTTCGATTAATTTATCCCGATCCTGTGTAAGCTTATTTTCCTCATCCCGTAACTTAGCTGCTTGAACAAAATTTTGATTTTCTGCAGCTTGTTCTTTCTGATGAATAACATCATTAATTTGTGTATCCAATTTAGTTAGACGAGGATCACTTTTACCGATTGCTTGAATTTTTACAGCTGCACTTGCTTCATCAATCAAATCAATTGCTTTATCAGGTAAGAATCGGTTAGCAATATAACGTGTTGAAAATTCAACTGCATCATTAATTGCCTCATCTTCAATTTTTACATTGTGGAATTTTTCATATTTAGGGCGCAAGCCTTTTAAAATATCCACAGTTTCTTCTTTTGAAGGTTCACCAATTTTTACTTGTTGAAAACGTCTTGCTAAAGCTTGATCTTTTTCAATATATTTTTGGTACTCATCAAAAGTCGTAGCACCAATCATTTGAATATCGCCACGTGCTAATGAAGGCTTTAAGATATTTGAAGCATCAATTGCACCTTCCGCGCCACCTGCACCAATCAAAGTATGCATTTCATCAACAAATAAGATAACTGAACCATCCTGTTGAATTTCTTTTAGAATCTTCTTCATTCTATCTTCAAATTCACCACGATATTTAGTTCCAGCAATTAAACTTCCCATGTCCAAGGCCATAACTCGTTTTTTAGCTAGAGTATCCGGAACTTCATGATTTACAATTGCGGCTGCTATTCCTTGGGCAACTGCAGTCTTACCAACACCAGGTTCTCCTACCAAAACGGGATTGTTTTTGGTTCTTCGAGATAAGATTTGAATTACTCTTTTTATTTCTTTATCTCTACCAATTACCGGGTCAATTGCACCTTCACGGGCTCTTTTATTTAGATTCACACTAACTTTATCTAAATTTGGAGTCAATGACTTACCTTTTTTCATACCAGTGGCTGAAGAAATACCAAGAACATTATTTTCTTCCCCAGAACCATCCATGAAACTATCATTTACATCCTGACTTAAATCTCGTGGATCTACACCAATATTTTTCAAAATTAAACTTGCTAAAATTTGATCACTAGCTAACAAACCTAGCAAAATATGTTTTGTCTCAATTTGAGCAGTCCCTAATTCGTCAGCCTTTTGTTTAGCAAAATTCAAAACTAAACTTAAGCGTGGGGACATTTCCATATATGTGGCCTTTGGACTTGAACCATAGCCAGTATATCTTTCAATTTCTTCTCGCACTAAGGTTGGTGTTACATTTCTTTCACGCAAAAGTTTTCCAGCATCCCCATTAGCTTCAATTACTAAAGCAAGCAGAACATGCTCTGTTCCAATAATTCGATGGTGAAAGTTTTGTGCTTGCTCTTTAGCAATTTCAAGAACATTTTTTGCACTATCACTATATGATTTTTCCATTTTGCACCGCCTTACTTCTTTTAAGATCAATATTACAATCTTTAGACAAATATATTATCACTTACATTTAGTAAATGTAAACCATTTGATATTTTCATGAACATTATATACAAAAAAGTTCGTCTTTCTAACCCAAGACGAACTTTTTAATAAAATAATATTCAATCGGGATGACAGGTCCTGAACATATTTTTACTTCCTTATTATGATACTGCCTTTTGTAGACTATATTATTTTCAGTTAGCTCTCTATGTTAGCTCTGTCTACTCGCTCATAAACTGTTCAAATATACCAACCGTCCTATAGTCTCTGTCCTTAGTCACATGTGCATATGTATCCATGGTAATACTGATATTTGAGTGTCCTAAGCGCTTTTTAATATCCTGCATTGGAACCCCTGCTTCAAGTAACAAAGTGGCATGCGTATGTCTAAATCCGTGAGTTTTAATAAACCTTAATTCTCCGCTTTTACATACTGCCTTATTCCACTCTCTCACTCTACTTGGCTGATAAAAAGCATTTGATCCGTTTGAAAAAACTAATTGTTCTTCGTTGTCGGTGTTATACCCTAGCCTAAACATCTCCTCTCTTTGTTTACTTCTCCATTGTTTAAGAATTCCCATAGTCTGGCCATCTAAAGGGATATCCCTAACCCCGCTTGTACTCTTGGGATCGTCTATAATCAATCTATTCTTTTCTCCCTGTGCCAAAGTCTTATTAATGCTAAGAGTATTAGTTGTGAAATCAATATCTCCCCACGTTAAAGCTAATGCTTCATTGCGTCTAATACCTGAATATCCTAATAATCTAAAAAAAGTAAATATCTTGTATGAGTGATGCTTTTCTGCTTCTTCTAGAAACTTTTCTAGTTCTTGCTTGCTGTAAAAGTCCGTAAAATCAAGTTTATTCGACTTGATTTTAGGATAATCGACATACTTCATCGGGTTTTGTTGGATCATTTGCCACTCTACGCCCTTATCTAAAATTTTATTTGTATAGATCATAAACTTTTTAACTGACTTAGGCGCTAAACCAGCCCATTTATTGACAACCTCAATGCATTTTGCTGGTTGAAGCTGATCGAGATAATACGCACCTAAATCTGGTAAAATATGATTATTCATAATTCCTAGCGTGGACGCATAAGTGCTATTCCGAACGGTATTTTTATATCCGCGCAACCATAGCTTTACAAGGTCACTTACTTTATAGCGTTTGTTCTTTTTGCTATTGTAGGTGCCCTTTTTTATTTGCTCAGAAATTTCTTCGTATGTATCTTTTGCCTCTCGATAACATTTAAAACCTCGTTTGCGTACATATACCGGTGTTCCTGTAGTTTTCGTCCTTCCCACATAAATTTGAAACTTATATAAAATTTTTCCGTTCTTTGTCGTGTATTTGTCTATTTTCTTGCTCATATCGTTTCTTTCCTTGTCCGAGTGTAAGCAAGCTAATCTTAAATTTTTAACGTCCTCTGTGTTCATTTCTATACCTCGTTAACTAAAAAATGCGCATATGTGTTAACTAAAGGCTTTAAATTTTTATAGAACAGATCGTTTAAAAAGTTTCAAAATATCAACTCAAGCGTCGTGTGACTACTGCAATCAGTCACATGGGACATCGCTAGAGTAAAGAGCATAAGGGAAATTTGATAGCAACCGATGCTCTCGGTTGCTAGTTTGGCTGTGCCAAACGGATTTCCTAAAGGTAAAAAGTGATATCACTTTTTTCATCGTTTTCCGAGTATTCGGACGAAGTTTTGACTACTTTCTAGATTAATTCCACACTTTTTGGAAACTATTTTACTAACTTGTTCTTATCAAACTGATATGAACTTCGTGTCAAGTTGCTATGAACCTCTTGTCAAAGTGACATGAACCTTGTGTAAAAATCGCGACTTATCCACAGAAAAAATCTTAATTTTCCTACTTCTTGTCAAATTGATCATATCAAACTGACGTGAACTTCTTATCAAGTTGACATGAACTTCGTGTCAAGTTGCTACGAACCTCTTGTCAAAGTGACATGAACTTCGTGTCAAAATGACAAGTAATATTAATTAGTTTATAAAAACTAGTTATAAAAATTATTTATTAAAACCAAAAGGGAAAATAAAAATTAAAAATATAAAACTCAAAAATGAGTTTTTTTGGAGTTTAGAGAAAATTACTTTGGCTTTTTAGACTTATTTTCTCCGTCTATAGCCTTATCTAATTTCTCCATCATCTCCTTGTCTTTTTGTACACTGTCAGTCAAATACTTATGAATTAGCTGGTTAATTAGGGCAAAAATTTTTTTAGCATCTTTATCGCCTTTTAAAGCCTTTTGAATAATTAAATAATAGCCTTCCAGTGCAGCAGTAACTCCAGACGCATCTAAATTTATTTTTTTTGAAAAGCGTACTGCCATGTCTGCTTTCCAACTGTTAGAAAACTCTCGCTTAAAATCTTCCGCCATTTCATCAGGTACTAAAAGTCCTGTTAATTGCTCTATAAATTGATCTCTTGTTTGCTCGTTTGTTGATTGGAGCAACGGCTCAACCTTCTTTTCTAGTTCTTCCACCGACTTTGCGGATGCTGCCATAGTTATCAGGCGATCTACAAGCTCGAAGTCGATAGGTTGATCTTTCTTTTGATTACCTACTGCCTGAAACAACGCTTCGCTGGTTTGAGCAGCTAAACTAGAATTTGCATTCGGCACATCTGATATCCCTTGCAGATATTGAACAGATACTCCAAAGAAATCAGCTAATTTTTGCCAAGTTTCAAGCTTAGGCTCTCTTTTACCGGTTTCGTATCTAGAAATTGTATTCGTTCCAACTCCAAGTGCTTTTCCAACATCAGCAAGAGTATATCCTCTTTTTTTTCTTAGTTCGGTAAGACGATTAGATACTTGCTTTTCTGTCACTATTTTCATCTCCTTTCATTGAATTAATTTTATCATTTTTATACCATTTTGGGAATTTATTATTGACTTCTCCCATATTGGGATATATACTTTGGTTACCATTTTGGGAGAAAGGAGAATTAATAATGCAACTAACTGAAAAACAAGTTTTAGCAATTAAACGTAAGCGTGGAGAGCTTGACTTAACAATTAATGCTCTTGCTGAGATAACTGGAGTTAGCAAATGGACGCTCATAGATATCTTCAAGCACAAACACAGAAACGTTAATTCAATCACTTTTAAAAAACTAAATGATTGGCTGATTGATGAATATACAAGTATTCGCTAGAAAGGAGTAACTTATGGAAATTGTTCTAGACGATAAACAAAGACAAGAAATTCAAGGCTTGATTATTCAAGCAGTAAACCAAGGCGTTGAACAAGCAACTAATACACGCCCTTACCTTACCCGTAAAGAAATAGCTCAATACTTTGGTGTTGCTGAGAGCACAATCACACATTGGGCACGATTAGGTATGCCAGTAGCTGTTGTAGATGGGCGCAAACTATACGGGAAGCAGTCCATAACCAAGTGGCTTGAGAGTAAAGAGCAACAAAAAAGCCTTTAACTACTGCAATTAGTTAAAGGCTAACGATAAATTATTAAGCATATGTGTTAACTAAAGACTTTAAATTGTTTTAAAGCCTAGCCACATCAATAGCTCGTAAAAAGCTATTTGTATTTATTATAACAGAGTTAGGAGAATTAGAATTATGAAAAGCAAGTGGGTGGTTATGCGAATATCAAAAGACACTTTTAAAGACGATTTATCTATAACAGAATCGATTTTATTACAAGTAATTGAAAAACTTGATAAAGGTCAAGGTTGCTATGCTTCAAATACTTACTTTGCAGAATACTTTAACTCCTCTACCTCAACTATATCTAGAACGATTAAAAAATTGCACAAAATGGGATACATCACAGTTTCATACCGCAGAAAAGGTCTAAAAAGTATTTGTCGAACTCTTAAAGTAATTAAGAGAACAGAATACAGTCTGAAAAGCCAAGTTACCGGAATTATTAACTATATCAACAAAATGTTTCAAAATCAGCCCGACTTTGTACCAATCGATAAAAAAGAAAACATTCAAGAAAATATTACAAAAAAACTTAAAGGATTTGATTCACAACAAGATTTAATTAATTTTTTACAAAAGTACAAGGACGAGTTTATAAATACGGACGGAGTAAATCTATGGCTAAACGGAAAATTAAAAGTTCCAGCAGAAATACCAAACATTCAGCCTAAAAATCAGAATTTTGAAGAGCAAGAGTCGGCCGATAATCAAATGGGCACCAATAGTTCATCAGCAATTAAAAATTCTAAAGAAAGTAAGCCTATTATGACCAAAGAGGAACGAGATAAGATTTTTAAAGAATATGGGAGCGGAACAAATAATCAAATTGTTGAACCATCCGGATTAAGTCCTGCAGAAAGTTTTACTAGAGATGCCGAAAGAATACTGGGTATGACTCCGAATGAACAAACACAACTAGAAAAAAGCGATCCTCTCAAAGAAGCTAATGATTACTTTAATAGTCTCACTAAAGATAAAACTGATTAGTTTTTTTGAAAAAATAGCTTATCAAGTTGACAAGAGGTTCGTAGCAACTTGATAAGAGGTTCATGTCAGTTTGATAAGAACAAGCTAGTAAAATAGTTTCCAAAAAGTGTGGAATTACCCTAAAAAGTAATCAAAAATACATCCGAATAATCGGAAAAGCTTTAAAAAAGTGTCCCCACTTTCCACCCTTTGGAAATCCGTTTGGCACAGCCAAACTCCTCATCGAAAACCTTCGATGGGGACAGATTTCCCTTATGCTCTTTACTCTAGGCAACTACAATTTAGGCTACATCGGTAACCATGCAACAGTTGAGTATTAATTTTATTAAAAATCACAGAGGAAAAATACATGACGAAAGAATTCAGAACACATCTCACTGACGATGAGTTGAACTTTTTAAATCAACTTAGACACGATAACCCGGCAGTGAAAACTAATCATGATCTATTGACATTGCTAATGGGCGACCATGTTAAATTAAAAAGATTAGAAAGCGAAAAAATAACCAATATTGACACTAATGTTCAAGCAATTTTAAATATCCTAGGCGAGTTAATGCTTAAAGCTCTTGGGTTTAGAGACGTCAATAACTTACCAGTAACAGAAACCAAAATCGGCTCCCAGTATCTTGGAGTTAAAGCAGCAATAAAAACAGCCCAAAAGCAGTCTAATGACGCAAAAATATCTCAAAAGAATAACGAGGAGGAACAATGATGAATTTTAAAGTTTATATTGGCGATGAAATATATCTGGCTTATATTTGGACGAATGATCAAACCAAATACACTCCTGTAGTTTTAAAAAGTGCAAAAATTCCAACACTGGAAAATAAGCAAATCGGACTCGCTAACATTCTACGAGAAAAGAAAGCAGACGGCACTTTGAATATTGTTATACTTCTAGTGGATATTCAAACAGGAGTTGTCTTAGAGGGAAGCGAAATTTGGATTAAACCAGAACAAAAAGAACAAGAAGTTAAGCGCATTGATACAGAAGTAATTGATAGATATATCCATATGCTAATCGACAACGCTTTAGAATTTCATTTAACGACTGAGGAAGTTTATCAAGCACTGGTTGATGATTTTTACAAGTCATTGCCTGAAAAGCGCCCTGACACTATTCTTAAACTTGATCCTGATGATCCAATGACTGAGAAAGCTATTAAACAATGGACTGGGTGGACAGAATGACACAATTAGAAACATTTACGGCTATTAGCCCTACTGAAGTTCAAAAACTATTTAATGAGTGGGTGGAGGACCTATCGCCAAGAATTATTGAGATTAAAATCACTTCAAAATCAAATAAATATACTCTTTGGGTTACTTATCAGCTATAAATAAAAGTTCTGCAAACATCATGCAGAACTTTTATTTTTGCTGATTTTTTTCATCACTAACAATACAGGGGTTTAGTATTTTTTCTTTTAAAGGAGTCTCATTGCTCTTCTCAGCATCAAAATTATTCAAGTTTTTAGCTACCTTTTAGGTTAATTCCACACTTTTTGGAAACTATTTATAAAAATTAAAAATATAAAACTCAAAATAAGTTTTTGGAGTACAGAGAAAATTAACTAGGTTTTTCTGACTTAGATTTCTTTTCTGACTTTTTAACCTTAACTAAATTATCAAAAAGATCATTCAGCTTCTTTATCTTCCCCCCTATTAGCCTTAAATTTGTTTTATTTGCTAAAAAGCAACAGTATGCTCTTAGCTTTAACACTCTTTAGTTACGATTAAGTACTATTACCGCATATCAAACATTAAGTTCTTTTTCTCCCATCTGTCTCAATAAAACAGAGCAAATAATCAATTTTCTAAAAAATTTTAAATAAAAAAGATTATGCAAGTTACGCATAATCTTTTTCTTTATTTGACTTTAACTTTTTAAATGCTTCTAAAACGCAAATTTTAGTACCTCTGTAGCTTTTTAATCATTAGTTAGTATAGTTAAGCTACCCTATGCAAAACTAAGCTAAATAGCGGTTAAAATCAAAAATTTAATTTTAACCGTAAAGTACTTAATTAAGCTAATAAAAATCTAAAACTAACTGGATTATTTTTGATTATAAAATTTAAAAAATTTATTTTATTTTTAACGCTAAAAATTTAAGATTAGCTTACTTACACAAGGAGTTACAAAATTCTATTGTTAGCTCTCTTTTTCAAAAATCTTAGCTCTCTATGTTAGCTACATTTTGAATAATTTCAGTTAGATTCAGTTAAATTCAAAAAGCTAAAATGCTTTTAAATCAATGTTTAATCGCTTTGAAACTTTTTAAATCTAAAAAAATCGGGATGACAGGATTTGAACCTGCGACTTCTACGTCCCGAACGTAGCGCTCTACCAAGCTGAGCCACATCCCGAATAACAAAAAAGACTCACGCTTCGGTGAGTCTTTTATACTGGAGCGGAAGACGGGATTCGAACCCGCGACCCCCACCATGGCAAGGTGATGTTCTACCACTGAACTACTTCCGCAGTACATTTATTAGTATAGCAAAATATCTTTTTATTGCAAGCATTTTTTTGAAAAAAATATAAAAAAATAGACCGTCCTCTACGACAGTCTATTTAAAAAATTATTTATTCTTTTTATTCTTCAAATCTTCTTGCACTTCAGCTTCAACACTTTCCACCTTTTCAGGGCGCATTGTTGGGAAGAGTAAGACATCACGAATAGCAGGAGCATCAGTTAAAAGCATTACCAAACGATCAATACCAATACCCAAACCACCTGTAGGAGGCATACCGAATTCCATAGCACGAAGGTAATCTTCATCAATCATATCTGCTTCATCGTTACCGGCTTCTCTTTCAGCCATTTGGTCTTCGAAACGATGACGTTGATCATCTGGATCATTTAATTCTGAGAATGCATTACCATATTCTGCACCCATAATGAAGATTTCAAAACGATCAGTAAATCTTGGATCATCAGCATTCTTCTTAGCAAGTGGAGATACTTCTACTGGGTGTCCATAAACAAAAGTAGGTTGAACAATTGATCCTTCACCGAATTCTTCAAAGAAGGCATTGATAATGTGGCCAACCTTCCAGTAGCTTTCATAGTGAACCTTGTGTTCATCAGCAACTTTTCTTGCTTCTTCAATAGTCATTGGCTTCCAGAAGTCAACACCAGTCTTTTCCTTGATTAAATCAACCATGTGAACACGGCGGAATGGCTTACCTAAGTCAATATCAGTTCCTTGGTAAGTAATCTTACCATCTGGTGAAACAACTTTAGCAGCTGCTCTAATAATTCCTTCTGCTTCATCCATTACATCATGGAAGTCCCAGTAAGCTGCATAAGTTTCAAGTTCGGTAAATTCTGGGTTGTGCTTAGTATCAAGACCTTCATTTCTAAATACACGGCCGATTTCATAAACACGTTCCATACCACCAACAATTAAACGCTTCAATGGAAGTTCCAAAGCAATTCTCATGTAAAGATCAATATCCAAAGCATTGTGGTGAGTAATAAATGGACGAGCTTCAGCACCACCAGGAATATTGTGGAGAACTGGAGTTTCAACTTCTAAGAAATCTCTATTATTTAAATAACCACGAATAGCTTGAATAATTTGAGTACGGTGAACAAAACGCATGTAACTATCATGATTTGTAATTAAGTCAAGGTAGCGTTGACGATAAATTTGTTCAACATCCTTTAAACCATCCCATTTATTAGGTAATGGACGGAGAGCCTTAGATAAGAAAGTAATGTGAGTAGCACGAATAGTCAACTCACCAGTATCGGTCTTCATTACTTCACCATCAATACCTAAAAAGTCACCAATATCGGACTTCTTAAAAATCTTGTAGTTATCTTCACCAACGATATCTTTACGTACATAAATTTGAATCTTACCAGTACGGTCATAAAGATCTGCAAATCCAACTTTACCCTTACCACGTTTTGCAAGCATACGACCTGCAATCTTAGTCATAGGCATATCAGCATTTAATTCATCTTTATCTTCGTTGCTATACTTTTCATTCAAAGTACGAGCTAAGTCTTGACGATCAAATTTTCTTACGCCGAAAGGTTCAATACCATTTTCACGCATTTCGTCCATTTTTTCACGACGAGCGATTAGTTGGTCGTTCATTTCATTCTTTGCCACTCTAAAAACTCCTTTTATTGGTTAATTTGCTTTTGTCTCGCTTCATATTTTTCCACAAAATCATCTAACAAGTCAAAAACTTCTTTTTTCGTCCAAACATCATTTATTTTAGCACGGGTTCGAGCTGAACGGGGAATTCCTTTTAAATAATAAGCTGCTTGTCTTCTAAATTCAGGAACAGCAATTTTTTCTCCCTTAAGATCAATCAATCCATTTAATTGATCTTTAGCAGTTTCAACTTTTTCTTCAACAGTTTGTGGACGTAATTTCTCTCCGGTATCCAAATAGTGGACCATATCTTTAATAATCCATGGATTCCCTAAAGCCGCTCTACCAACCATCACTGCATCTGCTCCAACATCTTCTAGCATTACTTTTGCCTTTTCAGGAGTAGTAACATCCCCATTACCAACAAAAGGAATAGTCAAAGCATCTGCTACATCCTTCAAAGTTTCCCAGTCAGCTTCGCCCATGTACATTTGCTTTCTAGTCCGACCATGCATCGCAACAGCACTAGCTCCTGCTTCTTGAGCAGCCAAAGCATTTTCAACCGCAAAAATATGTTTTTGATCCCAGCCTGTTCTCATCTTAACAGTAACTGGTTTACTTACATTACGAACAACTGCATGGACCATTTGATAGATCTTATTTGGATCTAATAGCCAACGAGCTCCAGCATCAGTTTTTGTTACCTTTGGTACAGGACAACCCATATTAATATTGATAATATCAGCTGCTGTATGAGTATCAACATAATGAGCAGCTTCAACTAAAGTTTCCTCACTACCACCAAAAATTTGAATACTCATTGGATGTTCACGAGGATCAACCGTTAACATTTCCAAGGTCTTTTTATTGCGATAAATAATTCCATGATCTGAAATCATTTCACACACTACTAGGCCTGCACCAAATTCTTTACATACTACTCGGAAAGCAGCATTTGAAATTCCAGCCATCGGTGCAACTACTACACGATTAGGAATTTCAACATCCCTAATTTTCCAACTATCGTTTTTCATACTTGCTCACCCTTTCAAATACCCTAATATCATAGCAAAACTATTCATTACACACCACTTTAATTTGCCTTCTTAAGGACATCTTTTAACTCATCTTCAGTAAAATGATATTTTTCTTTACAAAAGCGGCAAACTAACTCTGCGCCATGATCCTTCTCAATCATTTCTTTTAATTGTGCTGGTTTTAAGGTAGCCAAGATTTGACTATATTTTTCTTTCGAACAATCACAAGCAAAAGAAACATCCTCTTTAGCTAAAATTTTACAATCAGTCCCTAAGATTCTCTCTGCCAAATTTTCAGGTGTCATTCCATCTAAAAATAAAGTAGAAAGATTAGGAAGAGCCTTGATTCTCTTTTCAACTTCAGCCAATTGCTCATCAGTAGCTCCAGGTAATGCCTGTAAAATAAATCCGCCAGCTGCCCCAATCTCATTATTAGGCTCAACAAATACTGATAGACCAACAGCTGAAGGAATTTGCTCTGATTTGGCTAGATAATATGTAAAATCTTCTGCAATCTCCCCACTAACAATTGGAACTTGACCTGTATATGGTTCCTTCAAACCTTGATCTTTGGTTACCTCAAGCCAACCTTTTCCAACGGCTTTTGCCACATCGATATGCCCATCTTTTTTAGGTGGAAGAGCTATATGGGGATTTTGGATATATCCTTTAATTGTTAGATCAGCTTTTGCTGTTACAATAGTTGCTCCCACTGGACCATTTCCAAGTAATCTAACAGTTAATTCATCTTTATATTTCAATAAAGCTGCTGACAAGAGCAATCCTCCAATAAGTGTTCTTCCAAGCACAGCTGAAGATGCACTCCAAGTATCATGTCTTTTTTGTGCTTCACTTACTAAATCTTTAGCATCAACCGTAATTAATCGTAAATTCTTAGTTTTATCAATTGCTTTTACTAAATAATCTTTCATTTTTTTCTTTCTCCTAAAAAATAAAGCCTATAAATTATAGACTTTATTCTTTGACTAATATTTTTTCTTTTCCAAGTACCTATTAAATACCACTAGTAAGATTATACCTATGATACTTGTTATAACTCCAATAAGCAATCCAGGAGTCCTATATCTCATTACTACAGTATGCTTACCAGATTTCATATTTAAACCAATAAATACATCCAAAGTTCGGCTAACCTTAACTGGTTTACCATCTACTTTTACTTTCCAACCCCTACTGTATGGAATAGTAGTTACCAGATTTTCGTTTTTAGTGGTATTTATTTTTCCTGATAGATAATTATCTCTAAAAGTTGTTAAGTGCATCTGTTTTTTATTATTAACTTGTGAAACTTTAGATCGCAATAAAGTTGAATTAATATTTACTAAACGTGGTATTTCGCTAGTCAGAATTCGTTTATTTCCTGCTAGGCTCCACTTAATTTGGACCTGTCCTTTTTGATTTGCTCGAACACCAATTAGTTGTTTAACTTGTGGTTGAAGTCGAACATCTTTTTTATTAATGGTAATACTTAATTCAGGTTTATTATTTCTATCCTGCGTTGCATGATAAGTAGTTAGTGGATCCGCAAATCCCATTAAATCTTTACCAAATTGAACATAGGCCGTTTCTTTTGGTTTCAAACCGTCAAAAGTAAAAGTTACACTTCCCTCTTTATCAGATGTCCGAGTGACTGTAAACTTCTTCTTTTCCTGATTCAACTCACTATCAGTTACTTTAATTTTTGCAACTTTTGGACTATAAGTTAAGACATTTCCTTGAGTTTGAGTTAACGAATTTAAAACTAAATTTTGATTATAAACAGGATCATCACTCTTAAATTTTAAATTATTAGATAAATTACCAGCAAAAACAAGTGGTAATGTATCAGTTCGATATGCTGTGTACTGCTTTTCTTTTAATAAAATTGGATTATTTTTCAAATCATCTCTCAGCCCATAACTAATATATTCAGGGGAGATACTCTGACTTGGTAAGGAATTATCAATAAAACCACCAATATTGAAAATAGCATCAGTCACTACTGTTCCGGTTTTATAGAAATAATAATAACCATATGCTGATAATCCTAAGTTAGCATATAATTTACTAATTTTGGGATCATTATTAGAAGAAAAAATCTCTGCTCCTTTGTAGTTAAATGCGTAGCTTTCGCCACGATCATTATTTAAAAAATAATTTTTGGCTATTCTTTTACTTTTAACACTAGCTGGCAAATGATCAAATAACTCTTGGTTTTCAGTTACATAATTAGAGTATATATTACTTCTCATCCCTATTCGATCCAACATAAGATAACTACTAATAGCAATCTCTACTACTCCTACCATCACGAGAACAAAACGAAATGATTTATGGTCTGAAAAATAAAGTAAAATACTAAACAAAATAATTAAGCCCAGCGAAACCAACATATACATATCGTATTTTCCATAGTGCAGTCTTAAGACAGTCACTAAAAGTCCAACAACGAAGTAGATTCCTGATGCTAATAGAAGTTGTTTTTTCTTTAAATCAAAACCTGCTAATTCTTTTGCAGCTAATAATAAAATCCAAAAGATAATAATAAAACTAAATCTATATGGAAAACCAACTGGTTTTTGTCCTCCATGCCAGAAAAGATAGATTTTTGTTTGAACCAAACTTAGTAGAAAAACTAAACCAATCACTAAGTTAATAATTCTTTCTTTTTTTGAATTCTTATTATCAATAAAGTACAAAATAAAAATAATTATTGCTAAAGTACCAATAAATAAAAGGGGCGATCCATTAAAGGTATTCTTCATAAAGAGAGCAGATATGCTTTTAGCAATTGAAGAAACTGGACTTAGTCTAAAACCTTCATTGATAGTGTGTTCAGCAAATTTATTATTAGATAGATTCATCCAGGTTGGTAAAGTAATAACCGCACTAATTAGCCCACTAATTAGTGAACTTATTACAAAATCAATTATCTGCTGGATGAATATTTTTTTATCCTTAAAATTATTGATTGTATAAGCACAAAAGGCAATTACCATGAAGATACAAATCATGTAGCTAATATAATAGTTAAAAATTATGGCACATGCTAGCAAGACAATATAAAGAGTCCAGTGTCTTTTAACTAAACCTTTGATCAGAGCGTAAATAATTAATGGTAATAGGATTACTCCATCGAGCCACATTAAATTTGCTCCATATCCGATGCAGTATCCACTTAATCCATAAATAATTCCCAGAAAAACTGAATAGATCTGATTTTTAAAATTGAAAAAATTTAAGATTAAAAATGTAAATGCTGCACTAGCTAAACCTAATTTGATAATAATTATTACATAAAGTGCTAAATTTATTTGACTAGCTGGGAATAACAAAATTAGTAAATTAAATGGGCTAGCAAGATAGTAACCAATGTTTCCAGCCATATCCGCGCCTAACCCATTAGCAAAACTAAATTGCAAACTGCTCCAGTTTCCTAAAATCAAACGACGAAGATATTGAAAAAATGACAGATATTCATCTGGTAAATCTCCACCCCATAAAACTCCACCTAAAAACGGATTACAATTTGCCAAACTAGATACAATTAGGAAAATCGCTATAGTTATTCCGAAACTTATCAAACACAGTTTCAGAATATTTTTCTTTTCTTTACTCAACTTTTTCATTATTATCCTTAATTCTAAATACACCCCTCTAATTTTAGAGGGGTGTACAATCTTTATTTCACCTATTTATTAGTTTTCTGACTAATAGATGTTTTATTTTTCTTTAGATAGACCGTATATACAGCTAAGGCAATAATACCGATAATGCTTAGTAAAGCACCGATGACAAAACCAGGTGTTCTATATTTGAAAGTTATTTGATGCGTTCCCGGCTTTAATTTTAAGCCAATAAACACTTTCAAAGTTCGATTAATTTTAACTGGTTTTCCGTCAACTTCTGCTCGCCATCCTTTACTGTAAGGAATGGTGGTTGCTAAGTTTTCATTTTTATCAGTCTTTACTGTTCCAGCTACATAGCTATCCCTAAACGCGGAAAACTTCATGCGATTATTTTGAGCTTTTTTAACCTTATCTTCTAATGCAGTTTGATCAATATTCACAAAACGTGGATATTTAAACTCAACTTCATTTGACTTTCCGTCTAAAGTCATCTTCACTACCAGTTTTCCGTCTTTATCAGCTTGAACTCCAATAAGTTGATCTGTGTATTGTTGAAGATGAACATCTTTTCCATTAATTGAGACAGTAAATGGTAAACGGTAATCCGGCTTTTGCTTCATTTGATAGCTATTTAAAACCACAATCTGCTCCATTAAATTCTTACTAAAGCGGATGTAACCAACTTGATCAGGTTTCAAATTGCTATATGTAAAGGTTATAGTACCAGGATTTTCGGAAGTTCTCTCAGCTTTAAACTTACCTTTCTTAAATTTAAGATTTATATTCTTAGAATTAATTTCAGCATTTTTAGAGCTATAGCTCAAAACATCTTTTTTAGTTTGAGTTAAAGAATTTAAAACCAAATTTTGATTATATACTGGATTTTTTTCTTTAAACTTCAGCTTATTAGCTAAACCACCTGCAAAGGCAAAAGGTAAAGTTTCATTTCGATAGGCCGTCTTATCACCCTGTTTTAGAATTACAGGATGATTCTTTAAATCATTTCTCAAACCATAGCTAATGTATTCTGGTGAAACACTTTGATTAGAAAGCGAACTATTAATAAACGTTTTTACATTAAAAATAGCATCTGTTACTACAGTACCTGTTTGATAATAGTAGAAATAACGAAAAGTTGAAAAACCAAGATCAGTCATTAATGAACTAATGCGAGAATCATTATTTGATGAAAATTCTTCCATCCCCCGGTAATTAAAAGTGTATCCCTCACCGCGATCATTATTTAGTTCATAGTTTTTAGCCAATCTACCCGTTTTATCAGAATTTGGAATTCGAGAAATAATACTCTGATTCTCAGACACATAAGATGGATATGCTCCACTTTTCATTCCGAGGTGATTCAAACCAATATAGGCATTACCGGCTAATTCAACTAATCCTACCAATAATAAAGTTACACGAACAAATCGTTTATCAGAGAAATAAACCAAGATTCCAAATATAATTACTAGGACAACTGCCAGCCAAGCATAACCATTCCATGGTCCAATTCTACGACGAATATATACAGCTGCCAAACTAACAAGTAAGTAAATTCCAGCAGCAATGAGTCTTTCGTTTTTACTTTCTTTTCGATACTCACTTAAATTAGAGAGTTCTTTTGCCGCCAAAAGTAAAAACCAGAATACAATAATAAATCCAAAACGATATGGATAAGCAATAGTTTGTTGACCACCATGCCAAAAGAGATAGATTTTTGGCACAGTAATACTCAACACAAAAAATAGTCCAATAACTAGATTAGTAATTCTTTCTTTGATAGAGTTACGTCCATCAATAAAGTAAAGAATAAATACAATTAAAACTAACGTACCAACAAAAATTGGTGCCCAATCATTGTAAGTATCGCCAATAAATAATCGTGAAACAGCTTTTCCGCCACTAATTAAAGTTTTAATTTTAAAATTAGAATTAAAGTCTGCCTGAGACAACTTATTGCTAGAAAGGTTAAAGAAAGTTGGTAGAATAACTACTGCGCTGATTAACCCACTAATGATTGAACTAATTGCAAAACCGGTAAATTGATGAAGAAAAGTTTTGCGATTTTCAAAATTGTTAACTGTATATGCCAAAAACAATATTACTAAAAAGATACAAATCATGTAGCCAATATAGTAATTAAAAATGATAGCACATGCTAGTAAAATACTGTAAGCCAGCCAAACATTCTTCTTGATTCCTCTGATCAATGCATAGGAAATTAACGGAAGTAAGACTAAACCATCAAACCACATTACATTTCCAGCATAAGCAATCGAATATCCGCTCAAGCCATAAGCAATTCCTAAAAAGACAGGATATGCTTGGTACTTAAATTTAAACCATTTTAAACTAAGCCAGGTAAAGGTTCCACTCATTAAACCTAATTTGATCAGGATAATAATATACACAGCAATATTCATTTTACTTGCTGGGAACAGGAACACAATAAAGTTCAGAGGGCTGAGAAGATAATAACCGATATTTCCGGCCATATCTCCACCTAAACCATTAAGGAAGCTAAATCCCGCACTACTCCAATTACCGAGCATTAAGTGACGATAATATTGAAAGAAGGATAAATATTGATTTGGTAAATCCCCACTATAAAGAACTCCCCCAAAGATCGGATTACAATCTGTCAAAGTAGATAAAAGGAAAAAGAGAACTATAGTTGTTAAACAACTTATTAGGCTTATCATTAAAATCTTTTTTTCTTTTTTACTTAAATATTTCATTCTTAATACCAAAAAACTCCTTTCTAAAATCTGCAATTTCAGTATTAGAAAGGAGTTTAAACATTACTATTACAATAAACTCTTACTCATCCTTATTTTCATCTGAACTGTGATCATCAGATTCATTCTTTTCAGATGGTGGATTAAGTGGAATATTATCAATATTCTTATGATCATCAGGAAGTGGATGAATGTCTTCTTTATCATCCTTATTTTCAGTTTCTTCTCTTTGTTGATCCTTCTTTTCCATTGCGGCTTTTGCTTCTTCATAAGTGGAAGCTTTAGACTCACTTGGAAATTCATTTTCATCATTTTCAGGCATTTTACCAGTCTTGAATAATGAAAGAATTTGTTTTTCGTTTAAAGTTTCATACTTGAGTAAGGCTTCTGCAATAATCTTATGAGTTTCACGGTGACTCTTAATGATATCAACTGCTTGTTTATGACCTTCATCAAGAATTTCTTTAACTGCTTCATCAATCTTAGCAGCTGTAGCTTCACTATATGGCTTAGTTCCATAAGGTGATTGCATACTTGGGGATTCAAGCTCAGTCATACCAACATCAGTCATACCATATTGAGTAACCATACCCCGAGCGATGTTAGTTGCTTGTTCAAAGTCATTTGAAGCACCAGTAGACTTATCGCCCACAACTACTTCTTCACCAGCACGACCACCCATTAAACCAGCAACTTGTTCCATCAACTGCTTCTTAGTGATGATGTTTTCGTCTTCTTTTGGAAGCATGATGTTATATCCACCAGCACGGCCTCTAGGAACAATTGTAACCTTACGAACGGTTCTTGAATCACTAAGAACCAATCCAACAATTGCGTGTCCTGCTTCGTGGTAGGCAACACGTTTTCTTTCTTCTGGAGAAATAACAGTATCTTTCTTAGCTGGGCCGGCAATAACTCTATCTTCAGCTTCATCAATATCAGAAGCTGTAATTTCAGTCTTATTACGACGAGCAGCAACTAAAGCAGCTTCGTTCAAAACATTTTCAAGATCAGCACCAACGAAGCCAGGAGTTTGACGTGCTACTTCCTTTAAATCAACATCAGGGGCTAAAGGTTTATTCTTAGCATGAACCTTTAAAATAGCTTCACGGCCTTTAACATCTGGGCGACCAACTAAAACCTTACGGTCAAAACGACCAGGACGAAGAAGTGCGGGATCAAGAACATCAGAACGGTTAGTAGCTGCCATAACAATGACACCTTCATCACCTTCGAAACCATCCATTTCAACCAGTAATTGGTTTAAAGTTTGTTCTCTTTCGTCATGGCCACCACTTACGCCATTACCACGTTTACGTCCAACAGCATCAATTTCATCAATAAAGATGATACTTGGTGCATTTTTCTTAGCTGTTTCAAACAGATCACGTACACGAGATGCACCAACACCGACAAACATTTCTACAAAGTCTGAACCAGAAATTGAATAAAATGGTACACCGGCTTCACCTGCAACTGCACGTGCAAGTAAAGTTTTACCAGTACCTGGAGGACCCTCAAGAAGAACACCAGCCGGAATTCGAGCACCTAATTTAGTATATTTTGCTGGATTCTTTAAGAATTCAACAATTTCAACCAATTCTTGCTTTTCTTCTTCTTCCCCAGCTACATCTGAGAATCTAACCTTGTTTTTACTTGGATCTTGTGGCTTAACATGTGACTTACCAAAGTTCATCATACCGCCGCCACGGCCTTGTCCACCTTGATTCATCATCATCCAAAGCATGACAATAAAAATCAAAGTTGGGACAAGCATCACAATCGTAGAGATCCAGGTTCCAGATTGAGATTCACCTTGTCCAGAAATAGATGCCCCACTCTTTTGGGCAAGATCGGAAATTGTCTTAACCATTGAGTCATTTTGAAGCATCGTAGTACTGAACCGGGTTACTTCATTACTACTTTGTGAACTTGGAATTAGTCCAAATCCATTATTATTTTGATTATTTGACTTTTGAGCTTTCTTATAAGATCCAGTAACCGTATATACACCATTAGATGGTTGTACATTGATACTCTTGACTTTACCCGCTTTTAAATCTTTTACTAATTGAGAATAACGGATATTTTCTGTGGAACCATTACTACCGGAGCCTCCCACGGCCCAATTGATTCCAGCCAAGAGGATCACGAATACTATGATATAGAAAAGACCGTTAGAAAGCAGTCTATTTCTTCTATTTTTCATCTATTAACCTCCGCGACACTTCTTGGAATTACTCCAACGATTTTACCACAAATTATGCTTTTACCATAGAACTTTGCATAAACTTAAAAATAAATATATACATTATAGCGTACAAAATTGGGGTTATATTCTTGATTTTGATAAACACTTTCAACATAGACTGGCTTTTCCTCTTGCCAGACTGTCAAACAATACGGCCTTAAAGCCAAAGGAATCCCATTTTCAGCAAATTTTTTCTTGGCCTTAGTTTGTTTTCCTGTAGCTAACTTTAATGTACTACCTTGTGGCAAGCTGCCTACCTCTAAATACTTTGCTTTTTCGCCATAAAAATAACCAGCCAATTTTTGTGACTTTTCATCCTGGGTAATTAAATATTTTTTCCCGTTCAAAGAAAATTTTTCATTTAATTTAACTAGTTTTCTTTTAGGATCAATTACAGCTAATTCATTTCTATTAATCAAATAGTAATATTTTTGATAAAAAAGCAATTGAAAATTTTCTTTATTGAAAATCACATTTTTATTCAAGTCAATTTCATCAAAATGGATTCTTTGATGCCACTTTTTATAGATTAAATAATCAAAAAAAGCTGCCGCTTCATGTGTATTTAACCGAGCTATATCTTCCTTTTTACCCCGTAGCGCTTTACTAAAATTTATTGGAGAAGGTAAACTATCAAAGAGATCACTCTGACACTTTGAAAGTAACGCTACACTCTCACTAAAGTGGTTAGCATTTTTAACTAGATGACTTGTCTCTTTCTTTAATAATGGAACAACATGATGTCTCAAACGATTTCTTAAAGTGTCATCTTCAAAATTAGTTTTATCTTCAATGAAATCAAGATGGTGGTCCTTATCATATTTCAATAATTCATCTTTAGAATATTTAACTAAAGGGCGCAACAATTTCATTGAACCGAGATTTCCCACAATTTGAAGACTATTCATTTCAGCTACATCCCCAGAGCGAATAAACTTCAATAAAATATTTTCAATTAAATCATCCCCGTGATGTGCCGTTAAAAGATAATCAGTTTGATACTTTCTTCCAACCTTTGCCAGGAATGCATAACGGTACTCTCTGGCTTTTGCTTCAACCCCAGCTTGCGGATGAAGTTCAACTGGCCACTTTTTTTCTACTAGCTTTACTTTAAGGGCTGAAGTTAATCTTTGTAAAAGTTGGCTTTCTAAAAAGCTATCATCTCTTAGACAATGGTCCAAATGTGCAACAATCAATTGTTCAGATGGATTAGGTAAAAAATTAACCAACATCTTCAGCAACGCTACTGAATCTGGACCGCCGCTTGCAGCCAGTAAAAATTTTTTATTTTTTATTTCAATATTATTTTCAGTAAAAAAAGTTGTAAATTTTGTCATTTTTAGATTAAAAAAGTGACCACTATTGGTCACTTAAATTCAATTGATTTTTTAAATTAGCTATTTTATCAGTAGATTTCTCTAATAATTTAGCTAGTGGAGTAAAATCTTTGCTATCTTTAAATTCATTAGTTGGATCAACTAAATCAGAATTATTTACCTGACTCAATGATAGAGAAATTTTTCCTTCATGATTATTGATCACAACAACACGAATTTCGTCTCCAACACTATACTTCTTTTTAACACTTTCCCACTTGTCACCGAAGTCTTTATGGAAAATCAAACCATGATGTCGATGTGGTAAAGTTACAAAAATCCCAATTTTAGTAATATTATTCACTTTAGCATTGAGCCTTAATCCAATTGGAAATTTCACTAATAATCCTCCTCTTTTTCAGGAAGAGTATAAATTGATTCACCAGATTTAGAATAATAGAACTTATAGCGAATTACTTTAGCCACATAATCAGGATCTTTTAAGTCTGCAACCTGTGATTTTAATTTTTTATTGGTTTTGTTAACCTGGTTTAACTCTGCTTTATTAGTTTGAATTTGACTATTAATTCTACCAGTTTGCACATGAACCATAATTAGTTGCAGCCCAAAAATTAAAATTGCAATTGCAAAACAAGCAATAATTCGGTTCTTCCTTACGCGATGAACCTCTTTTTCTTTTCTAGCTGCTTTACGTCGCAAACGTGCTAGGCGTTCCTCATCGCTTAAGGCATTATAAAGTCGTGGCCCTCTCTGCATACGGATGTCCCTGCCTTTTCGTTAATATTCTAAATCTTAATTATATCACCACTTGTTATTAATATAACACCTTACTCTTCCCTTGTCATTAATCAATTAACTCATACAAGTCACTGGCTTCTGCCTTCTTAGTTGTTTCTCTTAAGTCAAGTACACGAGCTTTTAATTGTTTTGTACCGAATCCGATTTCAATAACATCACCCAGTTTAACATCATAGCTAGATTTTACTACTCGGTCATTAACTTTTACTCTTCCTTGATCAGCCATTTCTTTAGCAACAGTACGTCTTTTAACTAATCTAGATACCTTTAAAAACTTATCGATTCTCATTACTTTCTTTCTCTCCTTATTTTTGAACAATCTCACTAGCTGCTTCTAAGAATGTATGAAGCTCATTAAATAATTGTCTAGTACTCATATTTTTCTCAAGCTCAAGCATTACGTTCAATCTCTTTTGCGGATCCATAGTAATTCGTGCTCTTAGGGATACATGTTCTAGGGCCTTAAAAATATTTGGCCCTTCTAATTCCTCACTAGCTTGATTATTAAAAATGACTTGCAACTTATCATTTGATTTTTGAGTAAGAGATACAACTTTAGCTAAATCCGCATCTGCCTTAACTGTAGATACATTCAAAAGATTTTCTACAGCAAGTGGATAATCACCAAAGCGATCAATTAATTCATCTGCGATATTGTCCGCCTCTTTTTGATCATTGATCCCCTTAATTTTCTTATAGAACTCAATTTTTTGCTCTTGATCTGCAATATAATCATCGGGAATATATGCTTCCAAATCAAATTGAACTTCTGCATTAGATTTAACCACAACTTTTTTACCTTTACGTTTCTTAATTGCTTCGTCTAACATTTGAGCATATAAATCATAACCGACACTATCAATGAAGCCATGTTGCTGTTTTCCAAGCATATTACCGGCCCCTCTAATTGATAAATCACGCATAGCAATTTTAAAGCCGGATCCTAATTCAGTAAAGTCGCGGATTGCACTAAGCCGTTTTTCACCAATTTCAGTTAAAACTTTATTTGGTTGATAAAGGAAATAGGCATAGGCTAAACGGGCACTTCTGCCTATTCGACCACGTAATTGATATAGCTGACTTAATCCATAATGATCTGCATCTTCAACAATCATAGTATTAACATTTGGCATATCAACGCCCGTTTCAATAATTGTTGTTGTTACCAAGATATCAAATTCGTTTTTTGAAAAACGATACATAATATCTTCCATTTGGTTTTCACTCATGCGACCATGAATATATTCAATTTTAGCTTCTGGAATCAGTTCTTCCAATTGACTAACAACTTTATCGATATCATCAATCCGATTATGTAAGAAAAATACTTGCCCGTTACGCTTCATTTCTCTAAGGACTGCCTCACGAACAATACTTGGCATCTCTTCCATAACATAAGTTTGAATTGGATAACGGTTAGTAGGTGGCGTCTCCATAACTGAAAGATCTCGTACTCCTACCATCGACATATGTAAAGTACGAGGGATTGGAGTAGCAGTCAAAGTCAAAACATCGATATTGGCTTTTAATTCTTTTAGCCTTTCCTTATGCTTAACTCCAAATCGCTGTTCTTCATCAATAATTAACAAGCCTAGGTCTTTAAATTGGACATCTTTTGAGAGCAAGCGGTGTGTTCCAACGACCATATCAATCTTGCCACTTTTTACACCTTCAACTATCTCCTTCACTTCAGCAGGAGTTTGAAAACGTGATAAAAGCGCACAATTGACTGGAAAATCTTTAAAGCGGTCTTGCATGGTTTCAAAATGTTGTTGCGCCAAAATAGTAGTTGGAGCTAAAAAGGCAACTTGTTTTCCATCCCGAATTGCTTTAAAAGCAGCTCTCAAGGCAACTTCAGTTTTACCAAAGCCTACATCTCCCACTAAAAGTCGATCCATTGGCTTCGGACTTTCCATATCAGCCTTAATTTCTCTAATTGAACGAAGCTGATCTGGAGTTTCAGGATATGGGAAAGCATCTTCAAATTCTTTTTGTAAATCATCATCCGGACTGAAAGCAAATCCTTTTTCAGATTCACGTTTTGCGTACAGTTCAATCAAATCATCTGCGATATCTTCAACTTTTGACTGAACCCGTTTTTTAGTCTTAGTCCACTCAGAGCTTCCCAATTTATTAATATGAGGAACTCTGCCTTCAGAAGCCACATATTTTTGTACTAAACCTAATTGGTCAGCAGGGACAAATAGCTGATCATGATGTTGATAAGTAATAGTGATATAGTCACGTTTTTTACCATCTACATCTAATGTTTTAATTCCTTCAAACCGTCCAATACCATGATTGACATGAACAACATAATCGCCTGGTTTTAATTCATTATAGTTTCTTAACCGTTGAGCATTTTCAAGAGTCTTAACACGTTTGCGGTGATGTGGTCTTTGATTGAATAATTCTCGTTCAGTTAAATAAACCAAATCTAAACTAGGTAAAGCAAAACCATGTGCAAAATTACCTACAGTTATTTGAGCTTTATTTGATAAAAGTTGATCTGCTTTTACAACCGGAATATCAACACCATAATCAACTAAATTTTGAGCGATTTGCTTGGCACGAGTTTCCGAATCAGCTTGCAAGATAACCGTATTTCCTTCATTAGAAAATCGTGTTAGCTCACTTTTAATCAAAGGCATTTGACTAAAGAACTGTTGAACTTCTCGTGTGGTAAAGTTAAGAATTTGATCAAATTTTAATCGGCCCATTCCTTTTTGGAAAAGCGAGAATAAAATCTGAGCTTGCTTTGATTTTTGAACAACTCGCTCAAAACTATGGCGTAATTTTTGACTATTCAGCATTGCTCCGGCTTTTATTTCTTCGGAAATAAAAGCTTCATTTTGAGCATCCACATCAGCTACATTCTTTTTTATGGACTGCCAATCATCAAATAGTAATAAGCCATCTTTATCTAAATAATCAATTAAATTGAAAGATCGCGGAAGTAAATAATCAATTAAAAAGGCATAGTTATCTGGTAAACCACCAGCTTCTAATAAATCAATTGCCTTAACAAAATGATTTTTAACGCTCTCTTCTTCAGCAATTGATTCGCTCATATCCTGCTTTATTTTTTCTACCGCTTCTTGAAAATTATGTGGTGAAAATACTCGATCTAGAGCTGGGCCAATTGAAATACTGTCTTTTTCTTCTAAACTACGCTGTGTAGCTGAATCAAACTCCTTTACGGTATCAACTTCATCCCCAAAGAATTCAATTCGAATCGGATTCTCTTGATCCAAAGGATAAATATCAAGAATATCTCCTCGACGAGCAAATTCTCCAGGACGGGCTACAATGCTTTCTCTGCGATACCCGGCCTGCGTAAGCCATTCAGTTAACTTATCTAAATCGAATTCTACCTCAGGCTTAAATATCTTTTTTGCCTTAGTAAAATCTCTCGGATCACTTAACTTATACTGTAAAGCTTGAGGCGTTACTACAACAATCCCCGCTCTCTTTTCAGCTAAAAACTCTAAGGTCTGCAATCTTTGACTAAGTTCGTCCGGAGATGCAATAGCCGTTTGGGTAGCAATTGTAGCATCAACTGGGAAGCTAAATACCATATCATCAGGCAATAAGTTTCCTAATTCATCTAAAAGAGTCTGCGCCTTTTCTTCATTATCTTCAACTAAAATCAATGGCTGCTGCCAAGCTTTTAGCATTTGCATCAGTACAGCAGCAAAAGCACCTGAATTTACTCCAGTTAAAAGCGATCTTTTTTCTACTGGAGCTTTTTCAATAAAATTATTTAACTCTTTATCTTTTTTTATTAACTCTGTAATGTTCATTCTAATTATACTGATTCATTAAATATTGGGCGTTCTTCCCTTTAATAAAATCATTAATGACATTCTCGCTTGTCTCAAAAGCTGCATCCATCAGTTTTTGCTGGTAATTATTAAAGGGACTTAATACCCAAGAAACAACACTTTCGTTTTCAGGATGACGAATTCCAATTTTTAATCGATTAAAATTGTTCGTTCCTAAGCAAGCCATAATGCTCTTAATTCCATTATGACCTCCTGATTTACCATTTGCACGAATTCTAATCTTTCCAATTGGCATGTCCATATCATCATGAATAACTAAAATATCTTCAGGCTTAATTTTGAAGAAATTGGCTACTTGCGCGATTGATTTTCCCGAATCGTTCATAAAAGTCTGTGGTTCAAGAAAAATCACATCTTCACCATTGATCTTTTGTTTTGTCCATAAGCCGTCAAACTTATTCTTATCTAGGGTTAAACCATTTTTCTCTAAATAATGATCTAATGCCATAAAACCTGTATTATGCTTAGTCTGATCATATTTTCTACCTGGATTTCCTAAACCTGCAATTAACTTCATTCTTTTTCATCCTCTTTGATAAATATTTCATTCTAAATCTGCTTATTGCTCTTGAGATTATAGCACACGCTTACTTACAAATAATTAATTAGATCTTTAAAATTATATTTTTAATTTTTAAATTCCAATATGATATAATCGTTATTGTTAAATAAATCACTAATATGGAAGGAAGTATTAGCAAATGTCAGAAGAAAAAATTCATAAGATTATTCTTGTTGGTGACGGTGCTGTAGGTTCTACTTACGCATTCTCATTAGTTCAACAAGGTATCGCACAAGAATTAGGTATCGTTGATATCGTTAAAGAAAGAACTCAAGGTGATGCTATTGACTTAGCAGACGCTACTCCTTGGATTGCACCAAAGACTATTTACTCTGCAGAATACTCAGACGCAAAAGATGCTGACTTAGTAGTTATTTCTGCTGGTGCTCCACAAAAACCAGGTGAAACTCGTCTTGACCTTGTTAACAAGAACTTAAAGATTTTATCTTCAATCGTTGAACCAATCGTTGAATCAGGTTTCAATGGTATTTTCTTAGTTGCTGCTAACCCAGTTGATATCTTAACTCACGCAACTTGGAGAATGTCAGGATTCCCTAAGGATCGTGTTATCGGTTCAGGTACTTCACTTGATACTGGTCGTCTTCAAAAAGTTATCGGTGAAATGGAACACGTTGACCCACGTTCAGTTAACGCATACATGCTTGGTGAACACGGTGATACTGAATTCCCAGTATGGAGCTACAACAATGTTGGTGGCGTAAAAGTTAGCGACTGGGTAAAGGCTCACCCAGAAGTTGGTGAAAACAAGCTTGAAGCAATCCACAAGGAAGTTGCTGACATGGCTTACGACATCATTAACAAGAAGGGTGCTACTTTCTACGGTATCGGTACTGCTTTAGCATTCATTACTAAGGCTATCTTGAACAACGAACACAGAGTTCTTCCACTTTCAGTACCTATGGATGGTGAATACGGCTTACACGATATTCACATCGGTACTCCAGCAGTTGTTGGTCGTCACGGCTTGGAACAAGTTATTGAAATGCCATTGAACGCTGACGAACAAGCTAAGATGGAAGCTTCTGCAAAACAATTAAAAGAAGTTATGGACAAAGCCTTCAAAGAAACTGGCGTAAAGGTTCGTCAATAATAATTAAGACTTTTTCCTGTAAGAGAGCATTCACATTTTGTGGATGCTCTTTTATTTTCTAAATTAAAGTTGTTTAATCAGTCTTTAATTTTTATATAAAACTATGGTATAATGGCTTGTAAATTTCAGATGTATGGAGGCTAATCATGCTAATTAAATCTCTTGTCTATAAAAAAGATTACTTAACTACAGTCAACGAAAAAGCTACTCTTGCCGAAGCATTAAAAATATTAGAAAACTCCGGCTTTCGTTGTGTCCCTATTTTAGATGATACAGGAACCATTTTTCGGGGAAACATTTATAAAATGCACATTTACCGTCACAAGTCTCAAGGCGGCGACATGAATCTACCTGTAACTTACTTGCTTAAAAATGCTACTAAAACAATTAAGGTAAATTCTCCTTTCTTCCGTGTATTCTTTAACATTAAAGACCTTCCATACATCGCTGTATTGGATGAAGAAAACCATTTCTATGGAATTTTGACTCACTCCCGTTTACTAGATATGCTTTCTGATGCTTGGAATATCAAAAATGGTTCTTATGTTTTGACTATCCTCTCGGATAATGACCGTGGTAATTTAGTTAAAATGGCAAAAATTATTTCTAAATATAGTAATATTGCCGGTTGTTTAACTTTAGATGTCAAAACTGGTGAACTAGTTCGTCGTAACTTATTTACTCTTCCTATCGGTGTTTCTCGCGAAACTATGGCCGCTATCGTCAACCGACTTGAAAAGAAAGGTTTCGTTGTTGCCGAAATTGAAGATCTTCAATCAGGCCTAACAATCCGTAGTGCAGAAAAACCTGGAGAATTAAAAGACTAATTATCTTAATTACTATAGTTAAAAAAGCTTGTTTAGCCAAATTGGTTAAACAAGCTTTTATTTTTACTTTTCGTAATATACACGTGGTAAACGATCATTTAATAAGCAAGCAACTTCATAATGAATTGTGTCAACATAATCAGCTGCATCTTTAATATTATTTTGATCATTAGGATTAGAAGAAATGATGGTTACTTTGGTTCCTACTGGCATCTTTTTAGGCATCTTAACCATAAATTGATCCATACAAATTCGGCCAACAATTGGACAGTACGTATCTCCCACTTTAACCTTGAAACCTTGAAATTTTCTAATAAATCCATCCGCATACCCAACGGGTACGGTTCCAATAATTGTATCTTCATCTGCAACAAAGGTCGAGCCATATCCAACACCATCACCTTGGTGAATTGTCTTAACATGAGTCAATTCACTTTCAAATGATAAGGCCGGCTCTAACGGAATATTTGATTTTAAGTCTGGAGAATTAGGATTAGAAGAAGGATTTAAACCATAAATTCCAATACCAAATCTAACTAAATCACTTTTAATTCCATCATGAAAAATACTTGCTGCCGTATTATTCTGATGAATCCATTTTGGCTTTACAGTAAGCAAACTCTTCATATGATTAAATTTTTCACATTGATGTTTGAAATAAGTTTCATCACTGCTATCAGCAGAAGCAAAATGGGCAAACATTCCTTCAATAAAGAAATTATCGTTATTCTCCAAAAATTCATTAGCAGCAATAAAGTCTGCGTCTTCATTAAATCCGATTCTACCCATTCCCGAATCAATACCTAAATGAATCTTCAATTGCAAATTTGCATCTTTTAAGTACTTCTCTGCTTCTTTAAGCCATTCTAAGTTTGGAACAGTCAATGAAACGTTATTTACAGCAGTAATTGGAGCATATTCAGGAGAAACAACGCCTAAAACTAAAATTGGTTTTGTAATATCTGCACGTCTTAACTCTAATGCTTCATCTAAAATTGCAACGCAAAATCCGGCTGCTCCTACCTTATCTGCCACTCTAGCTACTTCTACTGCACCGTGTCCGTAGCCGTTTGCTTTTACAACGGCAAGCATCTTTTGGCCGGGCTCTAGATGCCCCATCTCATTTTTCAGATTTCTTTTAATAGCGCCCAAGTTTACCTTTACTACGGCTGGACGATGAATTCCTGGAACCATTAGTTTAATTCCTCCAAAACTACAACTGTTATAATCTCATGATCATCATGTGTGATACTAGGAAAAATATTTCCAGAAAACTTTGTCGAGGTCATCACTGGATGTCCTAAGTCATCCCATAATGTTTCAATATCTTGAAAACCAACATATTTGCCTAATCCAGTTCCCATTGCCTTTGAAAAAGATTCTTTTAAAGAAAAACGTCCACCAAGGTATTCTACCTTGCGCTTTCCTTTTAATTGTTGATATTGCTCAAATTCTTTCGGAGTTAATACCCTTTTAGCAAATTTATCGCCTTTTTCAACTATCTTTTTCATGCGTTCAACTTCAACTGAGTCAATTCCTACGCCTCTAATCATTATTTTCACCTCACACATTGATACATTATATTACAAAAAAGAGCTGTAGCAACTACAGCTCTCCAGTAACAAAAATTAATCTTTTTTCTTTATAACGAAATCATGCTTTCTACCACCTTTACGGGCACTAGGCTTACGATGATATCGTTCATTTCGATCTCCACCACGTTTGAAATTACGTTTAAAGTTTCGATTATTACCATGCTTTGATTTAAATGGTAACGGCTTTTCAGGTGTAATTTTTACTTTTACACTATCTGCATCTTTAGACAAGTCCTTCAATAAAGCGGCCACTAAATCAATCGCAGAATAATCGTCAAGAAGTTGAGATGCTTCTTCAGTATATTTAGAAAGATCGCTATCAAGCAATTCTGCTACCTTTTTATTAGCTGCACTTAGCTGACCTTTAAATGCTTCTTCATCAGTTGGTGGCTTAAGTGGCATCATCTTTTTATGCGTTAATTGTTCTATAGTACGCATATAGCCAATTTCATTTGGAGTAACAAAAGTTACAGACATTCCGTTCTGACCAGCACGTCCAGTTCTACCAATACGGTGAACATAAGAATCTGGATCCTGCGGAATATCATAGTTATAAACATGACTTACCCCAGAAATATCTAATCCACGAGCTGCCACATCAGTTGCAACTAAAATATCTAGCTTACCTTTACGGAATCTCTTTAACACGCTCATTCGCTTAGCTTGAGAAAGATCACCATGAATTCCAGCAGCGTTATATCCACGTGCTTGTAGCCCACGTGTTAATTCATCAACACGTCTCTTAGTTCTACCAAAAATAACAGCTAAATCAGGATTTTGAACGTCAATTAAGCGACATAGAATGTCGAACTTTTCATTTTCTTTTGCTCTCACAAAATACTGATCAATTAAATTAGCAGTTAATTCTTTTCCTTTGATTTTTACAATCTCAGGATCATTCATGAATTTTTCACCAATTCGTAAAATTGGCTTTGGCATTGTAGCAGAGAAAAGTAATGTTTGATGTTTACTTGATGCATATTTCAAAATACTTTCAATATCTTGAATAAATCCCATATCAAGCATTTCATCTGCTTCATCTAAAACAATTGTTTTGACTTTAGAAATATCAATTGTGCCACGTTTTAAATGATCAAGCAAACGCCCAGGTGTTCCTACCAAAATTGCTGGTGTTTGTTTTAAAGCACGAATCTGACGTCTAATATCAGCACCGCCATAAACTACTTGAACGCGAGCTTTTTCATCACGACCTAAACGGAACAACTCTTCTTGGGTTTGAATAGCCAATTCACGGGTAGGTTCAATAATAATAGCTTGAATTGAATCGTGTTGCTTATCTAAGTTTTGTAAAATTGGCAAACCAAAAGCAGCAGTTTTACCAGTCCCTGTCTGGGCTTGACCAATTACATCTTTTCCCTCCAAAACGAGGGGAATGGTTTTTTCTTGAATTGGTGTAGCTTCTTCAAAACCTGAACGCTTAATAGCTTTTAAAATCTCAGGTTTTAAGTTCATTTCAGAAAATTTCAAATATCTAATTCCTTCCTACATGAGACGGTCTAAAACCTTTTCCAAATGCATCCCATGTGATCCCTTTAGCATTACAATATCAGCTGGCTTAATATCATTCTTTAAGTCATCAATCATATGATTCATTTGATCTTGTGGATAATAGTGCAAGTTTTCTGCTGGGTACTTATCAACAAGAGCATCATATAAGTTTTTCATCTCTGGACCATATAAATATAGTTCATTAATAATTGCTGGATCCAAGCTAGCGGCAAGAGACGCATGAAGATCAGCTGATTCATCCCCAAGCTCTAACATATCACCTAAGACAGCAATTCTGCGCCCACCATCTTCGACCATTACTTGTCCAAACGAAGTCGTAACAGCCTTAACCGCGGTTGGATTTGAGTTGTAGACATCATCCATAATTGCTTCGCCTACATCACCCTTCTTCCATTGCATTCTATTTGCTGTTGGGGTGAAGTTAGCTAAAGCTTGGGCAATTTGTTCATCATTTTCACCAAAATGACGTCCTACACTAATGGCTGCAAGAGCATTAGAGACGTTATGTTTTCCAATCATTGGAATCTTAAATTGCTGTGCTGACCCATTTACTTCAAAAGTAGCATGGTGCATGTAAGATCTAAATGTAGTCGCAAAAACAGTATCTTCTTCTCTAAAACCAAAAGTACTCTTTTCTTGCTTAATCTTAGCTGCACGCTCTTCTAGTAAAGGTTCATCGCCATTGTAAATAAACTTACCATCTTCCTTTAAAAAGTCAGTAATTTCCATTTTAGCGTCTGCAATCTTATCTCTAGTACCGAAGAACTCAATATGAGCTTCACCAATCATTGTGATGACACAAACATCTGGTCTTACTAATTCACTTAAATGGTGTAATTGTCCCGGACGATCCATCCCCATCTCAAGAACTAAAATTTCAGTAGATGGTTTCATCTCTAAAATAGTTACAGGTACCCCAATTTCGTTATTAAAGTTAGCCTGTGTCTTATGCACGTTAAATCTTTTTGATAAAACAGCTGCAACCATATCCTTAGTTGTAGTTTTACCATTAGATCCAGTAATCCCAACAACAGTTGGATTAACTTTACCTAAGTAATATTTAGCTAAATTTTGAAGTGCAGTTAGCGGATCTTCCACTTCAATAACTGGCACATCAGTAGGCATACCCTCATGTCCTTTTTTCCAAAGGGTTGCTTCTGCTCCGTTTGCCATTGCATTAGATACAAAATCATGTCCATCCCTTGCACCATCTAAGGGAATAAACAAAGAATTGGGAGTTGCTTTTCTTGAGTCAAAAACAACAGATGTAATGACCTTGTCTTCTCCCATATTAACTGAACTATTTAATGCTTTAGCGATCTCAGCAAGTTGCATTTTCATAATAAATAAATTACTCCTACCTAAAATTGCATGTACTCCTATTATACTGACTTATCGCAGTCAGAAAAAGGTCTCACGCATATCAATAAGAATTATACCACGTTAAGCATAAAAAAAGAGCAGTCCAAAGTGGCTGCTCTTTTGGTAAAAACCAAGAATTATTAGTTCTTTGAAGACATACCGTACTTCTTGTTGAATTTTTCGATACGACCATCTGCTTGTGCAAACTTTTGCTTGCCAGTGTAGAATGGGTGAGAATCTGAAGAAATTTCAACACGAACTAATGGGTAAGTCTTACCTTCGAATTCAATTGTTTCTTCTGGTTTTAAAGTAGAACCAGCTACGAACTTAGCACCAGTTGCTGAGTCCATGAAAACAACTTCTTGGTAATCTGGATGAATCCCTTTTCTCATTGTTTAATACTCCTTTGCCATGACCAATATTTCAGATCATAGATTATTTTACGACTAGTTAAGGATAGCACCTTTCTAACTATAATTCAAGCTAATTTATACTAGTGTGCTTAATTCTAGTCATTCTTAAGCTTAATTTTTTCGTTTACTTTTATCGCTGCCGGATCAACTTTTTCTAGTCCTGTATCAATTGCGACTTTATAGAAGACCAAGGAGACAAGTGCAATTACAAGAAAATCCCAAGGATACTTAATCCAGTTTTGTCCTCCAAAGCCGTCGCTACCACAATAAGACATAATAGAAATAAATACTAAATACCCTAAAAGCCAAGCAGCATGCTTAAACTGCGATTTAAAATCTTTCTTTTGATATTTAACTTCATAATAGAAATAAATTGGAATTCCCACAAGAATAACTAAAATAACTTGAATTGTTGTTGGCCACATCGTCCAATAAATAGCCAAACTAGTTAATACAAAAGTTAAAGGAGCAAACCAGCGCATATAGGTAGGTTTATATGGTCTTTCCAAATCTGGTGCTATTTTTCTCAAAGTAATAGTAGTAACTGGACCAGTTAAATAAGCAATCAAAGTTGCACAAGTAATTACGGTTGCAAGTAAATTCCAGTTCCTAAAGACACTTACTAAAATCATTGCCAAAATTAAATCTGCAATCATCGCAAAACGAGGCACTAGATAGCGTCTGTTAAGTCTCCCTAACCAAGCTGGTAAGTGTTTTGTATATGTCATTGCAGCAAGCGCTCTTGATGCTGTTGCGACAAAAGCTACTCCAGTTCCAAATGGCGAAACAAAAGCATCCATATAAAGTAAAATCACAAGCCAATTAATTCCTAAAAGGATTGCAATATCTGCAAATGGGGACGCAAAATCAATTCCATGCCAGGAATTTTTAGCAAGCATTCCTGGATCAACTGCTCCAATAAAAGCTACCTGAAGCAAAATATAAATTGCTGCCGTTATAAACATTGATATTAAAACGCCACGAATAATGTTTTTACGTGGATTTTCTAGTTCTCCTCCAATATTAATAACCGTTTGAAAAGCATCATACGACATAATAATACCGGCACCAGATGCTGCTTCAAAAATTGCACGACTACCATATGGCATAAATGTTTGCACATCATGACCAAAATTAGCAGGATGAAAACTAGATGCAAACAGCATGATAATTGTTAACGTAGGCAATAATACCTTAAAGATAGAGATCAAATTAGTGAAATGCGTCATGATCTTAATTGACCAAAAATTAATCAAAGTAAAGATAATCATAAATGCAAATACTATTAATAATCCAGGTGTAGTAATATTTCCATCTTGCATAAAATGATGAGTCCAGTTAGCCCATTTCCATGGCCACGAACTCATATATTGAACTGCAGCTACAGCTTCCATTGGTACCAAAGTTACTAATGAAATCCAATTAGCCCAAGCCGCAATAAAGCCCAGCATTGGTCCATGACTGTATTGAGCATACTTACTCATTCCACCGCTTTCAGGAAACATTGTTCCTAATTCAACATAGGTTAAAGCAATTGCGATAATAATAATTGCACCAATTATCCAAGACAAAACGGCTGCGGGTCCAGCAATTCTAGCTGCTGAACCAGAGCCAAAAAGCCACCCTGATCCAATTAATGAATTAAGGGCTAACATGATTGCTGAAAATAAACTTATTTTATGTCCTTTATTATTCAAATTTTTTCTTACTCCCCCTTTATTAGACATTTAAAATATACCTAAACACAGTTAGAAATCATTTTAACCAAAAAAACTAGAACCGACAAGCAGCGCTAGTTTTCTATTAATCATCAAAATAAGCATAAAGATCACTTACTTTTAATTTCTTTTTTTCTGGCTCATTAATATCAACCTTAACTCTCCCATCCTTTAAAACTAAAAGACGATTTCCATATTTTAAAGCATCTTCCATATGGTGCGTAATCATTAAGGCAGTCAGTTTATTTTCCTTAATCTGCTTATCAGTTACAGCTAATAAATTTTCACTAGTATGTGGATCCAGAGCTGCCGTATGTTCATCTAAGAGCAAAATATCAGGCCTTTCAATAGTTGCCATCAGAAAGCTCAATGCTTGTCTTTGTCCTCCAGATAAGCCTTCGACAAAGCTATTCAACCGATTTTCTAAACCGTTATTCATCACCCTAGCCATTTCTTTAAAATGAGGAATGTTTTCTTTCAATTTTCTAATCTTTAAAAATCTTTTTTTCCCTCTATTGGTGGCTAATAGTAAATTTTCAGCCACTGTCATTCTTGGAGCAGTTCCCATTTTAGGATCTTGAAAAACTCGTCCAATAAACTGAGTTCTTTTTTCTTCACTCATCTTAGTAATATCTTGACCATCATGAAGAATCTGACCGCTATCTGGTTTTAAACTACCTGCAATTGTGTTAAATAATGTAGATTTCCCCGCACCATTAGTTCCAATAATTGTAATAAAATCACCAGATTTAATTTTTAAATTAATTCCTTTTAAAATAGGAATAATTTCGCCATCCACTGTTTTAACAGTAGTTTTTACATCTTTTAATTCTAGAGTTGATTTAGTCATGCTTGCTTACACCTCTCTTTATCGGCTTTTTTAAATGCATAACTTTTTCAAGTTGTGGCAGCATCATGCAAAGTGCCAAGACAATTGAAGAAATTAAATTCAAATCATTAGCAGAAAATCCTAACTGTAATACTGCTAATAAAATCAAACGATAAATAATACTGCCTAAAGTTACAGCCACTAATCGCTGATTTAAAGTTAATTCACCAAATGCTACTTCACCGATGATAATTGAAGCTAGAGCAATAACAATCGTCCCAATCCCCATATTGATATCAGCATAGCCATTATTTTGAGCAATGAGTGCTCCACATAAGGCAACTATTCCGTTTGAAAGCATTAAACCAATAATTACCATAAAGTCTGTGTAAATTCCTAATGATTTTGCCATACTAGGATTATCTCCGGTAGCAATAAAAGCTTGGCCAAAATCTGTATTTAAAAAGAAAATTAAGATTCCCGTAATTACTATTACAACTACAATACCTAAAACAACACTGTTAAAATATTGAGGTAATTTTTCTAAAAATTCATTATTGAGTAATGTCTTCTTACCAATCAGTGAAATATTAGAGCCGCCCATAATTCTTAAATTAATAGAATAAATTGCCGTCATTGTTAAAATACCAGCAAGTAGAATTGGAATTTTTCCTTTTGTATACAATAATCCCGTTACTAAACCTGCTGCCATTCCAGCTAAAAGGGCTAAGAAAGTAGCTAAGTATGGAGACATTCCCTGTGAAATATTAGCTACTGCAACAGCTGCACCCAATGGGAAGGTTCCTTCCACTGTCATATCGGCAAAATTCAAAATTCTAAATGTCAAATATAATCCTAAGCCAAGCAAAGCCCATAGCAACCCCTGGCCAATAGCAGATACGATCAAGTTCATCTATATACAACTCCTTTTTTCTGACATTCTTCTAAAAATCGTTGAGGTACTTGAAGATTTAATTTTCTGGCTTCTTTTAAATTAACAATTGGTTCTCCCTTTTTCACTCTCTCAACTGGTAAAGAACTAACTTTTTTACCCTTTAAAATTTCAATAGTCATCTTTCCAGTCATTTTTCCTAACTCATATTGATTAACACTATAAGTTGCAAGGCCACCTTGTTTTACCATAGTTGCTGCAGCAGGGAAAATTGGCTTTTTAGCAGCATTACCATTTTTAACTAATGTTTCCATCGCTCCAGCAATTGTATTATCAGTTGGTACAATGACGGCATCTACCTGACTAAACATCTGCTCTGAAACTTGATTAAGGTCATTACTATTTGCAATTGAAAAAGATTTTAAATTTATTTCTCTCTTTTTACATTCACGCTCAATCTCATGAAAGCCGCTAACTGCAGAAGAATCACTAGAAGTATAAATTACTCCTAAAGTTTTTAAATTAGGCAAAAATTCCTTAATTAAATCTAATTGTTGCCTAATTGGAGCAGCATCTGATACACCAGTAATATTTTTTTCGGGATGTCTTTCATTTTTTACTAGCTCACTAGTTTTTGGACTTGTTACAGCACCTAAAATTATTGGAATTTTATTCGTTGTATTTGCTAATGCTTGCGCTGCTGGAGTGGTAATTCCAACTAACACTCTTGATTCCTCATCAGTTAGCTTTGTTGCCATCGTACGTAAATTACTCTGATCATTATTTGCATTTTGATAGTCAATTTTGATATTTTTTCCATTTACGTAGCCCTCTTCTTTCAGCTCATCTCGAAAGCCGCGATATATCTCATCAAGAGCCGGGTGACGCATAAGAGTTAAGACACCAACTCGGGGAATTTTATTATTTTCTTCTTTTTGTTTATTTTTTCCAAAAAAAGCTATGGTTAGAAAAGCTACTAAAATTACAATTAATCCATACATTCTTTTCATAATTTTTCTCCAAAAAAACAGGAATCTATTTTCACATGCAGATTCCTGTTACTTTTTTATCACAAAAAGAAAAAGGGTCTGCATGTTACTCCATGCAGACCACAATAAATACACAGCCAGCACAGATACAATCTGAATCTTTCAGGTTGCATCTTGCTTAACAACCTGATTTACTGGCCTTGCCAACGATTAATTTTCATAAACTTAGCTTGTGTATTCATAATTAACTACTCCTTAAAAAATTTAATTATATTGTAATTGGCTTATATTTTTCTGTCAATAGCTTTTATTTGATAGGATATTTCTGAACTAAATCCTTAACTCTTTCTTTTGCCTGAGCCAATACTTCTGCATCTTCAGGATTATCCAAAACTTCAATAATTATTTTAGCCACTTCTTTAGCATCCAATTCCTTAAAGCCTCGGCTAGTTATTGCGGGTGTTCCAATTCTTAATCCACTAGTAATAAATGGGCTTCGCTTATCACCAGGAATAGACTCTTTGTTAGTTGTAATATTTACTGAGTCCAGTAAATTTTGGGCATCTTTTCCCGTTACACCAGTATTGGTAATATCCATAATCATCAAGTGGTTATCAGTTCCACCTGAAACCACGCGAATCTTTTTGCTATTTTTAAATTCTTCAGCCATGGCTTTCGAATTTTTAATTACTTGATTAATGTATTGGGTAAATTCCGGCTGCAAATCTTCAGAAAAAGCTTGAGCCTTTGCAGCAATAACATGCTCTAGTGGTCCACCTTGCGTTCCTGGAAAGAGAGCAGAATCAATTTTTTTACCTAATTCCTTATTATTAGATAAAATCATCCCTCCACGTGGACCACGCAAAGTCTTATGGGTAGTAGTAGTTACAACATCAGCAACTGGAAGTGGACTTGGATGAGCACCCACTGCAACTAAACCTGCAATATGGGCCATATCAACCATTAAATAAGCACCAACTTCGTCAGCAATATCGCGAAATTTTTGCCAGTCAATAATTCTGCTATATGCAGAAGCACCAGCAATAATTAATTTAGGCTTATTTTCTAAAGCAATCTGATGAATTTTATCAAAATCTAACTCTTCAGTTTCTGGATTTAGGTCATAACTAACAGAATTAAAAATTTTTCCTGAAAAATTAACTTTTGAGCCATGGGTAAGGTGGCCCCCTGCATCCATTCCCATACCCAAAATTGTATCTCCTGGTTTTAATAGAGCATTATAAACAGTCATATTAGCTTGTGACCCAGAGTGTGGTTGGACATTCACATATTCTGCATTAAATAATTTTTTAGCATAGTCAATCGCCAATTGTTCTACTTGATCAATATATTGACAACCACCGTAATATCTTTTACCGGGATATCCTTCTGCATATTTATTAGTTAAAACTGAACCTTGTGCTTCTCTGACAGCATCGGAAACAATATTTTCTGATGCAATTAACTCTATGGTATCTTCTTGCCTTTTTTCTTCATTCTTAATTGCATCCCAAAGTGCTGGTGCTTTCTCTCCATAATTCATCGATTAATTCCTCCCATGCTTTCAGAAACTTTATGCTTTACCAAAATTATACCTTATATTTGTTGTAAATTTAGCTTCAAGGTTTGCTTTATATTAGAAAGATCTTTTAAAATATAAATAAATACGTTAATAGAAAAGGAGCTTTTTTTAATGAAACAAACCGAATGTACTACTATCTTAGTCGGAAAAGACGCAACTATTGATGGTTCAACAATGATCGCTCGGAGTGAAGATGGCGGTCGTACCATTATCCCTGAAAGATTCGACGTGGTAATGCCAAAAGATCAACCTAAGCACTACGAAAGCGTAATTAGCCATCAAAAGATTGACGACAAAGATCTTCTTCCTAATCCACTTCGCTACACCAGCGCTCCTGATGCATCTGGAGAAAATGGAATCTGGGCAGCTGCTGGCATCAATTCAGATAATATCGCTATGACTGCAACTGAAACAATTACTACTAACTCACGTATTCAAGGAATCGATCCCTTGCTTAAAGAAGGCGGCTTAGGTGAAGAAGATTTTGTTACCTTGACCCTTCCTTACATTCACTCTGCATATGAAGGTGTTGAACGTGTAGGTTATCTACTCGAAAAGTATGGTACTTACGAAATGAACGGTATGGCCTTTTCTGATAAGAATGAAATTTGGTATCTTGAAACTATTGGTGGACACCACTGGGCTGCTAGACGTATTCCAGATAATGCTTATGTTATTGCACCTAACCGTTTAAACATTGATGAATTTTATTTTGATGACGATGATTTTGCTTCATCAAAAGATCTTAAAGATTTAATTGAAGAATATCACTTAAATCCAGATCTCGAAGGCTACAATTTACGTCATATTTTTGGCTCATCAACAATCAAAGATGCTCACTACAATAATCCTCGAGCTTGGTACATTCACAATTACTTTGACCCTGATTTTGGCGGCGAACCAAGTGACCAAGATCAACCATTTATTTGCCATGCAAACCGTAAAATCAGTATTGAAGATATTAAGTGGGCTGAAAGTTCTCACTACCAAGACACTCCTTTTGACGCATACGGTGATCAAGGTAGTGCTGAACAAAAGAAAACTTTCCGTCCGATTGGTATTAACAGAAACTTTGAAACTCATATTTTACAAATTAGAAATGATGTTCCAGAAAAAATTGCTGGTGTTCAATGGTTAGCATTTGGACCAAATACTTTTAATAGCATGGTTCCTTTCTACACTAATATCACTACTACTCCAGCAAGTTTCCAAACTGGTCCTAAGTTTGATTTAAACAAGATCTTTTGGTTAAACAAATTAACTGCCCAATTAGGTGACACTAATTTCCGCGTTTACGGTGAATTAGAAGCTGACTTTGAACAAAAGAGTCTTGCACAGTGCCATAAGATTCAACACGAAACTGATAAAGAAGTCGAGAAATATTCTGGTGATGAACTTCAAGATAAGCTTAATGAAGCAAATCAAAAGATGGCTGATACAGTCTACAATAATACTGTCGAATTACTAGGTAACATGGTTAACGAAGGTCACGGATTAATGACTTTGAAATACGATTTACTTGATTAATTTGTAAAAATTCATGATATAAAAAGAACGTTGAGTGTAAAATTTAACGTTCTTTTTTATGGTCTAGGATATTATCTTCACTCCATTTTTATTATCAAAAAATTAATAAAAAATTTTGGGTATTCTTTGCGTATATATAATATGAAAAATATATCTAAAAGATAAAGAGGAGAACATAATATGCAAGGAACTTATGAAAATGTTAAAATTATTGGAATATTTTGTCGCTACGGGATTCAACAAAGTGTTGATAACAATGGAACATTTTATTATCGCCCTATAGTATACATGCGCAATTGTAAGAATCTGAACAATATAGATTTAAAATTACCAGAATATTTATTATTCAATTTAACTAAAGGATTTAAAGGACTAGGAGTATTAAATCCTGGAACAAAACTTGAAATACACTGTCGTCGTTATTTAAAAGAAAAACGTAATGATGGTTATGGTTATCCCACCAATATTGTAATTGCTAATAATCGACCAGCCTTTCCAGATGATCCTAATGTTTTAGCAGGAATGATTATGGTTAAAAATCAAGGTAATCCTGAAGCTGAAAACGACCCTATTAATACAGATCTAGTTGAAATATATAAGAATTGGCTAAAAAGTAAAGCGTAGAATAGTAACATTAAAAATTAAATCTTAGCTACTTTTTCACTTTCGGTGGACGAAGAGAGCCACGCTTAATTGTAATTGATAACTGCTTTAAGTCTGCATAAACTCTTTCAAGTTCAGCCATAACTTTTTCTTCGTCTAATCCCTTTTCTTCAATTACATCTGCAGCTGCCTTAATGTAATTTCGCTTGTATTTTTTATTTATCTCATTCCAATTAACATTTGCAAAATTATTAGCTAACTTTTGATCATATGGCAATTTTTCTTGAAGCATCAAGACGGCAATCACTGGATATCCAGCATAGCCTTGCCAATAGCTGGCATTATCATTTGAATGGTACACATCATCATCCCAATTTACTGTGTAAGTTTTGGCTCCATTAGATGAAGTTACTTCTGCCTGATCTTTTGTTAAATTCACATGTTTATCCACAATTGCAGTATAAGCTTCTAGGATTTTTTGAATTGGTGGTAATTTTTTCATAAAATCTCTCCATTATTCATTTAGTTTACTTCGTTTAATAAATATAAGATAATTAATTCTAACTATATCTTAGGAGTTTATTATGAAAAATAATAATAAAAAGTTTATCTTAATACCTGTATTATCTTCATTAGTAATCCTGCTTTCAGCTTGCAGTATTATTGTTTCAAACCATGATGACAGTAAACCAGAAATCAAAACCACTATTAGCAATCAAGGTTTTAATAAACTTGCAGTTTCAGTGGCTATTTCCGATATTTCTGTTAAATACGGAGATAAATATAAAGTCGAATATGCTGGTCCTAAAAATTTAAAACCAACTGTTAACAGAAAAAATGGTGCATTAACTATTAAACAATCGGCTTCTGGTATCCACCATATTAATGGAGATCCTACAATTACCATTACAGTGCCTAAGCAGCTGTTGAAAGATGTAACTTTGTCCACTAATGACGGCGATATTGAAATTGAAAATATTGCAACTACTAATTCAATATCTGTTGATACAAATGATGGCGATATTGACATCACTAACTTAAAAGCTCCACATGGCAAAATAGATACCAATGATGGCGACATTAACATTAGTAAATTAATCAGCAAAAATGGTTTTAAAGTTAATACAGATGACGGCGATATCAAGGTAAGTGATTCCACTTTCACCGGTTATAAACTTGACACAAGCGATGGAGATATTAAGGTTAAAGATAGCTCATCAAGCAGCACTTTTATAGAAAATAAAAATAGCTCCAATGTATTAACTGCTTCTACACAAGACGGCGATATTAAAATCAAATAGTGAGTAAAAAGACAGATCAATATGATCTGTCTTTTTTATGTTTGAAGTATTATTTTCTGATTACTATTTTTTTATCTATTTTTAGTCCATATCTATATTATTGGGAAAATGTGCCAAGCGCTCGTTTTCTACACCTATTTCCTGTTCAATTTCCAATAAGCGATTGTATTTTTCAACACATTCATTACGTGCTGATGCACCTGATTTTAATTCAGCTGCATTAGTAGCAACTATAAAGTCAGCGATAAATGTATCTCCAGTTTCACCTGAGCGGTGAGATACCATAGTGGTCATATTATTCTTTCTAGCTAACCTGATCGCTTCTAAAGTTTCAGTTATTGTACCAATTTGGTTAACCTTAATTACTACCACGTTACATAGCTTATCTTTAATAGCCTTTCTAACCAAATTAGGATTAGTCCACACGTTATCATCTGCCACTACTTGTATCCTGTTACCAAATTTAGCAGTAAACTTTTCAAAATTATCCCAAATCACAGTCCCCTAAATATTGGTATAGAGGGTCGTTTTTAGATTTAGCTGCAGCTCTATCAACTGCCATTGAAACACCTAAAATTACCTTAGCGCCAAGCCGCGCCTTATTTGGCGTACCATCTAAACCAATTATTAAATTATCAATTGCAGTTTGATTACATGAACTCTTTTCCCCTAAGGCGTTATTAATTTCAATATTAACATTTGTTTCTTTAATCTTTTACCAAGTACAATTTATTACTTCTAGGAAATTCTATTTTTTGCAATTTTTTTATTCTTTTTAAAACTTCTGCTTCAGTCAAATTATTCCAAACAATTTTGTGATAGCCATTTTCAACAACTCGAAAATTATTCCCATTCTTTTCCACAAGAATGCTGCGATCCTTTTTATAAGTTAAAAATTTAAGTTTGTTACCATTACTCATCTTTCGCAATTCAATTCGTAAAAGTTTCAATAAATTTTTATTATCAATCATTTTTTATTCCTAACAAAAAGAGACAGATTATCTTCCTGTCTCTTAATTATATATACAAAAATTTTCTCTAAAACATATGTGCCAAGATTGGTAATAGCCAAATCCAGAAAATACAGCTTACTGCAAAGAATACAGTTGAAACTGCGACTGAACTTGCACCTTCCTTAACATAAATGTTGTAGCGACTAGAAATAATAATTCCAGAAAATGCTGGTGGCAAACCAGTTGCCAAACAAAGCATTGAAATCTTAGTAGGATCAGATCCCATACCACAGATATAAGCAGCTACAACAATTACTGCAGGTGTTAAGAATAATCTGAAGAATGTGTTCCAGATAACTTCTTTATCAATTGAGAACTTAACTGTAGATAATGCCAAACCTGCTGCTAAGACGGCAACACCAGCGTTAGCCTTAGCAATTAAATCAAAAGTTGGAGCCCAAGAAGTTGGAATTCTAATACCAATTAAAACTAAAATAACTGCAATCAATGGAGCAGCAGCAACTGGTTGCTTAATTGCATTAATAACAGACTTCAAAGTTGGATTCATTGACTTATGAGGCTCATCTGCATGATCAGCAATTTCTGCTCGAGCTAAATCAATTTCACGCTCTATACCTTTTTCTTTCAAGGCCTTTGCTTCAGCATCAGTAACCGGAATACCATCAGGAATAGTCACCATAACCTTCTTTTTGGTTTTCTTTATGCCTTTGCCTTTTATATCCTCTACTTCTACTTTTGTTCCCTTATTACTAGGATTTGAAGTTGCCTGCTTCTTAGTAGCTGCCTGTCCTTTATTAATTAGTGCTAATCCTAAAGGAATAGTAATTGCATTAACTACAATAGATACAATACCAATAACTAAGTTAGTCGTTGCATTATTTCCATAAATAGGGTCCAAAACAGCAAAACCAAGGAATCCAATTGTTGGAGAACCCGCAATCAAGGCACAAACTGCAGCTTGTTGCGTAGTTCTGTGGAACAATAATTTATCTAAGTAGTAGCTCAGCATAAATAGACCTACCACACCAACAATAGAAATTAACGTTAATATGATATCTTGCGCAAACATTTTTCTGGTAGCTTTAACAATTGAAATGAATAAAGCTGCTGGTAATGCGATATCAAGAACCAATTTGTTTAGTCCTTGTCTCTGATCATTATCGAAAAAGTAAAACTTTCCGCAGAGATAACCTAGTAACATAATCACCAAAATTGGGATTATGTCGTTAATTAGGATACTAATCATCTCTAAACCTCTCTTATAATCAGTTCACGGTAAATATTCCTGACGAAATCTTCTTCATCATATTTTAAATATAAACTTAATATAAAAATTAGCAAGCAAAAATTTCCGTATTCAATTAAATTAATTATTTAAATTGTGATTTATTTGAGTATCAATTTATGAATTAATTTTATAGGCAGTTTATTAAAAATAATATATATTTAAAAAGCACTTTTCCCTATATATAAAAATTTTTTTATCTTTTTTCTTGCTAAACCATTCAAAAAAGTCTATAAATTAACTGAACCCATTCTCATTAAGGGACGGCGTTCTTATATAATAAAAAATTATCATTACCATGGAGGTTACGTTATGGTAGATGACTCTTTAAATAGAACCGGTGCCAGTTTATTAATTGACGCTTTACAAAAAAATGGTATTAATAACCTATACGGGGTTGTGGGGATTCCAATTACAGATTTAGCAAGATTAGCTGAATTAAGGGGAATGAAGTATTATGGCTTTCGTCGCGAAGACTCGGCCGTAGATGCTGCTGCAGCTGCAGGATTTTTAACCAAAAATCCTGGTGTAGCAATGACTGTATCGGCTCCAGGATTTTTGAATGGACTAACTGCCTTAGCTCAAGCTACTAAAAACTGTTTTCCATTAATTATGATCTCAGGATCTTCAGAACGTCATATTATTGACTTATCTCAAGGTGATTACGAAGGATTAGATCAATATAACGTTGCTAAACCTTTCTGTAAGAAAGCTTATCGTGTTGATAGAGCTCAAGATGTTGGTTTAGCAGTTGCACGTGCAATTCGTACTGCAGTTTCTGGTAGACCTGGTGGTGTTTACCTTGACTTACCAGCTGACACTATCGCTCAACTTAATGATGATCTTGGTGAAAAGAACATGGGTGTTTACAAGTTAGTTGACCCAGCTCCATTACAAGAGCCAAGTGATGACGCAATTAATCGTGCCGTTGATATCATCAAACAAGCTAAGAAGCCTTTAATCATTCTTGGCAAGGGTGCTGCTTATGATAGAACTGAAAAACAAGTTCAAGAATTGATTAACAAGACTGATATTCCATTTTTGCCAATGTCCATGGCCAAAGGTGTTGTGCCTGATGACGATAAGCACTCTGCATCTGCAGCTCGCTCATTATCATTAAAGGGTGCCGACGTTGTTATTCTAATTGGTGCTAGATTAAACTGGATGCTTTCATACGGAAACGCACCACAATTCAACCCAGATGCTAAATTCATTCAATTAGACATTGATGCAACTCAATTTGATTCTGCACAAAAGATCTCTGCCCCACTTCAAGGTGACTTAACCTCTATCTTAAACAAATTAGTTCCAGCTCTTACTGCAACTGGATATAAGACCCCTTCCGACTGGCTTGATGCAATTGCTCAAGATACTGCAAAGAATGATGCTAAGTTTGCTAAGAGAATTAAAGCTGGCGAAACTAACCCAGAATTCGGTTACTACGGTGCTATTGAACCAATTAATGACTACTTCCAAGAACACCCTGATACTTATCTGGTAAGTGAAGGTGCTAACACACTTGATATTGGTCGTGACATGATCGGTATGAAACTTCCTCGTCATAGACTTGATACTGGTACTTGGGGAGTTATGGGCGTTGGCATGGGTTATGCTATCGCAACTGCTATTGAAACTGGCAAACATGTTGTTGCCTTAGATGGTGATAGTGCTTTTGGTTTTGACGGTATGGATGTTGAAACAATGTGCCGCTACAACCTCCCAATTACTGTTGTAGTTATTAACAACGGTGGTATTTACAACGGTGTTGATAATGTTGTTCCTGATCAATTAGGTCCAACTACCCTTGATCCAACTGCTAGATATGATTTAATTGCTAAAGCATTTGGCGGTGATAATTACTACGTAACTAATTATCAAGAAATGAAAGATACTTTTGCTACAGCTGTTGAATCTGGTCGTCCAAGTATCATTAATGTTCAAATTGATCCATCAATGGGTAAAGAATCTGGTCACATTGGCAATTTGAACCCATCCTTAAACTTAAAGCCGCTTGAAGAAGCTGAACAAGAAAAAATTGATAAGGAGTAACTAAAATGAGTGAAAATGAAAAAAACGAACAAAATGAATATGCTCCATTAAAAGGAATTAAAGTCATCGACTGGACTCAAGTACAATCTGGTCCTTCATGTACGCAACTTTTAGCATGGTTAGGTGCTGAAGTTATTAAAATTGAACGTACTAACACTGGTGACCCAACTAGAAACGAATTACTTGATATTAAAGATTCTTGGAGTCTTTACTTTTTACAATTAAACGCAAACAAGAAGTCTTTAACTGTTGATATCAAGGCTCCAGAAGGTAAGAAGATTATGTACGACTTAATTAAGAAAGCCGACGTATTCGTAGAAAACATTGCTCCTGGTTCTGCTGATAGAAATGGGTTTGGCTGGGATAAGCTTCATGAATTAAATCCTAAATTAATTTATGCTTCATTAAAAGGTTTCAACCAAGGTTCACGTTTTGAAAACGTTAAAGCTTTTGAACCAGTTGCTCAATCTGCTGGTGGTGCTGCCTCTGCTACTGGTTGGAACAAGGGGCCTAACAACGTTCCTACTCAATCAGCTGCTGCTTTAGGTGATTCAAACACTGGTATGCACTTAGCTATCGGTATTTTGGCAGCTTTACTTCAACGTGAACATACTGGTGAAGGTACTTTTGTTTACCAATCAATGCAAGATGCTGTATTAAACCTTTGCCGTATTAAATTACGTGACCAAATCATGTTAGATAACTTAGGTGCTCTTCCTCACTATGCAGTCTACCCTGACTGGAAATGGGGCAAAGCAATTCCTCGTGCTGAAAACACTGAAGGTGGTCAAGTTATTGGCTGGACCTACAAGGCCAAAGGTTGGGAAACTGATCCTAACGCTTACGTTTACATTGTTATTCAAAACGAAAACAAGAAATGGGATAAACTTTGCGAAGCAATGGGTCACCCAGAATGGGAAACTGATCCAAGATTTGTTGATTGGCAACACCGTCAATTACACAAAGAAGAACTTTACCCATTAATTGAAGAATACACGAAACAATACGATAAATACACTCTAACTAAAGAACTTGGTGCTGCTGGTGTTCCTGTTGGTCCTGTTCTTGACTGGCATGAACTTGAAAATGATCCAGACTTAAACAAGGATGGCGCTATTGTTACTATTAATCAAGGCGGTAATCGTGGTAACTTTAAGACCATCGGTTTACCATTTACTCTTTCAAACTACAAGCCAGTTTACGATAAGGCTCCTGACCTAGGTGAGAACAACAAAGAAATTTTGTCTAAGTTAGGTTATGACCCAGATCAAATCGAAGATTTAGTTAACAAAGGCGTTATTTCTAAGGCTAAGGGTCCTAAGAATCCACGCGTTAAAGTAATTATTGATGGTAAAGAACAATAATTAATATTTGAATACATACAATAAAAAGCAGTTAGAATTGATTTCTAACTGCTTTTTATTGTATCAATTGTTTCCAAATTTTAATAAAGATTAACTAATTTTATAATTCATTAAAACCTTGACTTAATCACTATACTTTCCTTTAAAATGTAGCTATAATATCATTCAGATATAAATAAAAGAGGTGGATATTTTAGTCATGAAGGATAATTATACAATTGACCATGATATGTATCTTATGAATCATAAAAATGGCGATGTTCTAAAGGTAACTGTTGATAATAAAGATAAATCATTAAAGAATTTGCAGCTTTATCGTCAAGATGGCCTTGGAAATTACTACTATGACAAAAATTCGCAGTTAAAGCATCAAGATAATTTAGCCACTAAAAAAGACATTGTTAAGGCAAGTAAAGAAATTGGTGCACATAATACCCACCATATCGATAAGTGGCATCACAAAGTTAAGCCAGTATACAATGCTGAACATAAAATCACTGACTTTGAACCAAAACTAGCCTTAGAGCATCACACTAAGATCAAAAATGCCAAAAGATATCTGCGTCATTTGAATCATCATCATGCAGATTTCTTATTTAGAGCTAATAAAGGATTGTTAAGACAACCTTTAAATTATCTCAAAGATGCAATTTACACTGACCGTAATAAAGAAATGGTTATTGCACATAAGGTACATAAGATTGCTAAATAGCAAAAATCCCAATGAAATGTATAAAAGCATTTCGTTGGGATTTTTCGTTAATTATAAACTAATTCTCCGTGCATTCATATTTTTTACACTAAAATTGATACATATCCTACTATTTTTCAGAAATTATGCCATCATTATATTTAACTTTTAGCTTAATAACCCGATCCATATGGACCAAGTTAGGATTTTGCCGATATAAAGCTGTCGCAGATTCAAATAACAGATAGACTTCTCCATCTTTACCAATAATCTGCTCTAAATATGGCGGTAAAATAATAGTCTTATCGGCTTGATTTAAATCAAGATTATAGTTTGGTTTGTTCAACTTATTTCTAAAAACTAGCAGCTGAGAATTGAAATCGCCATATGACTCAGATAGTAAAATATCTTTTCTATCAAAACTAATTCCTTGTATTTGAGAATAGGTTGACCAATTTTCATCCGGAATAGCTAAATCATTCTCATTCTTATCTTTTTTAAATAAGCCCTTTTTGTTTAATTTATAGCCAAAAAGTTGACCGCCATGAATTTTATCAAAATATCCTACATAGATTTTATTTTTATGATATGTCAAATAAGATGTTTTTAAAGGTGCTGCTAGATTAGTCCCATGTTTAAATTTAATAGGTCTTTTCTGCTTTTTGAAATTATATCTCTCTAATTCCTTTAAACTCAATGATTGAACCTGAGCGCGTTGATATTGATTAATTGTTGCAACCCATAGTCTATCGTGATCATCATCATAAGTAATACCACCTACATGATCAATATTATTCAGGGCAATAGTTTTTATAAAACGTCCAGTTTTAAAATCTAAGATCCATAGAACTGAATCAAATGTTTTACTTTTACTATAAGCTGAAATAATCAAATATTTATGATGAATTATAGCTAATCCTTGTGGATCCATGTCATATGCTATTCCAGGCTGACCTTGATTAGGCGGAGTATATTTAATAGCAGCAGATTGAATTAGTCCCGGAATCACATAAAAAGTCGGCTTTTGTTTAAAATTTAAATTTTTATAGACATCAGAGTAAGTTTCAAATAGTACTGATTTGAAGTCCTTAGTAGAATAAGAGGCGGGGCGAGTACTAGTATTGTCAACTAAGGCAGGCTGCGATTTTATAGAGGGATGACGGCGCACTTCTTTCTTTTTATAATTAGTCCAAAGCATAAAAAATATTACACATGAAGTTAAAATGATCATTAAAATAATCCAACAATAACGCCTTTTGGATATATTTTTATTTAACACCCAATATCCCTCACTTTAGTTTAATAGTCTTTATTATCTATTCTAAAATATTCTTTTCTTACTATCATTTTAATATGCTGATTCATGTTAGAATCTAAAGAGTTTAATTTAACTTTATAATCGGCGTAAATATTTCAAAATAAATTTGAAATTGGCGGCTTCAACAATCGCAATTATCGCGGAACTGCTCAAGAAAGAAAAGCAGATATCTATTTTTATCGAGATTGTAAATAAAATTTAATGAAATAACAGTATAAAAAAGAGCCCGCATTTGCGAGCCCTTTTTTATAGTCGGATTTCTAAAATTTTCTTACACCATGTTGATATACCATTTTATCTTTTTGTTCAACAGCATTTACATTTTCAAGTGGATTTTCTTTTAAAACTAAAAAATCAGCGTATTTTCCTTCTTCAAGAGATCCATACTCATCATCAATCTTCAATAATTCTGCCGATCCTAGTCCTCCTGCACGAAGAGCTTGATAATTAGTAGCACCTGCACGTACTAATTCAGTCAATTCTTTTGCTGTATTTTCAAGTGGATTCTTGAACGTACCTGCGTCTGTTCCCAAAGCTAGTTTTACGCCAGCTTTAATAGCTTTACCAACATGTGCATAAAACGCATCTACATGCTGACACATTTTTTGATATGAAAAGTCTGTCATCTTCCCTTTACCATAAACTGCAATTTGATGACCAGCAATTAAAGTTGGCGATAAAAATGTTCCTTGTTTTTTCATAAGATCAATATCTTCATCACTAACATAAAAGCCATGTTCAATTGAATCTACGCCAACAACCACAGCATAGTGAATACCTAGCTTGCCTTCTGCATGAGCGCACACAGTCATATGCTTAGAATGCGCCTCTTCTACCGCTGTCCTTATCTCTTCTAAAGATAATTCCGTATCATCGATTTGATCACCTTGAGACATAATGCCACCAGTTGCCATTAACTTAATATTTTTGGCTCCCTTTTTAAATTGTTCACGGACAGCCTTACGAACATCATCAGCTGAATTAACAAGGTGAGAATAATTAGGCGTACCATGATCATATTCTGGGGTTCCCAAAGGTCGATCAGAATGTCCACCTAAAATAGAAACTGGCATTCCTGCTGGTTTCATACCTGGACCTTCGAATGGAAAATCTTTTCGAATATTATTTAATTTTACATCCACATCATAAGGAGAACCACATCCCCGAAGATATGTAACTCCTCCTCTAAGTCCATTTTTTAAATCTTCTAATGCTTTATATGTGATCAAGGCTTCTGTTTCAGGATAATGATATTTACTTACGTTAACATAACCAACATGAGTATGCGCATTAATTAACCCAGACATAACATATTGTTTTTTCAGATCTACCTGATGTTCAACAGAATCCTCCATTTTTCCCGAACCAAGCGCCAATAACTTGCCGCTTTCATTATCGACCGTAAACCAAGCATTTTCTAGTAATTTATCTTCAATACCTACAAATAGATTACAATTTATAAAAGCAGTTTTTGTCATCTTTTCCTCCATTTATTTAGTTACATAAGTGTCTTTAAAGTTAAATTTTCCAAGTGAAAAGCCTAAATTATGTACGTTTTGTCTTACCATCCAAGCTTGACCATCATGAAATAGTGGAGTTAGTGGTTGTTCATTGTCTAATACTTGTTCTGCTTTAACTAAATATTGCAATCTCTTATTAACGTCCATTTCTTTACTTGATAGATCTAATAAATGATCATATTGCTTGTTAGACCATTTACCAAAGTTATAATTTTGTCCAGTTGCCATTACACTAAGCATTGCATAAGGATCATTAAACGCAGGATTTAAACCAGTATAGTCTACATCATAATCCCCATTAAGCATCTTACTTACTCTCGTAGTTTTTGGCATTGATTGAACATGAACTTCTACTTTATCACCAAAACTATTCTCAAATTGACTTTGCACATATTCTAAAACTTTTTTAGAAAGATCATCGTCATCCCCACCTAAAGTGAATTCAACTTTTGATTTGCCAAGTTCTTTTAATCCTTTGTTAAGCAAATTACGTGCTTCTTTTTTATTAAAATCAGTATACTTACTTGTAGCTTTCTTCTTTGCAAAATAATCATTGAAGTTTACACCATTAACAGTCTCTTGTGGACCTGTAAAAGTTGTAGCAACAGTATTTGCACCACCAATAGTAGAGGCTAGTTCTTTACGGTTTAAGGCCATTGAAAATGCTCTTCTTAAATTGACATTAGCCATGTCCTTATTTTTTGAAACATTGTAAGTTAAATATTCAGTTCTATCTAGTTTAAATACTCGGTATCCTGCTTGATGCTTTAATTGCTTGGATGCTTGCGTATCAAGAAATGCACCATCTAGCTTTCCACCTTGATAAAGATTGTAGTCAGTTGAAGGTGTTTTAATTACCGTGTAATTAACAGTATTTAATTTAACATCCTTTTTATCCCAGTAATAATTATTCTTTTTTAGTTTCCAGCTAAGATTTGTACCCGTCCATCCATCACTAACAAATGGACCATTATAAAGCATATACTTAGATGCAGTCCCATATTTTGAACCATACTTCTGAACTGCCTTTTCACTAACTGGATTCCAACTTGAAGCTGTCAATGTCTTAAAGTATGGAACCGGATGAGTCAAGTGAACTACCAAAGTATGTTTATCTTTTGCTTCTACTCCTAAAGAACTTGGATCTTTTTTTCCTGTCACAACTTCTTTGGCATTCTCAACTGCTTGATAATTATTTTGTTGCTGTGATTGAGTCTTAGGATCCATCATTCTTCTTAACGAATAAACAAAATCTTGCGCTGTAACAGACTCACCGTTGCTCCATTTAGCATTTTTTCTTAACTTAAACGTCCAAGTAAGTCCATCCTTACTTGTAGTTGAAGTTGTAGCCACGCCTGGCTTTACCTTTCCTTTATTATCTACACGATTTAATCCTTCAAATACATTTCCAGCTTGTTCTCCACTAGCTGTATCAACCATTTTATTCTGGTCTAAAGTTTGTACTTCTGAAGTTGTCATCCATGATAAAGATTTTTCATATTCTTTTGTATTATTTTTTCCATTAGAACAAGCAGTACAGAGTGTTGCCGCGCTCGCCATCATTGCTCCACTTGTCAAAACTTTCATCCACTTTTTCATACTAATATCCTCCTCGGATTAGCTAAGATAAACAAAAAACGCCCTACTAGATCAACTTGATCTAATAGGGCGTTTATTACGCGGTACCACCTATTCTTCGTTAGCAAAAAATACTAACCTCATGCACGTGCGGCCAATCAAATGATTAGCGATACGTCGCCGCTATAAAGGGCGGCCCCTGAAAATACTAATTGTCATACTTTCCGCTCAAAGGTGATTTTCACGTAAAACTCGGCCGTCTTCTCACACCAAACGAAGATTCTCTGAAGACCACATTTCATGTTACTTTCCTTATCAAAGCTAAACTGTTATTTTTGTTAAAAATAATAATATCAAAAACAAATTATATGTCAATATAAATTTAATAAAAAAATAATTTTAATGTCATTTAGATATTCTCTCGTTTCTTTCGATTAACTATGTAAATACAAATTCTTTTTAGTAATTGTGGACGTTTTTTATTTTATAACGAAGTATTTGATTTCTGTTTCTTGCTTTTTCAATTAATCTCATACTTTGTGATATTTCTACTTATAAATCTATTCAGAATAGTCGCAAGTGCTTCCGCTATCCAAACTTTAGATTATCTTTCTGGTAGGTTCTCTTCATAATAATGTAAAGTGTTTTTTCAACTAAGCAAAATTTATATTATAATTTTAAGTAATCACTATTTAAGGTAATTACTTATGAAAAAATATTCTATAATTCAAAAATTTAACGCACTTGTTCAAATACAAACAATTATCATTTCAGCATTACCATATATTATTGGCTCATTAATGGCTAGTTATTATTATCATCATTTTAATTTAGTCTATTGGCTTTGGCTTTTTATAGCTGTAATTTCTTTTCATTTAGCCGTTAATGGTCATAATCAATATACTGATTATCTTCGCTATAAGAAAAATCACGTTACCAGTTACAATAACATTTTAGAAAAATTCGACATTTCTCGAAAATGGGCTAGAAATGTAATTGTCTTATTAATTCTTGTTTCTGCCACTATTGGTATCATACTAAGCTTTAAAGTTGGCTGGATAATTCTTTTAATTGGTTTCTTCAGCTACTTAATTGGTTATTGTTACTCAGGCGGTCCTTATCCTATTTTAAAAACTCCCTTCGGCGAACCAGCTTCTGGGATTACAATGGGTTATAATATCACTCTTTTGGGGCTCTATATCAACATTTACAATATTCATCCCTTTGATGATTTTTTCTGGGCTAAGGCAATAATTGTTGCCTGCCCGGCGATATTTGTAATTGCTAATGTAATGTTAGCCAATAATATTTGTGACATGGAAGAAGATGTTAAAATTGGTCGTAAAACTCTTCCATATTATATTGGTCATAAGAATGCTTTGATTGTTTTATGCACATATTACGCTTTAGCATATATCTTTTTAATTCTAACCATTGTCTTGCACTATCTCCCTACTCTTGCTTTATGCAGTTTACTTACCATCCCATTAGTTTATCATTCAACTAGAACCTTCGTTACGGATTCTCATAAAGAAACTACGTTTAAAGGAATTTTAATGAACGTTTTGTTAGTACTAGTCAGTGAAATCATCTTCTCGCTTATAGGATTAGTATGGTAATAATTAATCTAAGCATAGTAAAAGCTCGCAATTAATTGCGAGCTTTTTATCTTGTTCGTCTTTCTTCACGAATGAGTTTTTTCGTTATACTAATTTTTACAGAAATAGCAATTGCGACAGTTTTTCCTCCTGGAGGTGAGGCCTATGGTCCGACATCAATTGGAAAGGGTTCAGCCAGATGAGCGTATACGAGGCCATCTCGTTAATGCTGTTGTTTGGTACTTTTGTGTTAGCTTTGCTAACATATATCGATCATCACAACAAAAAATAAACAAAAACGCCGCTCAATTCATAACTTTGGCGAGTTTATTGAGTAGGCGCCTGTCAACTTTATAACTTTAGCCACCGCTCTTAAAGCGGGCTGCATGGGAGATCTTCGGATCTCCTTTTTCTTTATCTAAATTATAGCATATTTATTAGTAATTTTGACTTTTACTTTGCTCTACTTGGAACTGAAATAGTCGCACTATCAATTATATGACCTTCCATTTTACGCAAAAAGTCGTTTAACCAATAGCCTTCTTTTAGATCAAGTTTTGTATCTAATGCATACACGGTCAAAGTGTAATAGTGCGTCTTATCAGGAGGCATCGGCCCTGTATAGCCTTCAACTGGGCCAGAATTTTCACCTAAAAACTTGCTAATATTGCTATTATTTCCTTGGACGAAATCAAGGCTGGTATTCTTAGAATGACTGATATTAGCTGGAATATCTTGAACTGGAAGATTGGCAGCTAACCAGTGAATCCAAGTAAATCCACAAACTGGAACTGAATCAAAATCTCTAAAATATACAGCTAAAGTTTTTGCATTATCAGGTGCATCAGTAATGAAAATTGGGAAAGATCTACTAGGCTTTCCTTCAATCTTTTGATCAGCATTGGCAAATTTACTGTAGCAATCTGGAATAAACCCATTCATAGTTGGAATTTCTATTTTCATTGACATATCCCCTAAAACTATCTTTTTAATTATTAGTCTTCTCATGCTACTTCCTATTTAAGTACAATTATTTCTCAATTGCCAACAAAACTACTTAATTCAATACTTTAGCCAGTTATCGTGGAGTTCAGCCTAATATACTGTAAATTATTTATACTATCTATTTTTTATTTATATTCATAGAAGCTACCGGTGATTCACGTAAAAATGTAAGTATACTCTGACGAACGTCATATGGAGCTAACCTATCGCTGTATTCAAGCAAAACTCTTACCATACCAATGATACTATGTACAAATACCTGCACACTAATCATCATTCTCATTTGCTCTTTTTCGTCCATTTTTAACTCATCAATATTTTTCATCTGGCTCATACGTTTCATAATTTCCTCACAACCAGTCTGGAAAATCATATTATAGAAACGCGTATCCCCATTGTCAGATAAAAAAAGTTGAATCTCTTTTTTATGTGCATAGCAGAACTCAATGGTATTTTTTGTTGCATTTAAAATAGTTTCTAACTGATCTTCAAAAGGTGTATCTAAATCAAGCTCTCCCAGTGAATCACGATCTTTTTCAACATTTTTTAGATACTCTGCAACAAAGCTATCTTCTGTATCTCTTAGTAGATCATTGACATCTGAATAATATTGATAAAACGTTCTAGTACTTACGCCAGCTTTATCAATAATATCTTTTACTTTTAGCTCATGCACGCTCTTATTTTCTAAGCAGCCTAAAAGAGCAGCAATTAAATTATTCTTTGTATTCTGTACTCTAATATCACTCAAATTTGTTCCTCACTTCTCTTTCCTAGATATTTACCATCTGTAGCTTTCTTTTACTTAATTATTAAAAATATTATATCAAAAGTAAAATAACTTTTTATTTTTGATATAAAAAGTTTTTCTTTTTCAACTTAGTTAATATTCATTGTTTTTACTTTTTTCAATTTATATACTTTAGGTGCTACAGTTAGAACAGGAATTGATATACGATGATTAATTTAAACAACAATGATTATCAAATTAGCAAAAAAGATCAAAAATTACTTAGACAATTTGAAAAACAAGCATTAAATTCTCAAATTTTATATCCTTTTCATCCGATTAGACATATCAATTGCGAATTTTTTCACTTTATTAAAAGTTCCGGAAAAGATCTATTAATTGATTTCGTTATGCAGCCACAAAAACGTAATTTGATTTTTTCAGAGCTACTATTTATTAGCTACAAATACTTAACTAAAGTTAGATACGACATTGACGACTATTTCCTTAGAAAAAATTGGATTAATCTGATTAATGTTTCATACACCAATGACATTATTACTGATGTCTCATCTTTCCTAACTAAGATCGATGAAGCAAATAAGCTTGAGTTTAATTAAATACTATAAAAAGCCTATTAAATCTGAAGTACCATAGAAAAGTTAGCAGAACACAGAGTTAGGGAAGGAAATCGTCTTCTTCAAAGATTCAACCGACACAGTGAATGATATTCTGATAACCAAAGAATCAGTACTTTTATATCAATACTAACTAAACTAATCGACTCTCTTTCATAAAAAGTCTAATATGAGTCATGAGGAAATAACGGTTAGACCGTTAGCTAATTAAGACATTAGTTAAGATTAGTTATAGAAAAAAAGCTCCAACAAAAGTTGGGGCTTTTTTTGCTTGGTGTATTTTACACTAGGTTTGCAAACATATAGTGATTAACACAACTAAAAATAATTAAAATGCTATTCATTGTTTTTATTAATTTCTACCAGTCTAGCATTAGTCTTAAAAAAGCAAAAAAAGACCCCTAGCTTGTAAACTAAGGGTCACTGGCAAACAATTAATGCTTGTAAGAACTATCTTAATTATTCTCCCAGTCAGAAACCACAACTTTTCCAGTCATGTGACCACTTTCCACTAGTTTATGAGCCTTGCGTAAATTTGTTGCATTCAAAGGTGTTAATGACTTAGTCATAGTGCATCTAAGTTTACCACTATCTAACATTTGCGCGATTTTGTCTAAAATATCATGCTGAGTAATGATATCATCTGTTTGATAATAGGATTTTGTATACATCCATTCCCATGAAAAGTGTGCTTTCTTTTTAGTTAACAATCTCAAATTAATTGGACGATGGTTTTCAGTAATTGAAACAATGTGTCCTTCAGGCTTAATTAATTCACACATTTCTTTCCAGTGACCATCTAAATCTTTTAATTCCAAAATATAATCAACATACTTGAAACCTAATTTTCTCACTTGTTTTACCAAATCTTCACGGTGATTTACTACATAATCAGCACCATGATCTTGTGTCCATTTGATACTGTCTGGGCGAGATGCAGTAGCAATAACTGTTAGCCCTGCTAAATGTGCTAGTTGAGTTGCAACAGACCCTACTCCTCCAGCACCATTAATAATTAAAATTGTTTTATGTTGATTATTCTCTTGATTCCAGGTTAAATCCATTTGTTCAAATAAGGCTTAGTACGCGGTAAGAGAGGTTAAAGGCATTGCGGCTGCTTCATTATCTTTTAAAGTTTCTGGAGCATGACCAACTATTCTTTCATCAACCAGTTGATACTCACTATCACTACCTGAGCGAATAAATGAACCTGCATAAAATACACGATCACCAGGTTTAAAAAGGCTAACCTTAGATCCTACTTCTTCAACTACACCACATGCATCCCAGCCAATTACTTTTGGAGTCTTTAAAACTGAATGTCCTCCTTTTCTTACTCCAATATCTACCGGATTGACTGATACTGCATTTACTTTTACCAGCAAATCATGTCCCTTAGCAGTAGGCTTTTTCATTTCAAAGTCAATCAGGCTTTCAGGATCATCAATTTTCAAATGTTTTTTAAATCCAATTGCTTTCATTTTTATCTCCTTTTCTATTTACTAATTAATTGTAAGTGGAATATAAATAAAAACAAGAAGTGAATTTTTTCTTACTAAGTAACAAATTCTTCCCTAGCTCGATCCAATATAAAGATTTAAAATGAATTATTATATCGAGGTGAGAGAATGCCACATCATATTTATAATTGTGCCGAAGGTTGTCCTGTTGAAAGCACACTTCAAATTATCTCAGGCAAATGGAAAAGCGTAATTATCTATCATTTAATCAAAGAAAAGAACTGTCGCTTCAATGAATTGCAGAAGTTGATGCCTAATTGTTCAAGACGAATGTTATCACTGCAATTAAAAGAATTAGAAAACGATCAAATTATTGCTAAAACGATCTTTCCAACCGTGCCGCCTAAAACTAGTTATCAATTAACATCATTAGGTAAAACTCTTACTCCATTAATTCTAGAAATGGAAAAATGGGGAAATAAGTATAATCAATTACATGAATAAAAGCCCTTAGTTTTTATACTAAAGGCTTCTTATTTTGGCATACTTTGGCAAACATGATACTTCTTCGAATCAAATATCATCTTCTCCAATTACTGCTATTACAAAGGTTTTACCATGCATCCCTATTTATTTTTTGGCATACATTCTGGCATACAATCTTATCTTTTTTTATTATTTTTGAGCTGGTTTCATTCCTTTAAATGCTTTTAAATCAAGGTTTACCATTCAAATTACATTGTCCGCTTATTCCCATTCAATAGTGGAAGGTGGCTTACTGGTAATATCGTAAACTACGCGGTTAATGTGGTCACATTCATCTACAATTCTAGTAGAAATCTTGCTCAAAACATCCCATGGAATTTGGGCAAAGTCAGCAGTCATACCATCAATTGAAGTTACGGCACGAATACCGATGGTGTAGTCATAAGTACGACCATCCCCCATAACACCAACTGAACGAATACCTGGTAAAACAGTGAAGTATTGCCAAATATCTTCTTGAAGACCAGCATTCTTGATTTCTTCACGTAAAATTGCATCTGATTCACGCACGATCTTAAGCTTGTCTTCAGTAACTTCACCAATAACACGAATACCAAGACCTGGACCTGGGAATGGTTGACGCCATACTAAGTCATGGGGAATACCGAGCTTTTCACCAAGTTCACGAACTTCATCCTTGAAAAGTTTACGAAGTGGTTCAATTAATTCAAAGTGCATGTCCTCAGGAAGGCCACCAACATTGTGGTGTGACTTAATAGTTTGAGCAGTGTTAGTTCCTGACTCAATAACATCTGTATATAAAGTACCTTGAGCTAAGAAGTCAACATCTTTTAACTTTTTAGCTTCTTCGTTGAAGACTTCAATAAATTCTTTACCAATGATCTTACGTTTTTGTTCAGGATCAGTTACTCCCTTGAGCTTATTCAAGAAACGCTCTTGTGCATTCACGCGAATAATATTAACGCCAAGATTCTTGTTCAAAGCTTGCATTACTTGATCGCCTTCATCTTTACGAAGCATCCCGTGATCAACAAAAATCGCAGTTAATTGATCGCCAATTGCCTTATGAAGAAGAGTAGCAGTAACACTAGAATCAACCCCACCAGAAAGACCTAAGATGACCTTCTTATCGCCAACTTTTTCACGAATTTCTTCAACTTGCATTTCAATAAAGTCATCCATGGTCCAGTTTGCTTCGGCATCACAAACCTTAAATGCGAAATTTTTTAAAATATCTAAACCATATTCAGAATTGCGAACTTCGGCATGGAATTGAATTCCGTAGAATTTCTTCTCATCGTTAGCAATTGCAGAAATTGGACAATTCTTGCTTTTAGCAGTTACAGTAAAGCCTTCTGGAGCCTTAGTTACTAAATCACCATGACTCATCCAAACGTATTGTTCTCTTGGCAAGCCCTCAAATAAAACTGCATTAGGATCAGTTACCTCAATATCGGCACGACCATATTCGGAATTATCAGCCTTTTCAACCTTACCACCTAAATCGTAACTCATAAGTTGCATCCCATAACAAATTCCTAAAATTGGAATACCAAGCTTGAAAATTTCAGGATCAACTTTTAAAGCACCTTTGTCGTAAACACTGTTTGGACCACCTGAAAAGATGATTCCCTTAGGAGCCATTTCTTTGATCTTTTCGATACTTAAGTCATGTGGTAAAAGTTCTGAATAGATACCAAAGTCACGAATTCGACGAGTAATCAATTGGTTATATTGACTACCAAAATCAAGCACAATAATCTTGTCAAAATCATTTAGATTAGTCTTAGCCACAATTTTCTCCCTCTAAAAAATAATTTATCCCTATTTACTAGAAACTTTACTAAGAAAAATTCAATTGGTCAATCATTAATTTATTTTTTAACTTCACAAGCAGCAAAATAGCACTTTGATAATTTGGTATATAAAATTGAAGTAAAACTATACTATTCAGCTTTTATATACAAAAAAGGTGATACTTATGTCTCAAAAAAACTACTTATCTCAATCTTCGGTTCAAGATTTCTTATCCGCTAGAAAACGCAGTTCTACGTTAATTGCTATTGGAGTCATGCTATGTATTTTTTCGCCAATTACTTTATTAATCTTAATCAGCCTAACAAGATTAGATATCTTAACTTCATCGATTAATTTTGCGACAGGAATTGGCGTAATTGTTTTAATACTTCTAGTTGCAGCAGCTGTGGCTCTCTTTATTGCGGGAAATCACTGGCTAAAAGTTCACGAAAATTTCGAGTATGAAGAATGTAATCTTTCTGAAGAAACAAAAGAGCAAGTTCTTAAGTCAAGTAAAGAATATGAAAATCAGCACCTAGTTCTAAAAATTATTGGCATTACTTTCTGTATTTTATCTGCCATTCCACTTATGACGGGATCTTTATTTATTGGTTCTCTTTCAAATAGCCGAATTGATGACCTAATGACTGGTCTTTCAACTGCTACGATTTTTCTTGTAGGAATTGGTGTCTTTTTCTTAGTCAAAACTAATATTGTTCGTGATAGTTTTAATATTATTTTGCAAATAGAAGACTATACTACTGATAAAAAAGCCAGCAAAAAAATAATTGAAAAATATGTCACTATTTATTGGATGACTATTTCTTTTATCTATCTTGCTTATAGTTTCATTAGCAAGAATTGGAGCCAAAGCTGGATTATTTGGCCACTTGCTGGAATTACATATGGAATTCTTGAGGCAATCCTTTCTTTAAAAAAGAAAAAATCAATTTCAGAATAATACATCAAAAAAGAGGCCTTGTGTTCGGAAAATGATTCTGCTACACTCTAGATATCAAATATCTATATATCGTCGTAATAAGGTCGACAGTTTCTACCCGGAACCAATTAATTCTGGACTATAGGTAATCGATGTCATAAGTAGCACTACAAAGGACTTCTTTTACCCTAATTTACGGGTAGAAGAAGTCTTTTTTTGCAGGAGGATAAAATTGAAATTACTTGAGGAACGGATTCGTAAAGATGGAGAAGTATTAGATGGCAATGTTTTAAAAATTAACTCTTTTCTAAATCATCAAGTCGATCCGCAACTTATGATGGAAGTCGGTAAGGAATTTAAGCGTTTATTCGAAAACGAAAAAATTACTAAAGTTCTTACTTGTGAAGCTTCAGGAATTGCTCCTGGTATTATGGCTGCATATCAATTAGGAGTGCCAATGGTTTTTGCGAGAAAGAAAAAACCTTCAACTCTTAATGATGCTGTTTATTGTGCAGACGTATTTTCTTACACTAAAAAAGTTAATAATAAAATTTGTGTTGAAAAGAAATTCTTGAGTAGTGACGATCACTTATTAATTATTGATGACTTCTTAGCCCATGGAGAAGCTGTTAAAGGGATGCTTAATATTGCAGATCAAGCAAATGCAACTGTAGCTGGTGTTGGTGTAGTTGTAGCTAAAGAATTCCAAGGTGGCAGCGAATGGGTTAAAGATCACGGCTACCGTCTTGAAGCCTTAGCTAGAATTTCTGATTTTGAAAACAATCAAGTGCATTTTGTAGGAGAAGAATAAATGAAGCACACACAAGTTAACCACAAAAAAGCTGCTTTACTAGGCTTGCAACACCTACTCGCAATGTATTCGGGAGCAATTGCCGTTCCTCTTTTAATTGGAACTGCCTTAAAATTCAACTCCACTCAAATGACTTATCTAGTTTCAATCGATATCTTCATGTGTGGTTTAGCAACTGCTCTCCAGCTTCTACGTAATCGTTATTTTGGAATTGGCTTACCTGTTGTTTTAGGGTGTGCTATTCAAGCTGTAGCTCCTCTTCAAATGATTGGGAAAAAATTCACCATTGGTACTATGTATGGTGCAATCATCGTAGCGGGTGTTTTCGTATTTTTAGTAGCAGGCTATTTTTCTAAAATCAAAAAGCTCTTTCCACCAGTTGTAACGGGAAGCTTAATTACAGTAATTGGACTTTCCTTAATTCCGGTTTCTATTCAAAATCTTGGTGTGGGCAATTCTACAGCTAAAAACTTCGGTGATCCTAAAAATCTTTTAACTGGCTTTATAACTGTAGCAATTATTCTTGCCCTTCAAGTTTGGGGCAAAGGATTTATCAAATCCATCGCTGTTTTAGTGGGATTAATTGCAGGAACCTTAATTGCCAGTACTCTGGGTATGGTTTCACTTACTCCAGTTGCTCAAGCTTCTTGGTTCCACTTACCTCAACCTTTTTACTTTGGAATGCCACAGTTTGAGTGGTCATCCAGTTTAACAATGATCATCATTGCTCTCGTTTCAATGGTTGAATCTACCGGAGTATTCTTTGCTATTGGTGACTTACTCCACAAAGACATCACTAGCGATGACCTTAAAAAAGGCTATCGTGCTGAAGGGCTCGCACAGATTCTTGGTGGAATCTTTAATACATTCCCCTACACTACTTTTTCACAAAATGTAGGTTTACTTGAATTATCAGGTATTACTACAAAAAGACCAATTTACTGGGCATCAGGATTTTTAATGTTAATGGGACTACTCCCTAAATTTGGTGCTCTAGTAACTATCATCCCTGACTCTGTCTTAGGCGGCGCTATGCTTGTGATGTTTACAATGATTGCAGTCCAAGGAATGAGAATGCTAAAGAGAGTAGACTTTGAGGATACTCGTAATATCCTAATCGTAGCTATTTCAATTGGTCTCGGATTAGGTGTTACTGTCTATCCACAAGTTTTCCAAGCTTTACCAGAAACTATTCAATTATTCCTTGGAAATGGTATTGTTGTAGCAAGCTTAAGTGCTACGATTCTCAATTTACTATTTAAAGGAAAATCTGGCTTAGAAGAGCAACATATTCCTGCTGCCCCAGAAAAAATTGAAGTACAAAGCTAAATAAAATATTTTCTTAAAACCAATAAAAAAGGACTTGGAGATTCCAAGCCCTTTTTTAATGTTCTATTTTAATTAGACATCAATCACAGATACCTCTGCACCTAGTTGACGCAACTTTTGTTCAATTCTATCATAGCCACGCAAAATGTTTCCTGCATTTGAAATGATAGTTTCACCATCTGCCATTAAGCCAGCAAGCATCAAACAAGCGCCTGCTCTAATTTCACCAGCACTAACATGTGCTCCATGCAAGTGATGAGTTGGATGAACTAAGATAATATTATCTTCTACCTGAATATTTGCACCCATCTTCTGAAGTTCAGGAATATGACCAACACGCTTAGGATATATTTGATCAATTACTACGCCTTCACCGCTCTTAGCTGTTAGAAGAAGTGGAGTAATTGGCTGCTGTAAATCAGTCGCAAATCCAGGATATACATCAGTTCTAACTTGAATCATTTTCAAGTCACCTGCTGGATAAACATAAAGTGAATCTTCATCAGCATCAATTACTACACCCATTTCTTCTACTTTAGCCAAGTAAGAATCTAGGTGTTCTTCGATAATATTATGAATTCTAATACCATTTCCGATGCAAGCAGCTAGAGCTACATATGTTCCAGCCTCAATTCGATCAGGAATAATAGTATGAGGAGTTTGTGCTTTTAATTCCTCTACTCCTTCAATTCGAATCACTTCAGTACCTGCACCACGAATAACGGCGCCCATATTATTCAAAAATGTAGCTAAATCAATAATTTCCGGTTCCTTAGCAGCATTTTCAATAATAGTTTGGCCCTTTGCCATTACACTAGCCATAATTATATTCATCGTTGCGCCTACAGAAGGCATCTTTAAATGAATTTTTGCACCACGAAGCCCAGTTTTAGGAGCTGTAATGATAATTTGATCGTTTTTATTCTCAACAGTTGCACCTAATGCTTCAAAGCCTTTAATATGCTGATCAATAGGACGAGGGCCAATATCATCTCCGCCTGGAAAGCCCACCACAGCTTTACCAAAGCGACCTAATAATGCACCCATAAAGTAGTAAGAAGCTCTCAAGCTCTTAATCTTTCCTGCTGGAAGGGGACTACGCTTAATGTTATCCGGATTTATTCGTAAAGTAGTTTCATGAAAATCACACTTTACATCCATTTCACTAAGTAGATCCATCAAATTATCTACATCAGCAATTCGCGGAACCCCTTCTAGGGTAACAGGAGTCCGCGAAAGTATTGACGCTGGAATCAATGCTACAGTGGAATTCTTAGCACCGCCGATCCATACGTCGCCCTTCAGGGGCTTTCCACCATGAATAATCATCTGTTTCATTGGGGAAACAATCCTTTTCTCTATTTGTAATACCCAAATGTATCACAAAATATATTAAATGAAAAACGCAAAAAAAACAAGAGAAGCCGAGGATTATGGCTCTCTTGTTACCGAAATTTAATTTTTAAAGTCTAGTTAAAATGTTGTGCTGGAAGACCACTTGCTGCACCAATAAATGCTTTAAACAATCCTTCTGGTCTTTGTGGACGACTTAAAAATTCTGGATGATATTGAGCTGCGATAAAGAATTTTTTATTTGGAATTTCAATAATTTCTACTAAATGATTATCTGGGGAAACACCAGAGAAGACCATGCCTGCCTTTTCAAATGCTTCACGATATTCATTATTGAATTCATAACGGTGACGGTGTCTTTCTTGAATTACATCTTGGTCATCATATGCTTCACGTGTCTTAGTACCCTTCTTTAAAGTTGCTGGGTATAGACCTAAACGAAGCGTACCACCAATATTCTCTTCATCACGCTTGTCAGCCATAATATCAATAATATTATTCTTAGTGTCTGGATTAGCTTCTGCACTATTAGCATCTTTTAAGCCAAGTACATTTCTGGCAAATTCAACGCTTGCCATTTGCATACCTAAGCAGATTCCTAAAAATGGGATATCGTGTTCACGGGCATATTTAATTGAAGTAATCATACCTTCAAGACCACGTGTACCAAAACCACCAGGTACAATTAATCCATCTGAATCCTTCATAATTTCTGCAATATTGTCTTCAGTAATGTCTTCTGCTTGAACCTTATTTACCTTAATTTTAGTGTCATATAAGTAGCCAGCGTGTTGCAATGCATCAGTAACAGAAATATATGCATCTTCAAGTTCTACATACTTACCTACTAAGGTAATAGTAGTTTCGTTCTTTAAGTTCTTTGCACGTTCATCTAATTTCTTCCAAGCTTCCATATCTGCTTCTGGCTTTGGACTCTCCAAGTGTAAAAAGTCGCAAACCTTTTGATCCATACCTTGAGCTTGAAAAGCAAGTGGTAAATCAAAAAGTGAAGGAGCATCAATAGATTCAATAATGCGGTCTACTGGAACATCAGTAAAGGTAGAAATCTTATTTTTTAACTCTTGAGCAATTGGTTTCTCAGCTCTTAAAACAAGCATATTTGGTTGAATACCAATACTTCTAAGTTCAGCAACTGAATGTTGCGTTGGCTTAGTTTTCATTTCGTGAGCAGCATGAAGATAAGGTACTAGGGTACAGTGAATGTACATTACATTTTCTTCACCAACTTCACGACGCATTTGGCGAATTGCTTCCATAAATGGAGTAGACTCGATATCACCTACGGTACCACCAATTTCAGAAATAATGACATCTGAATCAGTTGTTAAGGCAGCACGCATGATTTTTTTCTTAATCATGTCCGTAATATGTGGAATTACTTGCACAGTTGCACCATGATAGTCACCGCGACGTTCTTTATCAAGCACTTCTTGATAAATTTTACCAGTAGTAACATTAGAATATTTACTTGTTCTAACATCAACAATTCTTTCATAGTGACCCAAGTCAAGGTCAGCTTCTGTACCATCATCGGTAACATAAACTTCCCCATGTTGATATGGATTCATTGTACCTGGATCGATATTAATGTAAGGATCAAACTTTTGCATGGTAACTTTTAAGCCACGATTTTTAAGTAAACGTCCTAAACTTGAAGCTGAAATCCCCTTACCTAGTGATGAAACAACTCCACCAGTCACAAAAATATACTTTGTCATGCCGTGCTTCCTCTCTTTTCTTTTATTCTCTGTTAAAATCAAAAAAGCTCCCAAATACATGGGAGCTTAATTGCACATAGAGTGCCCATACAAAATACTAAAGGGAAAATTACTTTCCGTCAAGTACTTTACTCATCATCGTCATCAAGATCATCTTGATGAAGTTCAGATAATTGGCCTTCAATACCATCATCTAATTCATTGTCATCGGCATCATCAAGATCATCATCTGAGTAGTCGTCTTCATTAGTATCTTCTTCGTCAACATCCAAATCTTCATCTTCTGGATCATCTGAATCGTAGTCGATAATATCATCATCGTCAGAATCACCAATGAAAGCATTAACTTTCTTGTGGTGTTTCTTACGTGGTACATCTTCTTCATCTTCTGGATGGTTTACTTCTTCATCAACAGATTCATATGGGAACCAAGAACGCAATGCCCAAACATTATCACCCATTGAAATGAATTCACCATCAGTGTTCATATCAGTGTAAAATTGTGGCAAACGCTCACGAATTTCTTCGTCACTCTTACCCAGAAAGTTCTGGACGGCGTTAACGATATCAGCAAAGGCCATTCGCTTGCCGCTATCTTGTAAAATTGCACGAGCAACTTCGATCATTGACAATTCGTCTTTATTTTGGCCTTGAAAATCATCTAACCCCACAGTGGCACGTCCTTTCACGTAATCAATTTATCTAAATTTGCTAAAGATCTATTCTATTATATCAATCTTTATTGCATAGTTACCTACTAAGTATAGACCAGAAAAGAGATCATATTCAACTTTTAGTTGCATCTTTCCTGGAGAAATTTCAGAAAAATTCAATTTATTAGTCAAAGACTCTAAATTCATTTGCTTACCAGAAGCTACAATCTTGCATTTTCTTTTTTCTCCTGGCTCAAATTTCATTAGTGTATGATCACCTTTAGCGTCTCCTCGTTGCATTACAAGTTCATTTGGCTTAATTAATAATTTTACTTCAACATCGCCCTCTTTATTTTTTTCGCTATATTTTATGCGCCAATCTTCGCCAACTTTTTCAATTGATCCTAAGCCATCTCTTTCAAAAACGGCTGATTCATCTTCCTGATGAATTTTACTAGTAATTTTAATCTCAACTTTCTTGCTCATATTTTCACCTTCATTCACGCCAAGATAGCCTTAAAGTAGCATTATTGTTATAATCAAATTGATTATACGTTAGCAAATTTATTTTATTATCCGAGAAAATAGTATAAGAAAAATGGAAAAATTTCAAAGTAAAAAGCTGGATCATGAAAAAGTATTAAGAGATCCAGTTCACAATTATATTCATGTTAAAGATCAAGTTATTTTAGATATCATTAATTCAAAGGAATTCCAACGTTTACGCCGAATTAAGCAATTAGGACCGGCATCTTACGTTTTTCAAGGAGCAACTCATACTCGTTTTGAACATAACTTAGGTGTTTATGAATTAACTCGAAGAATTTGTGATATCTTTGAAGAAAAGTATGTAAGTAAAGAGCCAGGCGACGGATTATGGAATCCAGACGAAAGACTCTTAGCAGAATGTGCAGCTTTACTTCATGATATTGGCCATGGACCTTATTCTCATACGTTTGAGCATCTCTTTGGTACTAATCATGAAAAAATGGGCCAACAAATTATTACTGATAAAAATACTGAAGTTAATCAGGCCCTAAGAAAAGTAAGTCCTAATTTTCCAGAATTAGTGGCTAGTGTTATTGCTAAAACCTATCCTAATCCTCAGGTAGTCAAACTAATTTCAAGTCAAGCGGACGCAGATAGAATGGATTATTTATTACGTGACGCTTATTTCACTGGTGTTACTTACGGAAGCTTTGATTTAACGAGAATTTTAGAAGTAATCCGTCCATATCGTGATGGTATCTGCTTTACAGATAAAGGAATTCACTCAGTCGAGGATTACATTATTAGCCGTTACCAAATGTATCAACAAGTTTACTTTCACCGTGTCAATCGTTCAATGGAAGTTATATTGCATCACTTACTTGAAAGAGCTCAAATTATCTATGAAGAAGGTAAACTTCAAGTTACTCCTCAACTAGAAGCATTTTTAAACGGAAAATGGACTCTTAAAGATTACCTTAAATTAGATGATGGCGTAATGGAAACTAATTTCTTACTCTGGACCAACTCAGGGGATCAAATTTTATCTGATCTTTCAAATCGTTACTTATACCGTCATCCCCTTGAAAGTGTCAAAATCAATGAAGACACTAAGAGTTTACTGCCAAAACTAAAGAATCTCATTAAACAAGCCGGCTTTGATCCTAACTACTATACTGCTACTAATTCAGCTTTTGATGAGCCATATGACGCATATAAGCCAACTGGAAAAAATGCTCACAGTCCAATTGAAATCATGCAAGCTGATGGTAGCTTAGTCGAACTGTCTGAATTGAGCCCACTCGTTAAATCCTTAAATGGAACTCTCCAAGGAGATGAGCGTTTCTTCTTTCCAAAAGTAATGGTTAAAGAAACTGATGAACCTCAAATTTTTGATCCAATTTATCAAGAATTTCAAAAATATATTCGAAATAATACTTTACGTTACTTACGACGTCCAAATAAAAAGAAATAAATTAAAGACGCATTGATAAAATTCAATGCGTCTTTTACTATGCCTTAACTGCAAAAGCTTCATAAGGTTTTAAAACCATATCTTTTAAACTGTCTCGTTTTTCATAGTTACTAATCAAAACTTCTTTAAAGGGAATATCTAAATTTAGATTTTGTTCTTCACCAGACAGGTTAGAGACTATTAACCACTTTTCATCTTCTAGTTTTCGCCAAAAGGCCAAAATATTATCACTAGTATTTTCAACAAGTTCAAAATCTCCATCCACCACAACAGAATTTTCATGGCGAAGTTTAATTAATTTTTGATAGGTATAAAAAATAGAATTTGGATCTTCTAAGGCTTCTTTAACGTTAATGGTCTTGTAGTTTGGGTTTAATTTTAGCCACGGTGTTCCTGTAGTAAAGTCAGCATTTTCTCCATTTGACCACTGCATTGGACGGCGTGCATTATCTCGACCTTTAGTATTAATTGCTTTAATTAGTTCATCCTTACTGTAGCCCTTATCAATTCTTTCGCGGTACATATTGATACTTTCAATGTCCTCTACTTCATCAATTGACTTAACAGGACAATTCGTCATCCCAATTTCTTCACCATTATAGATATAAGGTGTTCCGTGCATTAAATGCAGTATAATCGCAAACATTTTTGCACTTTGAACTCGATATTCTTTATCATTTCCCCACCGTGAAATAACTCGCGGAATATCATGATTTTCCCAAAAAAGACTGTTCCATGCATGGTCAAAATCAATTTCAGTCTGCCATTTAACTAGAACTTTTTTCAATTCACCTAAATCAAGCAGCCGTAAATCCCATTTTTCTTTTCCTTCTTGCTGATCTAAGCTTTGATTTTCAAATTGAAATACCATCGATAATTCATGACGAGCTGGATCTGAATATTCTGCAGCAATCTTTGGAGTAGAGTTCCATGTTTCACCCACTGTCATTAATTCTTTACCGGCAAAAGTATTCTCATTCATCTCTTTTAAATATGGATGAAGCATTGGACCATTCTCGCGAATCTTTTTATCGGGATCTTTTCCAATAAGTTCAATCACATCCATCCTAAAGCCGCCAATTCCCTTATCGATCCAATAATTCATCATTTCATAGATTTTATTTCTTAATTTTGGGTTCTTCCAATTAAGATCTGGTTGTTGATCGGCGAAGAAGTGTAAGTAATATTGACCAGTTTTTTCATCAAACTTCCAAGCTGAACCAGAAAAAGCAGATTTCAACTCATTAGGTTCATGGCCCTCTACCGGATCACGCCAAATATAGAAATCTCTGTATGGATTCTCCTTACTTTTTCTTGCTTCAATGAACCAAGGATGCTGGTCAGATGTATGGTTAACGACAAGGTCCATAATAATGCGTATATGATGTTTTTTAGCTTCTTTAATTAGATTATCCATATCATCCATTGTTCCGTATTGTGGGTCTATTTTTTGATAATCAGAGATATCATAGCCATTATCTACACCAGGGGATAAGTAAACAGGCGACAGCCAAATAGCATCAATTCCTAGTTTTTCTAAATATCCTAATCGTGAAATGATTCCGGGGATATCTCCAATTCCATCACCATTACTATCTTGAAATGACTTAGGATAAACTTGATAAACAACAGCTTTTTTCCACCAAGTTGTCATATTTTTCTCCTTCAAACAAACAAAAAAGTGCCCTATTAAGACAGGACACTTTTTTCACATAAACTTTAATTTGATTAACCTTTATCAGCACCTGCTGTGATTCCATTAACATAGAATTTTTGCATTACAATGAACAAAATTGTAATTGGGATCGCAATGATTACACATCCGGCAATGAACTGAGTAAAGAATTGAGCCATCGTACCCTTTGCCGAGTGAACCATGTTGTATAGTCCATAGGCAACAGTGTAGGTCTTCGGATTTCCTGAGGTAGAGAGGATGATACCTGAGAAAATGAAGTCTACCCATGGTGCCATGAATGAAGTAAGCGCAGTATAAACAATCATTGGCTTTGAAAGTGGTAATCCAATATGAATGAATACTTGCCATTTCGTAGCGCCGTCAATTTCAGCAGCTTCATCAATTGCTCGTGGCATAGTATCAAAGAAACCTTTAGCAATGTAGAAGCCCAGGCCAGCACCACCAACATAAACTAAGATCAATCCACCAAGGTTTAACATGTTTAATGCCTTTAAAATGTAGTACAAGGCAATCATTGACATGAAACCTGGGAACATCCCTAATACCAAAGCAATTTGTAAGAATGGCTTACGGAAGCGGAAGCGTAATCTTGATAATACGTAAGCAACTCCAATAGTTACGAAAGTTGATAGAGTTGCTGAAATAACAGCAACAAATAAGGTATTTAATACCCAGTTTATAAATGGATATTGTGAACTAGTAAGAATACCGACATAATTTTGCCAAGTAAATTTTTCTGGCCAAATTGTAGATACAAATCCTGTATTATTGTATGAAAAACTTGCTAAAATGATCCAAATAATTGGGAATATCCATAAAACAGCCAGGATGGCTAATAGAACATATCTAAAAATTAAAGCAATTCTTCTTTGGTTATGATAAGACTTCATTTTTAGCCCTCCTTGTATGCGTTAGTATGACGATATGCAATTAGTGAGAATGTAGCACTAATGATAAAGATCAAGATACCCAAAACAGCTGATGCGTTATAGCGTTGTTCTTGACCAAATGTCAAGTTATATAGCCAAGTTACAAGCAAGTCTGTTGAACCAGCACCATTGTAGTTATTGTTCATTGGTGCACCACCAGTCAACAAGTAGATAACATTGAAGTTGTTGATGTTACCAATAAATTGTTGAATCAAAGCTGGAGACATTACGAATAAAATTTGAGGGAATGTAATGTGGTTGAAAATTTGTACTGGACTTGCCCCGTCAATACGAGCAGCTTCAATTTGATCTTGTGGTAAGTTTTGAATAATGGCTGTTGAAGTTAACATTGAAACTGGGATACCAATCCACATGTTAACCACAATAACTGTAATTCTAGCAACAAGAGGACTAGCCTGATTATCAATGAAGTGAATTGGGTGGCTAATCCATCCCCAATTCATAAGTAAGGTGTTTAATGGTCCTTGATAGTCAAGGAATTGTGCCATCATTAATAAAGAAACAAATTGTGGTACAGCATAAACAATTACGAAAATTGTTCTCCATAAGTTCTTATGCTTAATTCCCTTAGATTCAATCAAAAGAGCTAGTAAGACACCAAAGAAGAAAGTAGTAGCTGTAGCAGCAACAGCCCAAATTAAGGTCCAACCTAAAACTGGGAAGAAAGTACCTGCTAAATCACCACTCAACACGTTTCCAAACGCTTGAAAACCAGTCCATGAAAATCCAACTGAGTGTTGACGATCATAGTTAGTAAATGCCATTGAAATCATAAAGACTGTTGGCAAAACCGTAAATAAAATGATTAAAACAATTGGAATTGTCATCAAAGTTGCATGCAATCTTTGATCAAACAAAGATGCAATTTCTTCACGGTTAGTTGGAATATGTTCATGTCTCTTTTCTAATAAGAAAGTATGCTTATTAGATTTCAAATTAATGATATATAGATATATAAAACCAGCAACAATGAATAAAGCCAGAATACCAAATAAAAGAATTAAAACAGAATTATCTGGTTGTTGAGTAACATATACTCCCTGTGCTTTATCAAATACAACGCGTTTACTCTTTATTGCACCTAAGTTCCTTAATCCAGCAATTGAATGAATTCCACTTAAAAAGAACCAAACTAAAAATACAATTTCAGCAAATAAAAGTGAAAATCCTTTTATCCATTGCCGATGTTTAATAGCATTTAAGCCCATGATGAAGAATGATAATTTGGTTACTGCATCTCCATCTTTCCATGTTTCCTTTAAGGTAACTGCAGGCGTAGCATGTTTTTTCTTAAACATAATTAATCAAACCTTTGCTTATGTGTTTTTTTAAGATTATTCTTCTTTAGAAATCTTCTTTTGTAATTTAGCAAGCTTACTCTTGTATTGAGATGGCTTAATCTTGCCGTCGTAAGCACCGCTAATTAATGGAGCTGAGTCGTTCCAGAAGATTGACATTTGTGGCAATTTAGGTTGAAGAACTGAGTAGCCTGGTTGAGCCATTTGAATTACAGCTTTAGCAACTGGATCGTTCTTAACATCTGCAGTATTTTGAGCTGCCTTGTTTACAGGAATTTCACCAGCATTCTTGTGAACAATTAATTGGTTTTCTTTGTTAGATAAGTATTTAGCTAAAATTGCTGCATTCTTAGCATTAGAAGTATGTGAGTTAACAGCGAAACATTCAATACCTAAGAAAGCTTCCATTTGAGCAGTCTTACCGCCAACTTCAATGGTTGGATATGGAGCAACTCCTAAGTTCTTACCTAAAATTTTCTTAATATTAGCTGCGTTCCATGGACCATCTAAGATAGCTTGAGCATTACCCTTCTTCAATTGGTTAAGTGCATTTGAAGTTTGCATAACGCCTTTATTGTTCTTTTGTTCAGCGTACCACTTCATTGCATTTACACCATTTTGTGAATCCATAGTGGAGCCTTTTACATCTTCTCCGCTATTACCAAATAACTTTGTACCTGCAGAGAACATTACTGGCCACATTACATAAGCATTAGTGAAGTCAGTTGCAACTACACCTTTAGAAGTCATAGTCTTCCAAGATTTAACATCTTCTGGTGAAAGCTTAGACTTGTCATAGTAAACAGTTTGAGCTTGTTCAGAATATGGATATGCGTAAAGCTTGCCTTTCCATTCAACACCCTTGTATGCTTCTGGAACGGAATTCTTCTTAATTTCCTTAGTATCAGTTGGTGACAATGGGTTAATGTAACCTGAATCTGCCATTTGTCCTAATTGGTCATTTGGAACACCAAATACATCTGCGGCTTTTGAAGGGTCTTTAGCAACATCAGTTTTTGCATTAGCTGAACCATTAGGGTTTTGAGTAACCTTAACTTTAATATTAGGATGTTCTTTTTCAAAGTCTTTTACTACACCCTTATACCAACTAACACGAGCAGTATCTACCCAAAGAGTTAATTGCTTATTTGAGCTCTTTGATTCGTTTGAGTTAGAGTTGTTACTACAAGCAGTTAATGAAATAGCAGATATTGCTACAACACTACCTAAAGCCAATTTTTTCCATAACTTCATGATTTTTCCTCCTAGCCATGACTGGCTAAATACATTATTACAACCGTGAACCAAGTTTCACACTCGTTGTAAACCCAATCAATATTTTGCAGAAGCGTCCTCTCCTGCAAGTTAACGAATAGCATTCGTTGTATCTTTATCAAAGAAGTGGGCTTTATTAACATCAAATCCCATTCTTACTTTATCGCCTGGAGTATGGTAATCACGGGCATTTACAATGGCAACAAATTCTGTTCCATCTACTTTTTGATAAAGCTGAATAGTTGAACCAAGCAATTCTGAAACAACAACAGTTGATTCAACAATTTGGTTAGGCCAAGTTTCAAGGAATGCTTCCTCTGAATGAATATCTTCTGGACGGATACCAAATACTAGATCTTTATCGTCATATCCCTTTTCTTTAAGCATCTTTGCTTTACCTTCAGGGATTTCGATATCTAGACCTTTTCCATCGCTAATTCGATTTCCTTTAAAGTGAACATTAAAGAAGTTCATTTGAGGAGATCCGATAAAACCAGCAACAAACATATTTACCGGCGTATTGTAAACCTCTAGAGGTGTGCCAATTTGTTGAACTTTACCCACTGACATAACTACTACCCGATCTGCTAAAGTCATGGCTTCAGTTTGATCGTGAGTAACATAAATCGTAGTAGTTCCCAAATTTTGGTGCAACTTAGCAATTTCGGCACGCATTGTGACACGTAATTTTGCATCCAAGTTTGATAAGGGTTCATCCATTAAGAAAATTGGAGCATCTCGGACAATTGCCCGTCCTAAGGCAACACGCTGTCTTTGACCACCAGATAATTCAGCTGGCTTTTTATCAAGATATTCTGATAAACCTAAAATATCTGCTGCATGCTTAACTCGTTTATCAATTTCATCTTTCTTATAATGACGAAGCTTTAATCCAAAAGCCATGTTGTCGTAAATTGACATATGAGGGTACAAAGCATAATTTTGGAAAACCATGGCAATGTCTCTATCTTTAGGTGCAACGTCATTCATTACCTTATGGTCAATCTCTAAAGTACCTTTAGAAATATCTTCTAGACCAGCAACCATTCTCAAAGTAGTTGATTTACCACAACCAGATGGTCCAACAAAAACGATAAATTCTTTATCTTTGATATGTAAATCAAAGTCATTAACTGAATATTTATCATTTCCTTCGTACTTTTTATAGATATGGTTTAAATCTACTTCAACCATTCTCTTTCCCTACTTCCCTCTTATTTTTTATTAAAAACTGATTCAATTTCTGAAAGTTTCAATTCTTTAGTAGTTGGAACAATATAATCAGCCTCTTTCAAGACCTCTTTATCCCCAATTCCAACTGCAAATTGACCAGCACTTTTAATTGATTGAACACCTGCTTGAGCATCTTCAAAACTAATTACTTCGTCTGCATTTAAACCAGCTAATTCTTGAGCTTTTTCATAAATTTCTGGATCTGGTTTTCCGTGATGAAGTGTTGCTGGATCAACAATGCCATCAAATTCATCCATAATTCCTAACTTTGTTAAAATCTTAGGTGCATTTTTTGAGGCAGAAGCAATAACCATTTTTAAGTTTTGTTTCTTTGCATCACTAAGTAGTTCCGGAATACCTGGCAAAATATCTGCTGGCGTCATTTTTTCAACTTGTTCAACAAATTTGGTATTCTTTTCTGCTGCGAACTTTTCTTTTTCTGCTTCAGAATATTTATCTTCCTGGTCGCCATATTTCAAAATTAGATTTAAAGAATCCATTCTTGAAATACCCCTTAAGCTATCAAGTTGATCATCCGTTAAGTTAATCCCTAATTCCTTAGCTAAATTATTCCAAGCAGTTAAATGGTAGACAGCTGAATTTGTTAAAACTCCATCTAAGTCAAAAATTAGTCCTTTAAGCATTCACTTTCACCTTCTTTAAGCATTACCTTCTTATCATTAACAAGAATTTCTAGATCTTTACCTTCAAGTAAAGAGATCTTGGTTTCTTGATGATTAACATAAACTATAATTAAACGACCACGGTAGTTAATCTTAAAGCTATAGTGATCCCAGTTATCTGGAATAAATGTCTTAAATTTTAACTGATCATGGTCATAACGCATCCCAGCAAAACCTTGGACAATAGCTAACCATGATCCACTCATCGAAGTAATATGCAAACCATCGACTGTATCATTGTTGTAATTATCTAAATCAAGTCTTGCAGTTCTTTCATACAGTTCAACTGCCTTATCTTTCTTTCCTAATTCAGCAGCTAAAACTGAGTGAATTGAAGGTGAAAGTGAACTTTCATGAACAGTTAAAGGTTCATAGAAATCAAAGTTCTTTTCTTTTTGATCCTTAGTATAGTTTTCTGGGAAGAAATAGATACCTTGCAAAACATCAGCTTGTTTAATAAATGGTGATCTTAAGATCTTATCCCAAGACCAATGCTGGTTAATAGGACGTTGATCTTCAATTTCACTTACTGGACGAATCTCTTTATCAAGAAAATCATCTTGTTGTAAGAAAATCCCTAACTCTTTATCTTCTGGAAGATAGATCTTATCAACAATGTCTTGCCACTTTTCTTTTTCTTCTTCAGTAACATGAACTCGTTCTTGAGCTTCCTTAGTTGCAAGTGGCAAACGCTCTAGTGTATATTTCAGAAGCCATTTGGCCATAGTGTTAGTAAACCAGTTGTTATTGACATTATTTTCATATTCATTTGGTCCGGTAACGCCATGCATCACATACTTATTACGCCATTTAGACCAATGAACTCGAGCTGCCCAGAACCTTGCAGTTCCAACTAAGACATCCATACCTTCATTCTTAACATAGCTATCATCGCCGGTGTATTCGGTATACATAGCAATTGCATGTGGAATATCAGCATTTCTGTGGATTTCTTCAAAAGTAATTTCCCATTCGTTATGACATTCAATACCATTGAAAGTTACCATTGGGAACAAGGCACCTGGAAGGCCTTGTTCCTTAGCATTGTGATATGCTCCTGGTAATTGATTATGACGATATTGAAGAAGGGCTTTAGTAACGCTTGGGTTAGTAATTCCTAAGTACATTGGAACGATGTAAGCCTCAGTATCCCAATAAGTAGCACCACCGTATTTTTCACCAGTAAATCCCTTAGGACCAACGTTCAGGCGTTCATCTTCACCGTAGTATGTCATGAACAATTGAGCAATATTAAATCTAATCCCCTGTTGTGCTGCTGCATCACCAGAAATTTCAACATCACTCATGTCCCAACGTTTTTGCCATTCAGCAGTATGGTCGGCTAAGTTTTCTTCAAAGCTCTTTGATTGAAGCTTATTCATTAAATCTTCAGCAATACTTGCTTGATCTTTTTCTTCAACATCTCTACTTGTTACAACAATAACGTCCTTTTCAAGTTCGTAGCTTTGTCCTTCACTTAATTCAACTGAAAACTTTTCGCTTAACTTGGCTTCTTTAGTAGAAACTTCAGTTTGAATTAGTTCACCACTGTGGCGCAAAGATTCTTGAAGTAAAACTGTGAATTGAGGCACTTCATAAGGATTAGGCTTAGTTTTTACCTGAATAGTTTTTGTATCCTTATTCTCACCAAGTGGAACCCAGAAGCGTTCATCATAGTTGCTATCTTCATTAACAACTGTTCCATCTAAAGTGGAATCAAACTCAATCTTGGCCTCTCCATCAAGTACTGTAGCTTTTACTTTAATCAAAGCCGCTTCTTTTTGTACGATATGAAGAAAACGTTCAAATTCAAATCTAACTTTGACATCATTACCTTCATAGATAAAACTTCTTGAAAGAAGTCCTTGATGCATATCAAGAGATAATTCAAAATCACTAAACTTTACTTTAGCTAAATCAATTTTTTCACCATTGACGGTGATCCCAATTCCAATAAAACTTGGAGCATTTGGTGTCTTACCGAAGTATTTTGGGTATCCATTTTTCCACCAACCAACAACTGTCTTATCTGGGAACCACACACCTGCTAAATATGTTCCTTGAAGTGTGTCGCCAGAGTAACCCTCCTCAAAGTTTCCTCTCATTCCCATATAATCATTACCAATTGCAGTAATACTTTCTTGTAACCTTTTATCTTCCTTAGAAAATTCATGTGTCGTTACTTTCCAAGGATCAACCTCAAAAATTCTCTTCATCATCATTCTCCGTCACTTTCGTGAAGTCTTTTTATTTACAAATCTATTATCTAATCATTGAAAGCGCTTAACAATGTTTGTTTTAATGTTACCGGTATCAAAAATTTATAAGAAAAAAAGCAGCCTCTTATTGCTGCTTTTTATTCTTCATATATTAAGCTTTAACCTCAATCAAAAAGCCATTTGGCGCTAACACTCCCGCTTTATAATTCTGACTAAGAGCTGCTGTTTTATCAATTTTTACATTATGTTTACTGGTATTATAGTAGGCCTTTATTGTTTCTTTGCCTGTTCGTTCAACTTTTAGAAGTCCTTTTTCTGTTACCGTTAACTTAACAGTACCTTTATTTAAGGTATCACTATGATCTAGTCTGAATTTCACTAATTCATGAACTCTTTGCCATACCGGACCATTTATCTTACTCCAATCCATTGGTTTACGACAATCCGGATCATTATCACCGCTCATCCCCATCTCTGTTCCATAGTAAATACATGGCACTCCAGGTTGAACAAATTCATACGCAACTGCTTGCAAAGCTAAATCTTGATTGTCTTTTGCTAAAGTTAAAATTCTAGCCGTATCGTGGGAATCAAGCATATTCATCATAGCCTGGTCAACTATATCTGGATACATCATTAACTGATCAGTTAAGTGCTCACTAAGGTCCTTAGCATCCATTTTATGTTTAAAGAAGTGGTCTTCAATTTGTAAAGTATATGGATAATTCATTACACCTGTAAATTGATCCCCCTGAAGCCATGGACGAGCTGAATGCCATATTTCCCCAACAATATAAAAATCAGGCTTTATTTTAACTAATTCATCATGGAATCTCTTCCAGAAATGGTGGTCAACTTCATTTGCAACATCTAGCCGCCAAGCATCAATATCAAAATATTTTACCCAGTAGGTCGCAATTTCTAATAAAAAGTCCTGTACTTCTGGGTTAGCCGTATTTAACTTAGGCATATGTTTTTCGAAGGCAAAAGTTTCATATGGTGGATTTTTTTCACCTTTACTTGGGTCACGATATGGTTCAACAGGATATGAATTAATGTGGAACCAATCTTTAAAGCGTGATTTTTCGCCATTTTTAACTACATCTTGCCACTGCATTGATTGATCACCTAAGTGATTAAATACAGCATCAAGCATCACTTTCATCCCACGCTTATGTGCTTCATTAACTACTTTTGCAAATAAATCCTTGTCTCCAAAAGCTGGATCTGCTTGTAAATAATCAATTGTGTCATATTTATGATTAGAACTTGCCTTAAAAATTGGGCAGAAATATAATCCCGTAACTCCTAATTTCTGTAGATCATCTAGATGATCTAAAACTCCCTGTAAGTCTCCACCATAAAAATCTTCTCTACCCGGATGATCTTCTGGATTCCATTCTTTAACATTTGCTGGGTCATTACTTTTATCGCCATTAGCAAAACGCTCTGGAAAAATTTGATACCAAACAATATCTTTTAGCCATTTTGGAGTCTTGATACGATCAATATCGTGGAAATATGGAACTTTAAAATACATTCCGTCTTCTCTTAATTTTCCATCACTAAATTTTTCAATACTACGATCACCAAAGATATAACGACTTCCATCTTTTCCAATTACTTCAAAGGTGTATTTAATCCGATGATAAGGTGCAGTTAAAGTTGCTGTCCAGTAATCACTAACTTGACCTCTACCCGCTTTCTCCATCTCAAGTTCCTTAGCTTGCTCTGGTGGTAAATAGTTATCAGTGTAATGAACAATTACCTTTTCCACATCATCTTTTGCTGTATGAAGTCTAATTTTAACGTGTGAATGATCAATAACAAAACAATCTTCACTTTCAGTTCTGTGTTTTAAAGCTGCAAGTTGCATATTTTATTCCTCAATCTTTTTAATTTTCTAATACTACGCCGGCATATGGCTCTAGTCTTAATTTTCCTGCCACTAAATCATATTGACCAGCTGATAATCTTTCATTACTAAATTCTTTTCCTACTTCAAGCTCAATCGGTTCTTGACTTAAAGAAACAGCAATAAGTGCTTTTTTGTCTTTTAAATTACGCTCATAGACATAGCTCCTATTTGACGTTGGCCATAAATAATAATTACCCTCTTGAAATAGTTGTTCTTTCTTCAAGCTAATAAGCTTTTTGTAAAAGTTAAACATACTACTATCATCCGCTATTTCATCAGCTACATTTACCTTATCAAGCTTTCTGCCTTTAATCCAAGGCTCTTTCTCTGTAAAGCCATTATTTCTTTCGTTATCCCATGGCATTGGACCTCGAGCAGGAAGCTTATGGGTTTTGCTTGCCATTAACAATGCTTCTTTTGAAGTCTTACCTGCTTTTTCTGCGCTCGTCACAAACTCTTTTACAGTATCATCTTTAAAATCATTTATATCTTCAAACTGTAAATTTTTCATCCCCAGCTCTTCACCATAATAAATGATTGGAATACCGCACTGTAAGTACATCAGCATTGCTAAACTTCTTGCTTGAATATCATTTTTAGCAATCCTAGTTGCCAGCCTTGCCATATCATGATTATTCCAATAAAGAGTAGGTTTAGAAATTCCACTTAAGGTCTGTTGCCAAATAGTCTGATTTTGTTTAAATTTAACCCAATCTAATGGCTTAGGTTGATAATTACTCAAAAAACTAGGATCGATCTTACTTTGATCTTCAGTAAAATATCTAAAAGTAATTACGCTATCCATTAAATGATTGTCCTGATTTGTATAATCCACAGCCAAATTCACATTTGCACTTGCTGCTTCTCCTAAAAGTAATGCATCAGGATAATCTTGCTTTATTTCCTCACAAAACAGTCGCATCCATTTTTGAACTTGTGGTAAATTAGCAAAAAATGGTTCTGCAATTACTGGCTCTTCATCTTTACTATTAACCGGAAAATTCTGTCTTAGATCGGCTTTTGCAATATGAATAAAGGCATCCAGTCTTAATCCATCAATACCCTTTTCCAACCAATATTTTGCAATCTCGGTCATTGCATGTCTAACTTCGGGATTCTTCCAATTCAAATCAGGCATTCTTTTATCAAAAAGATGGAAATAAAATTGTCCCGTTCCTGCAGGATCCTTTTCCCAAACACTTCCTCCGAAAAAACTTCCCCAATTATTTGGACGCTGATTGTTTTCTCCAGCAAAAATATAATAGTCACGATATATACTTTCTGGATTTTTTATAGCATCTTGAAACCAGGGATGCTGATCAGAAGTATGGTTCAATACAAAGTCCATAATTACATGAATACCAGCCTCATGCATCTCTTTAATTAAGTTGTCCATATCCTCCATTGTTCCCATCTTTGGATCAATAGCAAAATAATTTGATACATCATAGCCATTATCCACTTGTGGAGAAACAAAAATCGGATTTAGCCAAACAGCATTGATTCCTAACTCCTTTAAATATGGTATTCTCTTTCTTATTCCATTTAAGTCACCAATACCGTCATTATTAGAATCTTGAAAAGACTTAGGATATATTTGATAAATAATTGCTTGATCATACCAATGTCTCATAATACACATCCTCCATGAATTTTATTTTAAGCAATTATTATAAGCGCTTACAATAATTTTTATCTGTTACCGGTATCAAAAAAAGAAGCTGTTTAGCCAGCTTCTTACTTTCTTGTAGATTCACTTTTTATTAGTTCTGGTTCAATCAAGACTTCACCCTGCTGGGCTCCATCTTGTTTAATTTTTTGCAGAATCATCTCAGCTAAAAGCTCACCGAGCTTAAATAAATTTTGCTTAACGGTAGTGAGTTTTGGATTTGAGACTTGATCTAAAAAGACTCCGTCAAAACCAATCACACCAAAATCCCGAGGAATATTTCCATTCTTTCTTTGTATAGCTCGTACTACTCCGACTGCAATTCGATCACTAGCACAAATAAAGCATGTATTTGGTGCGAATTTTCTCCAATTATCAATAATTAATTTTTCAGCCAGACTACTATGGTTTTGAATTCGAAAAATTTTTGGAATCATATTATGTTTCTGAAGTGTATTGATATAGCCGGCTTCTCTTGAATATTCAAAAGGCTCTTTTTCATCAATTCCAATGAAAACAATTGATTGATAATTTTTATTAAGTGCATACTGTGTAGCCAGCTGTTCACCTAATTTGTTATCTGTATCAATAAAATCATAGCCATAACGATTTTCTCCAAATAAAACAAAAGGTTTATCTAATTGATCTAACCATTCTGCATCCGTTGCTCGCCCACCAGTTATAATATAGCCGTCTCCTCCGCCAACATTCCTGTCTGTGGCTAATTGAATTGCGTAGTGTTTTTTGCTTAGTCCTTTAGCAATCCCAAAAAGTAGATTCATATAGTATGGCTCGGTTGTATCAATATCTTCTAAAATTACCAATTTAACCACATTAGTCCGATTATGAGCTAAAGCACTCGCAATTGAATTGGGATGATAATTCAATTGCTCCATTGCTTTTTCCACAATTTTTCTTAATTCTGGCGTCACCTGTTGCGGATGATTAATAACCCGCGATACTGTCATCTTAGATACACTAGCTTTTTTTGCTACATCAGATAAAGTAGTCATATTCTCATAGTTCCTTCTTCAAAACTGTATAGTTTAATACTACCTTAATTATCCGAGATATGTAAACGCTTTTTATATTTTTAAAATAAAGGTATAGCTTTTATAGGACAAAAAAACCAATACCTAAGTAGATAGATATTGGTTTTTATTACTTAATTATGTGATTGAAAACGAGTATTAAATAGTGGACTAACTGGTTTATGCTCTTGAATCAATTTAATTGCTTCACCCATTAATGGTCCAACAGAAACAATTTCAGCCTTAGATAAATCTTTTTCTTCAGGTTGGTTAATTGAATCAGTTAAGATCAATTTCTTAATTGGTGAATTATTCAAACGTTCAATTGCGGGACCTGATAAAACAGCATGGGTAGCTGAAGCATAAACTTCAGTTGCACCAGCATCCATTAAAGCTTGAGATGCTAAAGTAATAGTACCAGCAGTATCGATCATATCATCAATAATAATGGCACGCTTGCCTTTTACATCTCCAATAATGTTCATAACTTCAGCAACATTTGCCTTTGGACGGCGCTTATCCACAATTGCAATTGGAGTCTTAAGGAATTCTGCTAGCTTTCTTGCTCTAGTTACACCACCATGATCAGGAGAAACTACAACGGCATCTTTTTCTAAATCATGACTCAAGAAGTAGTCCGCAAGAAGAGGTGCTCCCATTAAATTATCAACAGGAATATCAAAGAAGCCTTGAATTTGTGGGGCATGTAAATCAAGTGAAAGTACTCGATCAGCACCAGCTTTTTGCAACATATCAGCTACTAACTTAGCTGTAATTGGTTCACGAGCACGAGTTTTTCTATCTTGACGTGCATATCCGTAGTAAGGCATTACTAAGTTAACACTTCTAGCTGAAGCACGCTTAACAGCATCAATCATGATCAACAATTCCATTAAATTATCATTTACTGGAGCTGAGGTTGATTGTACTAAATAAACATCTTTACCACGAACTGACTCATCGATGCTAATTTGAATTTCACCATCGCTGAAACGTTTAACATCAGACTTACCAAGCTTAACTCCCACCTTATCAGCAATTTTTTCTGCTAAAGGCTTATTAGAGTTGAGCGCAAAAATTTTAATTTCTTTGTCTAATTGAGACATAATTTCCTCCACCGAAAAATTACAATTCCACATTTAATAATAGCAAAAAAATGCCTGTTACGCTTGTAAATAGCAAAAAAAGAAGTTGTATTTAACAACTTCTTTTAAATTTATTCCCATTCTTTGTCTTTTGCCAAAGGTAATTTGTGCCAATAATCTGGTTTGTTAGTTTGTCTACCTCTAGCAATTGCCATATCGTACTTCTCAACATCTTTAGTAATTGTAGAATCTGCTGCAACAAATGCATGATCGGCAATATTAACTGGAGCAATAATCGTAGCACCTGCACCAATGAATGAATGATCACCAACATTAGTATGGAACTTCTTAACGCCATCGTAGTTGGAGAAAATAGTTCCGCAGCCAATATTAATATCTTTACCTAAAGTTGCATCCCCAACATAAGTTAAGTGTCCTACCTTAGTATTTTCACCAATTTCAGCCTTCTTAATTTCAACAAAGTTACCAATATGTGCACCCTTGCGAATTACTGCCTTTGGACGAAGGTGAGAGTTAGGGCCAATGTCAGTATTATCATCCATTTGAGCTTCTTGAAGAGTTGAAGAAGTAATAGTTACGTTGTTGCCGATCTTAGAGTCAATGATTCTTGAACTATTAGTAATATAGCAGTTACTACCAATTTCGGTTTTACCCTTAATAACAACATTTCCTTCGATAACAGTATCGTTGCCAATTTTAACATCGCTATCAACATATGCAGTATCAGGATCAATAAATGATACACCATTTCTCATGTGTTCTTCATTGATTCTTCTTTGCATAATTTTAGTTGCTTGAGCAAGAGCAATTCGGTCGTTAACCCCTAGACTTTCGCTAAAGTCTGGCATTTCATATGCACCGACCTTGTGACCAGCCTTGCGCATAATTTCTAAAACATCAGTTAGATAGTATTCACCTTGTGCGTTGTCGTTACCTACTTGTTTTAGAGCTTTAAATAATTCTTTATTGTCAAAACAAAAAACACCAGTATTAATTTCATCAACAGCTAACTCTTCTGGAGTACCATCTTTTTGTTCAACAATTCTCAGAACATTTCCATCTTCGTCACGAATGATACGTCCATAGCCAAATGGATTTGGAGCTTTTGCGGTCAAAACAGTTGCACTATTTCCGCTCTCTTCGTGTTTTTTAAATAAGTTATTAAAGGTTTCAGCTGTAAATAATGGAGTATCCCCAGTAGCAACTAAAGTTGATCCATCTAAACTCTCTAATAGATCATTTGCTGCTAAAACTGCATCTCCAGTTCCTAATTGCTTTTCTTGAAAAGCAAATTCTGACTGACCTGCTAATACATCTTTAACACTCTCTGCGCCATTACCAACAACAGTGATAATCTTATCTGGATTAGTTCCCTTTGCTGCATCAACGACATGTTCTACCATCGTTTTTCCGCAAACCTTATGTAATACCTTGTAAAGTTTTGACTTCATACGGGTGCCTTTCCCAGCAGCTAAGATAACAACATATTTATTCATGAATTTAATATCCCCTCAATATTGTATTTAAGCTATCTATCAGTATATCATTTTGGGAAACGATTGAAATCTGTCTGCTCTAAGAAATTACCTGGTCGTACTTTGATTAGTTTCTTATCCCTGTCAACTTCAGTGATTTTAATTAAAGATTGGTAGTCATCAACTACTTTTTGAGAGGCATACTTTGTTTCGCAAAGTACACACATACCGGCAACAGTACCTTTAAATTCTTTAACTAGTTCTTCCATCCCAGTTAAAGTGCCTCCACCTTTCATGAAGTCATCGACAATTAGTACATTACTTCCTTCTGGGAGGAGTCTTTTGGCTAACTCCATTTTTTCAACTCGTTCACTTGAAGAAGCAACATAATTAACTGAAATTGTTGATCCTTCAGTAATTTTAGGACGTCTTCTAACCATTACAAATGGCACATTTAAGAAACGACTTACTGCTTGTGCAAGAGCAATTCCTTTAGTCTCAATCGTCATTACATAGTCAATATTACTGTAGGCATATTTGGTAGCAATCAGTTGTCCAATTTGACGTAAATCTTGCGGCGAACCTAAAATATCGGATAAGTAAACAAAATTACCGGGTAAAATACGATCAGGATCTTCAATACGGTCAGCTAAATCATGAAGATAGTCTGTAGCTTCTTTTTTTCCTACAAAAGGAATGTATCTTACTCCACCTGCTGCTCCTGCTACAGTTTCTAAAATTCCATTTTGATCGTTGGCTAAAGTTTGACGTAAAATTGCCAAATCTTCTGAAATTGAAGATTTTGCTGCACCATAGCGATCTGCAAAAAATGGTAATGCAATCAAAGTATGAGGGCGAGCCAAAAGATACTTAACCATATCAACTAATCTTTCTGAACGTTTCATGCTTTTACCTTCCTAAACATTAAATAGATTTCTACGTTTAAATATACTCTATATAAAGAAAAATCACTAGCATTTTAAGTGAAATACTAGTGATTGTTCGTAATATTCTATTGTCGACTACATTTCATCAAACTCAAGTTCAATGTTCTTGGTTAATAAATCGGTATAACTATAAGATACTCGTTCAAAATTGTTTTGATCTTGGTCAAGATCTACAACAAATACTGCCCGATAAGTCTTAGTTAATCTACCTTTACGACGGGTTACTTTTTTTCTTCCTGCTTGAGCTACTACTACTAAGTTTTCACCCAAATGAGAATCCAAACTTTGTTTAATTGCCATTAGTGTTGTTGGCACTGGACGTCACTCCTTTGCTTGGACTCATTTTATCAAAAAATTAATATTTTTTCAAGTCTGTAATTTGTAACCGTTTTATACTTGCCGATCTTTTAGAAGATGTGCCAACTGAACAAATTGATTTAGAGTTAATTCTTCCGGACGAACTCTAACATCTAATCCTAGATCATTAATTAATTTCTCGCGTTCATCTTTATCTTTAATTAAAGTCTTCAAATTATTAGCTAAAGTTTTACGACGTTGAGCAAAACACATTTTCACTACATGATCGAAGAATGCATAATCATTAATGTCAGGCTTTTCAAGAAGTGGCGTTAAGACAACAACCGCGGAATCAACTTTAGGTCTTGGCATGAAAGATGTGCTCTTTACTTCTTCGGCTAAGCGAACATTCATCCGGCTTTGCACTGCAATAGACAAGGGACCATATTCCTTTGTTTTAGGCTTAGCAACTAACCGTTCAGCAACTTCTTTTTGCATCATTAAGGTTAAACTTGAAAAATCTAAATCACTCTTAATCAGATTAAAAATAATTGGAGTTGTAATGTAGTAAGGTAAATTAGCAACAATCTTAACTGATTTACTTAAATCAAGAAAGCCATCATTATCCTCTACAAAGTTAGCTTTCAATACATCTTTCATTACTAACTTAAACCGATCTTTCAATTCTTCACCATCAATTTTTTGTGGCAATTCATTGTTTAAGATTTCTGGTAAATCTTGATCAACCTCATAAGCCAAAACTTTGGCTCCAGCTAAAAGAAGTTGTTCAGTTAATGAACCAATTCCAGGTCCAATTTCAATAACTTGGTCTCCTGGCTGAATATCTGCTGCTTCAACAATTCCTTTAATTGCTGGTAAATCTACTAAAAAGTTTTGACCTAAATTCTTTTTCGCATGCATAAAATAGCGATTAACAATTGCTTGAGTTCTAACTGGACTTGCAATCGGCATACTATTTGACATCTTCAACTGCCCTCTTTAATTCATCATAAGTAATTCCAAACATCTTTAAGCGTTTATAAAATTGTTTACTATTTCCATATCCAATTCCTAGCTTAATCCCAACCTTCTCACGTAAAAGACGAGCGCCCGAGCTCATTCCTAAGCCTAACTCATCGTACTTTTCCTTAGTGATATCACTTTCTATCGGTTTAACTTCATGCAAATCACTTAAAGCACGAATCAAAGCTTCTTTTGAAGCGTGTTCAACTCCTAAACTATTTCCACGCTTAGTTGGTTCTCCTTCTTTGCGTGTAATAAAAGCTTGCTTAGCCTGAGGAGCTGCTTGGGTAACTAAACGTCGAATCCTTTCGCCATTATAATCTGGGTCAGTAAAAATAATTATTTCTCTAGTTTGCGAAAGTTTCTTTATTTCAGCTAAAGTTTGTTCAGATACCTCTGAACCATTGGTTTCAATAGTTTCAATTCCAGGAAAAAATTGTTTTAGACGTTTGGTATCATCTCGACCTTCAACAACTATTACAGCATTAAATTGTTTTTTATTTTCTGATTCCATATGCCCTCATCGTATTCTCAAATGTATGCTTGGCTACTTCTTCAACAGAGCTTCCACGCAAATCGGCAATTGCTTCAGCTACATAACGCACATATCCTGTTTCATTTTGTTTTCCACGGTATGGCTTCGGTGTTAAATATGGAGCATCAGTTTCAATTAAAAATTTGTCCCACGGCACAACCTTAGCTGAAGCATGAACATCAACTGTTTTAGTAAAAGAAACCACACCAGAAAATGAAACCATCATCCCTAAGTCAAGAAACTTATTGAGCCATTCCGGATCACCATTGAAATTATGAATTATCCCACCATATTCACCGACATGACTATCTTTCAAAACTTGATAAGTATCTTCAAAAGCATCTCGAGTATGAATATTAACAGGCATTTTCAAACTATGAGCCAAATCAAGTTGTCGCGCAAAAACTTTGCGTTGTACCTCTCTCGGGGATTCATCCCAATAATAATCTAGTCCAATTTCTCCTAACGCGACAGTTTTAGGTTCTTTTAGTTGCTCAACTAGCTTATCCTCAGCTTTTTGATCATAGTCTTTAGCAACATCCGGGCAATAGCCAACAATAGCATATAAGTTATCGAATCTTTGACTCAAGTCAATCGCACGTTCGTTAAATTCAGGATCTTGTCCAGCAACCGCACTTTTCACAACACCTAATTCTTTAGCTCGTTCAAGATAAATGTCTTCTTTTCCGCGAAAAGGTGCATCATTTAAGTGTGTATGCGAATCAAAAATCTCCATTAGCCTAATTCAGCTCCAACCTCATGTTCATCGCCAACAATAGCTAACTTAACCTTGCCATCCTTTTCACTAGATAAAAGCATACCTTGACTTTCATGTCCTAGCATCTTACGTGGCTTTAAGTTAGTAACTGCAAGGACCTTTTTATCTAAAAGTTCACTTGCATCTGGATAAAACTTACGAATACCACTTAAAATTTGACGTTCGTTTCCATCACCAAAATCAAGTTTAAACATTAATAATTTACTTGATCCCTTTACTGGCTCAACGGATAAAATTTGACCTACTTGAATTTTGACTTTGTCAAAATCATCAATTGTAATGTGTTTTTCTTCTTTTTGTTGACTTCTAGTCTTCTTCTTTGGCTTAGCCTTCTTCATTTCTTCCTTAATGTACTTAACTTCAACATCATTTTTAAGTCGTGGGAAGATTGGAGTCGGCTTTTCTGTTACCTTAATGTTCCAGTCAAAGCCGCCAAAATCAAGTTTCTTTTGATCATCATTCTTCCAGTCAAGTCCGAGTTGTTCAAACATCTTAACTGGGCTCTGCGTCATAACTGGTGCAATTAAAATTGCAATTAAACGTAAACTTTCAGCCAAGTTAGTCATTACTTTAGATAGTTCTTCACTCTTGCCCTCTTTATTTAACGTCCAAGGTGTAGTTTCATCAATATATTTATTTGCACGAGAAATGAGCTTCCAAACACTATCTAAAGCTTGAGAGAAGTGGAGGGCATCCATTTGTTTTTGATATTCAGCAATTGTTTCATTAGCTGTTTTAATTAAATCTTTTGCAAATTCATCTTGTTCTGAAGCAACTGGAGCAACTTGGCCATCTTGATATTGATTAATCATTGAAACAGTTCTATTTAACAAGTTACCTAAGTCATTAGCCAAATCAAAGTTAACTCTTTCAACAAAATCTTCCGGAGTAAAAATACCATCTGAACCAAATGGAATTGCACGCATCAAGTAATAACGAAGAGCATCTAAGCCATAACGTTTAACAATCATTTCTGGGTAAACGGCATTACCCTTTGATTTAGACATTTTACCGTCTCTCATTAATACCCAGCCATGCCCAAAGATTTGCTTTGGAAGAGGAAGATCAAGTGCCATTAACATAATTGGCCAATAAATAGTGTGGAAGCGAACAATTTCCTTACCAACTAAATGTACGTCAGCTGGCCAATATTTCTTAAATAATGCATCATTATCTGAACCATATCCAAGAGCAGTAATATAGTTAGAAAGAGCATCAATCCAAACATAAACAACATGCTTAGGATCACTAGGTACAGGAATTCCCCAATCAACAGTCGTACGAGTGACAGATAAGTCTTCTAAGCCTGGCTTAATAAAGTTATTTACCATTTCTTTCTCACGAGAGTGAGGCAAAATAAAGTCTGGGTGATCCTTGTAGTATTGAAGTAAGCGATCAGCATATTTACTCATTCTGAAGAAGTATGATGGTTCCTTAACTAAACGTACTTCATGTCCTGATGGAGCCTTTCCGCCAATTACATTGCCATCATCATCTCTATATACTTCAGCAAGTTGTGATTCAGTGAAGTATTCTTCATCTTCTACAGAATACCAACCAGTGTACTCGCCTAAGTAAATATCTCCTTGTTTTAATAATCTTTCAAAAATCTTTTGTACAGCTTTAATGTGATCTTCATCAGTTGTTCTAATGAAGCGATCATAGGAAACGTCTAACATTTTCCATAGGTCCTTATAGGAATCAGCCATTTTATCTACAAATTCTTGTGGTTTAATTCCTTGTGCTTCAGCTTTTTGCTCAATCTTAAGTCCATGTTCATCAGTTCCAGTTAAGAAGAATGTATCAAAACCGCGAGATTTTTTATAACGAGTCATGGTATCAGCAGCAATAGTAGTGTATGCATTACCGATAGTTAATTTTCCAGATGGATAGTAAATAGGTGTAGTAATATAGAAAGTTTTCTTTTCAGCCATCTTTATTCTTCCTCTCATAAGTCTTTTAACTGCTAGTATAACATAGCATGCCTACATAAATTTGTGTACCAAAAAAGGAATTTCTTTTTAGAAATTCCTAGTTAGATTGATTTTGTTTTTTCATTACCATGCTATTACTCGGATGGTGAATTGAATTTTTTAGTAATTGGCTAGTGATAGAAATAGGAACTGCATCAGAGGTTAATCCGACAACTACTGCAAGAGCAAATACTAAAGTATTTTCCCAGTTGCCATGCATCATACTACTAATTACTAAAAACAAAGGAACAATAACTGCAGCTAGAATTAAAAATACTCTTGTTAAATTTCTGGTATCTAAATTAAACACGTGCTTCTTTAATTCCATCTTGGAAATATTTTGAGATAATTTTCCAAAAATAGTCTCTTTTCCAGTCGCAAATACTACTCCAACTCCAGAACCAGAGATAATTCTGGTACCTGCGTATAAAATATTGGCATAGTCTACATAACCATGATTGTTTCTCTGACCTAAAGAAGTAATTTCACTCTTATATACTGGATTATCTTCATCCATAAAGAAATCGGCTGAACAAATTATATTATTATTCTTTAAAATTCTTACATCTGCCGGAACCACTTCTCCAGCTTGTAACAAGATAATATCCCCAGCCACTAACTCTTTAGTTGCCAACTCTTGTGGCATGCAGTCGCGCATAACTTTAGTAGTGGGTGATATTTTATGTAGTAAATTTTGAATAGCCGCTCTAATTTTGATATTTTGAATGAAACTTAATATTCCAGAAATAGCTAAAACTAAAATAATTAAAACAGGTGTATCTAAATTATGAACTTTTAATTTATAGTTAAGCATAATAGATACAATTGCTAAGCCTAAAAGAATACTTGTAAAAGGCGTCATAAATGCTTCACATAAAAATTGAAGTCTAGTATTTTTAGGTTTATTTACAATTTCGTTAGGACCATTTTTTGCTAAGCGTTGCCTCGCATCTTTAGTTTGAAGGCCACTAATTGAGGTTTTTAATCGTTGCAGTGTTGCAAATTTATCTTCGCATGCAATCCGGCGCACCAGCTTGGTGTCTGTAGTATGTCTTTTGCCGGAAGTGTTGATTTTTAACATCTTCAACATCCTTTCTTAAGAACCTAGCAAACAAACAAAAAGCCGATGCAAAAACTGCATCGGCTTAAATCCAAGCGATTTTTATACTCGTCGTTCAGTTTTAACACTACGTGACGTAAGGTTATAAAAATATAACTAGCTGGCTGGGGAGGGCCTTATATCGACGATCCCTGTTTGACCCGTTGGCATCTCTGGATGTTGCTGGGCGACAGCATGTGTTCACGTAGGAGTCTCACCTAACAGTTTATTTGCTCTAATATTTAATTTCTATTGATACTTTAACGGCTAACTAGCTTTTAGTCAAGCCCTAATGTGGCTTTCGCGTGCTTTTGAATAAAACTAATCCAAAACTAATTAAAGCTGCAATCACTAATCCCCAAACTAAACTTACACTTTGTGGATGATCAATTTTTTGTAACTCTTCTTGCGTCAAAGAATTTTTATCATAAGATAACTTATCTTTTTGGGCAATTAAAGTTGCACAGGCATTAAAAACTAATCGAATTCCTGAGTTGAAGCTTGATTTTTTCTCACTTCTTAATTTATCGCCTGCATATCGAATAATGTTGCTACACTTATTTTGTGTCAAAACATCTTGGTAATTTTTACCAACAAGAATTTGAACATTTTTTCTTTTATTTTGTAATGCAGCTACAATAATTACCTGATTTTTCATCGGCCTAATTTTATTTATATCATTACTATTTTTTAGACTTAAAAGCCGAATCTCAGGTTTATTTTTTGTTTTTTGATACTCTTTATTTTTTTGAGTTACTAATTCTTTAGTTTGGTTATTAAATAAATTTTGCAGATCACTAACAAAAGAAGTTGTACTAGCAGTAAATAGTAAAAAAGAAATTAGGAGTATTCCAAAACTGATAAACTTATTTTTCATTATCCGTCTTCTCTAACCTCTCAGCTAAGCTTTGAACATATTTATGATCTAGCGTTACTTGTTCAATCGCCACACCCTTTTCACGCAGTAACTTGAGTGCTAACGGATTATCATGATAATCATAATAATAGTTAATTTTCTTAATACCAGCCTGAACTAAGCATTTGCTGCAATTAAAGCAAGGAAAATAAGTCACGTAGATTTCAGTACCTTCAGTTGAAATACCATTTTTAGCACACTGAATTAAGGCATTCATTTCTGAGTGAATAGTTCTAACACAGTGTCCATCAACCATTAAGTGACCAACGTCATCACAATGAGGTTGTCCAGAAACACTTCCATTATAACCAGTGGCAATCATCCGGTCGTCCTTGACCAACACACTTCCCACTAGGGCTCGGTCACAAGTTGAGCGCTGTGCAATAACTAACGCCTGCATCATAAAATATTGCTTCCACGGAATCCTGTCTCTTGTCATCAGTCTTACCCTCTTTAAATTATTTATTTAACCTATCAAAATAATTTAAACCAATTGCTTCTCTAACTTCTTGTAAAGTTTGGTTAGCAACTTCATTTGCCTTCTTTGATCCCTCTAGTAACATTTCGTATACAGCATCTGGATCTTGAGCAAACTTCTCTCTACGCTCTCTAATTGGCCCAAGTTCTTCTTCAAGAACCTTATTCAAGTAGCGTTTAATTTTAACGTCCCCTAAGCCACCTTTTTGATATTGTTCCTTAAGTTCAGCCACCTTATCTTTATCTGGTGCAAAAACATCAAGATAAGTAAAGACAGTATTACCCTCTACTTGACCAGGATCTTCAACATGAATATGGTTTGGATCCGTGTACATTGACATAACTTTCTTTTGTACAGTCTTTGCATCATCGGACAAGTAAATTGCATTTCCAAGTGATTTAGACATTTTTGCATTTCCATCTAAACCTGGAAGTCTACCTTGTCCCTTTGGTGGGAAGTAACCCTTTGGTTCAACTAAAATATCAGTGTTATAAACTCTATTAAAAGTACGAACAATTTCTCTAGTTTGTTCAAGCATTGGTTCTTGATCATCCCCAACTGGAATTATTGTTGCTTTAAAAGCAGTAATGTCTGCTGCCTGAGAAACTGGGTAGTTTAAGAAACCAACTGGAATTGAATCTTTAAAATTCTTTTGCTTAATTTCAGTTTTAACAGTTGGATTTCTTTCTAGACGTGCAACTGTTACCAAATCCATGTAATAAGCAGTTAATTCAAAAAGAGCAGGGATTTGTGATTGCACATAGATAGTAGACTTTTCAGGATCTAGTCCAACAGCTAAGTAGTCCAAAGCTACTTGAATTAAGCTATTCTTAATTTTTTCAGGATCTCTAGCATTATCAGTTAGTGCTTGAGTGTCCGCAATCATAATATAAGGGTCATATTTACCTTCATTTTGTAATTTTACACGGTTTTTTAAGGAGCCAATATAGTGACCAATATGAAGTTTTCCGGTTGGTCTATCTCCAGTTAATAAAATTTCCTTTGTCATATTTTTTCTCCAATATATCTGTAATCTTTAGCTTTACCTCCAATTCTAGCAAAAATCCTTATTTGTTTAAACTTACCTAAAAGTTGCTAAAATTAAATTGAGAGAAAAATTACATAAAGAAAGGATGAATAGAGATGTGTAGTCATTATGAAATGCCATCGCTTAAAGAAATTAAGACATATCTAAAAACTGATTTAGAATTACCACTAGTTGTATCAAAAAACATTGAAGACAAATTTGAATCTGTTACTCAAATTTATCCTAAATCTCCATCTTTAGTTATGCTATATAGCGATGACGAACTAAAGTTAGTTGAAAAGAAATGGGGCTATCCAAGTCCATTTAAAAAGAATCGAGTAATTTATAATGCTCGGGTAGAGCGTTTTTATGAAGAAAAACCATCAATGTGGGATGATTCATTTGCTCGCCAGCGGTGCATTATTTTAGCTAATGAATTCTGGGAAAGTAGTAAGCAAACTTACCTTGCATCAAATAACAAAACCTATCATGAACACTCATCTTTTACTGCAAAAGATGAACCGATGGCATTAATTGCTGGTATTTATAAAGGGGATGACTTTTCAATGGTCACTACTGCTTCTAATGATACTGTGCTTCCAGTTCATGAAAGAATGCCCTTAGTGTTAAAGCCATCTGAATTACGTCGTTGGCTCTTTCAAAACTTTACTTCTCTACTTGACCGGTCAGAATATAACCTAGACAGACATCAGTTGCCACATCGTTAGCAAAATGATATAATCATTTTGCTTATGCGGGTATAGTTTAATGGTAAAATGTCAGCTTCCCAAGCTGAAGATGCGGGTTCGATTCACGCTATCCGCTTATATTAAAAAACGAGGAACTTTATGAAGTTCCTCGTTTTTTGTTAGGCTAAAATCACCATAAAAATTCCATTTAGGATTGCTAAATAAATTGGCATCATGATTCTTTGTGAATATAAGTAAGACCAAGCAAAAAGCATCCCGTAAAGACTATTGAGAATAAATAAACTAAATGAAGTTTGAAAATTAAGTATTCCATAGAAAAAGCCTGAGCACATAATGCCAACTATACCGCTAACCATATTCTGTGCTCTAAACCCATAATTAAAGAAAAAACCTGTTGTTAAATATACTTGCATTGCTGGTAGCAAAAGACCAGTCGAAAATATAAGAAACCAAAATAAAAGATTACATTCAGCCTTTTGATAAATTATTTGAAAAGACATTAAGGGCACGCTTCCTTTAGCTTGAAGATAGGAAACAAAAACACGTCCTAAAATCACCAGAATAGATACACCAACTATAAATCCATAATCTGCTAATAAAGGCATCGTGGGCTTTTTTTCAAAAAATCGTTGTTCTCGATTAAATTGTCGAATATAAAAATATAAAGTAAACAAGGCACAAAGTAAGAAAAAAAAGTACCCTATTTTATTTACATGATCATTTAACAGAGCTAATTTTTTAACTCCAATTACAATTAAATATAAGACCAAATAAACAATATATCTAGTCAAATTTCCTTGTCTGGACGATGGTGTATTCATGTATTTTCCCCTTTATATCAATTACTTTCAATTATAGCAAAGCATTTACTATTAGTTATACTTCAGGAAAAATATATACTTATTGACAGCGCTTACGTTGATGATTAACATGAAAGATAAGATAAAAAGAGAGGTAATACTAATGAACTTAATCGCAATTGATATTGGCGGCACAACTATTAAAATCGCTACCTGGATAAATCAAAAATTAAAGATGGCATTTACTATTGATACACCGGATAATTTAGATACTTTTTATGAGGAATTAACTGATGCAGTTAACGAAATAAAAGCTAATCATAACATTGATGGTGTAGCCATCTCTTCTCCTGGTGCTGTTAATAAAGCTACTGGCGTGATTGAAGGAGCAAGTGCTCTACCGTATATTCACAACTTTAAGATCGTACCTGAATTAGAAAAAAGATTTGGTTTGCCAGTAAGTATCGAAAATGATGCAAACTGCGCAGCTCTTGCCGAAATCGCTGACGGAGCAGCTAAAGGATGCAGTAGTATGGCATTTTTAGTTATTGGTACCGGCGTTGGGGGAAGTATCATTATTAACAATCAAATCTGGCATGGTGCACATCTCTATGGCGGTGAATTTGGTTTTATGATTATTGATGGTAAGCAGTTAAGTGAGCTAGCTTCACCTGTTACCATGGCCAAGCGCTACAATAAAAAGACTGGAAAAGATTTTGATGGTAAGACTGTTTTTGAACTTGCTGACACTGATGACCCAGTTGCTCAAGAAGAACGGGGAAAGCTCCTCCATGCTCTTGCTGTAGCAATTTTTAATATTCAACACAGTTTTGATCCTGAAAAAATTATTATTGGTGGTGGAATTTCACAAAATCCAGAATTAGTTCCCCTACTCGACGATGAAATTGCTAAATTAAGAAATAGGATGGATATCGAGACCGTGAAACCAATTTTGGATATATGTACATTAAAAAATGAAGCAAATTTGCGTGGAGCGGTTGCAGATTTTGAAAAAGAGCATTAAATTTTATATAGACACTTTTTTATTATTAAATAAATGTGTTTGAAAGCATCATGAAAAAGGACTGAGGAAACCATCCCAGTCCTTTTTTGTTATCTAATTAAACAAAAGTATATATTTTTATATGAAAGTGCTTTACTTTTGTTCCAAATAAGATTATATTTATACATGTAAAACATGTAAGCGATTGCAAAGAGGAAATATTATGAATAAGCACAAAATGCCTAAAGACTTCTTCTGGGGCAATTCGGTTTCAAGTATGCAAACTGAAGGTGCCTGGGATGAAGACGGTAAAGGCTTATCAGTTTACGATGTACGACCTGCTACAGAAAATACTACAGACTGGCACACCGCGATTGATGAATACCATCGTTATGATGAGGATTTAGACCTAATGAAAGAAATGAATATGAATATGTATCGTATTCAAATTTCATGATCAAGAGTTTGTCCCGAAGGAGACGGGGATTTTAATCCTAAAGGAATTGAATTTTATGACAAATTAGTAGATGCCATGCTTGATCGCGGAATCGAGCCGATGATTTGTCTTTATCACTTTGACATGCCCCTACACCTAGCAAAAGAATACAACGGTTTTATGTCACGCCATGTTGTTGATGCTTTTGTTAGATTCGGCAAAAAGATGATTGATCATTTTTCAGACCGAGTTAAATACTGGATTGTTTTCAATGAACATAATCTTTACTTCCAAGACGAAGTATTTAACATCTCTGGTTACGAAAAAGGTGACAAAACTTTAGATGATATGTATACCATCTTTCACCACACCATGATCAGTCATATTCGATTGGCTAATTACATCCATGAAAAATATGATGATGTAAAAATCGGCGGAATGCTTGCCTTCCAACAAATTTATCCTGAAACTTCAAAATCTACCGATGTTTGGGCAGCAAAACAAATTCAAGAATTTTTGAATTTCAATATTTATGATGCAGACACTGGCCGTGGTTATTCACCGGAAGTACTACAATACGCTAAAGACCACAACATTAATTGGGATATAACTGAAGATGATAAAGAAGAAATGAAAAAAGCAAAGGCTGACTTTTTAGCTTTTAGTTACTATTCTTCTTGGACAGTGTCAGCTGATAAAATTCCTGCCGACGTTGCTCCTAACCGTTACATGAATTATGGCGGTGTAGAAAACAAGTATCTCAAGACAAATGCTTGGGGCTGGACAATTGATCCACTTGGTTTTAGAAACGCCATTACCACTATGTACAACCATTACAAGATTCCAATCTTCCCAATTGAAAACGGAATCGGCTTAAAAGAAACGTGGGATGGTGAGCATATGATCGAAGATGATGAACGTATTGCTTACCACGAGGAACATATTAAGGCTATGAAAGATGCCATGTTCTTAGATGGAGCTAAAGTTTTAGGTTATCTAGGTTGGGGATTAATCGATATTCCAAGTTCACATGCCGATATGGAAAAACGCTATGGTGCTGTTTACGTCAACCGTTCAAATCATGACTTAAAAGATTTAAAACGTGTTCCAAAGAAATCATTTTATTGGTTCCAAAAAGTATTAAAAGATAATGGAGACGAAATATAATGAGCGAACAAAAACAATCAGGCAGTATGTGTTTGTTAATAAACACATACTGCCTCCAGTAATGAAATTTGTTAATACTAAGGCTATCCAAGCCTTACAAAATGGTATGATTTATACTTTACCATTTATCCTTATTGGATCTATTTTCTTAATTTTAGGAAATATTCCTATTCCAGCCGTAGCTAATGCAATTAATGCTTCCGGTTGGGGTGCATTCTTCAACCAAGCCTACACTACTACTTTTAGTATCATGGCTATGTGGGCAGCAGTTGGTATTGCCTATATTTATGTTAAAAATGAAGGCTATGAACCACTAGCACCCGGTCTTACTTCATTAGCTGCATTCTTAATGCTTCAAACTTTAACTATTGACAGTCCATTAAAGAATGCCATGGCTAAAGGTATTGACGGTGGAATGAGTGCAAAAGCAGTAACTGAAAATATTGATAAGTTACCACACGCTTTACAAACATTCCTAGAATCACCAGTTACAGGTGTCTTCAACATTACCTGGCTTGGTGGCGACGGAATGATCGCCGCAATCATTGTTGGTTTGTTAGTCGGCTGGATTTACTCAGCTATTATGAAAAAGGGCTGGACTATTAAGTTACCTGAACAAGTTCCAGCTGCTGTTTCTAACCAATTTACTGCTATGATTCCATCAGGAATTATCTTAATTGGTACTATGCTTATTTACGCAGGCTTTAAGTTAACTACTGGTTCAGACTTCTTACAATGGACCTACCAAACTCTTCAAATTCCACTTCAAGGTATCTCTGATTCACTTGGTGGTGCCATCGCTATTGGATTCTTAGTACCATTCTTCTGGTTCTTTGGTGTTCACGGCGGTTTAATTGTTGGTTCTCTTGCTGGCCCTATGCTTCAAGCTAACTCTTTTGATAATGCTCAATTGTACAAAGCTGGTAAATTAACTATTGCCAATGGTGCTCACGTTGTTACTAACGAATTCTACAACAACTTTATTAACTTGACTGGTTCAGGTATCACTATTGGTTTAATTATCTTTATTTTAATTGCTGCTAAATCAGCACAATTACGTTCAATCGGTAAAGTTGAATTAGTTCCTGGTATCTTTAACATTAACGAACCATTCCTATTCGGTTTACCTATTGTTATGAACCCATTCTTAGCAATTCCATTCTTCTTAACACCAGTTGTAGTTGCTATCTCAACTTACTTCGTAATTAGAACTGGTATTGTTCCCCCTCTTAATGGTTTTGCTTGTCCGTGGACAATGCCAGCTGTTATCTCCGGTTTCCTAATTGGTGGCTGGAAGATGGCAATTTGGCAAGCATGTACATTAGTTATTTCAACTTTGATCTACTGGCCATTTGCTAGAAAGTACGACAAGATCTTAGTCCAAAGAGAAGCTGCAACGCTTAAGAAAGACGAAGCTGAAGGTAAATAATTTTTTCAGCTATTAACTAACACTTATGATCAAAATCGTGCTATAATGTAAATGCTTTCAATGATGAAAGTGCATACATTTAATTTATAGATCAACACTCAAACACTGAAAAACACTTAATTAGATTTACAAAGGAGATAATTATTATGGCAGATAAAACTATTATGTTAGCTTGTTCAGCAGGTATGTCAACTTCACTTTTAGTATCAAAGATGCAAAACGCAGCTAAAGAAAAAGGTAAGGACTACAAGATCTTTGCTACTGCAGCATCAGGTATTCAAGATGAAATTGATAAGGAACACCCAGATGTATTAATGCTTGGACCTCAAGTTCAATACATGGAAGACAGTGTTAAAAAGATTACTGATGAAGCAGGCATCCCATTAGCAGTTATTAACATGCAAGACTACGGTATGATGAATGGTGAGCATGTTCTTGAAACTGCTCAAGAATTAATGGGCGATAAATAGTCAAATGAACGACGAAGTAAAAATTGTTAACGAATTTGATCGTAACGGTCATCACTTTAAAATTGGAGTCAGCGCAGATGGACAAGTTTCTATTTATTTAGATAATGAAACTAAAGCTCATCATGGCTATCATTTTCCTGGTATTATCCAAGTCCCTAAAGGTCTTGAGATAGACGGACAAATGCTACTGCAATTACCAATTGATTGTGATGCAGCAATTGATCAAGGAATTCAAGAATTAAAACAAAAATAATTTATGGGAGATGCTTGCTGACATAGTAAAATAAATAATTGTCAGGAGCATCTTTTATTTTAAAAATACTATCTAGGAGAATTAAAATTATGGCACAAGAAAATAGCGATAACATGCAAGTTGTAATGGGAATTATTATGCAAGCTGGTAATGCAAAGGCTGCTGCTATGCAAGCAATCCAAGCTGCTAAAAAAGGCGACTTTGAAAAGGCTGATGAGTTTATTAAGCAAGCAAACGAAGGCTTAGTAAATGCCCACAATGTTCAAACTGATATGTTGACCCAAGAAGCACAAGGTAACCATGTAAAAGTTGACCTTTACATGGTTCATGCTCAAGACCACTTAATGACAGCTATTACTTTTATTGATTTAGCTAAGGAAGTAGTAGCTGTTTACAAAAAAATGGCTGAAAAGTAATGACTGCTGAAGCAAAGTACTTAAAAGTTGCTCGAATTCTACAAAAAAGAATTGAAGATGGAGTCTATAAACCTCAAACTCCCCTTCCTGACCAAAAAACACTTGCAGAAGAATTACACGTAAGCCGTTTAACTGTTAAGAAGGCCTTAGATGGTCTACAAAGAAAAGGTCTGGTTTATAAAGAATCTGGTCTCGGCACTTTTGTCTTAGGCCCAATTCCAATTCAAGATAAATTTGATTCACCAGCAAATGCTTTTAGTGGTTTAGCTAATCTACTAGGATCTAATGAGGTCACTAGCGATATCATTGAGTTTAATGTTGAATTTCCAAATGAAGATGTTCAACATTACTTAAAATTAAAATCTAGCGATCCAGTTTACAATATTCGTCGTCTAAGACGGCTTGAAGGTAAACCTCTGATTCTGGAACATACATTTATGCCAGTTAACTTAGTTCCAGATTTAAATGAAGATATATTACATAATTCTATCTATAATTATCTTCATCATAATTTGAAACTTAAATTTGGCGTTGCCTATCGTAAAATTAAGGCTACTAAGGCTGATGATTGGGATCAACAGTATCTTCAAGCCAAAAAAGACGATCCAATCTTAGAGCTGGAACAAATTGTCTGGTTAAACAATGGTCAACCAGTTGAATATTCAACAAGCCGAAATCGCTACAATGAACGAAATTATGTCGTTTTAGAGACAAATAGCTTTTAAGTAAAAGTTCTAGAGCAATTCTAGAACTTTTTTTATAAATTTAACCAAATTAAGAAAGGAAAAAATATGACAAAAAACTACTCTATGCCTAAAGACTTTTACTGGGGCGGTGCTAGTGCTGCAAACCAGTATGAAGGTGGTTATAAAGACGGTGGAAAAGGATTAAACGCCGTTGATGTACTAACTAATGGTTCTGCTAGTGAACCAAGAAAAGTCACCTGGAAAACTGCTGATGGCAAAACTGGATCTACTCCAATGGTTTGGGGAAAAGAGTTTAAACTACCCGAAGGAGCAAAACCAGCTCCTTTAGCTGACTATTACTATCCAAGCCATGAGGGAACAGACTTCTATCACCACTATAAAGAAGATATTAAATATATGGCTGACATGGGCTTTAATATGTTCCGTCTATCATTAAATTGGTCACGTATCTTACCAAACGGCGATGATAAAGAACCAAATAAAGAAGGCTTAGCCTTCTATGATAAGGTCTTTGATGAATGTGCTAAATATGGCATTGAGCCTTTAGTAACTCTCTCCCACTATGAAACGCCCCTATCTTTAGTTAATCGTTTTGGAGGCTGGAAAGACCGAAAAATGATTGACATTTTTGTTCATTATGCTGATATTGTAATGAATCACTACAAAGGAAAAGTTAAATACTGGCTAACCTTTAACGAAATTAATGCTATGGACATGGCTCCTTATATGGGCGGCGGATTAATTGATGGTAGTGAACAAAATCGTGCTCAAGGAGCTCATAATCAGTTTGTAGCAAGCAGTAAAGTAGTTAAGCTAGCTCATGAAATCGATCAAAACAATCAAGTAGGTCAAATGCTTGCCTACTCTGCTTACTATCCTTATACTGCTGACCCAGCTGATCAAATTTTAGTTATGAAAGCTAAACAAGAGATGCTCTTTTACTCAGATGTTCAAACTGGAGGTCGTTACCCTGAATATCGTTTAAAACAATATGAACGTGATGGCATCAAACTTGATGATAAGCCAGAAGACTATGAGTTAATAGAAAATTATCCAGCAGACTTTCTAAGCTTTTCTTGCTACACTTCTAATGTTCTTACTACGCATGAAGCAGACGCAAAAGCTAATGGTAATGTTTCCGCAGGTGGCGTTAAGAACCCTTATCTTGACTACAACGCCTGGGGATGGGCAACGGACCCAGATGTATTACGAATTGCCTTAAATGACCTTTGGGATCGATACCATAAGCCCCTCTTTATCGTTGAAAATGGTCTTGGTTGGGGCGATGAATTAACTGAAGATCATAAAGTTCATGATGACTATCGAATTGACTATCTTCGTGCCCAAATCAAATCAATGGAAGAAGCAGTTAATGAAGATGGTATTCCTTTGATGGGTTATACCATGTGGTCAGCAATAGACTTAGTCTCAAATGGTACTGGTGAAATGAAAAAACGCTATGGCTTTGTTTATGTTGATCGTGATGACAAAGGAAATGGATCTTTAAAGAGATATCCTAAGGATTCCTTTAACTGGTATAAAAAAGTTATTGTCTCCCATGGAAAAGATTTAGACTAAAAAACAAGATAGAACCTAGCTTTTTCTAGGTTCTATTTTTTTGACAAAATAGATAGAGAAAGACAGACAAAATGATTACAATCAAAGAACAAGCAAACTTCGAATCAAAAGATTTCTTTAATTACCTAGATAGGCAACTTACTCAAGCAATTAAAAAATCCCGTGGTAATGACTTACCTGTTAAAATTGCTGCAGAAACAACATATCAACAAAGAAATGTAAAAGCCGAAATCACTGAATATGAATTCGGTAAAAAATATGTTTCAGTTTTTAAGTCACCTAAAATATATATTAAAATTGGCTACTATTTAACCGATACACCGCAGGGTTGTCAGATTGTTTTTAAAGAGGATGTTCTTAGCTATGACGAAAAGAAACATTCTAATATCGGTACCTGGTTTTATAACTGGCAGTTAAAGCAAGGCGCAAAAAAACAACTAAAGCAAATGAAAAATAATGTCTTAGCCTATACAAAATAAAAATAGTCCTAGTCTCAAAGAATTTGTATTTTGAGACTAGGACTATTTTTTTAAATAATATCATCAGAACTTTGATCATAGAATTTAGAGTTTTGATAATTGTATACCAATTTAGAACTATCAAATGGTGTCCCATTGGCTAAATAGAAAGTATCATAAACTTCTAAACAGGGATCTCCTTCTTCTAATTCTAGATATTTTGCTTCATCGGCTCTTAACTTTCTAACGCGCATATATTTATCAGAGAAACGAATTTCTTTCTTTAAACCATCCTTGATATAGTCAAAAATCGATCCCTCAGCAATTTCCTTACTCATAAACGGAATAATGCTCTTAGGATAATACGATTCTTCTAAAACAAATGGCTTCCCTTCTTGTCTGCGCAATCTTTTTATAAAGTAACATACTTCATCAGAATGCAGATAGTCACATAAAGGTTTAGGGGGCCTTTTCTCAGCAAACTCAATTACTTCAGTAGTAGGATCTTTTAAAACATGAGCAAACCCGGCGTTATCAGTAAGTGACATATAACCATCTCGCCCTGTAGGTCTGACAAAAACGCCAGAACCTTGAACTTTATAAACTATTCCTCGTTGAGTTAACAAAGTAATCGCCTGTAAGATAGTAGATTTACCAACTTGATATTCTTTCATTAATTCGGTAATTGTTGGTAACTTATCTCCATGATGAAGTTTGTTTTTGGTGATATAAGCTTTTATTTTATCCGCAACTAATTCATATTTTTTCATTACTATGTCCTTAAAATAAAAATCTTCATAGTTATATTTTAAACTACGAAGATTTTAAAAGTCTATACTTTTTAATTATGCTTTAGTAGCATCTGCTTGTTCCTCCTTAAGCAATTCGTTGTCATAGTGCTTAATAAATGGATACCAAATCAAGAAGGCAATTATAGCATTGACCAAGGCTAAAACGAAACCTTGCCAACTAGCAGTAGCCATCATACCACCAAGACCTACAGGAATTGGCCATGGTTGTTGAACAATGATCTTAGGAACTAAGTGAGTTGCAATTGCAGCATAAGCAGTCATTGAACATACCATTGGAGCAGCTAAGAATGGAATAAACAATTTAATGTTATAAACAATTGGCAAACCAAATAGTAAAGGTTCGTTAATGTTAAATACAGCAGGAACAGCTTCAAGTTTACCAAGTTCTCGTAATTGCTTTGATCTAGCAGCAAATGCCATCCAAAGAGCCATACCAAGGGTAGCACCAGAACCACCCATAATTACAAAGGCGTTTGAGAATTCACCAGCAAACACATAGTGAGCACCAGCAGCATTAGCAGCCATATTTGATAAAACAATGGCTTGATAGAAACTTGAAATAATGGTTGCACCATGAATACCAAACCACCATAAGAAGTGGATCAGGAAGAAGATAATTAATACTCCCCACCAGGTATTAGCAATATTTGAAACAAATGAGAATGGGATAAATAGGAGTTGGAAAATATCTGTACCAAGTACAATTAAAATTACATCAATTACCGCAATAACTACTGCAATGACGAAACCAGGAATTAAGGCAGTAAATGAGTTAGCAACACCAGATGGAACAGATGCTGGCATCTTAATACGCCAATTATGTTTAATACAGAAGCGATAAATTTGAACAGTTAACCAAGCAACGATCAAACCAGTAAAAATACCAGTCGCACCAATTCTTGTTAAACCTGATCCAGAGATACCATATCCTCCGGCAACAACATTATCTTTCTTTAAGATATTAACAAAAATAGTATTGCCGCCCTTCCAAACTAATTGTGGAACGGTAATGAATAGGCCCATTAAAGTTAAGAAAACAGCGTTTAATGGATCAAGCAATAAGTTTTCTTCTTTGCGATAAATATCGGCATAGTTATAAGCGAATGATCCAGCAAAGTATATCGCAATAATACCCATTGTGGCGTTGTAAATAACAGTATAAATATTGTTAAAACGTCCAAATGTATTGTTATAAAAATCTACAAATCCTTTAGCAGTAATAACTTGTGTTAAAACTGTTAAGACCAAAAACATAGATCCAATGATAGAAAAGGCAATAATAGAATAACCAGCACCCATAATTGCACGTACAAAACGTGAACCTGAGAACTTACCTAAAGCCTTCATCATTTTATCTTTAAATGATGGTTGCGCAGTGTCAGACATAGTACATCCCCCTCAATTTGTCCTACTGTCTATTACTTTCAAATGTCTTAATTGCTCCTGCATATTTGTCGCGACCATTTTGAATGTTGCTAATTCTTCTTAAGATCAAAATAGATCCTAATATTCCAACAACTAAAATTGTAAAGATCACATTTGCGACATCGTTTGTAGCCATAAAAGGAAATAGAGTCTTTCCAAACGGTAAATAGCAACTGATAGCAAAGATTACATTTGCACCTAGCTGGAGTTGATAATACAGTTTTGTAAATTTTAAGTCAGTATTTCTGACGTTCCACTTACTTATCTGCTCTACTGAAGCTATTAATAATAAAACAAATAATAATCCCGAAATTATCGAAGCAACAATATTTTGGTAACAAATTGCAAAAACTAACCAAAAGAGATTAGTGAATAAGAACGCCGCAGAAAAATACCGAATCATTAAATAGCGGCTAAAATTTATAGATCTCACACTCATATCATGTTTCTTTTGTTCTAAACTCTGATCTCTTTTGGTCATTATTGTATCTGTCCTCCTAATATTGTTCCTGAACAATTCAGACAACACCTGTATAATACTCCATAATGAAACCGTTTGCAATAATTATCACTGTTTTCTTATAAAAATAAAATTCTATACTTTTAAGCTTTACAATTAAGTTTTTAATTTGTAGAATGAGTTTCGAAAACGCTTACTTTAGAAAGGACGTATTGAATATGACTGGATACACTATGCCTAAGGGCTTTTTATGGGGCGGCGCTGTTGCTGCTCACCAACTTGAAGGTGCATGGGATGAAGATGGAAAGGGAATTTCTGTAGCGGATGTTATGACAGTAGGATCAGCCACTAAGCCGCGTGAAATTACTGATGGCGTTATTCCTGGTAAAAACTATCCTAATCATGAGGCCATTGATTTTTACCATCACTACAAGGGTGATATTAAGTTAATGGCTGAAATGGGCTTTAAAGCTTTTCGTACTTCAATAGCTTGGACTAGAATTTTTCCTAAAGGCGATGAAGAAGAACCTAATGAAGCAGGTCTTAAGTTCTACGATGACTTATTTGATGAATGTCATAAGTATGGAATTGAACCTGTAATTACCCTTTCTCACTTTGAAATTCCTTATCACTTAGTCAAAGAATATGGTGGTTTTACTAATCGTAAATTAATTGATTACTTTGTTCGCTTTGCCCGTGTTTGCTTTAAGCGTTACAAGAATAAAGTTAAATATTGGATGACTTTCAACGAAATTGATAATCAATCTAGTTTTAACAATGACTTCTTAATGGCTACTAACTCTGGTATCTTGTTTAAGAACGGAATGGGCGATAAAGAAAAAGAAGCTGCTATGTATCAAGCAGCTCACTATGAATTAGTTGCTTCTGCTTTAGCAGTTAAAGAAGGCCACAAAATTAATCCAGACTTTCAAATTGGTTGTATGATTAATTACTCACCTGTTCGTCCTCTAACTCCATCATCAGATGATGTTTTACTTGCTGATAAGTTTGAACAAAGACGTGACTTCTTCTCTGATGTCCACGTTAATGGTGAATATCCAAATGCTGTTGAAGATTACATTGAAAGAAATGGCTACCGTCCAGATATCACTGAAGAAGATAAAATTGCCTTAAAAGAAGGTACAGTAGACTACGTTGGCTTCTCATACTATCAATCCACTACTGTTTCAAGTAAGAAAGTTAAACCAGATGAATTAACCGACTTACAAGAAGCTATCGTCGAAAACCCTACTTTAGAGCGTAGTGACTGGGGTTGGGAAATTGATCCAGAAGGTTTGAGAATCTCTCTTAACCACCTAACTGACCGCTACCACAAGCCACTATTTATCGTTGAAAATGGTCTCGGTGCTTACGACAAACGTGAAGCTGACGGGTCAGTTCATGATCCATATCGAATCGATTACTTGAGAAAACACATTGAACAAATGGAAAAGGCCGTTGTGTTAGATGGTGTTGACTTGATGGGTTATCTTCCTTGGGGATGCATAGACTTAGTTTCAGCTGGAACGGGTCAAATGGACAAGCGTTATGGCTTCATCTATGTTGACAAGAATGACAAGGGTGAAGGAACGCTAGAACGCTCAAAGAAGGATTCATTTAACTGGTATAAGAAAGTTATTGAATCTAACGGTAAAGATTTAGACTAACCATCAAAAATAGGATTTAGAGTGCTTCTAAATCCTATTTTTTTATTTTTATTAGCACCGCTCTAATTAGAGTGCTAAATATTTTACTTTCCCTACGGACCTACTACAATAGAAATTGTAGAGAGCGTAATGGAAGGAAGTTTTATTATGGCAAACGAAATGATGAAAAATCGTAACAACGATAATATGATGGATCAATTAAGTGATTGATTTAGTTTTCCAAAAGACTTTTTTGACGACAGTTCCATCAAGAACATTATGCAATCTGATGTAGCAGAAACTGATAAGGACTATATTGTTAAGGTTGACATGCCAGGAATGGATAAGAAAGACATCAAAGTTTCATATAAAGATGGCGTTCTAAACGTTTCAGGTAGTCGGGATTCATTCGATAACTTAGACAATAACAATGGCAATGTTCTTCACCGTGAAAGAAGCGTTGGTCACATTCAAAGAAGTTATCGTATTCCTGATGTTGACTCTAAAGACATTTCCGCAAAAGACGTCAATGGCGTTTTAACCATTACCTTACCAAAGTTAACTGAAGAAGATAAGGAAAATACAATTAATATTGAATAAATATTTAGATAAGAAAAAGACATCCCGCATAAGCGAGATGTCTTTTAATTTACAGCGATAATTTTAACATCATAACTTCCAGCTGGCGCTTCAACAGTTACTGTTGTACCAGCTTTTTTCTTCATCAAAGCTTGCCCCAAAGGTGAATCAAAGGAAATTTTTCCCTTAGCTAAATCTGCTTCCATCCTACCAACAATCCGATACTTTTCAGCTTCATCGTCACCATCAAAAAGTAAAGTAACATTTGATCCTAAATCAATAGTCCCACTTTCATCTTTTTGAATAATTTCTGAATATCTTAATTGCTTATCTAAATAGCGTAAGCGACTTTGTAAATGTCCTAATTCCATCTTAGCTGTAGTATATTCAGAGTTTTCTGATAAGTCTCCCATACTACGAGCTTCTTGTAAGATTTTAATTCTTCGTGGCCGATCTTTCTTTAAGCGAGCTATCTCGTCTTTAATTTCCTGATAGCCTTCAGGCGTCATTTTTTGATAATAAACCATTATTTAACCTTAACATCGTTTCCAGTAATCACATCTTGCTTGTAAAGATCACCATTCTTTACAGAATAATGACCAACAATTGTTCCAGTTGACTTCTCAGCTAAAGAATATTGTCCATTACCACCATCAATTAACGTAAAATTATCTGGGCCATAGCTACTTGAGTAGCCATTTTCTTTGATAGTATTAGAAACCATCTTATTAAACATAGCATCTGAAGAGCTATTAGCTGACGCAGCACTTTGACCGCCATTATTTTGAGTATTAGATGCTGAAGAATTGGATGAGCCATTTGAATTATTTGTATTTTTTGATTCATTTGAATTAGAAGAAGCATTTGAGTTTGCTGATCCATTCTGGCTAGCTTTTTCACTAGTACTACTCTTGGAACTTTCGCTGCTCCTCTTATCAGTTTTTTTATCTGAGTTAGTAGTTTCTGAATTATCAGTATCTATATCAGTCTTATCTTTCTTAGTTGTATGTTTTTTAGCTTTGTGGCTCTTTTTATGGCTTGTCTTAGTACTTTTAGCTTCATTATTAGTATTTGATTGGGTCGCATTATTACTACAACCTACAGCTAAAAGCATTGTCATTAGGGTAATTCCTGATACAAAAATATTCTTTTTCATAGTTCTTACCTCCGATATTGTTATCAATATTATACTTCAGAATCATCCCTTAAATACTCATGAAAGTCACTTTCATTCAATAAAATTAGTGTATTAACTTGTGATTTGCTGTATAGTAAATATAATGAAAAACATGATAAAAAAATTAAAGGAGTGTAATCTATGTCTCACGAATTAACCCTACAAGAAATTAATCAATTCCGTAGTGACTTTGATAATTCACGTAATCAAGTAGTTTCTCGCGCAGCAATGCGGTCCGGTGTGTTAGAAGCTTCATTTAATCCAGCAGTTACTAACCGTCTAAACGATGTATTCTCTGTCGAAGTAGAAACTGATAATGTTACTAACCAAATGCAGTCAGGTCGTTGCTGGTTATTTGCGACCTTAAATACTTTACGCCATGATTTTGGTAAAAAATATAAGGCTAAGAACTTCACCTTATCTCAAGCATATAACTTCTTCTGGGATAAGATTGAACGTGCTAATATTTTCTATGATGCAATTATTGATTCTGCAGATAAGCCCTTAGATGATCGCACAGTTAAGGCATATATGAATTTTGCTGGTGCAGATGGTGGTCAATGGGCAATGGCTGCTTCCTTAGTGAAAAAATACGGTGTTGTCCCAACCAATGCAATGCCTGAAAGTTTTAATACTAATCATACAGCTGGTTTATCTGATGCGCTAGCTCGTAAAGAAAGAAAAGATGCTTTAGTTTTACGTAAATTAGTTCAAGAAGGTAAAACTGAAGAAGTTGAAAAGAAACGCAAAGAATTTCTAAGTGAAATCTATCGCATGACTGCAATTGCTGTTGGCGAACCTCCTAAGACTTTTGACTTAGAGTACCGCGATGATGAGAAAAAACTTCACTTGGATAAAAACTTAACTCCAGTTGAATTTTTCAATAAGTACTGGGATATTAATTTCAATGATTATGTTTGCTTAACTAATGCGCCAGATCATGAATATGGCAAACTTTACTCTCTTCCATTTGAAGACAATGTTAATGGTGGTATCCCTATTACTTTCTTAAATGTTCCAATCGAATACTTAAAAGAAGCTGCCATTAAACAACTAAAAGATGGTGAAAGTGTTTGGTTTGGTAATGATGTCTTGAAAGAAATGGATCGTAAGACTGGTTACCTAGATACTGAATTATACAAGACCGATGAATTATTTGATGTTGATACTTATATGACTAAGGCAGAAAGATTGGCTACTGGTGAAGGCGAAGTTAGCCACGCTATGACTTTAGTTGGTGTTGACTTAGATAAGGGTGAAATCCGTAAGTGGAAAGTTGAAAACTCATGGAGTGAAAAATCTGGCCGTAAAGGTTACTTCACAATGAGCGATAAGTGGTTTGACGAATTTGTTTATGAAGTGGTTGTTAGAAAAGAGTTCTTAACTGAAGATCAAAAGAAACTTGCAGAAAGCAAGCCAACTCCACTTCCTGCTTGGGATTCACTAGCTTAGTAAAAATAAAATATAATATATACCAAAAAGAGATTTGTATCAATACGGGTACAAATCTCTTTTTCTTCAATTATACATTCCATTCATCCATAAATTCTTGAACAAACTCACGCATATATTCAGTTCTCCGGTGTGCTTCCTTTTTAGCAGCAGGCGTATTCATTAGGTCTTCTAGATCAAATAATTTTTCATAGAAATGATTAATTGTGGTTTCTACATGGTTGCGATATTGAGCATGACTTATTAGCTTCTCAGGCTTAATTTTGGGATCATAAATCTTATTTCCATGCTTACCACCATAAGTAAATGCTCTAGCAATTCCGATTGCCCCTAAACTTTCAATCCGATCAGCATCTTGCACATATTGTCCACTCAAAGGAAGGTGATAATGATGCTCAATATTAGCTGAAAAAGACATATGCTGAATAGTAAATAAAATATCTTCTATTTCTAAAGAAGTAAAGCCACCCTTAGGCAATAATTCTTTGATTTCGTCTATAACTTCATCAGGATTGTCACAAATTTTTTCATCGATTGTATCATGTAAATAACTTCCTGTCTGAATAATAGCTACTATTCTGCTGTCTTTATGTGCATCTGGATAATCACTTAGATACATTTTTGTGGCTAAATTTGCCACTCTTTGTCCATGGTAGTAATCATGACCTGTTTTTTCACCTTTTAGATGATCTTTAGTAAATTGCTTAACTAATTCAATGTTCATGCTGCACCTTCTTCTTTAATTAATTCAATTTTAACAAACATAAGAAAAAGATCTACCAGATACTTTTATCCAATAGATCTTTAATTTATACATAACTTTTTGCTACTTTTAAGTAGTAATCCACTTCATCGTCAGCACATCTCACAAAGTGTCCCGGCTCAATTTCATGTAAAGAACGGTCTTTCCTCGATTCAACCTTAGAATCATCATATTTAATTCTCTGTCTTTGACGTTCAATGTCGGGATCGGGAATTGGAACAGCAGATATCAAGCTTTTTGTGTAATCATGTAATGGACGATTATATACTTCATCTGCAGTTCCTACCTCCAATAGCTTTCCAAATCGCATAACCCCAATTCTATCAGAAATAAATTTAACCATTGAAAGATCATGAGCAATAAACAAATATGTTAATTTCTTCTTCTCTTGCAATTCTTTCATTAAATTAACCACTTGTGCTTGAATTGACACATCTAATGCAGAAATGGGTTCATCAGCTACAACAAACTTAGGATTAATTGCTAAAGCTCGTGCAATTCCTATTCTTTGTCGCTGCCCACCAGAGAATTCATGAGGAAAACGTGATGCATGTTCTTTGTTTAAACCTACTAAATCCAATAACTCATAAACCCGTTTTTTTCTATCAGCTTTGTTTTTAACTTCTTGGTGAATATCTAATCCTTCTGCAATAATATCTTCGACAGTCATTCTCGGATTTAAGGAAGCATATGGGTCTTGAAAAATCATTTGAGCATCACGCCGAAATTGCATTTTTTCTTTTCTACCTTTTAGTTTGTTGATATCTTTTCCTTTAAAAATAATTTCACCGGAAGTAGGTTCATACAAATGCAAAATACTGCGTCCAGTAGTCGTCTTACCAGAGCCCGATTCTCCTACTAAACCAAAAGTTTCACCTTCATAGATATCAAAACTGACATCATCTACAGCTTTGACAGTTGATCGACCTACTTTAAAGTATTGTTTTAAATTCTTAACTTCTAAAATCTTATTTTTTTCTGTCATCGCTTTTTCCTATCTATTTTTTGTTCATTTCTGAAAATTTTTTCTGTCTACGAATAATCTCTGCTGGAGGAGTAACTTTAGGAGCACTTGGATGCAATAACCATGTAGCAGCGTAATGACCATCCGATACTTTAAAGAAAGGCGGCTTTCTTTCTAGATCAATTTTCATTGCATATTTATTGCGGGGAGCAAAAGGGTCTCCTTTAGGAGGATCTAATAAATTGGGTGGAGTACCTGGAATTGATTCTAATTTTTTGCTTTTCAGCGTAGGCATTGAATTAATTAATCCCCAAGTATATGGATGTTGCGGATTATAAAAAATATCATCCACTGACCCATATTCCAATATTTCTCCGGCATACATTACAGATACGCGATCAGCCATTCCTGCAACCACTCCCAAATCATGGGTAATGAAAATAATTGATGTACCAATTTTCTTTTGCAAATCTTTCATTAAATCCAGAATTTCTGCTTGAACTGTTACATCTAACGCAGTTGTTGGCTCATCCGCTAGTAAAATTTCAGGTTCACAGATTAAAGCTATTGCAATTACGATTCTCTGACGCATTCCTCCAGAAAACTGATGCGGATATTGGTTAATTCTTTTTTCTGCATCAGGAATTCCTACAGCTTTCATCATTTCGAGGGCTTTTTTCCAAGCTTCTTTTTTGCCTGCTCCCTTATGTTTAATTAACGGTTCAGCAATTTGCTGACCAATTTTCATTGTTGGATCTAATGAAGTCATTGGATCTTGAAAAATCATAGATATTTCATTTCCACGAATCTTACGCCAATCTCTTTCTTTGATTTTCAGCAAATTTTTATTATGAAAATCAATTTCCCCACCAACTATCTCAGCATTTTGAGCTAGTAATCCAATTATTGTTCGCGTAGTTACTGACTTACCAGAACCAGATTCACCTACAATCGCTAGCGTTTCTCCTCTGTTCAAATGAAAAGATACATTTCGAATTGCTTTTACATCTCCAGCGTACGTATGAAAATCAATTTCTAAATTTTTAACATCTAAAACTTTTTCTGTCATTTTTCTACCTTCTACTCTTGGGATCTAATGCATCTCTTAATCCATCACCTAATAAGTTAAAGGCAATCATCAAAACGCATAAAACAATTGCTGGAAACCACATTTGATATGGTAAAAATTGAAAATTCTTCTGTCCCTCATTAAGCAAGACGCCAAGAGAAGTTTGAGGAGCAGAAATACCAATTCCAATAAAACTTAAAAATGCTTCAAAGAAAATAGCGGTCGGAATGGTATACATCATTTGAATGATAATCAAACTAGATAAATTAGGAATTAGATGCTTTAGTGCAATTTTCCAAGATGATTGACCCAAATTTCGTGCAGCTAAAACATATTCTTGGTTTTTTAAAGTTAAAGTTTCAGCTCGGATTTGTCGTGCCATGGTAGTCCAAGAAGAAATAGCGATTGCCAAAATAATTGACATCATTCCTGGCTTCAATACAACCAACATCAAAACAACAATAACAAGATTAGGAATCGAAGAAATTATTTCAATAATTCGTTGCATGGCATTATCCACGCCGCCACCTTTCCATCCCGAAATAATTCCATATAAAACCCCAATTGTTAAATCGAATAGAGCTGCCACAAAAGCTACAGTTAATGAAATTTTAGTTCCATAAATAATTCTCTGCCCTAAAGGTCGTCCTAAATAATCTGTACCGGCAAAGAAATATTTATTTTTGGGAATATGATTTTGTTCATAGACATCTACCCATTTATCTCCCTGCTTTAGTTTTCCATTCAAACCATTAATTGCACTCATTCCTGGCACACGTGCTGGTAAGTTAGCATATTGAGGATGAGATTTTACTAAAGTTTTATTATTAATGAATGGCGTCGATCCAAATGAGATAACTACCATCAAAATAATAATTATTGCCGAAATGATTGCTGATTTCTTTTTCTTCAATTGTAGCCAAACATTTTGACCAAAGGATAAGGAAGGTCCTGAAATATTCTCATTGTTTTGAACTTCATCAGGGGTTAATTTTTCAAAGTCCGCAGGACTTACATTAAATTCTTCGTTCATTCTTTATCCTTCCTTTCCTTGTAATCTAATCCGTGGATCAATCAAACCATAAATAATATCAGTAATCAGTAATACTACTACTAGACCAATTGAATAAATCATAGTTACACCCATAATTGTTGGATAATCATTAGTCAAAATTGATTTAACAAATTGTTCTCCAATACCAGGAATATTAAAAATATTTTCAATAACCATGGAACCCGTCATTAAGGCAACAGTATACGGTCCAAGAAGGGTTACAATTGGAATCATGCTATTACGCATAACATGTCCACGCACAACTTCCATCTTACTCAATCCCTTAGCACGCCCTAGCTCAACGTAATCTTGATTCATGTTATCTACCATACTAGTTCTAACAAAACGTTCTGTTTCAGCCATTGGAGCAACTGCTAAAGCGATAGTAGGTAAAACAGATTGAGAAAATGAACCCCAACCCGCAATTGAAAACCAACCCAATTTTAAGGCGATATAATACTGAAGAATAACAGCCAAAACGAAGTTAGGAACTGATCTTCCAATAATGGCTAAAACAGTTGAAGTAGAATCCACCCAGGTTCCTTGTTTTACAGCAGCTAAAGTTCCAAGTAATACACCAAATACCACTCCTACAACCATGGCCTGTAAGCCCAATTGCATAGAAACTGCCAAACGTGGCAAAATCAAACTAGTCACTGATTGGTTTGCATATTGGAAAGAAGTTCCAAAATCCCCTTTGAACATTCCACCCAAATAGATTAAATACTGAACGAAAATAGGTTTATTCAAACCATATTGTTCATTCATGATTTTAATTTGAGTTGGTGTCATTTTTGCTTCATTTGCATAAGGCGACCCCGGCATGGCTTTCATTAAAAAGAAAGTTGCCGTTGCCACAATAAACAAAGTTAAGATCATATAAAAGACACGTTTTAAAATATATTTACTCATCTTTTGCCTTTCATTAACTCATACTTTTTTAATGCTATATTTAATAAAAAAATCGGAGATTTTATAATCTTCGATTTTTTATTACTTATTTTGCAACGTATGCATGCTTAAAGTTGTAAGATGCTCCAGCTCCATTGTAGATAACACCTTTAACTGATGGTTTTACCATCCATGCTTCTTGTTGATGGAATAAAGGACTTACGCCTTGCTCTTCTAGTAAAATCTTTTCTGCATTTTCTAAGTCTTTATTACGCTTATTCACATCACCGGTAGTCTTAGAATCAGCTAATAAGTCATTATATTTTTCATTATTCCACCTACCAAAGTTCATTGCATTATCAGGCGTTTCAAGATCTAAGAAAGTAATAGGATCAGCAAAGTCTCCACTCCAACCAGAGAATGAAACATCAAAATTACCGGAAACCATTCTATCAATTGCAGTCTTCTTAGGAATATTTTGAACATGTACATTTACGTCTTTCAAGCTATCCTCTAACTGACTTTGAAGGGTTTCTGTAGCCTTCTTACTTGTATCATCATCGTATCCAAGTAAGTTAAAGGTCAAACTACTCTTTCCAAGCTCTTTAAGGGCTTCTTTATACAATTCGCGTGCTTTCTTAGGATTATGTTTCATATACGCTTCTGCCTTTGGAGTTTCAACGTAATCTACATAATCTTTTCCATTAACATCTACAATTCCTGGTGCAGTAAAAGTTTTAGCTGCTTGGTTTGCACCACCAAGTGCATTAGCTAAAGCTTTACGGTCAATTGCCATTGAAATAGCCTGACGTAACTTAGCATTTTTAAATTCTGGTCTCTTAGCCATATTGTAGCTTAAGTATTGTGTACTTGCTTTCTTTCGAATAGTATATCCAGTTTGATTCTTCAATTGCTTAGTTCCCTGTGCATCAAGGACTGCAGCATCTAATTTACCTGATTGATATAAGTTATATGCCGTAGTAGGTGTCTTTTGAATTGAGTAATCGATCCTCTTCAACTTAACATCTTTTTTATCCCAGTATGAGTCGTTTTTAACTAACTTCCATTTCAAGTTTGAACCAGTCCATCCCTTTTGAACAAATGGTCCATTATAAACTTGATACTTAGAAGCAGTACCATAGCTACTACCTGATTTTTCAACAGTTTTTTGATTTTGCGGGAAGAATAATGGGAAGCCCATCAATAATTTAAAGTATGGAATCCGGTGTTCAAGGTTCACTTCTAATTTATAATTATCAACAGCCTTGATTCCTAAAGAACTTGGAGATTTCTTTCCTTTCGTAATTTCATCTGCATTTTCAATTCCAGAAAATAGAGAAGTATATTGGGATCCAGTTTTTGGATCAACAGTTCTTTGCCAAGAATAAACAAAATCTTTAGCAGTTACTGGATCACCGTTTGACCACTTTGCACCTTTTCTCAAAGTAAAGGTCCAACGTTTTCCATCTTTACTTTCCTCAGTTTTTGTAGCTAAAGCATTTTCTACCTTAGAATTTTTTCCTAAACGATATAATCCTTCATAAACATTATTTAATTGATTAAAACTGGTTTCATCCGTAGCTTTAGAAATATCCATAGTTTGAAGTTCAGTTTTTTCCATCCAAGTTAATGCTTGATCACCTGAAGCACTATTATCCTTTTTGCCACAAGCAGTTAGGGCAACAGCGGCAAGCGTAGCAGTACAAACCGCTGCAAATACTTTTTTAACTTTCATATTTTCCCCTCCAAAAATATTTTTCATTAAATTAATATGAGTTTTATTAAACACTATTTTATGAAAAAAGTAAATATTTTTTAAATAAAAAATTAATTTTCTATCTTATCTCTCATTTTGAATATTTTGCAAAGCAAAAAAGGACTGATAGGTAGCAATTTAAGCTATTATCAGTCCTTTTTCGATTAAGCCATTGAATCCCAGCAAGGAACAGGAGTTGCTTCGCTTTCAGCAATTTTTACTAGTTTCTCTGGTAAATATTGCTTCTTAACTACAACTTTAAATAAGTATTCGTCAAACCATTTATCATCCATGACAAAGTAGCCTTTATCGCCGACTTTTGTTCCCCAGGAATTTTCTACTTTCCACTGACGAGGTTTACCATCAACTACATCCACACCCACAAAGGTCATTGCATGAGTTGAACCACTAGCACCAGTTTGAAGACGTTCTTTTTTATTTAACTTAGTTTCAATACCAAAAATCGTATCAGTTTCATATAAATCAGCGGCTAAAATTCCTTTTTGACGATCACTTTGCTTGCCTACATCACAACCAAACCAGATTGTTTCTCCATCTTTTAACTGCTTAATTGCGGCTTCCTTAAGATTTTCAATCTTTGTATTCAAAAATCTAACTGGGCTACCGCCTTCAACATTATCTTCAAATGGAAAAGCGTAAAGCTTATCATACTCATGATCTGGAGCATTAAAAAGTACTACGTAATCATCTAAGTCATCTTCAAAATAATTGTGGAAAAAGTCTAATGGGGTAATATTTTGGTCTAACTTGTAATTTCCATCGTCATCTTTAAATTCTAGATCAAACTTTTGCACAGGTTGTCCAAAAGCAATTACAGCCATACGGTAAATTTCACTTAAATATTCTTGACGTTTTTGTTCAATTTCATCATTTTTACCGGCTTGAGCAAGTTTGCGTAAAACTAATCCATCTTCACGTAATTTCATATTCAATGCTTGATTAAAAGCCGCCGTATTATTAGCTGTAAAACTTTCGTCTTGTGCATAAGTTGGTACCAAGCCATATTTTCTAATTAATGAAATAGCCATGTGCCATTGTCCACCATCGGTATCAGGTGCTTGTAAGTAAAAATGTACAGTACGATCATCCACAGGTTTATCCGCAGTTTCTAGAATATGATTAAAGAAAATATTTGCTCTTTCAATTCGATCCCAGAAGAAAAGATAGCTTTGTGAAAAAGTAAAGTTCTTTGTATGATATTGCTTGGCAAACTTATGACGTAAAACATTCAAAGCCGCAAACAACCAACAACGACCTGATTGCTTTTGGTCGGTCACATTATCAGTTGGAATTTCAATTGAGAAAGTTCGATTTAAATCACGGATACCCTCACCGTTGAAACTTGCTTTTTGCACACCGTTATTCACAACAGCCAATTCAGCAATTTTATTTTGCTTATTTTGTTGATAATCTTGTTGAAATTTTGCAATTTCATCTAGCGTAAGTTCATGAGTCATATTAATTCTTCTTTCATAAATTATTTATACTATTTATAACAATTATAAAAAGGGATCGCCTTTTTGACCATCCCTAGAATTTTTTTGTTACTAAATTATTCACTAAGCCGTTTCCCAGATTTGAACTGGGGACCTCCTCCTTACCACGGCGGTGCTCTACCTCCTGAGCTAAAACGGCAGATATCAATTTAATTATAGCAAAAAGGACCAGGAACGTTTTTACATTCCTAGTCCTTAATTTTTATTTATTATTTAATTTTAACTAGAGTATACTTTCTCTTACCCTTACGGATAATTACATATTTTCCATCAAAATCACTATCTGGTTCGATGATAAAGTCAATATCATCTTGACGTTCGCCGTTTACGTAAATCGCACCATTCTTAACGTCTTCACGTGCTTGGCGCTTAGAAGGTTCAATCTTAGTTTCAACCAAAAATTCTACGATATTCTTAGCTTCATGGGTTGCTTCAGCACTTGGAGCATTCTTCAAAGCTTGTTCAATTTGAGGAACTGACAGACTCTTAACATTACCTGAGAATAATGCTTCAGTAATTATTTGAGCTTCTTTCAATCCTTCTTCACCATGAACAAACTTGGTAACTTCTTCTGCTAATCTCTTTTGAGCAGCACGTTTCCAAGGTTCTTTTTCAGTCTTTTCAGCCAAATCTTCAATTTCTTCACGACTAAGGAAAGTAAAGTATTTAAGGTATTTAACTACATCGCGGTCATCTTGATTAATCCAGAATTGGTAGAATTCGTAAGGACTCGTCTTTTCAGGATCAAGCCACACAGCTCCACCAGCAGACTTACCAAACTTGGTACCATCAGCCTTAAGCATTAATGGAATAGTTAAACCAAATGCTGGACGATCTGAACCGTCAAGCTTGTGAATCAAGTCAATTCCGGCAGTAATGTTACCCCATTGGTCACTACCACCAATTTGCATTTGAACGCCATTATCTTTATTCAAATGATAGAAATCAATAGCTTGCAAAATTTGGTAAGAAAATTCAGTAAATGAAATTCCGTTTTCGAGACGACTAGCAACAACATCCTTATTAATCATGTTGTTAACTTGGAAGAACTTACCGTAGTCACGCAAGAAATCAAGCAAATTCATCTTACCAAGCCATTCCGCATTGTTGCGAATTTCAAAGTTTTCAGTTCCAAATAACTTCTTCATTTGAGCAGTTAACTTTTCTTCGTTGTGCTTAACTTGCTCAGCTGTTTGAAGAGTACGTTCAGTCTTTCGACCGGATGGGTCTCCAATTGCACCAGTTCCCCCACCAATTAAAATTACTGGGTGATAACCTGCCATTTGGAATCTCTTCAAAATCATGAATGGAATAAGGTGACCAATGTGAAGTGAATCTCCAGTTGGGTCAGTTCCACAGTAAAGAGCCAAATCGTCATGTTCTGCTAAGTACTTACGCAAGCCTTCTTCATCAGTTTCTTGATTAATAGCTCCACGCCATTTTAAATCTTCTAAAATATCAAATTTTGCCATAAAATTTTCTCCTAACAAAAACGTCCCTAGACTTCTTTCGAAATCTAGGGACGACTAAATTACTTTATTAGCCGTGGTACCACCCACGTTTACGCCTAATGCGCCTTAAATATAGTTGATACGGAAACTACCCCACCATGTACTTCGCTCACTTAACCTGCCTAGCTCACACCAACCGCTAGTTCTCTGAACACTGAATTAAGTTGCTACTATTATTACCTATGATCATAAGGGAGAATGTCTATTTAGTCAACTGCTTATTTATAAAAGCCCTTAAGCTTTAAGCTGTATCCTTTCCCTGCAGACATATCATATTGAATTAATTGATAATCCTTTAGTAACTCTTTTTGTTTCTTAGTTAATTTCTTCTCAGAAACTTGCTTACCATTTTGATCGATTAATTCAAAGCCATCATCTCCAGAATAGTTAATAGTGATAGCAGGTAATTCTTGATAAATCTTAGTAAGCAACGCTTGATAAGCTGTTACTTTTGAATTAGTTTGCTCTAAAGCCATTGGAATAAAGGAAGCTGTTGAGACATATTTATTTGGCTTGATTTTACTCTTAGCACCATGCTCACGGGCATACTTATTTGAATAGATAAAGTAGTTCGTTGCATGTAATTTTACCGGATACTTGTTTAATTGTGTCTGATCAATAATTGCTGGGTAGTGGTCACCATAGAATACAAGGGTAATTGGCTTGTTGATTTTATCAATCTGTTTAATAAACTTTTTCACAGCCTTATCTGTGTATTCAATACCTTTAGTGTAGGCAGCAAAACTATTTTTAGTATTTTCATCAGAAATTAGAGATCCACTAACATTTTCTTTATATTCATTTGGAGAGTAATAATCACCATATGGAATGTGGTTTTGCATTGAAATTAAATTGATAAACTGACCATCTTTTTGACTATTAATTTGTCGTAAGCCATTTTGATAAGCTGTCTCATCAGATAAATATGGATTAGTTCCGATAGTCTTTTTATCATAAATCTTATACTTCGAGCCTAAGTACGCGAATTTATTAAATTTAAAACGACGATAATTATCAATTCGGCCGTAGAATGTACCATTGAATGGATGTAAGGCACTGCTGTACTTAAAGTCCATCCCAATTGTTGGATAAAACTTGTAACGAGATGTCACTTGCGTGTATGGCGTGATTGCAGTAGAAAATACTCCCATGTTAAATCCAGTTAAGGATTCATATTCCATATTTCCAGTTCCGCCACCATAACCAGCACTAAGCATGTGGCCAGAAGTAGTGGTTGTCATCAACTTTCGAATATATTTAATTGGATCTCGAACATCATTAGAAATCTTAACACTTGGGAATTCTTTTGGATCAACAAAACTTTCGCTAAGATTAAAGACAAGTGTTTGATCGCTTAATTTATTCTTTCTCGTCTTATTAATACTTACTGCTTCATTCTGATATTTTTCAACAACTTTTTTTATAGAGCTTTCTGAATAATTAGTTGGTTTATCCATAATTGGTACTTTAATAAAGTCTAGAAAAGTCAGAATTGAACCGTTAGCACCTGTACTATCTGGTGGATTTCTAAAGTTAGGACTATTATCAAAACCTTTTGAAATATAATAGATCGGTGAATTTTCATCGTTAAACCACAAAGGTGTAATTAAAACTAAGAGGCTAATAACCAATTTTACCCAACTTGATTTTTTACGCTTGAGGTTAATTGGAAACTTCTTTTCTAAAAAGACAATTAAAACGATTAGGGCAGCTAATCCAATTAAAATATAAATCAAATTGTTTGTCCCCATCATTGGAATTAAGGTCTTCCAATTAACAATTTCACCAATTTCGGTTGGATAAACGGGCTCTTCTCTCAAGCTCATTTTAATGCCGTTAGCAATCGCAATTCCTAGCCCTAAAATAGTCGGAATACTTGTTGCTACCCAGAAGCGCTTGGTAAGTACATAAAAGACTTCAAAACACGCTAGAAGAAAAATACTGGACAAGATGACAGTGCCAAGTCTATTAGTAAAAATATAAGTCAACGTAACGTTAACATTACTCTTAAATGTAAAGAAACCAATAATACTTACAACCATAAAATATGCAAAGAGACATATTATTGGCCTATGCTTCTTAAGGAAATTCAAGCCGCTGTTTAATAGATTAAGAAGATCATTTAAATCTGTGCCAGTAAATTTATTCAGAAAGTTTTGCACATGCTTGTTTGAAAGAACAAATCTATTAAAAATAAAATTAATAATAAAACTTGCAATCAATAAGGACAAAATTAAGAGAAAAGTGACTTTTTTACTAACAGGAGCCAGTAATAATTGAAGCTTTTCCTTCCATAAAGTCATTCCGTAAGCAGTTGTCCCAAAGATAATTGCAGGAATTAAAAGAGATAATGCACTATGTGATACATCTACCAACCATTTTCTAAAAAGCAATCCGCCAGTTACGACAAATAAGATCATTACTGGCGATGATGGACTCATTAACAAGCTCGTATTCCATGCCATATTCATCTGGGTGAAGACAACGGCTTGTGGAGTTTGAATTGGTATTAATTGAATAGTGAAATAATAAACTGCGGGAAGTAAGATTACTGTTGCCACTGTTAAACCAGCTATTAACTTTTTAGATACAGTAATTTTTGAAATAAGCATTCCCCAAGCAAAAGGCAATACCAAATAGAGACCAAAAATACTATAGCTAGTTAAAAGCGAATTACCTGCACTTAAGGTAAAGATCAAAATTGTAATTGTAGTTAATAACAAAACATTTTGCTTAGTACTTAACTTATTTTGCAGCCTAAAAATAAAAGGTTGAAAGAATAAAGAAATAATAATCCCACTAAATAAGGCTGATGTACTTGTTAAAACGGGAAAGAAGATTCCCCATAAGTTCCAAGCTGAGAAAAATTGCGGTAAAGAAATAACGAAAACAAGATAAAAGATGACTAAAGTAATTACTCCTTCAAGCCAACTTTTAACTGATTCCTTAAAACTGTATTCCTTATTGCCGTAGCTCATCCCATACCAAACCATCACAGCTAGCTCTACTAAACCAATCATTAAACCAATTTTAGTTCGGCCAGCAACGGTTGGCGGATTATAATTCCAAAAGCCTAAGGTTTGAATTAATATTCCCAGCAGTAAAACTATAAGTAAAATCCACTGGATTGTCTTTTTCAATACTGATTTCATTTGTATATCCCTAACTTTTTCTTAATTGTGACTAATACATCCACACGCTTACCCTTACCAGTAAAGAAATCGACAATATCTTTTCTAAATTGAAAAATCATGATTAAGGTAGCAATTAAAAAGATTAACCCTTGTTCCCAGCCAAAATTAATCCAAGTAAAAATGCTGAATCCTAACATATAGACCAACGGTGGTATAGTAAGGTTCTTCATAATAATGACTAAAAATAGGCCAATTAATAAAGCAATTAAGCCCGCTCTCCAATCAAAAAAGACAATCCACAAAGCAGTGACTGCTACTCCTTTACCACCCTTAAAATGATTCCAAAATGGGAAAGAATGTCCTAAAACCACTCCAAGACCTGCAAAAGACAAATCTAGACGATTACCATGATAAATAAAGTAAACAATTAACAAAGCAGCTAAAGTTTTGGCTAAATCACCAATGCAAGTCAGAATACCCCATTTTTTACCAAAAACTGCTCCGACATTAGCCGTTCCTGGATTACCAGAACCGTATTTAGTCGGATCTTTATGCAAAAATATTTTTGTAACAATCATAGCAAAAAGGATATTTCCGAGGAAATATCCTATTACTAGCGAGACAAATTCATCCATTAGTACGCCCTATCTCCATTCCATAATTCATCCGTATACGGATCATATATGTAGTATACCTGATTAGAGTCACCACTGTTCCAATCAAATTGAGAATTCATTGAATTTTGATAGGTTTCATTATTATCAATATCCATCGAATCTAACCCAAGATCATTTCTCACAATATTTGAAGTTCTTTGTAATTCTCTATCAGACATTACTTGGTACGAAGCGTCTCCAATCATTGCGCCTACTCCATGTAAGTAGTCACTAGACATATTATTAGTACATTTACGATAGTTTTTACTAATCTTAACCATTGAATCAAAAGTTAAGTTTGTCCTCAGGCTAGTAGACACTGAACCTAAAATTGAATCTAAATTTTTGAGAGTATTAAAGGATAGTGCGTGCTCTAAAACGGACATAATGACCTCACGCTGTCTCAATTGACGACCGTAATCTCCCTTAGGATCATCATAGCGCATTCTAGAGTAAGCTAAAGCTTGACTACCATTTAAGTGAACTGTTTTTCCTTTAGTAAAGGTATAGCCATCATAAGTAAAGGTCAATGGTGGCGTCACCGTAACGCCACCAACACCATCAACAATCTTCCGCATGCCGCCCATATTCATCGAAATATAGTACTTTATTGGCACATTGAGAACTTTACTTGTGGTCCGCATTGCCATCTTTGCTCCGCCAATATTATAAGCCGCATTAATTTTATGCACACTAAAATTGTCCGTACCAATCATCCGGGCCATCGTATCACGCGGAATAGACATTAAAGAAAGTTTCTTTTTGGCCGGATTCACGGTCACTAAAATCATGGTATCCGAGTTTCCACGAACTTCTTTTCTGCCGAAAGCTCCTGTATCTGTCCCTAACAACAGAATATTAAAAGGTTCTTTACCAGAAAAGCTATCCTGCTTGACGGCCGTTTTAGGATCATAAGTTTTATCAAAAGCATTTTTTGCTTTTAAATAAACGGAACTTGCATAAATTCCAAGTCCTAAAAACAAAAATAAAACTATCCCAATAATAATGTGGACCTTTTTTTTCTTATTATGTTTTTCTCTATTCAACTCAACTCTTGAGTGAATAGGTTCTTGGGGCTTATTATCCATAATATTCTTTCTCAAACTTTCTTAAAACAAGGATATTATAGCAAAATTACATTCTTAAAACTTAATTATGACAAATCTTAACTAATTAGTAAAAAAAGAGGAAAACTTATTGCTTCCCTCTTTCTATATTATTTTAAAGTAATTGTCGTTGAAAAATGTGTGCTTTCATCTGGCTCTAAGAAGTTATTTCCCTCTTTTTTCATCCAATCAGTTAATTCGTCACTTTTAACATCAGGTAGTCCAGCAAAAGGCTCCATACATAAGAATTTGGCTTCTGGATCTGTCATTGTCCAAAGTGCCACATATGGAAAATCTTCTAAAGTTAAAGAAATCTGATGGTCAGATTTTGCACTCGATAATACAATTCCAGTTAATCCAGGATTGTTAATAATAATCAACCCATTATCAAATTCTGAATATGATAAAGGTAATGTACTCTTTTCTGCCTTAGGTACTGGAATAACTTTACCATTTCTAAATGGAATAGGATCAATTTGGAATTGAGTTAATTCTGTAACTTCTGGACTTAATGAAACTTCATAATCAGAAAATTCCAATTCATCTCCAGCGATTGGAACATTAAATCCTGGATGGAATCCAAGACCAAAAGGCATCGTTTCTTCTGAATTATTTTTAACTAAAAACTCTACCTTTAATTGGTTAGCCTCTAACGTGTAAGTAACCATTAGACTAAAGTGAAAGGGATAAACAGTTAAAGTTTCTTCATTTTCAGTTAAAGTTAAACTTACTCTATCATCCCCCTTGTCCACAACTGTCCAAGGATAATCACGTGCAAAGCCATGTTGCTTCATTTCATATATTTTTCCATTTAAAATATATTTATTGTCATTCGATTTTCCGATTGCCGGAAAAAGAATTGGAGCATGTCTTTCCCATTCACTCCCATTCCAGATATAGTCGGCATTCGTAGTCTTATCAACTACATGAGTAAGTTGAGCGCCGACCTCATTAATTTCAACCTTTAACTGGTTGTTTTCAATTGCTAGCATCCATTGTCCTCCTAAACAATTTCGACCAATCCCATTTTGAAAATATCACGCTATACTCAATATGTCAACTGTAAGCGATAACATATAATTTATTATTGAATTCTATATTTCTTTACTTGTTATTTAACTCTAAATACTTTTTTATTTGTTAAAAAGCTCTATGTATTTAACTTGACTTTTAATTTAGTTCTAATACAATTAAATGTGTTCTAATACTAAAAATGATTTAAGAATTAGGACAAGTTGATACAAAGAAGGCATCCCAGACATGGGATGCCTTTTTTCATTCCTTAGAATAATGTAGTTAACATTGCACCGCCAATAATTAAAATTAGGCCTGCAATGGTAAAGATCAAGCCTTTGCGAGTTTTCTTTTCGTGTAAGAAAATCAAGCCACCTAAAGTAGAAATCACTACACAAAGTTGAGAAATAACGAAAGCCATGTTAACTCCGTTATCTTGAACAGAAAGAATGTAAGCTAATGCGGCAATTGCATAAAGAATACCTGCCCCACCACTTTGAACTGTAGATTTTTCTTTCCAAACATGTAAATTCTTAGTAACCAATGTATAAATAAATACAGCTACTAACATACCAAAAGTTTGACCAAAGAAAATAGAAACGCTGTTTCCATGTAAGGCCTTTGGAATAGAACTTGAAGTAATATATCCAAGTGAAGTTAAAACAAGCAAGATAATAGTACTTACTTGATTAGACTTGTTTCCTTCGCTTGTTCCACGGTCAGTAAATGAAGTTAAAACAACCCCAATAATCAAAACTAAGATTCCAATAAAACCGTATAGCTTAGCTTGAGGGCTGCTCCACTCACCAAAAGCAAGTACCCCAACAAGAGGAACCCCGATTAATTGCAAACCGGTAGAAATTGGCATAGTTTCAGAAACACCAATTTTTTCATAAGAAATATATTGACCAACTTGACCAATCACCCAGCAAGCTCCTCCTAATGCAGAAAGCAAGAAGAGTGACCAGCTCATTGCTGGATGCATGATTGCCATTACAATTGCGCCAAAAACAAATGAAGCAGCAACAGTACCAACGATTTGATTATAAACTGTACTATTCTTTACACTTGCAATAACTAAGGGCATAAGTCCCCAGCCGATTGCTGGTAAAAACAAATAAACATATTTCATAATTTTGTATCTCTCCTAAATTTTTAAACAATTAATTCTATCAAGGATCGATACAGTCTGACAAGAGCTAATTATGAAATCCTTTTCTTTTTCATTAAAATTCTGTTACTCCGCCAAACTAGAATAAGTAAAATAACCTCTCCAATTAAAGGCAAAAAGATAATATTTAAAGAGGTGGCACTTGCAAATAACATATGCAAAACAACTGCTACTAAAATCATGATCCAAGAAGTCCATCTTCTAAACCATGGTTGCCAAATACTTCCTGCTAAGACGAGATAATATACACACAGAACAAAACCCAAAATAAGTAGCCAAGTTTGTCCTTGTACTGTAAAGATCTCAGCTCCCATAAGAGCTGCAAAGCCGCTGATATAGGCTAAATATGCTAAAACCAGCATCATGACAAGTCTAATGATTAAAAGCTCACTATTTTTTTGCTTCATGACTAAATTATTTTTAAAAATTACCATTCCAATCCAAGTTAGTAAAAGCAAAGCAATCACTAGACCAATAGTAAAATTCATTGCCATTTGATTAGTCATGAAAAAGACAATAATCAAAATCAAACCTAATTCATAGTAAAAATTAAGTGCAAAAATACTGCTCTTTAGCTCCATTGGTAGCCAAAGTAAAACTATCGCAATAATAAAAAAGATGGCACATCTACCTTTGAGCCCTTGATCAACTAGAGCATAGTTAGGTACATAGACCAAAATAGCAGCCAAAACTCCTAAAAGAGATAAAGCAATCTTTATCCACATATCTTTTGTTAATTTTTTCATTCGTAAATTCTCCCTTGTTCAAATTATCGCACTTTTCAAATTTAGAATCTTCAAAAAATTACTTACGAGAAAAAATTTTTTCTGTTAGTATGATCAGCGACCTTTTTTAGAAATTAAATACAGGAGGAATTTTTTGGAAGAAGTACAATCACAAACAAGTCTAACTTAAAGAATACTAACTTTTGTTATCAAAAAAGACCGAAGCTCCACGTGAACTTCGGTCTTTTATTACGTTTATTTTTTCTCTTTAATAATATAAATTGGTCGATTCTTAACTTGAATATATACCCTACCAATATATTTACCTAAAATACCAATGCAGAGAAGTTGTAAGCCACCCAGTAACAATATAATGCATACCATTGAAGCCCAACCAAAAATGCTTGAACCTGGGTAAAGCACACGGCGGATAATCACTGCTATCAATCCAATAATTGATAAAATAAATGATCCTGTACCAATCCATACAGCCAAGTTAAGTGGAGCCTGAGAAAAGTCGGCAATCCCATCCATGGCATATTTGAATAACTTCCAAGTGTTCCAGTCACTTTCACCAGCAACACGTTCAACATTGTGATAGTCTAAGTATTTGGTCTTAAATCCAACCCAAGAGAAAATTCCCTTTGAAAAACGGTTGTATTCAGGCATATTTAAAACTGCGTCTACCATTTGACGAGTCATCATTCGATAGTCACGAGCCCCTGGTACGATTTCAGTATCAGATATCTTATTAACTACCTTATAAAACATATCGCTTAAGAAGGACTTAAATTTAGCTTCTCCGGTACGATCCACTCTACGGGTTCCAATACAGTCGTATTCTCCGGTTTTAATTAGATCATACATTTGTGGTAAGAACTTAGGAGGATCTTGTAAGTCAACATCCATTACAACCACATAATCTCCAGTTGCCGCTTGAAGTCCAGCGTAAAGAGCAGATTCCTTACCAAAGTTTCTTGAAAATGAAACAAAGTGTACATGCTCTGGATCCTTCTTGCGTAGTTCTTTAATTTCTTTTAGGGTATTATCCTTCGATCCATCGTTAATAAACCAATATTCTGGTTCTAGATCAGGAATAGTGTCCATTACTTTATTCACTGCGGGATAAAAAAGTGGTACAGATTCCTCTTCATTATAACAAGGAACTATAATTGATAATTTTTTCATACTTTAACAGTCTTTCTTATTACTTTCTAACGTCTACTTTTGGTTTAGTAGTTTTAATTTTTCTAAAGGTAAGTAACTTATTAATTACAAATTGGATCAAGGTAGCGATAAATGTAGAAACAGCCTTTACAATCAATTGATTATAGCCAAGTTGAGTTACAAAAATAAATAGGCAGACAGTTGTAAACAAAGTTGTAATTTGTCCTACTAAATAATAGGAAATAAATCTTACTAATAATTTATCGTGAACCTTAAAGTTAAGAAAACTATTCCAGAAAAAGTTGTTGATCAACCCACAAGATGATGAAATAAAATTAGCTACTTCGACTTGCATCTTAAAATGAGTTAGAATGGCAAAAATTCCAAAGTCAACACCTAATCCTAACACACCAATTAATACATAAATTATTAACTGTCGCAAGTCTTCATTATGAAGTATTCTTTTAAAAATACCCACGGCTTATTTTCCCTTCTTTAATCAATCATTACTTATTTTAAACTAATTCTTTTTAAAATACTTTCTTTTTGACAAATTATTAATAATTTAATACAATATACTTACTTTAAGTTAGCTCAAATTAGTCATTTTTTATTCTTAATTAAACTATTTTTTATACTCTATATTCGAAAGGAAAGATATATGGCAAAAAAATCCAAAATCGTTAAGGCTGCTAAGCAGCGTGAATTAATCAAGAAATACTATGAATTAAAAGAAGCTGGTGACGTAGAAGCATTAGCAAAATTACCGCTTGATGCTCACCCAACTCACTACCATAACCGTGATTTACATGATGGTAGACCACATGGTTATATGCGTAAGTTTGGTATGTCACGTTTACGCTTTAAAGAATTAGCACACAAGGGACAACTTCCTGGTGTGCGCAAAGCTAGTTGGTAAAATTATAAAACTAGTTCTTAGTTAAATCAAAATTTAAACATATAGTCACACTTTAGACATTCCTGATGGAATGTCTTTTTTGTGTTTAATACTACAAATTCTCAATTTATATTTTGATATAATTTTTATTAGGCTTTTATAGATAGCTGATATAAGGGCTTAGTAACTTTTCATGGCTCTACACCCCTCACATATATTTTAGGTTACGGAGGTGGAAGCCATGATAATTTGGATAGGCTGGAGTGTTGGTGTGCCTTGATAATAGCTGCTATTGCTATCGGCATGTCTTAAACGCATTGGGTATTTTCCTAATCCGTGCAGCAATTGCTTATGCAATAACAAAAAAGGCTAATCACAAGGATTAGCCACACAATCAGTCATCTTAAGTTACGATTGGAGGTAGAGACTCGCACTCTCTATCTCCTTTTCTTTTACAATTATATAAGATTTTTAAGGAGATGTCATCATTAATATATTTCAGCTTTGTCTGGTAATTATTGATAATTCAATTTTTCCCTAAGTGCTTCTGTTAATACTTTGGAAAAATTAATTTTCTTTTTCTCAGCTTGGAGAGCTAGCTTAGCAGGTACAGTTACATTTTTTCTAACAGTTTTTTCAAAGTTAGCTGCTGATTTTGTTAGATCAGTCGATACTAATGCGACAAAAGCGCCAGGATCCTCTATTTTAATCTCAGCGGGATCAGTCATTTTTGGCAATTTCTTTTCATCAAACAAAATTGTTCCCCAAGCATCTGCTGCCATTTCAAAAGCATCTTTTAGTCCATGCCCTTCAGTAATGGCTCCCTTAACATCGGGAAAACTAATAAAGTAAACATTATCTTCAATTGGTTTAAAGATTACTGGATATGTTACAATTCTTTCTTTCATGATTATCCCTCTCAACAAAAAAGCTCCGACTTTCGTCGGAGCTTCTTTTACTCAAGAACTAAAAATTAGTCGTCAAGCTTTTCTTTGTTAACAACATCTAACTTGTCGTCAAATGTGTAAACAACTGGTTCACCAGTCTTCATTTCTAAGTCCATGATGTCATCATCAGAGATGTTTTCAATGTACTTAGTTAAAGCACGAAGTGAGTTACCGTGTGCAGCAATAATAACGTTCTTGCCGTCAAGTAAATCTGGAGCAATGTGATCTTCCCAGAATGGCATTACACGATCTAAAGTAACGTGTAAGTTTTCTGCCTTAGGAACGATATGTGGATCAAGATTTGCGTAACGACGGTCATGTGCTTGACTGTATTCGTTATCGTCATCAATAGCTGGTGGCAAAACATCGTATGAACGACGCCAAATGTGAACTTGTTCGTCACCGTACTTTTCAGCAGTATCCTTCTTGTTTAAACCTTGAAGAGCACCGTAATGACGTTCGTTTAATCTCCAAGTCTTAGTTTCAGGAATCCAAAGTTGGTCACTTTCTTCAAGTGCGTAGTGCAAAGTCTTGATAGCACGAGTTAATAATGAAGTGTAAGCTTGATCAAATTCAAGACCGTGTTCCTTAATTAAACGACCAGCCTTCTTAGCTTCTTCAACACCTTTTTCTGAAAGGTTTACATCAACCCAACCAGTAAATTGGTTAGAAAGGTTCCATTCACTTTGACCGTGACGAATTAAAACTAATTTCGACATGAACTGTATCTCCTTTAAAATTCAATGTTTCACTAACTATTTTACACGCTTATTCAAAATTTTCATAGGAATTACGAAAAAAAGCTTGATTAATTCACAAAATATTTAATGTTAAAATAACGATAGATATATTAATTTTGATGAATTGGAAGTATTTAATTATGGAAAATATCAAGTTAGATGGTGGGCATCTCTCACTTGAACAGCTAAATGCAATTTTTAGAACAATTCCACAAGAAATGGACGTTTTAGATGAAAACGACCGTGTTGTCTGGTCCTCTATGAATGAGAATCGCCTATTTAAGCGTACTGAAAAAGACATAGGTAAGACTGTTTTTGAAGTGCATCCCGGCCACAGTCAAAAGCATGTTAAGGAAGTTCTAGATCAAATGCACGCCGGCAAGCGTAAAAACATTTCAATTATGATTACCAAAAATAAACAACCAATTAACATTTCCTTCTATAGTCTTCATAATGAATATGGTAAATATATTGGCTGCATTGAAGTAACCCAAGCAGTAAGCAACTTACAAGTTAAAGGCAGTAAATTGCGCAATATTTTAAATGTCCTTAAAAAGCACTAAAGTTAAGCTCTTAGAATGCTTTTTTCAGCCAAAAATAGAGTAAAATAAAATAAGATAGATACATTTATTGGGGGAATATATTTTTATGAAGAAAAAATTCAGCTTCCTAATTTTATTGGGAGTAATTTTAGTTTCTTTAACTACAGCTTGTTCAAATAAAAACAGTAAACAAACAAAGAGTACTGAACCTTCTGCAAGCTCATTAATCAATGCGAAATTTAATTCTAGCTTTGCTAACGGTCACTTCACTCAAACTACTAATTCTGATGAAATGAACCAAAAGTCAAAATCAGAAGGTTTATTCAAAGACAAAGGTGATGTAACTAACCTTACTTATACCTTAACTCAAAAGAAAAAATCTCAAACTGAACAAATGTGGCTTACCACGAGGGACATGTACTTACTTTTAGAGCAAAACAAGGGTCATTGGATTAAAAACTCAATTGATGCAGACACTTTTGATCCTGATCAAGTAAAGGAAAGATTCGATCCTGCAACTTTTAAGAAAATTAACAAAGCTTTAGCTCAAAAAGCCACTGTTCAAAGAAAAAATGGAACTTATGAAATTAGTTTTGATGGTACCGACGCTAATCTATGGAATGCAGTCAATCCTTTAATTATCGATGCCATGAACACTCCTGGTTCTCAAAATATGCAGGTAGCCCGCTTAGTAAAATCAGCTCAAGTTCAAAATCTTAAGATCACTTATTTAATTGATCCAACTACCAAAAATGTCGAATCAATGACCTTTAAGGCCCAATATACTGCTGGCGGAAAATATAACTTCACTTGGAACCTAACTTACGACCAATTAGGTCAACACAGTGATTTAGCCGTTCCTTCTGACATTCAAAAGAATGCAATTAGTGCTGAAGACATCAAGAAAGCACAAGAAGAACAAAATAATCAATAATCATTTAGAAAGATACACTGATGGAAAAAAATAAAATCAAAGATAAAAAGATTATTTTTTCTAACAATCAAGGCGGCAAAATTGCCGCTTTAATTTTAGGTATTATTATCCTAATCGTAGTAGTTTGGGGCGCAATTATTGCATTTAATAAGCCAAGCGTTAAAGATGCATTAACTACGGCCGCCAATACCCAAATTGCTACTGCACGCGTTAATGTCAAAACTACCAATGCAAAGTCAAAAATGTATTCAAATTATGTCGTCGGTCCAGATAATGCCATCCATATTACCATGAAAAGCATCCCTAAGTCTGATACTAATTCTGAGTTATGGGGTAACAAAGACTATGTTTACCACCGTGATGGCACGAAACAATGGAATTACATTAAACAAAATGCCATCTTTAGTGAAGTTTATTCAGGCTATAAAAAGCTTTATACCGCACATGATTTCACCCAATTTTCTGACGATGCCTTTAAACATATGACCATTAAATCTAACGGATTCAATGGCTATATTATTTCTTATAAGGGTGATAATAGCGATGTAATTAAAAGCATGCAAAAAGCAACTACTGTCGCTCCCACTAGCGATCCACAGTCAACTAATGTTAAAAATATTGATTTAAGAATTTCTACTAATCGAAAAGAACAACTAACTGATATGTACTATAAAATTACTTATAATACTAAGAAAGAAGGTACGCTCACCTTACATCTTTATGACATTAATAAAGTTAAAAAGTTAACCGTACCTTCCTCAGTTACTAAAAATGCTAAAAAATTAAATTTTAAACTTAATTAAAGGAGATTACCTTATGAAATTAGGTATTATTGGCTCAGGAAAAATTGTTCATGATTTTCTATCAATTGCTGATCAAATCCCAGATCTTGAACTTGCGGCTCTTTCAACTACTAAAAAAAGCCATCAAATTGGTCTTGAATTGCAAGAAAAGTATAATATTTCAAAATTATACGATAACAATACTGACCTATTTAATGATGCTAATGTCGATACTGTCTATGTAGCTGTTCCAAATAGTTTGCATTTTAGTATTGCCAAGGCCGCATTAGAAGCAGGAAAAAACGTCATTTGTGAAAAACCATTTGTTGCTACAACTGATGAAGCACGTGAATTAAAAGAAATTGCTGATAAAAACCAAGTAATTATTGTTGAGGCGATCACTAACATTTATTTAGAAAACTTTAAATTCATTGAAGATAACTTAGCTAAAATTGCCCCAATTCATGTTGTTAATCTTAATTACACTCAATATTCAAGTCGCTATGATGCTTTCTTAGAAGGGGACATTCAACCAGCTTTCGATCCTAAAAAAGATGGTGGGGCTCTAATGGATTTAGGCATCTACAACTTACACATTATTATTAAATTATTTGGTAAGCCAGATTCTGTTAAATATTTCCCAACTATTCAAAAAAATATTGATACTTCTGGCATCCTTCACTTGGGCTATTCTGACAAACAAGCCAGTTCAATTGCAGCTAAAGATAGCTTTTCACCTAATGTCAGTACCATTGAAGGTGAAAAAGGTGCACTCATTATTTACGGCCATCCTAATGAAATGCCAAAAGTTGGCATCCAATTACGAGGAGAAGAGCCAAAAGTTGTTAACCACAACAAGTATTCTCATCGAATGATTGCTGAATTTATCGAATTCACTAAGATTATTGATCAACATGATTTTACAGCTGCTGATCAAGCTTTTACCCATAGTCTAAATACCCTAGCTGTTTTACAAGAAGCGAAAAATCAACGTTAACAAAAAATGACAGGACTAAAAATCCTGTCATTTTTTTATATTTAATTTCTTCTACCTAGTTCTTCTCTAATTCTTTCTGCATCTTCACCTTTAGCTGTAAAAATTAGATGATCTCCTACTTCAATGATTGTATTTCCATGTGGCACTAGCCATTTACCATTTCGCCAGATTCGACTAACAGTCATTTGTTCAATAAAGTCTAGATTCATCAATTTCTGACCAGCATACTTATGATTTCTAACCGTTACTTCAAACAAGCCATTCTTAGTATCTGTTAAAATTCTCAAAATTGAAGGTGATTCAATTAGAGCTCTTAAGACAGAAGTTTGAACATTGAAAATATTGTAAATTTCAATTTTTTCATTGATTAGTTTCTTAATTGTTTCAGGCTTTGGCCTCTCTTGACTAGCAATAACTCGTTGAACACCATGCTCTTTTGCTAAACGAGCAATTTTACGGTTTAAGTCATCTTCAATAAATCCAGCTACTAAAATATCACAGTCAAAGACACCGGCCTTTTCTAAACATGCCTCTTCTAAGCTGTTAATTAACTTCAAATTAGCAACTTTACTCTTATAAGTATCATAGTTTTCTTTTTTATGGGTTACTAATAATACATCATACCAATTATCATGAAGCTCCTGAGCAACAGGCACCGTCATTACATTGGTTCCCATCATGACAACTCGTTGCTTAATTTTATCTTCTTTAGTTAATTTAAAGAGAGAATTAAATAGAATTGGACCTAAGATACATACGACTACGGCTGCCAAAATAAAAGCATCTGATTGAGTTTCAGTAATTGCATTTAACTTACGAGCAACCTCTAATGTTGGAAGTACAATCGTAATTGTAGTCATAATTAAAAATGTACCCGCAAGACTGTTACGTTTATTGAAATTTCGTGTATAAACCAAAAATATAGGTAATTTGGCTAAAAGTAAGAACAATACTAAAACTGGGATTAACATTAAAGCATTTGGATTAGCCAGAAGTGACTTCAAATCCAGCTTAACCCCCGTAGTAATAAAGAAAATTGGAATAAAGAATCCATAACCAATAGAAGTTAGCTTATCCATTGTGGCTTCACTTGGTTCAAGTAACTTCATAACCATCCCAGCTAAAAAGGCACCTAAAATATTTTCTGCTCCTACACGTTCTGCGACTGTTACTAGGGTAAATATTAAGAAGAAGGCCAATCGAATATCTAGTTGAGTAGTTGCTTTAGAGATCTTATTAAACCATTGATACGGCTGTTTGAATCGTCTCAATAAGATAATTGCTACTAGGAAAAGCAGAACAATAAGCCATAATCTTCCAGCATTCCCACCGTTAATTGAAGCATAGATAGTCAACAGCAATAAGGGAATTACTTCTCCTAGAACGGCTGTTAATAATATGGTCTGCCCAATCGGTCGAGATAAGATTTCTTTTTCTTTTAAAGTTGCAATTACCACTCCTAAGGCTACAGTCATAAAAATAATCATAGCCAGCATAACGTCATTAAATAAGCCTATTAATTTTAGAATATAAGCTAAAGCAAATGCCGTTATTGTAATAGCAGTAAAAGCAATAATTGCTATTCGTGCTGGATTAATTTCACTCTGTTTAGACTCAGGTAAATCCTTCTTTTTAAAAAGATCAAAATTAATTTCCATACCTGATAGAAACATCAGCAAAATCACACCTAAATTTGATAGAAGCGATACGCTGCTTGTGATTTTTATGGTATCTAATAAGCTTTTTCCTAGAATTATTCCAGTCACAATCTCAGCAACTGCCGTTGGTACAGCATTAATCCTAAATCGCGCCATAACGATTGGAATTACTAAAGCTGCTAAACTAACAATAAATATAGATAGATCCACTTTTCTTCCCCTTATAGTAAATTTAGTACCATTATACTAAAAAACAACAAAAAATAAGTCGGCTTTTATAAGCCAACTTATTCTATTTATTCTGCTTCTTCAAAGGTAATTCTTCTAGCAATAACCTGCTTTTGAAGTGCGGGGGTTGTTCTGAAATCAGTAAGCCATTTACTTTGAGCCGTATCACTCCCTGCAGCAATTGCATCAGCTAAATTTCTAACAGGAGTGTATCCTTTAAGCATCCCAGCTAAGAACGTTCCAAGTAAGGCATCTCCACTACCACTACTATCAACTTCTTCAATTTCAGGCGCATGTGCCATTAAAGCATCCATCATATTAACAATTGCAGCACCATTTGCACCTAAGGACAACAGAACATGTTGTGCTCCTTTGACTACTAAGCGATGAGCCATATCAATTAATTCTTTTGTAGTTACTTCCTTGTCATCTTTTTCGAACCAATGCTTCAATTCAGTTTCATTTGGCTTAATTAATAATGGATTCATTGGCAAGATATCAAGTACGTTTTCATAAGGAACATCTACTACTAATGCAGCTGCTCTTTGATCAGCAACTTTAGCCAAATCAGTTAGATAAACTGGATCTATTCCCTTAGCAAAGCTTCCGGCAATTACTAAAATGTCACCAGCTTTTAAGACTTTCAAATAATCCAATAATTTTTGTTGGTTTTTAGCAGTAATTTTAATTCCACGAGTTTGCTCAATAAATTGATTCTCAATCTCTGCTCTATCAAGCTCTTCTGCTACTTGCTCTACATTTTTGTGATTTACAATTCCAGTCGCAATTGAATCAATGCCTAATTTTTTCAAAATAAGTGAAATATTAATTCCTTTACCTACTACACTTTCACTAGGATCTAAGGTTACTGTATAAATCAAAATTATATCCTCCATGCTTTTTTCATAGTTTATTATAAGACAAAAAAGACATGATTCCCATTAGGATCATGTCTTTCATGTATTTAGTCTATTTGAAAATTGTTATCAAATTATCTGTAAGTTCCCCATGCTTGGTTATTCAAACGACCAACTAAATAACCGTATTGACCATTTGCACGTGGTTGTCTTAACCATACATAGTTACCAGAACGATAGTATGCATCGTATTTAATTACAGTATTAATTGGTAAAGTTTCAATAATTGGGCTAGTAGTACTTGCACCTGTTCTTAAGTTAATTGCTCCGCCAGTAATGAAAGTACCATTTTGCTTAGTCCAACTAGCATTGTTATTAGTAGTTACTTGCTTAGGAGTAGTTTGTTGAACAGGCTTATTAGCTACTGTATTAGTAGCTTTAGCAGAACCTTCTTTGAATGTTCCCCATGCTTGACCATTATTACGTCCTACTAAGTAACCGTATTCGTTATTTGCACGTGGTTGTCTTAACCATGTGTATTGACCTTCAGTACGGTAAGCATCGTACTTAACTTCAGTGTTTGTTGGAAGCATTGCAATTACTTTACTGTTAGTGCTTGCTCCAGTTCTCAAGTTAATTGCTCCACCGGTTACAAAGACACCGTTTTGCTTAGTCCAATCACTGTTTACGTTAGTGTTTGTACTTGGCTTGTTAGCTGGCTGTGCTGGTTTATTAGCAGGCTTAGTTTCTGCTGGCTTACTTGCTGTTGAAGAACCTTCCTTGAATGTTCCCCATGCTTGACCATTATTACGTCCTACTAAGTAACCGTATTCGTTATTTGCACGTGGTTGTCTTAACCATGTGTATTGACCAATTGTGCGGTAAGCATCGTATTTAACTTCTGAGTTTGCTGGTAATTGGGCAATTACTTTGCTATCAGTGCTTGCACCAGTTCTCAAGTTAATTGCTCCGCCAGTTACAAAGACGCCGTTTTGCTTAGTCCAGTCGCTGTTTGCATTAGTGTTTGTACTTGGCTTTTCTACTGGCTTAGTTTCAGTTGGTTGTGCTGGTTTATTAGCAGGTTTAGTTTCGGCTGGCTTAGCAGTGGTTGCTGAACCTTCTTTGAATGTTCCCCATGCTTGACCATTATCACGTCCTACTAAGTAGCCGTATTCGTTGTTTGCACGTGGTTGTCTTAACCATGTGTATTGACCAATGGTACGGTAAGCATCGTATTTAACTTCTGAGTTTGCTGGTAATTGAGTAATGACTTTGCTATCAGTGCTTGCACCAGTTCTTAAGTTAATTGCTCCGCCAGTTACAAAGACACCGTTTTGCTTAGTCCAGTCACTGTTTACGTTAGTGGTTGTACTTGGCTTTTCTGCTGGCTTAGTTTCAGTTGGTTGTGCTGGTTTATTAGCAGGTTTAGTTTCGGCTGGCTTAGCAGTGGTTGCTGAACCTTCTTTGAATGTTCCCCATGCTTGATCATTATCACGTCCTACTAAGTAACCATATTCATTATTAGCACGTGGTTGTCTTAACCATGTGTATTGACCAATGGTACGGTAAGCATCGTATTTAACTTCTGAGTTTGCTGGTAATTGAGTAATGACTTTGCTATCAGTGCTTGCACCAGTTCTTAAGTTAATTGCTCCGCCAGTTACAAAGACACCGTTTTGCTTAGTCCAGTCACTGTTTACGTTAGTGGTTGTACTTGGCTTTTCTGCTGGCTTAGTTTCAGTTGGTTGTGCTGGTTGTGTACTGTTATTATTATTTGGCTTAGCAGTAGCATTACTATTGTTAATAATTGGATTTGCAGGTGCTTGACTACTGCTTTGACCGTTATTAGCATTGGAATTATTGGTATTAGCAGCGTTAGTTGAGGTGTCGTTATTATCAGCAGTAGTCTTATTTGAAAGAGGAACTACATTAACATTTCCGTCAACATTTTGGCCACGCCAATTTTGCGTATATTGCCAAATAGCTACATTATCCATTGATGGGAAGTAATTGTAGTCAGGATTATCTTCACGACCATTAGTTTTGTACTTAGCTACCCATAATGCATTTGGATACTTTTCAGAAATCTTATTAGTATCAACCTTATTCTTTAGTAACCATTCACTAGAATAAAGCATTGGGTTGTATCCACCATCATGAACAGTATCCATGAAGCCAGTGATTGCATTAGTATTAGCTGCAACACTACCGTTAGTATTATTATTAACGTCTTGTTCCCAATCAGCTGCTAAGTATGAGCCTTGTGGTAAACCAGCTTGTTGCGCTGAATTAACTGCGTAGTTTCCCTCTTGAACTGCTCGATTGCTGTCTGAACCAAAATGAGTGTAGTGATAACCCATAGTCATCATATTATTTTGTTCAGCACTCTGGATTTGACCTTGAGCTCTAGAGTTTTGGTAGTTAGTACCTTCAGATACTTTAACGACAGCAAATTGTGCCCCAGATTTGGCTTGTTGATCCAAGTTGGTACCTTGCCAACTTGAAATATCTACACCTGTAGACTTTGCAGGTACAGTATCAGTTGCGGCTTGTGCTACTTGATGAGTTTTAGTAACTCCCATAGGATCTACAATTGCTAAAGCTGTCATAGCACTAGCACAAGCTAATGCACTAATAAATTTCTTATTTGTTGAACGCATTAAAAAACTTTCTCCTCCAAAAAATTTTAATGAAACAATCTAATCTTTTATAAATTAACGAACTAGTACTGACTTGGCAGATATCCATTGATTTCCACCAAGGTCGTACCAAGTTTGTCCGTTAACATTAGCTACACGGAAATATCTCCAACTTGAACCATCTTTCAAGAACTTACCTGAAATTTGATCTTGGCCTGGAACACGCCATACTGCTACACCGTAGTCTGGTTTAGAATTAATAGTTAATACACCAGATTTTGCAGTGATTTGTGCTTCTTGAGTAGTATATTTTGCCATAATCCATTTACCATTACTAATTTCATAATATAAGTTTCCGTTAGCATATTTTGAAGCTATAACTACAAATGCACTACCAGCTTCAACTTGTTGGTTTAATTTTTGACCATTTGGAGCTGATAAAACTTGGGTAGTCTTAGTTACTTTAACCAAAACAGTAGAAGCAGCCTTTGGAGCAGTATTAGTACTAATCCATTGAGTACCATAGCTATTATTTGCAGCTGCAGTAGATACAGCACTTTGGTAACTTTGTACTGGTGCAACATTTTCAACTGAAGCAGTTGGCTTTACAACAGTTTTAGCACTAATAGTTACTGGAGTGGTCTTAACTTCTTTAACTTCAACCTTCTTAGGTTTTACTACTGGAGCTTCAACTACTTTAGCTGATTCTTCTACGGGAGTAGTCTTAACAGCTGGAGTAGTTTCTTTCTTTACAGTTTCAACTGGTTTTACTACTGGGGCTTCAGCTTTCTTAACTTCAGCCACCTTAACAACTGGAGTGGTTTCCTTCTTTACAGTTTTAGCTGGTTTTACTACTGGGGCTTCAGCTTTCTTAACTTCAGCTACCTTAACAACTGGAGTGGTTTCTTTCTTTACAGTTTCAGCATTTTTAACTGTATTAGTAGTCTTAACTTCAGGAGTTTTAACTACTGGTGCAGAGTTAGTTTCTTTATTTTCAGCTTTAGGAGCTTCAACTTTTACAGGCGTAGTCTTAGCTGGTTCAGCCTTAACAGCCTCTTTTTTAACTTCTTCTTTCTTAACTGAAGCTGCTGCTAATGAAGTAGCTAATTGTTTAACTGGCTGAGCTGCCTTAGTTTCAGCTTTAACATTCAAAGTCGTAGTTTGGGCTGGAGTTTTAACTTCTGCAACTTTCTTTGTTTCAACAGTGGCTGCTTTAACTGGAGCTGCAGGAGCTTGACTCTTAGCTTGTTGAGTTTGCACTACTGTAGTCTTAACTGGTTGGCTAGCTTGGTTGTTAGTAGTTGTAGTTTGCTTATTACTATTATTAGTATTAGCAGTGGCATTGTTAGCAGTAGTGTTATTAGTAATTGGGCTAAATGCAAGTGCATTAATCCAGCCATTACCAATAAATGCACGTTTTACACCATTGTTATAAGTAATATACTTAGTAACATTTACGTTTTGACCAACTCTTGCAGTATCTACTTGTGTACCAACACTAGGATCAACTGGTGCACTCATAACTGGTGTTGTTTGTGCAACTGTACGATTTTCGTTAACAACTTGTGTAACGGGATCATATTTGTCAAAACCATTAGTTGCAATCACACTATTAAGCGTCTTAGCATAATTTGGATCAGTAGCGTATTTACCTTGTAAACCATTTTGAGTTGCTTGAGCATAGTTATTTGAGTTTTCTACCCAAGTACCAGAGTAATAATTACCCATTTGGTTACGTAATAAAGCACCATTATCTTCAAATGATTCAGTATATGATGGGTACTTTCTAAATCCGGCATTAGTAGTGTAGTAACCACCATTACCGTATTCGCCAGTATTCATATTTACTGACTGACCATTGTAAGAGCCTTTAATACCAAATAAGTTATTATTAGGTTCTTGAGCCAAACCTGATTGACCCCAAGCTGATTCAACTGTTGCTTGAGCAAGCATAACTGAAGTATAAGTACCATACTTAGATGATGCGGTAGTAGCAGCTGGAATAGCTTTATCTAAAAATTCTTGTTGATAGGTTGCAGCTTGAACAGTACCTTCACCAGTTTTTAAAGGATTATCTGGTTTAAGGTTGTTGGTAACTGATATACCGGCAGTGGTTATAAGTGCCGCGGTAGCAATACCAGTGAATGTTCGTTTTTTCATCACTTAAACTCCCTCCAATTTACATACACCCTTTATTGTAGTTTGGCAAGTTGCCAGATACAACCGAACAAACATTCTGAAATAAAAAAGTAACATAAATTACATACTTTCATCTCAAAATAAAAAGAGTAATGCCGAAACATTACCCTTTTAAGAGTTTATTTAATAACTTAATCAAGTTTCTTATCTCAAAAAACATCGTCCTAATTCTTTTCACTATCATCAAACACAGAAGTAACTGTACGTTCAACATATTGAGCAGATAAAGGAGCCTGATATTGATCAACTTCTTCCTTTACAAATAAGTTAGCTTCACACATTTCGTTCATAGCATCCTTAACTTCATTTTCAGTCAAGTTTTCTGCTGCATCCGGTAAAGATAGATTTACTTTCTTATTTTTAGCGTTTTTAAATGTAAGTCTTAATGTTTTAGTAGTAGTCATTTTTTATTCTCCTAAATTTTTCTTTATTTATGTGTTTTTCTTAAGCTTGAATATCTGAATATGAAATTAGTCTAGCAGTTTTAATACCATCATCTTTCTGCAACTTAGATAAGGCATTTCCTACTTTCATTACTTCTTCAGCACTAGCTTGCTTCTTAACATTTTTTAAAATTCTACTTTTCTTACCATTGCTATATTTTTCACCTGCAAAAGTAAATTGAACTGATTAATCCTTTAAAATAAATTCCATTTTTATACCTCTAAATAGTCAAACTGATAATTAATTTTTGTAAGTCAGCACCGGTGAATTGCCTTACACTATTACTAACGATTTATCTCAAAAAATTGTGCCACTTTTTCAACAAATTTTTCATACGTGAATTTGGTATAATTTAAGTAAGATAAATTCATTTTTATAGGAGGAAAAAATGATGAAACGATCAAAACTCGGAGTTGCCATTACGGCATTCTTCATTACCTTTTTAGCAGTTGGATGTTCAAACACATCATCAAATAATTCATCTAATAGTGGTTCCGACAAGTACACCACCTATATGAATCAAGGAAAAGATGCTGCTTCTAGTCAAAAATATGAAACAGCTGAAGAAAAATTTGAAGATGCACATGATGTAAAATCCACTTCTGAATCAAAAGCTTATGCAGATCAAGCTGGCGACATGAAGGATGCTCAAGAAGAAATTAGAGAATATGAATTTAAAGATGCCTTAGGTGAATTAGATAAAGCAGCCAACAAGACCAATGGCTACTCAGTAATGACTAAGCAAGCTTCTAAACTCTACAAGACAATCGACAAGGTTCAAGATCATATCACTAATGATATTAATCCTTTGTACAAGAAGGCTAAACTAAGCTACAGAGACGGGGACTACCAAGCAGCAGTCGAATCTTGTGATCAAATTTTAGACTTACCTTACATTAATAGTAAGTATTATAAGAAGGTAAAGAAGAACGTTAAACATTTACGTAAAGTTGCTAATGCAAAATTAAACAGCGAAAATGTTAACGATGACATTGACACTGAAAACCTAGATGCTAATGATGACGATGAAGCTACTACTTCAAACAAGCAAAGTTCTAACTCAAAATCTAGCTCATCAAACAGTAGTAATACTAACAACACTAGTTCTAACTCTAACAAGAGTTCAAGTAATTCAAATAGCTCAAACTCTCAAGACAACAATGCTGCAAGTCAAAAATCTAGCGCAACAAGCTCAAGCAGCAACACTACAGCTAATAATAACAATTCAAATACTAATTCTTCATCAACTTCAAGTAATGATAGTATGATGATTAACGGTCAAACAGTTACTGGTAGAGTAATTTCTCAAACCCGTAATCAACTAAGTTCAATTGGCGTTGATACTAGTTCATGGTCTGATCAAAAAGTAGTTAACTTCATGAGATCAGCTGCTAATAGTGGTCATACTACAATTGATTCTTACACCAAACAAGATGTAGAAAACTTTAAATAAGCCCTATAAAATTTGCTTTTGATTGTAATTCAATGTAAGATTATATTGAATTTTTGTACAGCTAGACAGTAAAGGAGCTCTTAACTTTGACTGAAGACAAGAAGAACACCGAAGAAACTCAAGAAAAAGAAGAATTTGAAGTAGTTATGCCAGAGGCAAATCGTGTAGAAATGCCAGCTACTGAATTTAAAGAACAACCAGATTACTTAAAGACATTTGCTAACTTCTATATTTCAAAATTTGACGAAAGCGATCTTGAAATTATGGATGTTTATGATGGTAATCATGATGTTATCGAAATTAATACATACTTAACTAACAATATGGCTTTCAGCCGTCGCAACTTGGTTAAACATGTTTTAAATATTCATGGAGACCGTTTTATGGATATGCTTAACAACATCCAAAAACAAACTGGCGTAGATCCACAAAACATGAAGACTTACGAAGATTGGGAAAAATGGTACACTGATCGTCGTAACGAGATTAAACAAACTCTTTCATAAAAAAATCACAAATTATTAGTTGCATATTGAATCCTAAAGGAACAAAATAGTGCTAGTAAAAAAGAATGTATTGTTTTAATACATTCTTTTTTATTTATCTAAAATGTCATTACGTTTTATTTTATTAGGAAATTTTAATATGAATAATGGTGTACGAAAAAAGGTCACTCTAGCTGGCCTTTTAGTTTCAATTGGAATCGTCTATGGCGATATTGGTACAAGTCCTCTCTATGTTATGAAGGCAATTGTGAATGAAAATGGAGGAATTGCTAGTGTTAACAGAGAATATATAGTCGGATCTATCTCTCTTATTCTTTGGACAATAACTCTTTTAACAACAGTTAAGTATGTTCTAATTGCTCTTAAAGCGACTAACCATGGTGAGGGTGGTATTTTTTCACTTTATGCTTTGGTTAGAAAAAAGGCCAAATGGTTAGTTCTTCCTGCTTTAATTGGTGGAGCTGCCTTGCTTGCAGACGGCACACTGACACCTGCAGTTACTGTCACGACAGCAATTGAAGGTCTTAAAAACATGAGATTTGGCAATGATATTCCCGTTCCTAATCAAAACAGTGTTCTTATTATTACCATCATCATTCTTTTATTTTTATTTTCCATCCAAAGAATGGGAACTAGTATAATTGGAAAAACTTTTGGGCCAATTATGCTTATCTGGTTTACTTTTTTAGGTTTAACTGGTGCTATGAACCTAAGTCATGACTTGTCGCTCCTTGAGGCTCTCAACCCTGTGTTAGCAGTCAAAATTTTGTTTAGCCCAGCAAATAAGGTTGGTGGCTTAATCCTAGGAGCTGTCTTTTTAGCAACTACAGGGGCAGAAGCACTTTATTCAGACGTAGGCCACGTAGGAAAAGGCAATATCATGACTTCTTGGCCTTACGTCTTTATTTGTCTAGCCTTGAACTATCTTGGTCAAGGAGTATGGATTTTAGAAAATCCTAACTACCATGCTGGTAATACCGACTTTAATCCTTTCTTTGAAGCTCTTCCAAGTCAGTGGAAATTTTTTGCCATCATTTTAGCTACCTTAGCAGCCATTATCGCTTCTCAGGCTTTAATTACTGGATCTTTTACATTAGTTTCAGAAGCAAGTGGCTTAAAATTTTTACCAAGGATGAAGATTATTTATCCCTCAACTGAACAAGGCCAGATCTTCATCCCTTCTATTAATAAAATGCTTTGCGCTGCTACAATCGGAATTGTCTTTTTATTTAAGACATCAGAACACATGGAGGCAGCTTACGGGTTAGCAATTACTGTTACCATGCTAATGACGACAATATTACTTTTTGAGTACCTATCTCTAAAAAAAGTTAACATCTTGTTACGCTTAGTTTTTCTGTTTTTGTTCGGTGCAATTGAAAGTATGTTTTTAATTTCCAGTTTAGCTAAGTTTTTACATGGCGGTTATGTAACAGTAATTATTGCTGCCTTTATCGGTGCAATTATGTATATTTGGTATTTTGGTAACAAAGTTCGTGATAGACGCGAAGCTAAAAATGCTTACGTGCGTTTAGACGAATACACTTCCATGCTAAGTAATTTAAGTCATGATGATAGTGTGCCTTTATACGCGACAAATTTAGTTTATATGGCTAAGGTTAAGTACAATAAGTTTATCAAGCGCGATATACTCTACTCAATTTTAGACAAACGTCCAAAACGGGCCCATGCATATTGGTTTGTCACTGTTAATGTAACTAACGAACCCTTTACCGCCGAATATGCAATTAATACTTACGGCACAAAAAACGTGATTAACGTTCAACTATATTTAGGTTTTAAACAACAGCAAAAAGTTAATGTTTATCTACGACAAATAGTTCACGAGCTAATTAAAGATGGTACAATCGAATCTCAGCCACAAGAATACACCACGACTCCCGGTCGTGACGTTGGAGATTTTAAATTTGTAATTGTAAATGATGTGATTAGTCCACAAACTCAATTAAATACTTATGAAAAGTGGTTAGTTGAAAGTCGTGTCTGGCTTCAAAATTTATCTTCTAATCCTGCTGTTTGGTTTGGATTAGAATATGCTGATACAGTAGTTGAACGAGTTCCATTAATCCTAGGCTCACAAAATATTAAATCAATTCAAAGAACTAAATTGAAATAAATATTTTTAATTAATCGCCTGCAGATACTTGCAACTCTTGCGCAAATAGATGAAAATAGATATGTTTAAAAAAAGAATGTCTTTTCGGCATTCTTTTTTACGTTATTGAATATTTAGCTATTTGGCTATTTATTGGGAGAATATAATAATGAATGAAAAAACACGGAAAAATATATCAGCCGCAGGCTTACTGATTGCTATTGGTATTGTCTACGGAGATATCGGAACAAGTCCGCTATATGTTATGAAATCAATTGTTGCCGGAAACGGCGGAATTGCGAACGTAAATCGCGACTTTATTGTAGGTTCTATTTCCTTAGTACTTTGGACAGTTACCCTGTTAACAACTTTGCAAACTGTCTTTATTGCCTTAAAAGCTACTAACCATGGTGAAGGTGGTATTTTTGCCCTCTATACTTTGGTCCGGAAACGAGCAAAATGGCTTGTCCTTCCTGCTTTGATTGGTGGTGCAGCAATTTTAGCTGATGGTACTTTAACTCCCGCAGTTACTGTTACAACTGCGATTGAAGGATTAAAAGGAATTGAATTTGGTCATGGTAACGTTCCAGTTTCTACTCAAGGAACTGTTATTGCGATTACAGTAGTAATTCTTTTACTTTTGTTCTCAATTCAAAGAATGGGGACAAGTATTATCGGTAAGGCTTTTGGTCCAATCATGTTTATCTGGTTCACCTTCTTAGGTGTAATTGGATTAATGAATATGATGGGGGATCTTTCAATTTTACAAGCTCTTAATCCATACTACGCAATTAAACTTTTATTCAGTCCTTACAACAAAGCTGGAATCTTTATTTTAGGTTCTATCTTCCTTGCTACTACTGGTGCTGAAGCTTTGTATTCAGACGTTGGTCACGTTGGTAAAGGAAACATTATTGGTTCCTGGCCATATGTCTTTGTTTGTTTGTCACTTAACTACTTTGGTCAAGGTGTTTGGATTTTAAACAATCCTAACTACAATGCGGGAAATGGTGATTTCAACCCATTCTTTGAAATTATTCCACAAAACATTCGTTTAGCTGCGATTGTTTTAGCAACTATTGCAGCTGTTATTGCTTCACAAGCTTTGATTACTGGTTCATTTACTTTAGTAGCTGAAGCCAGTGGTTTGAAATTTTTACCAAGAATGAATATTATGTATCCTTCCACTAAAAAGGGACAGATTTATATTCCTTCAGTTAATAAAATGATTTGTGCAGCGACTATTGCAATTGTTCTTTGCTTCCAAACCTCAGCTCACATGGAAGCAGCTTATGGTTTGTCAATTACCATTTCAATGTTAATGACAACAATTCTGCTCTATGAATGGTTGGCAATGAAGGGCGTTCATACTATTTGGAATTGGCTCTTCTTAATTTTCTTTGGCTTTTTAGACGTAATGTTTATGTTAGCCAGCTTGAGTAAATTCATGCACGGTGGTTACGTTTCACTAGTTATTGCCGGATTCATCGGTATCATTATGTACGTTTGGTACTATGGTAATAAAATTAGAGACAAGCGTGAATCACGTAACGCTTATGTCCGTCTTGATGAATACGTTGATATGTTGACGAACTTAAGTCACGACGAAGATTATCCTACTTTTGCAACTAACTTAGTCTATATGGCAAAAGTTAAATACAATAAGTTTATTAAGAGAGAAATTCTCTATTCTATCTTAGATAAACGTCCTAAGCGAGCACGAGCATATTGGTTTGTAACAGTTAACGTAACTAATGAACCATTCACTGCTGAATATGCTGTTAACACTTATGGTACAAAGAATGTTATTAACGTTCAGCTCTTCCTTGGTTTTAAGCAGCAAACTAGTGTGAATGTTTACTTGCGTCAAATTGTTCATGACTTGATTGCAGATGGAACTATTGAATCTCAACCACAAGAGTACACTACTACTCCTGGTAGAGATGTTGGTGACTTCTCATTCGTTATCGTTAACGATGTAATTAGTCCACAAACACAACTTAGAAGTTATGAAAAATTCTTAGTTGAAGCCCGTGTATGGCTTCAAAATCTTTCCTCAAACCCTGCTTCATGGTTTGGCTTAGATTATGCAGATACAGTCATTGAACGTGTTCCATTGATTCTAGGAAATCAAAGAAGACAACATATTACTCGCATCCCTCCTAAGAAATTTGAAGATATCAAAAAGAAGCTTCAAGCCGAAGGAGAACTTAAAGAGTAGGGCAAGTTAATGGCTAACAAAAAGGCATCCCAAAAGGGATGCCTTTTTAGTGTTCAAATATAAAAATTTTTAAGAGGATTTCTAACTATGTTTAACTAATTTAATTCCTTAATAATACCTTCCAAGGTCTTCTTAGCTTCTTCTTGAATTGGTTGAGTAGGGTGTTCTTCATCATACTTATTCAACCAGTCTAACCGATCTTGCATTCTCTTAGCCAAAGTCTTTTGATATTCAGGGTCATCTAAGTGAACTTCGTAGCCTTCAATTGGCAAGTAAGATACACCCTTGAAGTTACCGAATTGCTTCCAGTCACTGTCTTTGATAGTGTCGTTAGCAAGATCTTCAACTAGCTTCTTAGTTACTTCCTTTGGAATATCCTTACCCATGAATGCATCAGTATTCAGAATGTAACAAGAAGCTCCACGCTTAGTAAATAATTCCTTAAAGTCTGAGTAGTCACCAGATACTGGGTAAGCACGGAATGGATCCGCAAATGGTTCAATTACCAAAGTATTCATGTCAAAGCCCTTTGGTAAGTTTTCAGCACTAGTTCTCTTAGTTGCTAAAGTAAGTCCCATGGTAGTTGCTAGAACTGGATCATCAACCTTTAAGATTGGTGGCAAAGAACCATCCTTCATAATCCAGAATAAGGCAGTGATTGGTGCATTTTCATAGTCAACTCTATGTGGTGAAGTATAACGTGTCTTAATAACACGACCATTATTGTTACGAAGATCTTCAGTCACAATAACTTTCTTACCATCTTCATCTTCAGTAACAGCACAGTTCATAATTGTAGTGTAGTACTTAGTCTCATGGTGGCCTGCTGGATAGTCATGCGTCTTATCAAAATATGAAGGCTCTAATGCTACTGAAGATCCATCTTCACGAGAAATAATAAATGCATCATCGTGCAAAACAGTAATATCATATTTACCATCATACATTTCATGAGTCAAAGTAGATTTGCCTGAACCAGATAAGCCGTAGAAAGCAAATACTTTATCATCCTTATCCTTAAAGTGGAATGACTTTTCACCACCGTGACAAGCAGTATAACCGTTTCTGTGAGCCATAGCCCAAGCAAGAGTTAAAGTACCCTTCTTTAATTCACCGAAGTAGCGTAAGCCAAAGACTGCAGCACAGTTATGTGGAGCATCAAAGACACCAAAGCCCTTTTGATAGTCTTCATCTTGTGTATTTGGATCAAAGTAGAAGTAAATATCTCCTTCATCATATAATTTCGACTTCTTATAGATCTTTTCTGCTTCTTCATCAAAGAAGTGGAAATTCAAGATATACGAAAGTAAGTTAAAGGCTTGGTCTTCTGGCATCATAATATGTGCTTTAACAGTAAAGCTTGGATCTAATCCTACTAAAACTGTTGCTTTTAAGAATTTCTGATCATGGCCCTTATAAATATCTTCACGTAAATTGCCTGCTAATGCTTCAGGATCCTCTTTTGGATCATCTACAAAGTGACGCGCACTTGCTGTTCTACCCAAGATTTTACCGTGATTATAAACTAATTGCTTTGCACCCTGTGGTAAACCGAGTTCTTTAGTATGTAAAATTGGTAGGTCAGTTTCGATAACACCAGATTGTTTCTTAGCTAAATTATAAGCTTCAGCAACACTAGTTACTTCGTGTACATTGTTACCATAAAAGGCAGATTCAATAGTAGAACGAACCCGACTAAATTTTTTGTTAGCTTTTCTTAACTCATCATGAGAATAACGTTCTTGTGTACTCAACTTAAATTTCCTCCTCTGAAACCATAGAAAGCGGTTTCAATTCTTACAGTTAAATAATAACATAACAAGTTAACTATAGCCATGTATTAATTGAAAAATAAATTGATATTAATCGTAAATAACCCATACAAACAAAAAGCAGTTTCCTAATAAATTGAACTTATTAAGGAACTGCTTTTGTATATGATTTCGATATCTTTTAATTGTTTTTATTATTTATAAATTTTTTCCATAGTAAAAATACAATAACTAAAAGCCAAGAAATTAATGAAATTGCACTAATTACATAGAACCAGCTTGGCACGGCAAAGTGTAAAATAGCGCGATTTAATCCAGCTTTTTGATTAACAATTGGATTCCCAATTATATTTTTAGCACCGGAGAATTTCTTACTATTCACTGTTAGTTCACTTTGCGTGTAAAGCACAACAGGTAAAACTATCTTATTATCTTTATTAGCCTTCCAAGATAATACTAAATCACCATTTTTAGTAACTCGGTGATCAAATTTTTGGTATCGCTCAACAACGTTAATTTTATATAGATAAGCTGCGTTTTGGTCAATCGACTTATCTTTCGTTGGTAAATAGTCTGGTAAATAATGCCACTTCAACATTTCTAGCATTTTGTCACTGGTTGATTGTTTAGCGACAACTTGAACTTGTGCATCTTTTCGACAAGCAACTGTGAAAATGTGGTTGGTAATTATATTTGGCACAGCTGCTTCTAAAAGTAAAATTGTTACCAAGCTAATGCCAACTGCTTTTGGCTTAACTCCCTTTTTTAGTAAGTAGTTAACCGTTAAAGCCATCCCTAGTAAAATCAATGGATATGCCACAACTGTTAATCTAAATGGAAACTGAAAGTAGGATTTTAAGCTTGGGAAAGCTCTTTGAACTAGTCCCCATGGAAAAACAAATGAAGATAAGCCTAATAAGACAGTACCCCAAATGGTTACAAAAGTATTTAGCTTGTCTCGTTTATAGTGCAGAACAACATAGACAAACTGCGCAATAATTAATAAAACAAAAATTGGCAAAATATATGCAAATGCTGTTCCATATTCGTTATGCCAAAGCATATGTGGTCGCAATCCGCCACGAGACAAATCAAATTCAGTAGTCGCAGAAAGGTGATTCGTCGGCATTAAAACTAAAAATGCACCAATTACATTTGCTGATAAGACAACGGTTCCTAGAACTGCCTTAATAAAAGGTATCCAAACTTTTTTAGAATTATTGTTAATAATTAAAGAGTAGATAAAGAATGGAATCAGTAACAAGACTGCCATTAAGGTACTTAAGACATGGACCTGGATAAGCAGACTCATCACAATCATTAACTGAATCCAGTTAATTGGTTGTTTTTTATCGCAAATCATGCGAACGCCGCATAAAACAACTAGCGGCATTAACGCCTGGCCCCACCCATTAAAAGAACTACGATTGATAAAGGCTGGAATCATCCCAATGTTAATATAGATAATTCCCATTACAGTAGCTAAAAGCTTATTAATACCTACCTGCTTTAGGAGGTAATACATACTCCCAGCACCCAATAAAGAAATTAGATAGGCTAAGATAACTTGATAGTTAAACCAATTACCAGCAATAAGAACTAAAATCCCGTTAAAATAGGCGAAAAGCGGCCCATAAATGGCATTAATAATTCTTCCGCTCTGCTGAAAAGTAAAATTAGTTTGGAAAATGCTAAAGATTCCACTTTTAAGCTGCATCCCTGCATCATAAAAGCGACTATAGTGAAATAAGGTATCAGCAGTGTCATCACTAGCTAAAATAGTGTGTGAGATTAGCTGTGGTGAAATGACTATGGTTGTAGCCAAGATGATTAATAAATATGGCCAGATGAATTGGCAAAATCTATTAGTTTTTATTTTTTCTAACATGTTTAACCTTTTCTAATTAAGAATATTGTCTTAAGTGATAAGAATACCAATTCATAATATTATTAATAATTTCTTTTTGCAAACAATGAAAAAAGAACCAAACAGCTTTCGCCATTTGATTCTAAAATTAGTTTTTATTTTTTACCAAATCACAACACGTTTTTCTGGATCTAACCACATACCATCTTCTGGCTTAACATCAAATGCCTTGTAGAACTCTTCTTGGCATTGTGATTGAACGTTAGCTCTTTCAGGACCAGGAGCATGAACATCAACTGAAACTTGTGTCTTAATCGATTCAGGAAGTTGCTTGTTTGCCCAAACACGAGCAAAGTTTTCAAATACTTCCTTCATGTTTCCATTTTCACCCTTATTAGCTTCAACAGCAGCAGTCAAACCACCTTGGTCAGCAATATTTTCAGAAACAATTTGTTTACCATTCAAGGTAACTGGACCATATTCAATGCCGTTAAATAAATCAATTTCGGCTTGAGTACGTTTCTTAAATTCCTCAAAGTCTTCGTCTGTCCACCAGTTCTTCAAGTTACCGAATTCATCAAATTTAGCACCGTTGTTATCAAAGGCGTGAGAAATTTCGTGTGCAATAACAACACCAATACCACCGTAGTTTAAGCTACGAGATTGTTTCAAGTCATAGAATGGCTTTTGCAAAATTGCAGCTGGGAAGGTAATATCATTTCTCTGTGGATCGTAACATGCATTTACTAAGTTACCAGGCATGAGCCATACAGTTCGATCAACCGGTTGAGTTAATTTCTCAAGGTTGTACTTAATTGATTCTACAGCAGCTGCGCTTTCATTAGAGTAAAGGCTACCACCTTCTGCTTCAGGGACAACTTGAAGACGATCATAGATTTCTTCAATCTTTTCTGGATAACCAATCTTCAAAATCAAAGCACGTAATTTAACAATTGCTTTTTTCTTGGTGTCTTCAGATAGCCAATTATTTTCAGAGATACGTTTTTCATAAACGTCAATCATCTTATGAATCATATCTTCTACGTCAGCCTTAGCTTCAGCGCCAAAGTAAGTTTGACCGTAGTAAACACCAACTACTTCGCTAAACATACCATTAGCTAAACGGTAAGCTTGCTTAGTACCAGAAGACAATTCTGGTTGACCTGATAAAGCTTGACTAAATGGAAAAGCAGCTTCACGGAAGTCTTGAGAAAGATATGCAGCTACACCATTAATAAACTTAACAACCATCCAGCCTTTAATTTCATCAAAATTATCTTCGTTGATCAATTCCTCAACATGATCTAAAAATCTTGGTTCAGTGACAATAATCTTCTCAGGCTTTTGAGCAAATAAATTACTTAAGAAGTTGTCAATCTTAAAGCTATCAAACTTATCTTCAAATTCAGATAAAGGCATTGGATTGTACATTGCTGGGTAATCTGCCCATTCTTCAGTTGACTTAAGAACCTTAGAAAGTTTCTTATCAAACTTCAATGCACCTTCCACATACTTCTTAGCATCTTCTTCGCTTAAGCCAGCCATTTTAAGTAAGTTTTCAGATTGATCTTGTAATACCTTCAATAAATCAGCTGCTGCAGGATTGTCGTAGGTAGTAGTATCAGGCAAGAATAAACCAGGTCCGCCAAAGTACACAACATGAACTTTAGTATCCTTCATGTCAGCATCAACTGACACACTGATTGGTAAGTCAAAAGCATTCTTGTAAAAATCAGCTGCTCTTAAGTTAAGATCAGTTAAATTACGTAAACTAGTGATTTCTTCAAGGTCAGCTTTAATTGGCTTTGCCCCATCTTCATTTCTCTTGTCAAAGTTATTAGCAATTTTGTAAAGTTCAACTGCTTTTTCAAAATTAGGAACATTTGGCAATTTCTTTTTACCATCTGCAAAATCCGCAAAATCTTGCATTAAGCTCTTTTCAATATTCAAATCAATACCATCAAAAGAACTAATTCTTGAACGGTCTGAAGGAAATTTTGCTTTTTCAATCCATTCAGAGTTCACTGCTAAGTAAAGATTATCTTGTGGTCTTGCATTAAGATCGGGCTTAGTAATATCACCAGCACCGCCACGTACATTGAGTAATGCCATTAATAAAATTCCTCCTTGTAAGTCATAAGTAATTATATAAATGATATCATTATTAAAATTATTAGTCTATGATTAAACATAAAAGAAAACTACCATTTCTGGCAGTTTTCTTTTTTAGTTGTTAGTAAACAAATTTTTAATTTCTTCTGGTGTCTGAGCTTTTTTAAGTTTCTCAATGAAATCTTGATGTGTTAACAATTTAGCCGTATTAGACAAATATTGTAAGTGCTTCTTACTATCCTTTTCAGGAATCAAAAATGAAATTACAGTATCAATCTTTTGACCGTCTAAAGAATCCCACTCAATCGGATTCTTTAGCTTTAAAATTAACATAGCTGACTGTTTAATAGCTGCAGATTGTGCATGCGGGATAGCAAAGCCATCTGTCATTCCAGTAGAATTTTCTTTTTCACGAACTAAATACTTATCATAGACAGCTTGACTACTAGTAGCCAACCCATTTTTCACTGCTAAATTAGCTAGGTATTTTAAAGCTGAGTCTTTATTGGGTACATCAACATTTACTTCAATATTTTGCGTTTCCAAAATATCATTTGGATTATAGTCCGTAACAGCATTATTTTTTTCTACAGTTTTAGGCTTTTTGACATTTTCTTCTTCACCAAATACATCTAGATCAGGGCCATCTTCAAATTCTGGCTCTCTTTTTGCAAATCTACCAGCAATCAAAGCTAATAAGATTCCTGAAATGAATGAACCAATTACGATCCATAATACCCATAAAAATGGTTTGTTAACTAATGGTAAAATAATGAATCCGCCATGAGGGGCTGGAACTTGAATTTTAGAGATATAAGTCAAGGCTGCCGCAATTGCTGATCCAACCATAAATGCAGGAATATTCCATAAAGGATGCTTTGCAGCAAATGGAATAGCACCCTCCGTAATATGGGTTGATCCTAGTAGAAAATTAACATAACCAGCTGTACGTTCATTCTTGGAATATGCCTTCTTATTTAATAAAACTGCAAAGCCAGTTGCTAAAGGTGGAGCAATACATGCAGCAGATACACCGGCCATAAAGTAGTAGTTACCTTGTGCTAGTAAGGCTGTACCTGTTACATAAGCAGCCTTATTAATTGGTCCACCAAAGTCAGATGCACACATTACACCAATAATAATTCCTAAAAGAATTGGACTAGAATTTTCAAATCCCTTTAACCAGGACATCATACCCGTATTAATTGCTTTAATTGGTCCATTGAGCCAAAACATAATTGCTCCAGTAATGAATACACCTAAAACTGGAAGTAAAAAAATTGACTTTAGTCCTCTAAATTCTTTATCAGGAAGTGGTTTTAACAATCTCTGAAGTAAGAGAACTACAATTGCTGCTAGATAACCACCAATAATAGCTCCTAAGAAACCACCGCCGCCAACACTTGTAATCATCCCAGCCGCAAAACCAACGACTAGGCCTGATCTTTTAGCTAACGCTTCAGCAATAAAAGCCCCTAAAACTGGGACCATTAATCCCATCGTCGTACTACCAATTGTATTTAACATATAAGCAAATTGATTATACTGACTGCTCTTAGGATCAGCAGAATAAATTCCCCAGAAAAATGAGACAGCAATTAGCACACCACCTGCTACAACAAAAGGTAACATGTGGGAAACACCATTCATTAAAGACGTGTAAATTTTAGTTCCTAAATTTTCAGCGCTATTTCCAGCTGTAGAAGATTTTTTAGCTGGTTGTCCAGGTTTGTAAATAGGTGTATCAGGATTTAGGGCTTCCTTAATTAGTGTCTCTGGCTCTTTTATTCCTTTGGCAACGGGTACAATCACCGCTCTTTTACCAGCAAAACGGTCTGGATCAACATCTACATCTGAAGCAATCACTACACCCTTAGCATTCTTTATTTCTTCTGGTGAAAGTTCATGCTCAACACCCGTTTGACCATGGGTTTCAATTTTAATTGAATACCCTAATTTTTCAGCAGCCTTCTCTAATGCTTCTTCAGCCATAAAAGTATGTGCTACACCAGTTGCACACCCAGTTGCTCCGACTAAATCATATTGAGTCATCTTTTTCATCCCTTCTATTACTTAACTTCACTTACGTGAATCTCATTTAAATATTTTTCTAGTTCAAAATCTGTTAGTCCCATGCGACTCGCAGTATCACTACCAGCAGCTATTGCAAATTTCAATGCCTCTACCGTGTTACATCCCAATTCTTTTTTTCCAATAAATGTACCGAGCATGGTATCTCCAGCTCCAGCTGTGTTGATGACTGAAATTTTAGGAGCATTACCAAAATAAGCATGATTCTTATCAATGAGGGCCGCTCCTGAATCTCCAAGAGAGACTAAAACATTTTTACAACCGTCATCAATCAGCTTTCTAGCTAGTTTAATAATTTTTTCTTGATCCAATTTTTCATTTAAATCAAAAAAACTAGCTAATTCTTGATCATTTGGTTTTAGTAAATAAGGATAATAAGGCAAAGTATCTAAAACTGCCTTAGAACTAGAGTCAATTACTAGTTTTACTTTTTTATCAGCCATAACTTTGGCAATTTTAACTAAGTAGTCTTGGTTAATCCCTCTAGAAAAACTTCCTGAAATAATTAAAGTATCGCTTTCTTTTAGTGTTGTCCTTAAATACTTTAAAAATTGCTCTTGAACTTTTTCACTTACTTCTGGACCAGGATTTACTTCTTTATATTCTCGATTTTGATCTATTACCCGAGTAAAGACATTAATTCTAGTCGGTTCCTTAACCTTAAGAAAATTATTGCTGATACCTTTTTCTGTTAAACCTGCTGTAATGTAATCAAGTGTAAAGCCGCCTCCGATTCCGGTCGCCACATTTTCTATACCCATTTTTTTCAAAATAAATGATACATTTACACCCTTACCATTAGGTTGAAGCTCAAAGTTCTCAGTTCTATTAACAATATTTGGCTCTAATTTTTTAGTAATAATTACCAAATCAATTGCTGGATTAAGTGTTATTGTATAAATCATGAGCTTTTCTCCTTTTCTTACCGCTTACATTATTAGTATACTTAGATAAGAAGGTAAGGTTTTTCTAAAATGAAAGCGTTTCATTGAATAAGTGGTAAAGTTTTACAGAGAGGGCACATACATGCAAAATAATGATCTTAGTAATGCAGAACTACATTTGTGGGAAACAGTTCAAAAAAATCCACAAAAAATTGCAAAAATGTCAATTGTTAAATTAAGTCAATTTGCTCATGTTTCAACTGCTACAATCGTCAGGACTATGCAAAAAATGGGCTATAGCGGCTATACCTCTTACCGAGAGTCACTAAAATTGCAAGACCGTTCCAATAGTAATTTTGATGTCTTAAATGATGCAGACGATAAAATTAAGAGTGTGATTACCAAAAATGAAATTGAAATGAACAACACTCTCCATAATCTTAGCTACAGTAACATTGAAGATAGTATTTCAATGACCAAACAAGCAAAGGTAGTCTATATTTTTGCACGTGGTCTATCGGAATCAATTGGACAAGAAATTATGGTTAAATTGCAATTAACAGGTAAGTATGTTGAATTTCATTCGGATCCAAATATTATTAAGACGGCCTCCAAAAGAATTAAAGAAGATGCATTAGTTATTTTTATTAGCTTAAATGGTAATACTCCCGAATTAGTTGAAGCTGCACAAAATTTATCACGTCATGATGTTCCTACTATTACCTTTACCACTAATCCTAATGGACAACTTGCTTCGCTTTCGACATTGACTTTTATGGGCTACATGTCAAAAACCAATTATTTTCCTGATTATGAGGTACGCTCTAGATTACCCTTACAAATCATGACTCGTATTTTTTCAGATGCATATTCAGTTAGAACCGGTTTTGCTAGACAATAAAAAAGAGTTGATAATCCTCGTTTTTCAACGTTGATCTATCAACTCTTTTTCTATCGATATATAATTTTATAAATTAATTATTCTTTTTCTTACGGTTAATGCCAAGGTAACTAACCAAAGTAGTACCTGCGACTGCTAATCCAGAAAGAGCTGCAATTAGTTCATTCTTTGCACCAGTTTGTGGCAATTTATTAGTAGTTACATTACCAGTTACAGCAACTACATGAGCTTTATCATCTTTAACCCAGCGGTTTGCACTAACTTTGTAGTAAGTAGTACCGTTAACTGTCTTTTCTCCAAAGGTCTTAACTGGAGTATTTGAACCGTTTAAGACAACAGATACGGCTGAACTATCACTATTATCAATAATCTTAACAGTAGAGGATTTTTCTTCAGACTTATTGTTAGTCTTAAGATCTGCCTTAGCATTTTCTTTTACAGTATCAGTATCCTTTACATCTGACTCAGTAGCAGTTGTAGTAGTTTCAGATGAATTAGTTGTTGATGCTTCACTATGTGAATCCGGCTTATCCGTTGGCTTTACAGTGCTATCTTCATCAGTTTTATCTGAAGTTTTTACAACATGACTGGTGTCAGGTTTGTTGGTTGGGGTTACAGGATTTTCAGCATTAGAAGCTTCTTTATGACTGTTTTCAGTTTCTTTCTTATTAAATGCGTCTAACCTTGCCTTAGCATCTTCAAGCTTACTTTGTTCAGCAGCTAATTCTGCTTCTGCCTTCTTAAGTTCTTCTGATGCATTTGTAACTTGTGCATCAGCTTTAGATTTAGATTCCTTCAAAGTATCTAAGATTAATTGTTGAGCTTTAACTGCCTTATTAGCAGCAGTTACGTCATCATTAGCCTTATTAAAAGCTGTTTGAGCAGCGGAAAGATTTGATTGAGCATTTTCTAAATTGTTCAAAGCTTGATTCAATGAATCTAAAGCAGCTTGGACACTCTTTAAATTATTATCTTTAGCTTGAACATCATTTTGTGCTGCATCTACCTTAGCTTGACTTGCCTTAACAGCAGCAGTAGCTTCAGATAAAACATTTTGTGCTTGAGCTACAGCTTCTGCTGCCTTAGCTTGGGCAGCTTTAGCATCCTCCAAAGCCTTTGCTTTTGTACCAACTTTAGCTTGAACATCTGCTAAGGTTTGATTTGCTTGATCTAGTTGTTTTTGTTCGAATTCCAGATTTTCTTGGCCTTTAGCAAGAGCAGCTTGTGTATCTGAAATTGCCTTATTGATCTTAGTAGAACCATTGTTTAATTCTGCTAGGTTAGCTTGTAGACTCTGAACGTTATTTTGTGCTGATTTAACTGCATTTTGTGCTGCAACTAGGTTTTGATTTGCAGTAGCTACGTTAGCTTTAAGGGTATTAATCTTATCTTCTTGCTTAACATCTTTCAAGTAGGATTGAACTAAGTTTTGGTAACTATTAAAATCTATTCCATTGATTGGATTAAATATAATCTCATCCATACTATCTGCATTATTCATCATTGGTTGAATTTCATATTCATTTCCAGCCAATCCAACGTAGTTAGCATCTGGCTTAATCATGGATGTATAGTGTCCAATATATACTGGTTTATCGTTCCAAAAATCAACATCTTTTTCCCACTCATCTTGAGTTAGAGGATGGGTACTTTCAAAACTATAAGCAGCTGCATCTGGATGAGCTTCAATATATTTATCAATATCGTCTTTTTCACTCATCCAATTGTCAATTGGGTTAACCTCTCCAGCTGATATATCTTCTTCATCGCTATAAAATGGACCATACTTACTAGTTAATAAACTAGGATGATTAAATTCATCAGAGTAATGTTGAAAGTCCGAGCTAAGCATGGCAATAGCCACAGCTGTCAAAGAAATTGATGGATGGCTTAAGCCATACTTATCGCGATATGTCATCCAGTGTTGATAGTATCCAAGAGCCTTTTCTATATTACTTAATGAAGTTGAGTCGTTTTCTTGACCTAATTTAACAGCTTCCTTAGCCCATTCTACAGTAATATCCTGGTAAGCATTTGGTTGACCAGTGATGATATTATATGCAGTTTGAGCATCTTCTCTTAAACTTTCAGAATTATCTTTATTGTCAGCAATTGCCTTAAAGAAACCAGCTGCTCCGCTTGCTTGATCTTGAGCAACTTGATCTTGTAAGTCTTTCAAAGCTTGTTGTGCATCAGCCAGCGCCTTTTGTTTAGCATTAACATTGTTTTGAGCATCTACTACAGCCTTGTTTGCCACTGCAAGATTATTATTAACAGTTGCTATCTTTTGATTATTTTCAGCTAAAACAGCTTGATTCTTAGACAAAACTGATTCGTTATCCGCATTTGTCTTCTTAATATCATTTAATGCGTTTTGAACTTTTTGAACATTTTGTTTTGCTTCATCTAGTCCACTATTCTTAACAGCAGTTTCAGCGTTAGCAACATTATTATCAGCAGTTTTCTTTGCAGCTTCTTTACTGTTAACTAAATTTTGAGCATCAGCTTGTTTTTGCTTAGCAGTCGCCAATTGACTTTGTGCTGTACTTAAATCTGCATTTGCATCACTGACATTTTGCTTAGCAGCTTTAATTGCATCTTGCTGTGCAGCAATATTCTTTTGAGTCTTTTGAATATTTTCAGAAGTTGCTTGCTTTGCTACTGCACTTGCACTATCTAACTTATCTTGTGCTTGCTTTGCAATAGCTTGCTTATCAGCTAGATTCTTTTGGCTATCATTTACCTTAGCTTGTTGAGCATCACAAGCATCGTTTGGTGCTTTTGCCTGTGCTTGTGCGTCAGTTAATGCACTCTTTTTACTATCTACGCTTGCTTGAGCATTATTAACCGAGTTTTGTGCTTGGTTAACAGCATCTTGTAATTTTTCTTTATCTGATTTAGCAACTGTAACAGTGTTATTTTTATCAACTGTAGCAGCTTGAACTTTACTATTATTAGTACTTGCTAAAAGAGTAGCTGTTAATGCAGCAACAGCCAAACTTGTATATTTTAATCCCTTCATTTTTTCCTCCAAATTAACAATTCCTTTTTTATTTTATTGCGTTAAATACGTTTTTTCAAGTTACGTCTAAACTTATGCATACACAAAAAAACAAGGCCAATTCTGACCTTGTTTTTCGATAGTTAATTCATTTATTATTCTTCAATTTCTAACTTATCTTTCCATGATTTGGCACCTTTAAGGGCATCATTCAAGTTTTCGATATTTTTCTTTCCTTCAGTTGAAAGCCATTCTCTACCTTGCTTTTCTCCTTCGGCCGCAAATGGCTTAATTGCTGGCTTCCAAGTTGCACGTCCGCAAAGAACGCCATTAAAGTCAGCACGAGCTTCTTCAGCCATCTTAATTTCTGCAATAAATTCTTCTGAAGTTACACCAGCAGATAAAAAGATATATGGTAAATCAGTTAAATCTGATTGTTTCTTCAATAACTTCTTTGCTTCTTCTTGTGTGTAAACAACGTTATTGTCGCCATTATAGCCTTCTACAAACTTGATATTAAATGGCATCTCAACTTTTAGAACTGTTACATCATATTGAGGCTTAGAAAATTCTTCCATAGTTTTGAAGACTTTTTCAGGCTTTACCTTTGCGTACTCTTCACCTTTAGCATCATCAATTTTCCCATCATAAGTTAATAATTCAAGGAAAAATGGCAATCCATTCGCTTTAGTCTCGGCTCCTACTCTTTCAACAAAAGCCTTCTTTTTATCTTTAATTTCATCACTTTCGTCTGGATCGTAGTAAAGTAAGAACTTAACTGCATCGGCACCATCATTTTTAATTCTTAATGCTGATTGATCAGCAATTAAATCACACATTCTACCTGGTTCAGTAGTGTCATAACCGGTCTTTTCATAAGATAATAATAAACCACAATTCTTATCTCTAACCTTAGTTGCTGGAAGACCATATTCCGGATCTGTCAAAATGGCAGAAGCATATGGAGTCAACTCACTAGAAACAGCTTCCTTAAAATCAACAATTGTTGTTTCATCAGCAGGCTTATTTGCTGCCTCAGCTAACATTCGTTTTAATGATCCTCTTTGGTCAATTGCTAATGCGCTGATTACTCCAGCCTCATTAGATAAATTATCCATATGTTTTGCAACTTCAGGTGAAATCTTTCTCATCGTGTATCTCCTTTTCATTTACCGCACATTTATATTATAAGATGGCGCTTTCATAAAAAGAAGAGATCGCTTTCATTCTGTAAAGCTTTTCACTTAATAAGAAAAATCATGTAAAAGTTTACCTAAATATTTTCAGCTGTCCTTTTAATCTCGTATGAAGGGGAACAATAATGGCTAACATCATAAAAATACCAAATGCGGCAACAATAAAGAAATTGATATAGCCAAACTTATCAATAACTAATCCACCAAATAAAGGTCCAAAGGCCCTCCCAACAGCCGACGTTGAAATTGTTAAGCCTTGATATTTACCTTTACTATCGATAGGTGACAAGTCATTGACATAGGCAGGCATAGCCGGCATTGCTGTTGATTCACCAAGTGTTAAAGTAACCATTGAAAATACAAAGTGAGCATAGTCTTTTGCAAAGATTAGAGTTACAAAAGAAATAGCAAACATAGTAACCCCAAATACTACTTGATGAAATAAGTTCTTAAATGTGTTAGGAAAACGACTTAGAAATGCTTGAACAATTACAATAATACCAGCGTTAATTGTCCACAATAAACTATATAAATGAAAAGGTATTCCCAAAGAAACCATATAAACTGAAAGGTTAGATTCCCAGTTCATATACATTAACCAAATTACAGCTAAGGTAGTGAAAAAGCCAATAGTCAGCTTTAGATTGGCAGCAGGCATCGGAGTTGCCTTATTTTTACTATCTTTATTTTGCTGAGCTTTTCTTTCTAAATGAAACTTAATAATTGGGCGATAATTAATGATTGCATTTATACTTACAATCAAAAAAAGACTGGCCGCAATTACAAATAAAATTGTAACTGAATAATCATAGATATAACCTACAATTAATGTCCCTAATACTACACCAAGATTTTGTGCAAAATAAATTGTATTAAAGACATATCGACCGGGCTTAGACTTGATGCTAGTTGCAATTGAATTAATTAACGCACCGTTCCAGCCACCCAGGAGACCAGTCAAAGTCATCCAAACCCAATAAATTGGCCAAGTATGATTAACAGCCATCCCAAATAGTACTAAGGCATCTAAACCAGCGCCGGCGATAATTAAATAGTATGGATTGAAATGATCATATGCCCAGCCAGCAATAAATGAACCAAGCATATTGGCCAAACAATTAAATAAAAGTACTATTCCAATCATAGCTAAAGAAACATGGAGTCTTTTATTCAAATAAACTGAAGTTAATGGCCAAATAAAACTGGCTCCAATCCAGGTAAATAACTCACCTAAAAGAAGCCAATGTAACTTTATCTCATCATCCGGTTGGATATTTCCCTTACTATGCAACTTTCTCACCCTTTTCTTCTATATTCTTACATTCAGTCTAGCAATTAATGAACATTTTTGCACGATAGTAAAAAGACTCTGCCTAAAGGTAGAGTCTTCTAATTATTTCTTTTCTGTCTTCCAATTTCTAATATCGGTAACATCCTGAGCAACTTCTAAACAGCCTAAATACTTATTGTCTTTTCTCACAGCAAAATACTGTAAGTATAAGTATCGTCCCATATGTCTTGGCTTAAACCAAAACTCATACTTATCTTTTTTCCCCTGATGAAAATCATCAAAAATCTTTTTAACTCGTGGTACGCTCTCAGGTAAATGACAAGAATAAACACTATTGCCGAGTACATTTTTAGAATGGGGAAAAATATTGGCGCCTCCGCCAAAATAAGCTACTTTATCATTTTCATCAATAAAAGTTAATGCAAAAGGCAATAAATCCAAAATTGCAGATAATTGTTCTAAATTTAAGCTCCCTTCTGCAAAATTTAGTGCTAAGCTACTTAATTTATCGATAGAAATAGGCCCATCACTTTTCGGCTTTTCCTTAGGTTTCCAATTCATTGGTTTTTGAATCAAGGTATAGCCAATCTGCTCTTCCTCATTTTTGACATTACCCCAGTCTTCTTCACTAGCAACTTCATCAATCATTGGCAACATGATTTCTTCTTCCTTAAAAATCATTTCAAGAACTTCATGTGCTGTCTCTTTTATTGCCTTAGACACTTCAGCCTTATTAATATCTTTTTGACTAATAAGTAAATTAGCTTGACCAATAAGTTTTCGGATTTTATCATCAACGCCCCACATAACTTTCGGTGGTGCAGTAATTCCATATTTAGTCATAATGGGAAACATGGAAGTTTCTTTACGAGCATAATGATAATGAATTTTGGCTAGGTCTTTTAACTCCTGCCTTAACTTTGAGAGTGCACTCTTATCTCCCTTTTCCCACTTAGCAAGGTCTGGTAATAAGGCGTCATTTACCAATGACTTAAGAACAATATTCTCTAACTTGAATGTATGAACAGGATGACCTGGTTTTTCAAACTCAGAATTCTCCTTATTTTCCTTAATATTACCCTTAAAAACATCGGCATGAACATTGCATAAATATTGAATTTTTCTTGGATCAAGACCTTGTGCAATTAATTCTCTTTCTGCCGCAGTAATTTCGGCTACATCAACTTGATCAAAGGCAGCTTGAAACATTTTCTTTGCTTCTTCAAGCTCTCCACCGTCTTGAATAAAATTTAAAATTTTTAAAATAGCTTGTTGTCGTTCTTTATCTAGTTCTTTCATTAATCAATCACCTTGTAGCCTTTATCCTCAAACGCCTGCTTCACTTTATCTAAGTCAATCTTCATAGCCTGCGCACCAAGTGGAATCGTCATTACTCTTCCTACAGTAGATAACAAACCTGGGATTTTAATTCTTGTAAAGCCGCAGTCATACATAATTTGAATAAAATCTGGATATTCTTCAGCCAGCTTCTTTATTGGAACAGAAAAATCAATTATCTTCTCTTTTCCCTCTGTCTCTTCAATTTCATTTTCTTGGTCAAGTGCTTGCTCATTATCAAGCATCCCCAATCGTTTCTTAGCGGCTACTGTCATACGCTCTGGATTCCAAACTGGATACCAAACTAACTTTATATCACACTTATGTATTTCTGGCACAGATAAAACTGCTTTTTCAATTGCGTTTTGTAGATATGTAGATAAGGGACATCCCACAATAGTTAGGGTCATCTTAATTGTTGCATGATCTCCTTCAATATCGATTCCATAAATCAAGCCTAGATTGACTACGTCAATCAACAACTCTGGATCTTCGACACTTTGAAGAGCGGTCATAATTTTATCTACTAATTCCAAATTCTTTTCTTGCATCTTTTCACCTAAAAAAATAAGAGAAACTCTCTTGTTTCCCTTATTCTATCAAATTTATCTAACCAGTTTATCCCAAATAACAACCTTATTAGCCTTAATTGATTTTTGAACATCAATAATTCTCTGGTTACTTGAACCACGAAATTGTAGTGTCAGATCTTTAAAATCATCCATGAAACGTCCATCAACTAAAATATCAATCTTTGAAAGCATTTCTTTCTTATCAGGAGTTTCTTTTTGAAGCTCATCCCAGGTATAGCCTGACCAAGACCAAATATCTTTACTATGTCCAAATTCCTTACGCACCCGGTTAATTAATTTCAAGCACACCCAAGTATTCAAAAAGGGCTCGCCGCCTAATAAAGTTAAGCCCTGCACATAAGATTGAGACATGTCTTCAATAATTTTATCTTCCAATTCTTGTGTATAAGGACGTCCATAATTAAAATTCTGGGCTGCTAAATTATAACAACCGGGACAGTCAAATAAGCATCCACTCACATATAAGCTGCATCTAACTCCTTCACCATCAACAAAATTAAATGGCTTATAGTCAGCAATTTTATGCTTAGAGTATTCTTCTGACTTCCATTCTTGTGGCTTAGGATTTTTCGGTTTTCTATGTTGTTGTTTTAATTTTTTAGCATGTTCAACTTGCGGTTTGTATTGATTAGAATCAACAAAAATAGTATCTCCACCAACATTAACCTTAATTAAATTTCCTCGAACATCCGGACCTTCTTGATTATTCTTATCTTTCTCTGGCATCAGTATTCGTCATTCTTTCTAACTTCATCCTTAGCCATCTTTTCTTCCATTCCCATATTCAAGTGCTTTACGCGATGGACAATTTCTTCATGACGACCATGAACCATTGGACGTTTCAAAGGATTGCCTAGATAACCACAAGTACGCTTTACACAGTCACAAGTTTCTGGATCATGATTTCCACATTGTGGACATTCAAATCCTTTAGCGGTTGCCTTAAATTCACCCTTAAAACCACACTTGTAGCATTGATCAATTGGAGTGTTAGTTCCTAAGTATCCTACTTTATCATAAGCCCAATCCCAGACAGCCTCTAGTGCCTTCGGATTTTGCTTAAGGTTTGGATATTCACAATAATGAATAAATCCACCTGCAGCATAGAATGGATAAGGAGCTTCAAAAGCTAATTTTTCAAATGGAGTTGGGTGCTTTCTTACATCGTAGTGGAAGGAATTAGTGTAGTATTCCTTATCAGTAATATCTTTAACCTTACCGAATTTTTTAGTATCCAGGCGACAAAATCTATCGGTCAAACTTTCACTTGGAGTTGAATATACACTGTAGTGATAGTGATTTGGATCTTCTTTTTCCCATTTAGCGCAGTAATCGTGAAGTTCTTTAACAATATTAATAGTAAATTGGTGCGCTTCCTCATTATGTTCCCAATTAGGACCATAAAAGACTGTACCTACTTCATAAAGTCCAATATAACCTAAGGAAACTGTACAGCGTCCATTTTTGAAAAGATCATTTACATTATCTTCTGCATTTAGCCTTTTACCAAAAGCGCCATATTCATAAAGAATTGGAGCATTATCAGGTACAGCATCAGTACAACGTTTAGCCTTAATTTGTAAAGCTTCATGTGCTGTTTGGACTTTTTCTCTAAAAATTTGCCAGAATAAATCTTTGTCTCCCTTTGATTCCATGGCAATTCTAGGTAGGTTTAAAGTAACAACACCTAAGTTCATACGACCAGAATTTACTTCTTTACCAGTTTCTGGATCTTTCCACCCTTGTAAGAAGGAACGACAACCCATTGGAGCTTTAAATGATCCAGTAATTTTCTTAATCATGTCATAACTAACAATATCTGGATACATACGCTTAGTAGAACATTCCAAAGCTAATTCCTTGATATCATAGTTTGGATCTCCAGGATGTAAGTTAAGTCCCTTCTTTAGCGTAAAGACTAACTTAGGAAAGATAGCTGTTCTCTTATCTTTTCCTAAACCCTCAATTCTAATCTTTAAGATTGCTTTTTGGATTTCACGTTCAATCCAAGATGTTCCTAGTCCAAAACCTAAAGTAGTGAATGGTGTTTGCCCTTGACTTGAAAATAGGGTATTAATTTCATATTCAAGAGCTTGCATAGCATCATAGATATCCTTTTTTGTTCGCTTAACTGCAAAAGCCTTGATCTTTTCTTCATCGTCAAAAAATTCGCTAGCTTCTTTAATATTCTTGTGATAATTCTTTTCAGCATATGGAGCCAAAACTTCATCTACTCTGTCGGCAGAACAGCCTCCATATTGACTAGAAGCAACATTAGCAATAATTTGAGACATTTGAGCAGTGGCTGTTTCGATTGAATGAGGAGATTCAATATTTGCATTTCCAATTGTAAAGCCATGACCTAGCATTTCTTTAAAGTCAATCAAACAACAGTTAGTTAGAGGACTGAGCGGTGTGTAATCTAAGTCATGCCAGTGAATATCACCACGCAAGTGTGCCTTAGCAATATGTTCTGGCATCATCGTTAAACCAATTGTTTTACCAACTACACCAGCTGTTAAATCACGCTGAGTTGAAAAAACACGTGAATCTTTATTAGCATTTTCATTAACAATTGTTGGATCATGGTGAATTAAACGTCCCAGACGGTTAGTAGTCTCAGTTTGCTTCTTAAAATTAGCTTCATCTTCTCTACGGTAATCAACATAAGCATTTGCTTCATCACTAAAGCCGAGTTCGATTAATGTTTGAACAAATGCATCTGCTATTTTCTCAGTAGAAGTCTGCTTTGCACCATTTAATTTTTGAAGGATAGCAGGTAAAATATCTGCTTCATGTTCAGTCAGATGCAAGCTATCTAAAACCATTTCAATTTTGTAAAGAGCAAAAGGATAGATGCTGCCGTCTCTTTTAATAGCTGTTTCTGGCAGTGTCATTTGAGTAATTGATTTAATTTGAGCATCTTGTTGTAACATGGTTATTCTCTTCTTTCACAATATCTATGGTTCTATTCTATCAGAAACTACATGATATTGTAGGTATTGACATTTTGGATCATATATATTGTATTAAGCAAAAGTCACGTCTAGCAAGAGAGAGGCTCATTTTCAAAATTTTCTATAATTAGTAAAGTAGTCAAAAAAATACTGCTGAGAGTAAAAAATTCTCAGCAGTATTTTTCTAATTAAATTTCATTCTCATGGTTTTCTTGTTGACCATCACGAAGAGCTTGCTTTTCTAATTTTTTAGCTTCTTCTTCAAAATATTGTCCCTTATTTACTTGGTAGTACTTCTTATATCTAGCATAGTAGTTATGGAACATATAGTGCATCAATAACCAACGTTTTAAGCTACGATCTTTATCATAGAAGACAGTGGTACCGTAGTGGCCCTCATCAATTAACTTTTCAGCTAGGCGTTTTGAACCGTTGTCGTAAGCATATTCCTTAAAGATCTTCTTTGGAACACCAAGCCACAACATATAGTTAGCACCGTCTTTATTTCCATAAACTGTTGGCTTATCTTTCAAATTATCTTCAACATAATCATCTACATACCACTTAGCTAAGTTATAGCCATTTAAAGTTACATAGAAACTTGAACGACCTTGACGGAGGTTGATCTCAAAGAATTTGTATTCGCCATCTCTTGGATCGTACTTAATGTCAAAGTTAGCCATACCAGTATAGTTCAATTTTTCAAGGAATGATTGAACAGTATCGTAAAGCTTTTGGCTGAAGGCTGGCAAAATTGCCATGTAATTACCGATAGATTGAGGAGTTGGGTCTTCAAGAAGTGGGTGACCTAAGCACATCATCTTAACCTTGTGATCTTTATCAACATAAGCATTAAGAACACGCATGTTAGAATCATCGCCTGGAATGAAATCTTGTAAAATCAAGTCTTCAGTATAACCATTGGTATAGATTTTACCAACGATATCTACTAATTCTGCCTCATCGTGAATAGTAAAGGCTTTTTTACGGCCTTCAAATTGACAATTCAACCATGAAACTGGATCTTCTGGCTTCAATTCAACTGGATAATCAAATGGTAAATTCAAATAGTTTTCAGCCTTATAGTCATCCATAGTCACAATCTTAGTATGTGGATATGGAAGACCATATTTTTCAGCAATTTCGTAGAAACCTTCTTTAGAAATTAGCTTCTCTAGCAAGTCATAATCAATGTAAGGAACAACAAAAGTATCCTTCAACTCATCCTTATGCTTAGCCAATAATTCTGCGTAGCCATCTCCACAAGCAATTAAAATAACTGGTTCTGGATGATTCTTGTATTCTTCAATCTTTTGCTTCATAACGTTCATAAAGCCTGGATCTTCTTCAAAGCCTTCATGAACTTCTACGTCAACAATTTTAGAATAGCGCGTTGCTGCTAATTGACTAGCAGCCCAAGCTTGAACCTTAATTCCATAAGCCTCGTTGAAGGAGCGAGCCATTCCGTAAACATTGATATCACTACCTAATAAAATAGGGGTAAATTTTACTTGTACCATTTTGTATCCGTACTTCTCTCTAACTTTAATTAAACAAGTCTGCCACTTTCAATTAATTCTGCTACTTCTGGTTGAACATGTTGATACTTCTTAACAGTTTCATCATAATCAACAAAGAATAATTTATACCAAACTAAGAAAGTGTAAATAGCCCAAATTTGACGACGAGCTGAACCATCGCCCTTGTAATTATCATCAAGCAATTTAACAATCTTCTTTTGGTCAAAAATGTCATCTACAAAGTCTTCAGTAAACAATGCTCTAACTTGTTTGTAAAATCTTGGTTCCTTAAGCCATTGCTTAATTGGAGTTGGGAAACCAAGCTTAGGTCTTTGAGCCCATTCTTCTGGTAAGACCTTCTCAGATGCTTTACGAAGAGCATATTTAGTATCGTGACGGTTAACTAAATATTTAGTTGGGATTGAGTTAGCAAGTTCTGCAATCTTCTTATCAAGATATGGCACACGTAATTCTAGAGAGTGAGCCATTGAGATCTTATCTGCTTTTTGCTCAATATCATTAAGCATAAAGTGGTGAAGATCAATATATTGCATTTGCTTAACTTCATCAATATTTTTAACTTTCTTAAAGTCTTCTTGATAAATACCGTTAACTGTCAGATCATTCTTATATTTATCACGCAAAATACCATTAGCATCTTTAGAAGTAAAGATAGTTGGATAGTCCATATCATAAATGACAGATTGTCCAACATAAAATTCACTTGGCTCTGCCAAGTTAGTGTACATATGGACTTTACCTGGGAAGTTAGGCATCTTCTTAATCTTATGAGCTAAACGAACACGACTCTTCTTAGGTAATTTCTTAAGGCCAGCAGTAAAGACCTTAATTACATCATTATGGGTATGCATTCCATAGTTAACGTAGCCTGCAAATAATTCATCAGCACCTTCACCAGAAAGTGCAACAGTAACATGCTTTCTAGCTAATTTACACAAGTACCATAATGGAATAATAGATGGGTTAGCATCTGGTTCGTCCATGTGATATTGCATTTCTGGGAAGTCGCGCATTGCTTCATCTGCATCAACTTTATCTGCAAAGAATTTCCAGCCGTGTAAGTCAGAAAGTGCCTTAGCTTTTGATGCTTCATTATATGTAGAATCATCAAAAGAAACTGAGAAGACATCTTCAGGATCAAGTAAACTAGTTAAGTAAGAAGAATCAATACCTTCAGACAAGAATGCACCAACTGGTACGTCCGCATTTCTGTATAAATCAACAGTTTCTTTTAAGTCTTCATTGATTTTGTCTAAGGTTTCTTCAAAACTTAAGCTATTTTCAACATACTTAGCATCCCAGTATTGATGAGTCTTCATTTTGCCATCTTTATATTCGAACCAGTGACCTGCTGGGAAGCGGTAAACACCTTTAAAGAAAGTTTCCTTTAAGTCATTATATTGGTTCATTAAGTATGGCTTAACTGCTTCAGTATTTAATTCCTTTTTAAAGCCTGGGTAAGCTAAGAAGCTCTTCAATTCACTACCAACAATTAACTTACCATTTTGGTCTGAGTAGTACATTGGCTTAATTCCGAAGAAGTCACGAGCACCATATAAAGTCTTGGTATTGTCATCCCAAATTACAAAAGCAAACATACCACGAACTTTCTTCAATAAGCCATCCATTCCCCATTCTTCATAGCCGTGAAGCAAAACTTCAGTATCAGCCTTAGTAGTAAAGGTATGACCTGCATCAATTAATTCTTTTCTTAATGGTTTAAAATTATAAATTTCCCCATTAAAAATAATTGCTCTACTTTTATCTTCATTAAAAATTGGTTGACTTCCACCACGAAGGTCAATAATTGACAAACGTCTAAAACCTAAAGCCACCTGATCATTAGTATATTTTCCATCGGAAGATGGACCACGGTGTTTAATTGTATCCATCATTCCTTGAATAGCACAGTCTTTATCCTTTAATTCAGGATCAAAAAACGCACAAATTCCACACATAAGTAACTTTCACCTCAAAATAAACAGTAGTCTTATTATAAGCTATTTACATTTCAAAAATTAAATTCGATAGAATCGTCTCTTAGAAGCAGCCCCATATCCAAATACTTGTAATAAATGTCTTTGAACATCAACATTTACTATATATCCAGCTGCTTCATTAGCATGATCCATCTGTCTATTCCAGCGCTTATTATATTGCGTAGTAAGCGCATGGTTTGGGCCCATTAGAGCCGAGCAATTAAAAAATATATATTGTATACCGTTAATGCGATATTGGTCTTCAGTATGACGGTGTCCACATAAATATGCAACTATTTTTGCATTTTTTATCTTTGTGAAATCAAAGCTATTAGCTAGGGTAAATTCAGGAGGAACATCCCTTGAATTAAGATAGCCTTTTTCACGTTGATTGAAGGCAACCATTAATTCATGTAGAGAACGCCCATTAAATTTCAAGGCATTCGTTCCCTTGCGAGTAATAGGATTTGCATGACTCATGAAAATAATTGTTTTACCATTTGAATTTTCAAGAATTTCGATAATTTCTTGCATCTGATCTTCACGAATCGCTAAAGCAAGTTTAGTATCGTATTTTTTCTTACCTTGCTCATCTAGCTCATAAGGTAAATCAGATGTATTGACCGTAATGATTCTGACATCATCTTTATCAAAATATGCAACCCCGTGCTTGCGCGTGATATAGTGAATACCATCTTGCGCATACATACTTGGCCACATTATATCTTCAAATTCATTTTCCGGAAAACTAGCTCTCAGATCATGGTGCTCATCAAATTTATCATTTTCATCGTGATTACCTTTGATGACAGCAAAGTTAGTTTTTTTAGATCTAAACGTTCTAGACAAAGATATCAACTCTGCTTCGCCAACTAATCCTGGATCGGATCCATCCATCCAATCACCTAAATGAGCCTTTAAATCTAAAACATCTTTATCTTCAAGATAATTAAACTCTTTAACATGACGAAGTCCGTTATGCCCATAAAAATCAATACTGTCAGCATCTTTATAGTGTGTATCGGTTAAAACACCGATATTAATTGAGTTATAGCCATCTCGGCTATGCTTTTTTACATAATCTACTAACTGATCTAGTTGATCTTCAACGATATAACGACGTCCTGTCTGCTTATTAACAAATGCAGTATAACGATTTAGCCTTTTATCAAACTTCCGAACATAAGCTGGTGCTAGATCAGACGCATTAATCGAACGTAAAGCTTGGTGTAAGACATTGTCAGTATCTTTATAAACAATAAGCTTATATTCTTCACCATGTGGAGTTCCTTCAGGCGCTCCAACGTTATACTCACCAACAGTCATATACTTTTGCATTCCATCAAATGGAATATTACTTTTCTTTCGCATCATCTTCCGGGTAACACCGGAAAATTTATCAATCATACCCTTGGTTTTCTTGATAATTTTCATGATACTCTTCCCCACTCATCACACAAAAAAAGGCCTTTAGTTGGCCTTGGGGTTAATTATTTGCCAAAGCATTTGCGGCAAGACCCAATGATAAAACCGCATCTTTAGACAAAACCTTTTTCAAATCATTCGGAGCAATAGCTCTCACAGCGCCAATGACTTTTAAACTATATAAAAGTACATGTAAATCAGTAGCACGATCATAGCTACCATCTTGCAATGGATCCTCATGATTATAGGTTAAATTAATCTCGTCTTGATCTACATATCCATCTACGTGGTTAGTTAAAATACGATCATTTAATTCACGTAATGGTTTATCTAAATGTAGTAAAGTTAATTTACCATCAGATTCACTATTGTAGTATTCATCTTGAGTCATATCAAAGTATTCTTCGATTGGCTTATCAAGAATATCCAAACTATTAATTTCATTATAAATTCTCTTGGTATTCAGGTCTTGTTGGCCGTTGATAATCTTTTCTTGTGATAAAGCCATATCGTCAGCCAATGTCATGGTAGTTAAATTATCCATATTGTCCTCCTTGAAATACAACTTCCATTATAACAAAAAAGTTCTTTTTTTCCTGTACTTATCCATATTATAGGTAGATATTACAAAAAAATTTATAATTTACCAAAATAAAAACATGTAGTTTATCTAAACTACATGTTTTACTAATTAATTAAACTAATTTCTTTCGAATCCAGCCAGAAATCCAGTCAATAACAACAACCATGACAATAATACCAACTAGAATTACACCAACACGATTCCATTGACGGTATTGCAAGGCAATGATTAATGGATAACCAATACCACCAGCACCAACTAAACCTAGAATAGATGCTGAACGAATTGAAACATCAAATCGATACAAAGTATTAGAAATCAAGGCTGGCATTAAGTTAGGCATAGTAGCAAACATAATAATGTTAAACTTAGATCCACCAGCTGCAGTAACGGCTTCATTTGCACCTTCTTCAAGGTTTTCAATTGCTTCTGAAAACAATTTAGCAAGCATACCAACTGAGTGGAAACCTAACGCTAGTACACCGGCTGCAGAACCTGGTCCTACTGCCTTAATAAACATCAAAGCTAAAACAATTTCTGGGAATGAACGAATAACGGCTAATACAACTTTTCCTGAACGGGATGTATACCATTTCTTATTACGAGTATTAGCTGCCCAAAAGGCGAAAGGTAAAGAAATAATTGCAGAAATAAAAGTACCCAAGAAAGCAATACAGATTGTTTCCCATAATTGAGAAATTAAATCTTCACCACTTCCGTTATATACATATGACCAATCTGGATGAAAAATTCCGGCAACAATAGCTCCTGCGATTTGACCTGCACTTGCTTTTATTCCGCCAAAATCCATTCCTACAAATGACCAAATAATTAAAATGATAGTAACAATGGCAATTGTCCAGTGTTGAACCTTCTTCTTAGTATCCACTGGTTTAGGAGGTAATTTTTTCATTGTAGTATCCATTATTTCATCAACGCCTCCCGAGATTTAGTAGAAATGTAGTCGATAATAACTACGACAACGATAATAACTAAGATAATCATACCGGTCTTAGCATAGTCAAAGACTTGAAGAGTTTGTTGTAAGTACAAACCAATACCACCGGCACCAATATATCCAAGAACTGTTGAAGCTCTGACATTAATTTCAAATGCATATAAAACATAAGAAATAAAGTAAGTAAGTATTTGTGGCATCACAGCAAAATGAATAATTTGTAGTTTATTTGCACCAACGGCTGTTAAAGCTTCGATTGGACCTGGGTCAATTGTTTCAATTGCTTCATAGAATAATTTAACAACCACACCAAATGTAAATACAGTTAAGGCTAGAACACCGGCAACTGGACCAATACCTACAACGGCAACAAAGATTGCACCTAAGAGTAGGTCTGGAATAGTTCTAACAATATTCATAATTATTCTTAGAATTCCAGTAACGGCCTTATTCTTAACAATATTTCTAGCGATTAAAAGAGAATAAACAAAGGCGATGGCTGATCCCATTACAGTTCCTAAAATTGCCATTTTAATTGTTTCAATTAAAAGTGGAACTGCCGTAGCGGCATATCCCCAATCGGGGTGACACATTTGAACAAAAATATCAGTGAATTGACTAAAGTTATTAAATAAAACACTAATATGGGTATTTGTTACATCTACTGAAAGAAAGAGACCTAAAACCATAATTACGACCCATACAAGGTTCATAATTTTGAATTTCTTTTTAGGCAATTCAGCTAAATGCTGTTCCTTAGATTTAGGCATCTTCTTCCCCTTTCTTGCCATTTCCACCATTGTAAATATCGTCAAAGACAGCTTGAGAAGTTTCACTCATCTTACCATCATAAACAATTTGACCTGCACGAACACCGATTACTCGATCTCCAAATTCCTTAGCAAGTTCTACGCTGTGAAGGTTAGCAACTACAGTCATCCCGTATTCTTCATTAAGCATCTTCAAATCATGCATAACTCGACGTGAAGTTTGAGGATCAAGTGAAGCTGTTGGTTCATCAGCTAAAATAATCTTAGGATTTTGAGTAAGCACACGGGCAATAGCAACACGTTGCTGTTGTCCACCGGAAAGTTGATCCGCACGAGTATAAACTTTATCTGCTAAGTCAACACGTTGCAATGCTTCATATGCTTTTTGCTTATCTTCCTTAGTAAATAAGTTAAAAGTTGTTTTCCAAGTTGGATAGTAACCTACTCGGCCAGTTAAAACATTGCGTAAAACACTTGAACGTTTAACCAAGTTAAAGCTTTGGAAAATCATTCCAATATCACGGCGAATTTCGCGTAAGTCTTTACCCTTAGCAGAGGTAATTGACTTGCCATCAATTATAATATTTCCTTCTGAGACATCTTGTAGACGGTTAATTGAACGAAGTAAAGTAGACTTACCTGCACCAGATAGACCTACTACTACTATAAATTCTCCCTTATCAATATTTAAGTTAATATCCTTTAAACCAACTGTTCCGTTATCATAAATTTTACTAACGTTTTTTAGTTGAATCATCGGCTGATTAGTAGCTGCCATTTAATTTAAAAATCTCCTTAACATTATTTAAATTGACTACAGTGCATAAAAAGATAATTGTCTTTTAGGAGACAATTATCTTTTACTAACTAAGCTTTATTTAATTGCCTATTTCTTGTCCTTGGCAATAATCTTGTCATACTTACGAACAATATCGAAGTTACTGTCCTTAGACTTAGTGTAGCCTTCGTGACTATAAATTGATTCGATAATCTTCTTACCTTCTTTAGATTCACCAACTTCAATAAATGCCTTTGCAAGTTTCTTTTGGAAGGACTTAGACATATCACTTCTAACAGAAATAGTATCGTTAGGAATTGGCTTAGTGAAGTAAATTGGGACAACTTGGTCCATAATCTTAGGATTGTCTTTTTTAACAGTGTTACGAGCATCTTCAAACACAAATGCTGCGTCAGTATCACCATTTAATACATTCAAAACTGCTTGGTCTTGGCCAGTAACAGTAACTAACTTACAATCCTTTGGCACATCCAAACCTTTTTCTCCAAGTTCAGCAATTGGGAAAACATAACCTGCTGAAGAAGTTGGGTTTTGAACTGAAATACTCTTGCCTTTTAGATCCTTCCAAGATTTAATTTTAGAACCCTTCTTAACAAGAATTTCTGCTCTATAGTAATCAACTAATTTATTAGTTGCCTTACCACCAGGTTGCTTAACGCCGTAACGTTGAGATTGGAGTAAAACGTCAGCAGCTCCTTGTTTATGAGCTAATACATAACCATCAGGTGGTAAGAAACCAACATCAACTTTTTTAGATTTCATAGCTTCAACAACTGTGTTGTAATCAGTTGACATTGAAACATGAACTGGGATTCCAAGCTTTTTAGAAAGCATTTTTTCTAAAGGCTTAGCACGAGCTTCAAGCTTATTAGCAGCTTGACTAGGTACAAATTGGATAGTTAATGATTTTGGTGTATAACCATCCTTTGAACTGTTTGACTTGTTAGAACAAGCAGTTGCAACAACAGCAAGTAAAATTGCAAAAAGGCCTACTAAGACTTTTTTGAACTTTTTCATCATTTCCTCCTAATGAAAAACATTAAATGACAAATACAAAAAAAGACCCAATATGATGAGCTGACAAAAAGAGCTAATCACATTGAGCCAGAAAAGTCGCTAAAAAAACAACGAAAGCGCCAACACCAATGAAGACTGATTTCCCGAAGAAATCAGCCCAAGAACGATCCACTGAATCTTGGTTACGTTTTATAATGTTGTAATCGAAATTCACCATTATCGTTCTCCCTTTCCCTAGTACTAACGTTCGTTCTTAAGTATCATATCAAAAATATTCGTACTTGGGTACTATTATTTTAATGTAAGCGCTAGTAAATATTAATTTATCAAATTGGATCGATCCACTTTATAAAAAAACACTCTATCATTACTGATAGAGTGAATTTCATAATGTTCGTTTTTTAAAAGTACTTTTTCTTAGGTTTTGCAACCTTGTTATTATCAAGATCAGTCTTAACAATTAACACATCTGATAAAGCATGTTGGTTAACATAAGCAGTAACACTACCCATTAACATTCTTTCAACTGCGTTCATACCAGTTGCACCCATAATAATTAAATCGTTGTGGTGATCTTTAATAAAATCAACAGCAATAATTCTCTTAGGGGAGCCATAACGAATATGGTAAGAAACATCAGTAAAATTAAAGTGTTCCTTAGCCCATTCTTTTAGACTCTTTAAATACTCTTCGGAATCCTGCGTCATTTGATAAATGGTATCCCCAGAAATCAAAGTATCCTGCATTTCCCCCATAAATTGACGAGTATCAATAACATTCAATACATCCAGATGAGCATTGTTATCAAGAGCAATCTTTACTGCTTTATCAAACGCACGCTCTGCAGTTTCAGAACCATCAACAGGAACTAAAATGTTGTCATAATCTTCTACCATAAGTAATCATCTCCGCATGGAATTTGCATCTTTACATTGTAATTTTACCATTAATTATACCAATTAATAAATTTGTTTTCTTTTTATAGATCTGAGAAAAATAAAATATCTGAGAAAAAATATGTTAAAGTAATAATACTGTATTTAAATAACTATAGTGAGGAAAAATACTAATGAGCGAAAATTATGAGACGAAATTAATTGGCATCCAAAATGGTCGCAATTTCCGCGAACTTGGAGGCTATAAGACTGTATCCGGTCAAACAATTAAATATAATAAATTGCTTAGAACTGGTAATTTAGCTGATCTTTCTTCATCAGACTTAGAATTATTGCAAAACCATGGCGTTAAGTATGACGTTGACTTTAGAACAGAAAAAGAAAAAAATGATCATCCTGATCGTGTTCCAGAAGGCGCTAAATATGTTTTTGATCCAGTTTTTAGTGATGATTTAACTAATGCATCTAAGGGGATCTTTGCTTTAGAAGAGAATGCCGAAAAAGATCCTGAATTTGGCTTTAAGCATATGTTCTTTGCCTATGAAGACATGATCAATGGACAGACTGCTCAAAAAGCTTACCGTAAATTCTTTGACCTTTTGCTTACAAATGATAAAGACAAGAATGCTCTTCTTTTCCACTGTACTGCCGGAAAAGATCGGACAGGATTTGGAGCTTTATTGATCTTATCAGCATTAGGTGTACCTTTTACTACTATCAGATATGACTATACTCTAACCAATATCACAACAAAAAGTTTTGTTGATGCCATGCTTAAGCAAGCAGCCGCTGACGGTTCTAGCAAGCGTGTATTGCAGTCTATTAAGGATATTCAGTCAGTCTATCCAGAATACTTAGACCATGCTGTACACGTCCTAAACCAGCAATACGGTGGCATCAACGAATACCTTCGTTCTACCATGAAGCTCTCAAGCAGTGATATCATGGATCTTAGGAGAATCTATCTTGAGGATTGATATAGATTATGGATATTCCAAAATATTTACAAATTGAAAACGAGCTAAAGCAAGAAATTATCTCTGGCAAATTTAAATATGGAGATAAATTTTATAGTGAAGCTCAATTAAAAGATAAGTTTAATGTTTCTTCAATTACTGTTATCCGAGCTGTGAAAGATCTTGTCAAGGCAGGATATTTAGTTCGTCATCAAGGAAAAGGCACTTTTATTTCACGATCAAGAAAAGATAAATTAGTTCGTCTTAGTGATAATGAAGTCTTCTCAAACAAACAAGAAGAAGATACAGTTAAAGTTTTGAAACTCCAAGAGGAAAAGCAGAGCGAAATCTTAAAAAAACTCGGCTTACCCAAATATGATAGTTACTACTATATTGAACGCTTACGTTTAATTGGTGACACACCATTTATGGTGCACCGTTCATTTATACCAGCTAAATTTATTAATCGAAATTTAGCTAAAGATCCGAATAATTATCATAGTATCTATGAAACCTTGCAAAGCGATAAGCAATTGTATCTATTTGATGAGCCCTTTACTGAAACAGACACAATTGTAAAAGCTGATAGCGAAATTAGTAAGCAACTAAAAATAGCTAAAGATTATCCCGTTGTACGACAAGTCAAAAAAACTATTTTATCTACTACAGGTGAAGTAGTTGAACTAGTTATTGGCTATAAACGGTGTGATTACTTTTCACTTTCATTTTCAAGTACTGATTATCCGGAAGTTTAATAATTTAATCTGGAGACAAAAAGAAGCTGCAAAGCAGCTTCTTTTTATTTTTCAATTTCAAAATTATTCTCTAAAAAATCATAAATTTCTTCATTTGAATCTGAATTAAATAATTCATTTAAATCATCAACTGAAGTTCCAGCTAGAAAGTCCATAATTTTAGCCAAAATAGTTGAATGCATATCTGGATCATTATTCAAAATCAAAAATAAGAACTTAACTTCCAATGCTTCGCTTGGATTAACCATATTATTAAAAGTTGCTGAATTTCTAAGAGCAATCGGTACAATTAATTGTGCGCTAACATAATCCCCTTCAGTATGAGGAACTGCAACATCTGGAAGTTCTCTAGATAAAGGTCTCATTGAAATTCCAGTTGGATACTTATCTTCACGTTCAATAATATCGCCTAAAAAATCTTCTTTAACATAGCCTAAGTCATATAATTTTTGAGAAACGGTCTTGAATATCTCGTTTCGATCAGTTAAGTCTGTTACAAAGACAGCTTGCGGATCGAAAAGACTTTTTTTAGTATTCGTAGTAGGTTCCGCCTTTCCTAAGCAAAAATTTCTAGTTTCATTATATAAAACCGATTTCAAAAACACAAAAGTGGGTGTTTCTTTTGAGCAAATTTTGTTAAAGTTAGTTAATGTAAAAAATATTCCACCAATAAGAAAGAAAGGTTTTTCCATGACAAAACAAAAAACAGTTTATTTTGGTGCTGGTTGGTTTACTGAAACTCAAAACAAGGCTTACAAAGATGCAATGAGCGCTCTCAATGCTAATCCTACTATTGATTTAGAAAACAGCTATGTTCCTCTTCAAAATCAATATAAAGATATTCGTGTTGACGAACATCCCGAATACTTACATGATAAAGAATGGGCACAAGCAACTTATAATGGTGACTTAGTTGGTATTAAAACTAGTGACGTTATGCTTGGCGTTTATGTTCCTAAAGAAGAAGACGTTGGTTTAGGGATGGAATTAGGTTACGCTATGTCTCAAGGAAAGTATGTTTTACTTGTAATTCCTGATGAATTATATGGTGAATCAATCAATTTAATGAGTTGGGGCGTTGCTGACAACGTAATTAAAATGAGTGAATTAGCTACATTTGATTTCAACCGTCCAAGATACAACTTCTATGATGGTGCTGTATATTAATAAATAAAAAAATCTGGTAGATGGTTTCTACCAGATTTTTCTTTTTCTAATCATTATTAGCAATTTCTTCAAAGTTAGAAGTTAAGTCATGGTTGGCAGTTGCATGAACCACGGTGTATTCTCCATTAGTTGTTTGATCAACAAGAGCTACTGGTTCTCCATGGTAAAAGCAAAAAAGATAAGTAATGTGCTGTTCAGCACTTTTTCCATTATAGTTAAAGATTGCAACTACATTGTATGTATTACTATCATTGTCTTTATCAGTAACATCTGGATTCCACTTGAGGTTAATACTATCCATATCTTCAGGATCACGACTATCTTTCTCGCCTGAACTCAATTTGAATTTTCCTTCTGATAGAAAACTCGGGTATTCTTGACCAGCTGCAGTTGTTATACTTCCGCTACCAGTATAATGCGAATATGGTTGGTGCATTTTATCACCAAATTCATCCATATAACTAATTAACCTGTCTCTCTGCTCATCCGACCATAATTTAGTTGTCTTAGTGTCTTTCTTTTCTTCAGTCGTAAATTTTTTTGTACTTGAAGAGGCAGTACGATCTTTTCCCTTAACAATTGTTAAATTATTATTCCAATTACTTACATTCTCTTCAGTATTTTCAGATTTAACTACTGGATAAATTTGTTCTAAAACATCTCTATTACTATAATTCGACTTATTTCCGACATAAGTTATCTCTTTTTTATCTTTAGAAATAAGATATCCTACTTGGTTATTTACAGCATACAAAGTACTACCATTTGTAGCACTAATTTCGTAGTCGCCAAATTTATGGCTTGAGTAACTCTTAATTGTTAAATGTCCACTTCTTAATTCATCTGCTGCTTCTCCCCATTTTTTACCATATTTTTTATCTGCGTAGAGAATTGCCCAAGCAGCTAGTTGTTTATTTGGCATCTTTTTTATTTCAGCAGTAGTTAGTCTGCCATTACCACCAATTATTTTGCTTTCTGCTGAAGAGCGGCCATGTTGATAAATTGCCCACCCTCCAGCAACGAGCACTACAATAGTAACAATTACTCCGATAATGATATTTCTTGTTTTGAAATTGCTTTTAGAATTGTGGATTTCACTTCTTTTGATTTGCGGTCTTTGCTTAATAGAATTTATTTTTTCCAGTTCTTGTTTACTGTTACCATCAACAGAAGCACCGCATTTTGGACAAAATTGATCATCAGGTTTTAAGGGTGCTCCACATTTCGAACAAAATTTTTTCATTTTTTCACTTCTTTAATATTTATTAGGACTGATTCTGTCTGTTCGTTATATCTAATAGCTTATCCTAAAAGCTGATAAAGATATACAATTTTATAAGTATTAATAAAAAATAGCTCACGTAAGTTTTACCCACGTGAGCTATTTTTTATTTCTTTAATGTATTTATTTCTTCATGCTAGCAAGCATTTGATTAATATCTACAATCCCTGCTTTACCAGCAGCCACAGAATCTGCATCATTACCAATCATTTGACTATTTAGCCAATCAATTACCATAGCCAGATTCATTCCAGCAATTAAGTGAATATCTTGACCGCTCATAATCAAGCGACTAACTGTGTTAGCTGGTGTGCCACCCATTAAATCAGCAAATACTGTTAAATCTTCTTCAGGAATGCCGTTAATGGTAGCTTGAAACTTCTTTTCAAAATCTTCTGGTCCTTCTTCTGGAAGTAAACATACTACATGAATATGTTCTTGAGGACCCATAATCAATTCTGCACTTTTTTTAACTTCTTCAGCCATCTTACCATGACTGATTAGCACTAATTCTTTTGTCATAATATTTTTCCTTTAATTTACTGCTAAATCTTAGCAAGAACACCAACACCGCCAAGAATAACTGAAAGAACTAAAACAATTAAGATAGCCTTAGTTGAAGTCATCTTCTTCTTTCCAAGTAACCAGTAAACAAAGCCAACAATCAAAGCAGGCAATAGTTTAGGAATGATCATATCTAAGTTGTTTTGGATGTCCATGGTAACTTTACCGATTTGTGGTACCCAAGCAAACTTAACGTTAACCATCGTAGCTACTAAAGCACCAACCATAAATACACCAAGTACTGTAGCAGCATCAGTTAAAGCATTCAAACGGTCTCTCATATCAGTAACAAGAGTTACTCCTTTATCATAAGCAAACCGTAGTTGCTTCCATCTGAAGAAACAGATAGCAATTTGAGCAGCAATCCAGATAAATACACCAACTGGGTTTCCTTGAGAAGCCATAGAAGCAGCCAAGGCACCGAAGATTGTTGGAATCAATGCAGCAAAGATTGAGTCACCAATTGCGGCGAAAGGTCCCATTAATCCAACCTTCAAACCAGTAACAGTATCTTTACCTTCAACACCTTCATTTTCTTCAATAGCTAAGTCAATACCGGTAATAATGGTATTGAAGAAGTTAGAAGTGTTAAAGAACTGAACATGTGTCTTCATCATTTCTTGTAATTCTGGAGTATTATCACCATAAATCTTACGAAGTTGTGGCAAGATTAAGAATAAATACCCAGTATTCTGCATTCTTTCATAGTTCCAACCTAGTTGGAAACCGAATAGAGAACGTCTGTTAATTTGATTAAAGTCTTTATCTGTTAATTTATAAGTTGGTTTAGAGTTCATCATCGGTGATTTCCCCCTCTGAAGCTACATTAGTGGATTCTGTAGTAGTTGTGGCTTCTTTTGTTCCGCCTTTACCACTGCCACCTTTGCCACTAATTTCATCTTTGTAGTGTAAGATTGCAAATGCTAATCCAATCAAAGCCATTGCAAGCATTGGTAGGCCATTGAAAGTTGCAGTAAATGATTTATTTGCTGCTTGAAGACCTGTACCCAAAGTTTGAATGCTTGTAAACAAAACTGAGAATAAAGTAGTAAATGTGAATCCCATAATTAAGTAAGCAATGTGCTTCTTAACTGGTAAGTAACGAAGCAAAATAGCAAAACCAACTGCAGGAAGGACAGCACCAGCTACTGTTAAACCAGTACCTAACCACTTTAAGTTTCCGTTTAATGAGTTAGCAATTGTTTGAACTAAGCCACGTCCGAATGCTAAAGCAATAAAGACAGGGATAGCACGAGATAAGGCCCATGGAATCGCACCATAGAGGAAGTTTCTTTCGATTCCCTTATAGTTATTTTCTTCAATTAAGTGATCAATTCTGTGAGCAAAATAAGTGTTAGCAAATCTTGCTAAAACATCCAATTGAACCATGATTGCAGCTACTGGAACCGCAATTGAAGAAATTGCTACTTGTGGGCTCATTCCCTTAATACTTACAGAAAATGCTGTTGCTAAAACTGTACCAGTAGTTGCATCAATCTTAGAAGCACCACCGAAGGTACCAACACCTAAAACTGTAAGTTGCATGGCACCACCAATAATTAAACCGGTTTTTAAGTCACCCATGATCAAACCAGCAATTAAGCCAGCTCCAACTGGTGTATTCAACGATGAATAAATTTGTAATTCATCAAGAATTTCATACCCAGCATAGAGGGTAAGTAGTAATATTTGCCACCAAGCCATAATTAAACCTCCTATTTAATCTTTTCATTCATTAATTTCATAAAGTCATGAGAATCATCGCTTGGAGTTAACTGAGCTGTGATTTTCACACCCTTATCTGCTATTTTCTTAAAGTCTTCAACATCTTTTCCCTCAACATTGATTTGCTTAGTCACTTGCTTAGTAGTATCAGTTTGAGACATGGTACCTACATTCAAGGTATCAAGTTTAAGACCTAAGTTAATTAAATCTAAGAAGGCTGCTGGCTTTTTAGCGACAATAAATACTCGCTGGTTACCATAACGATCATGAATTAAGTGATCAGCTGCAACCTTTGCTGGCAAAACACTAAGACGAGTAGTAAGAGGTGTAGCCATTCTTAAACCACTTTTTTGAATATCGCTTTTTGCTGCTTCTTCATCAACAACAATAATGCGATCCGCTTGAAGTTTTGGAGTCCAAAGATTAGCTACTTGACCATGGACAAGCCGTCCATCAATTCTAGCTCCCACAATATTCATAGAGATTCCTCCATCTTTTGTAAATACTTTGTAAACGCTTTCTACAGTTTCAATCTTAGTATATTAAGTTTCACTAGTCAACTGGTTGCGACCACTTTTTTAAGATTTTCTAAAGTTACTTGTAAAGATATAAACTTTTAAGCTTTATAACGTGATTCACCATTTAGATAAGTTTCACTTACAGTCATATCATGGTTTAACACAACAAAATCAGCTGGGTGATCTGGCTTAATCACTCCGCACTTATCAAGTAAATTGCAGCTCTTAGCTGGCACATAACTAGCCATCATAACTGCATCTTCAGGTGTTGCGACATTCCAATCAACTACATTCTTAACTGCATCCTTTAAGAGCAAAATACTACCTGCCAAATTATTAGTTTCTTTTAGACGTGCCATTCCGTCTTTAACATAAACTGGTAATTCACCTAAAACATAGTCACCATCTGGCATTAAACCTGCTTGCATACAATCTGTAATCAAAGCAATATGTTCTGGTCCACGTGCATTTACCAAAGCACGAACAGCTGGTTCTTCAACATGGTGACCATCGCAGATTAATTCATCAGTTGTTAAACGTGAAGAAAAAGCAGCACCAATAATATTAGGTGAGTGTTGTGACAAACTGTTCATCCCATTAAATGTATGAGTAAATACGCTAGCACCAGCTTCAACACAACCAATAGCATCTTCAAAATCAGAATCTGAATGGCCTAAAGCAACGACTAATCCCATTTTTACTGCTTCACGTACAAACTGACGAGCATTTTTTCTTTCAGGTGCCATTGAAATCTTAATTAGCAGGTCATCTGAAGCCTTACGCCATTTTTTCAAAAGCATAATTGATGGATCAGTCATGTACTTTGGATTTTCTGCTCCACCATGCTTTGGAGTAAAGAAAGGTCCTTCAAAGTGCAAACCTTGAATTTTAGCACCAGTTTCTTCACCCTTATGTGCAGCAAACTTTTCACAAGTTTCTGTTAATTCTTTGTCACTAGCAGTAATAGTTGTTGGTAGCCAGCTAGTTACACCTGCTTGTAATAAGCCATTTGAGATCTTGTCAATGCCTTCCCAGTCACTCTTCATCGTATCTTCATCAAGCAAACCATGAATATGTGTATCTACATAACCAGGGGCAATCCATTGATTGCCATATTCTTTAATTAAGCCATGACTTGGCTTTTCATCTTCTCGATAATATAAACCAAAGTTGCCATCATCTTGAACTTCAAGATAACCGCCCTTTTCAGTTCTATTTTCTAAAAAGAATTTTCCTGCATGGATGTAATATGACATAATAGTTAACTCCTTAAATTAATTTATATTTTAATCTGAAACTGTTTTCAAAATTTGAATTTTATTTGATGAATTTGTGAATTGTTACTCCCTTAACCACACGGTTAACAGTGCCTGTTGGGGATGGAGTATCTGGGGTGTTTCCTACTTTGATTGAAGTAAGCAATGCAATTGTTTGTCCAAACATAATATCAGGTAAGGCTAAATATGCATCAGGCACTTCTTTTCCAGCAAAGGCAAAGAATTTCCCATCAAAATCTTGACCCTTTTTAAGCTGACCTACTCCCATTACTAACGGAACAATTTGATCAGCCTTAATCTCATCTAAAATATCCAAATCATATTTTCTGGTATAAGTGTTGTTAGAAACAAAATCAAAAACAATCGTCTTCTTATCTAAAAACGACTTAGGACCATGTCTCAATCCCATCGAAGTATCAAATAAGGCTGCTACTTTTCCAGCTGTTAATTCCAAAATTTTAAGTCGTGCTTCTTCAGCTAATCCACCTAAAGCACCACTACCAATATAAGTAATTCGATCAAAATCAATATCAACTAGCTTTTGAATTTCATCTTCACGGTCAATTACACTTTGGCCCATTTCAGCAATTTCATTAACAATTGATTCTTTTTCAGCATCACTTCTAGTGTCAAAAACTAATAAAGTAGCTAAACTCATGCATGAAAACGAACCAGTCATTGCAAAACCTTGGTCTAATGATTTAGCAGGCATTAAAAGAACTAAACCATTTGGATCATCTTTTAAGTCTTGAGCCAAATGTCCTTCTGGAGCACAGGTAATAGCAATTTGATATAAATTAGTAACTAATTGCTTAGCAAGTTCAACAGTTGCAACTGACTCAGGAGAATTACCGCTACGAGCAAAAGAGACCAAAATTGTTGGTGTATCTGCTTCAAGATAATCTTCCGGTGTTGAAACAATTTTAGTTGTATCAATTGCTTCAAAGTCGTATTTAGTACGGTCTCCATGCTTTCTCAAATAAGGCATTACTGTATTGCCTACGTAAGCGCTAGTTCCTGCACCAGTAAAAATCACTTTTACCTTATCGAATTTTTTAGTAATTTTAGCTAAAAAATCATCGATTTCTGTTTTCTTTTCTTTATATATCTTAAAAGTTTCTTTCCATAAAGAAGGCTGTTGTTGAATTTCTCTAGTAGTAATATCTGCACCCATCTTTTTTAGTTCTGCATCGGTTTTAGTAAACATGAGCCTATTCCTTTCAATAATTAAACTAAATGATTGTATTGACGTGATCGATATATGAATCTATCTCCTCTAGCAAGAGAAATAGTGAACTCGATCGGTACATTTTTATCATTGATTGCCCGTCTAAAAATCTTCAAACTTGCATCCCCAGGCTTAACACCCAAGATTTTGCTGTCTTTTTCGTCCAGGTTAACTGCTTGTACATCTTCAAAAGCAAGAATACTTTGTTCATTATATTTTTGCTTCATCACTGTATATAAGTTTTCCTCTAGATCTGACATTTTTAGATCAGGGAAAATTTTTTCAGGTAAATAAGTTTCTCCATACATTAGTGGTACTCCATCAGCTAGACGTAACCTAACTAATTTGTATGCCTTCTCACCAGTTTTTAAATTAAGCTGATTTGCAACATCTTCTTCAGGTGTCACAAGTTCTAATGTGCGGTTTTGTGTTGTTGGCTTGTGACCTGCTTCAGACATTTGCTCACTAAAAGAATACATACTTCCCAAGTTGGTTTGATCTAGATAAATTGTCGAAACAAATGTACCTTTCCCATGCAATCGATAAATAATGCCGCGCTCTTCTAAATCATTTAATGCTAATCGAATCGTATTTCGACTAACACCATACTCTTTCAAAAGTTGTCGTTCACTCGGTAATCGATCATTTGGCTTCATTTCAGTCTTAATTTTCTTTTCGAGATCTGAAATAACTTGCTGATAAAGTGGTTTTTTCATTTTCTAACCCCATCCAATCTTTAACTGGTTAGTACCACCTTCTACAGAATATTCCAGAAAGCGCTTTATGTCAAATCTAAAAAAACACGAAACACATTTTTTCGTTATAATATGAACTATACGTAAATGAAAAATTTAATTTAAAGAAGAAAACTAATTATGTCTGAAATTACTAACAAACAACAACCTCAACATTTAAGTCGTTTAGTCCATGTAGCTAAGGGTACTCGCTACTATGATTTGCAATTTGCAGATGGAACAAGAGCACGTTTATATATTATTGCTAAAGGTATCTTTCGTTTAATCGTTGATCCAGCAGCAGAATTTAAACCTCTAACTCCATCATTAACTATCGCAGCAAGTAACTTTAGTTTGCGTCCATTTGAAGATTCTCAGCTTTTAGTAACCGATGAGACTTTCACCATTAAAAGCGGTCAATTTTCACTTCGCTTGCAAAAGAATCCAGCTATCTTCAGTATTTTTGACGATCAATTACATCGCTACCGCATGATGCAAAGTAGTCCAATTGAACTGGGGAGCGATTATTCTAGCGAATTCTTACGTCAAAATAAAAATGAATTCTATTATGGTGGCGGGATGCAAAATGGAAGCTTCAGCCACAAAGGAAAAATTATCGAGATTAAAAATACTAATTTAACTGGTCCCGGTGCTGTTGCTTGTCCAGAAGGATTTTTCTGGTCAAATGCTGGTTTTGCAGAGTTGAGAAACACATGGAAAGATGGTATCTACAACTTTAAGAGTGATGACGGGACTACAGCAGTTATTACCCATCAAACTCCTATTTTTGATAATTTCTATCTTTTAGGAGATTCTCCAGCGGAAATATTGCGTCAGTACTATAAAATTACGGGGTCTCCTCTTTTCTTGCCAAAATATGCACTCGGTCTGGGTTATCTTGGTAACTACCTTGATACTTGTTGGACAGCAGCTAAACCTCAAGAAAATAGTGCAATTAAATTTGAAGACGGCAATACTTATAAAATTGCGTATAGCAATGATGATATTGTGGCCAAGTCCTCTCTTAATGGAGAAGAACAGTACCAATTTTCTGCTCGGGCAATGATTGAAAGGTACAATTCATATCATCTTCCACTTAGTTGGTTTGTTCCTAACTATGAAAGCAAACAAGACTTAAACGAAGATGAAATGAATAATTTAGTTGATTTTGCAAAAGATCAAAATGTAAAAATAGGATTCTATGGATCCTTGCCTACTGATGCACCAGCTAATTTTTTAAAGTTCAAGACTGATCCTGCTAATTTTCCTAATGAAAAAATAATGCAGGACTTTGCTATCGCTAGTGAACCTCTAATTGATAAAAATCAAACCAATCGTCCTTGGGCAATGGCAAGTAATGGCTGGAGTGCTATTCAAACTTTGGCTACTACTGCAAATGAAGGTGTTGGTGGTGAATGGGAACAGATTGCTACTGAAATCGCTAGCTTTTTAAGTATGTCTCTTTCTGGGCAGCCAAATGTAGGAAGTGCTATTGATGGAAAAGAAGGCGGCGGTAATGCACAAGTAAATATCCGTGACTTACAATGGAAAGTCTTTACTCCACTTCTTTATTCAATTGATAATTATGGTAATATCCAAAAAACACCATTTGCATTTAATGCAAAAATGACTAGAGTTACTCGCGCCTATCTTAAACTTAGAGAAAAAATCACTCCATATCTCTATACTCTTACGCGCGCGGCTCAAGATGGAATGCCAATTGTTAGACCGCTCTTCTTAGCTTTCCCTCATGAACGAGTTAACTATACTAACCAAGTTAAACATGAATTTATGCTAGGAAATAACCTACTAATCGCTCCAATCACTAACGGGCGAGAAGATCCAAGTGGCGCTTCCCTAAAGGATAACCTCTACTTACCTGATCATCGAACAATGTGGATTGACCTCTTCACTGGTAAAAAACTAATTGGTGGTCGAATTTACGATAAGTTGCATTACCCACTCTGGCATCTTCCTGTATATGTACGCGGCGGTGCAATTTTACAAGAGTCATTAAGAAGTGCCCTTGTTTACCCACAAAGTAAAAGCTCAGCTATTTTATATGAAGATGACAATCAAACTAATGATTATGAAAAGGGTCATGCAGCTACCACACAAATCACTAGCTCTGTTAGCGGATCAAATCTTCATATTACAGTCTACCCAACTGAAGGCAGCTACACTGGTCTTGAAGAGAAACAAATTACTAATTTAACTATTATGTCTGATCGTTATCCTGGTAAAGTTTCTCTTAAACTAAACGATCAATTTGTTCCACTAACTGAATATAACGATCTTGATAGCTTTAACAAAGCTGAAGAAGGTATCTTCTACCAACAAGACTATATGCCATGCAAAGAATTTGGTTACTTTACTGGTCAACTGCAACCAGCTCTTAGAGTGAAAATGCCTGCTGTTGATATTCATGATAATAAGTTCGAACTGATGATTGAAAACTTTAGTTATGGTAGCGAAGTAGAACAACATGCTATTATTGACTCAGCAATGGCTTCTCCAAGAAGTGCAGCAATTTTAACTGACCGCTTAACTTCAAAGAGCATTACTATTACCTGGACTAATCCAACTAATTTCGCAGATAAAAATATAATGGCCGATATCGAAGTTAACGGAATTGTTCATACTAATATTGACGGTAATACTTTTACTTTCCATGAGCTTGAACCTAATACACGCTACCGCTTCAGAATTAGAAATAAGTTCGGTAATAAAGTATCTGATTGGTCAGAATACTTTGGCACCCATACAAAGCGGGATCAGATGGATTATGCCATTTCAAATGTTACAGTTTCTAGTACGGGAGAAAGCGAAGAGGATTTACCAGTCGAAAATCTAACTGATCTTAAATTAGCTAGCGAGTGGCTTTCTAAAGATCAAATCACTAAAGATAGTCCTTTAGACTTAACTTTTAATTTCAACCATATTTATAAACTCAGCCGCATGGTTTATGTTCCTCGTTCACGTGATCGCATCGGTCATGTTTTACGTGTTCAAGTTGCTATTTCCAAAGACGGAGAAAACTTCAGCGACTTTAGTAAAGAAATTAATTGGCCAAATGATGCTAAAAACAAGGTAATTGGCTTAAGAGATGTAGTTGCTAAATCAATTAAACTTAGAATTTTGGCAACTTCCGATAATTTAGCCTCTGGAAAAGAAGTTCTATTCTTTATGGCAAAAGAATAAAATTAAAAAGTCCGAAAAGAAAATGTATAGTCATGTCATCTTTTCGGACTTTTTCTATATATGTTTTTGTTTCACGTGAAACTAAACGTAAATTTTTCTATCTTTCAACCATTCAAGGCTCAATTCAAACCAATGAGCAAGATGCGCATCAGCTTTACGTTCTTTAGTAGCTAACTCAGGAGTAGCAAGAGAAAAACCATGTCCACCCTTATTAAACAAATGGGCCTCAAAGCGAACCCTATTTTTTCTTAATGCAGTAATATATTCAATCGTATTATCAATTAATACAACCGGATCATCTACTGCCTGAAAAATAAAAGTAGGAGGAGTTTGGGGAGTAACCCCGACAGCTGTATCAAGTAAATCTTTTGCACTTGGCATTTTTTCCTTAGCATCAGGCGGTAAAGGGAAACCAATATCTTTAATATTAATTAACGGATAACCTAAAATAGTCGCATTGGGTGATACTTTATCATGCTCAAAATGATATTCAGACTGCCACTTTTGACTTTCTGCCATTACATTCATCGAACTAACAACATGGCCGCCAGCTGAAAAACCAATTGTCGTAATTTTATCCTTAGCAAGACCTAACTTCTCACTGTTTTCTCTAAAGTATGCAACAGCAGTTAAACCAGATAAAGCAGCATCAGGATAAATTCTGCCAGGATCGGTAGTTAAATTATATGAAACTATTGCCGCATCAAATCCATGAGCTGCATAAGCTAATGCAACTGGTTCTCCCTCTCTCAATGACAAATGGTTAAAACTACCACCTGGAAAGACCAACATTAGTGGTCTTTTCTTTAGGAGAAGTTGCGGATTATCTTGCAAACTATAATAAGTAACGTTAAATTCACGCCCATTAAAATTTGTTAACGTCAAATTCTCTATTTTCATCTTACTGTGCCTCTATTTATCTCTACTTTTTATTTTCTTTATTCGTTAAAGTGTGTGCTAAGAATATTGTAGTTAATGGTACTGTTAAAAGCACACCAATAAACGAATATACAATAATTAAAAACTCATCCACAAAAAGTTTATCATTTAAAATTTCAAATAAGGAATAATTTAGTCTTACATACCAAATAAATATTGGTAAAAAACTGCCAAATAAACCAAATAAAATGGTATTCATGGCCGTTCCTAGTACATCCGCTCCAACTTCATTCCCACTTCTAATTAATTGCTTTTGTGTAATGTTAGGATCATGTCGCTTTAACTCAAGCAAGCCCGCACTCATTGCAACACTAGCTTCTGCAATTGCTCCTAGCATTGAAAAGATTGCAACTAAAATTGCAATTTGAGAAAAACTAATTCCTACATTTAATGATAAACCAATTAATTCTTCCCCTGCCTGGTCTCCAAAGCCTTGAGTTTGCGCTAAATTTTCAAACAAGATAATTATCAACATCACAATTAAACTCACGCACAGAGCAGTTAAAAAGGCATTTTTAGCCACAGTATAATCATGTGTTCCTAAATAAATAATCGTTAATAACTTTAAAGGAATAAATATTGCTCCAACCAATACTATATTTACTCCCCAGGAAATAAGTAGTGCAACTAAAATCAGTAAACAGGCATTGATAACGACACTTAGATAGCTCTTAAAGCCAGTTTTTCCTCCAACTATAATCATTAATACTAGAAGAATTAATAAAAGAGCAGTTAAAGTTGTCATTTTTCTACCACCTCTGCTTTTTTGTTTTTTAAAAAGACAGCACTAGATAGAGTAGCAAAAATCACTGTCAGTACAATTCCGATCGCCGAGCTTAAACTCTGGATGACCCCTAAGGAAAGAGTGTATTTAAAGGTATAGACTAAAGTATTATTATCTCTCAAATACAAAATTGTCATGGGTAAGGCTTCAGCCATAAAAATTAAAACTAGTACATTTATTAATGGCCCCATAATCTCTTGACCTAGAGTTCGTCCGCTAATAAATAGCTCTTTAAATGTTAGCTCTGACTTATGTTTTGCTAATGCATAAAGACTAGAAACAATATCAGTAGCTTCATCCATTACTGCTCCTAGAACTCCTAGAATTGTCTGAGATAAAAATAAAGCTCGAGGATCTTGAGTAGCATAATCTACTGCTTCATAGTCAATTCCACGCTCATGAGTTACTCTCATAACTAAATAAAAGATGCCAAAAGAGACAAACACTCCTAACAAAGTAGCAGTTAAAGTCACCAGCATTTTTTGATTAAAGCCTTGTACTATTACCAGAGAAATAAAAGTAAACAGAATTGCTGCAATACTATAAATTAAGAAAATTCTTGTTCCATTTTCCTTTACATCACTTTTAATTACAAAATAAAAAATTATACTATTTAGGATCATTGAAATTAAAAGTAAACTAGCCTGTTTTCCTGTAATTAAAACAATTACACTAATCGTCAAAAACATGCTTAAAACAACAACCCAGTCACGTTTTGGTTCAACTAATTTAGGTTTGCCTTTAATAAATGAAACAATTACACGTTGATGAGGTCGATACTTTTGTGAAACAGCTTGAGACGGCGAATAAGTATTAGTAACTAAAAATGTCTTTCCCTTATATTTTCCAGACAAAATTTTTAAATGTAGATTTTGTTGCCGTACCTCGTCTTTGTTTTCATAGTTGTCTTTTGTCTTATCGACTAATGTATCTGTTATTTGCCTATCAGTAATGACCGCAATTGGCTTACTTGCAAAAGCAGTTGAAAAATAGGTAATTAGAGTAAAAAATATTCCCACAAATAAGACTGCTAAACTAAGCCAAATTTTCGCATTCTTCTTCACTTTTTTGCCTTCCCTAAATAATTCAATAGTTAGTATGCTACTATAGTAGCATTAAAAGTTTTTACTAATTATTAAAAAATAGTAATTTATCTGAGGTAGATTTAATGGAACTTATGATTTCAACTTTTACCCTAGCAATTGCTGCAGCAATTAGTATTATCATTGCCCAAGCAATTGATAAGGTATCTGTTAACTATGTGAGCATGATCATTGGGATAATTATTGGTCTTATTCCCTTATTAAATAGCCAAGTTGCTAGCTTTGATTCAGAAATTTTTATGGAATTGATCGTAGCTCCACTTTTGTTTTTTGAAGGTCAAAAAACTAGAATTCATAATATTGGTAGAAGAATTAAGGAAATCATCGGATTAACTGTAATTATGGTTCTTCTAGCCTTAATAATCAGTGGATTCAGTATTTATTTATTCACTAGCATTAGTCTTCCACTAGCCTTTATCATTGGTAGTATCAGTACACCAACGGATGCAACAGCAAGTGAAGCCGTAACTAATGGTTTACGAATGCCTAGACGAGTAACAGCTTCATTAAAAGCTGAGTCACTTTTTAATGATGCTTCAGGAATCATTTTACTGAATATGAGTTTGCTTTGGTTTGCCAATGGTTACATCAACTATGGGCAAACTATTCATGACTTCTTTGTTTCCTCATTAGGTGGAGCGGTATTAGGTTTTGCAGTTGCTTGGATAATTATTATTTTTCGACAAAGTCTGGTTAGATCACGATTTAATTCTTTAAATGCACAGAATTTAATTTATATCCTTACCCCGCTAGCACTTTATGCGTTAGCAGAAGATTTACATGTTTCGGGAATTATTGCCGTTGTGGTTGCTGGCTTATTACATAATGCAGAATCTCAGCAAAGTTTACTTCTTAATTCAAGACAAATCCATATGGGACGAGACTTGCAAAATCTTATTTCAGATATTTTCAACAGTATGGTTTTTATCATTTTGGGACTAATGATGGTCAGAATATCCCGAAATAAATTATTTAATGGTGACTTAGCCAAGTGGATTCTTGTTGGCTTCATTGTTTATCTCGCAAATTTACTTGTTCGTTATGTCTATGGACGTTTAGTTATTCGCTATGATCGACGAGAAAGTACTGTATTTTCACTTGGAGGTATTCATGGTGCTGTTACTCTTGCTCTAGCCTTAACAATTAGTGCTAACTTTTTAGGAACTAAAAACTACAATCTAGTTATTATGTCTGAAGCAGTTTTAATTATTTTGAGCATGCTTGTACCCACGATTGTATTTCAATTTATTCTTCCCCATGAAGTTAGTGATGAAGAAGCACACATTGTTATGGAGAAGATCCGTAATGAAATGGTTAAACGAGCTCTAATTTCAGTCCATAAAATGTACCTACCTAAAAGAGTTAAGCGCCATGTTATCTATACTTTACTCAATCAAAAAAGAGTTGTTAAAACACGAGAATACATGCGTGTGTTGCTAAAAACAATTGATCAGCCTAATCTAACTAAATCAGAACAGTATTTACAGCGTTTAGCATTTTTTAGAGCATTTGCTATTGAGCGTGAATATTTAGAAATGATTGGACAAAAAGAGAGTAAATATAGAACGTATATCTTAAGTCTGTATAACGACGTATTACTAGCTGAATCATTAATTATTGAATCTGATGATGAATAAAAAAATAGGATGCCGCATTTCGGCATCCTATTTTACTTGAAAAAGCGATCCCACCAATGGTGTTTTTTCTTAGGACGAATTTGCATTTGAGCTAGGGTACGATGAATATTTTCTTCTACCTGTTGCTTACGACGCTTTTCTTCGTTCTCTCTAGCTTTTCTTAAAATTTCTTCATGAGCCTCTTGCTCACTTTTTTGTTCTTCAGTAATCTCTTTGGCAGCTTCCTGATCTTTATTATTAGCTTTTTCTTTAGAATCTTCTGATTCCGGCTCAGCTAATTGGTGTGAACGATCAATTAATTTTTTGTTTTGAGCTTCAACACGCGCTACCTGCTTCTGCAAATCTTCAATTGCTTTATTCTGACTTGCAATAGTATTTTGTAGCATTGTTAAAAGTTTTACTACTTGATCAGCATCAACAATGGCAGTATTAGTAGCAACTGATTTTTGCATTTTTGCTGCTTTTTTAACTTCTTCAGTTTTCTTATCGCTTACTGCAAAGATTTGTCTAGCTGCTTCTTGCAAGGTTAAATCCGCATTTTTAGACAATGCTCTAAAAGCTTTTAAATCTTCAATATCCTTTGCCGAGTACAAGCGAGACTTTTGCTTGGTTCTTTCATAGTAATCTTTATTTCCAGTAACCTTTTCCACAATTAAAGAATACTTTCTTAATGTTGCTACGCTAATATGAAGTTCTTCTGCCGTTTTTGCTGGGGCCTCAAGTTCTTCAAAATTATGGTCGCTTGCCATCCTAAATTCTCCCTTTACTTAAACTAAGTTTAATCATGTTTATGTAACAAAGTCTTCTTATGATCGTAGCGTTCCATTGCGTAATCAATTAATTTAGTAATTAAGTCAGTGTATGGAATTCCAATTTCTTCAAATAACTTAGGATACATACTAATATTAGTGAAACCAGGAAGAGCATTTACTTCTGTTAGAACAACTTCATTATCTTCACTACGAAGCATCGAATCGATACGAGCCAAGCCGCTACATTCAGTTGCTTGGAACACCTTTAAGGCATTCTTTCTAACTGTTTCAACAATTCCCTCAGGAAGCTTAGCAGGAATTTCTAAAGTTGATGTTGAGTCATCATCATACTTATTTTCATAGGTATAGAACGAATCTTTTGCGTTAATAATTTGACCAACACCAGCAACGATTGGTTTATCATTGCCTAAAACAGCAGTTTCTACTTCAGTACCATGAACAGTTTCTTCAACTAAAACCTTATCATCGTATTTAAAGGCTTCAGCTAAAGCAACCTTATATTCTTTTTCGTTAGTAACATGACTTACACCAACTGAAGAGCCTTGGTTTGATGGCTTAACAAATAAATCTGATCCCAATTGGCTAGCTACGTATTCATAGTCTAACTTCTCGTTATCTGGATCGTTATATTCAAAACGCTTAACTGCAATCCATTTTGCTACAGGAACACCAGCACGTTGAGCGAGGATCTTAGTCATTTCCTTATCCATCGTTACAGCTGCTGCTAAAACATCGTCTCCAACAAATGGCTTATCTAAAACTCTAAATAGTCCTTGTAAACAACCATCTTCACCTAAGTTTCCGTGTACAATTGGGAAAAATACGTCAATTTCAGGACGATCTTTTAATTCAATAATGTTAGAAATATTAGCTACTTTATGAGGATTAGCCACTTCCATTTTAGGATTATCTAATACTTTGCGAGAATCTGCATCATCAGCTAAGTATCCATCGTTAGTAATCCACATTGGATAAACATCAAATTTATTAGTATCAATTTCTTCATAAATGTTGTGGGCAGACATGATAGAAACTTCATATTCTGAAGAATTTCCACCTAAGATCAAACCTACCTTAATTTTGTCAGTCATATTTTTATCTCCTTTTTGTCCTCGAAACCTTATTATAAACAATCGTGACGCTATAATGCATCAATTTCGAAAAAAAGTCTAAAAAGAATGCAATTTTTTTATAATTACGTTATATATATTACTATCATGCTACTATATGATTCGCTAAAAGGAGTAATTATGACTTTTACCAAAAAAGCAGCCACTTTTTTAGCAACTATTGTGTTAAGTACAACTACTTCTACCGTTATAGTTACTAACGCACAGGCTGCAACCTTTACTAAAGATGAAATTCAAGAAGTTCATCAAATTCAAAATCAATATAAAAATTTACCTAAAGAAAATTTTAATGCAGATAATCTTTATGCCAGCACTCCTCATCTCACGGCTCCCTTTTCACCCGGTTCTGTTACAAATTCTTATATCAATTCTCAATTAGATTATATTAATTTTTACCGAGCTTTATTTGACTTACCAAGTATTTCAACAAATAAAACCGATAATGATAACGCTCAAATCACGGCAAGCGTTATGGCCGCAATCAAAGCTAACCCATTCACTAACCAACATGGCCTCCCTAGTGAAACTAAACCTGATTATATTAATGAGACGTACTGGACAATTGCCAAAAACGTCTCTGCAAGTTCAAACCTTAACTTTAACGTAAGTAATCAATCCGCTGGGGACGTAATCACAGATTTATTAACTGATACCTATAATCTTGATGGTTCAGACACGGGACACCGCGCATGGCTTTTATCTAGTCGACTTACAACTACAGGTATTGGCGCCGCTTATGGTGAAAATAATTATCGCTATTCTGTTCAACAAGTTGCCTATCCAAGTGATGGCTACAAAGCAGCTGCAAAAAGTACAGTTGCTTATCCAAATAGTGGCGTTTTTCCAATCGAATTACTTCAGGGAAATAATATCGCCTGGTCCCTCTATTTATCGGACAAAACTATTTCTGGTACTCCCAAAATTACAATTACTGATCTTGATACCGGTCAAACAAGTCAAGCAACAAAAGTTAATAACTTTAGTAACAAAGGATACGGTTATTTCGACACTATTCTGACCTATTTTCCTGGAGATATTAAGTTAGTCTCAGGACATGAATATAACGTAAATATTTCTAATGTCTATCAGTACAGCTTTAAGCTTTTTAATCAAGTAGCAGCCAATCAACCAAAATTAGAAGTTTCGGAAGATAGCACTAAGACTAAAAACAAGGTTAAAAATTCATCTACTATCTCATCCTCTCAAAATATTAAAGAGGCTACTGATGAAACAACCCGCAATATCTTAAAACAAGCTGATGATCCTTCTTCAAATACAACCATTAAATCTGCTCTTTTACTTCAAGCAGAAGAGTTACGTGATTCTTTAAATAAAAATCGTCGCATGAACCCGATAATTTTTGGTCGTTCTTATCAAGACGGTTACTCTTACTACAATTTAGGTGAAGATCAATGGTTCCATAATTTCTATGTTTACGGTAATCCAGACCTAACTGCCGGCGTAGTAAATATTGATAATAGTTCTCTTGATACTCATATTTACACTAGCCCTTATCCTAGTTTACAAAAAACAACTTCTAATCACGTTACCCCTGGAAAAAGCTATGCTTACGGTCAATCTATTACAACCAACCATACAACTTGGTATTATCTTGGTAAAAATCAATGGATTAGGCAATTTAATTAATAAACTAATACTTTAAAAGAGCTTATAAAGTAACTAATTTGTAATTTAAGAATATTCTTTTGGTACAATCCAAACATATTATATTATTTAAGAATAATTAATGGTTTCAACTTGATTTAAAGCTTAATTACTGTAAAAATAAGTATTGAGAAATGGTTGAGGACCCTTACAAGAGCCATTATGGCTGTTGCATATTACAATTATTTTATACCCTAACTACTTTACACTTACTTGAATACAATTAAGATCATCCAATCCGGCGCCATTTCCCAGAAAAAGGTCTCAGGTTAAAACCTGAGACCTTTTTGTGTGCTTATTAAAATTTTATTCAGCGCTAGTAATTTGCCAAGTAATAGTACTAATTACAAATAAAACTACACCAACAATTACTAATTCCAAGAAAATGCCACTAGCTATTTCTAAAAAATAACCAATATTTAAAATAAAGCCTTCAACATCAAAAATTGTTGGAATAAATGCTAGTAATCCAAAGATCACAATCATACAAATTGCCGCTCTCATCCCTCCAGCAGCAACCATATGAATTAAACGTCGAGTTGAAACAATTTCTTGCAATCTTTTAATTTGCTGATAAGCTAAGATACCTACAAAAATAATTATCAAAATGCTCAAAACTAATAATACTATTTCAACGTTTGCCATTAAGGTAGCATTTGCTAAGCCAAAACTAGTGATAATTGCATAAAGACCACTATTTTTATTCTTCCTGAGCTTTTCTTGTACGGATTTAGCTTCCATGGAAGAATTATCATCTATTTTTGTTAATATAATTTTTCTAATTTGACCAGCTAAACTTGAATTCTCAGCTCTAAATAGATGGATACCCAAGGTATAATCAATCATCGCATCTGCAATTGGTCTTGTTTGTTCAACGGTAAGAAGATTATTAGTGCTATTATTACTACTTCTATCGGCACCAATTGCCGCAGCGAAATTATCAAACTTCTGATTAATATATCGTTCAGCTACTACTCCGTTGCTTTCCTTTGCAATTTGACTCTTCATAAAAATTGGATTCATAAAAGTTACTAAGCCAAAAAATAAGACCACAATTGTAAAGATTGCAATTCCAAAGGATCTTTTATCATGCACAGTTTGAGCTTGATCAATTCTACGTAACTCACTGCGTGTGCGTACTGCCATTTCCTAGACCTTCCTTAAAAATTAATTGTCAAACATCTCATTGATTGTTTGGGTCAAAGTAGCTAGTTCATATTTTTGTAAAGCAGATTTTGCCTCATCAATTGTTTGATCTATCTTAGACTCATCCATTGATAGAAATGTTGACATAAAAGTTTTTACCATTATATCAGAAATTTCATCTGCATCTAAATCCAATTCAGCACGTTTTATGTATAAACTTCCGCCAGCTGTGACAATAAAGTTTAAGCCAATCTGAACCTGACGGTCACTTCCAAGATCATGCTTAACTCCTTCATTTCTAAGCCAATCGTCAAGAATTTGACTCCAGCGATCTAAGGAATCACTATCACTTAAAATGCTTTTAACTACACGCTCTACTCCTTCATCTTGAATACCTTGTTCTAAAATTAAATAAATAAAAATTTTCATTTTGGAATATGTATTTAATTCTTTAAAGTCAGTCGCATTTAAACTCTTTAACACAGCGGTCATAAAGTTGGTAACAATTTCTGTAATTAACAAATTTTTATGTGGGTAGTAAGATTGGAGCAATGATTTAGAAATCCCCGACTTATCTGCAATCATTTGCAGCGATACATTCTCCATCCCTCTCTTTTTCAGAAGGATAAAAGTATTGCGTAATATTTCATGCCGTCTTACTAAATTTTTTTGTCTTGCCATATCTTTTTCCTCGTACTATTTATTCTATTCCTATACAGTATAGCGTTTTCATAGTGTTAATTACAATTATTATACCAAGTGCTATTACTAATAACGAATTAGGATTTATTTTTTTAATTAATCCTATATAAAAAACTGACGCTTTGTCCGTCAGTTTCTTCTCACTATTTATTTTTTCTTCTCTCTAAAAGAGTATAGCTTAAGGCTAAAACTAAAATAAAAATAATTGAAATAATCAATGGTAGTCTAGTTGCTGGAATTAAAGCTAATATTACTAAAATTACTAAATAAAAAATTATTGTAATCCAGCTCGTTATCGGAAAACCAGGCATTCTAAACTTGCCAAGTTGTCCCTTATTTTCTGCTCGATACTTCAAGTGAGTCCACATAATAATTATCCAAACCATAATAAAGTTAATTGTTGAAACACTAGAAATAATATCAAAAACTTGAGCCGGCATAATATAGTTAAGAATTACTACAATGAATAAAATCAAAGATGAAAATGTTAAGGCATTATTCGGAACAGCCTTTTTACTTAACTTGCCGAATCTCTTAGGTGCATTATTGCCTCGAGATAAAGCATATAAGGATCTACTAGTTGAAAAAATTGCACTATTTGTCGCTGACATTGCTGCTGTTAAAACAACAAAGTTTAAAATTCCGGCAGCTGCTGGAATACCAATTGCTCCAAAAACTTGTACAAAAGGACTGGTTGTAGTAACAATCTTATTCCATGGATAAACTGCCATAATAGCAATCATCGAGCCAACATAAAACAATCCAATTCTAACTGGCAAAGTATTTATTGCCTTGGGAATATCTTTGTCAGGATTAGCTGTTTCACCAGCTGTCAGTCCCACAATTTCAATTCCTACAAATGCAAAAACTACCATCTGAAATGACTTCAGAAAGCCCCAGGATCCTGTTGGGAAAAAGCCACCATAGTTTACCAAGTTACTTAGTGAAACAGTTCTAGAATCGATTTTAGTATGCATAATTAAAAGAATTAGTCCCGTAATGATCAAAGCTAAGATAGCTAAAACTTTAATCATTGAAAACCAACTCTCAAGCTCTCCAAATAGGCCCACATTAACCATGTTAACTAGCATTAACAAAATGACAATCACTAATGGTCCGACCCATTGAGGCAGATTTTTAAACCAATATTTCAAATAAATTCCCGTTGCAGTTAAGTCAGCCATAGCTAAACTAAGCCAGCATAGCCAGTAAGTCCAGCCTGCAACAAATTCCATTCTATTTCCAAGATATTTTTTCACTGATTCAATAAATGAGTGTTGCTCCGGATCCGCTAAAATTAATTCTCCTAAGGCCCTCATCATAAAAAAGCTAATAATACCAACGATCAAATAAGATAAGATAATTGATGGACCAGCACTTTGAATAGCTGTACCAGACCCTAAAAATAATCCAGTACCGATGGCTCCACCAATTGCAATCATTGTTACATGACGACTCTTAAGTGATCTTTTTAACCTTAGCTTCTCCTTTTCATCCAATTTTATAGTCCTCCCTTAAAGACAAAAATGCCTCTAGTATTTAACATATACTAGAGACATTTCTTTTTATGAAATTAAAATTCTTGTATAGTCAATTAATTGGCTATTTTATTTGTTTGTATTATAACTTGCATGAGAAAATTGTCAAATTATGTCTGGAAGGCTAGTCATGATTTTAAGGATAGATTTAATTAGATTTTACTCTTAATTAAATATAAAATGTTCAAACACAAAAAGACTGATCTAAACTTTAAACCAAGATCAGTCTTTTCTTAAATATTAAATTTTAATGTGAATTATCCTTGAATTCTGTTTTGTTCATCAAAAATTTGGTGAATTGACTTATCGTTGTAAATATAATCAATACCTTTAGCAAGTAAACGTGCTACAGATAAACGAACCATTCTATCTGGGTACTTCTTGTGCTTAATAGTATCAGTTACTACGATTTGTTCTACTGGCAATTCGTTCAATACATCGATCGCATTTTGAGAAAGTAGTGCGTGAGTTGCAGCAACATAAACTTTCTTAGCACCGGCAGCTAAGACTGATCTAGTTGAAGAAGCAATTCTAGAACCAGTATCAATCAAGTCATCAACGATAATGACTGTCTTGTCTTTGACGTCCCCAATCATATCGTGAGCTTCTGCGTCATAACGTGCACCGCGTTGATCAACAATAGCAATTGGAGCATCGAAGTATGAACCAAAAGTACGTGCAAGTTTTGCACCAGAGTGATCAGGAGAAACAACTACTACATCATCATTATCCTTGCTTGCAATACCATTATCTAAGAAGTATTGAGCTAAAATTGGCATCGCATGTAAGTGATCAACTGGGATATTGTAGAATCCTTGAATTTGAGATGCATGTAAATCAACTGCAATTAAATCATCAATATCAGTCAATTGAAGCAAGTTAGCCAATAATTTTGCAGTAATTGGTTCACGTGAACGATTCTTAGTATCTTGACGAGAATATGCCATATAAGGAATTACTACGTTAACAGAGTGAGCAGATGCACGATGTAAAGCATCCAATACAATCATTAATTCCATGAAGTTTTCATTCACAGGATCTTGAATAGATTGAATTACGTAGACATCACAACCTCTAACACTTTCTGTAATGTTTACTTGAATTTCTCCATCACTAAAGTGTTGAACAGCAGTTTCAAGTAATGGCTTATCTAAAGCAGCCGCAATTCTTTCTGCTAGAGCTTGGTTTCCACCAAGTCCGATTAATTTCATTGGGTGCAACATTTCGTGCAATTCTTCTTTTTTCATTAATTTGCCCTTCCTTGTAAAATTAACAGCTATTCTTATTATAACGAAAAATTCCTATTTTGCTCTACTTTTCAGCTGTAGATTATAAATGATTCTTTTCAGCTGCCTTAATTTGATCTAAACGACCAACAACATAAGTATAAAAATCTTCCGCATCTTGTGGATTTGTATTTTCAAAAGCACGTAAAATAATAGCGAACTCGTCTTTTCCCATTTGATGTAAGGTGGCTGTTTGATAAAGCATAGGATTATCTCCCTTAGGTACTAATTTTAGAAAACCATTAATCAATAGATGTGCTTTTTTATAAACTACTGCTTGCAGACTATGAATATCTAACACTACTTCACGCTTACCTAAAAATAAAGGTCCTGTATGCTTCACAGTAATCTTATCTCCCTCTACTACCATTTCTCCATTCATTCCCTGCACTACTATTTCTTTCATAATCCTTATCCTCTGCCTCGTTAATTTATACTTTATATATTAATTCTATCTGATTTAAGTACAAAAAGAAAAAGAGGACTAGTAAACTAGTCCTCTTTACAAAAATCTTTAATTAAATCTAATAATTTTAAGCTATGAACAACATAACTGTAATGAGTTTGACGCGGCATTAAGACTAAGCGACAATTAGGTAATAATTGACTATACCAGCGAACATGTTCAACTTTAACCCAATCTCTTTCTCCAACTACACATAGAGTAGGAGTTTTTATTCGCTTTAGCGTTTCAACAGGGATATGACTTTCTCTTAAGGCCACCTTACTATCGCGATCCCCTTTAAAAAATCCACGAATTGTATTAGCAGCAATATGTTTTGCGTTCACACCATTTCCATTAACATAAGTACCTGCAACTATTACTTTAGAAACTAATTCTGGAGCTTGCGCAGCTAAAGAAAGGGCTACCAAGCCACCAGAGCCAAAACCTAAGATATATGGTTTATCTAACTTAAGTGCGTTAATAAAGGCCCGTAAGTCTTCTACTTCTGTTTGATAGTGTTCACTAGCCTCTCCTTCACTTAGTCCATGACCACGCATGTCAGGAACTACCACAGTATAGTATAAAGAAAGGGGCGCAACTAGCTTATCAAAGATCCCCCCGTCTTGATGATGTCCATGCAATAAAATTAAGGGATGTCCTTTACCTAATTTTTGATAGTAAATTTTTACCCCATTAACTTTTACTTTCATATTGATTCCTTTAGTTGTAAGTTCCTATAGATCTTGATGGTCAAAATCGCTTAAAGATGCCTTTTTGGCGATTTTTTTACTTTCCTTTTGAGTCTCACGCTCTGCCATCAAACTTTTAATAATTTGGCGCCAAACCCGATAATTTGCTCTAAAATTATCAGGTATTTTCTTTGGATTAAGGTCGTGAACCATGCTATCTGCTCGCTGCCAATAATGATAATAAGGTGTTGAGCTATAGTAAAAGCCATTAGTCAAAGACACATATTTAACATTGAAAATCTGATCTTCCATAAATGCCAGATCTTCTACAAACCGCAAGTGATACTTTTTAATGATGCTAATTTTGTATCCCTTATTCCAGGTATAACCCTTAACGGGTGAACCAAATACATTGGTCATCTTTAAATAGGCTTCTCTTTTATCAATTAAGCCACCACTTTGCTTACTTCCGACAGGATGACTTTCATGGCGCTTTTCAGAATCAATCCAAAAACCACAAGAAACAATATCAACATCTGGATGCTCATCAAAGGCTCTGACAAAGTAGGCAGTATAGCCTGAATCTACCCAATCATCCCCATCATGAAAAGTAAAATATGGTGTAGTTACGTGAGTCATTCCAACATTTCTAGCGTCAGAAAGACCTCCATTTTTCTTATTAATAATATCAAAATAAAGAAACCGATCCCGGTATGACTCGGCTATTTCACGAGTTCTATCCTTTGATCCGTCATTAACAATTAGTAATTTAAAATTTCTATCTTTTTGTTTAGCTAAAGCGTCAAGTGCCCGACCTAAATACTTTTCCATATTGTAGACGGGCATAATCACCGTTAACATTGGCTGGCGTAACACGGCGTCTGCCTCCTTTTGCTTATGATTATAGCATCTTAATACTTATTTACATAATTCAGTTAACTATTTAGGTTATAATATAGCCATCAAATGAGTATATTTCATAAGGAGAAAATTTTATTATGAAAAAAATACTGACTACACTTGTTGCTATCTTATCAAGTGGAATCTTAGGGCTAAGTGCCATTACTAATACTAAAACGGCTAAAGCCGATGATAATGACACTCCTGTTGTAACATTAGGTACATCCCTGACTGCCTCTCAAAAACAAGGCACAATTGATACCTTAACCCAATCATTAAATGGCGCTAATTATACTACCATTACCATTACTGGATCTGATCTTGTAAAATATCTTAATCCGTCTGGTTATGACTTTACTGATAACTCCGGCGTTTGGTCTAGTGCCATGGTTCAAAAGACTAGCTCCGGTAGTGGTATTAATGTTCATATTTTACCTTATAACGGTCATAATAACATTACAACTATTACGGCTAACCAATATAAAAATGCAGCCCTAACTGCCGGAATATCTGATGCAGATATTTATGTAACTTCTGCTACTCCAATTGATGGATCAGGTGCTTTAGCCGGGGTTTATGCAGCTTACGCTAAAAATGGGGATTCTTTGAACCAAAAGCAAATTAATGCGGCACAAACTGAAATGAACACTTTGAGCAAAATTACTAGCCAAAATAAAGGTAAAGACGGCTACTCGGATGCTCAATTAAATAATGCAGTTGCTGGTGCTAAAAAAGAAATGGCTAAGCAAGGTCAAAATATTTCTGATAGCCAAGTTAGAGACATCGTTAACAATCAAATTAACATTAACCACCTTGGTGACACTATTACTAACAACCAAAAAGAACAAATTATCAATGTTCTAATCAAAGTTAAAAATTCTGGTGCCTTAAAAGACAAGAATTTCCAACAACAAGCTAGTCAATTAACTGATCAAATTCAATCAGGAGCTAAAAATATTTTTTCTAAGTTTAATACTCCAGAAACTAGAAATTGGTTCCAAAAACTAATCGATTCTATCGTTAGTTGGTTCAGAGGTATCTTTGGCGGTGCAATTATCTTAAACTAAAATCTAAGAAAAAAGACGGCTACTTTGTAGTCGTCTCCGTCGTCAAAACTAGTACCTGCGTGCGTTCTAGTCTTTCACTTATTATTATAGCAACTACTAAAAAAAGTGCATCAAAAAAGTCTGCAATTTTGCAGACTTTTTTATTTAGCAAGCGGATTTTTTAATAATTAGTTTGTTTCAGTTGAATCAGTAGTCTCAGTCGAATTTTCAGTACTATCATCAGATTCTCCATCTTCAAACTCTGGTTCTTCGTCTTTAACTACATCTTCGCCACTATTATTGTTTTTATCTATAAGCTTCTTGGTTACAGCAGCTGCCGCACCAATGCCAGTACAAATAGCTGCACCGATACCAACTACTTTAAAGAACTTTTTCATAATATCACCTCATTTAAATTGGTTTATGCGCTTTCACTTCTAATTATAGTCTCTCTTAGTGATATTACGAATTTTTGAACTTTCTATTTCATTTGATCCATATATTTGTTTAACTCGTGATCAACGAAATTATTTCCTTGATTGTCAGCATGTCCCTTGGTCCAGCTAAATTCACTGTCAGAAAAGTGTCCCAATAAACTATCTAGTTTCTTCCATTCAGAAGCATTAATCAAGGGCCCATTTGATCTCTTCCAGCCACGCTTCTTCCAGCCCTTAATCCAGTGTTTATTGATTCCATTTAAAACATATTGTGAATCTAAAACAAACAATAAATGCTTGTCATTGAATTTTAGCTCAATTAATTTTTCCAGTGCATTAATTAGTCCGAGCAGCTCCATCTTATTATTTGTGGCACCAAATTCTCCCCCCGAACTATATGTCCGACCATTATCCCATTCAATTAAATAAGCCCAAGCTGCTTTATCGGTCTCATTAACATGACCGCCTTTATGAACACCAGTATTTCGAGATCCTCCATCAGTGTAAATAGTGGCAAAATAGTCAGCCGAAGTCTTAGAGTTAGCTTGAGATGCTCCACTAGCTGACTTAATTTTTTTAATTGCATTACTTAAAGAATCTTCTTTAACAATATCAGGTTGTGTTTCCTTATTCCAATCTAGATATTCAGTTGCATCAGTGATTTTTTCAAAAGATTTATACTCTGCACCAGAGAATCCATCTACTTGCTTTTTAGCATCTTCCCATGTTCGATAAACACCTGGTGTGCGGCCATTTTTTACTGCGTAGTATTTCATAATTGTTCCTTTCTTCATTTGCTCTAACCTATAAAATGTTAGAATAATTTTAACGCTAAAATTATAAAGAAAGAAGGGAGGAAAAAGAGTGTTTTTTATCCAGAAAAAATATAGTGAAGAAGTCGAAAAAAACAATAAGCATAAAAATAAAGAACCTAGTATTGCTCGAATGACTGTTTTAGGTTTAATGGCTACTTTTACCCCTACTCGCTGGCTCCTCCGGATGCACAAAAGAAAAGTTGAGGACAGCTCGACTACCGAAAAAATAGATCCAACAATTGAACAGATACCTGTTTTTTATGTGCATGGCTTTCGCGGAGGAGATTATACGACAAATAAAATGGTCCAAGCTGCCTGTGAGGCAAAAGGCAGTAATAAGTTTCTTAAAGCTACAATTGATCCATTTGGTAATTTCATCTTAGAAGGAACTTGGACAGCAGATAAGCAGCCCATTGTGCAACTTATTTTTAAGGATCGAATTGCTGGTGTTTATGCTAGTTCTTATTATCTTCGAGCAGCTCTTTCTTATTTAAGTAAAAGATATCATTTCAAAAAATACAGTGCTGTCGCCCATTCCTTAGGAGCTCCTTCAGTAATCAAAGCTGAGATGAAAACCAGCTTAAGAAAGAATTTTCCACATTTAGATCACTGTGCCTTGATTGCAGGACCTTTTGATGGAGTAATGTATTTAGGTGATTTGCCCAACGTCAATCGTCTTAATGAAAAAGGGCGACCCATTTTAATGAGTCCATCTTATATGGGGATGCTTTTTAATCAGAGACGTTTTAACCCCAATATTTCAGTTTTAAATATTTATGGAAATATTTTAGATGAAACTAATACGGATCGATTCATTTCTGTTGTTTCTGCTAAATCGATTCGCTACATTCTTGCTCCTGTTGCTCATACCTTCCAAGAAGTAGAGGTGCGGGGAGATGCCGCTGAGCACAGTGTTTTACACGATAATCCTTTTGTAATTAATATTATTAACAAATTTTTGAAGTTAAATGATTAATTTTATAAAGAGAGAAAATAATTATGTACTATATGCCATTTTTTTATGACCCATATTTTTGGATGATTATTCTAGGTGTAGCAATTTCAGGCTGGGCCTCAATGAATGTTAATTCAACTTTTAATCGTTATGACCAAGTTCGAAATCAAGGAAATTATACTGGTAAAGCCGCTGCCCGTTATATTCTTGATCAAGCTGGTCTATACGAAGTAGAAATTCGTGAAGTTGCCGGCAATTTGACTGATAACTACAATCCCACCAATAAAGTTCTAAGTCTTTCACAATCAGTCTATAATTCCTCTTCAATTGCGGCGGTTGGCGTTGCAGCGCACGAAGTTGGGCATGCCTTGCAAGATGCTAGTGATTATGCCCCAATGAGAATGCGTTCTGCCTTAGTGCCAATTGTTTCTCTTGGTTCCAATTTATCAATGCCACTAATTCTTTTAGGATTAGTGTTAGGAATGAACCAAACCCTAATTAAAATTGGCATTTGGTGCTTTGCCTTAGTTCTGCTTTTCCAAGTAGTAACATTACCAGTTGAATTTAATGCTTCTCATCGTGCTTTACGGATGCTAAATAATGGGGCTATTTTATCCCCACAAGAAATGCCAATGGCCCGTAAAGTCTTATTTGCAGCAGCTTTAACATATGTCGCAGCCGTTTTAACAAGCATGTTACAATTGTTTAGACTTCTACTCATTTTTGGAGGCCATAACAACGATAATAATTAATTAGTTGGGAGGGATACTTATTTTTTCGAATGAATTTTGGGCACTTCTTTGGGCTGTCAACACAATCTTAGCCTTCTATGTTGTATTCCACCGAAAAAGATCTGTCGCTACCTCTTGGGCATGGTTAATTATTTTACTAATTTTTCCAATTTTAGGCTTTATTTTATATGGTTTTATTGGACGTGGATTATCACAAGAAAATCTTTTTGCCATTAACAATCAAAAACACATTGGTTTAAATAAAGTAAATAAGATGATCCCGCGTGTTCCTAAATCCGCTGGGCCAACAGATACTTCTAAAGAAGCCAAAATTTTAATTGATTACTTTAACTTTAAGCACGATTCCCCCCTTTCTAAAAACAACAAAATCAGTTTTTATACTGATGGCGAAAAGAAGTTTGAAGCTCTTTTTAAAGACATCGAACAAGCTCAAGAAACAGTTAATGTTGAATATTATTCCTTCATGAATGATGATTTAGGTAATAAATTTCTTAATTTATTAATTAAAAAAGCTCGCGAAGGTGTTAAGGTAAGACTTATCTATGATCCTTGGGGTTCTCCTGGAGCTTCAAAGACTTGGTTTAAACCTTTAACTGATTTGGGCGGTGAAGTTGTAGCCTTTATCACAGCTCAAAACATGATTAAAAAGTATCGGATGAATTATCACCTTCACCGTAAAATTGTCGTTATAGACGGGCGAATATCTTGGACGGGCGGCTTTAATGTCGGAGACCAATATGTCAGCAAAAGCAAAAAATTTGGCTACTGGCGTGATACTCATCTTAGAATCGTCGGCTCCGCGTCCCTGCTGTTGCAGGAGCGTTTTGTAATGGATTGGAATGCTTCAATTACTGATAAAAATCAGACAATTTCATTTAATGAAAAACTATTTCCAAAAATTGAAGAAAATCAGCTAACAGAAGATGATGTTGCAACTCAAATTGTTTCAGATGGTCCTGATACTTCTACGCCATATTTACGTAATGGCATGATTAGAATGATGATGATGGCTAGAAAAACACTCTGGATTCAAACACCCTATCTTGTTCCAGACGATCCAATGATTGCCACTTGGGTTATTGCGGCTCATTCAGGCGTTGACGTGCGTATCATGATTCCTTCAATGCCTGATCATCCCTTTATTTACCGCGCTACACAGTGGTATGCAAATTACCTGCTCCATGAGGGAATAAAGATCTATGTTTATGATAATGGTTTTATTCATGCAAAAACCGTCATGGTTGATGATCGCTTCGCTGCAGCTGGATCAATGAATCAAGACTTTAGGTCATATAGCTTAAACTTTGAGACTGATGCAGTCTTCTACGATAAAAATATTACCCGGGAATTAAATCATATTTTTGAAAAAGATTTAGCTAAATGTACAGAATTGACTTTAGAAATTACCGATAACTGGTCGCGTTATCTTCGATTTAAACAAGCTTTTTCTAGATTACTTTCTCCCATTCTATAAAATAAAAAGGGATAGATCCTCCCTACTCGCAATATGAGTACTTAGAGATCTACCCTTTTTTATTAACTTTACATCATTGATTGGACTTCTATTCCAACATTTGAGCCGAGATATTTTCTGATATTAACAATCACATCACTAACCTGCTGTGAGAATCTAAGATAGTAAGCCTGACGATTATTAGTTTGAAAGATTGCCATTACAGTTGGCTTTTTAGGATTGGGAACTGTAATTAATGTAACGTGAGCAATGTCGCTATACTTAACTGTTCGCTTAAAATATCCACTTACAACTAGACGCTTCTTAGCTAGCCCACTAACACCATCAATTATGCTCATTAGCAAAAATGTAGCAATAAAAACATTCATAAGAACTGTTGGATCAGTGAAATAATCTAAATAAAAACCGATTAGTAAAAAAATTAGAGCCCAGATAACTGAGGAACTTCTAAAGCGGGCCTTATAATCAATGTTTGCTTGCCAATACCAGCTATAAAAAATATAGCCAACTAGCAAGATATCAAAAGCAATATATAAAAGTGACATAATTTACCTTCTAAAATTATTTATTAACGTTAAAAATCTTACACTAATTATAACAAATACCACTTTTTCTCTCAGCATTCTATAATTGACTTAGCTGAAAATTAATAATAGTAGGAGGTTTTAATTATGGATGTAGATAAGCAAATTGCTGCACTTCAAGCTGATCTTAATGCAGCTCATCATATTACCTACTTAACGGGTGCAGGCGTTTCAACTCCGTCGCATATCCCTGATTATCGTTCAAAAAATGGAATTTACAATGGGATTTCGGAAAGCCCAGAACAAATTTTAAGTGAAGAAACTCTTTTTCATCAACCAGCTAAATTCCATCACTTCGTAATGGAAAATATGTATTTTCCAGATGCAAAACCTAATATTATTCATCAAAAAATTGCTACTAGTTGCAATAAAAATGGAACTTTAATTACTCAAAATGTAGATGGTTTAGATAAAAAAGCTGGCAATAAACACGTCATAGAATTTCACGGTGATCTTTATAATATCTACTGTACTAAATGTCATGAAAAAATTTCATATGACAGCTATAAAAAATCATACCTTCATGAAAAGGATCAAGGGATAATTCGTCCGGGAATTGTTTTATACGGTGAACCAATTAACGAAAAAGTACTCACAAAATCTGTTGAAAAGATTCATGATAGCGATTTAGTTATTATTGCCGGAACAAGTTTTGTTGTTTATCCTTTTGCTCAACTTCTCGCCTATCGGCAAGCTAATGCAAAAATTTGGGTAGTTAATAATACTCCTATACCAGCTCCCAAAGAAGTTTCAACAATTATTGAGAATGCTGAAAAAGTATTTGACAAATTATATATATAACCGCTATTATCTTAACTAACATTTTATTTAATTTGTTTCCCTCCTCCTTATGTTATTTTTTGTTGTACAATATAAGGTACAGTTAATATATCAATTAAAAGAAAGGTTAGGATTAAATGCCACTTGCCCAAGCAAAAGTTTTCTATTATGATTTTGTTGAAATTAAACCATGGATCTATGAACTAGTTATCAGCAACTTGGGATTAGCATTTGTTGGATCAAAGAATAGTAACATTGAAGCATCCATTTTGGGATTCTATCCTAATCATATTTTGATTCAAGACTCAAAAAAACTTGCTCCTTATGTTCAACAATTAAAAGAATACTTTGCTGGGAAGCGCCATTCTTTTACTGTTCCAATTGATTATTCAAGTTTTGGGACACCATTTCAAAATAAGGTTGTAAAAATGATTGAAAATATTCCATATGGGACTACTATTTCCTATCGTGACCTAGCAGCTTCCATCAATGGTTCTACTTCAGTTCGATCAGTTGCCCATGCAGTAGCTCTAAACCCATCTTTAATTTTCATCCCAAGTCATCGTGTAGTTTTAGCTCCAGATAAGGTAGGAAGTTATAGAATGGGAGAGAAAGAAAAACAACGTTTAATAAATCTCGAAGAAGGCTATTTAAATGCAGCTAATTAAACTTTATCAACCTTTTTTTGACGCTAATAATTGGGCACACGTCTTAACTAGCGGTCAAGATTGGATGATGATTCTTACCCTAATTTTGATGGAATGTTTACTTTCCGTTGATAATGCCGTTGTCCTAGCAGCTCAAACACAAGTATTACCCACTAAAGATGAACAAAGAAAATCTCTAGTTTATGGTTTATGGGGAGCCTATTTATTTCGTTTCATTGTAATTGGAATTGGTACTTACTTAATTAACTTCTGGGAAATCAAGTTATTAGGAGGCCTATATTTACTTTACCTAGTTTACAAATACTTTTATGACGTTCGCCACCCTGAGCTAGTTGCTAAAAAAGAAGAGGCTAAAAAAGAAAATCATAAGAAAAAGAACTCCAAAAAAAGAAAGCACCATCTTTCCTTATTTTGGAGAACTGTAATCTCAATTGAGTCAATGGATATTGTTTTCTCAATTGATTCGGTTTTAGCTGCCTTAGCCATGTCAAATAACCCAGTAGTAGTTCTAGTTGGTGGAATGATTGGAATTTTATGCATGCGTGGCGTAGCCGAAATTATTATTAAGCTAATGGAAATTATTCCAGAGCTTCAGACTATGGCCTATGTCTTAATCTCAATTATTGCGATTAAACTGCTTATTTCACTGCCACCGTTAAACTTTAAATTACCTGATGCAATCTTTGCTGGTATTGTATTTGGCACGGTTATTTTAACAATTATTTTTCACTATGTACGACAAAATGTACACGGTAAGAAAATGCCTTAACTTAATTGCTTATCAATAAATTCCTTAAGTACAACTGCTTGGTTGTACTTTTTATTTTTAGCTCCATATAAGAAAAGAACATTTTCTTTGGCTAGTTTTTCTTTTACATTTTTAATAAAAGCTGGTGTTGCTGGATTAGCTTTCAATTGCGCTATATACTTAGACTTGAATTCAGGATATTTATCGTCTTCATGATTAAACCATTTTCTCAATTCATTAGTTGGCCCAATTTCTTTATCCCATTCATCTAAGTGAGCCTTTACCTTGCTCATTCCTCTAGGCCACAAACGATCTACCAAAATTCGATAACCAGCTGGTTGCTCATGGTCATATATTCTAACTACTTTTATTTCATTCATGGTTACATTCCTCACTCGCTGCTAATATTTATCTTCAATTATCAGTGTACAACTTTTTTTAGAAAGAAAAATTAATATGAATTACACAGAATTTTTCACTAATCGTTCTACAAGCGAAATCAGTAAAGACCTACTAGGTAGAACCTTGTCTTACAATAATGGAGAAGAAATTCTATCTGGTACTATTGTTGAAGCAGAAGCCTATGTCGGTGTAAAAGACCGAGCTGCTCATTCTTATGGCGGCAGACGTAGTCCCGCAAATGAGGGTTTATATCGGCCGGGTGGCAGTTTATATATTTATTCCCAAAGGCAATATTTTTTCTTTGACGTTTCTTGTCAAGAAGAAGGTGAACCGCAAGGAGTATTAATCAGAGCTATCGATCCTCTAACAGGAATTGACACGATGATTAAAAACCGTAGCGGTAAAACAGGACCGCTTTTGACTAATGGACCTGGAAAAATGATGCAAGCCTTAGGGATTACTAGTCGTAAATGGGATTTGGTTGATTTGAACGATTCGCCTTTTGATATTGATATCGATCACAAACGCGAAATAGAAGAAATTGTTGCCCTTCCAAGAGTAGGAATTAATCAATCAGATCCTGAATGGGCTCAGAAGAAATTAAGATTCATCGTTAGCGGTAATCCTTATGTTTCAGACATCAAGAAAAAAGATATCAAAAAAAATCATGGATTTATTTGACAAAAGATTAAAAATCGTTTAATCTTTTCATCGGTTAAATAAATCCCCAATGCAATAGAGGTTGCGATAATCACAGAATTTACTTGAGTACGCGAATACAGTGAGAGTCAATTTTAGGATTACCGCCGAAACAAATTTTCTTTCGTGAAGTTAATTTGTTGGGATGTAAGAGAATATCTTACATACTGTCCTGGTCGTCCCCAGGGAGCGCTATATGATTTGGTTTAATTACTGATGATTTTCAAACCTCGTTGTTTTTGGTAAACAGCGAGGCTTTTTACTTACGCTTTTATTGTATTGGCTTTATTTGAGATAATTTTTGGAGGTATTTCAAAGTGAAGTCAAAAATAAGATGGTTTGGTGCTTTATTAGCCCTAATTTTAAGTTTAGTTATCGGTTTTAGCTTTAATTCTAATCAAACCGAAGCGGCTAAAAAAGAAGCACCCCTAAAAATTGGTATGGAAGCTAACTATCCACCATACAATTGGACTCAAACAACTGATGCAAATGGTGCGGTTCCAATTGATGGATCTAAGCAATATGCAAACGGATATGATGTCCAAATTGCAAAAATCATTGGTAAAAAGCTTCATCGTAAAGTAGTAGTAGAAAAAACTGAATGGGATGGATTATTACCAGCCTTAACTTCTGGAAAGATTGATTTAATTATCGCTGGTATGTCTCCTACTGCTGAACGTAGAAAAGCTATCAATTTCTCTGAACCTTATAGAAAAAGTACTTTCGTAGTAATTACCAATAAAGATGGAAAATTTGCTCAAGCAAAAGGCTTAAATGACTTTAAAGGAGCTAAGTTAACTGCTCAACAAGGTACTCTTCACTACGATTTAATCAAGCAATTACATGGTGCTAAGCGTGAACCTGCAATGAGAAGCTTTTCTGCTATGCGTCAAAGTTTACAATCAGGTACTATTGATGGTTATGTCGCTGAAGATATTGAATATCAAAGCTACAAGACTGTTAACCCTAACATTGTTGCCGTTAACCTTAACAAGATGCAAGGATTTAAAGTTGATCATGATGACTCAATTACCTCAATTGGCGTTAAGAAAGGTAACACTGAATTATTAGATCAAGTTAACAGTATCTTAAAAGGTATTTCTAATAAAAAGCGTGATCAATTAATGGCCCAAGCTGTTAAGGAACAACCTCAAGCAGGTGGCAGTAAGAAGGAAAATTGGTTTATGTCAATTATGCGTCGCTATGGTTCAATGATCCTTGGCGGTGTTGGAATGACTCTTCTTTTAGCCTTAGTTGGTACTATTGCTGGTTTCTTCATTGGTTTACTTGTTGGTATTGTTAGAACTATCCCAACTCCTAAGTCTACTGGTAAAAGATGGGGCTTAAAGATTGTTAACTGGCTTTTAGCAGTTTATATCGAAGTATTCCGTGGAACTCCTATGATGGTTCAAGCAGCTGTTATTTACTACGGAATTGCTCAATTATGGCACCTTAACTTAAACCGTACCGTAGCTGCCTTAGTTATTGTTTCAATTAACACAGGTGCTTACCTAGCTGAAGTTATTCGCGGTGGTATTAACGCAACTCCTAAGGGACAATTTGAAGCAGCTTCTGCTCTTGGTATGACCCACTCTCAACAAATGTGGCATATTATTTTGCCTCAAGCAATTAGAAACTCTTTACCATCAATTACTAATGAATTTATTGTTAACATTAAGGATACTTCAGTATTAAGTATTATTTCAGTTTCAGAATTGTTCTTTGTTGGTACAACTGTTGCCAGTCAAACCTTCGAATTCTTCCAAACTTACTTCATCATTTCAATGATCTACTTAATCTTGACATTCTCAATTACTAGAATCTTTAATTTCATTGAAAAGAAGCTTGAAGGTCCAAAGAACTACAACTTAATGGCTAATCAATTACAAGTAGAAGATCCAAAGGAGACTGGATTTGAACATGAACAATAATAACGAAGAAAACATTTTACAAGTACAACATTTACAAAAGAAATATGGTGATCATACAGTATTAAAAGATATTTCTTTTAATATTAATAAAGGAGAAGTAATGACCATTATTGGTCCATCTGGTGGTGGTAAATCAACGATGCTAAGATGTATTAATCTTCTTGAAGAACCAAGTAATGGAAAAATTCTCTTCCATGGAGAAAACATTCTTGATCCTCATTTTAATCGTAATACCTTCCGTTCTAAGGTCGGAATGGTATTTCAGCAATTCAACTTGTTTAACAACAAGAATGTCCTTCAAAACTGTATGATTGGCCAAGAAATGGTTCTTGGTCGCTCCAAAGAAGAAGCTAAAAAAGTTGCTATTGAAAACTTGCAGAAAGTTGGAATGGATCCATTTCTTACTGCTAAACCTCAACAATTATCTGGTGGTCAACAACAACGTGTAGCAATTGCTCGGGCAATTTCTATGGATCCAGAAGTTCTGCTCTTTGATGAACCTACTAGTGCCCTTGACCCAGAAATGGTTGGTGAAGTACTTAATACCATGCAATTACTAGCTAAGACTGGACTAACAATGGTGATTGTTACTCACGAAATGGGATTCGCTCGTGATGTATCTGATCAAGTTGTCTTCATGAGTGATGGAGTTATTACCGAACAAGGAACACCACAACAGATCTTTAACGATCCACAAGAAGAAAAAACTAAGAAGTTCCTACGTAACTTCAGAAATAATGAACTTTAAGCAAAATAATATAGAATTTGCTTTTCCCCTATAAATTATAAAAAGGCTGATACTCTTTGTTATAAACATTGAACTATCAGCCTTTTTATTAGTCTATTGTTATCTACCTATTTATTTTTAGTATCTTTTCTTTTAACAAAGTACAAATTATTGAAATCATGGTTCCTAGGATTCATACTATTCCCGAAAAGAGCGAATGGTCCCAATATACTAATTGAGACTTTATTAAACGTAAAAGAAAGGAAAATACATAATGTTTGATTTTGTATTTTGGGTTTTAGTAATCTGGTTTATTATAAATGTTATTTGGATGTGGTTTGTATTAAACAAACAATCATATCAAAAATCCTTTGCCTGGATTAATGTAGCAACAGTGATTATTGGTTTTTGGGTTTACTACGGTACTGGTGCTCACTCCGGTGGATTAGCTGATTGTTTCTTATGGCTAAATTGGCTTAACGTAGTTTTAGCTTGCCTTCAATTTTACTTCGGCTACCGCAAACTTAACAGTACTAATTAAGCTCTCAAAAAAATACTTTAATCATCTAAAAAGACTAGTATTCCACTATCAGTGTTATACTAGCCTTTTGTATTTATTAGAATTAAATAATTTCGCTATTTTCTCGCTCTTTTTCTAATTTCCAACCAATATCAAAGTATGTTTTGCGCTCATTACGCAAGGCACCATAGTCACTTTGCAAACTATCAATCGCGTCCTGTAATTTTTTATTTTGCTTCCGAATTGCATTTAATTCTGGATCATTCACAATTCCTTTTAAATGAACCTTGCCAGCCAAGTCTCTTTTAGCAGCTTGAAACTCTTCCTTCAAATTAGCTAAAGCATCTTCATACTTAACTAGCTTTTTATTTACGATAGTTAATTGATCGTTCAATTTAACAAATAATTGATATGGCATGTTCGATTTAATCTTATTGCATTCACTACACGATAAAATCAAATTATCAAAAGAATTATCATGTGATAAAGAAACGGGATCTTTGTGATCTACACTCGTTCCACGCCGGCCGCAATACTGACAGCGGTAATTATACTTATGCCGAATTCGTTCCCGATCTACAAAGTCAACTTCATTTAAAGAAAAATCAACTTCAATCCCCATCTTTTTCATATTTACTGCAAAATCAACATTATTCTCAGGAACATAGTCTATTTCATTATCTTCACTCTTAATAATTGCTAAATTAAACTCACGACGTGAAATTTGTTGCAAAGCAACTTCATTGCCATCATAATCTTGAATGAACGACTCATACTGTCGCCTATTAGTATTGTCTACAAGATAGTGCTTTAAAGAATCCGGCTTAATCTGACCATTATTCTTCTTTCCTACAAAGCTATAGAGCATTACCTGGGAAATACTTTCAACTACCGGATTTTCATAGTTCTCTGCATCCAAATTTCTTGTTAAACAAATATCACAAATACTTGTCAACTTAGGGTTCATTAACCCTTCTTGCTTAAAATGAAGACTATCAAGTCGTAAACCACAGGATGCACACTGTAATTTCAACCTATTCTTCCCCCATTAACAAAATACTAAATGCAATTCTTTGCATTTTATCTTTACCGGCAAAATCGCCCTTAAATAAATCTGGCAAAATTTTCTTAATAAAGTATTGAACACAAGTTAAATCATCAAACTTTTTAATAGTTTCAAGACTTTCTTTAAACATCTGCATGAACACAGGATTTGGATTTCCTAATTCAATTTCACCGTAAGCTTCATAAAGTAAATCCAACTTATCACAAATAGATAAGATCTTACCCTCTAAAGTATCATCTTTTCCTTCAGATAGGCGTTTTGTATAAATTTTTTGAAATTCTTTTGGAATTTCATCCTTAATAAATTTAGCAGTCATGGTTTCTTCAACATCCCCAATCATCTTACGTAATTGCGGAGTTGCATACTTAACTGGCGTCTTGATATCACCAATAAAACGTTCAGTATAATCATGATTAAGACTCTTTTCATAAAGAGCTTTCCAATTTACTTTTTGCTTACCAATGACTTCTTCGATATCTCCCATCATTTGAGCAAGTTCTGCTGTTCTAAAGCTATGATCAGCTACAGAATGGTGTTGATATTTAAAATACCCTGGTGCACGGTCAATCGACTCTAAACTATTAAAACCTTGAATATACGCATTTAATCCCATAAAAACTTACCCCTTCCAGAAATATAAAAATGTCTAAAATTTCTACTATCATAGCAAAACCACTCTACTCTTGCAAATCAAAAATAGAGAAAGATTTAACACCTTAATCTTTCTCTATTTCTCTAATCCCGTCAACTCATTTGTATTTAAAGCAGCTAAAACACTCAATGTTGCATCATAGTAATTATTAGCAGGAAGCGGTCTTGAAAAAATATATTTTTCATGTTCTACCAAAGTACCATATCCTTCATTTTGATACTTACTTGCAGCTACAAAGATCGGTGCACTAAAGCTCGCAGACTCATATGGATATAGGGGTTTTCCACTCAAGGTAAACCCACTTGATATTTCTTCTTTTTGCTTAAAAAAACTCAGCATTTTCTTTACGATATTATTTGCGTCTTTATCATTACTTGCTGCTAAGAGCATCGGAACTCGGCAGGCATTGGCGCTGTAATTACCATCATCTTTGGTTGCTACATCATTAGCCTTAGCAGGAGACGCCTGTTTTTGCTTTGAAATCCAGGTAAAATCCGGAACTAGTCCTGTTTTATGTTGGCTGCTAAGCTGTTGTAAATAAGCCAGCATCTGTGATTTTATTTCTATCCAGCTGTGATCTCCAGTTGCTTGATAAAATTCTTCAAATGCTTGTGGCATTACATCGGATGTTCTCATTACATTATAAAAATGTGATTTCTTATTTGCCCAATTTCCTACAGTAATTATTTTAGCCGAACGATTGCTTTCTAACTTTTTGATATCACTGATTAATTTAATAGCTTGAGCTTTATATCCATGTCCTGGCCAAACTTTATCAGCTTCAAGCAATGCTTGAGCAATCATCATGTCGCCGTCACTTGCGCTCACTGGATTATCCTGTAAGCTTCCCTTTTTATTTTCTTGTCTCCAGCTCATTAAGTTTGAATTAGACAATCGATGCCTTAAATAATAATTATCCAATTTTTGAAAATCAGTTTGGCTTCCTAAGTGCTTCTGTCCTGCCTTTACAGCTAGTAACATTCCATATCCCTGTGCTTCCGACAAGGCAAACGGTGGCTTATTTTTTCCAGCTGCGTTAACATACTGCTCACTTTCACTTTGATTTTTTATATAGTCTTCTCGCCAAACCTGATAGTATCTTTTTTCTATCGTGCGATCATTGCTCATCCTTACATATCCAATAATTCCTAAGTAAGCTACTATCACACCTAAAATCAAGATTAAATTTTTAACTCTCATGCCCTATCCCTAATCTGCAAATCTCTTTGTTTTTACCCATTTACTACCGTCTCGCTTAAAGATTTTATCCCCGATAACTGAGCAAACTGCTTGGATAGAAATAGCAATAAATAATTGTGAATAGGTAAAATACGAACCCAATGCTAACCAAATTTGATCACTAGTGGCTTGTCCATATTGTGTAGCTAAAGCCAGATTGATTTGAGTTACATATAAAAGAATCATCAGTAACCAATTAATTAATAAAAGTTGCATCAGTAAGAGATTGGAATCCATTGCAAAAATAATTGGTATCTTAGGATTAAAAAATCTTGCCACTACACATCCTAAATCTACGAAGAAGATAATATCGGAAAGAACAACCGCTAAGTTAAACCAAAAGAAAACACAGGTTAAATAAAACGTTTCTAATTTAACGCGCCAATTACTCCTATCAAATAAATGCTTAAAATTATTTATCACAACTTGATAGTTTCCTTTTGCCCAACGCAATCGTTGATAATAATAATCACGTAAGTGCTCAGGCTCTTGTTCAAACGCTTCTGAATTATAAGCTAAAGCAATCAAGTATCCATCTTCCATAATCCGAAAAGAAATTTCTGTATCTTCAGTTAAAGCACCCTGTTGCCAACCACCAATACTTCTTACATACTCGGTATTAATGATGAAATTTGTTCCTGGAATTCGTCCAATTTTAAATAAATTCCAAACCCCAACATGTTGAATACGTTGAGAAACAATTACTTCTTGATTGATACATCTAGTTAAAAAGTTTTGTTTTGCATTGCGTGTTTTATTTCTTCCAAAGGTAGCCATGTAGCGACTTGGGTTCTCTAAAACTTTTTTAATTAAAAAATACAAGGCATTTTGTTCTGGTAATGCATCTGCATCATAGACACAGATATATTCTCCTTGAGCTATTTCTAAGGCATCATTCAAAACGCCAGCTTTTCCTCCAGAACCCTGTCTTTCAATAATTTGTACGTTTCGATACCTATATTCAGGCATATCAACTGCCTTTCGCATCTCAGCAGCTGTCTTATCTTGACAATTATCCGCATATAAAAGTACTTCTATTTTTGAAGCAGGATAGTTTAAATCAAGGATTCCTTTTGTCGTTTTAGCAATTACAAGCTCTTCATTATGGGCCGGTACTACAATCGTAATCGTAGGGTAGCGTTTTAGAGGGGTAATAGAAACAATCTTTTTACTATGTTTAATCCAAAAGCGAATCGCACCATAAAGCGTTACTAATGACGCTAAAAGAGAAAACCAAATAGATACTAAAGTTGAAAATGCTAAAAAATTATTTAACATGATGATGCTTTCCTAAATGAAGGACGGTATGTTCAGTTTGATGATAAATCGTCCAAACACTATGAATCATAGCAAAAAGTGCAATTAAAAATATTAATGTAACTAAAATAGCCAGCATAAAGAAAACATCTATCATGATTCGACTCCCTTTAAATATTCAACAACTAAATCTGTTTCAAGCTTTCGTTTTAAATGTTTAAGAATTGCATCAAGATCTGGGTATAATATCAAATCTTCCTCAACAATATGCTGAGTAGCCATTTTAAATGCTGGGTGATAGTCTTCATATTTTAAAGCTCGAAGTTCTGCTTTTAATTCATCATTCAAAACCATCAAAGTTCCAGGTGCAATTGTATTAGAAATAATTAAAAATTCACCATTTCCCAGGTAATATAAATTTTCATCAACTAATCTGCTCTTTTTAAGCACTTTAGCTATTTGTTTCAAAATTTGACTATGCTCTTCTAAATTAAACTGAGCAAACTGTTGATTATGCTCCCATTTAATGATTGTAAAGTCATCCCACAAAGGTAAATAACTTTTCTCTCTTAAAATTCTGCTTATCTTCTGGTATAGCTTCTGTGCGTTATAGGTCGTTTGGAGTTTTACATTTTGATCGTAGTGGGTAATATAGCGATAAACACTAGCTTCATTTTTCTTATAGATGCTCCACTTAAAAATGCATTCTCTCAACTGACTCGCTAGATAGGCTTCTACTGGAAACGAAAGCAATAATATTGCCTTAGCATATATATCTAATCTCACATAGCCAAGGGTTAAGCCGCTGATTCCCAATACAGTTAAAATTAAAATAAGCCATGTACTAACAATATTTGGCAAAATTAGGCCAACAAGTGCGCCTAATACCAGAAGCATCGCAACTCCCCAAAAAACATTATCTAAAAAATTATCTGCTACTCCTAAAAAAAGAGACGGCAAAATAAGGGCGAAAATTGCTTTTAATTCTAGCCCTTTTATCGAAATGTTATTCATTTTAAAATTTAAATCCTATGCTTTATTACTTTGTCCTCTATAAGACAATTTATATAGTAATATAATTTCAAATACAACAAAATGTTATTATATTAATTTTAATTTATATAACTTTTGATACAAAAAAGGAGAGACGCTAAATAGCGTCTCTCCTTTTATTGAGTAGTAAATTTAATTACTTGTTTTCGTCTTTAGCAGCTTTGTTTAAGAAAGCAACTACTTCAGCAGCTCTCTTAACACGAGCTTTAGAATTCTTCTTGTTCTTAGGTCTTAAGTTTGGTGTAACACCTGTGTTGTAGTTTTCACCTTTACGCATAGATCTATACTTCCTCTCAAATAAAATTTTCGAAAATCTTTTATTATCATACCACGAAGAAGCACGTCACTTCAATACCTAGCAGATCTTTCCACCTAATTTTTTCATCTCATCTGCAGATAATTTTTCACCCTTAAATTCAGAAATGGTAACTCCGCCATCAATAATACCCTCATTTGAAGATAAAGATAGAACAGCATCACGAGCGTTAAGGACTAATCCATCCTCTAAAAATGCTAATTCTTTATCAGATGTATACATATCTAAATCCATATTATTTTTAACTTTAATAGAAAAGTCAGGATCCTTATGATCTAATAAAACAAGCTGAAAATTAGCACCAATCGTACAAGTTCCGCCTAATTTAGAGTAGCCATTTGAGCCATCATTTAAGGTTAACAAGATAACTTGCCCTGGTTTAATCTTCTTTTCTAAAGTTTCTTTAGCACCATCTTTTATTTTTAGTTCAATATTTTCTGAATCAAGCATAGCTATTCCTCCTATGTTATCTACTAACTTAAATATAGCAGTTTTTTCTCTCCTTTCCCTAATAAAATGCTCAAAATGATATTAATAGGAAAGTTTAATCCGAAAAAAGCGTTGCGAACTTACGCTAAAGAGTTCAAAATAGTAGTGTTGATTTAATTTTAAGAGGGGACATTAATGACCGTCATCAAAAATATTGCTAAAGACCGTATTTTACAAATTACGGTTGTCATAACGATCATAAGCTTATTCTTCGCCCGCCCAAGGATTGAAGATATTAACTTCCACACACTATACTCAATTTTAGCGATGCTGACTATTATCCAAATTTTTTCTTACTTACACGTTTTGGATGTATTAGCTTATAAGCTCACAGCTAGCGCTAGAAGTACAAGAAGATTAACTGCAATTTTTACAATCTTATCAATTGTATCTGCAATGTTTTTAACTAATGATATAACCGTTTTAACTCTTATACCATTATATTTAACAATTGCTAAGCGTCACAATTTACCTGAAATTCTACCTGTTACTTTAATCGGAATGGGAGCAAATATTGGAGCTGCTTTTACCCCATGGGGTAATCCTCACAATATTTTTGTAGTTAATCGCTATAACGTTTCACCACTTAAATTTTTTAGCTGGTCACTTCCATTATTGCTGGTCAGTTTAATTATCGTTTTATTATTCATCTTTTTTGTTAAAGATACACCGATTCCTACAGTACCTTTAGAAGATATTAGGATTAGTGTAAGACCAATGATTTTGACGATTGCTGTTTCAATTTTCTTCTTCTTTGGTGTTTTTAATATTGTTCCAGCATATGTTCCAGCAATTGTTGCTGTAATTTTAGCTCTTATTATTAATCCTTCAATTATGTTACATGTGGATTATGCTTTACTCTTAACTTTCACATGCTTCTTTATTTTTATTAGTGATATCCAGCAAATACCATTTATCGTTACACTTATTTCAAAGACCATGTTCTCTGAACATTCTGTCTTCTTGACTTCAATCATTTCAAGTCAATTTATTTCTAATGTTCCTTCAACCATCCTAATTGGTAAATTTACTAATTATGCTGAAGCCTTATTCTTAGGTTCAAATATTGGAGGATTTGGTTCACTTGTTGGATCAATGGCTAACATGCTTGTTTTCAAAAGTTTCGTTGAAAACGGAACAGTATCAAAGCGCAAATTCTTCTGGGTATTTTCAGTTCTCGAATTTGCTGGTTTGATTATTTTGACAATCCTTGGATGGATCGTCTTAGACTTTGTTATTTAGATATCGTAAAAAAGCACAAAACTGTGCTTTTTTTATGTTCTAATTTTCTGTTATTTGGTACAATATTCCTAACATTTTAGCTTAATATTTATGATATAGAGAAAGGATTCAGTTTATGAGTTTAACCTGGATTATTATCATTATTTTAATTTTATTGGTAGCTATTTATATTGGCATCTATAACGGCTTACAAAAAGCTAAGGTGCATGCCGATGAAGCTTGGAGCCAAATTGATGTTCAATTAAAGCGTCGTAATGACTTAATCCCTAACTTAGTTGAAACAGTTAAGGGTTATGCTAAGCACGAAAGCGGCACTTTAGAAAAAGTAGTTTCATTAAGAAACCAATTAGTAAATCTTCCAGCTTCTGATCACGAAGAAGCTAATAAACTTTCTAATCAAATTACTGATTCGTTGAAGAGTATTTTTGCTTTAGCTGAAAATTATCCTGACTTAAAAGCAAACCAAAACTTCTTAGCACTTCAAGAAGAACTTACTAATACTGAAAATAAGATTGCCTACTCACGTCAACTTTATAACTCAACAGTTGCTATGTTTAATGAGAAGTTACTAACTTTCCCATCTAACTTAGTAGCTAAGATGCATGGCTTTAAGAAAATGGACTATCTTCAAACACCAACTGAAGAAAAGGCCGTTCCTCAAGTCAAATTTTAGGTTAATTAATGCTCTATCAACAAATAGCACGCAATAAGCGTAAAACAGCATTTTTGCTTGTTATATTCGTTATTATTCTAGCTCTTGTTGGTGGTGGGTTAGGATACTTAATTAATGGCGAACCTTTTTCCGGAATCGCCATTGCTCTTATTGGTAGTTTAATTTATCTTTTTATTGTTCTTCAAAATCCTGGAAACCTAGTGATGAGTATGAATCACGGGCGAGAGATTCATGAAGAAGACGATCCAGAACTTTGGCACATTGTTGAAGATATGGCTCTGGCTGGACAAGTTCCGATGCCAAGAGTTTTTATTATCAATGATCCAAGCCCGAATGCTTTTGCGACTGGACGAGATCCTAAGCATAGTTATGTTGCCGTTACAACTGGCTTACGAGAACGATTAAATAGAAGTGAGTTAGAGGGCGTTTTAGGTCATGAAATTTCTCATATTAGAAATTATGATATCTTAGTTTCAACTATTGGAGTTGCACTAGCAGCAGTAATTTCTTTTATTTCTAATTTCGCCTCTCGCATTTGGTGGTGGGGCGGCAATTCAGACCGCGATGACCGAGACTCAAGTCCTTTAGAAGCAATTTTTAAGGTAGTAGCAATTGTTTTTACCCTAATTTTAGGACCACTTGCTGCTGGACTTGCCCAAATGGCTCTGTCTCGTAATCGAGAATACCTGGCTGATGCGGGCTCAGTAGAACTTACTAGGAATCCACAAGGCCTAATTTCAGCCCTAGAGAAGATTTCTAACAGTGAGCCAATGAAAGATCCAGATCCATCAAGTGCTGGGCTCTACATTGAAAATCCACTTCATAATCGTGGGTTAAGTTCACTCTTTGATACTCACCCGCCTACTGCGGATCGAATTAAGAGATTAAAAAATATGTAATAAAAGGGATGCAATTGCATCCCTTTTTGCATACCTATTTCAAATTAATATGAGCTTCTCTAAATAATCTCTTTCTCATTTCTGCTGGTGTCATCCCATAATAATGCTTAAATTTTTTATAGAAAAATGACTTACTTGAATAACCAATAGTTTCGATTATTTCTTTTAACGATACATTTGGTTTAGCGAGCAGTCTTCTAGCCTCTCTCATACGCCGATCGTCAACATGTTCCACAAAACTCTTACCAGTTTTTTCTTTTACCATTGTAGAGAAGTAATTTCGATTAAAACCAAAATATTCAGCCGCTTCTGCTAGCGTAATGTCATTATAGTGCTGGTCAATGTACTGATCTAAGGTCTCATCCTTAAACTTATTTTCTCTTCTTTCACTCAATTTAAAGTTCTGCTCACGTAAATTGCGCAAAATCACTACTTTAAGTAACTCTAATCCAATTGTACTATTAAATGCCGCATGATTAAGATCATCTTGTACTATCTCTCTGATACTTTGGCTACTCCACATCACTGAGGTAGTCGTGAACAAAAAGGCTTTATCTTGAGATAAATTCTTTAAAAATAGGGTACTTAGTTTCTCTTCAGTGGGAGTATCAATTGTTACGTTTTCTATTTGCTCATCCCATGAAAAATCTCTAGTCAGCTTAAATTTTATAATTACTGTATTCTTGTCACTAAGCTTGATTGCATAAGCGCTATCTTTTTCAATTAATAAGATGTTTCCACTTGTTAAAGAAAAGCTTTGCGTTCCTATCTTTACTTCGCATGTACCAGTGAGACAATATAGCAGTTGACTGCTTCCGGACTGATATTCAATAAAGTCATAATGCATCCCCTCTAAATAAAGACGGTAGGACAAAAAATTCTGGGTTCGAAGCTCTACTTCACTAGCTTGATTATTTTGCATTAAACTTAATAAATAATTTTTTAATGTCGCTGTTGCCATCTCAATCAGTCCCCTTTGATTCTATTCTGTTTTAATTATAACCTTTTTATTATTTTTAATTGTCTTTTAGTCTTATTAAGCGTAAGCTTAAACTGTAAATACATCTGGGGTGCCTATCGGGCTGAGAATATACCCATTGAACCTGTTTGATTAATATCAGCGTAGGGAAAATGACTATTTTTAGACTTTTATTTAAGTCACCTCTTTGAGGTGGCTTTTTATTTTTGGAGGAAAAAATGAAAAAATTACATGTAAGAGATATTATCTTAATTGCCTTAATTGCTATTATTTTTGGTTTTATTTATTTAGCTAGTGACGGCCTCTATAATGCTCTAACCGCTCTCCTAACTCCAATTGGCTATGGGATGTTAGCAAATGATATTATGATGGGAATCTGGTGTATGGCAGGACCATTAGCCGGCTTTCTTGTTCGCATTCCTGGCTCTGCTTTCTTAGGAGAGTTCTTAGGTTCCTGCGTTGAATTGATTGCTGGGGAACAGTGGGGAGCTGTTAATTTAATTTCTGGTGCCGTTCAAGGTCTAGGTAGTGAATTAGGTTTTACCTTTACTAGCTACCGTCGATATGATTGGTTTACGCTTTTCCTATCTGCTACAACCACAACCATTGTCACTTATTTGTACGATTTCATAAAAAACGGCTATAGCTATTTTTCAACCTTTAATATGATTCTCTACTTTGTAGTTCGGTGGATCTCCATGCTCTTATTTACCTGTGTATTAGTAAAATTAATCGTAAATCTTTTAGAAAAAGCTCATGTCATCCAAACAAATCAAAATTAACCAACTTTCTTTTCAATACCAAGACAAATTAATTTTTAAGAATTTAGATTTTACTATTAACCAAGGCGACTTTGCCCTATTAACTGGTCCTAGCGGTTGCGGAAAATCTACACTTTTAAAATTAATTGCTGGCCTTGAGCCTACTTCTACCAGCAAAATTACTACTGGCTCTTTAACTCAGCCCTTTACTAATTGGGGTATGGTCTTTCAAGACCCTAATCGTCAATTCACCATGGCAACACCAAGAGAAGAGTTAATTTTTGCTTTAGAAAATAAACTAATTGATCGAGTTACTGCTCAAAAAATTATCGATGAGGTTAGCCATAAAACGAATATTTCGCTTTTGTTAGACCGTCCCTTCCTTCATCTCTCAGGCGGTGAAAAGCAGCGTGTAGCCTTAGCTGTCTTAATTGCAATGCAAAGTGACCTCTTCTTATTAGATGAGCCATTTGCTAATTGCGACTCTCATAATCGAAATTTTCTGCTTAACTGCTTAGATTCACTCCATCAAGACGGTAAAACAATTTTGATTAGTGATCATAACTTTGCTAATTATGAAAAAATTGATCCCAAAGTTTTTGCTATCAAAAATCAAAGAATTAAAACTTCTCCTCTACCTTCTCAAGAAGTAGTAGTAACCAATTTTTCTCTTCCTCATACAAATCAAGAATCAGTATATTCTTTTAATTCTTTTTCCCTATCATTCCCAGAAAAAGAGTTACTTTCTTCAACTAATTTAAAAATCTATTCTGGGAAAGCAACCCTCCTAACCGGAGAGAATGGTAGTGGTAAAACTTCTTTATTTAAGGCCTTAAGCAAGGTTATTACTTATCAGGGAGAACTACTCTTTAAAGATAAAGAGGTTAAAAATTGGCGTCGCCGCCCTTATTTGTCAAAAGTAGGACAAATTTTTCAAAATCCAGACGATCAATTCTTAAATGTTACGGTAAAAGAAGAATTAGATTTTAGCTTAAAATACAATCAAAATCCTTCTCTCAATGAGTCTAAGCTTCAGTCTATCCTAACTAAACTCAATTTAGAAAATATGGATGAACAAGTTATTTATTCTCTCTCTGGTGGTCAAAAAAAGAAGCTTCAAATTCTCGTCATGTTAATGGCCTATCCGGACGTTTTATTACTAGATGAACCATTTAGTGGTTTAGATCAAAAAAGCGTCTCAGAAGTTATTTTTTTGCTAAAGAACTACTTCCTAGATGCAAACCATAGCTTAATCGTAATTAGTCACCAGCTCGATCAAATTCAAAATCTATGTGACTATCATCTTGTTTTAAAAGGGCAACAACTTTTCTACGCTAAATAGAGGTAAATAAAATGAATCCCGGACTAAAATTATTTTTAATCTTAATTATTTCTCTGGAAATATCACTTGTGCCTAATTTAGGAGCAAATCTCATTATTATCGGAGCTTGCCTTATCTATCTTCTGTTTAAGCACATTAACCTTAAGAAGCTATTTTTATTATTTATCATTCCTTTATTCGCGGCTTCCGTAGTTTTTATTACAATTTACTACTTCACTCCTAGCCGTAGTCTTTATCAAGCTTGTGTCTTGTTTACGAGAATTTACGCCTATGTTTTTTTAGGAGCTGCTTTCACTGAAACGACTTCTTTTCTTGCTCTAGCTCGTTCACTAGAACAAAATTTTAAATTACCCAGTAAGTTTGCTTATGGAACTCTAGCGGCCTTTAATGTTATTCCAAAAATTCATGCCGAAGTGAATCGAATCCGCCTGGTCGGAGATATGAGACATTACCACTTATCTTTCTACTCACCGGCCTTATATTTTAAAGCAATTTTATCCGCAGTTTCTTGGTCTAATAGTTTAGCTGATGGAATGATTTCACATGGCTATCGTGAAGACAAAGAAAGAAGTGTAATTGTTCCGATCGCCTTAACAAAAAAAGACTGGCTTATTTTTAGTAGCATCATAGTACTACTTCAACCAATCTTGTTTCTTCTCAAATAATTATTTATGGTATGGACTGCCGCTATTAATCATAAATGCACGGTAAATTTGTTCAATTAAAACCAAGCGCATTAATTGATGAGGCATTGTAAATTTACCAAAACTGATTAAGTCATCTGCTCGCTTATTTACTGCGTCACTTGTACCGAGACTTCCTCCAATAACAAAGGTAATGTCAGAATGCCCATAAGTAGTTAAATTAGATAACTCTTTCGCAAAAGCCTCACTAGTTCGCTCTTTCCCCTTAATTGCAGTTACATAAACATATTCTTTATCTTTTATCTTATCTAAAATTCTTTTTCCCTCGATTTCTTTGACCTGTTCCATTTCAGCAGGACTTAGTTTTTCGGGGGCTTTTTCATCTGGAACTTGAACTATTTTTACTTTTGCAAAACGACTCATTCTCTTTACATATTCTGCAATTCCTTCTTTAAAATACTTTTCCTTTAATTTCCCTACACAGACAATTTTTATATTCATGCTAATTTATCCCTTTCACACATCTAGCTTTTTATTTTATCCCCTAATTGACATAGCGTCCACATGAGTTTTCCCCTGGCTGTGGATTACTAAAAACTATATTTAGTGGTTTACTCAATTACCTCTCAACAAATTGTGGTTTATAAAAAAGTGGATAACTTTTTTACAAAATTTATTCCACATTTTTATAAATTTGATTAATTTTCCAAACTTTTCGCTCTATCCCTTACAGACTAGGATTGAACAGCCGTTCAACTTTTATAAAATCATGACTTAATTTACACACAATTCACAAGTTTTCCACATTTTTATTTTTATTATTGCCAACTTATGCACAATCCACAGAGTTTTCCACATTTTCCCACAATCTATTCGATAATTCTAAGATCTTGACAATTTTAAAATGCGAACTTTATTAGGTTTCACACTTTAAATATTAAGAAAAAGCTATGATTACCGCTTACAAATCGTATAATCATAGCTTTTTTATCTCTATTTAATAATATTCAATTAACTTAAGGTAACTTTGATATCTTGTGATTTTCCATCTCTAACCACTTGAAGGGTTACTGTATCGCCAATCTTATGTGCATAAAGAGCTGTATGTAGTGAAACAACGCTATCCACATCTTTGCCATCAATCTTCGTAATTACATCACGAGCCTTGATACCAGCCTTCTCTGCACTACCATTCTTGGTCACACTAGCGACATAGACACCAGATTTAACACTGTCAGGCAAACCAAGTTTCTTGCGGCCATATTCTGTTAATTCATCAACAGATACAATTCTTACGCCTAATTTAGGACGCGTAATTTTACCATTCTTAACCAATTGATTAATAATTGAAACAACTTCATCACTAGGAATTGCAAAGCCCATTCCTTCAACGGCAGTCCCATCACTAGAAGAAGACAATTTCATTGAGTTAATACCAATTACTTGGCCAGACATATTAACTAATGGACCACCTGAATTACCGGGGTTAATAGCTGCATCAGTCTGAATAACGGTTGCCTGATTAGTTACTTGGCCAGATGAATTAGTTACATCTATTGTTCTATTCTTAGCAGAAATAATACCTTGAGTTACACTAGTTGCATATTCGCTCCCAAGTGGAGAACCAACAGCAATTACTTGTTGACCTGGCTCTAAGTTCTTAGATGAACCAAATTGGGCAGTTTGAGTAACATATTTACCATCAATAGTTAAGACAGCCAAGTCTGTTTCTGCATCAGTTCCGACTTTTTTAGCCGTTACCTTTTTACCATCGCTTAAAATAACTTGGATTTCATCACTTCCAGAAACCACGTGATTATTGGTTACAATGTAGCCTTTACCATTAGATTTCATGTAAATAACTCCAGAACCTTCACTGTAAGTTTCTAAATCTGATTTAGAATTCTTCTTTGAAGAGCTGGAACTATCAGACCCAAAAATACCAAATGGATCACTAGTTGAAGAAGAACTTTGTCTCTTCAAATTTACAACAGAAACAACAGAATTCTTTACCGTATTAAAGGCATTAGTCATCTGACTGCTGTTCTTACTGTTAGACTTCTCAACCTTAGCTGTTGGCGCAACAGTTGTTTGTGGAGCATTCTGTCCGTTAATTTGAGACAAACCTGCATAAGCTACTCCACCACCGAGTAATCCTGCAACCACTCCTACAATACCAGTTTTAATTAGAGCATTATGCTTATTAGAGTTCTTAGTATTATTTTCTGCCATAAAAATTCTCCTTTTCTATTCACTCTAGCCTAATCACAAATTTTGAATTTTTTATGAATTCAAGTCAAATTATTTGCTAAAAATTATATTTCTGTGAGTGATCCGGCTTCTAGTGGATTGGTATCAATAATTTTAACATCTGCGGGCAGATTTGCATCCCCTGCAACCAATAAATCATGTGCAGTCTCATGAGCTAAATACTGAGTATTATTATGTTGACTACGGTGGGCCAAAAAGATGTTTTTAGTTTTTGGAGAAACAACATCAAGTAGCGTATCAGCTGCCTGATCATTTGAAAGATGTCCCACATCTGACATAATTCGATGCTTTAAAGACCAAGAATACGGTCCATTTCTAAGCATCATATCATCATAATTAAATTCCATTAAATAGCCATCTGCATCCTTAATTTCGCCTTTAACATTGCTTGAAACATATCCCGTATCCGTTAAACAAGCAAATCTTTTACCGCCACTGCTAAAAACATAATATTGGGGTTCAGCTGCATCATGACTAGTAGCAAAACTAGTCACATCTAAGTCACCAAAAGTTTTCGTTACCCCAGATTCAAAAGTATTGATCTGTTCAACAGGCAAGTTACCAATTTTCTTACTTTCAATTAAATAATTCCAGGTACCTGAATTTGCATAAGCTGAAATTTGTGGATACCGTCTCATTAAGACTCCTAAGCCCCCTGAATGATCGGTATGGTCATGACTAATGAAAATCATATCAATATCTTTAATATCAACTCCGACTTGAGCTAGTAAGTCCTTGGTCTTTTTTCCAGATAAACCTGCATCCATCAAAATTTTGTGTTGCTCAGTTTCTATTAAAGTAGAATTACCTGTTGATCCGCTTGATAAAACTGATACTTTCACATTTTTCACTCCTTAAAATCATCAGTCGTAACATTATTTTGAATAATTGTTCCTGTAAATGCGTTTACCCGCTTCAAGGTAACTGTCTTAGAAGTATTATTTTCAATTGCTGCTAACCAAGTTGGAATATAAATAGTATTTCCCTTAACTGTTAATAATTTAGTATAAACTTGCTTCAATAAGATAACCTTAGAATTATTTGGTAATTCACTGTAAGTATATAACGAGTCAACCGCTGTTTTTGAACTAATTGTATTTTGCCTCTCACGGACAGGATCTAAATCATCAACATAGCTTTGGGAATAAGAGACAATTTGATTATCTTTTACAATAATATGAAGCCGAGCTGTTGCAGCAAAGAATTCTCCATATTTAGTCTTTTGGTTAAAAATATAATCGTCCCCCTCAGATAATTCTGAAAGGTAAGTATAATTTTTACCTTGATATACATTTTGGCTGTCATCCTTAAAACGCATCACTTGTCTCAGGGCTTCTTTTTTATTTTTAGATAAAGTAATTGGCTTATCTAAATGAACAGAAATAAGATTTTCACTTGAATTATTTTCTACTTGTCCCTTTACCTGCTGAGTAGCTTTTTTGATCCAAGAATTATCAATCTTGGCAGCCAAATAATATCCATCTTCTTGTTTATCGTTAACCTTTGGAATAGTAATCTGATCAGCACTTGTTTCGCTCTTAATATCAGTCTGAGTCGGAGTAGAACCAGCAGATAAGAGAGTTGGCGTTTGCCATAATTCAATTCCCAAAAAGATATTAATTCCGATAAATACAATTAAAAATATCCATTCAATTCTTTTAAAGTCCATCTACTAGTCCCTCCTTTCCTGCATTGTCTAACTGATTATTTGTATTAAGCCACTCATCTAAGGTCTTCCACTGCTTGTTAATCTTTACATAGTAAGCAGGCTCTAAATCTACTAGTTTCTTATTTTTACTGTTAGAAGATTTAGCCGTATAGCCAATAATAATTCTTTCGATATCTTTTCGGTGATATCCCTTTTGGTATAACTCATCCATGGCTACAGTAGTTGGAATTAAAGTTTTCTTTTCCCCATTAGTTGGGATTGGAATCTGTAAGTCTAAACTGTTGAAGTTAATCGTCATCCCATTAGATGCAAATTTCACCTGTGCTCGCATCTTATATTTTCCTGGTAAAAAGATTGGATATTCTTCGACATAATTTTGATAAATAACTGTATTATCATCCGCATCAAAGAATCTTAAATCTGGTTCTGATAAACCAATCTTTCGTACGAAATATAAACTATCATTTAATTTACGACTAATTGTCTTAGGAATTTGATCTTGTTGATAATCAATATATTCATAATTATGAGTATGTTTAGCAGCAATTAAACGCTCATATACTCCATTAGAGTATGTAATCGTATCGCCATTACTATGCTGGGTAGGATTATTTGATCCTAACAAACGATAAACAAAATATGAATCAGATTCCTCATTAGTTAAGTAGCTATATACTGGTAAGCTTAGATTTTTTTCATAGAAAGGTAAATAGTCATCATGCACCTTTTCAAGAGTGACTGGCATTTGAGTTTGAGCGTTTCTAATATGCTCAATTAGGGTCTTAAATGAGACATCGTTTAAACGAATGCGATAGAGTGTATGGTTCTCATCATTACCTAGATAGATGTAGTCGCTAGAAGTCGTTGAGACAAAAATGCGATTAAATTCCCGACTATCATTTTTTCTTACATTAGTTAAAAATAATGAGATCGTTATCTGATCTGGGTATGTTAGCTGAATATAGTTTGGATTTCTCAACATTTTTTCATACTTAGTTTGACTAGACCAGATTCGGATTGGCAAGAGCGGTCTTAAAGACTGAGTTAATTTAGAAAACTCCAAAGGTAAATTGTTCTTTGTATCATAGACTTGATACATCTTTTTATTTTTAAAATAAAAAGTTTGCGTTGGTAGATAGATATCTCTTAAAGAACGCTGCCCTAGATCCTTAGTTTGCGTTTGATTAGATGTTTCTTCAATTCTAGAAAATCGAGCATCTGATCCCCAAATGACAGCCGATAAAATTATTGATAAGACAACCATTGCAATTAAGCTAACACGCAGTGCCACTCTAGAAACTTTATCTTTAAACCTCATCCCAGTTTTCTCCTTCCTCACTAATTGCTTCATATGGCAAAGAAATGTAGAAAGTTGATCCGGAACCTTCAGCACTATCTGCCCAAATCCGGCCATGGTGTGCTTCTACTATTTCTTTAGAAATAGCTAATCCTAGTCCCGTTCCGCCTTGCTTACGAGAACGAGCCTTATCAACACGGTAAAATCTATCGAAAATCTTGTTTAAGTCTTTTCTTGGAATTCCCAATCCTTGGTCAGAAATACTTAAGATGACATGCTTTTGGGCTTGAAGCAGGCGAACTGTTATAACGCCTCCGTCAGGTGAATACTTAATTGCATTGTTCATAATATTATCGATTACTTGCATCATCTTATCAGTATCGATTTCTACCCATAAAGCTTGATGAGGAAATTCACGCTTGATTGAATACTTCTTTTTATGCGTTTTATCTGTATCAGATTTCAGCATCATATCAAAACGGTTTAGAACGTGGTTAACAAAATCATTTAAGTTAACCCACTCTAAGTCCATTTTGGCTACACCACGATCCATTCTTGATAAGCTAAGGAGATCATTAATCATCCTAATCATTCGCTCAGTTTCATCTTGGATAACATGTAAAAACTGAGGTGCAATATTTGGATCCTTCCATGCCCCATCATTTAAGGCTTCAACATATGCCCTTAAGCTTGTTAATGGGGTTCTAAGTTCATGTGAAACGTTAGACACAAATTGCTGTTGCTCCCGTTCATTTTTTTGCTGTTGCGTAATATCATGCAAAACACAAACTAGACCTGAAACAAAGCCAGTTACACGCTGAATTAAAGAAAAGTTAGCATGTAAAATCATTTCATCTCTTGTATTATCATTTACACGCACAACTAATTCTTGTTGCGTACTTAAAAGATCTTGAATTGTAACATCTTTTAAGCCAAGCAAATTAGTAATTGGTTTTCCAATAACATCTTTTTCAGTTTTGCCTAAAAAGTCTAAGGCAGTTTCATTAATGATAGTAATATTTCCGTGACGATCAGTCGCAATAACCCCATCTGTCATATGGGTCAAAACATTATCTAACCGTCGTCGTTCACTATCAGAAATCTCTTGTGTTCTCTCAATTCGTACCGATAAAGTGTTAAATGCTTCAGCTAATTGCCCTAGCTCATCTTGTGCGTAAACCCGGACGTGTCCCGAATAATCTCCATTTGCGACTCTTAAAGCTTGCTTACGCATTTCTTCAATCGGCCGAGTTATGGCCCGGGAAATTACCAAGGCAACTACCGCACCTAAGACAGCCGCAATTAATGAGGCAATCAAAAAGTAAATAGAAACTTGCCGTAAATTATTGAATACACCCTGTAAACTTGCTCTTACATAAATAGCTCCCACAGGTGTATTAGTTCCATTAGCAGATGTTAATGGCGAAATTTGCACCATATAGTTGCCATTATCATTAATCACCTTAGAAACTTGTTTTCCATTTGAAAGCACACTTTTTATATCCGCATTACTAGTCCGCTGGCCAATTCGATTCTGATCATTAACATTTGAAACAGCTCGAATTACACCTTTATTATCTACTACCATTAATTGACTAATATCACCAAGATTGTAATTTGAAATAATCTGGCTCAGTTGTTGATTGGCACTCTTACTATTTGCCTTACTCAATTGGCTAGCAATTTGGTTAGTAATAATGTTTGGGACTTGAATTGAAGACTCAAAATTCTGAATTGAGTTTTGTTCAAGTTGTCTAGTGAAAGAAGCTCCAACTACTTCAATCGTTGCTAGTAATAACAACATAAAAATGATTGCGATTTTAAAATTAATAGAATTTAATACACTTTTTGTTTTCTTCATTGGTCCTAATTGCAAAAAAAGCCACTATCACTAGTGACTTTGATCCTTATTCATCTGATGGGTTTTTAACGTAATATCCTACTCCACGTCTGGTAACTAAAATTGTTGGTGAACTTGGATTGTCTTCGATCTTTTCCCGCAAGCGTCGAACAGTTACATCCACAGTTCTAACATCTCCAAAATAGTCATAGCCCCAAACGGTTTGCAGTAAATGTTCTCTAGTCATTACTTGTCCCATATGCTGTGCTAAATAATGAAGTAATTCAAATTCACGATGCGTTAATTCAATTTTTTCACCATTTTTTTCAACCATATAAGCTTCAGGCATAATCACAAGATTGCCAATGGTAATATTCTTATCTTCATCATCTTCAGTAGCCTTTTGAGTCAAGTCACGTCTACGCAAGTTTGCCTTTACTCTAGCAACTAATTCTCGGTTAGAAAAAGGCTTAGTAACATAGTCATCTGCTCCCATTTCAAGACCTAACACCTTATCAATCTCAGTGTCTTTAGCTGTTACCATAATAATTGGCATATCATGAGTTTGGCGCACTTCACGCGCAACCTCTAAGCCGTCCTTTTTTGGTAACATCAAGTCAAGAATCATTAAATCGGGATCATATTCCTCAACTTTTTTAACAGCTTCTTCGCCGTCGTATGCAGTGTCGACATCAAAGCCTTCCTTAGTCAGATTAAATTTAATAATGTCAGAAATTGGTTTTTCATCGTCAACGACTAAAATCTTCTTTGGCATAAATGATGCCTCCTCAGTATTAATAATTATATTATACTGTTTTCCCCACTTTTTTTAAACTTATGCAAAAAAAAGCTTGCACTTTCTTTACTTTACTGGCATAATACTATTTGTTGGTTATCCAATGGGTGGTTAGCTCAGCTGGCAGAGCAACGGACTCTTAATCCGTGGGTCCAGGGTTCGATCCCCTGACCACCCATATTTTTGAAAGGCATCGCATCTGCGGTGTCTTTTTTGTTTCTAATTTCTGTTAATTTATATCAATTTTCTTAAAAAAGTTCTTGCATTTTTATTTTTTTTTGGCATAATAGTATCTGTTGGTTATCCAATGGGTGGTTAGCTCAGCTGGCAGAGCAACGGACTCTTAATCCGTGGGTCCAGGGTTCGATCCCCTGACCACCCATATCTTTGAAGACATCGCATCTGCGGTGTCTTTTTTTGTTTCTAAATTTTTTCTATAATTAATATCATGAATACTAAACCATCTAAACATCATACTATCTACTATAATTTCACAACCGATGACGTTGTTGAAAGTAAAAGGCAAGACTTTACCTTGCCGGATAATTACCAAATCATTAAACACACGCCACTTAATTATCTAATGCGATTTTTAGCTGCCGGTTTTGCTTATTTTTTTACTTATGGCCTAATGCATGTCAAAGTAATAGGTAGGGATAAGCTATCTAAATATAAAGATGAATGTTATTTTGTTTACGGAAACCATACTCAAATGGTTAACGATGTCTTCATGCCTTTAACCTTATTTGGCTGGAAAAATTACTATGCTATTGCTAATCAGGCAAATTGGGGAATTCCTATTATTGGAAAAACGCTCCTACCTTACGGGGGATTACCAGTAGGCAAAAATATTAAACAAGCTATTAAATTACTTAAAGCTGTTAAAACCTTAACTAAAGAAAATGCTCATATTGTAATCTATCCAGAAGCACATGTCTGGCCTTACTATACCGGCATTCGGTCATTTCCAGAAACCAGCTTTAATTTTCCAGTTCAGGCAAATAAGGCAAGTTTTGTAATGACGACAACTTATCAAAAACGCAAATTTGGCAAGCATCCCAAAATTACTGTTTATATTGATGGTCCCTTCTTCCCGGACTCTACCTTGACCAAAAAAGAGCAACAAAAAAAGCTCCATGATCAAGTATTCGAGCAATTAAAAAAGCGATCTAAAAATAGCGACTATCAATATTATCACTATCAAAAACGAGAAATTGGAGATTAAAATGAATATTATGTTTTGCGGCGACTCTCACGCCGAAGATGGTATTTTAATTGCAACTCTATCTTTATTAAAAAATACCTCCGCTCCCCTGCACCTCTATATCTTAACTATGCAGGCAGAAGGATATGAAGCTTTTGATGAGCAAGCTTTTAACTTAATCAAAAAAATCATTAAAGAAAAAGATCTAAACAACACTGCTGAATTAATCGACTGTACTGACTTGTTCAAAAAAGAGCCTCCACGCGCTAACATGGAGACTCGTTTCACTCCTTATGCCATGCTTAGGTTATTTGCGGATCAAATTCCACAAATTCCTGACCGCATCTTATACTTAGATGACGATATTATTGTGCGTAAGGATATTAGCGACTTCTACAGCCAAGACTTAACCAATGTAGAATTAGTTGGTGTTTTAGATTTCTGGGGACGCTTTTTCTTTCATAATCTTCATAGTCATAAAACTTTTGATTATCTTAACTCAGGCGTTTTGCTTTTAAATATGGATGAGATTAAAAAGACAAGACTATTTGCAAAAGTACGGGAAAAAATGAGCGATAAAAAAATGCTGCTTCCTGATCAATCTGCTTTAAATAAACTTGCGACCGAAAAAAGAATTGCTCCTCGCTGCTACAATGAGCAGTACCGGCTCCATCCTGATACAAAAATCCAACATTTTACAACTAGCTTTCGCTTTAAACCCTACTTCCACACTTTAACAGTTAAACCTTGGGATGTAGAACGTGTTCATAGCGTCTTGAAATTACATGAATATGATGATTTACTTAAGCAGTACACAGAACTTAAGCCGCTTTTAAAGCAGCGCTAAATATTATATATAGATGGAGTTTGAGAATGACTATTCCAGTTTTTTATACAATTAGTGATAATTACACGCCTTACGCAGCTGTTTCAATTCAGTCTTTAATTGATCATGTTGACCCAAAGAAGGACTATACAATTACTCTTTTAGTCCAAAGCATTAGCAACGAACATAAAAAGAGTCTCGAAGATCTTTCAACCGAAAATGTTCATGTTAATATTTTCCATATCGATGATGAAATGGTGGCTCCAATTCACAATAGTGAAGAAAATTATTTGCGAGCACAATTCTTTACCATGTCTATTTTCTACCGTCTCTTTATTCCTAATCTTTTCCCGCAATATGATAAGGCGGTTTACTTAGATGCCGATACAATTATCTGCACTGATATTGCCGAACTTTATAATACTGAAATCGGCGATAACATGTTTGCGAGTGTCCCTGATATGTCAATTCGATTTATTAAGCCACTACAGGTTTATATTAAGGAATGCCAAGGCATCTTCCCTCCAGAAAAATACATCAATAATGGTGTGATTTTATTCAATATGAAAGAATTTAGAGATAAAAAATTCGTTGATAAATTCTATTCATTAATTGGAAAATATCATTTTGACAATATTGATCCTGACCAAGCTTATATGAATGAAATCTGTGAAGATAAAATCTATCACTTACCGCTTGAGTGGGATGCAATGCCTAATGAACATATGGATGAAATCAAAGATCCAAAAATTGTTCACTATAACCTTTTCTTTAAGCCATGGCACTTTGCAGATGTTCAATATGGTCAATATTTCTGGAATGTTGCTAAAAAATCACCATACTATGATGAACTAAAAGAACAATTGGACAGCTTTACTGACGAAGATCGCAAAAAAGCCCGCGCTGATCTTGATTGGATGATTAAAAAAGTCGATGAAATTAAAAATGAAGATGTAACTTGGGCAAAAGTTAAAAAGACTACGTCCGTAAAAATATAAAGAGGCATCAAAATGACTATTCCAGTTTTTTATAGTATTAGCGATGATTTTACCAAATATGCCGCAGTATCTTTAAATTCATTAGTTAAAAGCTCTAATCCAGAAAATGACTACACTGTCATCTTTCTAAACCAAGACTTATCTAAAGAACACCAAGATCAATTGGCAGCTTTGGGTAATGACCATGTACACGTTGAATTCTTCCACATTGATGAGAAATTAGTAAAGCCGATCCAAGATAGAAAAGAAAATTATCTTCGGGCTGACTTTTTCACCATGTCTATCTTTTACCGCCTCTTCATTCCTGACCTTTTCCCGGAATATGATAAGGCAATCTATATTGACAGTGACACTGTAGTTGTCGACGACATTGCTAAGCTATACAATACTGAACTTGGCAATAACTTGTTCGGAGCATGTACTGATTCTTCTATTCAATATGTAGATAAAATGGTGAAGTACATCAAAGATGTCTTAGATCTTGATCCTAAAAAGTACATCAATTCTGGAATGCTTGTCTTAAATTCCAAAGCCTTTAGAGATGAAGGTTTTATTGATCATTTTATGAATCTGCTTGAGAAGTATCATTTTGACTGTATTGCTCCAGATCAAGACTATTTGAATGAAATTGGTGATGGTCGAATCTTGCACATTGATCCTCGCTGGGATGCAATGCCTAATGAAAATACAGAACCTCTTCCTAATCCAGGCTTGATTCACTATAACTTATTCTTTAAGCCATGGCACTTTGATAATGTTCAATATCAAGATTACTTCTGGAAGTACGCTAAAGAAACGCCCTTCTATGAAGAATTACATGCTGAATTAGATAATTATACTGATGAGGAACGTAGTGAAGATCGAGCTAAATTAGACCATATGCTTGAAAAAGAAGACAGCACAGTCGTTGATCCTAATAATTGGGCTCACGTAAAAGCTAAAGGTGAAAGGATTAAACTATGATTATTGGCGAAAATCGTGCACAAGTTATCGAAAATATCAAAGCAGCCGTTAAAAAAGGCAAAATGCACGCTAAAGTTGAATTAGGAGATCCCATCCTCACTAAAGATGAAAGAATCAAACTAGTTAACAATTATTGGGAGCAACAAAAAAAACTGAGCCATAAATTTAAAAATATTATTGCCCAAACTATTATCAATCTTGATACTTTAGTCTTAATGGCTCATACCCAAATCAAAAATAAACAAAGAGCTAAAGGGCCGCAGCATGGCGCAATTGTAACGACTAATCACTTTAAGCAAACTGATAGCCTGCCAATTAAAAAATTAGCTAATCGCTGCCATAAAAAGCTCTATGTTGTAATTGAAGACTCCAACCTAAAATTACCAGGTTTCTTCGGCTTTTTAATGAATAATATCAATGCTATTCCAATTGTTCAAAGCTACCAATATTTAGGACGTGAATTTCCAAAACACTTACAGAAAGTCTTTGATAAAAAGGGATGGGTCTTAATCTACCCTGAACAAGAAATGTGGTATAACTACCGTAAGCCTCGTCCCCTTCAAAAAGGTGCTTATTACTACGCAGCTAAGGCTAAAGTTCCGATTATCTCCTGCTTTGTAGAAATTCAAGATCTTCCAGAAATGGAAAAAAATAGTAGAGAATTCCACAAGACTCGCTATATCCTTCATGTCTTACCAACAATCTACCCTGTTGATCGCCTGACAGTTGATCAAAACGCTAAGAGAATGCGAGATATTGATTATATGCAAAAGAAAAAGGCTTATGAAAAAGCCTATGGTAAGAAATTAAACTATGATTTTGACTACGATGACATTGCGGGTTATGTAAAAGATTAATAATTCTTTCCTAATGTAAAAATTTCTACCTACCGCTAAGTCTATCTGTTCGAACTAAAAAAGATTGATATATCGATGCTTAATAGCAAAGATAATCAATCTTTTTCCTTTTGTAATTCATTTTATTCTAGGAAAGTTAGACAGGTTTTTATTACATACATTAAATAACATAATAAGTCATTATTTTTGATTTACTTACTTAAGTAGACGACAATATAAGTGGCTATAGTCAAAGCTCACGTGTTTAATAATATATAACTTATAAAGCTAATAGTATTTTATCAGAAAGAAGAGAGATACGATGTCAAACGATCTACCAAGCGATGGGCACAAGGTGGTCAGTAAAGGCTACAAATACTTTATGGTATTTCTCTGTATGTTAACTCAAGCTATTCCTTACGGAATTGCTCAATTAATTCAGCCTTTATTTGTTCACCCTCTGGTTAATACTTTTCACTTTACATTAGCTTCTTACACCTTAATTTTTACTTTTGGGGCTGTCGTAGGGTCTCTAGTTTCACCAATCGTTGGTAAAGCTTTGCAAAAAGTTAATTTTAAAATTTTGTATTTGATTGGTATTTGCCTTTCAGCCGGAGCATATGTAATTTTTGGAATTAGTACGAAGCTACCTGGTTTCTATTTAGCTGGAATTATTTGTATGGTCGGTTCAACCTTTTATTCTGGTCAAGGTGTTCCTTGGATTATCAATCACTGGTTTCCATTCAAGGGCCGCGGGGTTGCCCTTGGATTAGCCTTTTGTGGGGGATCCATTGGGGATATTTTCTTACAACCTATTACCCAGGCAATTTTGAAGCACTTTATGACTGGTAATACTAAAACTGGTCATTTAACTTCCATGGCTCCATTCTATATTTTTGCCGTTGCTCTTTTAGTTGTTGGTTTAATTATTGCTGCTTTTATTAGAGTGCCAAAGAAGGATGAAGACGTAGCTTCTGCCGAAGAAATCAAAAAGAATCGCCATGAAGCTGCTCAAAAACATGCTCATGAATTCCAGGGTTGGAGCGGCAAGCAAGTTCTTCACATGAAATGGTTCTGGATTTTTAGTATCGGCTTTTTAATTATTGGTTTAGGGTTAGCTTCTTTAAATGAAGACTATGCTGCCTTTTTAGATACTAAATTATCCTTAACAGAAGTCGGAATGATCGGTTCAGTATTCGGGATCGCTGGTATTATTGGTAATATTTCTGGCGGTTACTTATTTGATAAGTTTGGTACTGCTAAATCAATGGCTTATGCGGGAATCATGTTAATTATCGCCATTTTGATGATGATCCTCATTAGTACCCATCCCTATGGCGCCCGCATTAACTTATATGCTGGTATGGGCTGGGCTGTTGCGAGCGGCTTATCTGTCTTTAGTTACATGTCTGGACCTGCCTTCATGGCCAAGAGTTTATTTGGTGCCAAAGCACAAGGAGTTAACTTAGGCTACATTAGTTTAGCCTATGCAATTGGTTTTGCGATTGGAGCTCCACTATTTGGCGTCATTAAAGGTGTTACCAGCTTTACAACTGCTTGGTGGTCTACTATCTTCTTTGTGGCAATTGGTTTTATATTATTGATTTTTGCAGCTATTAAAATTAAACAAATTCAAAAAAACATTGTCGTGAACAAGCCAAATATTATTTTAGATAAATAATTAGTTAGAAAGAAGGTAATTACATGTCTACTGATGCCGCTACTAAAGATAAAGTAGTAAGCAAGGGCTATAAATACTTCATGGTTTTCCTTTGTATGTTAACCCAAGCTATTCCTTATGGAATTGCTCAAAACATTCAGCCTTTGTTTATCCACCCTTTAGTTAATACTTTCCACTTTACCTTAGCATCGTACACATTAATTTTTACGTTTGGTGCGGTTTTTGCTTCAGTTGCTTCTCCATTTATTGGTAAGGCATTAGAAAAAGTTAACTTCCGACTAATGTATTTAATTGGTATTGGTCTTTCTGCTATTGCCTACGTAATTTTTGGAATTAGTACAAAGCTACCAGGTTTCTATATCGCCGCTATCATTTGTATGGTTGGTTCAACCTTTTACTCCGGCCAAGGTGTTCCATGGGTTATTAACCACTGGTTCCCAGCAAAGGGACGTGGGGCTGCCTTAGGAATTGCCTTCTGCGGTGGTTCTATTGGTAATATCTTTTTACAACCAGCAACTCAAGCTATTTTAAAACACTACATGACAGGTAATACTAAGACTGGTCATTTAACCTCTATGGCACCATTCTTTATCTTTGCCGTAGCTTTATTAGTAATCGGTGTAATTATCGCCTGCTTCATTAGAACCCCTAAGAAAGACGAAATTGTTGTTTCTGATGCAGAACTAGCTGAAAGCAAGAAAGCTGAAGCCGCAGCCAAAGCTAAAGAGTTTAAAGGCTGGACTAGTAAACAAGTGTTACAAATGAAATGGTTCTGGATTTTCAGCCTTGGTTTCTTAATCATTGGTTTAGGCTTAGCTTCTTTAAATGAAGACTATGCTGCCTTCCTTGATACTAAGCTTTCTTTAACGGATGTTGGTTTAGTTGGATCAATGTACGGTGTTGGTTGTTTAATCGGAAATATTTCTGGTGGTTTCTTATTTGATAAATTTGGTACAGCAAAATCAATGGCCTATGCTGGTTGTATGTATATTTTATCTATTCTGATGATGATCTTTATTAGCTTCCAGCCATATGGTTCATCTATTAGTAAGGCTGCTGGCATTGGCTATGCTATCTTTTGCGGCTTAGCTGTATTTAGTTACATGTCAGGCCCAGCCTTCATGGCAAAAGACCTCTTTGGTTCAAGAGATCAAGGCGTCATGCTTGGATATGTTGGTTTAGCTTATGCAATTGGCTATGCAATTGGTGCTCCACTATTTGGGATTATTAAAGGAGCTGCAAGCTTTACAGTTGCTTGGTACTTTATGATTGCCTTTGTTGCAATTGGTTTTATCATTTTAGTATTTGCTGTTATTCAAATTAAGAGATATCAAAAGAAATACATTGCAGAGCAAGCAGCAAAAGCTAATGCTAAATAAGGAGGAATTTAGAAATGTGTACTGGTTTAAGATTCACAGATAATCAAGGAAATTTATACTTTGGGCGTAATCTAGATGTTGGACAAGATTATGGCGAAGGCGTTATTATCACGCCGCGTAATTATCCTCTTCCATATAAGTTCTTAGATAACACCACTACTAAAAAGGCTGTTATTGGAATGGGAATTGTGGTTGATGGTTATCCATCATACTTTGACTGCTATAACGAAGATGGATTGGGTATTGCCGGTTTAAACTTCCCACATTTTGCTAAATTTAGTGATGGTCCTATTGACGGTAAAATCAACTTAGCTTCTTACGAAATTATGCTCTGGGTTACTCAAAACTTTACTCATGTTAGTGAAGTAAAGGAAGCTTTAAAGAACGTTAACTTAGTCAATGAAGCTATTAACACATCATTTGCGGTTGCCCCTCTTCACTGGATCATTAGTGATAGTGACGAAGCCATTATTGTTGAAGTTTCAAAGCAATATGGAATGAAGGTCTTTGATGATAAAGTTGGCGTTTTAACTAATAGCCCTGACTTTAACTGGCATCTTACTAATCTAGGTAATTACACTGGCTTAAATCCACATGACGCTACAGCCCAAAGCTGGAACGGTCAAAAAGTTGCTCCTTGGGGTGTAGGAACTGGTAGTTTAGGTCTGCCAGGTGACAGTATTCCAGCCGACCGTTTTGTTAAAGCAGCTTACTTAAACGTAAACTATCCAACTGCCACAGGTGAAAAAGCAAACGTCGCTAAATTCTTCAACATCTTAAAGTCTGTTGCCATGATCAAAGGCAGTGTAGTCAATGATCAAGGCAGTGACGAATATACTGTCTATACTGCCTGCTACTCTTCTGGAAGCAAGACTTACTACTGTAATTTTGAAGATGATTTTGAATTAAAGACTTATAAACTAGACGATCACACGATGAATTCAACCAGTCTTGTGACTTACTAGTTTCTTTAAATTTATATCCTATATTCCCAACAAAAAAAGCCACCTGAAACAGGTGGCTTTTGTCGTATACAAGTGTTTAATTTTAGAAAGGACTATTATTATAGCCTGATATCGCAATACCGTCAACCGCTCGATATCCTTTTTATTAATTAATTTTCTTCTTCTGACCTAATTACTTTTTTAGAGCTAGCATCAATTTCAACTTCATGTTTTGTGCTACCGGACTCTACTGTTACCTCCCAAATAGCCTTACCATCTTCCATTTTTAAGTCCCATTCCTTGGCAACACTATTTTTTACTTCTTTTTCTGCTATTTCACTAGCTTCTTTACGCGAAATTGTTTTATCTAAATCTAAACCTTTTTGTAGGTGTTCATCTAGATCAAGCTTTTCAGAACTAGATTTAATTTCCTTACCAGTTCTAGCATTGATTGTCATTTCGTATTCTTTACTCTTATCAAATCCATCGATCTCATAAACGTATCGGTTACCGTCTAACTTTAGGTTTATTTCTTTAATCTCTTTATCACTGTATTTTTCATCAAATTTGTTCAAAGCTTCAGTTTGGCTAAGCTTGATTTGACTCTTTTTTAGTGCATTTTCTGTATTACTTTTCTTATCTTTAGTTTCCTTTTTTACACTAGATTGTTTACTTTGATTTGATGAATCGTTATTACTGCACGCAGCAGCTGAAGTTCCGATAATGCCAATTACAGCTGTAGCAGCTAATAATCGGGTAATTTTATTATTTTTGCTCATCATTTTCTCCTTGAATAAAATAAAACAAAACTATATTTGCTTTAAATTATATAGTATTATTTCAATGAAAGCGATTTATTTGCCTAGTAAATAAAAAAGCCGATGCTCAGCATCGACTTTTCTATTCACCTTTAAACCTACCATCTTCAACTTCACGAATAAAGTCAGCCAAGTGTTTGTAGTAAACATCTGGATTATCAACCATGTGGTGGTGACCCCCATCAGGAGTAGTAACTAGGCGTGAATTTGGAATTTCTTTTTGCATAATTTTAGCAGTAGAAATTGGCATAGTTTCATTTTCACCAAAAGTAATTAAAGTTGGTACTTTAATATTCTTAAGTTGGTCTCTAAAGTGCCAATCTTTAAGCTTACCAGTAATAACAAATTCATTATCACCTTGAAAGACATTGTAAACAGCACTTCCACCAAGATCTTTTAAGTGATAAAGCTTTGAAGGTTGCTTTCTATCAACAAAATTAATATTTAAAATTTGTACATCATCTTGGTAGCGTTGATTATCATAGTCATTATTCTTTTCGCATTCATGCATGAAATCAATTTCTGTTTGAGGAAGAACTTCTTGTCTTCTTCTATTTACAGAATCAACATACTCATCAATTTCATCAACCATTGAAGAAATAATGGCGCCCTTTAAATGCTGACCATATTTAACCGCGTATTCTTGCACTAAGAGGCCGCCCCAGCTTTGGCCAATTAAGTAGAAATTATCTAAGCCAAGCTTTTCACGCACTTCATCAACTTCATCTAAGAAGTATTCATAAGTTAAATACTTCTTAGCAATTTCTGGATCTGAGTAATCTGGTTGATCAGAATAAAGTGACCCTAGTTGATCATACATAGTTACTTGAACATTAAGTCCCTGTTTCTTTAACTGTTCTGCAGCATCTTCCCAATATTCATGATTTCCACCAGGACCACCGTGAAGTGCTAATAGATGAATATCACCTTCGCCTTGAGTATTAGTCCACAAGTGATAACCGTTGTCTAAAGTAATAATTTTAGTACCAGTTCTCATAAAATTCTCCTTTTTAGTTTTTATTTTATATTTTATCTCATTTTCTTTTTAATTCCGATATGAATTGCACCAGCACCTAAATTTAATTTGGTTATTGTTACATTTTTAAAACCATCTTGCTCAAGCATTTCCTTTAAACGCGTAGCTGAAATAAATTTAGCCGTCGTATGTGATAAGTACTTATAATCGTCAACATTAGCACCCAATAATTTAGCAAAATTAGGAAATAGTTTGAAGTAACTCTCCCACCCTAACTTAATAATTGGATTAGTTGGCTGTGAAGTCTCTAGAATTCCAACTTTTCCATCTGGCTTTAAAACCCGATAAATTTCTTTCAAAACTTGATCTGCATCCGGCACATTACGCAAACCAAAACCAATTGTTACAATATCAAAGCTTTGGTCCGGATAAGGCAAATGCATTGCATCCCCTTGCTTTAATTGAATTTCTTTTTGTAAATTTTGTACTCTGATCTTTTTGTCAGCTAAGTCGAGCATTTTTTGATTAAAATCTAGTCCAATTACATTGCCAGAAGGACCCACTTGTTTTGCAAGGGCAATTGTTAAGTCACCCGTCCCGCAACATAAGTCTAATGCAAAATCTCCAGACGCTACTCTTAATTCTTTAAAGAACTTTTTCCGCCAGCCATTTTGTGTTCCTAAGCTAATTAGATTATTCATCTGATCATAATGCGGAGCAACTCGTGTAAATAAATCATGAACGTCTTTTTCAGGTACCTTATTAGTTAAACTCATTTTTATCACCAAATTTATTATCCCAACAAAAAAGCTATGATTCAAATGAACCATAGCTTTTCTTAAATTCGATTAGATTTACGACGCCAAATGTGAACTAAAATTCCAATAACTAACCCTAAGATAGTCGGTACAACCCAGGCTAGACCAACATTAGCAAATGGCAAATACTGAAGTCGAATACGACTAACTGCATTGTAGAATGGCGTTCCAGCAATTGGTGCTGGCAAGTTTGTAATTAAATCAAGGACTGCTGGTATTAAAGTTAATGCCATTGTTATTTGATAGATTACTCTATCTTTTTTGAAAAATGGTGAGAATAAAGACAAGATAATCAAAACAATTGCTAAAGGATATAAGAACATTAAGACAGGAAGCGACCAGTGAATAATTTTATCTAGTCCTAGATTTGCAGTTGCAAATGATCCGATACAAGCGATGGTTAACCATCCCTTATAACTAAATTTTGTATAATGAGCGGAAAAATCTAGTGCAAAAGCAGCTAAAACCCCAACCGCTGTCGTTAAACAAGCTAAAAATACTAAAACAGCCAATAAAGCCTGACCAAAGATGCCAGCATAGTATCTAACGATATGGGATAACAGAACTCCGCCATCACTAGTTATTCCAAAATGTCCTAATGACATTGCTCCGACCATAATCAACAAAGTATAAATTACCCCGATAGCAATAACGGCTATTAAGCCAGACTTTGCTGTAATTTTTGCTGTTTCACTTTCATTGTTACCAATTAATTCTTTAATAGCTGTTACCACGGTTACGCCAAAAGCAAGACCAGCTAAAGCGTCCATCGTGTTATATCCTTCTAAAAATCCTTTTACTATTGTCCCTTGAGCATAATCTTTACTAACGGGAACAGTTCCTAAATTACCTAACGGACGGGCAAAGGCAATAACAAAAACTAGAAATAGTAAAACTAGAAAAATAGGATTTAAAATTTTACCTAAAGAAGATAGGATGTCACTTTCGTTATATGCAATAACAAAAACAATTGCAAAAAAGATAGCGGTAAAAATAATTAATCCGCCGCCTTGAAATTGCTTAGGAAGAAGTGGGGCTACCCCTACCGTATATGCTACAGTCGCATTTCTTGGTGCTGCAAATAACGGTCCCATTGTTAATTGGATCAAAGTCATAAACAAAAGAGCAAAAACTTTTCCTACTGGTAACCCAATTTGATAAACACCATTACTACGAGTAATAGCAACGGCTAGGAGTGAAAGTAGCGGTAAAACTACCCCAGTAATTGAAAAACCAATTGCTGCTGGTCCCCAATTTTTACCAGCAAGCTGGCCTAAATGAAGTGGGAAAATTAAGTTTCCTGCACCAAAGAATAGTGCAAAAATCATTGATGCTACAATTAAATATTGTTTTGTCGTCAGCTTCTTTTCCTGCGCTTCTTTCAATTATATTCCTCCAAAAAAATCAATTATTTTTAGTATTTTAGCAAAAAAACGCTGTAAACTCTAGTGTTTACAACGTTTTAATCGATTAATACTATTTTTCTAATTCATCATTTGCGCTATTTGCGGCAATTCTACCAAAAGTAAAGATATCAGCAAGCGAATTTCCACCTAAACGGTTACCTGCGTGAATTCCGCCGGCTACTTCCCCAGCAGCATATAGACCAGGAATTTGCTGACCATCTTTATCTAAGACATGAGCACCTGTATCAATCTTCAAACCACCCATAGTATGGTGGATGGCTGGCTTTCTCGGGGTTGCATAGAATGGAGCAACTTCACATTTTAGATTAAAGGCTGATTTTTCAAAATCTGGATCTTTTCCTGCTTCAACATAAGAATTATATTTTTCAATGGTCTCAACTAAAGTATCAGGATCCATTCCAACTTGTTTAGCCAAATCTTCTAAGCTATCAGCTCTAAACAAAGTTCCAGCCTTTACTTGTGCATCAATTGATTCTTGAGTTGTGTTATAAGCCGTATCTTTAATCTTGTCATCAGCAATTAAATAGAACAAGCCGCCATTATCAATAGCCGCCTTGGTTAAGACATCACGTTCTGCAAATTCATTTACGAAACGTTTTCCCTTTTGATTAACCATAATATAGTTTTCTGGTGGAGTTTGTAGACCAGTAAATAGCTCACCAGTCTTTGGATCAGAAACTGGCATCATCTGAATAAAGCCCATTCCAACTAAGTCTGCACCTGCTTCTTTACCAAGATTAATTCCGTCCCCAGTAATTGCAGGAGAATTAGTAGTAGCAATATTATCATCAATATGCTTCCAGTAAGTATTGTATTTTTGAACCATTGGTGTATTTGCCCCAAATCCACCAGCAGTTAAAATTACAGCCTTAGCATGAACAGTGATTGTACTGCCATCTGGTCTTTTAGCAATAACGCCTTTAACTTGACCATCTTCAATAATCAAGTGCTCAGCTCGAGTATCGGCCAGAATTCTTCCACCATGATCCTTTACCCAATCACCTAAAACATGAATAAAGGCATAACCCATTGGTTCAACTGGCTTGTGCCCTCTTCTCCATAAGGCACCTACTGGCATTGTTACTTGACTGCGATCGAATTTTACTCCTAAGTCACTTAACCAATGCACTGAGTCCAAGGCATTATCGATTAATTCTTTGACTAAAGCATAGTTACCATGAATTTCATTTCCATTTAAGTCGGTTCTCTTACCACCTAAATAGGTTTGAATTTCATGAAGTAATTTTGAATCAAATAGATAATCCGCACCAGAAGCTACATATTCTTTTATTTGCTTTTGTAATTTTTTAAAGTCTTCTTGATACTCTGGATCAATCTCTTCAAGTGGAGTTGCTGCTAGTTCTTCTAAGGTTTCTTTTTCACCGGCTAAAGCTTTAAATTTATTTTGCCAATCTGGTTCTGCAGCATTCATTGGGCCACCAGCACGACTAGTGTTTCCTCCAATTTGTGGGAACTTTTCAAGTACAATGACATCTTTATCATGTTGAATACTTCTAGCAGCGGCAGCTAAACCTGCCCCACCAGCTCCAACAACTACAACATCAGTTGTATAAGTCTCATCTTTAGCTCTTTGTTCCTTTGGTTTAGCTCGGTTTTTCCACTCATCTGGATCTCCGCCAGCTTCACTAATTGCCAATGCTACTCCATCAATAACACCATGACTAGAGATAGTGGCACCACTAACTGTATCAACATTTAAAGTCTGATTTTCAACAATTTCTTCAGGCAAACGTCTAAATACTTCGTCAGCTACTCCCTTAGTTTCACCTTTAGCGTCCACCTTAATATCTTCAATCTTATTTTCGGAAAGAGTAACTTCCATAGGCATGAAACTTGCGCCATGTCCTTGAGCTTTTACGTTGTATTTTCCTGATTTCATAATTTCCCTACCCTTTCTTAAATATTTTCACCTAAATTATAAGTTATTAAATCTACAGGCTTAAATATCTTTTTTACAAATTACTAATAACAAATTTGTTATAGCGGACACAGTATGACGTCTCATTTACCTTATCTAATAATGGGCTGTAAATTTTTCTTTTTAAATTCTTCAACTAAATTTTTTAAAGCTTGCGATTTTGTTTTTTCAGCTTTTGTTGCAATAAAGAAAGTAACATTAATTAAGTCATAGCTTAAGGGAAAAAGGTTAATTGGCGTTTCACCAATTCTTTTAATGATGCTAGCAGTGGAGATAGTTAATCCCATTCCATGAATTGCTAGACTAGTTGCAGTAATAATGTTTTTAGATTCTAAAACAACTCGTGGTTCTAAATGAAATCGCTGGAAAACTCCATTGACTTGGTGCCGAATAGCCGAACCAGGAACACTTAAAACAAAAGGTTCTTGTAATAAGTCTTTTAGGTTTAAGTCATCTGGTTTAAGGATAAATTTTCCTTCCTGGTAATACGGAGATGAAGGGGAAATTACTACATAGTATCTTTCACCACCATTACTTACAATATCTAAGCTTGAATCAATTGCTTCTGGGGTTTGACCGATATAACAGTCAATATTTCCACTCAGTAAATTTCTTTCACTTTCTCTTGGGAAGTTTTCAAAAAGCTGTATTTCTACTCGAGGATTTTTCTTTAAAAAATCTGGCAGTATTTCTGGTAGTAAATAAGTGCCTAGACTCTCTAAAATTCCAATTCTGATGATTTCTTTATTAGGGTGTGTATATTGGGCTAATTTTTTATTTAATTGTTGTTTGTTATAAGAAATATTTTCTAAATATTGATAATACAGTAAGCCTGCTTGAGTCAATGCATAGGGCTTTTTATCCCGATCAATAATTGGCGTTCCTAAACGGTCTTCTATTCTTTTTATTAACTGGGTGAGATAGGGTTGAGAAATGTAGAGCTTTTTTGCTGCTTTCACAAAACTATCTTCTTTGAGTAATACATCAATAAAATGCTGTATTTCTTCTGGGTTATTCATTATTTATTTCCTTAATATAGTTTTTATATTATAAACAAAAGAGCTATGGATACCTCAAATTTACCATAGCTCTTTTGCTTTACACATTAACTTGAATACAATTTAAATGTAATATTATTAGTTATATTTTACAAGTAAAAATGTTTAATTTATTAATTTTTTTGCTTATATTTAGTCTGTTTAAATCGGTGATGATAATGATAAATTACCAGTGGCAAAATTGTAACGATAAGGCACAGACCAATCATTGTCCAAACATAAACGCCCTTTAATTCAGTCGGTGTTCCTTGTGCTGGGATAAAGGAAATAAAGAATGCTACTACAGTTATTACCAGGGCAATAATTGCAATTATTATCCCTAAGCCTTTGCTCCTTGTCATATAATAACTGCGCTTTAGATTTCCATGTTTTACCTTTAAAACGATGTAAGAGATCAACATTAAAATGTAGACCATCAAGTACTGAGCAGTCGTAGCAGCTAAAGAAACATTAAAAGCAAAATCAGAGTTCTTACCACTAGTGAAAGTAATTAAAATTGCAGATGCAGTTACAATCAAAGTCTGTAAAACAATCAACCGCATCGGTACGTCACGATCAGTAGATTTAGCGAAGAATTTAGGCATATAGCCTTCTTTAGCAGCTTCAAACATCCCTTGACTAGGACCAGCAAGCCAATTTCCAAGTTCTCCAATAATACCAGCTGCCAGTAATACACCGATAAATTTCTTAATAACATCCCCGGGTAAGCCAATTGAATCTAAAATTTTTCCAAAGGCATAGACAAAACCAGTCGAATTTTGAATTTGATCTTTCGGAATTGTCATTCCAATTGCGGTACTACCAAGTAAGTCAAAAGAAATAGCAGTCACAGCTAAAGCGAGCATAACAGTGGAATACTTTTTAGGATTTTCCAAATATTTTGCATGCGGAGCAGATGCTTCCCCACCACAAAATGCCAACACAAATGGCACAAAAGCTACTAAGGTAGCCCCAGTTAAATGATGTGGAAAGATATTATTCCAGCTTAAATGCATATATAGGGGACGTCCTTGAAAGAGATATACAAAGAAGGTAATAATTAGCAAAATTACTGGTAAAGCTATCCCAAGTCCAAATAACCACTCTGCAATATGTCCTATTTTCTTAACTCCTACCATTTCGACAAGAGTAATTGACCAGATAATTATCATCATCAATAGAAATCTAATACTTGGTGTAGTGTTAAACCAAGGAGTATCAAAGGTAATAGATAATGCACCAATAATTACGTACATCATTGTGTTCATCCCAACAGTAATGTGAATCCATTGATAAAACATAGCCGTCCAGCCAGCTCGATCTCCTAAGGACCCTTTTACCCAAGTAAAAATTCCACCCTTATCCCAGCCGTCAACTGAAGCCATTTCTCCTGCCATTTGCGTAATTGGTACAAACCATATTAGCCCAGCTAATAGCAAATAAAAAACTGCTGTTGGCCCAGTTTTTCCAAATGGAGCTAACTCATTAACTGAGATAACCATTGATGAAGTCATTGCGAATAACTTCAATGCTGTTAACCGATTATACTTTTCGTCTTCTTCTAATTTGGTCAAAGACTCGCTTTTATCAGACACAATTTCTCCTCCGAAAAAGTTTTTTCGAAAATTAATTATACACTTCTTCATCAAAATTGGTCTAAAAACTTTGAAAATAAAAAAGCCAGATTTGCTTAATCAAATCTAGCTCCTTTATCTTCTATTTCATCCACGGAAAAATGTGCTTTAAAACTTTATGATCTTGCTCATTTTGTCCATCTACTTCTATAGTTTCTTTCTTAGGAGTTGTCTCCAACTTATTTTCTTCGTTAGAATCTACTTTTTTAGTTTTTTCTAACGCTACTGTAAATGTAGCGACTGTTCTTTGATCTTTCTCAAAGTATTTTGTTGCTCCTTTTGGATCAAAGCCGTTGTAGACTACTTCATAGCCAGCTTCCTCAAGCTCTTTGATTTGTTTAGCTGTGCTGTATAAATCAGTTATCTTATCGCCAATCTTTCCACTTAATACATTAGAAGATGCAATTTGAACTGCATTGTTACTTAAATCAACAAAAGTAACAATTGCTTTTCTTTTATTGTCATCACCGGGAAGTGAGATTACATTCGGTAAAGTTGAATTTCCATCAACAGATTCAACCTTAGTCTTTAACTTTTTATCTGCGATTAATTCTTTTATTTCATCAAAAGTATAATAGATAACTTTTGTATCGCGATTTGGATCTTTGACAATAATCGAAGAATTTCTAGGCATGTAGTCTAATATTCTTGGAGCCGGCTGTTCAATTAAAACTTTTGTTGCATCAGTTGGGTCGGTTATATACACCGGATGAGTCGCATGATTAATTTTTTCACCCTTAGAATTTACTGGGATAATTTGACCATTTTTGTGGTATTTTACTACCACATCAATGTTTTCACGCTCTACATCATGTTCTTTAACTTGATACTGATCTGCATGATATCCATCAACCACTGGCGTCTTAATAGCGCTATATTCTTTTTTATCAACAGACCAGTCAGTAGTATATTTACCATCCTTAATAACTTTCCCATTATTATCATCTACGGTCAATGATCGACTCCAGCATGCACCCTGAATACGGTCTGCTGGCGTTTTATCACTAGCCCCTACATAATGAATTTATTTCTTTAACCGGAATACTATAATTATTTGGTTTAACAGTCCGATATGGGTGTTCACTATCAACTGGAATGTAATGCGGTTTTAAAATGTATTTAACTTTAATGTCGGCTGTTGGGTCTTTAATTAAAACAGTCTCTTGAGTACGTCGATATCCCTTTATTTCAGGCACTTCCTCAGTTGCTAACACTCTAGTTGGATCAGTTAAATCATTAAGAAATGGAATTGGTTTAACTTGCGGAATTTCTTCTCCTTCTTCATCAACAGGAATGATGGCACCATTTTTGCGATAAGTTACTGTCGCAAAAAGATCACTTTGTGTTACATCATGTTTAGCAACCACCCCAATATCAGCAGTAAATCCAGATATTACTGGCGTATCTACTGCTTCAAAGTAATCTTTATCTGCTTTCCATTCTGTAGTGTATTTACCATCTTCTAAGATTTCCTTCGTTACTTCATCATAAGTAATGTTCCTATTCCACTGAACTGTTTGAATATCATCATTCGGATTCTTATCACCTGCTCCTTCATAGCGAACCAAAGCTGTGGCAGTCCGCCGATATGAACCAGGGTTAACATCCAAATGAGAATTATCTTTATTTACTACTACATACTTGTGCTTTAAAAGATATCTAACTTCTATATTTTTTGCTGGATCAATTTCTGCTAAATTAATAGCTTCCGGTTCATATTCTTCATCTTTTAAATTGTTTTGAGGTAAAGATACTAGAGTTGGATCATTTTTATCTGAAGTAAAACGTAATTTAGGTAGAACGTTAATTTTCTCTCCCTTTTCATCAATAGGGATAACATAACCATTCTTTACATATCTAATTTTCTCAGTTACGTTAGCAAGGCGTACTTTTTCCTCCGGAATCTCTTTTACATATGTATGATATCCGCTTACTACTGGTATAGAAACCGCTGAATATGTTTCTTGTTCTGGTTTCCATTCAGTTGTGTATTTTCCATCAGAAATAATTCGCTTAGTTGCAGCATCAACAGTAAGGTTTTCTGTTCCAGCTTACTTGTTGCACTACTTCTTCAGGTGTTTTCTCGTCAGCACCATTATAAGAAATAATTCGCTTGCTTAATTTATGATATTCTGCCTCATCAATTCCAGAAAGAGGATTTTCTTTATTAACAAGTACATGCTTATGTTTTAGGGTAACAATAAAAGTTTGAACATATTCATCGCTTGTATCAAAGAATTGAATATCCCCATTGGCGTCAAATCCATTATTTACTACTTCATAGCCCTTTATATCCAATTCTTTTAGTTGATTAATTGTACTGTAATCAATCTTAGTATTTGGTGCTCCAGTTAAAAGCTTGGATTCAACAATTTCTTCATTATTACTATCAAGATCGAGGTATTTAATTTCAGCTTTTTGTTCTTTATTGGAAATATGCTCATTAACTTTATAGGTAACAGTATATTCACGGTTTGGATCATCAGCTGTAACTGATTTTCCACCCACTAAAGTTTGATCAGGAACATAGCCTAAAATGCTGGGTGCCGCAACTACTGGAAAAGATTGCTCAACTTTTTCCCAGCCTTTACTACCAATTTTCTTACCAGTTACACGATCATAAATTAGAATTCGATTAAAAGTAATTGTTGATACTTCATCTCGAGGAGTGCGACTGCCCGCCCCTACATAATGAACAGTTTGTGTTCCTTTTACTTGAAGATCCTCAAGCTTGCACCCATATTTGAGATTATCAACCGTAACTTGCTCTCTTCCATGCTTAAAAGTAACCATGTAACTGTCTTGATCTTCACTAAATACTGGCGCTTTTCCCTTACTATCAAAGGGATCATTAATTAATACATATCCTTGATTAATTAAATTTTTTATTTCATCTGCTGTACTGTAATTAATTTTATCGCCTATGTTTCCAGTTAAGTTTCCTGAAGTAGAAAGTTCAGCTAGATTATTATCTAAATCCGTATATCTTACAACAACTGATGCAATTTTCTCACTTAAATTATCCATATATTTCATGCCCCCCTTGTTAACGTGAATTACTCTATATATTGTATGTCTTTTCTTATATGGATCCACTATTATAAATATAATGTATTAAAAAAAGGCGCTGAGAATCAAGTCTCAACGCCTTTTTACTAGCTAATTTTGAAAAAAGATATTTAATTTAAAAAATTATTTATCATCTTTCTTGCGTCTCTTTGCGCCAATCAAGCTTGTCATGCCAATTGCTGTTGCTACGGCACCTAAAATAGTAGCCGCTTCATTACTATCAGCACCTGTTTGTGGTAAGACTTCCTTATTGTCAGTAGTCTTCTTTTCTACAGGTTTTTCTGGAGTAGGAACAGCAACATTTTGCTTAACTGGTTGTTCAGATTGAGTTTCCTTTTCTACAGGAACTTCTGGATCAGGAAGAACTGGATCTGGCGTCTTAGCTTTTTCTTTCAGTTTCAAAGCAATAGTAAATTGTTGTATCGTATTGCCATCATTGTCAAAGTACTTAATCACACCATCGCCGTCAAATGCATTATAAACAACTTCGTACCCTGCAGCCTCTAATTGCTTAATTACTTCAGCAGACGAGAATAACTTATTAATCTCTTCTCCTGGGTGGCCACTTAAAATACCAGAAGTACTGATAATTTTTCCAGTATTAACATCAATAAAGTTAACTACAGCTTTTTGTGTATTTGGAGCAGGTGGTACTTTATCATCCTTGTAAACAACAGGTGTATCCTTAGTTGGATCAATTGGAGTTACTGTCGTCTTATCTGGTGTCTTTCCAGGAATAGCTGGCACCGGTTCATTTGGTACTACCTTAGTTGGATCTGTCGGATCGTTAGTGTAGCTTGGAGTTGGTACATTTGGAATTGGATTTCCATTTGGATCAACTGGAACGATCTTACCGATCTTATGGTAAACAACTGTTACTTCTGCAAGAGGCTTATCTGGAGTTACCGTCTTTCCACCAGCAGACTTAATTTCTGCAACATATCCTGGAATCACCGGTACATTAACTAGAGTAAAGGTATGACTGGATTCGTTTGGCACACCATTAGTAATCTTGAATTCATAAGTTTGAATATTTGGATCCTTAAGTGGCTTGTTATTATCGCCATCTACAAAGTGAATAATTTGTTTACCTTCTACTGTAGTTACCTTATCTGGATCCTTAACTGGGGTATATGGTACTGGCGTATCCTTACCTGGATTTTCTGGTGTTACTGTTGGAACACTTGGGATCAATCCTGGGATTTCTGGTACTGGTTCATCCGGTACTACCTTAGTTGGGTCTGTTGGATCTGTTGGGTAAGTTGGAGTTGGTACATTTGGAATTGGATCTCCATTTGGATCAACTGGAATGATCTTACCATTTGGTTGGTAAGTAACAACAATTTCCTTATTAAGGTCTTCTGGTGTTACTACAGATCCTCCGGCATTACGCTTATCTGCGTGGTAGCCTTCAATTACTGGAGTATCCTTGTAGCCAAATTTGTGACTAGTTACATTCCATTCGCCTGCATCAATGATCTTACCAGTTACCTTATCTACCAGCATCTTCTTAGTGAAGTCGAATGTTTGTACATCATCACCAGGAGTCTTGTCGCCTGCTCCTTCGTAGTGAATAGTTTGGGTTCCTGTTCTCTTTATACCATTTTCACCAGTGCCTTCCGGCCACTTAGGACCATCTGGATCGTTAGGGTTAATTGGTTCACCTGGCTTGCCTGGGTTTTCTGGTGTTACTGGAACTGTACCGTGCTTCAATACAACTGTGTAGATTTGAGTTGTATTGTCATCATTATCAAACGTTGCTCCTGCTGGGAAGCCATCACTTACAAGTACATAACCCTTGTTTTCTAGTTCTTCAATCGTTGAAGCAGTACTGTAGTCAATCTTTTCACCAGCCTTACCAGTTAAGTTGCCTGAGCTAGTGATGATTGCGTTGCTGTCATCTGCATCAATGTAGTTAACAACTGCTACTTGATCCTTAGCTGGAACTTCTGGGGTATATGGTACTGGCGTATCCTTACCTGGATTTTCTGGTGTTACTGTTGGAACACTTGGGATCAATCCTGGGATTTCTGGTACTGGTTCATCCGGTACTACCTTAGTTGGGTCTGTTGGATCTGTTGGGTAAGTTGGAGTTGGTACATTTGGAATTGGATCTCCATTTGGATCAACTGGAATGATCTTACCATTTGGTTGGTAAGTAACAGTCTCTTCAATATTATTTTGAGTAACCACTGTAGCATTGATTTGACGCTTATCTGCGTGATAGCCTTTGATTACTGGAGTATCTACTTGATCGTAAACAGTCTTTTCACCCTTAGGAATTGCCCAATCAGTGGTATATTGACCATCGGAAATTACTTCATTAGTTACTGCATCAATAGTTAAAGTTCTAGTCCACTTAGAAGTTTGAACAACATCAGGAGCTGCCTTAGTTCCATCACTGTATACGTAGTGAACAGTTTCGTTAACATCCTTAGTTAATTCGTTTAAATCTACCCCATGCTTATCTGGAGTATCTGGACCAACTGGGATTTCATTGTGGTCGTAGTAAACATTTACAGTAGTATCAGGGGTATTTTCATTTACAGTTTCTGCTGGAACTACTTTGGCTATATCACCATTTTCAAAACGTGGTGTCTTGTAACCATTGGCGGTTAAGTCTGGTGATTTTACAGCTTCCCAGTTACCATCAATAATCCAATCGTTGTTAAGTGTGTACGACTTACCATCTTCACTAATAGTCCCATAACCTATTACCTTGCCTGAATTATCAAGAATTTCAGTACGGTGCATAGTAACAGTTTGAGAAACTGGATTATCTTTAATCAGATTAGCTGGAATCTTTTTGCCTGTCTTACCATCTAAGTAGTTAATATCACGAACAACACTCTTACTATCAGTTTTACCTGCCTGATAAGTTGCTTGTTTATTATAAACGACTACTGTTACATAATCTGCAGGAATTCCAGTAGTGCCGTTTTGCTTGTAAGCAGTTGATAATTCGCCATTTTGAACCATATCTTGAGATAGTTCAACCATAAATTTAGCAGTTACTGCAGAAGCATCTTCTCCAACCTTTAAAGTTGAAACATTTGTTGATTGGATCGTTGCAGCATAGCCAGCCAATTTAGGTGAGTCAATTGTACTATATGGATCAATAACAGCTTTACCATTAGCATCAGTGAACTCCCAACCTGAATCTTGAACTACTGCTTGACTGTTTTTAATGTACTCTAAAGTTTCATCTGCAGTATGACTTAAAGCGTAATTCTGAATATCTTGAATCTTATCTTGTGTAATATCAAGTATCAGACTACGTTTCATATCTAATGATTGAGTATTTTCTGGGAAAATTTCTTTTCCATTTTCATCAACGTACTTAATAGTACTCTTGTGTTCACCCGTAACTTCCAATGATGTTCTATGAGGAATCCAAATTTGATGACTAGCACGTTGGGTTGAAATCCCATAGTATGGTGCATTCGGACCAGTTAGTGGAGACCCATCAAAGTTATGAACTTGGTTCGCTTTAATACCTGCAGTTAAACCATTACCTACAATTGATACGTCTGGGTTTGCTTGATTATTCCAAATATCTTTAGTTTGGAATCCATTCATTGGAATATCAACGCTATTTACATTGAGCCAGATTTGTTTTGAGCCATCTGACTTAATTTGTTGGTAAACAACAAAGCCGGAACTATTAGGATTAGATGGATCGTAATCCCCACCACTAACACTAAATACTCCGTTATTACCACCCATATAAATTAAGTTAGAAGTATATTGTGCCGAAGTTGTGTTGATTTTGTCACCACCAGTAGCCATCCAACCAGTCGTTGCTCCACCATTAGAGTAGCGTTGCAGGTTAAGCATTAGGGGATCTTGAATATCAATGCGTGAGTTTGCACTCCCTAGTGGGAATGAAATAAGTTCTGCGTAAAAGTTAGTATTGTCATCACGAATGTCAACAATTGCTCCTGTCTTAGAAGTGAAAGCAGCATTTGTGTTAGCATTTCTAGAATCTAAGGAAATCACGTCATCCCATGGATTATCGCCACGACCTTCAAGAATTACACGGAAGGTAGCATATTCGTCAACAGTAATATTACCACCTTCGTTAACACCAATATAGTTATAGCCATCAAAGCTACCAGACGTTCCTGTCTTACCAACAGAATGGAAAGAAGTAATGGAATGTTTAGAAATTTCGATATTTGAGTTATTAGCTAAATCTAAAGCAACTCCTCGTCCCTTGTTTTCAAAATGAACATTTGAATTCTCTCCAGAAATAAAGTTAGCATTATTACCTAAGATAATACCGTCACGTCCAGTAAAGTTAAAAGTCGATGAGTCACCTAATTGAACTAATGTTGGACCATCATTTCTTGAGCGTGTACCATAACCACCGTATCTATCGGCGTCAGTACTTGTTGGTCGGGTTGCTCCGATCGCAATAGCTTGGCCTAATCCTGTATTAAAATTAACATTTGACTTGTAACCACTAATAAAGTTACCACCATTCTTGGCAAACACACCAGCAACATGGTAACGGGTAGCAGTAGTTGATGTATTAGTCAGGTTAACATTTAAAGTAGCATTATCGCCAACTTTAACAGTACCGCCATCAGCTAAGTTAATTCCATCATTAATTTCAGAACTGTTAATGGTTAAGGAAGCACCATTTTCAATATTTACGTTCCTAGCAGCAATGTTAGAGTTCTTAAAGTTAGTTCTACTACCAGTATAATTTTGAGCATTATATTGATCCTGAGTTGGAACAGAAGAATTAGTACTATTTATATTAGAAGTAACATTTCCCTTAATATTTACCGTACCGCTACCAGAGATTGATCCATTAATCTTAATATCTTGGAGAGTTAAATTACCGGAATTATTAAGAGATTTTTGACCTAAATTAAGTGCTGCTGCATCGTTAAGACCAACAATTGTAAAAGTATTTCTAATAGCCAAATCAACATTAGAAGCATCAATACTTCTATCAATATTAACACCTGCAACACCAGTATTAATTGCTTGTTGAAGTGCAGTAGCATTGGTTACAAGTTTATAATTATTTTTCTTAACTTGTGTATCAGGAGTATCTTGGCCCACACGTGGAGCATTGACTTGAAATTTACTCTCACTTAGTGCTGTTGCTGAAAAGCGTGTAGTAGCTGGAGTTGTCTTAGGGACATTTAAAGTTGTGTTACTTACTAATGTGTTTTCTGTATCCGATATATTCGCTTCAGCTGATCGCTTATCCATTTGATTAGCTTCAACAGTCTGACTTTCTTCCTTTACATTAGTTTTATTGTTTTCAGCTGACTTATCCTCACTATTTACTTGAGCTAACTCAGCCTTATCCTGCATTGTCTCTGTCTCGGTCTCTTCAGTAATATTAGGCGTTAGTGTTTTTTCTACAAATGTTCCTTCATTTTTAGGCACACTAAAAGAGGCCACCTTACTATCTTGACTCTCCACAGGAGCATCTGCAGGCTTAGTTGTAGGTTGTGCCTCATTAAGAGTTTTATCATAAGCATTTTGCTTGTTTTGTTCTTCAGCTTCTGAAGATAAATCTGTTGTCTTAGTTGTAGTATTTGAAGTAGTATCGGCGCGTGCTGTTTGAACATTTTGCATAGTTAATACAGCTGTTCCGACTAAAACAGAAGCTGCACCGACAGAAAATTTACGGATTGAAAAACGTTCTTGTTTGTCATCCATTTTTCTTAAGCGTTCTTGGTAGTTATTCTTAGATAGCATTCCTTATTTCCCTCCATTTAACTGTTATATAATTAATATATTTTAGTAATACTATCGGATCTTTAGTGTTATTATAACAAATATTTTTTATTACAAGAATAGGTCTAGAAGTTATTTAATCAGTATTTTTCTCGCTTAATTGCTGATTTTTACTGTATTTCATTATTTTTATATATAAAATAATGTGTTTATTATATGATAATATTCAAAAATTTGTATATTATTTTATACACTAAAATCATTAAAAATGCATTTTGTTATTTTATAGTCTTCGAGATTGTTTTTTTAATTTTTTTGTCGTTACTTAACAAGCTGCTTAGCAAAGGGTTATATGTTACTACTAATACCTTCTATAAAGTCGAAGTTGATACCTTAACAACCTCCTCTTCCATTTTTTAACTAAATTAAATAACTTGTTTCAACCTAACTAGTAGATACAAGCCTAGTTTACCCCCCCCATTTTTTATTTTGTCAAGAGCTTTCAAATGCAAAACAAAAACCAAACAATATCAAAGAAAAAAATTATTCTTTAACATCATTTGGTTTTTTAAATTAATTTATTGTTTTAACTAGACTCATCTAACCGAATTATAAGCCTAGTTTGTTATATAACTACTTAAACCAAGAAAACATATCTTTTATGCCTGTCTCTTTTTTACTTATTTTCTTTTCATCTTTTTTAAAATTTCTTTCTTCTATTTTTTCAACTTTCTTCTTCTCTTCTCTTTTCTCTAAACTATAATTTTTTAAGTTTGCTTGCTTTTCTTTATTTAGCTTCTTTTCGCTTAATTCCCGTATTTCACTGAATGTATAATATATAACCCGCGTATTCTTTTCAGGATCCTCTATAGTAATAAATTCTTTTTCAGGAATATAATTCATAATTCTAGGTACTCCTTGTATCCTTTTTACTTTAGTTGCATCATCCGCCTCGGTTACATATAGTGGTTGGACAACATTCTTTATAGGATTTCCTTTAGAATTTACTGGAATAATTCTCCCATTTTGCTTATACGTCACTTGCAAATCAACATCAGCTTTTTTTACTTCTTTTTCTTCAATTATCTTTTTATCAGCATGATAGCCATCAATAATTGGCGTTGGTACTGCCGTATAGATCTTTTTATCAATTGACCAAGCAGTTGTGTATTTTCCGTCTTCGACTAGTTCACCAGTATTTTCATCTACAGTCAGAGTGCGCGTCCAGCATGCAGCTTGCAAACGAGTAACTGGTGTTTGGTCACCAGCACCTTGATATTTAATTGTTTCCTTGACGGGCACGCTGTACAATGTAGGCTTAATCGGTCGATAAGGATGGTCACTATTTACCGGAATATAGCGAGGCTTTAAAGTATACGACACTTTAATATCTGTAAAAGGATCATTAACAGAAATTGTATCTTGAACTGGTGCATATCCCGGCACTTCCGGTACTTCTTCAGTAAAAAGCACACGTACGGGATCATATGGATCATTAACATAAGTTGGATGCATAGCATTTTTGATTTCATTTCCATGCTCATCAACAGGAATCATTTTTCCAAGTGGAGTATAAGTAATGGTCGCCATTAAGTCAGTTTCTGTAACTGGGTGTTCACCTATTAAACCAATATTTGCAGCAAATCCTTTAATTACAGGCGTAGGAGTTGCTTCAAAAATATCTCTATCAGCTACCCATTTTGTCGTATACATTCCATTTTCAATAAGTTCCTTACTTACTTCATCATAAGTAATTGTTCTTGTCCAACGCACCGTTTGTTCTGCATCTGAGGGAGTCTGTTTCCCCGCTCCTTGATAATGAACACGAGCAGTGACAATTCGACGGTAGTACGCCGGATTGATTACCTCGTGCGGATGCTTTTCATCGACTGCAATATATTTATGCACTAGTAAATATGGAACTTGATAATTACGACTTGGATCTTCAATTTTTACTTCTTTGATTTGTTTTAAGACAATATTTTCTAAATCTAATTCTGGAAGAATCACTTTAGTTGGATCAATTGAATTAGTAATTAGTTGCTTTTTATCTATTTCTGAAAATTCATTATGATTTACATCAACAGGAATTAAATATCCGTTTGGATAGTATTTAACTTCTTCAGTTATATCTTGTTTTTCCCCTGGTGAGTCTACTACTTCACTAATCTTAGTATGATATCCCGAAACTACAGGCACGGAGACTGACGGGTAAGTTTCACTACTATGCCATTGACTTGTGTATTCTCCTGGAATAATTTTTTTAGTTACGAGATCAACTGTTAGGTTCCGTTTTAAAATAGCCGTTTGAACTACATCATCTAGTTTTTTACTATTTACTCCTGAAAAACGAATTGTTCGATGAACTTCTTTTTCATACAAACTTGCATCAATTTCCGAAAATGGATGTTCAGAATTAACTACTTGTTTTTTATGCTTTAAAACCACAAAAAAGATTTGAACATAGTCTCTACTATTTCCAAAAACAGGCTTCTGTTCCTCAGAATCAAAATCATTAGTAACTACTTCATATCCCTTAGCTGTTAAATTTTTCAAAACCTCTGCGGTATCATAAGGTATTTCTTTTCCAGGTTTTCCCTTTAATTCTCCAGAAGTTGCTAATTCGCGGTTGTTATCAGCAACGTCAATAAATTTTATTTCAGCTTTTTGCCTTCTAGCATTTTTCTTATTAGGTGAATAAGTGACTACATATTCATATTTTGGCTGTTGAATAGTTGCTGTCTCTCCACCAATTACTGCCTTATCAGGTGTATAGTTCATCACAGTCGGGCTTGCAACTAAAGGAAAGGAATACTTTTCTGGTTGCCAGGTATTAGTTAATAATTTTTTCTTAGTGACTTTGTCATAAATAATTTTTCTATTAAAAGCAACCTCACTAACCTTGTCAGGAATACTTTGATCGAGTCCAACATAGTGAACTACTTGTTCACCTTTCATTTGAACATCCTCTAAATGGCAACCATACTTTAAATTTTTGGCAGTTATTTCTTCTTTACCATGTTTAAAAGTAAGCGTGAATTCTTGAGAGTCTTCATTAAAGAAATTTACTTTATCATTTAGATCAAAAGGATTATTAATCAGTATATAACCAGCAGCCAGTAATTTTCTTATCTCATCTTCTGTACTGTAGTCTATTCTTTCTCCTACTTTTCCCTCTAACTCTCCTGAATTTGCAAGTTCAACCAAATTATCGTCTAGGTCTACATATTTAACAACAACTGACATTACTTATTCCCTCATCTATCTTGATCAAATTTTAATAACATATAGTAGCTTACTTATTATTCTTTTTCCCTAATCATTATCATAAGGCACCCTATATTGATAAGCAAAAGAAAATATATTTTTTATAACATTAACAGTTTCACATGAAACATCTGCAAAAGAAGTTTCAAAAAAATTAGATTTTGTGTTTTTATTAACAAACTCAAGTGTATAATAAAAGATGGTCATACTATTAATTTTGACGGAGGTTTAATTTATGACAAAGATTTTTGCTTACGCTATTCGTAAAGATGAAGAACCTTTCTTAAACGAATGGAAAGATGCACACAAGGATATTGAAGTTGAATACACTGATCAACTTTTAACTCCTGAAACTGCTAAATTAGCTAAGGGTGCTGATGGTGTTGTTGTTTACCAACAATTAGACTACACCCCAGAAACTCTTCAAGCTTTAGCTGATGCTGGCGTAACTAAGATGTCATTACGTAACGTTGGTGTTGATAACATCGACATGGACAAGGCTAAGGAATTAGGCTTTGAAATCACTAACGTTCCTGTATACTCTCCTGACGCAATTGCTGAACATGCTGCAATTCAAGCTGCTCGCGTACTACGTCAAGATAAGCGTATGGATGAAAAGATGGCTAAGCGCGACTTACGCTGGGCACCTACTATTGGTCGTGAAGTTCGTGACCAAGTTGTTGGTGTTGTAGGTACTGGTCACATCGGTCAAGTATTTATGAAGATTATGGAAGGCTTTGGCGCAAAAGTTATTGCTTACGATATCTTCAAGAACCCAGAACTTGAAAAGAAGGGTTACTACGTTGACTCACTTGATGACTTATACAAGCAAGCTGATGTAATTTCACTTCACGTTCCAGATGTTCCAGCAAATGTTCACATGATTAATGATGAATCAATCGCTAAGATGAAAGATGGCGTTGTAATCGTAAACTGCTCACGTGGTCCACTTGTTGACACTGACGCTGTTATCCGCGGCTTAGATTCTGGTAAGATCTTTGGTTTCGTAATGGACACTTACGAAGGTGAAGTTGGTGTATTTAACGAAGATTGGGAAGGTAAAGAATTCCCAGATGCTCGTTTAGCTGACTTAATCGATCGTCCAAATGTATTGGTAACTCCACATACTGCTTTCTACACTACTCATGCCGTACGTAACATGGTAACTAAAGCATTTGACAACAACTTAAAGATGATCAACGGTGAAAAACCAGATTCTCCAGTTGCTTTGGACAAGAACAAGTTCTAAAAATCAAATTATGATAATCAAAAAGATCTTGAGATTTTCTCAAGGTCTTTTTTCTACCCTAAAGGATTTTTTATTAATGAAATTACTTCTTACCGGCGACAGTATTATTGCACGCTCTGAAAATCATTCTATTCCAGAAATTAACTTTCAATTGCAAAAACTAAATTCGTATCAGATTTACAATACAGCTATCTCGGGAATTAATTCCGGTGGCCTTGCTCTCTCTTTACCTAATTTGGTATTCAATCAGCTAAAATGCGATTATCTGATCATTTTAGTTGGCACCAATGACTTAGCAATACACAAGCAAGTTCCCTTACAACAATTTGAGAAGAATTTAGAATTAATCGCTTCTAGCATTATTTGGCGTTATTACCCAGGAAAAGTTATCTTTATCACTCCACCTGCAGTTGATGAAAATAAGCAAAAAGTACGAAATAACCTCTTAGTGCAGGAATATAGCAATATAATCAAACGCGTTACAAAAGAATATAAATTTTTATTTATTGATCTAGCAAGTAAGATGCAGGCAAGTAAAAATTTTCCAGAAATTTTCAATGGTAAAAAGAATGATGGACTCCATTTTGGCGTTAAGGGCTATGAACTACTCGCAAAATTAATTGTTCAAAAATTAAATCAAATTTCTAATTGACTTCTGCCACATATTCGAGTAAAGTTTAGCTAATTTAATATTAAAACGTTGCTTCTAAAGAAAGGACTTTACAATGAGTTTGTGGGGAACAAAATTTGCCAAAAAAGGATTAACTTTTGATGATGTACTTTTAATTCCAGCTGAAAGTCATGTGCTGCCGAATGAAGTTAAGCTAGATACTAAATTAGCGCCCAATCTTCAACTTCATATTCCACTCATTTCCGCAGGAATGGATACGGTTACCGAAGGAAACATGGCAATTGCCATGGCCGAAAATGGCGGCTTAGGGGTTATTCATAAAAACCTTTCAATCGAAGCCCAAGTGGAAGAAGTTAAAAAAGCTAAACGTAAAACTGTAGATCCTAACTTACCTCACCCTGCAGTTGATGATCAAGGTCGTCTCTTAGCTGCAGCTGCTGTTGGCGTTACAAGTGATACTTTTGAACGTGCTGAAAGTTTACTTGAAGCTGGTGCTGACGCAATTGTTATTGATACAGCACACGGTCATTCCGCTGGCGTTTTACGCAAAATCAAAGAAATTCGTGAGCATTTTCCTAATGCTACATTGATTGCTGGAAATGTTGCTACTGGCGAAGGAACTGCTGCTCTATTTGATGCCGGAGTAGATGTTGTTAAAGTAGGTATTGGACCTGGTTCAATTTGTACTACACGTATTGTTGCTGGTGTCGGAGTTCCACAAATTACAGCTATTTACGACGCTGCTAGTGTTGCACAAAAATATGGCAAGAAAATCATTGCTGATGGTGGTATTAAATATTCTGGAGATGTTGTTAAAGCTCTAGCAGCAGGGGGAAATGCTGTAATGCTCGGTTCAATGTTCTCAGGAACTACTGAAGCTCCAGGAGCAATCTTTACTAATGAAGGCAAACAATTCAAATCCTACCGCGGTATGGGTTCGGTTGGCGCTATGTCTCAACAACATGGATCATCTGACCGTTACTTCCAAGGTGGAGTTAATGAAGCAAATAAATTAGTTCCTGAAGGTGTTGAAGCCTTAGTTCCTTATAAAGGCGATGTTTCAAATATCATCTACCAAATTGATGGTGGTCTACGTGCAGGTATGGGATATGTGGGTGCAGGTACAATTGAAGAATTAATTGAAAATAGTCAATTTGTTCAAATTACTAATGCTGGTTTACGTGAATCTCATCCACACGATATTCAAATGGCAAAAGAAGCTCCAAACTATGGCGGTAGCGACTTATAAAATTTAGATTTGTAATAAAAAAAGCACCACAAGGTGCTTTTTTCTATCTCAAAATTCCTTCAATTTTATCGGCGAGTGCAGGATAAATTGGCAACACATTTCGATGCCACTCATTTTTATTAATTCTTAGACCAATAATTGGTACAAAATAATTTATATCGTTAACTGCACTCATACTTATTTCACTAACCCCAACAATGTAATTGGCTTTATCATAAACGACAGTTAACAAGCCCTTCTCTTTTTGACCAGCATATAAACTACTTTGGCTTAGTTCATATTCTCTAATTTCAAAATTATCTCCATCTTCAAGAACACTATCAGGATTGATTCCCGCTTGAGCTAGTTGCGGGAAAGCAAATACTCCCGTTCCAATAGCTGGATAATTAATCGGTTGAGTAAGCCCCTTTTCAAGAGAATTAAAGAGGTATTGTGCTTGAAATTCTGCAACCGGTGTTAAGTTGGGCACATCTTGGCTTGTAACGTCTCCAATTGCATAAATATTCTTAACGTTTGTTTGAAGGTGGCGGTCTACATCAATACCTCGAGTTGAATAATCAATTTGAGCAGCTGATAAATCTAGTTTTTCAATATTCGGCATCCGTCCACTCGCATTCACTACATAGTCAGTCACAATTGGACCGTCTTGATTCAATTCAACAACATATTTATCGCTTAATTGAGTAATTCGAGTTGGCTCCGTTTCAAATTCAAATTGAATGCCTCGTTGCTTCATTCTAACTACTAATTCACGACTATATTTTTGATAAAAATGGCGTAACACCCGATCTCCTCTGACTAAGATTGTTACTTGACTACCAGCAGCAGCTAAAAATGTCGCTAATTCCATTGCTACATAACCACCGCCAATAAAAGTAGTGTGTTCAGGTAATGTGCCCAAAGATAAAACATCAGAACTATCGTATAAGAACTTCGCTCCTGGAATTGAGAGCTCATGGGGCCTTCTTCCGGTAGCAATTATAATTCTATTTCCCTGGAAATATTGTCTATTTACTTCAATTGTTTGTCGATCAACAAAATGGGCACTCCCGCTAATTACATCACTGATTTTACTAATATTTTTTCTTGTTTCATTTGGCCAGCTTGCAAATCGTGCCTTTTTGTCTTTCATTAGTTGAGCCCAATTTAATTTTCCGCCTTGAGAAATTATTCCCTCTTTTTCAAATTGTTGATTTGATAAAACTGCTTGAACTGCTCCATCTAAATATATTTTTGGTTCACAGCCAACATTCGGGCAAGTCCCACCAAACAAACCACTTTCGACGGTTAAAATAGACTTATGTTGTGTATCTAAGAGCTTAACTAATTTATAAGCGGCAGGCCCAGTTCCTAAAATTATATAATCATATTTTTTCATAACGTCGCCTCATATCTTTCTTTCATTTTCAGTTTATCAAAAAGTTGTATGAGACCGCTATCATAAGTGCTCGGGATTTTTATAAAAAAACAAAAAAGACAATTATTTGCGTAATTAATAGTGTATTGTGAATAACCAAACTCCATTCATAATCTCATATATCCTACAATCATATTTACAATACACAAAAAGCAGCTTTTACAGCTGCTTTATTTTTTATCTTCAATTTTCAAAATTTGCGGCTTTTTCTTTTTAACTGATTTTACCCCGAGGATATCTAGTAAAAATGTAAAGATCGGCACACCAACAATTAGACCCCAGGTTCCCAAAAAGTGTTCTCCGACTAGTAAAACAACGAAGGTATAAAAGATCGGCAATTCTGTTTTGCTTGCCATAAACTTTGGATTCAAAATATAGGCCTCAATGGCATGAATAATCATAATTACAATAAAGATATAGATTACATACCTCAGTCCCCCAACTGAATAAGCAACTAAGCTCAAGGGAATTAAAGAAATAATAACCCCAGCAACCGGGATTAAACTAAGAATAAATACCATCAATCCTAGAGCTATAATTTGCGGCATTCTCATAATAATTAAACAGATCATTGTCATCGCAGTATTACATAAAGCAATAAAAAATTGGGCTTCTAAGACAACACCAAAAGTGTTAACAAACTTATTGCCAAAATATGCAATATCTTCAAATAGCCAAGATAAGTGACGACTCTGCAAAAAAGTATGAGAAAATTCAGTCATGGAATTAAGCTCAATCGTATAGAAAAAGCTCATGATTAGCGACATGAAAAACGCTATAGTCAATGTTCCAAAATTAGTTAAAGCATGAACCAAAATAGTTACACCATGTTTTGCCTGTGTTGTAATTTCACTATTGCTAATGTAATGACTTAAGTAGCGTGATATCCAGTTCATATCATCTGATTGATAGAATTTGATCAGAGAATGACTCATTTTTATAATTTGCTTAATTAAAATCGGCACATAGATCGTAATCGCAAAGTAAATAAGTGCAATTACTAAGAGATAAGCAAGAACTACAATTACCTGCGCGGGTAAGCTAGGAATTTTCTTTTGAGTAAATCGAATTAAATGCACAATTAAATATGTAAAAATAAACGTTAGCAAGATTGTGTTCATCATCGAGCGAGCTGCATATAGAACCAGAATAATTAAACACAGAGTCACAAGACGATGTACAGTTGTATTTTCTTTAAATTTATCCCAAGCTTGTCCCATTTAGTCTACTTGCCTCTCTATTTTTTACTTAATTATACACTTATCTTTTTCCTAAGAGCTTTGCAGTAAACTTTTAATTACCTATAAGAATGCTATAATAGCTATATATAATGAATGAAAGCGGTATCTAAATGAGAAAATTGTGGTGGCTAGCAAACATTTATTGGATAATTTTGATTATGTATGGAGGCGGTAAATTCTTTACATATGGTTTTGATACCTCTGAATTAGGTGAAACAGCTAGTTATGCCTTAATTCTCTTAGTGCTCATCTCTACTAGCGTGCTAATTATCGAATTTCAAGCCGCATGGGGTATCTGGCTTCACAATTTTGATAAAAAGAAGCATCATGATAATAAGATTTAAAAAAGAAGATGCTTCAATGTAGTGACGCCCAAATTCATGTCCAACTCCAGGGGTTAACTTCAAAAACTGCTTTTTGTTTTGCTCTCTAACTCCCAGGCAAGTCTATCCTCGACGCTTCAGCCAGCTAAAGCCATCTTCCGTATCGTCTCGGCATAGCCAAGCGCTACGCTTTAGAGAATTACATATATCTTTCAATTATAGTAGAACCTTTTTAATTTCTTTAAAAATTGTGTGCCAAAAATACAGATATAACAAAATACAAATGAGTAAAAGCGGAAGCTTAACCCACAGTGGCCACTGCATTGTCACATTTATAATTGAAGTATGGATATTCGTTTTGAAAATAGTAGCTGAAAGTATAGGAAGAAAAGGAATTAATCCTAATACTATTTCAAAAACTAGTAGTAGCTTTTTCATAATTCACCATCATTTGACTAGATGACCGTAACTAAAATCCAAATTATATTTATAAAAAGTAAAATTAAAGCTACCATCCCTTTAAACAATGGACGTCTTGTTGAAGAAAACCTATTAACTAAATATTCCATACTAGCTCCAACAACAATGTTCATTAGAACCATAACCACACGAAAAGAAATATTTCCCCACGGTGACCCAAGATTTAATATGGCTAATAACACAAAAGTTGTTGTTACATCATATTTATAAAAAAGAGTTGTAACAATACCTTTTTTCATAATAGTTTCTCGTATTTTCATAAGATTTCAGTATTCCAAAAAATCCTTAATGGTAGCTAGATTAAATTTGAACTATAAAAATGAAATAAATTTTATAATAAGCAAAAAAATCTACTACTAAATTAAAAACTTTTCTATTTGCTCAATTTATAAACTACTAAAGTAATTAGTCCTCCGCATATTCCGCTTAATATAATATTCAAAAACAAATTTGAAATATATGGGGCAATTAGAAAATTATAAAGTTCAATTACCAATGTTAAACAAATAAAATATAAAATTAATTGCTTTCTTTTCATAAGATTATTGTCCTCTATATCCAGTGAGTGTATCTTTCGAAATATGACTTACACCAATTTATCAAACTAACTAAGAGTTTTTTTCTTCTTATTCTTATACATTCGAAAAAGTGCAGTGCTAATTGCGAGTAAATTTACTCCAATAATAAAAGGAACCGCAGTAATAAATTCAGTATTCCAAAAATCCTTTATGGCGGCTTCGGTATGAACTCCAAAAATCATAGTACCAAAGCTGTAATAAGCCGAATAAAGTGTAGTTAGTATTAGTCCTGCAAAATTAATTAGTAATAATCCAAGTATCCATTTTAAAAACTTTTTAATGGAATTCATCCCAACCACATTGAACCCCCCCACCATGCTACTGATGCCCAACCAACTCCAGGTAGTGCAAGATTTGCAAGCTTTTTAACAGCCAAACCAGCAACTTTCTTAGGTGCATACTGCACAATTGCATTTACCATCATTGCTGATGCTTTCTTCCATGCATGAGATTTTAAATATCTCACAGTTGCAGGTTTAAAAATTATTTTGGCCAAATTTTTTAATTCTCCTAGGTCCATTTTATTTAATATACACTTTCCAAATCTATCAGGTGAAAAAGCGTTTGTACTGTATACTCCACCTCTTGATAAACTTTTTCATAATAATTTTCTCCCAATTATTCCTATACTTAATAGCGTTGTTAAAGAAAAAAGCGCCCTACCAGACCAATTATTTTGATCTAATAGGGCGCTTATGCGCTGTACCACCTATGTTCGCTGAACATAGCTCCAGCCTCGTTGCACGTGCGGCTCAAAAAGAGCGATACGTCGACGCTGTAAAGGGCGTGCCCTGAAACTACTCAATTCGTAATTTCTGCTCAAAGGTGATTTTCAGCTAAACTTTCGTCGTTTCTTCGCACCAACCAGAAACTCTCTGTAGTACTTCAGTAAAACTTACTTTCCTTATCAAAGCTGTTGTTATTTTTTATTGAACATAATATTACAGTGATAAAAATTAAAAGTCAATAATTGTTTGTTTAAAGTATTATTTTTTTATTAAAATTATCTACTAAGATATAAAAATTTTTAGATTAGATATATGATTTTTATTTCATAGCTAAAGTAAAGCTACTTGATTGAGTATATTCTTTTCCTAATGGTAGATAATGCAATTTATATTCGTCATAAGTAGCACTACACCGAAAATTGCTAAAAGCTATAGTTTTAGTTATTTATTAATTCTATTTTTATATTCATAATATAGCTTGCCAATGAAATATCCTGAACCTATTAATACTAAAGTCATAATTAGGGAAGCAAATGGGCGAAAATATCCGCTATCCAGAAAATAACATATAACTACAAGGACATAAGTAATTAGAAAATCTACTACATGTTGCATAAATTAATCCCCATTCATTCCACATTGGACAGCCCATACAGCCAACTGAGCTGTAACAATCGCTGCATTCGTTCTAACACCCGCACCTTTAGCAAAACGAATAACAACTTTAGCTAATTCCTTCCATGCTTTTTTCTTAGCATACTTAACAATTACTCCGATATTAACCATTGCAAAAAATTCATCTTTGATTTTATTGTACATGCATTGTCCTAAATTATTTCACCCGTATACAGAAACAGAATGTAATGAGTTATTATCATTTTTTAATTGTAGAGAAAACGGATTATAATTAACATCTAGTTCTTTTTCCGCAACAGTAAGTTCTTTATTAGAGAAATTTTTTAATGCATATCTATTTAGATTTTTCTGACTAACTACATCTACAAAAATTTTTTCTAATTCCTGTGCTGCTATGGCAACTTCAGGATCATTATCTACATCTGTTTTTTGTTGAATTGCAAATGCTGATACAGCAGTTGTAGCAAAAAATTCTAAAATCATAACAAAGGTCATCATTAAACAAAAAAACTTCGATTATTTTGATAATTGTGCATTCATAAAATTATCCTCCTGTTTTACAATTTAACAGCCTTGTTAAGAAAAAAGCGCCCTACCAGACCAATTATTTTGATCTAATAGGGCGCTTATGCGCTGTACCACCTATGTTCGCTGAGCATAGCTCCAGCCTCGTTGCACGTGCGGCTCAAAAAGAGCGATACGTCGACGCTGTAAAGGGCGTGCCCTGAAACTACTCAATTCATAATTTCTGCTCAAAGGTGATTTTCAGCTAAACCTTCGTTGTTTCTTCGCACCAACCAGAAACTCTCTGTAGGACTTCAGTAAAACTTACTTTCCTTATCAAAGCCGTTTTTATTTTTGATTGAACATAATATTACAACGATAAAAATTAAAAGTCAACAATAATTTTAATTATTTATTAGTTAAATTATAATTTTAGCTATTTTTAATATAATATATTGTGATACGAGAAACCTGAAAATTTTGCAATAAAAAAAGGTGGTTCAACGACCACCCACAAGACGTCTTTTGACAAATATATGCGCGCTAGCAACGTAGCCTAATCAAGTTCTCTTTAAGGAATTGTACGCCTTGCTTGACGCATTTACTTTAATTGCTATTGGTTTAATATTGTACCAAGCTTCACGACTCGTTGTTTCAGTCACTCGATTGATCCACGAAATTAAGCGTTAATGCTTCGTGAGCAAAACAATCAGAAGTCACTTTTCTTAAGTGGCTTTTTTCGTACTCTAAATTTGAAAAGTTTTTAATTAAAATATCTCTTTTAACCAAAAACATTAGCAGTCGCGCATTTCTCTAACAAAAATTGAAGCATCCAAATTTAAATTCACTTGCTCATATTGTTCTTTCAATTCTGGATTTTTTCTAATGTCTTCTCTAATAAACTCTTGAATTTTACTCATCTTAGTTCATCCCATATTTTTACTTAAATACTTAGTACCTTTATGTTAGTATTTCCATTCTTTAAAGAGATTCATTTGATCTTCTTTAGATAATTTGGTCATAGGAAAACCCCGAAATCCATGTCCGAATTCCGGGGTCACTACCTTTCAAACATCTTCTTTTATTTTGCTATTGTAGCCATAAAAAATTAATAATTTGTTTCTCTACCTGTTTATTATAAGTTAATTGCCCATGTTCCGCATTCTTGCCAGTTATTGTGACTACACGATAGCTTTTAGCCATAGGAGCAACTAAGTATTCTAATGAAAGAGATGAAGCATTTTTTACAATCCCATCCGAATTTCCACCAATATTACCAATAATGTTTAAGACGTCTATTTCTTTGTTTGGATAAAGAGTTCGTAATTTTGTCATTTCACGATAGGTGGCATTCATTTTATTTGGCTTTCCTTCATTATCAACTCGAAGATTAGGAGGTTGTCTAATAGCAATTGGCAACTGCTTAAAATCAAGTCCATCAAAATGTCCACCAATTGAAACTTGCTTATTTAACCTTGGTAAATTTGGATTGTGAGCAGCTTGCAATAGATAATACATAATTGAAGTATTTCCCAGGGAATGTCCCACCATATTTATCTTTTTAATTCCATACTCATTTTGTAAAGTCTGAACTACATTTCTGGCGTAACGTCCATTTTCTTTAAAATCAAGTTGAACGTTATTTCGATAGTTTACCTCTACAATTGGATTAACAGCGTTATTTGGAATAGTACCAATCAGTTTAACCTTTCCATTGGCATCTACATCGGCCCTAATGACAGAATTAGTCACTCCAGCTTCTTGAGCAGCTTTTACCATATTCTCTTCTCCATGATAATTACTTAGTCCACCATGGAAAAACAATGTTGGAATTACATTGAGATTGTTTTTCGGCGTTTCACTTTTTTCAACATAGTATTTATGTGCTGCATCAGCTCTATTAGGTTTGTTTTGAAAACTGCATCCAGTTAAAACTAACGCTAGTAGAGCAATTAAGGAGACTAGTTTAATTTTCACTCTTATCTCATCCTCCATTTTCGCAACTTAAAATTTACCAAATAATTATTATGAATTTCTATAATTTATCCTAAACTATGCTTAATTCTTAACTGAAAAGCAAATCATAGATTGCTTGATTTAACGGATGCTTGAGAATCAGATTCATTCCAACTGTACTCTTTTGCTTTAAACCTATTTTTTCTTCTTTAACAGAATCCTTTTGGATATCGGCAGTACCTAAGTAATAAAATTCCTTTCCTGCTGCATCGCTTTGCTTAACAAATAGGTGTAATTTCATATCTTTTGTATTAAGCAGCCGTTTTACCTCATCTGAATCAATGTGACGCGGCGTACGGGTATACCAGCGTAAACTATGCCCATTTTCTAAAGTATTATGATAGCGGGCATTTCTCTTCTTCTTTGAATCTTTTTGGTAAGTGATAAAAATTGGCGTTTCTTTTTCCCCAACCCGATAACCATACATTGGTGCTGAAACATCCTTAGGCCAGTTTAATAGGCGACAAACGTCTTTACGATCGTATTGCTTATACAAAGTAAATTGTTGATCAGAATTATATTCTTTTGAAAGCGCCAAGCCTGTTTTTATGACATCGCTAAATAGGTCTTTAAATTCCTGATTAGCACTTAAGGCCTGTGAAAGTTGACTTGAGAATAAATAGTTCTTTCCTATTTTTTCAACTAAGGGAACATTGCCATACTGCTCTTTTTTCGTTGTTTTTCCCTGTTTCACGTCAAAAAATTCTAAGGATAAAACTTTCTCAACTGACTCTAGTACAGCATCATTTACGTAACAATTTTTTCCTTTAAGTAATTGCAGATAGGATGCTTCACTTACCTTTTCCTTAATTAAGCAGCTTTCTAAGAGTAATAATTCATGCGGTCTTTTACCAAATAGTAACTCCTTCGTTACAAAAGATAAAACAGAACTTTGATAATCTGTTAGCTCGACGTTTTCTCCCATTTTCTTTAAAAAATCGCCATAGTGGGCTAAAAGGTGATTTTTGGCAAAAACAGTTGGAGCGGTTGTTCCATATTGATAAAAGTCATATAAAAGAGGTGCGCGACCCAGTTTTGCCTTTAAATCTTCGTAGGACTTTTTTAGTTCCCGCATGCTATCTAGTTTTATTTTTTCAAGTGAATCTAAAATCCTTTGTGAAGCTACCTCAGTAAAGTTAATTGTTGAAACATCGATAACTTGCGGTAATTTACTTTCTCTAACAACTTGGTCTTTGTCACGGCTCTTATCACCATTTAAGGCAATTGGGATTAGATAATTATTCTTATAATTACCCAGGAAATCAATTACAGTTACATAGTCTTTTCCCGGAAATTTACGCAGCCCACGCCCTAGTTGTTGAATAAAAATAATACTCGATTGGGTATTTCGGAGCATCACAATTTGGTTTAGGGACGGAATATCGATTCCTTCGTTAAATAGATCTACGGTAAATATATATTCTAATTCACCATTTTCTAACTTCTTAGTTACTTCTACTCGTTTCTTCTGACTATCTTCATTAGTAAGAGCTTGTGCTGGGTGTCCAGCTTGCGTAAATAATTCTGCTAATTTTCGTGCTTCTTCTTGCCGACTGCAAAATACTAAGCCTTTAGCTTTTTTACCGCAATAGCCATAGTAATCAAGCTGCTTAAGGACATAATCAACTCGCTTTTCAGCAACTAAGTCTTTTAATTTACTAGTTTCAGTAATTACCTCATCACCTACCGTATAATCTTCTACTCCCACATAATGAAACGGTGTTAACATCTGCTCATTCAAGGCATCCTTTAGCCTAATTTCATAAGCTAAGTGATAATCAAATACTTCATAGATGTTTTGCTTATCCATTCTTTCTGGCGTAGCGGTCATTCCTAGTAAAAATTTAGGCGTAAAGTGTTCTAAAATTTTTTGATAAGTTGGGGCAGCTACTCGGTGAGCTTCATCAATTAAAATATAATCGAATTCTTTTGGATCCAATTTCCCTAAAACTTTGTCCTGACTTAAAGTTTGAATAGTTCCAAACAGATACTTTTTATTAAAATCATGCTTATTTCCAGTTAATAAACCATAGTCCTCACGACTTCCGCCAATTATCTTATAAAAACTCTCTAAAGATTTTTTAGCAATTTGTTCTCGATGTACTAGATAAAGAAACTTTTTAGGTTGATATTCTCGAACTGCAAAGGCTCCTAAATATGTTTTTCCAGTCCCCGTGGCAGAAACGACTAGTGCTCTTTTTGCATCCTCATTTACTAGAGCAGTTAAATTATTTAAAGCTGCTTTTTGCATCTTATTAGGCAAAATATCTTCTTTCTGATTGTTTACCAAATGCATAGCTGTCTTTTTGACAGGTTGCCAATTTTTCTCATATTCTCTAATCCAGGAATTGGTAAGCGGAATACTAGTAGTCAACGCAATTTGAATTTGATTATTAAGTTCTTGAACTAATTGGCCATTTTCATGAGATGTTACTTTTAATCCCCACTCGCAATTTTTCAATAAAGCTGATCTAGTAAAATTTGCACTCCCAATTAAAATAGTTTGATAATCTTCATGATTAAAAATATATCCCTTAGCGTGAAAACCAGCTTCTTCACTTAGCCGAACTTTCAGGTTCGGTATTTTCATTAATTCCTTGAAAACTTTCGGACTATTAAAGCCAAGATAAGTACCTGTAATTAACGTACCGCTAATTCCTTTTTTAGCTAGTTCCGACATAACTAATTTAAATGGAACAAGCATATTTTCAGAAATAAATGCAACTGCCCAAGTAAAAGAAGTAGCTGACAGTAATTCTTGCCGCAAAGTAAACCAGATCTTGTTCTCCTTATCATTACTTACTAACTGGGGACTCAAGAATTCATTGCCATTATTTTTATCTTTATTGTATAAACCATTTAAAATTGCTTCTTTTAAAACGTTATCCACAGTCTTCACTTCCCATCTAAATTAAAAAAGAAGACCTAAACGATCTTCTTCACTTATCCACAAGTGGATAATTATAAATTGATTTCTAGCATAATTGGACAATGATCTTTACGATCTCCGGTATCGATCATTTCTGATTTAGTTACCTGATCAGCAATTCTATCAGAAACAATGTAATAGTCAATTCTCCAGCCTGAGTTATTGTCTTTACTAGTTCTTACTCTTTGAGCCCACCATGAGTAAACACCTTCTACATTCCCATGGACCTTTCTAAAGGTATCAGTAAAGCCAAGCTTCAATAATTTATCAAAGCCTTGACGCTCTTCATCAGTAAAGCCAGCGTTATGGTGGTTATTTTCTGGGTGTTTCAAATCAATTGGAGTATGGGCAACATTATAGTCACCACTCGCAATTACTGGTTTACTTTTATCTAATTTTTGTAAATATTCTGTATACTTTTCATCCCAAATTTGACGATCTTCTAATCGCTTCAATTCATTACCAGAATTAGGAGTATAGACTTGAGTAACATAATAATTATCGAATTCTAAGGTTAAAATTCGTCCCTCATAATCCATTGTATCCGGTGCGCCAATAGCTGGCTTAGTTACTTCAGGCGTTAAAGTATTTTTATATAAAAACATCGTCCCTGCATAGCCTTTTCTTGCTGGCTCTTCAGAAGAACGCCAGACATAGTCATAGTTAGGAAACATCTCTGCAAGAACTTCTTGGTGCTTCTTCGTTGGACCTGTAGAACGTAATTTAGTTTCTTGAATAGCAATAATATCGGCATCTTTTTCTTTTATTGTATTTAAAACGCTACGCGTAAGTTGGGCACGCGGTGAATCACTGGTTAAAGCGGCATTAAGGGAGTCAATATTCCATGAAATTAAACGCATTATTATCTCTTTTCTTACCTAGATTTTTATATCACATCCATTATACTATGAAAATTTAAAAGGCCGCCCATAGAAAAAAGCAGTCGACTAAGACTGCTCTTTTGAGAGAGAATTATTAAATTGTGTTAAATATGATTTATGAATGAGCTTTTGACCCAAATAGCATTGTCATAATCCATGAAACTAAAATAACTAAAATAATAGCTCCTAGTAACGATGGAACAATTGCCATTCCCGCTACTTGCGGACCCCAGGCACCCAGCAAAGCCTCGCCTAGAGATGAGCCTACTAGCCCAGCAATAATATTTGCAATCCAGTTCATTGAGCCGCCTTTATGAGTAATGGCTCCTGCAATCAACCCGATTACGCCTCCAACAATCAAAACCCAAATCCAGTGAAGCATGGGGATCGCCTCCTATTTCTAAAATATACAATAAGTAGATTATTCTAAGTCTTCTTTTACTTCAGTAGCCTTAGATTTCACCTTTCCTTTAGCTTGTTGAGCTTTTCCTTCGACCTCACGAGCTTTATCACCGGTGATTTTTCCTTCTACTTCTTTAAGCTTACCTGCTACTTTGTCTTTAATTCCATGTTTATCTTCCATCATAGTTAGGCTTCCTTTCCTAAAAACACATAAAAGATTGATTTAGCTAGCTATTTTTAATCTTTGTATGACTTATGATTGATTAACTTAATCATAACAAGGCTTAATCAATAAAGATATTCTACTGCCTACAAAGCGCTAAGCTTAAAACTTCCTTAATAACTTATTATATATAGTATACAAATATATTAATTTGGCTTATAACAAAAAATTCTATTAAATCTTGTCTTGTACTTTGATTTAATAGAATTTTTTTGATGATCTCACTAATATTCTTGAGGTAATCGATTCATGATTCAATTTTCCTTTCATTAGGTAATCTTTTAATTTGTAGCTAAACATTAATTTTATAAGCTATTTATTTACTACAACAGCGGATTTAACTTCTTCTTTGTTTACTTTAGTCTTAACACTCAATTTAACTGCGACAAACAAAATAATAATTTCAACTGCTAAGAGTGCAAATAATGCATATCTAACATCCCCTAAGCCTGAAATAGTAGTTAATACTGTAGTCATTACTGGTGAAGTAGCCATGACAATTGTATTAAGTAAGCCTACACTTGAAGCTAAAATCTTACTATCAATTGTCGTAACTAACCATTGTTGCATTTTAAGTGAAGCAGTACTTATTACTAAAGCTAATAAGAAGTAAAATGGCATAATTGCAAAAATATTAGCAAACATTGCAGCAACTATAGTGGCTACACTTAAAACATTGGCAGCAATAACCATAAAGAAAACAGATTGCTTTTTAAATAATTGTGGTCCAAAAGTACTACCTAAGATTGCACCAACACTTACTACCAAACCAATTACTGCAAGAGTAAAACTGTAAGTAGAAATAATCATTGTTGAGCGATTACCCGCCATAATAATTGGTAATAATGAACCCATAGAAGTTAATGCACCGTTAAGAAGTGCAATTACTAAAACTACTGATAACAAGCCGGGCGCCTTCTTGATTTGAGTATATGAGGTCTTCATTGTCGCAAAGAATTTTTGCTCGTTTACTTCTTGTGGTTCAAGTGGCTTGTCATCTTTCTTATGACGAAGGCCTACACTAGCATATAACAAGCCAGCTGCTAAGAAAGTAAATGCATTAACGAAAGCTAAGCTTGAGTAAGATAAGAAAAGTAATAATCCTGATCCAATAAATTGAGCCGCCGTAGTAATCACTTGACTAATACCATTGGTAAAGCCTTCTGCTTGTGCAAATTCATCTTCTCCAACTAAATCAACAATTAATGGAGCGCTCAAGCCTCCAGCATAAGTACCAGCCATATCAGAGATAAAGTTAATAATTACTACTGCAATTACTAAGCCCCATTGAGATACATTAGTAACAAACAATATCCCAACTAAGCTATAGAGGGTAAATCTAGCTAGAGACATTAAAAAGATGTTCTTAAACTTTTTTCTTGTTCTATCAGCTAAGTAACCACCAAAGATATCAAATAATCTTGGCAGTGATTCAGAGATTGCAATCAATGATAAGGCAAGAGAATAATTTTGTAATTTACTTGCATAAGTCATAAACGCTAAATAAAAAAGAATGTCACCAGCACTAGATAAGAAACTAGCAACTGAAAATCTTCTGTAATCTTTGTTCTTCAAGAATACGTTCATATAATTTAATCCTCTCTAAATAATTTAATATTGATTTAATGTTACCAGAGAATTAAAATTATTTTTAAAATAGTCGTATTTGAATATTAAAGAGGTATTAGATAATGACAATTGGTGAATTACTAAAAGAATATCGAATTAGTCAAGGTAAAAATCAAAAAGAATTTACAAACAATGGTTTAATTACGAGTCAGTCTTATTATTCTAAAGTAGAAAAAAATATTCATCACATTACCGCAAATAGTTTAATTGACTTACTTCATTACAATACTATCCCTTTATGGGAGTTTTTTAGTAGATTACATTCAACTGACGATCTCCGCCATCAACAAATAAAAGATTTTAATAATATGATGTCTGAAGCCTACTATGAAAATAATATTGATAAAGTGAAGAATCTTAAACCTCTCGTAAATGAAAGTAATCTTTCAAATAAAGAAAAACAAGAACAGCTTCTACTAATAGACGGCTGGATAGAAATAATGAAAGATCCTTCCGAAAAGCCTAACTTAAAATTAAGAGATAAAATAAAAGATAAAATATTTAGTATTCCTAATTTTAATGAAAATAAAGTAACTTTATTTTGTAATTTCATGTACTTCTATGATTTAGAAAGTAATAAAATAATTGCTAAAAAAATAATTAGCCAATACATTGATTCTTCTAATATTAAAATGCAAATCTCCTTACTTGCTATAATAGTGAATATCTTAGCTTTTTCTCTAAGTAATAATAAAGAAAACGATACTGGTTATTTTCTGGAAAAAGGAGAAAGAATAAAAATTAAACCTGAACTAGTATTTTATAAATCGGCTTTCTATTTCTTCAAAAATATCATTCTTTATCATCAAACTAAAAATAATAAATATTACACCAAAAGTAACCAAATAAAAGATTTCTTAATCAGTATTGGCATGATTCAATACGGAAAAATTCTGGAAGACCTTCTTATTAAATATAAATAAGAATTAAAATTTCTTGACTTCAATTATCTCATCAAACATTTTTAGATTTTCTTTAGACTCACTATGGTTCACCACGATAACTGTTTTATTTGGATCTTTTAATAACATTTGCTCCAACTCTATTGATATCTTTTTTTCTACACCAGTCGTTCCTTCATCCATTAAAAATATTTCAAAATTTCGTAAAACAGCTCGAGCTAAGGCTAGTCTTTGTAATTGCCCTCCAGACAAGCTACTTCCTCCTTTTTCAATATAAGTATCCAAGAATTCACTACTACTTTCTAAATGCACCTGATCTAATGCTCTCTGTAAATCTCTATCACAATAATGATCAGTGAGATTAAGATTAGTCCGTACCGTTCCTTTCATCACTTGCGGGTGCTGATCTAAATAAAAAATATCTTTATGCAGTTGCTCTTGTGAATATTCGTTTAAATTATGCCCTTTAAGCAGTATCTTTCCTTTGTAAGATGGATAAAATCCTGCTAACAGCTTTAAAATAGTACTTTTTCCGCACCCACTGTCCCCATCAAGAAGATAATTTCTATTTTTTTCAAACTTATATGAAAAGTTACATAAGATATCATTTTTAGTACGAGGATAATGAAAAGTTACATTCTTAATTTCCAAAAATGGAGTCTGTGGTATCAATTTATTTTTCTTTTCATCCTTCGGATTGTCATCAATAAACTTTTCAAATTTATCAAAAATGGGTTCTGTACTCTTGATATAGCTTAAATAATTTGGCATATTACCTACACTATTAAAAATATTGCTGGTCAAATTACTAATTGAAAAAATAGCTCCGATCGTAATAATGCCTCTATAAGCTAAAATTCCTGCTAACCCAGTTAAGCTAATTTGAGAAATCACATTACTAATAAAACCTAAAGCTGCAATTCCACCGTATACTTTTGCTTGAGCAACATAGGCGTTTTTTAATTTTTTAGATTCATTATTTATATCGTGTCTCATAAGAGAGAGGCTATTAAAAGAAAACAACATATTAAAGTTTCCAAGTAAGTCGGATGCTACTTGTACAAAATTTTCATTTTCTTTAGTTAAAGCTTGAGAAGTTTGGGTTAAACGATTGTTCAGTAATCGAGGAAGATATAAAGTAACCATGGCTAAAATTAATGCAACAAATACAATCCAAACGCTATATGTCCAAAGCGTAATCAGAGACAAACCTATCAAGGCTATTGCTTCAATAATAGTGTATAGATATGTTAATCCTTTATCAACAATCTGCTGTGTATCATTATTCATCCACGAAACAAAACGGCTATTATCTGAATTATTATACTTTTCATAACTTTCGTTTGAAATTGCTTCTAAAATATTAGCGCGAATTTTATTGGCTATCCCTTGCTCAAATTTAGTTTCAGAAATTGAAAGAGTGTACCGGATAATAATAATAAGACCCCAAACTAGAATCCAAACTACGATTTGCTGATAAAAAATCGTAAGTTGATGTTTGATAATTGCATTAATTACATTTGAAATAATTACTGCACCATATACATCCAATCCAGCTACTAGAGTAAGTAAAAGCGTAAGAAAGATAAATTGCGATTTAAATTCTAAGATGTATTTTTTCATTATTTCATCTCTCCAATAATGTTTCTATCAAAAGATCTGAAAAACTTTATGGTCATTATTATGATTTAAAAATACTAAAATCTATAAAAAAGTCGTATTTGAATTTTATTTTCAAATACGACTTAAATTTATTTCATTAATCTTTTCTTCTCTAACTTGATAAATAATTCAATATTACTGATACCTAAAAGCCAATAATTTAAAGCAATCAATTCAAAGATTGAAATATCTTTTACAAAATATAAAAATGTGGTGATCTCCACCCTCCACAAAAAGAATATAAAATTCGTGGTACTTCCTCTGCTATTATTTGTTTTCTTTTCTTCTTTCGGCATACAATAAACCTAACAACGTATACATGAAAGAAGTCACAATTATGAAGCCTGCTAAAGATTTTCTTAGACGCCCCTTCACTACCCGAGTGCCCCAGCTTTTAGTTCAAAGCATCATTATCGGATTAATTATAGGGATGATTGTCAGTATTTTCCGTTTTGTTATCGATAAAAGCATCCATTTTTTATACTTTCTCTATCCCTATCTCGCAGCTCATCCCCAATGGATAAGCCTATATACCATCTTTACATTCTTTATCTGTATCCTTGTGAGCAAAATTATTAAACCATATTTATTAGACTTATCTGGTTCAGGTATTCCTCAAGTCGAAGCAACCTTAATGGGAGAACACGAAGTTGACTGGTTCCCCGTCTTATGGCGAAAATTCGTAGGCGGTCTTTTAGTAAGCTCAATGGGTCTCTTTCTTGGACGAGAAGGACCGTGCATCCAAATGGGGGCTTTAGTAGGTCAAGGTTTTGCAGAAAACATTTTTGAATGCAGTGAGGAAGATAGACGCTTGCTTCAATGCGCTGGAATTGCGGCTGGCCTTAGTGCAGCAGTCTCAGCCCCACTTGCAGGTGTATTTTTTCTTGTTGAAGTCATTACCCATTCTTTTAAACCGAAAGAATGTATCAGTGCTTTAGGAGCCGCTGCTTCAGCTGACTTAGTTACCATTATATTTTTTGGAACGCGGCCCTGTCTTTATCTTCCAATTGCTAAAAAATTACCCGTTCACTCCTACTGGTCCTTAATCACTGTCGGAATTGTAGCAGGCTTGATGGCATACGGATATCAACGGTCTCTTTTAAATACTAAGTGGCTTTTCAGCAAGCTAAAAATTATTCCGATGCAATATCACAGTATTGTTCCACTTTTATTAGTTATTCCGATTGGGCTTGCCTTTCCGCATGTTTTGGGTGGATCACATTACTTGATCGATTCACTTTTTCACAATCCATTAATTATCCAAGAAGAAAAACTAGGGCAGCTTTCATGGATTTTAATCCCAGTTGTCTTCTTTCTACTAAGACTAATTTTTTCTATGATTTCTTATTGTAGTTCTATCCCTGGTGGTACTTTTATGCCTATTTTAGTTTTAGGGGCTTTAATGGGGACGATTTTTGCGACTGTTTTTATCCACTTAGGCCTTATTCCTACTGACAACTATACTAATATCATTGTTGTCTCTATGGCAGCCTACCTCGGGGCAATTTTGCGAGCCCCATTTACCGCAATTATTTTGCTGACAGAAATGATCGGAACAGTAGAACAAGTTCTGCCAATGATTATGAGTGTCTTTATTGCCTATCTAATTCTAGCTCTCTTAGGTGGAGAACCAATCTACACCGTCCTACGCAAGCAAATGGGATTCAAATAGTTACTTTACTTACATTTTTATTAGCACAAAAAAGGGAGTTCATTAATCAGAACTTCCTTTTCTTATAAAATATATTTATGAATTGCAATAGCTAGAGTATCGTCGACTTAATAAAAAATATAAATATTAACAATCCTAATCGTGACTTCTACTAGAGCTATTTCACACTTTTAATATAGCACCTTTTCATAAATAATGAAAGCGTTTTACTACAAAAATTATTTAGCTTGATCTACCAAAATCGTGCAGCAATTTATCCTAAATATGGATACTGGGCATGACTTGGTACCTCATTCCAAACAACTGTATGACCTGCGCCATGGGAGCAGAAGACGGAGTTAGGAGTATTGTTAATATCAGATAATGGATCATAAGCCATTTCTTCAATAATAGCAGCACTATCTTTACATTCTCGATAACTCAAGAATAAACATTCTAGCTGTCCGCTACCATGCGTGTAGTTTCTAACTTCAGTGGCATAATCCTGCATCTGCGCTACCGGTGCTTGGCCAGTAATCGTAGTGACACTCCCTCTACTTTCTCCAAGTTCAAATTTTCCACCCATTCTCTCAATATCATTAATCGCCCGACCAACTTGATTCTGATTAATTCTTAAAGTGAATTGATACCAAGGTTCAAGTAAATAAACTTGTTTTTTAGCTTTTAGCTCCATTAATCCTTGCCGCACTGCACGATAAGTTGCCTCACGAAAATCTCCGCCAACTGTATGAACATTGCTTCCCCGGCCTCCAACTAGAGTAATTTCAAGATCTGTAATGGGCGACCCGGTTAAGACACCTAAGTGTTCTTTATTAGATAAACTCTCCATCACTTGATCTTGCCATTTTTTAGGCAAAACTTCTAAACTACACTGATTTTTGAAAACTAAGCCGCTTCCGTTTTTACCAGGAGTGAGTAACAAGTGAACTTCTGCATAGTGCCTTAAAGGTTCAAAATGACCAACCCCTTCAACTGAAGCTTTAATACTTTCTTGGTAAAGAATCTTGCCCTGAGTAAATTCAACTTCTAAATTAAAGCGATCGAGTAATAGTTGCTGGAGAATCTCTAACTGAATCTTACCCAAAACATCAATACTTATCTCTTCTGTCTGTTTGTTCCACTTAACATGGAGTTGCGGGTTCTCATCTTCAAGCTGTCTTAGTGCGTGCAAACAAGCATTTATGTTAGCTGGGCTAACTTTTACTGCATAAGTTAAAACCGGCTGAACGGTAAAATTAGTCTGATCATTTTCAAAGCCCAAACCTTGTCCGGGATAAGTACTTTTCAAGCCGCTGACAGCAACAATTTCACTAGCTTCTGCCTGCGGAATGACTTGATACTTAGTGCCGTTATAGCGACGAATTTCATTTACCTTTTCATCAGGAAATATTTCGGTCTTGGCCTTTAAACTACCACCGGTAACTTTTAACCAAGTTAATCGTTCGGCCTTTTCATCATAAGAAACCTTGAAAATCCTAGCTCCAAAGTCATTGGGATACTTTCTCTCATTACTCCACTTATCTAAGCCCGCTAAAAATTCATCTATTCCAATTAATTTTAAAGCTGCACCAAAATATACTGGGAAAATCTTTCTTTGATTAATTAATTTTTTGACTGCACTATTTTCTATTTTTCCAAGTTCTAGATATTGATCTAAGGTTGTTTCATCTGCAGTAGCTACTTTTTCATAAAAATCTGCATCTTGATTGCCAAACTCAATAAAATTATCATCCAGCTCACTAAGTTGCTTGAGAATATTTTCCTTATCAGCCTTCAAGGTATCCATTTTATTAACGAAAATAAAAACTGGAATTTGATGCTTTTTTAGTAAGCTCCAAAGAGTGCGGGTGTATCCAGTTACCCCTTCACTTGCTGATACAACTAAGATGGCATAGTCTAAAACACTTAACGTCTCTTCCATTTCTTGAGCGAAATCAATATGGCCTGGCGTATCTAAAATTTGTAATTCACTATTACCGGTTTGAATGCGCGCAATATGGGAAAAAATCGTAATTCCACGTTTCTTTTCTAAATCATCACTGTCTAAATAGGCAGTTCCTTTATCAACTGCACCTAATTTTCTCAATGTGCCACTTTTGTAGAGCATCCCTTCTGACAAGGTAGTTTTTCCAGCATCCACATGGGCTAAAATTCCTGTTGTTAGTTTTTTCATTATTCTAGTTTTCTCAATGTAATCGTAATAATTTTGTGGTAATTTCTCTTTATTATAGCTTATTAACGCAATTGAAATTATTATCATCCTATAACGTGATAGAATAAGCATTAAATAAAATTATTATTAAAAAATTGAATTTGAGGTATACAGAATGACAATTGGTGAAGCACTGCTAAATCTTAGGAAACAACTAGGATTAACTCAAACAGAAATGGCTGCAAATGTAGTCTCAACCTCTTTTTATTCGAAAGTTGAAAGAAATATCCACGATATTGGGACTAATGATCTCCTTCAAATTCTTAATAAACATCAGATAAACGCTAGCTATTTTTTTGAAAATCTAAATGATAAAGAAAATATCTCAGAAGATATTATGAATAGAATTTCTGTAGCTTTTGAGCAAAAAAGCAGAGATAAATTATTAAAAATAAAACAAGAGATAGATTTACTTCCTAATAATCGCCAAACTGAATATTATAAATTGCAATTGCAGCTTACTTTAGAGGTCTATCTTCCTAAAGCTAAAGAAATTCCAATTGAATTAAAAAATAAACTGAAACAATATATTCTCGTCAACAACAATTGGAATATTCATTCCCTTCAAATTTTTAGAGAAACAATGCGTATCTACGATATAGAAGAGTTGAATTTTTTAGTAGGTACTATCTTAGCGAAGTATTCTAATCCAAATACTCTGCAAAGTTCTTTGCAAGAATGCATTGGCGCAATCTGTATTAATTACCTAGATAATTGCTACGAGAAAAACTCCACAAAGTTAATCCAAGAGGTATTAACTTATATTTCGACTATTAACAGCAAAGGCCCAGTCCTATTTATAAAGTTACTTGGAAAATATTATGCGTCTGTTTTTCAAAAGGACACGGCTACTTGTCAGCAAATAACCAAAGTTTTAAAGCTTGCAGGCTATAGTGACTTTGTAAGTATGTTACCGAAAATATAGTACTTTCTTGTCTCTTTTATATCTTAACGATCCTATCAAATTTCTGTTTGTTTTCATCATGTAGCTGGTGGCTAACAAAAATAACTGTAATATCTGGTTGACTCAAAAAGATATTTTCAACATTCAAAGCACTTTTCTTATCTAAACTGCTTGTACTTTCATCTAATAAAAATAGCTTTCTATTTCTTAGTAAGCCACGCGCTAAAGCTAATCTCTGCTTCTGTCCTCCAGACATTTTTGTACCATTTTCGCCAACTTTTGTATTTAATCTTGCTGGTAACTCCTTAACATAATCAAGCAAATCAGCTTTTCTTAAGGCATCGAATATCTCTTGGTCGCTAAAGTGCTCCCCTAACTCTAAGTTATAACGAATTGTTCCGTTAAATAAATATGGAATCTGATCCACATAAATCAATGTTTCTCTAATCGCATCATAACTGAGAGTTTTTTCATCTTGGTTATTAATTTTAACTGACCCCTGATAATTTTTTATTTGACCTGAAATTATTTTTAAAAGTGTACTTTTACCACTGCCTGAATCGCCATCAAGAGCAATCTTTTGATTTTTACTTATATGTAAGTTTAATGGTTGTTTAAAAACTGTTTTACTTCCAAAAGAAATTTGTAAATTCTCAACATCTAAACATTGAAAATCATTATTTTCAAGTGTTCTACTAATTTGTTTAGGCTTACTTTTATCATCAAGATGATATTTTTCAAAAATTGGTGTCAATGCAGTCATTTCTGCCCACATTGGTGCAATCGCAGCTAATGAATTAAAAACATTGTAGGACAAATTTCCTGAAGATCCGATTACACCAATCGAGATACTTTTTTGCAGAGCTAGAAAACCAGTCCAAGCCTCAATACCAGTTTGTCCTAAAATATTTGAAAAACCAGCAATATTATTAGCTACTGCCTGGTATTTTGCTTGTCGTACTTTCTTACCAATTAAAGTCATAGTGGCACTAGTAATTCTATTTTCAAGTTGTCTCTCAACGCCAAAAATAGAATAGGTTGCAAAACCTCTCAAGCCATCGTTAATAGTACTAAGTAAATTTTCATTAGCTTGAGTAGTTGATAAACTCGCACTAGCTAATCTATCATGAACAATTTGTGGTAAAAAAACTGTTAAAAATGAGACTAGTAAAATTAAAGGAATAAATGTCCAAGAAAATTGTAGTAAGGCAATAATTGAAAATAATGGGTCGGTAATAACTTGAATGGATTGTAAAATATTATAAAAGCCATTATTTTCGATTGTATTCATATCATTAGTTAACCAGGAAGCATATACTCCTGTATCTTTTTCCTGGTATTTCATAATTGGCTTATTAGCAATTTGGCAAACAATATCCTTTCTTAAATCCAAGCATAAAAATTCAATTGTTTTAGCTGTTTGAATTTGAAGCAAAATCAGAAAAATAGATAGGATTGCAAATACTCCAATATCAATCATTACCCAGTTAAAAAAGTTATGCAGCTGTAATTTGATCAAAGAATTTAGAATATTTACATTGATTAAAGCATGAGTAACTCGTAAAGCGGAAGTAATAATGGTTAGGATGATTACAATCCCAACTTTTACTGGTTCTTTTTTTAAATATCTGAATAAGTATTTCATTTTCTTCACCTCTATCATCATTTTTAGATAAAGAGGTTAAAATGTTCTTGGTTTATCGTATTTGAACACAACTTTCGTTAACGAAAATTATCCTAACCATTCTTAATAAAAACTTATCTACACTTTCTCCTTAATTCGTAATATGATTAATATCAAAATATAATTGATTTTTATAAGAAGGTTCGAAATATGTTTTCACTTTTATTAGCCTTATTAATTATTTGGCTGTTCTGGAAACTAGGAATTGGCATTTTGAAGATCGTCGGTTTCTTAATCGTGATCGGACTGCTATTTGCCTTCGTTTCTTATCTAGTATTGCCTCTTCTGGCTTTAGTAGCCTTAGGCGGCTTATTAGGACTAGTATTTTCACATTAACCAAGAGCAGCCTTATGGCTGCTCTTTTTGTACCTATAGCATTTTCTTTGACTTTACTATCTATAGTATTTTAGACTGAAAGAAAACAGCTTAATATATTTAATTCGAGGTAATCTATATGCCAATAAAAATTATTACAGATTCAACTGCAAACATTACAGCTGATCAAATTGACGGAATTGATCATGTTACTGTTCCTTTATCACTTCACGTTGATGGCAAACTTTGGCTCGATACGCCTGATATTGATTTAGATAAATTTCTCTACACCTTAAAGCATACTAAAAACAAATCAACTTCTGCCTGTCCAAATGTAAATGACTGGCTTAAGGCCTTTGAAGGTAGCGACGAAATCTTTGTCATTACTTTAACTAGTGCCCTCTCTGGTAGTTATAATTCAGCTACCCAAGCTGCTAAGATTTATCATGAAAAGAATCCAAAAGCTAAAATTTTAGTCTTTGACTCTCGCTCAGCAGGCCCACAATTAAGACTACTTGCGGAAAAGATTGCTAGTTTGGCAAGTGCTGGAAAATCTTTTGAAGAGATTGTTAAAGCAACGGAAGAATACCAACACCACCTTGATTTAATGTTTGCCTTACAAGATTTAACTAACTTAGGTAACAACGGCCGGATTCCACCAGCTGTCGCAAAGATTGCTGGTTTACTGAAACTATTTGTTATTGGAACAGCAAACAATAAAGGTGAATTTGAACTTTTAGGAAAAGCTCGCGGTGCTAAGAAAGCTAGAAGAAAATTATTAGATGATATGGTTAAAGCTGGCTATCGCGGAGGCCGCGTTCAAATCGACCATGTGCAAAATGAGGGCTCTGCTTTAAGCATGAAAGAAATTATCTTAGATAACTTCCCAGATGCTAAAGTTACCATTGGCGAATGCGGCGCACTTTGCAGCTTTTATGCTGAAGAAGGCGGCTTAATGGTTGGTTTTGAAAAAGAATAGGGTAATACAAAAGGAGTGCCTAAGCACTCCTTTTAATATACTTTCTTAAAATCGTTTTGCATTAATTTAACAAATTCTGGATATGTTTCAACTTCAAATAAGGGATGAAGTCCAATATTATCCTTACGGTGACGGTGATTATACCAAATACTGTCAAAGCCATATTTTTCAGCACCTAAAATATCTGACTGCAATCCATCCCCAAAGAATAGAGTCTCATTTGGCCCAATCTCTGTACGACTAAAGAAATAATCAAAAGCATGGGGATTTGGCTTAGAATAGTGAGCTTCTTCAGACGTTACAATCAAATCAAAGTAGTCCTTGATGCCTGCTAATTCTAAACGATGACGTTGCATAAACTTTTCACCATTACTTAAGACTGTTAACTTGTAGCCTTGTTTTTTGGCAAACTTCAGCGTATCTTCCACACCTGGCAGCAACTGATGAGCTTCACCAAAGTAAGAGCGGTATTTATTCATCCATTCATTTCCATCTACTTCTAGACCGAAATGTTCCTTAATAAAGTCATGAAATGTCATCTCGCTTAATTCTTCATAAGTAATTTCACCCAATTCAAGTCTGCGCCAAAGTCCTTGATTGTAAGTATGGTATTGCTTTTGCAAGTCAGAGGAGAGAGGCAGCTTATGCGATTTAAACAAGGCATGCAGGGATGAGTCTTCCGTAGCAGCAAAGTCAATTAAAGTATCATCAACGTCAAAAATTAATTGTTTATATTTCATGAGCAACCCTTCTTCGATTTAAGTTAGTATTTCGATTATAACAAAAGTTGAGAAATTTTAATTTTATTCATATTCATAGTGATAAGATAATATGGACGTATATTAAATATATTATCGGGGGGGAAAGCAATTATGACACGTGCACAAATGAAACAAGCATCCAAAGATCAATTACGTGGCAATTGGGGCTGGGCTATTTGTCTAACTATTTTTGCCTGGTTATTTAACGCTGTTATCCTGGATATTAATCGTTGGATCTGGACTGGAAAAGATTTTACCTACTCAATCCTTCGCTATAACAATGAAGCAATAATTCAAGGCTATAAACCTGGATATGATCTTTCGACATTTATTGTCAGCTTAATCGGTGGCTTAGTTTTATGGGGAGTTGCCTATACTATCCTAGATTTCATTGAAACAGGAAAGAAAGAGCCTTGGTATGCTGGTATTTTCAGTGCCTACAGCAATGGACGTTTCAAGAACAGTTTATTTACTCTTTTTATGACCAATCTTTTTATTACTTTATGGTTATTCGCATTTATTATTCCTGCCTTCATTAAGGGATATTCTTATGCCATGACGCCATATATCTTAAAGGATAAATTTGCTGCCGGACAAACTAATATTGGAGCAACCGAAGCGATTACTGAAAGTCGTCATTTAATGGACGGCCACAAGATGGACTTATTCGTTTTAGACTTAAGCTTCATTGGCTGGGGCTTACTTGGTATCATTACTTGCGGAATTGGATTCATCTGGATTGTGCCTTACTACCGTCAAACCAAGGCTAACTTCTATCGTTCCTTAGTTGCTAATAATTAAAATTGAACAATAAAACCGTTATAGTACAAATGCTATAAGGGTTATTTTTTATTCAATATTTTTACCATACTTTTATATTACTGCTACTTCATGTTATACTTAACTTGCAACAAGTCAAAAAATCTAAAATTTAATAGACTCAAAAAGCATTACCTAATCACTACAAAAGGTAATGCTTTTTTATCGTTTGACGCAACCTATCAAACGTCGAGGGTTGAGTAAAAGCGACTATTAATGCTTTTCGTTGTCATGCCGATCATCCAACCAATGATCAAATAGTGATTTCACTATTTCCACAAGTATTGGAGCTACAACCAAAGTCAAAAAATCCTTCAATAGACTCACCTCCTTTCAAAGGGAGGAGGTAATAGTCGCTCAAACAATTATAGCAAAATCAAACATATTTCATGTTACATAAAATATATTTTCTCTTGTTTTATACAAAAAAGAACCCAATCTTAACGATTCGGTTCTAAAAAATATTTTTAATTTATGAATGTATTAACTTAATGACATAACATAATACGCTATAACGGTTATTTTTTATTCATCAACTAAAGTAATTCTTTCTTTATGGTGCTTTGGATGAACAATTTCATTTACAACCAAGCGAGCCATTGTTCCAGAGGTTACCTTAGATTCATTATTGTTATTAAAGAGAAGAGTATTGTTACCTAACATATAACCTGCAGCCTCTGGACCAGCTTCAAAGGTCAATGCTGGTGAAATTCCAAGCCAATCTACATCTTCAACTTGTTTTAAGTAGTTTAATTCGTTTAATTGCTCTTGAGGAGTATTAATCCAGTTTTCTGAACCAGTTAATTTCTTAATATCTTCTACTACCAAGTGGTTATCAATTCCAGTTCTAAGACTACCTGCGCCCAAGATAAAGATTACTCTAATATCCTTGTTCTTAGCCAAGCCACATAATTTAGTTGCTAACTTTACTTGATCCTTTGCCTTTTCAGGAGTTGTACCAAAGGCATCAACAATTACATCAAAGTTTTCTAGTAAGCTATCCTCCATTGTTAAAACATCGCCAATTAAAAGGTGCGCATCTTTACCAAGAACTCTTTCAGCCTTTTCTTTATCTCTAACAATACCTGTAACTTCTAGATCCTTATTTTCACTAGCTAATTTGTAAATAGCACTTCCTGCCATTCCAGAAGCACCAATAATACCTACTTTCATTTAGGGATTCCTCCTTTTATATTTTATTCTTTCACCTTAGCTTAGCATGAATGAAGATAAGTGGGATAATATTTGGTTTTAAAAAACAAAATAAATAAAATAGAGCTTGGAATCTACCCTAAAAATTTGGAGAACTAGTTATGATTATTGGTAAAAAGCGGCAAGAGGTTATTTTTAATATTAAAAGATGTGTTAATGAGAAAAAATTTAACGCAAAAGTTGAACCAGATGATCCAGTTTTAAGTAAAAAAGATCGCCTAAAATTAGTAGAAAAATTTTGGGCTAATCATAATAGACTCTTTTCTAAAGCTATTAATATACTTGCACGCGGAATCCTTAACATCGGAACGCCTCTTTTAACTTTAAATACTGAAATTGATAATCCTGAATCTCTTAGTAAGCTTTCTTCAGCTATTATAACTTGTAATCACTACAATCAATTTGATTGTCTACCTCTGAAGCGGCTCGCCATGAAATATCATAAGCGATTATATTTTGTTATCGAAGATACTAATTTAAAACTACCAAACTGGATTGGCTTTTTAATGAGGAATATTGATAGCATCCCGGTAACTGCTAGTTTTCGCTATTTAGGACGTGAGCTGCCAAAACACTTAAATAAAATCTTTTCTAAGAAAAATCGCTGGGTTGTTGTATATCCAGAACAAGAGCTATGGCTTAATTATCGAAAACCTCGTCCTCTGCAAAAAGGCGCCTATTATTATGCAGCTAAAATGAATGTTCCAATTATTTCATGCTTTGTAGAAATCAAGGACACTAACAAGCAAGAAAAACTGCATCCTGAATTTAACAAAACACGCTGGATTCTTCATATTCTCCCTACTATCTATCCTGATCCCAAACTACCCCTTGCTCAAAATATAGAAAAAATGCGTAAAGTTGACTACCTCCAAAAGAAAGCAGCATATGAAAAATATTATGGGAAGAAGTTAGATTATACTTTTACAGATTGGGACATTGCCGGTTATAAGAAAAAATAGATTTTCTGCTTCTAATGACAGAAAATCTATTTTTGATTAAAAGTAATCATAAAACGAAACTTCACCCTTTATAAAATCATTATCTACTGGGTGATGTTCCTTAATAAATCCTAATCGAACAGCTTGTTTCAAAGTTAAATGTCCTAATAAAACCTTTGTCCAATTAGTTAAAGAGCCGCTATAATCAGGATCTTTTTCAACTTTTCTCACTTTGGTATCTTTGTTTATCTGATCAATCTCCCAAGTCCCATTATTTTCAGCAACTATTTCATCATCAGTTATTTCGATCTTAATTTTACCGCCCTTAGTTAAGTGCAAGGCTTCTAATACTTGTTCAACATTAATTATTCGAGTCATCATGTAAGGTAAAATTTGAACTTTTAATCCTTCCTGCTCTGGGAAAAATTCGCCTAGTAAGCTTGATTCTGGCATTTTCACATAATATTTCAAATCACTTGAAGAATGACTAGCAATAATGCTCAATAAGGCTTTCGCTGCTTGAGGCGTTTTATAGTACAGCTCCTCCACCCTAAACTCCCTATCCCGAATACGATAGAACATATAGCCAGCTGGCTGATTATTTTTATCAAAGTAGACACAGATAAATCTCCCAGGATAATAGGTATCTAAACGATCCCACCACCAGTCTTCACGATCAACAGTATTTCTTTGATTATTTTGTTTCAATTTACCTTGATATAACTTTATGACTGCTTCTTTTAAGTCTGAATCTTTCCATTTTCCTCGGACAATTTTTCCTTCTTTAACTGGCTTAAAAAAGCGCAAATAAGTCGGATTTAATTCATACATTTTTTCATAAATAGCATTTTCATAGCCATAACGTCGATAAAAACTTTCAGAAAATGGTGCTAGATTAGAAATAGCGTAGTTCTGCTTGTACAATTCCAAAATAATTTCATTCATCAAGCGATTAATATCACCTTGACCGCGATTTTCCGGATATGACGCTACATAACCAACCCCACCCATTTTCACCTTTTTAGCAAAGATCCTACTTTCAAATTCATTGACCATGATGTAACTAGCTAGTTTTCTATCTTTATATTCGCCAAAACCCATACTATGGTCATATCTGCTTAAAAAGTTAGCATCTTGGCGAAGGTCATTAGTTTTTAAAAAAGAATATTCAACTAATGGAGCAATTTGATCTAAAGTTTGACTATCTTTATTTAGTTTCATCTGCTTTTACCTTTTCTAAGATTTTTTTGAAATATCAATTTATCAGATAATATACGTCTATATTTTCATTATACTAAGATAAAAGCGCAACAAAAAAGTCCTAACCACCTGGTTAGGACTTTTAAATTGTGCTGACTAAAGGATTCGAACCTTCGACCTCATCATTACTAGTGACGTGCTCTGCCAACTGAGCTAAGTCAGCGTTTCTCACAACGTTAACTAGTATAGCAGATGATTTTGGAAAAAGCAAAACTTTTTTACAATAAAATTAATTAGCTAATTAAAGATATATTTATTATTGGCTTTTTAATAATATCATGATATTCTAATATAAAATCATTTAGGAGTTAAAACCATGAAATATTTACACCACACTAATTTAAATACTTCTTCCTTCTCATCTTCCACCTCCAGTGGAACATGAGTGATTTTGTGTGGCCAAATATTTCCAAAAAAGCCTAGATTCACTTAATCACTTTTATAGCAGAGTGATTTTTGTGAATCTGGGCTTTTTTCTTTTAGAAAGGATTATCAAGATGAAACAACAAAACCATCTTAAGCGTTCATTAGGCTTCTTTTCAGCTATTTCAATTGTTATTGGGACAATCATTGGATCAGGTATCTTTTTCAAACAAGCTTCAGTTCTTCAAAGTGCTCATAATTCAACCTTAGCTATTAGTGCTTGGATCTTTGGTGGTGTTATTACACTAGCAGCTGGTTTAACAATTGCTGAAATTGGAGCTCAAATGCCATATACTGGCGGATTATATGTTTACATTGAGAAGTTATATGGTCGGATTCTTGGTTTTCTAGCCGGATGGATGCAAGTTATCGTCTATGGCCCTGCAATTATTGCAGCCGTAGGTGGTTTTACCGGTATCCTTATCGCCAATTTCTTTAATCTAAATGATTCCTGGCGCATTCCTCTATCAATTGGGTGTATGCTTTTTATCACTATTATTAATTTTTTAGATAATAAGGTAGGGGCAGCATTTTCAGTTATTACTACAATTGGAAAAATGATTCCGATTGCTGCAATTATTATTTTTGGTATCTTTTGGGGTCAAAATAATGCCTTAGGTCAGACTATTTCTGACGTTAAACAAAGTAGTGGCGGATTTGGAGTTGCTGTGTTAGCTACCTTGTTTGCTTACGACGGCTGGATTTTAATTGCGAACTTAGGTGGTGAAATGAAAAATCCTCAAAAAGTTCTTCCGCAAGCGATTATCTTGGGAATTACGATTGTTTTAACGATCTACACTCTAATTACAGTCGGTATCTTACGCTTTATTCCAGCCGACCTTATTGAGCGCCTAGGAGAGGATACAACTACGTATTTAGCTACAAAAGCTTTTGGTAATATTGGTGGAAAGCTATTAACATTAGGAATAATTATTTCGATGCTTGGTACTCTCAATGGTAAAATTATTACTTTTCCAAGAATTGTTTATGCTATGGCTAAAAGAAATGATTTGTCATTTTCATCTTATTTAACCTATTTAACTCCAAAAGGAAAATCTCCTATCGTTGCTACTATTTTTATCACCGTATTAGCAACTTTAATGCTAGTATTGTTCGATCCTGATCGCTTATCAGACTTATGTGTCTTTACGATATATTGCTTTTATATTTTGGCCTTTTTCGGCATTTTTAAATTAAGACGAGAAAATTCTAATCATCCTTTTAGTACTCCGCTCTATCCTTTAGTACCAATCGTTGCAATTTTAGGTGGATTATTTATCGTTGTCAGTGAACTATTTAATGATCCTGCTGGTGTAGTTCTATTTTTAGGAATAGTAGCTGTTGGCCTACCTATTTTTTACTATCTTAAGCGTAAGGAAAAAACAAGTAGAAATAAGGCGATAGAAATACATGAAAATCATGATTAGCATAAAAATAAAAAAAGACGCTAGATAAACTAGCGCCTTTTTTGTTCTTATAGTGCTGACTAAAAGCATAGAGGTTCTAGTCAACATCCTTGATATATCAATATTTTTAATAGACACGATACTTGCGAAGTGCAAATAAAGTGCATTTTTAACTAACAATTCCAAAGCTGTGAATTTTCTTTATAGGATTCTCGATTTTCCTTTACGTAAGTTGAAAGAAAAACTTGAATAGTATTTCCCATTCTTTGGCAAGCATACATATTAGATATGCGATTGTCATTACCAAGTAAACTGCTTAAATAAACTCTCAAAGAATACAAAGCTAAAACTGTATCTTTTTGCTTTTCAATCCCTGCATTCTTGCAAACAGCTTTTAATTTTTCATTTAAGCTTTTTTGTGTCACTGGTAATTGGTTATTTGAACTAATTGATTTATAATTATGTAAGTTCAGAAAAATGTATCCCGATGTATTTTTTAAACCATATTCATCGAGGTACTTTTTTTGTTTAATCTGAAAATCTTTAATCAAATCAATTACCTCAGTATTCTTAATTGGCAAACAATATCTATAAGCGCCTTTGGGTCTGTCTTTCAAAGAACCATTAGGCTTTTTTTCTTTTTCAGACCAGCTATCGTCGATTTTAAAAGTATAAGAACCCTCATACTCTACTAATTGGTCAAACTTTAATACTTGTAATTCTTCTGGTCGTAATCCCAGATAAGTATCTACAATTAAAGCTAACCTAGATACAGAATTAGCAATCGTGGCTCCTTTATATTCTTTAAGTAATTCTTCCCTTAAAACACTAATTTCATCTTTAGAAAAAAGATGCCATTTTCTACCTGTGCTGAAATCAGACTGCTTAAAGAATAATTTTAGATAGCCTTTAGGAATTGGATTTACAGCAAGAACAGCCTTATCTATAAGAAAAGTAAAGAAAGTTCGAAAATGTGCCAAAGTTACATCTATCACAGTGCTCTTTTTAACACTTGCTTTAGGATGATTATTAAGATACCAATGCCCAAAATCGTTAAAGAAATGCTGGTCAACATCTCGCAACTGAATACTACTTTATTTTCATACTTAAGGTATTTACCCAATAAAGTTAAAGAATATCTCCAGCTTCGATTAGTTGTCGCAGTAATAGACTGAGCCTTTTTCTCAACAAATTTGGTGTACTCAATTAGAAGTTGGGATTCATCAGTAATACTTGGTAAGCCATTCTTATAGCTCGCATATTTCACTTTCAAATCAATTTCAAGCTTCTGTGCTTCAAGCTTACTATCAGCTCTTCTTGTTACACTTTTACGCTTGCCATTGACCATTGGTTGAATTCGCACTAGCCAAAGGCCTTTATATTTGCCCTTTAGAATTTTTTTGATCATATTAAACCTCTTTTATAAAAAGAGAGCGGAATAATGATCTCTTACATTATCCGCCCTCTTAATTATTTTGTCCAAACTTTTTCTTGGTGATAACCTGCATCTTTTAACCAATCAACGACTTGATCAATCAAGTAAAAAGGTCTACCGCCTGGTAGTTGATGGTAGGGCATACCCGCTTTCCGAAATTTATACAATAGCGTTGTACTAATTCCTAAAGCCTCACATAATTCTTTACCAGTTAGATATTTGATCATCATTATTCTCCTTAAATTGTTTTATAAGCAATTTTGGGATAGAATCAAATTAGTCGAGATTCTAGTCATTGCTTTTGTCGCTATCAGCATGACTAGTATTTTTTTTGTGATTTTATCTTCCAAATTGCTTCTGCTATTTCTTCATCTTTAATTAGTTCATTTTTTAGATCACTATACGTATCCTCGGTTAACTTTAAAGAAACAATTCTTCTTTTCAATTGCTCAAACGAATCTACTACTTGATTTGAAATGTTACATTCAAAATAAAAACTAAGTGGATCATATGGTGTAGTGATATAAATTGAACGAGCATTGAGATAACGATCATGGTATCGTGCAGGCGCCATTTTATCAATTTCCCAAGGATCTAAAAGAGTAAGCAATTGACCATAGTCGTAATCGTTGGGTCTAAGGTCATTAATTACTATGAATTCCTGACCTTTGTACTCTTGAAAGTGATCACGTTGAGACCCAAGAATAATAAAATTGTTGGGATGTAATTCTTCTAAAACTTCACGAACAAGTTTTGTTTTTCCAATTCCAGAAGATCCCCAAATCCAATAAGTGGTACACTTTTGTCCTTTAAAGTCTTTTAAAAATCGTTGATGTTTTTTATAAGCTAAAATGTCTTCAATATGATCCAACAACGTTTTATGTTTTGCCATCTCAAGGACACCAATTTTTTCTTGAAGTTCTTCTTTGTTAATTGTTCATTTGAATAATCATCAATAAAATTTTCTATGTCATGTCTTGACGGTTTATTAACTTTTTCCCTAATTTGTTTAATCCTTGTTACAAAGTCAAAAGTGCAACTACTTCACTAGGATCATAATGATGTTTATTTTTGGCATTAGTTGTCTTATGAATTAAGTAACTATATCCATTATTAATGGTATTGTGCCAAACTTCGACATATTGTTGTTGATCATTAAATAATTTAGCAATACGGGAAATTGTTTTTGCATCTTTAAATTTTAAAATCACATGAAAATGTGGTCTAATTGGTTCGCCTTTTTCGTTAACATCTTTGTCATGAAGAATATACGCCCATTGTTCGGCATTCGACTTTTCAAGTAGCTCTTTTAAGTTTTCCTGTTTGAATGGAAGGTGTTCAATGTCTTGGGTATACATGAATTGTCTGGCTCTTACAGCCTTTTTCATCTTTACCACTCTCCTTTTTTGCACAATTTACACAATCTTGTGTAGGGCTGAATAACAAGCTCTCAGCCCAGAGCAATAGTGATTATGGATACTTTACACAACACATTTTACATAAAAGTGCGAGTGCCTTCGCTTACGCATTATCCCTTGTCAAGGCACGCGTGCTACGGCACTCGCGTTCCTTTTATTTGGTTCCCTCGCTGATTAGATAATACCCTTGTCGTTCAAAACCTGTGAAAGAATAGTCAGGATTCTGACTAACAATTGATTCACGTAGTTTGTTTAGGTTGTCATCCAACAATTTAGCTGCAGCAATGTTGATTGGTAATCTAATACAAATGTATAATTTATTATCTCTATATTCGCCATAGCTTTGGTAAAGATAAGAATTATATGTTTGTGTGATCGCATTAATTTTTCTTTTGCCTGTAAATTCATTAATTTCTGCTGGAATTACCAACATATGCTGAATATCAAATGTCAGCAAAAGTGATTTAATATAGTTAATTAAACTTTTGTGAACAATTTGAATTGCTAAAATGAGTAAACAGATTCCAGCAATAATAGTATTTACGATTAATGATTGAGCAATTTTTACTTTCCAAAAGTAAAATAGTGCCCAATTAATGGAAGTCAAAATTAATGTGCCCAAAAACATCATAAAAGGTAAATATAACTTAATGGGCCTGGGTTGATATTTATGATTTTCAATCATAAAATTCCTCCTTTGATATTGTACGTAGGTGTTAATAGAGGTAACACCTGAAATGGATGAGTATTGTCGGTTATTTGAAAAAGACCTGTACCTTTTCCCGTTGGTATTAATATCCCATCAGGATCAATATCAAAAAGAAATTGTGTTGTTTTCTTATTGATATTGCCCAACTGCAAGCATACATTTGCCTGCTCACGAACGGCGATGGGAATAGCATCATTGCTAAAACGCTGGCTAATCAAAAGCAGGTGCACTTTCGTTGCTCTACCAAGAAGAGATATCTGTGAGAGTAATGAGAAAAAAGTATCTTTTATTTTTTTTGGCAATCCATCAGTTAAAGCCAGCACTTCATCAATACAAACTGTTAAATGCTTGAAGTGATGATGTGGATCGATGTAAAGGATTCTTTGACGCACATATATCTCTTTAACGACATTAGCCAATAGTTCATTACATTGGTTAACAAAATCGCTATTTGACATTTCTTCGGTTGGAAAGATTGTTCTATCTTCTAAACCATAGACATGCGCCCAACGCGCTGGCACATCACATTTTGGATCGATTATATACAGGTCAGAAATATCTTTTAAATAAAGAACTGTAAGTAAATATGTCAGCGTGTAGGACTTACCTGAACCAGAATTTCCAGCAATCAAAATTGAAGTTACTTTGTCATAGTCGATAGATACATCTTGCATTATTTCAATGTCTTTATTAGGATTGGAAGCAAGGTATGCATTCATATCTGTAATTGTGAGTCTTCTACTAATGCCAGTCCACGGATAGTAGAAGGCTCTTTTATTTCCAAAGTCTTCTTCATTTGTTGCAACAAGATACATAGTTGACTGCTTTAGCAAAAATTTAAGCGGATACAATGCAGAATTGGCAATCTTATAAATCCGCTGATAAAGGTCATTATCAATGATGTAACTTGCAGGTAAATGAGGAATGAAAAGAAAGCCATCATTCAACACCTTGACTTTAAAGCTGTTCGTATAACTTGTTTCACCTGAAAGATCAAGTGACATATTGAGACATTGGGTAATATAACGAGCAGTTTCACTACTTGACATTATTTCATCACCTCAAGCCCGTTAGCTTTGAAGTATACGTTATTCCCAACTTCACAAGCTTCGAGATTTTGAAATTTAATTTTGGTAAACATAGTTTGAAATTTAATTTTGGTAAACATAGATGGTAGGCTAACCTTATTAGGAAATTTAATCTTAAATGGTTCTGTTCCTTCAGCAATAAACCAGCATTGATAACCCGTTACTTCATCTGTAGGTTTTCCATTGACCCATTTAACTTGAGTATCTAAATTAATAGATAATGAGTAAGTTGAGACGTCACTTGGAATGTACATTTTGGCTAGTGCTTCTGAGTAGCCACTTGTTCGTTTGATTTTCATTTTTTTGAAAATCCTCCTTAATTAAAATTTATTTTGAAGATTTCTTTAATCTTCACTGTTTACTATAAAGTGTATGATGATAAAATACACGTACAGCTTTATGTTCATAACTTTTGACGGTGAAAGAAGATATTATTATGCCCAAACCTAAATATCCTATTCCTAATAACAATTTTCCTAGATTTATTAATGAATATTTAAGTGGTCATTCAGACTCACAAAATGACTTTGCGCGCAAAATAAATAAGCTAGTTCCAAAGAAACTAGCTATACCAATAGATAAGTCTGAAATGAAAAGCGGAAATTCCAATATTTTTAGTTGGAAAAAAGGAAACAGACCCAAAGAACCCGTTATTAGAGAGGCTTTATGTAAGATTTGTGCAATTGATTATATTGAAACTCTTTTTCTTATTCCAGCTAATGCTACTGAATATTTAATGAAAGTTTATAACTATATAAAGACTTTCATTGAAGACTTTGATATTGGTGAAACGGAAATTTCGTTAAATATGTACAATATAGGTTTTATAATATCTAGTAATACTCGTGCAAAAAAATATTTGAATTTGAATTATTTAATAAATTTAATAATTCGTGCCGAAGAGGATAGAAAAGAAATCTTTAATAATGTTGCCTTAAAAAAGTTCTGTGATAATGGATTTAATGAAAATGACTATAGTATATTGTTTGAACCGCAACCACCATTTACTTTTTTTGAGTTCTCTGATTCTAATCTTCATATGATAAGCGAAAAAAATAACTCGTATTTATATCCACCAAGTTGTATGTTTTCTAAACTGAGTGAAAGCTTTAATAATTTACAGCCAGATTTAGAATTTATGCTTAGCGATGATGATTGGAACACAGATAACTATAATTATAATTACTTTAGAATGTGTCTTTTTAATGATACGTCAGATGAAAATATATTATGTTTTAATACAGCAATCAATTTGCTAACTGAGTGGATAGAAAAACTGGATAAATTTTATTTAAATGAGTTAGCTAAAATGGGAATAGATGAAGATAATACTTTTTACAAAAGATCAGCTGAAACTATGCTTGATAATAATGATTTATTCGGTAAAAGAAAATAATTAATAATCTTAAATATGAAAATACAAAAGACTATTTAATTCAGAGTATTAAAAATAATATTTTTATTGACACCGATTGGGCAGGTACATTACCTATTTTTTTAAGCATTAGGTAAATAAAAAATTTAAAAATACAAGATATTGATTATTTGCTCATTATCACCCTGATCATATGAATTTATGATCAAAGTATTCAATTAGTGACCGTTAAAATATTACTAATGTCAGTAGACGGAAATTATTTATTTTTTAAATAAAATAAAACCAAGTTGAAAATCAACTTGGTTTTTTGGCTTAATTATTAAGATTTTCTAGAGCTACTTATGAATTAATAGCTAAATTTACCAGCATACTGGTAAATGCTACATACAATGTAGTTCTATTACTAACCTCTTTAGTAAAGTTTATTAAAATAAAATACGTTCTATCTCGATTTTTCGAACAAAACAACCCATTTTGTAAAAATATTAATTACAATCTTATTTATTAAGTTGAGCAAATAATTCTTTCAAATCATCATCCTTAATAAAGTAGTACGCCATTTTCCCTCTTTTTTCACGACCTAAAATATTCTCGTCGTAAAGCTTTCTTAAATGGTGTGAAGCAGTAGCAATACTACAATCCAAAATATATGCAATATCACAAACACAGAGTGATTCTTGTGCAATCAATGAAAAAACGATTTTTAATTTCTTTTCATCAGAAATCTTAGATAATGCATAAAAGTATTTCTTTATATTTGGTTTGCCAAAAAAGTCTGAAACTTTTATCACTTTATCTGTTTCTACTAATGTTTGGTCACAAGTGATATCAGCTTTATCTAAAACGTCCATAAGTTTACCTCACTCATTATTTGAATAAATTAATTATAAATTGAATTGATCCATTTTCAATTAAAACAGAACCGCCAATAAAAATATAGACGAATCCTATGAACCAACGACTATATTTTTCAAGAACCGCACCTATAGTAGGAACATTAGCCATCTTTTGAGCAACAAAAACTAACAAGAAAATCATTATCAAAAATACAATCAAGGTTATCACTAAATTCAATGGTGTCAAACTAATGAAGTAAGGTACAAATAGTCCAATATTATCAGCCCCACAACTTATGATAGTAATGAACATAAGAGTTCTTATTAAATTCATTTTATTATTACTATTCAGTTCCTTATTGGCCATCTTTTCACCATCGGAGTCACCAAAAATTAAAGCCTTTAATCCTAAAAATATAGGGATTATTCCAAGTAGTCCTAATAACCGCTTATCAGGAACATAATGCAATATAAAAGCAAAGAATAAACTAACTAGTATTAGAACATCAGATCCAAGGAATTGTCCTATATAAATGTCTCTAATACCTTTTTTGTCTTTAATTTTGGCAAAGAAGAGCATCAAAATTATTAATAAATCTATAGCGGTACTACTATATGTGATTGCACTGGTAATAATAGTTTTTAACATTTTATTTCGATTTCCTCCAAATAACATTCAAATCTACATTTGAATGTTATTTTGGAATATTTGAATCTAAATGTCAAGACATCTTTATTTTTTTCTTTAAAAAGTAAAAAGATCATGGTCTACATGACCATGATCTTTATCATTACATTATTCCGCTCTTAACACCGTGTGCAAAAATTGCACTTTAAAAATTTAACTGCGTGCACTTAGTGTGCATCATTTTTCTTTACGCAAAAAAATTAACCTCAACTTACCTTCGTAAAACGTTGATAAATCAAGGTTAATCAATCTAAATGAATCTTTATAGTGCTGACTAAAGGATTCGAACCTTCGACCTCATCATTACTAGTGACGTGCTCTGCCAACTGAGCTAAGTCAGCCTATTTATATGACAATTATGTATTTAATCATATATTTTATTAATACACAAGAGTTTTTTTGATTTTTTAGTTAAGTTAGTAATATTTTATTTTGTTATTCTGGAAAACGCTTTCAAATAATGTTACTATGTCAGTGTAGCTTAATATAATAAGTTACATTGACAAACATTACTAATATTAATTGAGTATGAATATTGAGGATATAACATGAGCTACACTTATACATTACGTTACGTTTTTGATCCACGTACCAACACACCTGAAAAAGATGAAAAACTTTTAAATTTTGTACAAAAAGCAAAAATTGATGACGTAGCTTTCATTATTAACGGTGAAGAATTAAACCATAGCCACTTAACAAAAGAAGAGACTCAAGTTTGGTTGGATGCCATTATCCCCCTACAAAAGCAACTAGCTAAACTTGGTGTTACGACTAGTTTAAATCCATGGACAACTATTATGCACTCAGACCGTGGATTTAGTGTTAATCCTAAGATTGGCTTTAATACTTTTGTAGATATTAATGGTAACAAGGCTAAAGATATGGCTTGTCCTGCAGATCCTACTTGGCGTAAATATTTAGCTCAGAGATATGCACAATATGCCTCAATTCATCCTCGTCGTTTATGGATGGAGGATGACTTTAGACACTATAACCATACTCCTCTAAAATTGATGTGCTTCTGCGACTATCATATGAAACTATACCAAGAAAAACTAGGTAAGGATGAAAGTCGAGAAGAATTTGTCAAAAATATGTTAAAGCCTGGCGAACCTACCATTGAACGAAAAATTTATCTTGATCAAGCTCGCAAGGAAATGATTGAAAACGAGCATTTGATTGAAGAAGCAGTCCATAAGGTAAGTCCAGATACTGATATGGGACAAATGACTTCATTTCCAGACTGGCACGCTATTGAAGGCAGAGACTGGGCTAAGCTATTTGATGCTCAAGCTGGTCCTGGACACCCACGTGTAGCCCGGCCTCACCTACCAGCTTATAACGAAGTAGCTCCTTTGATTTATGGACGCAAATTCGAAGAATATAGCCGTACTACTGCTGCGTTTTTAGGCCCACATGCTGAATTATATCCAGAACTAGAAAATTCAATGTGGACTCCGCAAGTAAAATCTAATACCTTTATTGCTTTTCAAATTATTACGACTGCCCTTCTTGGTGCAAAGGGCATTATGCTTAATATCTTTGATATGATGGGCAACGGAATTAATGAAGATTGGGGCTATGGCAAGATGCTTGCAGATATTAAACCATTTGCTTCTGCCTTATCTAACCACCGTCTCAATATGAAAGAATTAAGAGGTATTAAAGTTCTAGTAGATCAGGATTCTGCTTATACTGCTCATACTACTTTGGGCAAAGAGCCAGAAGAATTACTTCCCCATGAAAAAAACTGGGCTAGTCTTTTAGCCAGTTTTAGCTTTGCAACAACTATTTTGCCTATTCAAGATAATTTTGAAATCGAAGATCAAACAATTGCAATCGCTGGTCAACTGCTGCGCAATCTTACAGATAGTCAAATCACTAAACTAATCACACAAAATACAGTTCTACTTGATGGTGAAAGTATTCAAGTTTTGCTTGATCGAGATTTAGGTAACTTACTCCATATTCAATCTGCTAAATGGCATGCAGCTAAAAGTGGATATCAATCATTTGAACAAGCAGATGGTGTTACTGTTCAAGGCGTTAAAAATCCACGTATTACCATGCTTCAACACACTGGTAATTATTTACAGCTTGATTATCAGCCAAATAGCAATGTCAAAATTTGGAGTTCGGCTTATAATTCTATCGATCAAAAACTTGGAAATTTCATGGCAGTTATTGATGACCATATAATTGTCCTTCCCATGGATCAAGATCCAAAACACGGTTGGGAATCACAATTTTCTTCATATAAACAAGGGTTGATGCAACAAATTATGGCTAGCGTTGAACCTACTGACTACTTAATCAATATGCCTCACGTTAAATTAAATATTCAAGAAAATGGCAAAGTAGTCTGGCTAGCTAATTTCAACTTAGATAGTTATACAGAGATTAAATGGCACATCAGTGAGCCTTTACCATCTACTACGGCTACCTTAATTAGAAAGTATGGTAGTAGCATTGAAAAGGAAGTAGTTAAAATTGATGTAAGAGATAATCTTGCTACAATTAAGTCTTCCCTTTCACCTCTTGAAACTATTCAACTGATATTTTAGTAATCAAGAAGAGCATTAGCTCTTCTTTTTTTATAGATAAATGTGTTCTGCTTTTATCTTTAAGCCAAAAAGCATTAAAATAAAAATAATACAACCCTTAATGAGAGGACTTTTATCTTGGGTAAAATACTTGATTATGTTCGCTGGCGAGGGGACCTAACACTTGATCGAGAACCATTTAATAGTTTAGATGCCGGACTTTTTGCCGCATTTGCTTATCTTCCTTTTGATTCTAGTGTTAAAGGGCATACTCTCGAAGCAGCTACAAAACGTTTAATACAAAAAAAGACATTAATTCATTCAGATAAAGTAGAAGCTCAATTAATCAACCTTAGTGATCGATATAAAAATATGCGCTTTTTAGACTGGTCTCATCTTTCCCAGAAAAAGCCACCAGTACAGTTCACAGCCATGACAATTGAATTAGATCCTCAGACTATTCTAGTAGCCTATCGAGGAACTGATGGATCCATGGTCGGACTGAATGAAGATGTAGATATGAGTTATCAGCCAGAAATTTTTGGACAAAGTGTAGCAGCAGACTATTTAGATAAAATTGCCCAGACTTATCCTGATAAGCAAATTTATACTACTGGTCATTCAAAAGGTGGAAATTTTGCTGCTTATGCTATCTCTGCTGTTTCACCTAAAATTCAAGATCAAATAATAAAAGCATATAGTTTTGATGGTCCTGGGTTTATGAAAGAAACTTATGATCAACTAGAATTTCAAAGAGCTATTCCCAAGATGATTACCTATGTTCCCGAAGGATCAATTTTTGGGATGATGCTTGATCATCCCGAACGTGTCATCGTAGTTAAAAGCAAGATGAAACATTTAATGCAGCAGCATAATCCCCTTCATTGGGAAGTTGCTCGAAATAGCTTCGTTATGGCTCCTTGTCTCAGCAATGCTAGCAGAATTATTAGAAGTACATTTATTTCCTGGAATACAAAAATTCCACGTGAAAAACGTGAAGAGCTCTGGCTTGCTTTCTTTACTGCTCTAGAATCCCAAAAAATTACCGATGCCAGGCAACTAACAACTAATAAAATTCGTGGTGCAATTCAGTTTAGTCATGCTTATCTTTCATTAGATCCAAAAACTCGCTTAATTGCTAATGAAATAGTATCTGATATTACCACAACCGCACGTCAATACATTAATCTTCCATTTCTTAACCATACTGAACATCTAGAACCTCTTGGCAACGATTCAAGTAAAGGGCCAATTGTTGATGATTCATATGATGGAAGTTAAATTTGTTTCATGTGAAACAAAAAAAAGGCAACTTCAAATGAAGTTACCTTTTTACTATATATTTTTATTGATTTTTCAAAGCTTCCTTAGCTAGTTCAAAGTCACCTAAAGTGGCAGAACCATTATCTTCAACTGCTGGACGTACGATTAATTCGTCAACGTCTGGCGTTGCAACATAATTATTATTAAATTCTCTAAAGAATCCACGAACTCGAACCAAGTCTTGATCATTGAGTACTGAGCCGCCAACAACCATTACATCTGGGCGCATAGTCATGTAAGCATTGAATAATAATTGAGCTACATAGTATGAAACGTAGGTAAATACCTTATGGTCTCTAGGTAGTTTTTCACCTGGAATACCAGTTCTTCCTTCTAGAGAAGGTCCAGCTGCCATTCCTTCAACACATTTATTCCCATGAAATGGACATTTCCCAGTATAGTTGTCGCCAGGGTAAGGAGTGACTAGCATGTGGCCCATTTCTGGGTGATTATTTAAACCAATAAATTTACCTGCTTGTACCGCGCCGGCACCAATCCCTGTTCCAATTGTTACATAGAAATAAGTCTTAGAATCATCTTTTCCACGTGCAATATACTCACCATAACAAGAAGCATTCACGTCCGTAGTCATTACCACAGGAATACCTAGTTCTTTTTCAAAAGTGCCTTTAACATTGGTTCCTGACCAACCACGCTTAGGTGTATCTAAAATATAACCAAATGTTCTAGAATTTGGATTGATGTCAATTGGACCAAAAGTACCAATTCCCAAAGCAGCTACTGGATGCTCTTTAAAGAATTCAATACTTTTTGCTAAAGTTTCTTTTGCATCTGTTGTTGGAATTCTCTTCTTAGCTACAATTTTGCCAGTTTCTGTATCTTGAACTGCCAAGATAAATTTAGTTCCACCAGCTTCAATACTACCGACATATTTATTTTCTACCATTCAACTTACACCTTCTCATTCACTTAACTTTACTAAAAAGATATACTTTTAACTATTATAGTATAGCTAATTAATGAAACGCTTACAAATATTTTTTTAAGCCTCGCTATGAGTATAGTCAAGATTTGAAAAACGGTTATATGGTTTAGAGAACATTAATTTAACTGTTCCACGTGTACCAGAACGGTTTTTCTCGATAATTACTTCTACTTCGCCGTTATCTTCTTCTGCTTCTACTTCGCCCTCATCATCTTCGTCGCGCTCATCACGATAATAATCATCACGATAAAGGAAGGCAACAATATCGGCATCTTGTTCAATAGACCCCGATTCACGAATATCAGATAAAACTGGACGCTTATCTTGACGTTGTTCAACTGAACGAGAAAGTTGTGAGAGGGCAATAACAGGAATATGTAATTCTTTAGCTAATTTCTTTAATTGACGTGAAATTGCAGAAACTTCTTGTTGACGAGATTCACTTCGTGGTCCTTCAATTAGCTGCAAGTAGTCAATTACAATTAAGCCTAAATTTCCTTTTTCTTTAGCTAATCTACGGGCTTTAGCTCGAATCTCACTCATTTTAATTCCTGGCGTATCATCAATGTAGATACTGGTATTATCTAGTGAACCTGCTGCTACAACTAGCTTACGCCACTCTTCATCAGTCAGCTGACCGGTTCTAAGATGCTGTGAATCAATTAATCCCTCAGAAGCTAGCATTCTTTGAACTAATTGCTCAGCTCCCATTTCAAGAGAGAACATAGCAACAGTTTTGTCAGTTTTTAGTCCAACAAATTGTGCCACATTAAGAGCAAAAGCAGTTTTACCAACCCCAGGACGAGCGGCCAAGATAATTAATTCATCATCGTGAAAACCAGTTGTCATCTTATCTAATTCAGAAAATCCAGATGGCAGACCGGTGACCATATTTCCATCATCAGGAATCGAGTTAATTTCTTCCATAGCCGTGTTTAATACATCATGAATAGATTTGAACCCACCACTTGCATTATCCTGGGAGACACCCATTATTTGGCTTTCTGCATCATCTAAGATATCAGTTACATCATCAGAGCCTTCAATTGCATTTTGAATAATCCTTTGACTAGTAGAAATTAGATTTCTAAGAATAGCTTTTCGCTTTACAATTTTTGCATAGTAAGTAACATGGGCGGCTGTTGGAGTTGCCATTGATAGTTCTGTAACGTAAGCAATCCCCCCAATATCATCCACTTGATTATTTTTCTTTAACTCATCTTGTAAAGTAACTGGGTCAATTACTTCCTCACGATCTGAGATATTAAGCATTGCCTGAAAAACAATTCTATTTGCATGTTCATAAAAATCATCAGGCTGTAATACATCGGAAGCATCAATAATTGCTTCGGGATCTAAAAAGACGGCCCCTAGGACCGCCTTTTCTGCTTCACTATCATGGGGAATTTGTTGAGAAACAACATTATCCATTTTTAGTCTTGCTCCGTAATGTGAACGCGAATTACTGCTTCTACGCCTTTAAATAATTTAACAGGTACATTTGTATACCCTAATGATTTAATTGGTTCTGGAAGCTCTAATTTACGCTTATCAACCTTGATTCCGTATTGCTTTTCAAGTCCTTCAACAATCTTCTTACTTGAAATAGAACCAAATAAGCGAGAATCGGTACCAGCCTTAGACTTAAAGTTAACAATAGTTTTGTCGTCTTCAAGTTTTTTCTTAATATCTTCAGCAGCAGCCTTTTCTGCTTCGTAAGCATCTTTTTCAGCTTTTTGAACACGTTTTAAGGTATTCAAGTTAGAACTAGTAGCTTCTTTAGCGTATCCATTTTTAATTAAGAAGTTTTGAGCATAACCATCAGGTACATTCTTAACCTCTCCGCGTTTACCTTTACCCTTCATGTCTTTAATAAAAATAACTTTCATAAGTTTCACTCCTATTCATTTTCTTTGAGATAGTCATTAATTGCTCCTAAGAGCTTAACTTTAGCTTCTTCGATTGTTATTCCCTTGAGCTGAGTTGCGGCATTAGATAAGTGCCCGCCCCCGCCTAGTTTCTCCATAATTACTTGAACGTTAACATTACCCATTGAACGAGCTGAGATACCAACTGCATCTTTACTCCGTCTAGTTAATGCAAAACTGGCATCTACATGTTCAAGAGATAAAGCTGTATCGGCTGCTTGAGCAGTAATAATGGGATCATAAATCTTATTTTCTTCACCCACTAAGAGAGCCATATCTGGTTCAATCATGTCAATCGTAGAAACTAAGTGACTTCTTTGCAAGTAATTATCGATATTTTCTTTCAAAAGTTCAGATACAACTTGCGTATCTGCTCCAATTGACCGTAAATAACTTGCTGCATCAAAAGTTCTAGTTCCAGTTCTCAAGGAGAATTCCTTTGAGTCGACTGTAATACCAGCTAGCATAGCTGATGCTTCTAAATCAGTCAAGACACCTTCTCCGCCTTGAGGTTGGTACTCAATCATTTCAGTTACAAGCTCACAAGTCGAAGATGCATACGGCTCAATGTATACCAGCATTGGATTTTCAGGGAATTCTTCCCCGCGGCGGTGGTGATCAATAATAATTAATCGATTCTTCAACCGGTCGTAAAGTTCTGGATCATAAGTAATACTGTACTTAGAGTGATCTGTTAAAACTAGTAAAGACTCATCTGTTGCTTCTTCTAAAGCATCTTTAGGCGAAATAAATACATCTTTATCTATACCGGCAGCTTGCATTTTGGCAATCAAACGTCCCACATCATAATTAACGTGATCAACATCTAAAACAACACTAGCTTTTACACCATGAATTCGAGCAATTTTTACAATTCCAATTGCAGATCCAATCGCATCTAAGTCAGGATTTCGATGTCCTTGAACAAAAACATGGTCAACGCCCTTAAATAATTCTACCAAGGCCTGAGAAACCATTCTAGCTCTTACCCGAGTTCGTTTCTCCATTGGATTAGATTTTCCACCATAAAAATGAGCTTCATGACCCGATTGTTTTACAACAACTTGGTCTCCACCACGTCCTAAAGCTAAATCTAAGTTGGATTGAGCTTGATCAGCAATTTCATTTAAGCTTTCTGAGCCAAATGCAATCCCAATAGACAAGGTCAATGGCATATTCTTTCGACTTGATTCAGTTCTAACTTTATCCAAAATAGAGAACTTATCTTCTTCCATCTTGGCCAAATCATGCATATGCGTCAACAAAATAAAGTGATCTTCATCAATCCGTTTAAGATATGAATTAAATTGTCCAGCGTAATTGCTGAGGGCATTTTGGACATATGAACTCATATTTGTTAAGTTCTGATCACTCATAGATTGGCTTAATTCATCATAATTATCAATAAATATTAAGCCAATTGCTAATCTCTCCTGTTTATACTTTTCCTCAATATTGGCATAGCGCGTAATATCAAGTAAATATACGACACCCAAGTCATCTTGGACAACCATTTCAAACTTTCGGTCGCCCCATTTAATAATTTTATTTTGATTGCTATTTGACTTAATAGCATCATCAACATATTTAGCTAACTCTTTATCTACTGAGGAGATAGAAGAGCCAATAATATCTTTACCATGCAAATACATTTGCAGATAAGGATTAATCCATTGAATTTGTCGATCTTTATCATAAAGCATAATTCCGAGAGGCATTTTAATCATAGCCTCTTGTTCCCCACGCTTTATGCGGTATGAAAGATTAGCAGCATAATTATTAGTATTCCCAGCTAGAACATAAATTCCATATATTACAAAAATAATTGTTAAGATGAACAGCAGCACCATAGCAAGTCCAAAAAGTGGACTAATTAATGTCCCAATAATTGCTCCTAATAAGGATAAAACAAGGACAATAATCAATGATGCTGTTAAACGTGTATCTTTAACAAATTCAGGCAATTCTAATTTGCGTAAAAAGCCTTTCATTGAAATTCCTTCCTGTTTATAGCATTAATATCATCAAAAATAATATACTGCATCACTTTATATTATACATCAAAAAATGCTTGCTTATCATCTAAGCTAAGCAAGCATCAGAGCATGTTATGTCGACGTAAATACCAAAGCAAAATTGCCATTACAATAATCGAACCTACAGTAATTATCACCCAGTCAAATGGATTATGAAAAATAGGCAAATCAACATTCATCCCAAAGAATCCTGTTACAATTGTTGGAATTGTTAAAAGAAGTGACCACACAGTCAAAAACTGCATGGTATTGTTTAAGTTATTATTCAGAATGTTGTTGGACGTCTTAGAGATTTCTTCAGTCACTTCACTATAAATTTTGATCATCTGTGAAGATTGCTGAACTTCAATGATAATATCGTCACACATTTCCTCTTCAGAAGCATTCATATGGAGTCCTGATTTTTTATTTTTTAGACTTTCAAGCATCATTAGATTAGTTCTAATTGAACTAGATAAATAAACCAAACTTTTTTCAACCTGTGATAATTCTTGTAAGTCTTTATTATGAATTCGCTCACTTAAGTTATTATCTAAAACTAATCGTTGACTGTTTAGCTGGCTAAGTGCCCTTTGAAAGTATTTCGTAACGGCAAAAAGAATAGCAAAAATCAATTCTTTTTCACTATGAATATGCTCATCGGGGCGTTGCCTAAATTCTTCAATCATATAAGTTGTATCAGGAGAATGAACAGTAAAAAGTGTATGATCGACCATTAAAAACTTTATTGGTAAAGTCGTAAAATGATCTGCATCAGCTGTTGGCCAAACTGGAACATCGTAAACCAACAAATCACTGTTAGTAATATAATCATGATCAAAGTGAGGACGTTCGTGAAGGTCGGTAATATAAGAGATAATCTCTGACGTTAAATCAAAATCATCTTTTAATAATCTAATATCATGATCGTCACAGTTATAAATATCGTACCATTTATAGTCAAAATCAATGTTTCCGGCTAGTTTTTGCTTAATAATCATGACAATCCCTCCATTTACTTCTTTTATAATACCGCAAAAAACAAAATAAAAAGAGTAGCATAAGCTACTCTTTTTATTAATTGTGATCTGTTATTAGTCTTCTGCGACGAATGGCAATAAGCCCATAACACGAGCTCTCTTAATAGCAACAGTCAACTTACGTTGATTCTTTGCGCTAGTGCCAGTGACACGACGTGGTAAGATCTTACCTCTTTCAGAGATAAAACGTTTCAACAAATCAACATCCTTGTAGTCGATGTAGTCAATGTGGTTAGCTGCAATAAAGTCAACCTTACGACGACGACGGCCACCTCTTCTTTGTTGAGCCATATCAAAGATCCTTTCTAATTAAAATTAAAATGGGAGATCATCATCTGAGATGTCAATTGTGCTACCGGAATCTGCAAATGGATCTTGCGGTTTATTGCTTTCTCCACTAGCAGGAGCATTGTTCATGCTTGGTGCACTTGATCCACCAAAATTATTGGTACTTGGAGCATTTCCTCCTTGGGGAGCAAAATTGCCACCATTAGTCTGACGATTCTCACGATCACGACGTGATTCTAGTAAAGAGAAATTATCAACAATGACTTCAGTCACGTATACTCTCTTACCGTCCTTATCATCGTACGTTCTAGTTTGAATCCGACCTTGAATACCAACTAATGAACCCTTTGAAGTAAAGTTAGCAAAATTTTCTGCTGCTTTACGCCAAATTACACAGTTGATGAAATCAGCACCACGTTCACCTTGACTATTGGTATATTGACGGTCAACAGCTAGAGTAAACGTAGCAACTGAGATTCCACTCCCGGTTGTACGTAAATCAGGATCACGTGTTAAACGGCCAACAAGTACAACATTATTAATCATACTTTTGTCCCCTTCCTAATTCACGAAAACAAATTACTTGTCTAATTTTACAGTCATTGAACGTAAAATTTGGTTATCAATACGAGAAAGACGACCAAATTCATCAACTGGTTCAGAGTTTTCTGCAACGAAAGTCATAATGTGATAAGTACCTTCACGGTATTTTTCAATTTCGTATGCGAAACGTCTCTTACCCCAATCTTTAGATTCAAGTTCTTCAGCACCGTTGTCAGTAACAACTTTATCGAAACGATCGATCAATGCTTTCTTTGAATCTTCGTCAATATCAGGCTTGATGATGTAAGTAACTTCGTACTTAGTTTTTGCCATAATAATTGCACCTCCTCTTGGACTAAATGGTTCTTGTTAAAATCAAGAACAAGGAGTAATGAATAATATTACTCACAATACTTGATTTTATCACATAAACAAAAAATTACCAAATATTTTTTCACGTGATCCTGAGTTTCATTACTCAATTATTATTACGCAAAAAATTTGGTAATTTTTTATTTATTAATTTTCTTTTACTGGTTCTTCTTCAGCAGTGCTTTCTTCGTCTTCATCACTAGCTTTAGGAACGGCAGTAATACTTGCTACTTGTGCACCATCGTCAACCTTGATTAAACGTACACCCAATGTAGCTCTTCCAGTTTGAGAAACATCGTCCACATCAAATCGAATCATGACTCCCGCACTGGTAATTAGCATAATATCTTCATCGCCATTAACTACTGTTACACCGGCTAAAGGACCGTTCTTTTCAGTAATGTTTGCAGTCTTAATTCCTTTACCGCCGCGTCCCTTAACTGGGTATTCAGAAGCTGCAGTACGTTTTCCATATCCTTTTTCAGAAATTACTAATACTTCTGAATCAGGTTCTAGAATATCAGATCCAACGACATAATCGTTATCTCTTAAATTGATTCCGCGGACACCAGCTGCTGTTCTTCCCATCGAACGAACATCTTTTTCATTAAAGGTAACTGCATAACCTAAATGGGTACCGATAAGAATATTTTGTTTTCCATCGGTAGTTAAAACATTATTCAGTTCATCCCCATCTCGTAAAGTTAAGGCAATTAACCCACTTCGACGAATATTCTGGAATTCGCTGACTTTTGTTCTTTTAACTGTTCCCATCTTAGTAACAAAGAAGAGATAATTATCGTCCGCTCCTTCGGGTACATTAATTACAGCTTGAATTTTTTCACCTTTATCAAGTTCCAGTAGGTTAACTATTGGCAAGCCTTTAGCATTTCTTCCAAATTCTGGAATTTCATAGGCTTTCTTTGAGTAAACCTTACCTAAGTTGGTGAAGAATAGTAAAAAGTCATGGGTACTTGAGAAGATTAAATGGTTAATGAAATCATCATCTTGCACTCCCATTCCCTTTATTCCACGTCCACCGCGGTTTTGAACCTTGAATTCATCCGCTGGCATACGCTTAATGTAGCCATTATGAGTTAGAGTTAAAAGAACATCTTTTTGTTCAATTAAATCTTCATCTTCAATTGAAACTGCTTCACCTTCGGCAATCTTAGTACGACGATCATCACCAAAACGCTTTTGAATATCAAGTAACTCGTTGTAAATAATCTCATCAATTCGTTCTGGTTTAGCTAAGATATCTTTGTAATCTGCTATTTTTGCTTGCAAATCTTGATATTCAGCTTCAATTTTATCGCGCTCTAAGCCTGTTAAACGAACCAATCTCATATCTAAAATAGCTTGAGATTGACGATCGTCTAAGCCAAAGTTTTGAATTAATTGTGCCTTAGCAATATCGCTATTTTGTGAACCGCGAATAATCTTAATGATCTCATCGATATGATCAAGGGCAATTCTTAATCCAGCTAAAATATGTGCTCTAGCTTCAGCCTTCTTTAACTCAAACTTAGTTCTACGAGTAATAACATCTTCTTGGTGGTGAAGGTAGTACTCAAGCATTTGCTTCAAAGTTAGGAAATGCGGTGCACCATTAACAATGGCCACCATATTCATTCCGAAGTTTGCTTGCATTTGGGTTTCTTTAAATAAATTATTCAAAACCACACTAGCACTTGCATCACGGCGAATATCAATGGTAATTCTCATACCAGTCTGGTCTGATTCATCCCGTACACCAGTAATACCATCAATTGTCTTTTCACGGGCTAAATCAGCTATCTTTTTAACTAATTCAGCCTTATTTACTAAGTAAGGAAGTTCCGTAACTACAATTCGCTCGCGACCATTTTTTTCAGTTTCAATCTCGGTCTTTGCCCGAACAACGATATTTCCTTTTCCGGTTTCATAGGCACGGTAAATACCTCCGCGTCCCATCACAATTCCACCAGTTGGAAAATCTGGACCAGGAATAACTTTCATTAAATCCTTGGTAGTAACATCGGGGTTATCCATCAACATGTGAATGCCGCGAATTACCTCTGCCAAATTATGTGGTGGAATATTTGTTGTCATACCAACTGCAATACCACTGGCACCATTGACAAGTAAGTTAGGAATTCTTGCTGGTAATACTACTGGTTCATTTTCTGTATCATCGTAGTTACGTTGCCAATCAATAGTTTCTTTATTGATATCACGAAGCATTTCAACCGCAATCTTGCTCATTTTTGCCTCAGTATAACGCATTGCAGCTGGTTCATCCCCATCGACAGAACCAAAATTTCCGTGTCCATCAACTAGCATGTAACGATATGAAAAGTCTTGAGCCATGTGGGCCATAGCTAGATAGATTGAAGAGTCACCATGCGGGTGAAACTTACCCATAACTTCCCCAACAATTCTGGCACTCTTCTTATATTGCTTATCTGGTGTAACTCCTAATTCATGCATTCCGTAAAGAATACGACGTTGTACAGGCTTTAAACCATCTCGAACATCTGGTAAGGCACGAGCCACAATAACTGACATAGCGTAGTCTAAGAAGGATGTACGCATGGTATGGGTTAAATCAACATTACGTATTCTGTGATCTTGAGGTTGATTTTCGTTAGCCATCTAAAGCCTCCTAAGCATCTAAATTCTCAACGTATTTAGCGTTCTTTTCAATAAATTCTCGTCTTGGACCTACTTCATTACCCATCAAGAGGTCAAATATCTTGTCAGCATCTTCCGCATATTCAGGACTTACTCGATCTAACCGACGATTTTCTGGATTCATTGTAGTTTCCCATAGTTGTTCTGGATCCATTTCTCCTAGTCCCTTATAACGTTGAACAATTGGTTTAGGACTTGGTTGCAAGGTACCTAAGTAATCATGCAATTCTTCGTCGGTATCGAGATATTTCTCTACCTTACCTTGGCGAACTTGATATAGAGGTGGACGAGCGATATAAACATACCCTTTTTCGATCATTGGACGCATGTAGTTGTAAAAGAGAGTCAAAAGCAGAGTTCTAATGTGAGCACCATCGACATCGGCATCTGTCATGATGATCAACTTATGATATCTTGCCTTTGAAACGTCAAAATCAGCACCAAATCCTGTACCTAAAGCGGTAAAGAGGGATCTAATTTCTTGGTTAGCAAGGATTCTATCCATTGAAGCTTTTTCAACGTTCAGAATCTTACCTCTAATTGGCAAAATTGCTTGCGTTAAACGAGAACGTCCTTGCTTTGCAGATCCACCGGCAGAGTTACCCTCAACGATAAATAACTCTGAAATACTTGGGTCATTACTGGTATTGTCAGCTAGTTTTCCTGGCAAGTTAGCAATTTCAAGTCCTGATTTCTTACGGGTAACTTCACGTGCACGCTTAGCAGCAGTTCTAGCTCTTTCAGCAAGTTGTCCTTTTTCAACAATCTTACGACCAACAGAAGGATTTTCCATTAAGAAACGACTAAACGTTTCTGAAAATGCTCGGTCCACTGCAGTTCTAGCATCTGAGTTTCCAAGCTTAGTCTTAGTCTGACCTTCAAACTGAGGATTAGGGTGCTTAACCGATACAACAGCTGTAATTCCTTCACGAATATCTTCACCAGATAAGTTATCATCTTTATCCTTCAAGATTTTAGCCTTATGAGCATAATCGTTAACTACACGAGTTAGAGCAGTCTTAAAACCAGCTTCGTGCATCCCACCTTCATAGGTGTGAATATTGTTTGCAAAGGTCATTAAAGTGGTTTTATAGCCATTGGTGTATTGCAATGCAACTTCAACATCAATACCTTCATAATTACCTTCAACATAGATTGGTTCATCAAATAACACTTCTTGACCTTTGTTTAAAAAGGCAACGTATTCTTTGATTCCACCTTCAAAGTGGTAAACATCAGTTTCAGCACTTTCTTTACGCTTATCGGTAAAGGTTAATTTTAAGCCCTTGTTTAAGAAAGCAAGTTCACGAATTCTGTTCTTTAAAATTTTATCGTCGAAAGTTGTAGTTTCTGTAAAAATATCTGGATCAGGATAGAAACGAACGATTGTTCCATGTTCTTCAAGAGGTACAGTTCCCACTTGCTTCATTTCTCCTACTACACGGCCATGATCAAAAGAAATTGCATATTTCTTTCCATCCCTCATAACAGTAACCTCAAGTTTAGTTGAGAGGGCGTTTACTACAGAAGCACCAACACCGTGAAGACCACCAGATACTTTATATCCGCCACCGCCGAATTTACCACCAGCATGCAAAACAGTAAATACAGTTTCTAGGGCTGGACGACCTGTTTTAGCTTGAATATCAACCGGAATACCACGTCCATCATCTTGGACTGTAACACTGCCATCTTCATTAACAGTAATTTCAATCTTGGTCGCAAATCCTGCTAATCGTTCGTCAATACTATTATCAATAATTTCCCAAACAAGGTGGTGTAAGCCTTGGCTACTAGTTGAGCCAATGTACATACCTGGGCGCTTTCTAACTGCTTCAAGTCCGCCTAGAACTTGAATTTGACTTGCGTTATAAGTATCAGCACGCTTTTCAAAATCTTTAGCTTTATTTAATGCTGCCTTGCTCTTATCTTCTGCCATTTAACTCTCCTTTGTACTGATCGTTCCAGCAGAAATGTGATAGACCTTAGGTTCTTTCACGATTTCCCAAGAAATACCTTCTAAATCTGTTGTTGTGATAAAAGTTTGCGTTTTTCCATGAATATAATTTAGTAAACTACTTTGTCTTCGATGATCTAATTCGCTCATTACATCATCTAAAAGTAAAATTGGATACTCTTGTGTCAGTTCATGTACTAATTGAATTTCAGCCAACTTTACACTTAAAGAAATCGTCCGTTGCTGTCCCTGAGATGCAAAATCATGGGCATTTTTATCGTTAATCAAAAAATCCAAGTCATCTCGATGAGGTCCACTCAAAGTAGTCCCCTTTCGAATTTCATTAGGACGATTTTTTTTATAACTAGTAATAACTTTTTGATAAATGGTCTCTACATCATCATCTGGGGTAATTTCCTTAACTGATGGACGATAAAAAATCTGTAATTTTTCAGCTTGACCACTAATCTCACTATGAGCACTTTGAGCATATGAATTAAGTTTTTTAATATATTTGATTCTTCTAGAAATTATCTCCGCTGCAATTCCTGCAAGCTGATCTGACAAGACATCTAAAAAAACTAAATCATTTGCCTTTTTTATGCTCAATTGCTTTAAGTAATTGTTTCTTTGTTGCAGTACCTGACGATACTGACTTAAAAAATATAGATATTCTGAATTAATTTGCCCAAACTCTAAGTCCATAAAACGTCTTCTAATTGATGGAGCTCCTTTAACCAGGGCTAGGTCTTCGGGAGAAAACAAAATTGCATTCATTTGTCCTACATAAGCGGAAAGCTTCTTTTGCTCGAGTCTATTTACCCAAGCTTTTTTTCCGTTTGGTGTTAAACGTAATTTTAACTCTACTTCTAATTGACTTTTATGAACTTTTCCTTGTAAGCCCGCAAATTTACTTCCAAAACGAATTAATTCTTTATCGCTATTTGTTCGATGAGATCGAGTTAGAGCCAAAAAATAAATCGCCTCAAGTAAATTAGTTTTTCCTTGGGCGTTTGGACCAATAAAAATATTTACATGAGGGTCAAAATTTATCTTTAGTTCTTCAAAATTTCTAAAATCTTTCAATTCAAAGTTTGCAAGATACATCGGCTACTCTGAAATAAATTCATACTCTTCTCCAGCCAAGTTCAGTACATCTCCAGGATGTATTTTCTTTCCACGGCGATCTTCTACTTCACCGTTCAACTTAACAGGATTTTCTTTTAGATACCATTTAGCTTGACCACCAGAAGATATCACACTCTCTTCTTTTAAAAACTGAGCCAGCGTAATATATTCTCCCTTAATTGTGAATTTTTTGATAATATCACCCCATTTACCTTGTCATACCTAGTCATTATACCGTTTTTTTATGTGAAATTCAATTTTATGACGTATTGTAGCCTTTTTTAAGCCGCTTTATTCCAATTTAATATGACTATACTTAACTGGATGAAAATTCGCTTAATCAGCCTAAATTTAGCTTTTAAATACAATGCAAGAAAAAAAGAGCTACTTTTGTAGCTCTTTTTATAAATTAAAATGTTCTAACTGGCGTGATTAATTGAGTGAAATTAACATCTTGTTTTGCCGGTATCACTGTAAATGGTCTTAGCGGCTGGGTAAAGTTCATAATAATGGAATCAGTAATAGAGGCACGTAAAGCTTCTCTTAGATAATCAGGATTGAAGGAAATAGTTAAGCCATCTCCTTCAAGATTCTTAAAGCCAATTTCTTCTTCCACATTTCCTATTTCCGGTGAATCACCTTGGAGTTTAACTAATTGATTTTGAACATCAAGAGTCATCTTAACCACATTATTACGGCTTTCGTGAGTAAGAAGACTGGCACGTTCGAGAGAACGAGCTAAAACTGGTAATTCAAATTCAACTGATGTTGTAGATTCAGTTGGAATTAAACGATCAGTGTCTGGATATTGTCCATCAAGTAAACGTGAATAGAACGCAATGTTTCCAACTTCAAATAAAACTTGGTTTTCACCAGGATTTACTGTGATTTCAGGATCACTTTCTCCGATAATTCGGGATAATTCTACTAAGCTCTTTCCAGGAATAATTAAGTCAGTACTTGTTTGAGGACCATTTTCTAGAGAAATTTGACGTTGAGATAGTCGGTGACTGTCAGTAGCAACTGCTTTAATTGATGAATTGTTGAAGATAAAGTTAACACCAGTTAAAGTTGGACGACTTTCTTGAGTAGCGACTGCAAAAACAGTTTCGTTAATAATTTCTCTAAATGTTTTACCAGAAATTTTGAATGATGCATCAGTAGAAATTTCTGGTAAGTGTGGATAATTGTTTGCGTCTAAACCGTTAATCATGAATTCGGTATTTTCAGAAACAATTTTTGTTTGAAAACTTTCTTTTACTTCAAATGAAAAATCTTTACCTGGTAATTTTTTTACAATTTCACTGAAAAATCGTGCTGGTAAAACGATCGATCCCGTAGATTGGACAATTAAATCATCGTTTACTGGGATTTGAATTTCAATAGAAATGTCAGTATCACTACCGGTTAAAGTAAGCATTTCATCGGTAAGGGTAAGTTTTATACCACTTAATATTGGAATAGTAGCACGTGAAGAAATTGCACGCATAGCATTATTTAGGTTTTCGAGGAATAAATTACGATTAATTGTAAACTGCATCGTTTACCTCCTGTGAAATTATATGTACGTTGTTTTATTTAATTATATATTTAAATACTTAGAAGTAGTAGTAGGGCCAGTGGAATCTGTGGGAAAGTAGCCAAACACCTGAATAAAACACACTTTTGCATGTTTAATAAATGTGGACAAAGTGAAAAGTTATCCACATGTTATTAACTTTTAGTGTTCAAGCATAGCCTTTAAATCATACACAGCTGCTTTAATTTCAGCATCAGTTTTTAAGGCACGCGAAATTTTATCGCAAGCATGCATTACAGTTGTGTGATCCTTACCGCCAAATTCTTGTCCAATTTTAGGCAAACTAGAATCTGTTAACTCACGAGACAAATACATTGCAATTTGTCGAGGAACAACAATTTGTTTTACACGCTTCTTACCCTTTAGTTCAGTAGTTGAAGTTTGGAAATAGTTGGCTACAACTTCTTGAATCTTAGAAATTTGAAGTCCCCTATTCTTTTGTACCAACTTTAAGTCAGCTAGAGCTTCCTTGGCTAAGTCAACATTAATATCTTCGCGCTCAATTGTTGCATGGGCTTGAACTTTAACTAAAGCTCCTTCGAGTTCACGAATATTGGTATCAACTTGGGAAGCAATATAGTCAAGGGTACTGTCGTCAATTGCTAGCCCATCGGTTTCAGCCTTTTTTCGCAAAATCGCAATTCTAGTCTCTAAATCTGGAGGCGTAATTTCAACTTGAAGTCCCCAAGCAAAGCGTGAAACTAAACGTTCTGATAATTCAGGAATTTCGGTTGGTAGACGATCACTAGTCATAACAATCTGTTTTTGATCATTATAAAGGGTTTCAAAAGTATGGAAGAATTCCTCCTGGATTCCCTCTTTTTTAGAAAAGAATTGAATATCGTCTACTAATAGGAGATCACAGTTCCGATACTTATTACGAAATTCAGCCTGAGTTTTGTTTTTTATTGAGTTAATAAAATCATTTACGAAAGTTTCACTCTGAATATAAACCACTTTTGCATGTGGTTTTTCAGCCAACATCTGGTGTCCAATGGCTTGCATTAAGTGGGTTTTACCTAAACCGACCCCACCAAAAATAAACAAAGGATTGTAAAAACTTCCCGGATTATCAGCGACTGCTAAGGCTGCACCCGCTGCCAGCTTGTTTCCCTCACCTTGAACAAAGGTATCGAAAGTATACTTGCTATTTAGTTGAAGGTCTTGAGCAAATTCATCTCTGCGATTTTCTAATATTTGTTGATTAGTTTTAATTCGTGGTTGTGGTGTAACTAAACGTTCAGGACCTTCTTTACCTGCAACTTCAAATTTAGGTTGAATTTCCATGTCGGCATAAGCATATGCTTCTTGAATGAGTTGAGAAGCTAAGTTCTTTTCCCAGTATCCCTTTGCAACGGGTGATTCAACAGCGATTATCATCTCTTTTGTCTTTTTATTAAAGGAAATTGGTTTAGTATTTTTAAACCAAGCATTATAGGCAACCGTGCTGTAGCTTTTTTTCATCTCAGCATTAAAAAATTGCCAAAATTTATCTAGATCAAACAAAAAAATTCCTCCAAATACCGTATTATCCACAGAATAAGTCAAAATAAGTTTAGCATGAATTAAATAAGTTTTCCACAAGTGATAAAAAGAATTAACAAATTCACAGGTATGTGGATAATATAAAAATAAAAATCCACCGAAGTGTGAAATAAAATTTCAGGCTTAAGTTTTCCACAACAATGTGTGAGTTTATTATACGCTATAAATCAACATTGCATGCTAAATAAGTTATATTTTCCACAGGGTGTTTATTTTGTTCTAAACAGGGTGTGAATTGTGCATAACTCTGAGAATGATCTTGTTGATAAAAAATAAATAAAAAATTTAAAAAAAGATATCCACAAAAAATAATTTGAAAAATGCTTTAAAAATAACTTTTCTTTTTAGGAAAATTTTGATAAGGCCTTGGTTTTTTCGCGTAAATATGCTATTCTATCTTAGAAATTGTGCTTATTAAGCATTGAAAAACGGAGGTGCAACATTAAATGTCAACTAAGAGAACTTACCAACCTAAGAAGCGTCACCGTTCACGCGTTCATGGTTTTATGAAACGTATGGCTACAGCAAACGGCCGCAAGGTTTTAGCAAGACGCCGTAAAAAGGGTAGAAAAGTCTTATCTGCTTAAGCCACTGAAGCTCAGTGGTTTTTTTAATTTAAGTAAGGATGAACCAGATTGAGAAAAAGCTACCGTGTAAAAACTGAGAGAGACTTTCAAAAAGTTTTTAAAGAAGGACAGTCAATGGCTAATCGCGGCTTTGTTGTCTATACCTTACCCAAAGAAAATCAAAAGCATTTTCGCGTTGGAATTTCTGTTGGGAAAAAAGTAGGTCATACGGCGGTAGCACGTAATCGCCTCAAACGGTTCATTCGTGCTACACTGACAGAACTTAAGCCAGAGATAAGGCCTGATTTAGACTTTTTAGTAATAGCTCGACCTTATGCACGAGATTTTGATATGGGACGAACCAAAAAGAATCTTATTCATGTTTTAAGGTTAGCCAAGGTCTTATCGAGCGAAGAGACGGAAATTGAGGAAAAGTAGAGTGAGAAATCATTTGTCTAAGAAAAATTGGAAACTGATTCTATTAGCTTTAGGAATGCTTGCCTTAACGTTAGTAGTTACAGGTTGTGCATCAACTAATGGAACAAGTGTTGCTCCTATTTCTCATACTAGTGGCAATTGGTGGGATCGGTATATTGTTTACTATATTTCCCAATTTATTCTTTGGATTGCAAGTTTAGTTCATGATTCCTATGGTTGGGCAATCATTATCTTTACTATTATAGTAAGAATAATTTTATTACCATTGAATGCCATTTCTATTAGAAGCATGGCTAAGCAGCAAAAAGTGCAACCACAGATGGATGCATTGCGTAAAAAGTATCCAGGTAAGGATGTTGAGTCACGTCAAAAGTTACAAGAAGAAACTAGCAAGTTGTATAAAGAAGCTGGTATTAATCCATATACTGGATGTTTACCAATGTTAATTCAACTACCAGTTATGTATGCTTTGTATCAAGCAATTTGGCGGACTCCACAGTTGCAAAATGGTCGGTTTTTGTGGATGGATTTGGGACGTCCCGATCCATATTACATCATGCCTATCTTGGCGGCTGTATTCACTTTTATGAGTACGTACATCAGTCAGATGTCAACGCCCCAATCCTCACAAAATGGAATGACTAAGGGAATGACATACTTGATGCCTCTTATTATTGGGGTTTCAGCAATTGGTATCCAATCTGCGATTTCACTTTACTGGGTGATTTCCAACTTATTCCAAGTAGTTCAAACCTTTATTTTGCAAAATCCATTCAAGTATCAACGTGAACTTGAGGAACAAAAGAAGGAAGAACGTGAACGTCAGCGCAAAGTTCGTCGCGCATACAAACGTTTAGGACGTAAACAACAAAAATAAATTATCTTTAATTTGAAGATAAAGTAGTCAAAGTGCTTTATCCATCATTATTTTTTGTAGTGGTGGAGTGGGCACTTTTTTTATTGAGATTATTTTATGTAGGTGAAAAAATGGCACAAGTATTAACACAATTTGATACAATCGCTGCAATTTCTACTCCTATTGGCGAAGGAGGTATATCGATTGTTCGTCTATCTGGTGAAGATGCGGTCGCGATTGCTAATAAACTTTTTAAAGGAGCAGATTTAACTAAGGTTCCCTCACATACAATTCATTATGGACATATCGTTGATCCTAAAACTAAGGATGTTGTAGACGAGACAATGGTTAGTGTGTTACGCGCACCAAAAACTTTCACTCGAGAAGATATGGTTGAAATCAATTGTCATGGTGGAATGATTGTAACTAATGATATTTTGCAGCTACTTTTGGCAAACGGTGCTCGAATGGCTGATCCGGGTGAATTTACTAAGCGCGCCTTTATGAATGGTCGTATTGACTTAACGCAAGCTGAATCTGTAATGGATATTGTTCGGGCTAAGACGGATAAGTCTCGTCAAGTTGCTATGACACAATTAGCTGGTGGATTGTTAGATAAAATCAGAACAATGCGTCAAGAACTTTTAGATACAATGGCTCATGAAGAAGTGAATATTGATTATCCAGAATATGATATGGACGATTTAACTTCTCAAGAAATGAAGAAGAAGGCCGAAGAAGTTTCAAAGCAAATTGATCAATTGCTAAAAACAGCTCAGGAAGGGAAAATTATCCGTAATGGTCTAGCAACGGCTATCGTGGGAAGACCAAATGTTGGTAAATCCTCTCTTTTAAATTATTTAACGCAGGACGATAAGGCAATTGTTACTGATATTGCGGGAACAACAAGAGATACACTTGAAGAATATGTTTCTGTTAAAGGCGTACCGCTGAAGCTGATTGATACTGCTGGGATTCACCATACAGAAGACAAGGTCGAAAAAATTGGAGTTGAACGTTCAAAGAAAGCTATCGCTGAAGCTGATTTGGTGCTTTTACTTCTGGATGCAAGTCAAGATTTAACAGACGAAGATAAAAATTTATTAAATTTAACTGCTAATAAAAAACGAATTATCATTTTAAACAAACAAGATCTAGGTACAAAAATTTCCCAGGAAATGATAAGAGAAATTACTGATAATCCAATTATTGTAACTTCAATCTTAAAGCAAGAAAATATGGATGCGCTTGAGAATGCAATTGAGCAATTATTCTTTAGCGGAATAGAAAATTCACAAAATCAAATCTTGGTAACAAATCAAAGACAAGCTGGTTTATTAGCCAAAGCAAAGCAATCTTTAGAAGACGTTGTCAATGGAATTGATGATGCAATGCCTTTAGATTTGGTTCAAATTGATCTCAAAAATGCTTGGGATACTTTGGGTGAAATTACTGGTGAAAGTGCACCTGATGAATTAATTACCCAATTATTTAGTCAATTCTGTCTTGGAAAGTAGGATGAAAATGAAGACTTACGAATCAAATGAATATGATGTAATTGTTGTTGGAGCAGGCCATGCGGGAGTAGAAGCAGCCTTAGCATCAGCACGAATGGGAGAAAAGACGCTTCTTTTAACGATCAATTTAGACATGGTAGCTTTCATGCCATGTAATCCATCAGTTGGTGGACCAGCAAAAGGCACTGTTGTGCGTGAAATCGATGCTCTTGGCGGAGAAATGGGTAAAAATATTGATGCCACTTATATTCAAATGAGAATGCTCAATACAGGTAAGGGTCCGGCTGTTAGAGCGTTGAGGGCACAAGCCGATAAATGGCAATATCATGAGCGTATGAAAGATACAATTGAAAACGAGCCTAATTTAACTTTACGTCAAGCTGTTGCAGATGAGTTGATCGTTGAAGATGGAGTATGTAAAGGGTTGATTACTAATACTGGTGCAAAGTACTATGCTAAAAGCGTTGTCTTGACCACAGGAACAGCTGCTAGAGGAAAAATTATTATTGGAGAATTGGCTTATTCTTCAGGTCCTAATAACTCACTTCCATCTATTAAATTACCTGAAAATCTTGAAAAGTTAGGCTTTAAATTACGTCGTTTTAAGACTGGTACTCCTCCTCGAGTGGATGGAAATACTATTGATTATTCAAAAACTCAAGAAGAGCCTGGAGACAAAGAACCAAGACATTTTTCTTACACTAGCAAAGATAGTGATTACCTAGAAGATCAAATGTCTTGTTATATGACTTACACTAATACCGTAACGCATGATATTATTCGTGCAAATCTTGATCGTGCTCCAATGTTTTCTGGGGTTATCAAGGGTGTAGGCCCACGTTACTGTCCTTCAATTGAAGATAAGGTAGTTCGTTTTGCAGATAAAGATCGTCACCAAATTTTCTTGGAACCAGAAGGACGCCATACTAAGGAAATATACGTAGGTGACTTTTCTACTTCAATGCCTGAAGAAGTACAATTGAAGATGCTTCATAGTGTTGCTGGTCTAGAAAAAGCAGAATTAATGCGCCCAGGATATGCAATTGAATATGACGTAATTGAACCTTGGCAATTAAAGCATACATTAGAGACAAAAAATATTAAGCACCTCTTCACTGCTGGTCAAATGAACGGAACATCGGGTTATGAAGAAGCAGCCGGTCAAGGATTAATTGCTGGTATCAATGCAGCCTTAAGTGCTCAAAATAAGCCTGGATTTACTTTACAACGTGATGAAGCATATATTGGGGTCTTAATTGATGACTTAGTAACTAAAGGAACAAATGAACCATATCGTTTGCTAACTAGCCGGGCAGAATATCGTCTTCTTCTTCGTCACGATAATGCAGATTTGCGTTTGACTGAAAAAGGTCATGAATTAGGCTTGATTTCAGAAGATCGTTATAAGGAATTCCAAGATAAAAAGCAAGCTATTTCCCAGGCAATGGAAGCTATTAAGAAAGTTACCATTCACCCTACTGATGAGGTTCAAGAATATTTAGCTAGTGTTAAGCAAGATCGTTTGAATACAGGAGTTAGCGGCGCAGACTTTTTGAAGCGACCACGTGTAACTTTTGACGCAGTTGAAAAATTAAGTGGTGAAACTTTAGCTACTGATCGCTATGTGAAAGAACAAGTTGAAATTGCATTGAAATATGAAGGTTATATCAAGAAGGAAAAGACCTTGGTTGATCGTTTGCATCGACTTGAATCAAAGAAAATTCCAGTAGATATTGACTACAACGCAATTCCAAGTTTGGCAACTGAGGCACGTCAAAAATTTGAAAAGATTCGTCCTGAGTCAATTGCTCAAGCTGAAAGAATTTCTGGTGTAAATCCAGCTGATTTGGCAATATTAACGGCATATATTCAACAAGGCCGAATTGCAAAAGTGAAAAATAAATAATTAGTTTTAAAGCAAAAAAAATAAAAAATTTTTTTGCTTTTTTTGTTGAGTATGATCACTTAATCACAGTTTAAAGTTGCTACCTAATGATAAGTTGTGAAAGAAGAGTAAATAGTTTGTGAATTAATTATTTTTGATAATGAGTAAATACAGGACTAGCAGTCACAGCAACCGCTTTCAATTGTGTTACAAATGTGCTTTAATCAAGGTGTAAGAAAAAACATTAAGGAGATGCTTATAGACTATGACAAAGATTAGTGGCTCAGATGCAATGTTCCAAGTCTTATATGACTGGGGTATTGACCATATATACGGTTTTCCAGGCGGCTCATTTGACTCAACAATGAATGCAATTCATAATTGGCGAGATAAGATAAAGTTTATTGAAGTAAGACATGAAGAAGCTGGTGCCTTAGCAGCTTCTGCTGAATACAAAATTAGTGGAAAAGTAGGAGTTTGTTTTGGTTCTGCAGGTCCTGGTGCCGTTCACTTAATGAATGGACTTTATGATGCAAAATATGACAAGACACCAATGGTTGCAATTGTTGCTAATGTTCCAACAAGTCGTCAAGATATTGATTTCTTCCAAGCTTTTGATGAAAAGCCATGGTTTGATCCAGTCGCTGTTTGGAATCACCAAGCAAAGACAGCGGAAGCTATTCCAGTTTTAATGGATGAAGCAATTCGTCAAGCTTATCAAAAGAAGGGTCCAGCTGTTTTAATCTTACCGAAAGATTTTGGTTGGGATAAGATTGAAGATAACTTCCGTAATAATGCTGCAGCACACAAGATTGTTCCTAATTTTCCAGCACCACGCAAGGAACAAATTGATAAAGCACTTGAATTAATTAAAGAAGCTAAAAATCCAATTATTTACTTTGGTCATGGTGCCCAAGATGCTAGTGCAGAGTTAAAGGAATTTTCTGATAAATTTAAGATGCCATTAGTCTCATCAGTTTTAGGAAAAGGAATTGTTGAGGATGAGTTCCCAGCATATATGGGTTCAATTGGTCGTGTGGGTGCTAAGCCAAGTAATGACATTCAAACTCATGCCGATTTAGTAGTTTGGGTTGGTAACAATTCACCATTCTCTATCTTCTTCTTCAATCCTAAGGCAAAAGTAATTCAAATTGATATTAATTCAGAAAGATTGGGTAAGCGTCATGCTGTAACTGTTCCAATGTTAGCTGACTCCAAGAAAACTTTACGTGCCTTAATTGAAGCAGGTGAAGGGCGTGCAGAATCTCCATTATACAAGGCTGCTCTTGCTGATCGTGAAAACTGGGAAGCTTGGCTTGAGAGCTTTAATGATTCAGACGAAATCCCAATGAGAGTAGAACCAATTTTTGATGTAATCAATAAAAAGGCTGCTAATGATGCCGTATTTGCAGTCGATGTAGGTAATGTAAATATTAACTTTGATCGTTTGATGCACCTACATGATGATCAGAAATGGACTACCTCCGGCTTATATGCAACTATGGGCTATGGCGCTCCAGCTGCTTTAGCCGCTGCTACTATTTATCCAAAGCGTGAGGTTTGGAACTTAGCTGGTGATGGTGGCTTTGCCATGATGAACCAAGAGCTTTTAACCCAAGCACGCTACAATATGCATATTATTAATGTGGTCTTCACAAATGAAACTTTGGGTTATATTGAAGCGGAACAAGTCGATGAGTCTCATCAACCATTATCTGGTGTAAAACTTCCTGATAATGATTGGGCTATGTCTGCTGAAGGTATGAATGTAAAAGGCTTTACTGTTCGTACTAAGAGAGAATTTGAAGACGCAGTCGCTGCAGCTCAACAAATGGAAGGTCCAGTTTTGATCGACTGTAAGATTACTCATGACATGCCATATTCAACTGAATTAAATACTTTAGACGATCCAGCTTTCGTTGCTAAATATGATGCTCAAGCTTTGAAGCCATTTAGTTACTTTGCTGGTAAGTATGGAGTTGAGGCAGATGCTGCATCTGGTGCATCTGAACATACTGAAGCAGAGCCAGTTGAAGCTAAAGAAGATGCTTCATCAGGCGCATCACGCCATTAATTTCCTAGGAAATAGTTAAATAAAGAGTTCACATAGCTGGACTCTTTATTTTTTTAATAAAAAGTAAGCAAAATTGTGCGAAATTCATAATAAAAAAGTATACTAGTAGATGAACGAATTTTATTAAATATGTGGAGGCAAAAATATGCAACAATTTGGGGTTATTGGCTTGTCCGTTATGGGGAAAAACCTTGCCTTAAACGTTAAAAATCATGGCTACTCTGTCTCTGGATTTTCAATTGATAAGCCAGAGGTTGATGCTTTAGCAAAATATGAAGATAAGAATTTAAAGCCAACTTATACTTGGGAAGAATTTGTTAATTCACTAGAAAAGCCACGAAAAATCTTGATTCAAATCATGGCTGGTAAACCAGTTGATGAAACTTTACAAAAACTATTGCCTCTTTTAGATAAGGGCGATATTTTAATTGACGGTGGTAATTCTAATTTTCATGATACTAATCGTCGCTATAAGGAAATGGAAAAGCATGGTATTCACTTCATTGGTATGGGTGTTTCTGGCGGTGAAGAAGGAGCTTTGAACGGTCCTGCCTTAATGCCAGGTGGTGATGAAAAAGCTTATGAAGAAGTATCGCCAATCCTTGAAGCTATGGCTGCCAAGACTCCAACTGGTCAACCATGTGTCGGATACATTGGACCAGCAGGTAGTGGTCACTATGTGAAGATGGTTCACAATGGTATTGAATATGGTATTATGCAGATTATTTCTGAAGTATACGATGTTCTCCGCACCGTTGGTCATTATTCAAACGATGAAATGAGTGAAATCTTTAAGAATTGGGATAAGGGTGGTTTACAAGCTTATTTAATTGAAATCACTTCTAAGGTCTTAAAACAAAAGGATAACTTAACTGATGATCATATTATTGATCATATCTTAAATGAAGCTTCTTATAAGGGAACTGGTAACTGGATGCTTGAAGATGCAATTCGTTTAGGTGCTCCAATTACTGTAATTGCAGAAGCCGTTCTTGCTCGTTTTATGTCAAAAGCAACTTTGAGAAATGATCCTGAACCAAAGATTGACCCAGAGAAAGCTCCAAAGGACTTAGTTGATCAACTTGCAAAAGCCTTATACTTAGCTATGGCTGTTTCATATGGTCAAGGATTTGAGCAATTAACGATGGCTGCAAAAGCTTATAACTGGCGCTTGCACTATTCAACTATTGCCCAAAACTGGGAAGCTGGATGTATCATCCGCTCACAAATGCTTCATGATATTAAGTTTGCGTATAATGCTGATAAAGACTTGCCTAACTTATTCAAGGCTCCATTTTTTGATAAGGTAAAGAAAGAAAATATTGGCGCTCTTAGAGATGTGGTTAAAATTGCGGCTGATGCTGGCGTACCAACTCCAACTCTTAGTGCAGCTTTGAATTACTTGGAATCTATTTTTAATCCACGCTTACCTCAAAACATTATTCAAGGTCAACGTGATTACTTTGGTGCTCACACTTACCAAAGAAATGATCGTCCAGGTACTTTCCATACTGAATGGTACGAAGAAAAATAACAATGTTTCACATGAAACTAAAAAAGTCACTACAGATGTAGTGACTTTTTGCGTTAAAATAAAGCAGTAGCTAATAAATAGGGATGTAGGTAAGTAAGAATGAGGAAAGAAGAAAAAGATAATCTAAAATTGATGCTGCAGGCATTAATTGTAGGGCTAATTGCAGGTGCCGTAGTTGGACTATTTAGATTTGGAATTGAAAAGACGTCTGCTTTTTGGCTCTATCTTTTTAAAGAGGCCCATAATAATCCAGTTTGGTTTGTTGCAATTGTTCTTGGGTTAGCCGCAGTAGGGATCATAGCGGGATATTTTGTTAAACAGTATCCACACGTTGGAGGATCCGGTATTCCGGAAGTTAAATTACAGCTTCAAGGTAAGCTCCAACTTAAATGGTGGCAGATTTTGTGGAGAAAGCTCATCGGGGGAATCGTAGTAATTGGAACAGGCTTGTTTCTAGGACCTGAGGGACCATCCCTTCAACTTGGTTCATCCATTGGCCAAGGAGTGGGTGAGAAGCTAAAACAAAGTAAATACAATCAAAGGGTGTTACTTGCAACGGGAGCTGCCAGTGGTTTGTCAGCTGCATTTGGAGCACCATTGAGCGGAGCACTATTTGTTTTAGAAGAAATTTTTCATAATTTTTCTCCGCGAGTTTGGATGAATTCCTTGGTAGGAGCAATTGCCGCTAATTTTATGGTGTCCTACTTTTTTGGCTTACACCATGCTTTAGGGATGCCATATGATCATTCATTTCCAATTTATTTGTACTGGCATTTGGTGATTTTAGGAATTATCCTGGGACTATTAGGCCATTTATATAAAAAAGGTTTATTTGGATTAAAAAAAGTCTATTTAAAAATTACCTGGTTACCACGTTGGCTACATGGTTTAATTCCATTAGCACTTTTAATTCCAATTATGTATTATTGGCCATTAATTACTGGACCAGGTAATCGTTTAATTTTATCTTTACAAAAAATGCTCACTCAAAGTGGATGGGCACTAGTTGGAATTTTAGCGTTTTACTATGTAATGCGAATCGCCTTTTCCATTATTTCTTATGATTCCGGGTTACCTAGTGGTATATTTTTACCAATTTTAACTATGGGGGCTCTAATTGGAGCAACCTATGGTACATTAATGGTACAACTTGGCTTAATGCCTGCACACTTAGTTATTAACTTGATAATTTTTTCAATGGCAGGCTATTTTGCCGCTATAATTCGCGCTCCATTTACAGCAATAATTTTGATTACTGAAATGGTGGGGTCTCTTCTTCACTTAATGCCACTAGCTGTTGTGGCATTTATTGCACTTTTAATCGATCAGATTCTTGGTGGAAAGCCAATTTATGATAGTTTAGCAGCTGCCATGATGCCAGAAACACGTTTACACCCAATATCAGGTGAAGAAGACGAATTAGATATTCCAGTATATGAAAATAGTAAGTTAGTAGATCAGGAAATCAAGAATATTAAATGGCCAGATAATGTACTTGTTAGAACGATTAGAAGAGGAAGTCGAGAAATAATTCCTCATGGTGATACCGTAATTGTAGCAGGAGATTTATTAATTCTAGGAGTTGATCATAATAAACGATCAGCTGCTTATGATGCAATGAAAGAACTGCAGGGCGTAGAACTTGATGGATAAAAATATCTGAATAAACACAAATAAGCCCTCTAGCTTAAAGTAAGCTGGAGAGCTTATTTTTATAATTATTTAAATAGTTGTGTTATTACTTTTTCAACTTCTTCCAGGCCTTTTTAGAACCGCGATCTAAATCCTTGTTTAGTTTATATTCTTGCCAATCTTGAACAAATAATAAATCAAGGTTATAACCTGCAGGATAAAGTTCTTCAGCTTTTCGAACTAATTTTGCTCCTTTTAAGGGTACAGTCTCAAAAGTTCTATTAACGAAAACCACAATTTGATTCGCTATATCGGCGTTCTCATAAAAGAGTACTTCTTGGTGATATTTTGGTACTTTAATTCGATCGCCTTTTTTAAAAGAAGGTAGGGATTTAATTTTTTTCGGCTTATTCTTAAATTTAAGATTAGCTTGTTTTAGAGGAAAGATTCCTGTGTTTAAGAAATCTTTAGCTTCTGACAGTACGTTTTCAGGCATACCACTTTTTTCTGCAATCCAGAGCGCACGACTAGCACCTACTTGATTTAAAAGTAGTTTATAGGTGGGATGTAGAGTTTGTAAGTCAAAATCCATTGCTGCTGTAATAAAAGCAGGATTTTTAGTTGAATAATCTTTTATAGCGCTATAGTGGGTAGTTGCTAAGATTAGGCATCCTTTTAGCTGCAGGGTTTGTAAAATAGCAATAGCAAGGGCTGCACCTTCATTGGGATCCGTTCCACTACCCAGTTCGTCTAACAAAATCAGACTGCTTGGAGTGGCCTTTTGAACAATCTCTGCCATCTTTTTCATTTCAGCAGAAAATGTTGAGAGAGAGTTATCTAAGTCTTGATGATCACCAATTGAAGTATAAATTTCTGTCATAAGCGGAATGGAACACGGTGCTGCACTAGGTAAGAAGAGACCAAATTCAGTCATTGCAGTGGCTAAGCCAACAGTTTTGAGTGTGACAGTTTTCCCACCTGCATTCGGTCCAGTAATAATTAAGCCATGTTTAGTTGGATCTAACTTAAGGGATAGAGGAACGGGATTACTTAACAAGGGATGCTTCATTCCGTTCAATTGAAGCTCATTTTGTTCATTTAAAATTGGTCGTTTGCCACCAATAGCATGCGAATATTTTGCGCGTGCTAAGATACAATCTAGATCAACAATAACAGTAAGATTGGCTTCAAAATGAGTTAGCTCATTATAGATTTTTGCTGTTAAATTTCCCAAAATTTGAGATTTAATTAAGTAAATCTGATTTTCGACTGTAGTTTTTTCTTGGGTAAGATGAATTATCTTGGTTGGCTCAATGAAAACAGTGGTCCCATTATTAGATTGATCAATAATATTTCCACCAAAAGTATGCTTAAAACTTGTCTTAACAGGAAGAGTATAGTGATTATCTTTTTGAATAATCTGAAAATCTTGCAACATTGATTGGTACTTTTTTGTCTGCAAGTATTTCTGTAGGGTTTCCTTGATAGTTGTATTTAATTTACTACTTCTTTGGCGTAGTTTAGTCAGATCTTTATCGGCTCGATCTGAAACCTCTCCGCGTTCAATATCTCGATAAATTACTTCTTCTAATTTATCGAGAATAGTTAGACTATCACAATAGCTTGCCATAATCGGAACGTTACTTCTTTGTTTATCAAAAAAGCGTACTAATAAGCGGGTAACCCGTATAAAGTCGGCAACTTGTTCTAGTTCGCGGGGATTTAAGATATATCCCTTTTTCACCTTATTTATGATTGGCATAAAAGCATCTGAATTAATAAAAGGGATATGTAGACCGTGATCTAAAATCCAGATCATTTCTTCCGTTTCATCTAATAACGCATTTGCTTTGACTAACTTGCTTGCAAGTGGTTGAGCTAAAATTTTCTCCTTAGCTTCTGGTGAAACGGCATAGTGGGCTACAAGTTTACGTACACGTGAAAATTCGATTTCGTCAGTATTATTCAATTTTTATTTTTCTCCTTAAGAAAATAGATTTTAAATTTGGTTTTCTCAAGGGAAGGTAAATTAGTCCCTTGAGACTAAAATACAATTAGCATCATATAGCAATATGTCCTTTTCTAAATTATTGATTCTAATGATATAACATTTTTTCGAAAAAAGCACTGGGGGGAAGAAAAGAATTAAGTGTATATCAATATCTTTGCAGTAGAGTATAAAATAATTTGATGAACGAATAAAAAAGATAAGAAGTCGAGTTGATTCTAATGAGTTTTCGGCAAATAAAAACCACCGACTTTACAATTGCCAGTGGTATAATAAAATTAGGAATAAAGATATTGCGAAACATGAGTTTAGTCATGCAGAGCGTGGGCGGTCTTAGTGACCGTCTTTTTTGTTAAATAAGGTCTTTATGAGTCATCTATTATAGAGGTGATCAAGGTGGACACAAGAGTTGATAATAGAATCTCAGCTGGTATAAAACAAAAGGCTAGCAAAGCGTTAGCAGATCCTGCTCTCCCAAAATATTGGGACATTCCTAATGTGAAAACAATGAACTCTATTGAAGAAGCAATAGATGATTTAAAAACTAATAAATTAGAGGGAACAATGTCTTATCCTGAATTAGAGAAACTGCTAGATGAGTAAAGTTTTTCGACTAGTTGATTTAAAAATCGGCATAGGGGTAAATATATTTAACTGGGATGAGTACCCATTCTAATTTATGTAGATAATAAAACTTTATAGGAATAAGTCTTATGTACTTTTTATTTTGGAGTCAAGGTTACGCGACTCCTTTTTTACGACACACTTTAAAGTAAATAAAAACTCTCAAAATTATATTTGAGAGTAAAAGTTATTTATTAACAATTTTTTTGATCAATAATTCCTTCTTTAGCTCTTTCTGCTAAAAAACTTGCCTTTGCTATTTTTACGGCGCCAGTTAAGATGCCCGAATCATTACGTAAACGTAAGGTAGTATCGTGAATATCAAGAATCAAGTTATCACCGAGAAACGCTAAATCGTAATCCGAAGTATAAATTTCAAAATTAGCATTATTTTCAATTTTTACTGAGTAGCGTGGATCGTGCTTCATTGTATCAAGTGAGATTAATGAATAATCCATTCCGATATTACATGATCCGCCTTCAATTGAGTAGTCGCCACCACCGCCATCAACAATTAAAAGTATTTCATGTTTGTTATAACCACGGTTTTTAAGAAAATCGATTGCATCTTGGCTAATTGTCATTTTTACCATAGAAATCACCCTAATCCTTTCTAATACTTAATTTTAGAAAAAAGTAGTATCAAATCAATTATTTTGTTTGAATTGGGGTGAAGTTTCAGGAGCCCAGATTAAGCAGATGACAAAGGCAGCAAAGAGAACAAAAGCACAAGTGATCATTGCCAGATGTGCTCCACCTAGATTAGTTAAAATAGGCAATAGGAAAGTACCAGCTGCTGCCCCAAAACGACTAATTGTGATACAAGTTCCAACTCCTGTTCCTCGAACTTTAATATCAAATAGCTCAGTTGGATAAGGGTAGTCAAGTACTAATCCAGACGATAAAACAATTGCAAATATACAAAAGATAATCAATTGAATATTGGAATTAATATTTTTATTGATTGCTAGGAAACCAATCAAGAGACTTGAGAGTAAAAAGTTACTAATTAAAAATGCACGTCGACTAATTTTGTTAAAAATTAAAATTCCAAAAAGTACCCCAATGAACATACCGCCATTATAGATAATGCCAGAAATTTTTTGATCAGTAACATGCATACTTTGTAAGAGAATCGGAAGAAAAATACTGATACCAAAGAATGCAAAGGCTTGGCAAGCATAGAAAAGGCCACCGACTAAAGTTTGTCGCAAATATTTCCTGGAAAATAATATTGTCCAAGAAACTTCCTTGACGGGTTTAGCCTTTTTTAATTTTTGAGGAAGGCCCCATTTATGTCCCATATGTTTTTTGATAACTTTATTAGCTTTTTTCACTTTACCACGACTAGCAAGCCAACTTGGTGAAGCAGGTAAGGGGAAAATGGATCTAAATATAGCGGCAATAAACGCTGGAATTGCACCGGTAGATAAAATGATTTGCCAATTATAAGAACCAAAGCCAGTAATAAAGGTTCCTGTTAAATATGAAGCAATGAATCCAATGGTCCAATAAATAAGAAGATGGCTTTGTCTTTTACTATCTTCGCCTTTAGGCAGCCATTCTGTTAAGAGAGCATTTCCCACTGTATAGTCGACAGCAATCATTAAACCAATCAGAATTCTAATAATAAAAATAAGTATTAAGTTATTAGTTAACAATTGGGTTAATGATAGAAATCCTAGGATATACATATTTAGCATTAATAATTTTCGTCTGCCAATTTTATCAGATAGGCGTCCAATTAAGATGCTTCCCGCTAAACCTATTAAAGATCCGGCACCAATTAATCCAGTCCATAGATCACTGATTGTAATATATTTACTTGCGCTAGAAAGAGCAGTCCCAGAAATACCTAGGGAAAAACCACAGGCAATTTGCCCTAATAATACAGCAGTAAATACCCGTAGATGAATGGGCATCAGCGGAGCCTTTTTATAGTTCTTTTTTTCTTTGATAGTATTTGTATTGTTCAAATTTTCTTTTTGCATAATATGAGTTAAAGTACTTAGATTAACTCGAAAAAGTCCTCCTTAAAAAATATAAGTATATCTTCCACCCTAACAAAAAAATTTAATTGGTGCAAAAATATATTAATTTTAAATTAAATATTGACAATGATATTAATAACATATTAACATTGTTAAAAATAAGAAAGCAGGTAAGATAATGAGATTACGTAGAAAAGCTAGCCAATTTAGCCATTAATCAGGAGTTTATTTCTCCTGATGTTTTAAATAGAAATTAGGTTAGTTATGTCAGAAGAAGTAATTATTAGAAAATATAAAAATATAGACTATGTTCAATTATGCAAAGTACATGATCAAGCCAGAATGCAAGAATTAATTGTAGGTAATGCGGTTGATCTGTATGCTCCACTTGAAGTGGCAGTGTATAAAGAGGAACTGTTTTCGGAAACAATTTATGTGGCTGTGGTTGATAGCAAAATAGTAGGTTTTGTGGCTTTTAGAGAAAACGAACTAGGCTATATTTATGTGTTAAATGAATTTCAAGGAAGAGGAATTGGTGGTAAATTACTGGACACTGTAATTCCTTGCTTAGAACGTCCCGCTTTTTTAGAGGTCTTTTCCACAAATATCAAGGCGAAAAGATTATATCGGAGTCGTGGATTTGTAGAAGAGACTAAAGAAAAAATGATTTTGCATTAACTTAATAAAGAGACCAAAAAACGGTCAGTGGATGATGTTCACTGACCGTTTTTAAGGATACTAATATGTACTAATCTTTTTTATAGAAAGTTTCTTCTACAGCATGAGTGATCGCAATCTTGTCATGGGCATAAGAAAGACCACCTTGCACGTAAAGACGGTATGGCGGACGCATTGGACCGTCTGAAGATAATTCGATCGTAGAACCTTCAGTAAAGCTTCCTGAGGCCATAACAACGTCATCTTCGTAACCATCTTGGTGATATGGAATAGGATCAACAAATGAGTTCATCGATGAATAGTGTTGAATAGCAGCACAGAACTTAACCATTGGATCTGGTTCGCCGAAGGTTACAGTTTGAACGATATCAGTTCTTGGATCATTCCACTTAGGTGCAACTTTCATTCCCATTTCTTCACAGAGAGCAGCAGTATAAATCATACCCTTTAAGGCTTCTCCAGTAGTGTGAGCTGCCATAAAGAATCCTTGATACATGTCTCTTAAATAGCCCCATGTAGCGCCTTCTCCTTTACCAGCACCAGGGACGTTAAGACGAGAACCTGCTCCTTCAATTAGATCTTTTTTACCGACTAAGAAGGCACCCGCTTTAACGATTCCGGCACCAGCATTCTTAAATAGAGAACCCGCTATCATATCAGCACCATAGAAAGTTGGCTCTTCAGTTTCAGAAAATTCGCCATAGCAGTTATCAACGAAGATCTTTACGTCTGGACGAACTTCTTTAATGAACTTAAGCATCTTCTTAATTTTTTCCATTGTAAAGCTGGCACGAACAGCGTAGCCAAGAGAACGTTGAATAGTTACAACCTTAATTTTTGGATCTTGTAAGTCTTTTCTAGCTTGTTCATAATCAACTTCACCGTTATCAAGTAAATCAGTGTGCTTAAAGTCAATGCCCCACTCTTTCATGTTGCCTGGTTTGTCACCAGCTAAACCAATAACTTCTTGAATAGTGTCATATGGCATACCAGTTAAGTAGTAGAGCGTGTCGCCGGGACGAAGCATACTAAATAGACCAACAGCAATAGCATGAGTTGCTGAAGAGAATTGAGGGCGTACTAATGCATCATCGGTTTTGAAATAGTCCGCATACATTGCTTCTAATTTATCACGGCCAACGTCGTCATAACCATAGCCAGTAGAAGGAACTAAATCTTCTTCTCCAACACGATGCTTTCTAAATATATCCAAAACACGTTGTTGGTTATAGAATACTTGCTCATCAATTTCTTCTAGACGAGGTTCAATCATTTTATCGACTTTATCGACTTTTTCTTTTAATTCGGTTGGTAAGTTTTCTTTCCAAGATAAAACCATTACTAATTCTCCTTTAATACTTCTGCTTGTACTCTTATTTTACCATCTGATTTTTGATCCCAGTAGACTCCCTGAATCTCAGGTACAAAGCCTGGAAAACGCTCGATAGCACCTACTAAAACTTCAAAATATTTTTGATCAATATCGCTCCATTTTTCGCCGGGCGCAACAATGAACACGCCTGGTGGGTAAGGTAAGGCACCTTCAGCAGCAATGCGACCTTTAACATCTTCTAAGTTAACTAATTCACTTTCATTTTTCATGAAGAGATGGTCAGCATGCTCGGGAGTCATTTGATAATTTTGCATGTCTGGTTTCGCAAATAATTCTTGCTGGAGGGTAAAGGTATTATTTCCCCGGTAATATTCATGCATTTCTTGGCAGAGCTGTTTTAAGGTATAACCTTTGTAGCGAGCACCATATACTTTAGTTAGCTTAGGGAGTACTTTTTCTAGAGGTGCGTCCTCGTTATAATATTGTTCAAATTCTAAGAATGCATTCAGCAAGATATCTAATTCAGCTTTAGTATCTCCCGGCGTTAATAAGAAAAGAAGAGAATATAGGTCATCTTTTGCGCGAATAATCCGCTTCTCCATTAGAAATTCTGCGACAACTGGTCCAGGAATTCCTGTTTCTTCATATTTTGCATTTTTAACATCAATTCCAGGCGTTACAACAGTAATTTTTAGAGGATCAATCATGGCTTGACCAGACGCAATTTTGCTAAATCCATGCCAAAGATTAGTGGAATCTAAATTCCAGTACTTTTCATTTGTAGCTAACTCATCAGTACTAATATTTTCAAAATTATCAATTACTAGTGGCTTAAATAATTTTGATTTTCTAATTAATTCTTTCCGCCATTCAATTCCTAAGCGTAAGATTTGATCCCACCATTTTTTATTACCTTCACCACTAGTTAAATATGAGTTAACCGTGAGTGAGGCATAAAGTGGATAAGAGTAACTTGAGGTAACAAATTTAAGATAAGCGTGGTTAAAGTGCTTATGATCAACGTAACGTTTCTGACCTTTAATATGAGCATCCTTTTTCAAAATTTGTGAGGCTTGGCCCATTCCGGCTTGTTGTTTATGAAGTGATTGAGTTACTAAAATACCCGGATCTTCTGACCCAAAGTCTAAGTTGAGGGGAGACAGGTGATTCATAATTGGAACAAACTGTTCGAATCCACCCCAAGCACAATCAAAAAGAATGTAATCGCATAGTTTACCAATTTTATCAATCATCCACTTCGCGTCGTAAAAAAGACCATCATATGTTTCTGATTGAATGATAGCTAGTCTAAATGGACGCTTAGCTTTAGCTTTTTCAGGGTCAACTTTAGCAATTTCAGCGCGAATTTTTTCTTCACTTAAGAAGTTAGGATCCATTTCTCCAATTAATCCCAGAGCATTGCGATCAGTTGGAATATATACTGGTTTGGCACCAGTCATTACTAAGGCGCTGTTATAGAGGGATTTATGATTATTTCGATCAAAAAGAACTAGGTCATCTTTAGTTAATAGGGCACTTGCACAAATTGAATTTGCACTCGTTGTTCCATTAGTACAGAAATAAACTTTATCAGCATGGTAAGTTTCGGCAGCTTTTTGCTCAGCAGTTAAAGGCGTCCCTTCGTGGGTCATAGTATCGCCTAATTCTGGTACTGTATCACTGGTATCCGCAAACATGAGGTTTTTACCAAAGAAGCGATTAAATACTACTCCAGCCGGATGTTTTTCGTAATATAAGCCATTATGATGACCTGGTGTAGTAAAACTAACTGGGCGATCTTCTGCAAAATTGACCAAATCAGTTAAAAAGCCAGGAACCATTTCTGCTGTGTATTGATTTGCCGTATCGATTATTTGATTTTTTTCATTATTAGAAATTGTTTCATGTGAAACTTTAATAATAGGAATTCCAAGTCCTGATTTTTTTTGTAAATCTTGAGCAGTTTTAAGACTACTTTTATCAGTCTCTGTTACAACAATAGCGGCAAGTTCACTAGCTTGAGTTTCATCGTTCAAATTAGTAGTTTGCCATGAATTAAAATCATTATTTTTTAGTTGATTGCTTAATGCAATTTTTAGAAAATTCATTTAATCACCTTGTTTTCCTACTATATTTTCTAAAATAGACTTGCAAAAATTTTAGAAATCTTTATAATTTTGTGCGGACGTTTTTGTACAAAATTTTATTTGCAAGAATACTACGGCATAAATTATAGCGATTTATAAAGGATTTCTACAAGTGAATTCGAATACTTTAATGATAGTTTTGAAACCTCCAAATTTAAAAGATGGGATTTAGATAAATATTTTAATTTTGGGGGAATTTAAAAATTGGATAAACCAGATGTCTTTAATGACTTAGAACCGAATAAAAAACATTATATGAGTTGGCCAGTTATTGCGCTGATTGACTTTGTAACGATTATTAGTTTTGAAAATATCTTCTATCCATTTCAAAACCAAGGTCTTTCAGTTGTAATTTCATGGATCTTTCTTTTATTTACTTATGTTATTCCTTACGCATTAATCAGTAGTCAAATGAGTTTGACTTTTGATAATCAAGATGGAGGACTTGCTTCCTGGGTAAGAAGAAGTACGAACGATACTTTAGGATATTGGACTTCATGGATGTATTGGGTTCAGAGTGTGCCATATATCGTCGATGTATCAAACTCAGTTATCGTGTCTTTCAGTTGGATAATCTTTGGTAACAATAGTTTAGACAAGAAGATGTCAACGTTCTGGTTCGGAATTTTAACTTTTGTAATCATTTTGATCTTTATCTTACTTGAAAATAAGTTGCGTAACTCACTAGAAATCCTTTCTTTAATTGGTGGGGGAGCTATGTTCATTATGTCCATGCTTTTTGTTTTGCTTGCTGCCTGGTCAGTAATGCATGGACACCACATTGCAACTCAACCATTTAACTGGGGCGCATTTAAGCCATCATTTAGTTTGAATTACTTCTCAACTACTGGTCTTTTAATCTTTGCTATGTCAGGTGCAGAATTAGCTGCACCATATGTTCAACAAATGAAGAATCCTAAACGCGATTTTCCTAAAGCAATGTGGATGCTTGCAATTATGACAGGATTCTTGACTATCTTTGGAACCTTAGCACTAGCTATGTTCTTTAATGCTCATAAGATTCCACATGACTTTAAGATGAATGGTCCTTACTATGCTTTCCAACTTTTGGGTGAAAGTTTAGGAATGGGTAAAGTCTTGATGTACATTTTCGCAGTTGTACAAGCAATCTTTATGATGGCTCAACTTGCCGTATTACTCGATGCTTCAAGTCGTGTATTTGCCGGAGATGTTGGCGAAAAATTCATGCCAAAATGGTTGACCAAGAAGAACAAGAATGGTCGTCCAATTCACAGTTATACTTTTACTGTAGGACTTAGCTTATTCTTACTTCTTTTAACAGGAACTTTGCCAAACATCAATACTATTTATAACTGGCTGTTGAACGTTAACGGAATTATTTCACCATATAAGACTTGTTGGGTGTTCTTTGCCTTTGTAGCAATGAGAATGCATCAGGATAAATACCACTCTAGCTATGTATTTATTAAAAACAAGACTGGTGCATTAACTGTTGGTTTTTGGTGCTTACTCTTTACTTTTGTTTGTGCAACTTTAGGATTCATTCCACAAAACGTTGCAGTTGGTACAAAAGCATTTACTCATCAACTATGGATGAATATTATTACTGTTGTAGTACTCTTTGGTTTAGGTTTTGTCTTACCATGGCTCCGTAAGATTGAACAAAAACGTGAAGAAGAAATGATAGTTGAAGAAGATTAAAGAATAAATTAGATATTTAGAATAAACTATTACTTTCGAGATTCAGAAATGGGTCTCGTTTTTTTACTTCAAAACATCCGATGTAAAGGAAACTACTCATATTATAGTGATTGTAATTTTTTAAATTATTACTATTTTTAATATAATACGCTCACAAAGGTTTTGCTGGTATTTCTTATAAACTAGTATGATTTAAATCCTTTTTAATCAAAAATATCTTTTAAAATTGCATTTAAGCAATTTTACGTTTAATACTTTAAAAATCTTAATTCAAATTAAAAACTCTATTAAATCGAGGCTTATTAACACCAAAATTTAATAGAGTTTTTTCTATATATTATTAATTCTTAGTATTTAAAAATTTGCTTTATTGGAACCTTTATACATATCAAGAGCTGATTTTAAATCTTTATCTTTAATTGATACGTGCTGTTCTTTTAATACTTGACTGATAACATTATTCATAATTCTAGAGTTGCTAGCCCATTTATTATAAATTGCTTCAGTTAATTCTTTTTGCTTATCAGCAAAATTATCCTTTTTAGGATGATTAATCATTTTAATGACTTCATAACCATTTGTAACTTTGATAGGTTCTTTGGTATATTCATCATTTTTTAATTTATAGGCGGCCTTTTTGAAAGTAGAGTCGTATCGTCTATTTTGCATATCAAAAGCAGGCAATTTTCCACCATTGGAACTGGTTAGACTATCGACAGAATACTTGCTAGCTAAACTAGCAAAGCTTTCACCATTATTAAGTTTCTCAATAACTGTATTTGCTGTATCGCGGCTAGTAGTTGAAATATGCTGAACTGTGATCTTTGGTTGATAATCTTTCCATTCTTCTTTTAATTGGGAAGTCGTTGGCTTCATCTGTTTTTTTAAAGCGATTTTACTTAGATGATTTAATTCAATCATTTGTTTAAAAGATTTTTTTGTATAGGAGTTTTCTTTTAAAAAAGAATCAAATTGAGAACCATATCTTTTTTTGTAACTATTATAGTCGGCTTCTACCTGATCTTTGTTAAGCTTACTGCCGTACGCTTCTTTAAGAGCTCCGTAGATCAACATATTAGCTAGAATTGTTTTGCTAGTCGGAGAGCTCTTTAGTTCCTGATAAAATTGCTCCTGCGATATTTTTTTATCGCCATATTGTGCAACTTCTTTATTATTTGAAGAGCAACCAGCTAAAAATAATAAAGAAAAGCTACTTGCTGCTAAAGCACCAACTTTAATTATTCTTTTCATATAAACCTCCAATGAAAAAACTTTCACTATACTAATATTTATTTAATAATTTAAACAGTTATTTATTTGTAAATCAATGTTAATTTTTTGCTACATTATTAGTACGATTTGGAAGAAAGTAGTAAATGCTGTACATTTGATAGTTATTTTTTTGTATAAAAAAACATTGAACTTTAATATAAATTGGATATAATATTAAAATAAAAATATATCAAATTAAATATATTCTTATTTTATTATAAGTTAGTTACAAGGGTCAGTTAATCAATTCTTTAAGGAGGATTTAAATGAAAAAGAAAAGAGAAAAATATACTTGGTTATTACTCAGTACAGCTCTTATAACTAGTGGTCAAATACTAGGTGGAGGAGAACAAATTGTAAAGGCAAGTGTAGAAAGCCAAACTAATAGTGTTAGAAAATCTAAAGAAGCTGTATCACACACTACGACGGCTTTATCAAGAGAAGCTATTGAAGCGCAACTTGCTTCTCAGGGAGTTAATTTTTCAAAATTAACACCTCAAGAACAGCAGGATGTCTATGTAGATGTGATTGTCCAACTCGAGGCTCTACCAGCTTCTGAAAATGGATCAATTGATTCACAAACAGCAAGTAGAGCCGAAATTGAGCAAGCATCGAATAAAGTAATTGCTGCTCAATCTGGAATTAAGGATGAAGTTCAAAAAATTACGAATCAAGCCATTGATAAAAGTTATGGGTATGTAGTTAATGGTTTTGCAACAAAAGCAAAAGTTGGAGATATTAAAAAATTAAGAGAGATTAAAGGTGTAAAATCAGTTACTTTAGCTAAGGTATATTTTGCAGCCGATACCTCAGCAAATAACATGGCTAATGTTTCGACGGTTTGGTCAAACTATCAATATAAGGGTGAAGGAACAGTTGTTTCAATTATTGATACGGGAATTGATCCAAACCATAAAGATTTACGATTAAGTGATGAATCTAAGGTTAAATTGACTGCTAAGGATATTGATGGATTTACTGAAAATAGTGGATATGGACGCTACTTTACCAGTAAAGTTCCATTTGGACATAATTATTCAGATAATAACGATATTATTACGGATGATGATCCAAAGGAACAACATGGGATGCACGTTGCGGGAATTGTTGCTGCTAATGGTACTGGGAAGAATTCAGCAAGCTCAGTAGTTGGAGTTGCGCCTGAAGCACAATTACTTGCGATGAAGGCTTTTTCTAATTCAGATAGCTCCTCCACAACCGATTCAACAAGCGTAATCGGAGCAGTTGATGACTCAGCTAAATTGGGAGCAGACGTCCTTAATATGTCATTAGGATCTGTATCTGGTGAACAAACTGAGGATGATCCAGAAATCGCGGCTGTAGAAAAAGCTGTTAAGCATGGAACAGCAGCCGTAATTTCAGCCGGAAACTCTGGAACTTCAACCTCTAATCAAGAGGGAGTTAATAAAGACTTTTATGGTAATCCTGATATGGAAACTATCGGAAGTCCTGGTACTAGTAGAAGTGCTACAACTGTTGCATCTGCTGAAAATACTAAGGTTACTACCGATGGGATGACTGTTTCTACCGCTGATGGCAAAAAGATATTTGGACCAAGTGTAACGCAACTTTCTCCAAATACATCTCACGATGCTTTCGATAGTAAAAAATTCTATATTGTAAAAGATGCATCTGGAAAACTAGGAATGGGAACTCCTAGTCAATATACAGCTGATGTAAAAGGAAAAATTGCAGTTGTTTCGCGAGGTGAAATTACATTCACTGATAAACAAAAATATGCCCAAGCAGCTGGCGCCGCAGGACTTATTATTGTAAATAATGCTGGAGGAAATACGCCATTAACGTCAGTTTTATACAATGAAGGTTTTCCTACAGCTGGTTTATCAACTGACGATGGTAATAAGCTTGTTGCTTATGTTGAAGCTCATCCAGATGAATTATTACGAGTAAACGTTGCAGTTCAACCATTAAACAATGTTATTCGTGAAGAAGATTTAATGTCTAGCTTTACGTCTTATGGACCAGTATCTGATCTATCATTTAAGCCTGATATTACAGCTCCCGGAGGAAATATTTGGTCTCTCCAAAATAATAATGGTTATATCAATATGTCAGGTACATCAATGGCTTCACCATTTATTGCTGGATCACAAGCTTTACTTGTACAAGCTATGAATGATAAGACAGGTAAGTTTTATGAAACATACCAAAAGATGTCTGGAAGTGAACGTGCAGCTTTAATAAAAAATATTCAGATGAATACTGCTAATATTGAAGTTGACGTTGATCATGGCTCAGTTATTGAATCACCTCGTAGACAGGGAGCCGGCTTAGTCAATGTAGAGGCTGCAATTAATGCTATTTTGCATAATCCTTCAACTGTTAGTGGAAGTAATGGTTATCCTGGTGTTGAATTGAAAGATTTCCAGGATCGCCAACATCAATTTACTATTAAATTTACAAATCGGACCAATAAAGACATTGAATATGGTTTAAATGAGAACGGTAAGTTTTCTGATGTATATACTTCAGAAACCGATCCAAAAACAGGTGTCTTATTCGAAAAGAAGATTGATGGCGCTTCACTTACACCAAGTGAAAAGATAGTTGTTCCAGCAAACTCTACTAAAGAAGTAACTATTAACTTATCATTACCTGATAACTTTAAAGAAAATCAATATGTAGAAGGATTTATGGCATTTACTGGGTCCGATAACTCACATTTAAAGATTCCATACATGGGATTCTTTGGTGATTGGGCTGCACCTGCTATTTTTGATGGTTTAAACGGATTAGCATTTAACCCAGGAAATAATAACCTCGGAACTATTGTGACTGCAGGAAATAAAAATGGAGCAGTTGGTTATGCCGGCTTAAACCAAGATGAAGATGGAAATTATAGAGTTGATCCAGATGCAATTGCTTTATCTACAGCAGATGGAGCATCTGTATCGTGGGTGAGACCACAATACTTCTTGTTTAGAAATGCTAATGATGTTAAGGCTGAAATCTTAAATCAAGATGGTGAAGTAATTAATACGCTAGTTTCATTGGCACATGTTACTAAGTCATATTGGGCAGCAAGTAGTCAAAGATATGCTAAGTTTAATTATGCACCTGCTTGGGATGGTACATATTTCAATCAACAAACAAATAAGACCGAAAAAGTACCAGATGGAACTTATACTTATCGCGTGACTGGTACGGTTGATGGTACTAAGAAGCAGCAACATTATGATATTAAAGTTAAAGTTGATAGTGTGAAACCAGAAGTTAAAAACTTGAAATTAGGATCACATAAGGATCAAACTGGAAAAGTATCATATGTTCTTAAAGCAGAAGCGAAAGATAACTTCAGTGGATTAAATGGACAAGCAAATACTTATGTAAATGGAGAACTTAATAGAAGTGTCGCATATGATATTGTTGGTTCATCTAGTGATGGTTATCAAAAGATTGAAGTTCCACTTAGCGATGAGCAAGTTAAAACTCTTAGGGCTGGAAAAAATGATTTAGCTATTGCTGTATTTGATAATGCTACTAACGCTGGTACTAATTCAGGGACATCAAATAAACCAGGTGAAATTAACTTTGGACTAATTATTGATAATAACTTGCCGCAAAAGATCACAACGGTAAGCGATGGTTATGATATGACTGATGATTCATATACTATTTCAGGTACATATCCCGAGAAAGTATATGGTACATATACAGATAAAGATGGAAAAGAACACGATCTTAACATAAGTTATGATGAAGCTAGTGAACGGTTTGTTACTAAGTTGCCATTATCAGTAAGTGACTATGACACCAATGTTAAATTCTATGCTGATGAAGAACATGAAACACTAATTACTCAAAAACGTATTAATGTTAGTCTTGTTCCACCAAAACTTGAAAGTCTTAAAGTAGATGATCAAGAAACATATACTGGAAATGAAGAAGCTAAACTAAGTCAAACTTCTGAAGACACAGTAGAAGTATCAGGAAAAGTTAGTGATGATACTGATAAAGTTGCTGTAAAAGTTGCAGGTAAGACTTATAGTGCTAAACCAACTAAGGAACACACCTTTAAAGTTAAAGTTCCAGTAAGCTACGGCGAAAATACAATGAATATTGTTCTTACTGACAAAGATGGGAATAGTTCATCTGTTAAGCAAATTGTTAAGTCAAGTGATCGTGGTAAGACTGTTGTTTCCGCAAAGGATGTTACCTTTGATAATGGAATTAAGTTTGGAACAACTAGCGTTAATACCGAGACCGAAAACTACGATCCTAAGACTGGTAAGTTAACTTTAACTGGAAAAGTAAATCGCCCAACTACTACTGTTAGAATTGGTGATCATACAGTTAAAGTTAAAGCAGATGGAACATTTAAACTAGTACTTGATCTTGGTAAGCATGGAGCTAAAGTTTTCCCAGTTTTAATTGGTGATACTACTGTTAATGATACTGTTCAAGAACGCTTAACATTCTACGTAGATTCAAATAATCCAGAATTAACCCTTAACCAAGAGAAGGATCAATCAGGTTATGTACCTGTTTATACAAATAAAGAAGAATTTAAGCTTCAAGGTACAATTAGTGATGATTATCCATATTATAGTTTGCTCATAAATGATAATAATGTTGATGCAAATTGGGATGATGTTGATTACAACGGTAATAAGAATCTGAAGAAGAGCTTTAGCCATTCTGTTAAACTTAAAGAAGGCAAAAATACTTTTAATGTTGTAGTAGTCGACAACAATGATAACCGCAGTGAAGTCCAAACTTTAGTTGTGTACTATAAGAAAGCTCAGAAATTGGCCTCACCGCAAATTACTGCTACAACAGCGTCAGATAAAAAATCAGTAACTGTAACTGGAAAGGCTAAAGATGGCAACGTTTTATACAGTACTGATAATGGAAATAAATACAATGTTCTTCCAGAAGATGGTGTAACTGTCAAAAATAATGGCAAGCTTCTATTTAAGACTGTAGATAAATACGGTAATGAATCCGAAGTAGTTGAGTATGATGTCAAAACTATTGGAAAAGAAGAGAGTACTGTAGATAAAAGCGTTGCACAAGCAAGAAAAGATTTAAGAAAGAAGCTTGATCAAGCACGTGCTTTAGGAAATACAGGTAAGTACACACATGAATCAGCTAAAAAATTAGCTCAAGCTCGCCAAGAAGCAAGTAAAGCGTTGAAAGATAAGAATGCTACTCTCCAAGAATTGAAGCAGGCAAGCGAACAACTAGAAGAAGCAATTAAGAATTTGGTTGAAAAGCCTGTAGATCAAAATAAAGATAAAGACAAAGTAGAAGATAAAGACTCACAAGTAAACGCACTTAAAGAAAAATTGGAAGAGACAGTTAAGGCTGGTGAAAAATTCGATAAGGATAAATATACTGATGATTCAGTAGAAAAAGTAACTAAAGCTCTTGATGAAGCTAAAGTAGTTTTAGCTAATAAAGATGCAAATTCAACTGATGTTCAAGATGCGATAGATTCTATCGTTAATGCAACGAAATCTCTTAAGGAAAAGCAAGTATCTCCAGAAAAAACAACTCAGCAAGAAGATACACCAAAGGAAAATAAAGATACCCAGGAAGTCCTTGCTGCAAAGAATGCTTTAAAAGAAAAGGCAGACAAACTTAGTCATTTGGATACCACGAAGTATACTTCTGAGAGTGCAGAAAACTTGAGTAATGCACTGAAGAAAGTAAATCAGGTTTTGACTAATAAAGATGCTAATAAAGCTCAAGTTCAAGAAGCACTTGATAGTTTATCTCAAGCTGAGAAAGATTTAGTTGAAAAAACAGAATCAAATAAAGATGTTGAAACAGCTAAAGAACAATTAAGAGAAGAACTTAATAAGCATAAAGATGAAGATAAATCTCAGTATACTGATGATTCTGCTAAAGTGAAGGATAATGCTGAAAAGACTGCAGAAGGAGTACTCGATTCAAAAGATGCACAAGCAGACGAGGTTAATAAAGCAAAAGATAGTCTTGTTGAAGCAGAAAAAGGCTTAGTTAAGAAAGAAGAAAATAAGCCTGCTGAATCTGATGCTCAAGAAGTTGATAAAGCTAGAGAGGCATTAGAACAAGAGGTTAATAAGAATGCCAATGTAAACTTAGACGGATATACGCCAGAATCGCAAGATAAATTCAAAGAAATATTGAATGGTGTCCGGGATGTTTTAAATGATAAAAATGCATCTGCAAGCAGCTTAGAAAAAGCAGAAAAAGTACTTGAAACTGCTACAGGTGTTTTAACACAGGTAGAACATCAAGTGGAATTGCCTAAGGTTGAACAACCAGTTGTAACTCCTGAGAAGAAGCAGACTGAACAAGAAGAAGCTAAAAAATCTGAATCTAGTTCTGTATCAACGTCTAAAGATGAAGTGAAAGAACCAGAAGAAAAGAAACAAGATGCTCACTCTGTATCTGATAAAGGAACTGGAACTTCAGTAGAAAAGAAGGGGCAAACGCCTGCAGATGCTCTATCACAAGTAGAACATCAGGCAGAATTATCTAAGACTGAACAAGAAGAAGCTAAAAAATCTGAATCTCATTCTGCATCAACGTCTAAAGATGAAGTGAAAGAACCAGAAGAAAAGAAACAAGATGCTGAATCTGTATCTGATAAAGAGAGCAGCACATTAGTAGGGAAAAAGCATCAAGTTGCAAGAAGTGCTCAAGAATCTTCAAAGAAGAATGCTGATAATAAGGTGCCAACTCATAAAAATAGCAATAAAGCTCAAAATACTACAAATAGTTCAACTCGAAGTACTAAGAGTAGCAATAATAAAGAATTACCTAAGACTGGAGAAAGAGAAACATTCTTTGGATTACTAGTTACAGGAATAACTGCCTTATTTGCTAGTTTAGGAACAGTACTGAGAATAAAGAATAAAAAGTAGTTATTTAAGGAATATGTTTTTAATTAAAATCCATTTTCTATGAGCAAAGAAAAATGCGTTAAGATATTTAATCTTAGCGCATTTTTTATTCGCTTAAAGTTAAGCTATTCTTTCTTCTTCCGATCACCGATTAATCCAAGTAAGAAGCTAATACCAGCTACTGCTAATCCGATTAGTTGAGCTTGGTTTTCTTTTCTTCCAGTTTGTGGAAGCCCTTCCTTCTTCTTGTTACTTTCAACGTTATTTGCAATTGGAGTTTCTGAAGGACGAGTTGGATTATTTCTAGGTGTTTCAGGAGTAGTAGGTGTAAATGGTGTGCTTGGTTTGACTGGAGTGTCAGGAACGTACTTAACAGGAACGTCTTCGCCAGGTTTGCCTGGGACAGGATTTACATTTTCACCTGGCTTACCTACTTCGGGATGATAACCAGGAACTACAGGGAGTTGACCAGGAGTAGTTTCTGTAGGGTTCTCTGGGTTAGTAGGAAATTGAGGTTGATCAGCACTAGGAATAGGCTTGCCGTTTGGTCCAACAGGGATGATGTGACCATTTGGAATATAAGTTACAGTAACAACAGCATTTGGATTATCTCTAGTTACTGTAGCACCACCAGCAGTAATTTGCGTAGTAGTGTAGCCCTTGATTACTGGAGTGTTGATCTTACCAAATGTGTGGCTACCAGTTAAGTTAGTAGCAGTTTGAACATTTGGAGATTCAATCTCCTTCCCAGTCTTACCGTCAACAAATTTAATAGTTTGACTACCAGTGTAGGTTTCTGGGGTATCAGGAACATACTTAACAGGAATGTCTTCGCCAGGTTTGCCAGGAACAGAATTTACCGGTTTACCAGGCTTACCAGATTCTGGGTGATAACCTGGAACATCTGGGACTTGACCCGGAGTAGTTTCACTAGGGTTATCAGGACTAGTTGGAAATTGTGGCTGTGGAGCATCAGGAATAGGCTTACCATCTGGGCCTACTGGAATGATATGACCATTTGGAGTGTAAGTAACAGTAATTACAGCATTCGGATTTTCCTTCGTTACTGTTGCTCCACCAGCAGTGGTTTCAGTAGTAGTGTAGCCCTTAATAACAGGAGTATTGATCTTGCTAAATGTGTGGTCGCCAGTTAAGTTAGTTGCGGTCTGGGTATCAGGAGTATGAAGTTCAGTTCCATTTCCGTCAACGAACTTAATGGTTTGAGAACCAGTGTAAGTTTCAGGGGCTGGAGTGTCTGGAACATATTTCACAGGAACGTTCTCACCAGGCTTACCCGGAACAGAATTTACTGGTTCACCAGGCTTACCAGATTCTGGGTGATAACCTGGAACGTCTGGAACTTGCCCAGGAGTAGTTTCACTAGGGTTATCAGGGTTAGTTGGAAATTGTGGCTGTGGTGCATCAGGAATTGGCTTACCATCAGGCCCAACAGGAATGATATGACCATTTGGAGTGTAGGTCACAGTAATTACAGCGTTAGGGTTGTTCTTAGTTACAGTAGCTCCACCAGCGGTAGTTTCTGTAGTAGTGTAGCCCTTAATAACAGGAGTGTTGATCTTACCAAATGTGTGGTCACCAGTTAGGTTAGTAGCTTTTTGAACATTAGGACTTTCAATCTCTTTGCCAGTAGTTCCATCAACGAACTTAATGGTTTGAGAACCAGTGTAAGTTTCAGGAGCTGGGGTGTCTGGAACGTACTTAACAGGAACATTCTCACCAGGTTTACCCGGAACAGGGTTTACAGGTTCGCCAGGCTTTCCGTTTTCAGGGTGATAACCAGGAACATCAGGAACTTGCCCAGGAGTAGTTTCACTAGGGTTATCAGGACTAGTAGGGAATTGTGGCTGTGGAGCATCAGGAATAGGCTTGCCATCAGGACCGACAGGGATAATGTGGCCATTTGGAGTGTAAGCAACAGTAATTACAGCATTAGGATTTTCCTTAGTTACTGTTGCTCCACCGGCAGTGGTTTCAGTAGTAGTGTAGCCCTTAATAACTGGAGTGTTGATCTTACCAAATGTGTGGTCACCAGTTAAGTTAGTTGCGGTCTGGGTATCAGGAGTGTGAAGTTCAGTTCCATTTCCATCAACAAACTTAATGGTTTGAGAACCATTATAAGTTTCAGGTGTTGGAGTATCTGGAACATATTTCACAGGAACATCTTCACCAGGCTTACCTGGAACAGGATCTACAGGATCACCGGGTTTACCATTTTCAGGGTGATATCCTGGTACTACTGGAACTTCACTTGGTGTTGTTCCTGTTGGGTTATCAGGGTTGGTTGGAAAATGAGGCTGTGGAGCATCAGGAATTGGTTGACCATTAGGGCCAACAGGAATTACATGACCATTTGGTGCATAAGTTACCACAATTGTCTTATTCAAGTCATCAGGAGTAATTGTAGCCCCACCAGCAACCGCCTTATCTGCATGATAGCCCGCTACTACTGGAGTATCAACGTTGCCAAATGTATGACTAGAAACATTCCAACCAGTTTCACTAACAATTTTACCAGTTACCTTATCAACTGTAGCGCTCTTAGTGAAAGTGAAATGTTGAATATTATCAGATGGTGTCTTATTGCCAGCACCTTCATAATGAATTGTTTGAGTACCGGTTGCTTCTAAATTATTCTTAGCAGTTCCGTCTGGCCACTTTGGACCGTCTGGATTATTAGGATTAATAGGTTGGCCTGGAGTTCCTGGATTTTCTGGTGTTACAGGAACAAGCTCATGTTCAACATTAATAACAATATTTTGAGCACCTTTACTAATAGTGGTTGGAATTACTACATCTGGATTAAGAACTTTATAACCTTTGTTTTCAAGATCTGTAATTACAGTATTCTTATCATAAGTGAATCTAGTACCTACATCTTGCTCACCACTGCTCTTACCATATTGAGGTAAGTTTACATTATCTGTTACATCATGAACGGTAACAGTTATTGAACCTTGTTCGATTGGAACATAGATTACTTTTGTATCTGTACCAGGATCAGTTGGTGTTACTGTTGAAACTTTCGGCGTATATCCTGGGATATTTGGAACTGGTTCATTTGGCTCTACTGCACTAGGATTAGTAGGACTATTAGTATATTGCGGAGTAGGTGCGTTTGGAATTGGATTACCATCAGGTGTTACAGGAATTATATGACCTAATGGATCATATTTAAGTTCAATATTACTTGTTTGTTCTACATATGGATTAGGAAAGACATAGGATCCATTGTCGATATTTAATTGTGTAGGACCATCTTTAGACATTGTGGAAGGGTAGACAATACCCTTTAAATTATTTGGATCATATTTTTGTACATTATTGATATAAACATCAACTTGCATAACACCATTAGAATTTATTTGATGCCATACTTCTTTTATTAGTTGTCCACTTTGAGAAACCCATTCATTAGTGTAAGTTCCACCATTTTTATATTGAGAAATAACCCCGTGATCTCTTTCTTTATTAACTAAGTAATAGCCTTTTATAATTTTTTCGGCTGCAGGATCAACTTGATATATTTGTCCTGTTAATCCATTTGACTCAATGGTTGGCGTATTTGGCATAGGTTGTCCAGTTTGAGCATCAACGTAAGTGATAGTTTGGGTAACATTGGTTGGTGTCGTGTCTCCCCAGGCATTTGAAACATTTGAGGATGAAAATGGATTAGGATCACTTGAGTTAATTATGGAATCATACTTACCATAACCAAATGTAAATGCTAAGCCGAAATTATTATTATTTTCATTAACGCTAATACCATTTGGTCCGAAATTATAGATTACTAAATTTGAAGATGGATATGGACCGACTCCAGTATAGTTTACGTATTGGTCTACATTAATTGTATCGTTAGCATATACTTCTGAATAATTATTATTAGTGATGTAATAATTCAATTTATTTCCAGGATTATTTCTATCGGTAGTAAGAGTAATAAGCATATTTAAAGGTGTATAAGCATTATTAGTCAATTGTCCGTTAGTTAAAGTAAATTGGTCAAATATGTATTGGGTTGTAGGCACTACACCATGGGTATCAGGATAATTAGGTGCGTCACTAATAGTTGTATCTGTGTTAAGAGTATCAGCTTTTTCAGTATTTTCCTTATCATTAACACTAGGGTTATTTATTGTGGAAACACTATTTTCTTGATTATTTGAGCTTTCTTGAGTATTAGGTTGAGATTGGTTTATAGCATTGCTTTTTGTTAATAGAGTTTGATTATTTGAGCCGCTCTCTATGTCTGGAGTGGCTTGCTTAACAGCTGAGATTGTATTAGAGCTAACTGGTTTAAGTTCACTGGTTGTAGCTTTATGCTCCAATTTGGCTGTATTAGTATCGATTGTCTGATTAGCAGATTGTAAGTGATTATTTGAAGACGGATTAGAAGTGTCACTATTACTTTTGAACTGTCTTTAGTAGATACTACAGTGCTATCTTTTTCAGCCAAAGTATCCGCATGAGCAACTTGTGTGGATTGGACACCAAAAATAAATGAGCCAATTAACACAGAGACTGCTCCTATAGAAAATTTTCTAATTGAAAATCTATCTTGTCGATCCTCCATTTTACGGAGACGTTCTTTAAAATTGTTTTTTGACAACATATTATTCTCCTTTTTAACATCCATTGATTTTGACTACCAGCTTCATTATAGGAGAAGGGTATCCAAACTTTAAATAAAACCACTCATAAAATGAAAAGGGTTGCAAAAAATGAGATGAATAACAAATTGGAGCAAAAATTAAGAAAATAAAAAATCAGCTCATATCGTTAAGATAGAACTGATTTTTTACTTGAGAAAAACTAGTTATCACTATAAAAATAAATTACATTAATTAGTTCCAGCGATTTTTGTTTTGTTCAAAAGTAGTGAACTACCAACAACTGAAACAGATGAAAATGCCATAGCTAAACCGGCTAGTTCAGGACTTAGCGTAAAACCTAAACCAACGAATAAGCCAGCTGCAATTGGGATACCAATTGTATTGTAGATAAGAGCCCAGAAGAGGTTTAATTTAATACGATTAAAGGTCTTCTTTGAAATATCAAGAGCGCGAACAACACCTCTTAAATCATTTTGAACTAAGACGATACCACCCGAGTCAATAGCAATATCTGTACCAGATCCCATAGCAATTCCTACATCAGCTGTTGAAAGAGCAGGAGCATCATTGATACCATCCCCAACAAAGGCTACCTTATCGCCATTTTGTTGAAGCTCTTGAATATGTTCAGCTTTTTCATTTGGTAAAACGCCGGCAATAACTTGGTCAATGCCAACTTCATTAGCAATGGCTTGAGCAACTTTTTCATTATCACCGGTAAGCATTACTGTCTTTAATCCACGTTTCTTAAGTTCACTGATAGCTTCTTTAGAGCTTGATTTAGGAACATCTTGAATAGCAATTAAGCCAATAATTTCACCATTTAAGCCGACATAAACAACTGTTTTAGCTCCTTCTTGTAATTTTGTAGCTTGCTGGTTCATTTCCTGGGAAATGTTGACGTCGGCTAGTAATCGATTGCTTCCAACAAAAGCTGTTTGATCATGGTAATTAGCTTTAACGCCTTTACCTTCAATTGCTTCAAAGTCGCTAACTTTTTCGATTTGTAATTTTTCAGAATCTGCTTTTTTAACTATCGCTGTAGCAAGCGGGTGTTCAGACGACTCTTCAAGACTTGCAGCAATTCTTAAAACTTGTTTTTTGTCACCGACAATATCAGTAACTTCAGGTTTACCAACAGTGATAGTACCTGTTTTATCAAAGACAACAGTATTTAAGTCACTAACTTCTTGAAGAACTTCACCGTTCTTGATCAAAACTCCCATTTTAGCGCTACGAGCAGTACCAACCATTAAAGCGGTTGGAGTAGCAAGTCCTAAAGCACATGGGCAGGCAATAACGATCACACTAACTGCAAAAAGCATTGCTTCAACAGCGGTTGCTCCAAGGAATGAGTACCAAATGATAAAAGTTAAAATGGCAATAATCATAACAGCAGGGACAAAAATATTAGAAATTTTATCCGTTAAGTTTTGAATTGGAGCATGACTAGTTTGAGCTTTTTTAACTAAATCAACAATTTGAGCAAGCATGGTGTCAGAACCAACTTTAGTAGCCTTGAAAGTGATTGTACCGTTACTATTAATAGTTGAACCTACAACGGTGTCACCAACTTTTTTAACTACCGGCATACTTTCACCGGTAACCATTGATTCATCCAGTGTAGTAACACCTTCTAGAATCTCACCATCAACTGGAATTTTTTCACCTGGCTTAACGCGAATAATGTCGCCAACTTGAACTTGATCAAGTGGAATTTTTACAAATTTACCATCTCTTTGAACTTCCGCATCTTTTGCTTGTAAACCCATTAATTTACCTAAGGCATTTGACGCGTTATCATGCATCTTTTCTTCCATAGCGTCACCTAGTAAGACGAAGACAGTAACAAATGCTGCACTTTCAAAGTAAACTGGACGGTTAGTAATCATAGCAAAGATACTATAGAAATACGCAACAGCTGTACCAGTAGCTACTAAGGTATTCATATTAGCACTATGCTTTTTGAAAGCGGCAATAGCACTTTTCCAGTAAGGAAGTGCAGAGATTGCCATAATGATTGTGGTTGTGATAAGAGCAATCCAATTATATCCTGGCATCATCCAATGAAATGGCATTGCAAACATTTGAATAAGCATTGGGATAGAGAGGATAAAAGATATCCAAAATCTTTTAATGTTTGATAACTTCATTATTTAACAACAACCTTCCCATGAAACATGTCCATTCCGCAACTCCAATTATAAGTAGCAGGCTTGTCTGTAGGGATATTGACAATAACTTCTTTTTTACCATCAAGTTTGTCATCTATATTCAAGTCTTTAAAAACTACTTCGTTCATACAGCCCATATTGTCAGATGGAATAAATTTTAATTGGGCAGGTTTACCTTGCTTAAAAGTAATGGTATCTGGTTTATAGCCATGATTTTCTGCATTGACAACAACTTTTTTGGTTTGATTTTTTGAAAAAATGCTCATTTTAATAGATCCTTTCTTTATTTAACGATAACTTTTCCGTGGAACATATCCATTCCGCAAGCAAAGTTATAGGTTCCGGCCTTGTCTGTCGGAATATTGACAGTAGTAATTTTTTGTTTGGTTAAGTCCTCATTAACTCCTAACTGTTCGAAAACAACATGGGATAAACATGCTGTTGAGTCGCGCATGTCAAAGTTAACTTGAGCCGGCACACCTTTTTTTAGAATTACTGTTGAAGGCGAGTAACCACCATTTACAACAATTGTTGCAGTTTGTTCATCATTAACAATTGTGCTCGTACCGGCAGCTTCTTTATGTTTGCCAAAGAACCACCAAATAATAAAGCCGATTAAAATTATTCCTACGATTAAGGCAATGATCTGACTTACGTTCATTCTTGTTTCCTCCTAACAAATAGTAGACCCTGTTTTTAAGCAATTGCAGGGAACCATTTCAGGTGCCGTTTTTTCTTTTTGACTGATCTCTTTTTTCATCTTCATTAAATCACCTTTAGAAACGGGGGAGTCTTCTAGAAGTTTCAAAATTACTTCTCCCTTGTGCATATCACACATTCTATTTAGTAAGGTCTTAGCTTCGTTGTACATCATTTCGGTTTGATTAACCGTAGCTGTGTAGATATACCGGCGTCCATCTTGCTTAGCATTTAACCAGACTTTTTGAACGAGACGTCTAATTAAAGTTTTGATAGTAGAATCTGTCCAATCTTTTTTAGCCTGAAGCTCGTTTAAAATTTGTTTTGTATTTGTTTCACCTAATGTCCAGACAATGCGCATTACTTCCCATTCACTGTCTGAAATTGAAGATAAATTCTTTTCATTCATTTATATATTCCTTTCGTTTACAAATGTAATCATATAACTTTTAGTTTACACTTGTCAACAATAAAGATTAGCTTGCTTAATAAAAATATAATTAAATTATTGTTAAAATAATCATTTCATAGTAAAATCTAGACAAATAATTTAAGAAGGTGAGTAGATGGACGATAAAAAATGGATTGAACTAGCTAAAAGACGAAAGCAAGATAAGTATTTTGGCATTATCAGCTTGTTGATTGCTTTGATGATGGTTTTCTTTACATTGAAAAATATTGGTTGGCTACTTACTTTCATTGTCGTAGCAGTTATTCTTTATTATTGGATCGATGTGGAACAGATGCTTGAAGACAGTAAGGCAATTAATAGGACGCAGAAGATTATTTTTATTATCCTTGGAATAGTTTATGAGCTGACTAGTATTGTTTTTGCTTTCATTAATTTAAATTATTTATTACTAGCTTTTGGCATTATAAGTGCAGGATATTTAGGCTTTAAGACGAACGCGGTATTTCGTAAAGATTTGAAGAATAAAAAGTTAAAATTTTGGGAGAGTGTAGTGGCAATTTGTCTTGGACTCGGAAGTGCAATCGTGCTTATATTACTTACTCCTAAAGACATTCTTTGGCTATTTCTTTTGATTTTTGCTCTAGCCTATAATCTGATCCACCTAATTGTCAGAATTAAGGTTGAACATGACGGAACTAATCGAGAACTATAGAAAAAAGAAAGGGATGAGTAGATGCGCCCAGACTTAATTATTAAAAATAGAAAGTTAAACCATATAATCGGCGTGATTGGGATCATTCTGAGTATAATAATAATTTTTTTAGCCTTAAAAAATTTAAGTTGGTTGTATCGATTAGTGGGCGTATGTGCAATTATTTATTACCTTATTGACATAGAACAAAAATTAGAAGAAGACCATGCGATTACGAAAATAGTGCGAATTTTTATGGTTGTAATTGATGTTTTTTACATTGTATTTAGCGTGATTTTGGCTTTTGTAAACGTTGATCTTTTACTAAGACTATTTGGAATTGCGGGTTCAGGCTATTTAGGATTTAAGTCATATCAATTAGTTAGAGAGGGAATTCTTAATAAGAAGCTGAAGTTAGCTGATAGTTTAGTAGCAACTTTTTTAGGTGTTTTTCCAGCCATTTTACTAATTGTTTATGCTTTCATTGCTTTTTGGATAATTTTATTAGCATTAACCTTGCTGTATAATTTAATCCACTTGATAGTTAGAATTAAAATTGAACGTGGTTCAACGAATCGACAATTCTAAAATAAAAGAAGGTAGAGTATTCGATTTTTAAGTCGAGTACTCTACCTTTTTTGGGAAAAATATTATACGTAAAAATTTTTAATTAAATCAAAATTCCATTACAATGATCAACTTCATGTTGAATTACCTCAGCAGTAAAATCAGAGAAACTTTGTTGCCGAGTTTCTAAATTCTCATTTTGATATTTAACTGTGATGGTCTTGTATCTTTCGGTTGGACGTTCGCCAGTTAAAGAAAGACAGCCCTCATAAGCTAAATATTTATCATCTTGGGCCACAATAATTGGGTTAAGCATTACAATTGGGAGTGGTCCAACAAATAAAGCAATAATTCGTTTTTGAACACCAATCATATTTGCGGCGAGGCCAGCTGCTCTATCCTTATTAGACAGTAAAGTGTCCTTTAAATCAGTGGCTGCTCCTAAATCTTGTTTAGTTGCTGGTAGAGACTTAAATTTTAAAGAAAGTTCATCATGAATAATAGGTTTGACTGCCATAAAAATAATTCTCCATTGTTATTTTTATCCTAATTATCGCATATTACTCGCGTAAAATTTAAGTTTAATTGTTTTTTCTTTCTTTAATTGCAAGACGAATCGAATTTATTATCCGGGCAATAATGATCACTATCCCTACAAATAATGAAAGATAGCCTAATGGAATTAAGAAGAAGTTTTCGTGTAAAAAACCATTACTATCAATATAAGAAACAGAGGCACCGCTGATTAAGAAGAAAATAATTCCTAAAATAATGAATGCACTCCCAATGATAGTAGTGACCATATTAAATTTTGCTGCACGTGATCTTTTACCATCATTAATCAAAGTTTGCTCAATTTTATTCATCTTTTTATCTCCTAAAATTAATTCATCAAGGGAAACACCAAATGTTTCTGCAATCAAAATAATCATTTCAAAATCTGGAAGGTTACGATTATTTTCCCAGTTAGAAATTGCCTGTCTAGTTACATTTAATTTCTTGGCCATCTCTTCCTTAGTTAAGTTATTTTCTTTTCGAAGGCGTTTTATTTGTTCGTTAAAGTCCATTTTGTTTCACCTCGCAGTTTAATTTAATGAAAATTGAGTCAAAAAAACAAGCTAGTAATGCTTGCATCTTAAGAGATAGCGGTACTAGCTTGAAAAAAGATTATTAATTAGTCCATATTAGTAATTAAGAAGAAGATAACAAAGATTACAAATAAAATGTACATCATTGGAGATACTTCTTTATAGCGCTTAGAAGCAATCATGGTAATTGGATAAGCGATCATTCCTAAGGCTAAACCATCAGAGATGGAGTAAGTTAACGGCATACCAACTACTACTAGGAAAGATGGAAAGGCAATTTCAAAGTTATCCCAATGGATGTATTTAAGATTACCTGCCATCAGAACTCCGACTATGATTAAAGCAGGAGCCGTTACAGTGGTTGGGATTACTGCTAAAAGTGGACTGAAGATCATTGAGATTAAGAATAGAATACCAACGAAAATAGCAGTTAAACCAGTTCTACCACCCATTGCGATACCGGCACTTGATTCAACAGAGGTACCAAGTGGAGCGGTACCTAACACAGACCCTTCAACCATAGCTAGTGAGTCTGACAAGAAAGCTTTCCCAATTCGTGGAATTTTACCGTTTTTATCAACCATTCCAGCTTGTTGTGTCATACCAATTAAGGTACCAGCAGTATCAAAGAATGTAACAAGTAAGAATGTTAAAACAACCATAAATAGTTGTGGTGTATTGATATCTTTTAAATGAAAAACTGCTTGACCAAAGGTTGGAGCAATACTTGGAGCACCTGAAACAATACCATGTGGCATTGGAATTTGACCAATAATCATTCCGAAAATAGCAGTTACAATCATTCCGATGAAAATTGAGCCTGGTACTTTAGCTGCCATTAAGATGACAGTTAAGATTAAACCAAATAATGTGATCCAAACGGCTGGATTGTTAAATGAACCAAGACCAACAAGAGATGATTTATTGTCGACAATCAATTTACCATTTTGCAATCCAATAAAAGCAATGAACAAGCCAATACCAGCAGAAATTGCATATTTTAAATCTTGAGGAATTGCATCAACAACTTTTTCACGAAGTTTTAAAACGGTAATCAAAATGAATAAAATTGAAGCTACTAACACACTAGCTAGGGCAGTTTGCCAATTAATATGCATTCCGATAACAACGTTATATGAGAAAAAGGCTGCACTACCAAGTGTTGGTGCTAAGGCAATAGGATAATTCGCAATAAATCCCATCAAGAAACAACCAATTGCGGTAGCAATAGCAGTAACAGTAAAGGCAGCTCCTTTATTAATGCCAGCTGCACTTAAAATATTAGGGTTAACAAAAAGGATGTATGACAATGAAACAAACGTGGTTAAGGCTGCAATCAATTCACGTTTGACATTAGTATGAGCATCCTCTAAATAAAAGATTTTGTCTAAAAATTGCATCATTTCTCCAACATAAAATAAAAATGAAAAAAGGACACAGTTTACCCAAGAGCCACGGGTAAAAGATGTCCTTTAAAGCAATTTATGACGTCTGATACCTATAGTCCTGAATTTATGGCTCAGGGTAGATACTGTCGACCTTATTTCGACGATATATAGATAACTTGATTGTTAAGTATTCTAGCAGAAATTCAGTAGATAGGCAAATAAGCCAGAGAATTTCCTAGGAAATAAAAGCACCACTTAGTGGTGCTTTTTGGTACTAGAGCTGCTTTTTATATTCGCTGATACTCATACCCTTCCAAATAGTAAAGGCACGTAAGAAGGAATTAAGTTCTTGATATCCAAGTAAGTAGGCAATATCATTTGTTGTCATATCAGTATTTTTAAGGTAATTGATAGCCAGCATTTCTCTAGTAGAGTTTAATTGCTTTTGAAAAGTGGTTTTTTCACTGCTTAATTTTCTTTGAAGGGTACGTTTTGAATAACCTAATTTTTCTGCAACATCATCAATTGTGAATTCGCCGCTTGGAAGTAATTCAACTAAGGCGCTACGAACACGAGAACTCATTGATTCATCAACGTCTAGTTCAGATAAACGTTTAGTAAGTTCAGGCTTAAAGTAATCCCACATTGCTTGATTATAGCTAATAAAGTTTAAATCTAAATCCTTATTAGAAAAGACAATGGTGTTTTTATCTGATTTTTTGAATTGAGAGTCAAAAAAGTTCGTTATTTCTAAATTACTTTCAGTAAATGTGGTGGTGATTTGTTGAGGAGAGATATTAGTTTTAGTAGTTTGGCGCATTAAGCCAACTAAGAAAGCAAATTCTGTTAAAACAATAAATTTAGGTAGAACGTATTTTGAATCACTTGGAGTTAAGGTAATTGAGGTAGTATTTTCATCTTGAGATACTTTGAAAGTTAGAGGTCCAATTAATTTCTTATACTTAGCAAGACGCTTAATAAATATGTGACCATTTTTACTGCAATAAGCAGCAAAAATTGGAGGAGAAAAAGATTCGATTTGACTAGTTGTTGCTATTTTGATTGGGGTAAATTCATCTTGAATTTGTGAACCAATGGCCTCTAAAAAGTTGTAGTATTCTTGTTCATTCATAGTGGGATGCAATTTTTTTAAAGTATCTTCTGGAAGGTCTGCCTTTTTTAGAGCTTCTTCAACATTTAAATTATAGTGAGTGAGTAACTCTTCATAGCGACCATCTAAGATGAAATTTTTCATTTAAGTACCTCATTATTAATAATTAATCGAATTGTTTAAATACATCATCCATATTAATTGAAGCAGAATTGATTATGGTTCACATGATTAAATTACTTTTTCTTTCTGCTTCCTTGTTCTTGCATCTTGTAGACATTATCTAAAAGCATCTTCTTAGGTAACATTGGTGCCATAGACATGAATGGCTTTTGAGCAGCAGTTAAGCCTGCAACAACATTCAGCTTGCCTTCAAGCATTCCGTCATAACCTGCTTTTGCAACGTTATCGGGCTTTACAGCATTTGCGAACAATTGAGTTGAAGATAGGTCGCCGCGGCTGATAAATCCTGTTTGCATGGCGCCTGGCATTAAGCAAGTTACGGTTACGCCAGTTCCTTGAACTTCACGCCATAATGCATCTGACCAACTCGTTACATAAGCTTTAGTTGCGTAGTAAACAGCTTGAAGTGGTCCAGGCATAATTGCGGCAGTTGAAGAAACATTCAAAATTCTACCGTGGTGGCGAGCAATAAAATCTGGTAAGAATAATTTTACTAAACGAGTTGGAGTTTCGATGTTAACTGCAATCATTGACATATCTTCTTCCATGCTGCGCTTTGCAAATTCACCTTGTCCACCAAAACCAGCGTTGTTAATCAGGTAGTCAACTTTCCAGTTGTTAGTTTTGCAAGTATCGTAAATAGTTTGAGCAGCATCAGCTTTTGATAAGTCGATAGCAATGATATGTGCTGATACCTTGTATTTTTCTTGTACTTCTTTTTGTTGGGCCTTCAATTTTTCTTCATTGCGACCAACTAAGATTAAGTCACCACCTCGTGAAGCGTGGATGTTAACGAATTGAGTTCCAAGACCACCGTATGATCCAGTAATTAAAGCTGTCTTTCCTTGTTCGGATAAAGTCATAATAAGTTACCTCCTAAAAATGAATACTTAATTGATTTATTGAATACAGTATATCTGGGGAGGTATTAATTTCGAACATCATAAGACGTCAATTGATTAGCAAAAGATGCCAATTTGAAATCAAAAAAACAAGTAGCCTTAAAAGCTACTTGTTTTAATATAGATAAGCTAATCGATACTATTTAACATTCAGAACAACGAAGTAAATAACAAAAATAAAGAACAGGATCCACATCATTGGCGTGATTTCTTTAAATCTCTTAGCAGCTAGCATAGATACTGGGTAAATGATTAGTCCCCAGCCAAGGCCATCTGAAATGGAATAGGTAAGTGGCATACCAAGAGCAATTAAGAAACATGGAATTGCGATTTCAAGATCAGTCCAGTGAACGTGCGCCAAGTTTTCAGCCATTAATACTCCAACGATTATCAAAGCAGGAGCAGTTACTTGAGTAGTGAAGACACTCAAGATTGGACTAAAAATAGTAGAAATCAAGAAGAAAATACCAACCCAAACAGCGGTTAAACCAGTTCTACCACCGACTGCAATACCGGCACTTGATTCAACAAAGGCACCAACTGGGGAAGTACCAAGAACAGATCCTACTAACATACCGGATGAGTCAGCAGCTAAAGCTTCACCAGCACGTGGCATTTTGTTATCTTTCATAAGGCCAGCTTGTTGAACAAGACCGATTAAAGTACCAGTAGTATCAAAGAAAGTGACTAGTAAAAATGTAAAGACGACAATCCACATTTGAACTGTATTGATATCACTAATATGAAAAATAGCCTGGCCAAAAATTGGTGAAAGACTTGGAATGCCTGAAATAAATGCTTTTGGCATTGGAATTTGACCAATTATAATACCGAAAATAGCCGCAACAATCATTCCGATAAAGATTGCACCTGGAACCTTGGCAATCATTAAGAAAATAGTTACCACTAAACCAAAGATTGTAATCCAAACAAGTGGATTGTTTAAAGAACCAACAGTAACTAGAGTTGAATCACTTTTACTAATTAATTTACCACCTTGAAGACCAATGAAGGCAATAAATAAACCAATACCAGCAGAAATAGCATATTTGATATCACTAGGAATAGCATCAATAATCATCTCACGTACTTTAAATACGGTCAGTAAGATGAAAAGAATTGAAGCAACGAAAACGGCAGCTAAAGCAGTCTGCCATTTTACATGCATCCCTAAGCAGACCGTATAAGTAAAGAATGCATTCAGTCCTAAAGTTGGTGCAGAGGCAATAGGATAATTGGCAATTACTCCCATTACAATACAAGTGAAAGCAGCAGATAAGGCAGTAGCGGTAAATAGCGCTCCCTTGTTCATGCCACTTGCTCCTAAAACAGCTGGGTTAACAAAAAGAATATAAGACATACTTACAAAAGTAGTTAATCCAGCTAAAAACTCAGTTTTAAATGAAGTGTGGTTTTCATTTAAATGGAAAAATTTACCAATTGAATTCATGTAGCCCTCCAAGAATGGTAATGTTCGGATTTTAAAGGAAAATATAACTTTAAAGGATTAATTTATGTGTTTAATCATTTAAAAGCGAATCTTCAACTAAAATTATATCTAAAATATTAACTATTTCAAGAATAAAAACTATGATTATTCGAATAAATCATAAAAATATAGAATAATAGGTACAAAAATAAGAAAATTGGTTTAAAAGCCGAACAATATTTCCAAGGAAATGGAATATTTTATAATTTAAGAGTTGACCTTAACCTTACGTTAATTGATATCTTAAAGCTGGGAGGTGAAAGTAATGTCAGAGAGATATACCATCGGAGAAGCAGCTAAGAAATTACAAGTGAGTACACGGACTTTAAGGTTTTATGAGGAAAAAGATCTAGTGAGGCCAGCTTATACTGAAGAAAATGGCTATCGTTTTTATGAAAAAGATCAGATAAGGCAACTTGAATTAATTCTTTTTCTAAAAGAATTGGGATTTTCATTGAAGCAAATAAAAATGCTCATTCAAGATGAGCATGGGAGTCAATCACTGGAGTTATTGCTTAAAGAACAATACCAGGAGAATCAGCGGAAAATTGAGGAGGTAAGTAAGAAACAAGCACAAATAAAACATTTGCAAAAAATAAGGTTGTCGCATGCGGTATTAACCAATCACTCTGTCATTACAGATATTATGAGAAAAGAACATAGACTTTCAACTTTAAGACGAAGAATGTGTTTTTTGGGTATTCTGTTAGTATTAGGTGAATTGATGGGAATCAGTCTCTTATATGCTTTTAAGGTGCAGATGAGTGTTGCGGTGATAGGAATAACTGTAGTAGGAGCAATTGCCCTTGCTAAGTATTACTATGACCATGTTGAATATGTTTGTCCTAATTGCGGAGATGTATTTATTCCATCATTTTTGGCATTTAATTTAGCCCCGCATACGCCTAAGTTTAGAAAATTGACTTGTCCAAAATGCGGTAAAAAATCTTATTGTTTGGAAATCAGTAGAGAGTAAAACAATATTTAAAATTGACAGAAAAATTTTTGATTAACCAAAAAAGCCCGTGCATCAGCACGAGCTTTTCTCTTGAGTTTCAATCTATTTAAAATTCAATACCCATAAGAAGATGATAAATACTACAAACAGTACCCACATCATTGGGCTAACTTCTTTACCACGCTTTGCAGAAACCATACAAATTGGGTAAGTAATCATTCCTAATGCCAAACCGTCGGAAATTGAGTAAGTAAGAGGCATACCAAGTAAGATTAAAAATGCAGGTACGGCAATTTCTAACTTGTTCCAGTGAATATGTGCGGTATTTTGTGCCATTAAAACTCCGACAATAATCAACGCAGGAGCAGTTACTTGTGTAGTGAAGACACCAAGTAGTGGACTAAAAATCATTGAGATCAAGAAGAAAATGGCTACAAAGACAGCAGTTAAACCAGAGCGACCACCAACAGCGATACCAGCACTTGATTCAACAAAGGCACCAACTGGTGAAGTACCGAAGATTGAACCAAACATCATAGCAGTTGAGTCAGCAGCTAGTGCTTTACCAACACGTGGCATTTTATTATTTTTCATAAAGCCAGCTTGTTGAGCAAGACCAATTAAAGTACCAGCAGTATCAAAAAAGGTAACAAGTAAGAAAGTTAAAACAACAACCCACATCTGTAGAGAGTTAATGTCTTTAACATGGAAAATTGCTTGGCCAAAAGTTGGAGCTAAGCTTGGTGCTAAAGAGATAAACTTATGAGGAACGGCAATTTGACCGGTACAAATTCCAAAGATTGATGCGGCAATCATTCCAATAAAAATAGCACCTGGAACACCTAAGATCATCAAGATTACTGTAACAATTAAACCAAAAATGGTAATCCAAACGAGTGGATTATGAAGTGATCCTAAACCAACTAAAGTTGATTTATTAGCAACGATTAAGCCACCGTTTTGTAATCCAAGAAAGGCGATAAATAAACCAATACCAGAAGAAATGGCAAATTTTAAGTCTGAAGGAATTGAATCAATAATCTTTTCTCTTAGCTTAAATAAGGTAATTAAAATAAAGATAATTGATGCAACAAAAACACTAGCTAAAGCAGTTTCCCAGGATACTTTCATGCCAATACATACTGTGTAAGCAAAGAATGCGTTAATACCTAAGGCAGGTGCTTCACCGATCGGGTAGTTGGCAACAATTCCCATGATTGCTGTACCAAGAGCAGCTGCTAAAGCAGTAGCGGTAAAGACAGCTCCGGTATTCATTCCGCTAGCGCCAAGAACGCTAGGGTTAACGAAAAGAATATATGACATACTAATAAAAGTAGTTAACCCAGCAATAAATTCAGTTCTAACATTAGTTCCTAACTTTTCTAAATGAAAGTAGTTTTTTATAAAATTCATTTTGTCCTCCAGACATAATGTTCGTTTTTAAGCTTTAAATAAGCAACTTTTATAGTGTAGCATTCCCATAAATAAATGTAAACGCGAATTTTAGCGATGAAAGGTTGTAAAAACTTTCTGAAAGTAAATCTTATAAGAGATAGTGAATTATTTCGTAAGGGCTATTAGTTACTCATTTAAAAAAATAGTCTTAAAATTAAAGTGTAAAGAAACATGCGTTATAAAATTTGGAGGAATGTACGATGACAACTTACTATAAGGGCTTTCCACAAAGTACAAGAGAAGAAAAGTTACATATGGTTAACTTAGATGAACTGGAAAATGAGGCAAAATATGTGATGCCAGAAGCTGCTTATTACTATGTAGCTAGTGGTGCTGAAAATGAATGGACTTGGCGAAATAACACTCAAGCATTTAATCATTTTCAAATAGTTCCTCGAGCTTTGACTGGAATGCAAAACCCTGAACTTAATACTGAGTTTTTAGGGATGAAGTTAAAGACCCCGGTTATGATTTGTCCAATTGCATGCCACGGTATTGCAAACGCTGAAGCAGAAATTGATACTGCAAAAGGTGCAAAAGCTGCTGGGGCCTTATTTGCGATGAGTACCTATGCAAATAAGAGTGTACAAGAAGTACAAAGTGCAGTAGGGGATTCTCCTAGATTTATGCAACTATATTTAAGCAAAAACTGGGACTTTAATAAGATGGTAATTGAAGAATCAGTTAAAGCAGGTTTTACGGGATTTTTCCTAACAGTAGATGCTTTAGTTAGTGGCTATCGTGAAGCTAACTTACGAACTAACTTTACTTATCCGGTACCGTTGGCTTTCTTTAATGAATGGAACGGTGGAAAGGGTGAAGGACAAAGCGTTGCACAAATGTATGCTTCATCGGCTCAAAATATTGGACCAGATGATATTCGTAAAATAAAAGAAATTGCTGATGTTCCTGTAATTGTTAAAGGAGTTGAATGTGCTGAAGATGCTATGCTTGCGATTGGGGCTGGAGCAGATGGGATCGTAGTTTCAAATCATGGAGGACGTGAAGTAGATGGCGCTCCTGCGACGATTGATGTTTTACCTGAAATTGCTAAGGCAGTAAGAAGCTGTGATCATCGTGTTCCGATTATTCTTGATGGCGGCGTTCGTCGCGGCTCTCATGTCTTTAAAGCATTAGCATTAGGTGCGGACTTAGTCGGTATTGGCCGCCCATTCTTATATGGCTTAGCACTTGGTGGTGCACAAGGTGTTCAATCAGTTATTGAGCAATTAAATAAGGAATTATTGATTGATATGCAATTAACCGGCTGTAAGACAATTGAAGATATTAAACATGCTAAGATTGATCATATTAATTACAGTGCTGACTGGGGCATTTCTTCAACGAGCAGAAGTGTGATGAAACCATATCCTGTTACTAAGGAAAATCAGTTAACAGGTGAAGCAGCTGATGCTGTAAGTGGTGCATCAAGACATTGATTGTTAGGATTAAAAAATAAAAACTGCGATCCATATTGGACCGCAGTTTTGCTTTATTTAACTAAATTAGGTTTCCAGTCGTCTTCAAGTTTACCCATTTCTTTGAGCTTAGCCACAATTTGATTTAGGACTTCTTGACGATCTTCTTCACTTGCCATGAAATCAAGTTTATCACCATCAATAGTCATTTTTGGTGAATAGTCATACTTCTCATACCAAGGTTTGTAATAACGAAGTAGACGCTTGTAGTAATCTTCTAGAGTCGGATCATAACTCAATTGTTCATAGTTACGACCACGTTTTTGAATTCTCTTGAGCATTGTATCATATGAGACATCGATATGAACCAGGAGATCAGGATTCTTCTTAGGCATCCGATCTAGTTCACTCATCATATTGTGCAAGAGCTCATAGTAAGTATCGACTTCTTCTGGAGTAGCACGCCCAATATCTGCATTCATTTGGAAGAAAAGAGCATCTTCGTAGATAGAACGGTCAAGTACATTATTATCATCAGTTAAGGCTGACTTAATACTCCGAAAACGAGTATTTAAGAAATAAACTTGCAGTAAAAAGGCATACTTTTTAGGGTTTTCATAGAATAATGGCAAAACAGGATTGTCATCTACACTTTCATAAAAGGGATTAGTACCCAAATATTTAGATAAGATACCTGTTAGACTGGATTTTCCGGCTCCAATGGGCCCGCTTAATACAATAACTGTCATCACGTTCCTTCTATTCGTTAACTAGTTTAAATTCCCTATATCAATAAGTTTTTGATCAATTGCGTTAATAACTTTCCTTCTTGCGTCTTCATTGGCAACAAAGTCGTATTTATCACCATCAATCATCATCTTAGGGGATGCATTATACTTTTCGTACCAAGGCTCGTAATATGATAAAAGGCGAGCATAGTAATCTTTTAAACTTGGATCGGTTGATAATTGTTCAAACTTACGACCACGTTTTTGAATTCGGTGAAGCATAGTATCAAGAGAAACATGAATGTAAATTAAAAGATCTGGTTTCTTACTTGGATTACCAGGTGCTTGTTCCATCATATTCTCAAGTAAACTATCATAAATCTTGAATTCTGTAGGATCAGCAATACCACTATCAACATTCATTTTGAAAAATAGGGCATCTTCATAAATGGAACGATCAGACACGCTGTTATGATCGCGAATAGCTTGGTTAATTTGAGCCAAACGATGGTTTAAAAGATAAGTGTTTAAAAGAAAAGTATAGTGAGTCATATCTTTATAATAAAGTGGCAAAATTGGATTGTTATCTACACCCTCATAAAAGGCTTGAGTGCCTAAATGTTCGGCAAGAAGACTGGTTAAACTGGATTTTCCGGCTCCAATGGGCCCGCTCAATACAATAACTGTCATCACGTTCTTTCTACAATATATAGTTTGCTTTAATAGTGTAATTCAATATCTGGTAGGTAGGCAAGCTATTTTTGAAAAAAGAGTTAAGTGAAAAAGTCAAGAGTAGATCTTAAAAAATGTAGATTAAAGGCAAAAGAATTCTATTCAATCAAATAAAAAACGAACTAATCTAAAAAGATTAATTCGCTCAAGTAAATAGTCTAATTAATGAGGATTAGTTTCTATATTTTGGATCAAGTTTTGCGGCAGCAACTTCATCACAAATAACTGTTACATCTGGGTGATCTTGTAAGATAGATGCTGGTACCTCTTCAGTAACAGGGCCTTCAACTAAGGCTTTAACTGCATCTTGTTTTGATTCGCCAAATGCAAGTAAAACAATCTTTTTACTTTGCATAATGGATTTAATTCCCATACAAATGGCTTGACGAGGAACTTCATCTTCGTTATCAAAGAAACGTGAATTGGCCTTAATGGTGCTCTCAGTTAATTGAACTTTATGAGTTAAACTGCCAAATGGAGTACCTGGTTCGTTAAAAGCGATATGGCCGTTTCTACCGATACCTAGGATTTGGATATCAATAGGATTAGCAGCAATAATGTCGTTATAACGATCAACTTCTTCATCAATATCCTTTGCCATTCCGTTTGGAATATAAGAATGCTTAAATGGCTTCTTATCAAATAAGTGTTTTTGCATGAAGTAGTGATAACTTTGATCATTATCTGGATTTAAGCCATAGTATTCATCTAAGTTAATACTAGTCATATCAGAGAAGTCTAGGTCGCTGTCACACATATCGTCATATAGTGGAATTGGAGAAGAACCGGTTGCTAAACCTAAAACTTTATCGCCATCTTCCATTCTCTTTTTAATAATTTCAAATGCCTTAGTGCCGCCTTCAATATTATCTTTAGTTACGATGATTTTCATAATATATACCTCCTCATTCATTGGTCTAGTCCATTATAAAATATAAAATTGGTCTAGTCAAATTAAACCGCTAACATTTTTAATTTTATTTTTTTATGCGGTAAAATTTAGGTGAGGTGAGAAGAGATGGAGAAGAGTTTTCAGGAAAGTAATCTATCAGGTTTAGGTATGGGAACTTGGGGAATCGGCGAAGACGCTTCAAAGAAAAAAGATGAACTTGCTGCACTGCGCTACGGTTTAGATAATGGAATTAAAGTAATCGATACTGCGGAAATGTATGGTGAAGGAAAAAGTGAAAAGCTAATTGGCGAGGCAATTAGAGGCTATGACCGAAGTAAAATCTTTTTAATTTCGAAATTTTATCCATATCATGCTTCTCCAGAATTAGAGCGTCAAAGCTTAGAAAGAAGCTTAAAAAGATTAGGGACCGATTATTTAGATTTATATTTACTCCACTGGCGCGGAGACAAGCGTTTATCTGAAACGGTTCGTGGACTTAAAGAATTACAAAAAGAAGGACTAATTCGTCATTGGGGTGTGTCAAATTTTGATGTGGCTGATTTAGAAGAATTATTTAGCGTTCCTGGCGGAAAAGATTGTTTTGCTAATGAAGATCTATATAATCTCTCTGAGCGAGGGGTAGAGTACGACGTCTTACCTTGGCAAGAAAAGCACGGCGTTGGCTTTATTGGATATTCTCCATTTAATTCAGGTAAGGGTGATTCAATCAGAATTACTAATAATCTTAAGATTGTTGCTCGCGCTCACCATGTAACGCCGCATCAAGTGATGCTTGCTTGGACTTTGAGAAAGGGTAATATTTTATCTATTCCAAAAGCAGGCAATGTTAAACACATGAAAGAAAATATTGCTGCTAAGGATATTAAATTGACTCCCGATGAAATAAAATTAATTGATAATGACTTTCCGCAGCCGACTGAAAAAATGCCGCTTGCGATGATATAAACTGAAATGAAAGAAAATTATTTAAAAGTAACTAAAAAGCTCTACCTGCGTAAAGGTAGAGCTTTTTATGTATTGCAAATGAGCTAGAACTGTCTTATCTATATGCAGTATAAGCAAAGTAACCTGCTTGAATAAGAGCTAAAACAGCAATGCCTAATCGAATGACTTTAACGGGAATGTGACGCATGATGCGAGGACCGAAATAACTCCCAACTAAAGCGCCAATAGCCAATGGAATAGCTGAGCCCCAATAAATTTTTGCAGTAAACATATAGATAATTAGAGCAACTAAGTTTGAAAGAGCCCCAATTATATTTTTCATAGCATTAACTGTCAAAAAATCGTCATCACTAATGGCATTCAAGATAACGAGCATCAAAACACCACTTGCTGCTCCGAAATATCCTGCATAGATACCAGTAATCACTAAGCAAAGTAAAGATATAATCTGAAGAAGTCGGTTATTACCATCTTTTTCCAGATGAATTTCTCCACTGAATAAAATCATTAGACCAGAAAAAGCAATACAAAACGGAACAATTTTTTCGAATATTTTCCCGGGAAATTGTATTAAAAGCATACATCCTAAAGCTGATCCAACAATTGTAAAGATTGAATAGAAACTTACTTCTTTCCAATGCCCTTTTAATTCTTTCAGGGATGATGCAGTTGAACCAACTCCAGTCCAAATTAAAGCAGCATCATTGGTTGTATTGGCATATACGGGTGGAATTCCAACTGATAAAAGTATTGGGTAAGTTGCTAGAGAAGCCATGCTAGCGATTGTTGATAGGAGACCTCCTAAAATCCCACCCAAAATTAAATAAACGAATAAGAAAAAAGGACTCATGAATTCACCTCTCCTTGTAGATTTAAACATTACAATGGTAGGTATTATAAGCCCCTTACGTTTAGTTAGCAAGTTCCTTATTTAAAACTTCAGCAACATTTCCGTTTGTAGTTGATAATAAACTTTTTGCTTGGCTAAGACTTTGATTGTTTTTAAGCATGATAATAGCTAGGCCAACATCATTGTTTGTTTCTTTCAAAGTATTTAGAGCTTTTTCAATAGGTGCGTTGGTTGTTACTTGAATAATTCGACAGGCACGGTCAATTAATTTGGAATTTGTTGGTTTAACATCAATCATAATATTTTCATAGACTTTTCCTTGTTTAATCATTACTCCAGTAGAAATCATATTTAAAATCATTTTTTGAGCAGTACCAGCTTTCATTCTGGTGGAACCGGTAATGACTTCAGGACCAACAACAGCTTCAATTGCTATATCGGCATAATGACCTATTTCTGAATCTTTGACACAGGCAATAGAAATAGTTAAAGCTCCAACTTCATTAGCATAATCCAGACCGCCAATGACATAAGGGGTGCGCCCACTTGCTGCGAGACCTAAAACAATATCTTTTTTATTTAACTTTAGTTCTTTTAGATCTTGTTGAGCTAATTTTTTTGAATCTTCAGCACCTTCTACAGCTACATACATTGCTCCCTTGCCACCGGCAATAAGCCCAATAGCTCGGTCTGGATTGATTCCGTAAGTAGGAACTAGTTCAGCAGCATCTAAAACCCCAAGACGTCCACTTGTCCCAGCGCCGATATAAATCAAACGACCACCATTATGATAGCGAGTGGCTGCTTCGTCTATTGCCTGGGCAATTTTTTTATCTTGTGTTCCCACCGCAAGAGCAACTTTTTTATCTTCTTGATTAATTGTTTTAACCATATCCAAGGTCGACATTGAATCAATATGCATAGTGTCTGGATTACGTTGCTCTGTAGTTAAATTCTTGATTTCCATAGTAAATACTTCTTTCTACTGTGTAAGTATTTTTCCAATATTTTGAATCATGTTTAAAATACCTTCGTAGTCTTCTTGATTTTGATAGTTTGTTAAAACGCAACAATCAATTACTTCACTTTGTGATTTAAATCTAGCAATATCATGTTGTTCATGTAAAAGCTCACCAGTTTTATTAAATGTTTCAAACTTCGGATTACTATAAGCGACTAATTTATTTCTTACGGTTTGATGTTTTAATGAATTTAGAATTATTTGATTAACTTCGTTATTATCATTTAGCAGCCTTTGAAAAACATTCATTATGGAGTTTGCAGTGCATGTATTTTCTTTAGTGCTTTTCTCCATTAAAAATCTATTCAATGAGACATTTTGAAAATTTTGTTGGAGGAAGGAATTAATAGTATCTAAGTGGTAATAACTTAGCAGAGCATTAGTAGCACTATTGTCAGATAAGGATAACATTAGATCTATTAAGTCTTTGATCTTCCAGGTTTTAATACTTAATCTATTAATAATTCCCGCACCACCAACAACATTCTTAGTAGAGAGAGTAATCGCATTATTAATTGTCTGAGGCTTAACTTCTTGAATATATAGAGCAATTGCCAGTTTTATTAAGGATGCAGACTTGTAAGTAGTATTAGCAAGTGAATTTTCAAAATAAGATTTGCCATTTTTAAAAACAGCAATGGCCGTTTTCCAAGGTTTATTTTCAATTTGTTCCTGAATTTTAGCTATCTGTTCCATATTTAATCCTTAAGTATGATTTCATTTTTCTTGATTTCTAGATATTTATTTAGGTCAGGATCTTCGGTAGCCATAAAAATAGAATCCAAATCAACAAACTTTACATTTTTATTTGCAACTGCAAAGGCAGCAGCAGCTGCGATACTTTCAACAGGCTCAATCATACAGCCAACCATTGTTCGGATACCACAACTTTGTGCTAAATCGTTGATTTTTATAGCTTCTGATAAGCCCCCAGTTTTCATTAATTTAATATTGATATAATCACAAGCATGATTGTTAATTAAATTAATTGCATTCTTATATGAAGCTACACTTTCATCAGCCATAATAGGGTAAGGTGATAGCTCAGTAAGCCGTATTAAATCAGAGATTGCATCTTTTAAAACGGGCTGTTCAATAAAATCAATATTTAAATTATCACGTGCCCATATTCTGCCAGCTTTTAATGTATCTTTATAAGTCCAGGCTTGATTGCAATCAATACGTAAGGCAATATTTGGGCCAATAGTATCACTAATTTTTTTAATGGTCTTAATATCGTGATTAACCGAATTATTGCCAAGTTTAATCTTTATAGAAGTAAAACCGTCGTTTACTAATTTTTGAGCTTCAGAAATCCTATGATTATCTGACCCAATGCTAATCGTATAATCAGTTTTTAACGTACCTTTATTGCTTCCTAATAGATTAACTAGAGATTCTCCATTTTCTTTGGCTTTTAGTTGAAATAAAGCAATTTCTACTGCAGCTTTAGCAGCTGTATTGTAAACTATGCAAGTTTTAACTGTATTTAAAATACTATTCCAATTTTTAAAATCTCGGTTAAGAAGAACTGGCTGAAGCACTTGTTTGACTACATTTAAAGAGCCATCTAATGTATCGCCGGTAACTTTTTCATTAGGAGTTGCTGTGCCGATACCTATCTGTCCATCACTTAATTTGACAGCAACTTTAAGTCCTTGAATTTTAGTAATCTTATGTAGAGCGGTAATAAATGGTCGCTTTAAGGGGACTGTTTTAATGGAGCATTCAATATTACTAATTTTTAAAGTCATTATTTTTCATCTCCATATATTTAAGTTAATTGATCGATCATCCATGTATAAGCTGGCACTATGGCATATTGCCAATACTTCCAGTTGTGAGCGCCAAATGAATCAATTCTTACGTGAAGTTGGTTTTTATTATTTGAAATTTGTTGAGCAAATTCTATTACATCCTCATCACATACAATTTCATCTTTTTTACTGGTTTGAATATAAAATTTAATTTTTTGAGAAGCCCGTAATAAATAATTAGCTGGATAAATTTCATTGTAGAAATTTGTAGACCAACTATGTTTTTTATCTTGAAATGTATGAATTGAATTACGAATAGAAGCAGGAATGTGTTCAATTTGCCAGACTGCGGGTGAAATTAAAAATGCTGCTGAAAATAAAGAGGGATATTTTAAAACTAGCCGTGCAGCCCCATAACCACCCATTGAAATACCTCCAATACCTATATTATGTTTGAGCGGATAGTGCTTAAACAAATAAGGAAGTAAATCATGTATAATTGCTGTTTCTAATTTTAGTCCATACAGTGAATCAATATAGAAACTATTAAAGCCATCGACAAAGACTACTATCATGTTTTTGTGGCTTTTTTTTATTAATTTATCTAGTAAAGGCTTTGAATTTATTCGATTGCTATCTAAGAAATTAGTGTGGTTTCCATATAGACCATGAAGCATTAATAATAATGGATACTTTTCTTTATTGTTAGATTGATTGGGTAGATAAATATCATAATTCCAATCAAGTTTTAAAGAAGGCGAATATAGAGTAGATGATATTAAATTACTCATTTTATTTTGCCGATAATCTAAATTTAGTCCACGGCTTAATAAAATCTAGTAAAAACAACTCATCTTCCGAGATTTCACCAACTTTATTTTTTCGTGATTCCATATGAGGTTTTAATACGATTTGAAGCTCATTTTTATAGATTCCAAAGTTATCATTTCCGATTAAAATATCTCCACGTTTAAATTCTTGTTCATTGTTATGAGGAGGATTAGGAATAGCTTTATAAGTTACACGCGGCATTGTTGATCGAATAACAATACTGTTCATATCACCTCGGCGAAAATGTTGGGGTTTTTCAACAATTGTTTTTTCAATATTGTTTACATTTGAAACATAATTTACATGAAGGACTAATTGATATGGGTTAACCTCTGAGAGAGCCTTTAATTCATTTTCAGAAGCATAGGCATTACCAATAATTACGTCGTCAATTAGATTAGTAGCCCAAAGTTGTTTTGCTTGGACTTGGATAGGAAGATATCGATCTTCTTCAAGCGTTGGCAAACCATCGGTAACATTCCACGGTCCCATTTTTCCAATTTGACTAGTAACAAAGGCAGCTGTATGAATATTAAACTTTTTAAAGCGTTTAGAACATTCTACAAAGAAATTGTAGGGGAGAGCTGTGCCTTTTTGCGGATAAAAATTATGACAGCCATAAATAAATGGTACGTTTGCTTGATAAGAAATAATGTTATTTAGATAGTCAACATTATTACTCATGTTTAATTCAATAATTAGGTTGTAGGGATTGTAAGACATTAAAGCTTCTGTCGCTCCATCAAATGCTTGATCTAAACGTAGCCCAGTTGCTCCAATATCGTGAAAAAATGATAGATTATGATAGTCAATTTTTAATTTTTGGAAAAGTCGTGGTGAAACATCTAGAAAAGTTTGGTAACCCAACTTATTTCCTAAGGATATTATTTTCTTATATTTTTCTTTAGTTTCGGCAATACTTCCTTGTACTTCAAGCATACTCATAAATATTCTTTTAAAGCCGTACTTATGACCAAGTTTTAGATAGTTCGCATTGTCTTCAAAGGTACTATGGTCGGGATAAATTGACAGACCTAAGTTTCTCATCGTCATAATTAAGTTCTCCTTTTCTAAATGTAGTTAACAGCTGCTGTATTGCTTCGTGAAGAAATCATAATATTTATAGATGGATAGCTCTTTTTTAAAGTTAATATAATTTCTTTTTGAATAATAGAATTATTGATTAAAACTGAACCAGATAGAGCTAAATTTAATGAAATATTGTTTTGAGGATAACGTTTAATTAAATAAATAATTTCATTAGCTAACAGGGTAGCTTGATGAATTAATATGTTGAAAGCTCCCTTATTTCCTTGTTCGGCTATATGGGCAATTTTTAATGAGAAGGCTGCTATTTCAGGGCGGCTAAGTGTATAGTAGCGACTAACCACATTTTTAAGGCTATCTTCCTTAAAGTATTCCAAAATAGTCGGGGTCAGTGAAGATTGTTTCCCTCTATCCATTTTTTCTAGAGCAGTACTAACTGCTTCTTGAGCTATTCGATAGCCTGATCCAACGTCGTCTAATAAATATCCCCAGCCGCCGGCTCGTAAATATTTATTTCCTTGTTTGCCATAGACGATTGATCCAGTTCCTGCAATTGCTAAAAAACCATCTTTACCTTCAAGACCGTTAATTAAGGCAAGTTTAGCATCACTTATGAAAATAATATTTGTGGTGATACTACGAAAATGATTTTTTATTTCATCGAAATAAGGAGCTGGATTTTTAGCACTTTCTAGGCCTGCAATTCCAATTAGTATGCAACTACAGGAGTCAGAAGAGTATTTTTTCACAAGATTACCAATTGCTTCTATAAGATTTTTTGTTGTTTGATTTGGATCAATCAGAATGTTTCCTGGGCCGCTAGCTGCACTAGCTATAGGAATATGATTTTTATAAGCAGTGGCAGTAATATGTGTACCACCACTGTCAACGCCAATTGCATAACTCATAAGGCACCTCCTAATGAAATACATATTGCTGTATCCGATTTCATGGTATCTTTTTTTAGGTATTGATTCAACAATTTTGAAAAAATATTTCAGAAATACCAGCAAAAAATATAGAAATCAGAAAAAATATTTCATTTTCAGAGAAATAGTGCTATATTAAAAGGTGAAAGTGATAGCGCATTCACTGATGTCTTATATTTAACCTTTTATTTTATATTGGGGAGGTATTAATATGGCTAAATTTAACGCTGCTAAAATAACCTCTAAAATGTCGAAGCTAGCGGGAAATCGCTATTTTGTGGCAATTAGAGATGGAATGGCAGTTATTATTCCCGTAGCTATTGTTGGTTCATTTTTCACCATTATTTCTCAATTTCCAATCGATAGTTGGAAAAAGTTCATTACTCCATATTTACCCGCATTACAAGTACCGGTTACATTCTCTATAGGGATGATGGCTCTATATTCTTGTTATGCAATGGCAGCTGCCTTAGCAGAACATTATCAATTAGATCGAAATTCTTCAGCAACTGTTGCTACTATGGCTTTCTTTATCTTGGCTGTAAGTCCAGGTGCTTTGACCGCAAAAGCAGCTAAGTTATCTGGAATGCTTGCTGGAACAGTACTTCCTTCAACTAACTTTGGTGCACAAGGTTTATTTACAGCAATGCTGGTTTCAATGATATCTGTTGAAATTATTCGTTGGTTTAAAGAAAAAAATTTAGTTATCAAGATGCCCGATGGTGTTCCACCAGCAGTTTCAAATTCATTTGTTTCATTAGTACCAGCATCAGTAATTATCGTTTTAGCTTGGGTAATTAAAGAAGTATTACACTTTGATTTGAATGCGGGACTTTTAGCTTTGTTATCACCATTATCTAACTTTGGTAAAGATAACTTTATTTCATCTATTATTCCACCATTCTTTAATTCCCTATTTTGGTTATTTGGTATTCATGGTGCTATTACTTCAACGCCAATTTATCCATATTGGTATAAGAACTTAGATGCTAATATGGCGGCAATTGCACATGGTGTAAGTGCTGCAAATGCCCCAAGATTTATGACTGAACAATTCTTCCAATGGTTTGTTTATATTGGGGGTTCAGGTACTATTTTAGGTCTGTGTATTTTATTAGCATTTTTATCTAAGTCTTCATTTGGGAAGACATTAGGTAAAGCTGTTATTATCCCAAGTATCTTTAATATTAATGAACCTATTATTTTTGGATTACCAATTGTTTTAAATCCGTACTTTGCAATTCCATTTATTGTAACTCCTATGGTAAACGGTGCATTAACCTACTTTGCTATGGTTTTACATTTCGTATCTCGTCCTATTGCTTTGGTACCATGGACATTACCAGGCCCAATTGGGGCATATATGGCTACTGGATTCGACTGGCGTGCTGCTATTTTATCCATTATTAACATAATTATTTCTGTTGTTATTTACTATCCATTCTTTAAAGTTTGGGATAAGAAACAATTAGAAAAAGAAATGCGGGATAAGGAAAATAACACAGTAACAACAGAATCAAATAAAAACAGTAATGTTGAAACTGTCAGCTTAAATGAAAATGGTAGAGCACTAGTTGAACATATATCGGTTAGAGAATATGTAAAGAAAAGTATGGATTCAGTTTTTAACACTTTAAGTAAGTTTAAAAAACTAGAAAAAATGAATGTGTGATTTTAGTTTAAGAAAAGCCCCCTATAGCTATGTGTTATAGTGGGCTTTTTCTGGAGAAATATAAATAAAATGAAAAATATTAATGAAATATCAATGTTAATGAGATCAGCGATTCAGTCTCATGCAACTCCCGGCATTAGTTATGCATTAGAAGATATAAAAAATAAGGAAACTGAAACGTGCTTTTTAGGATATAGAACTTACAATAAAGAAATACCCTTAAAAGATGGAGATCTTTATGATTTAGCTTCTTTAACTAAAGTTGTTGGAGTAACAAGTCGCATTCTTCAATTATTGGGGACAAAAACTATACGCTTAAATGACAAGGTAGAGAAATATCTTCCAAAATTTGGTTATCATAATATTACTATAAAAAACTTGTTGCTTCATAATTCCGGCTTACCAGCTGATATAGATAATGTATTTATGTACAAAAATAAAGCTGATGTAATAGACGCAATCTTTAATCAAAAATTAGTCTATCCAGTTGGTACTAATATGATATATTCGGATCTAAATTTTATCTTATTAGGATTAGTTATTGAAAAAATTGATCATAAAAGTTTGGATGAGAGTTTAAAAATTCATGTTTTTGAACCATTAGACATGGAAAATACTGGATATTGCATCGATAAAAGCAAAATTCATTTTGTACCTACAGAAAAAACACGAAGTAGGGGATTGGTCCAAGGGGTCGTACATGATGAAACAGCATATATGCTAGAAGGAATTTCAGGAAACGCAGGATTATTTTCAACAATTAGTGATCTCAAAAAATTTTGTTTAATGTATTTACAAAAGGGAAAATATAGAAACAGAACTATAATTCCCCCTCAGATAATTGACAGTTTGTTTAAATATGATTTTATGGGGAGAACTTTAGGATGGAAAAGATGGAGTCCAACCAGTAGAATGTTATGGCATACTGGTTTTACGGGAACATCTATTGCGTTAGATTTAGATAATTTTAGTTTCTTTATTTGTTTAACTAATCGTATAAATCCTACTAGAAAAAATAGAAAATGGATTGATATAAGAAAACTAGCAATAGGTTTATTTTTCAATAGTTTAGAAGAAATACCAGAGAATAGAAAAATGATCTAAAAAATTATTGTTTGTGACGAAAAAAGAGAGGTAAATAACTACCTCTCTTTTTTCAATCTATTAGTCTGTACCAACCTTAATCTTCCCGTCAATGATTTTGTGCTTAGCTTTTTGAACTTTAATCCAGGTATGATAGGATAAATTCCCTTGAACTAAAGAAATACCTTTGTTTTTAAGACCATACTTCAGAGTTTTACCACCTGGGAATTTCCCACTAGCAGTTTGGGTAGCAATATCTTCAACAGCAAGATCGGCACTTTTGATAACTGAAGTAAGAGTGAAATTAGATGGTTGTCCGCCTTTTGCAAGGTAGTCGCCCAATTTTGATTGATCTTCATCAGATCCTATAACCCATACTTTTTGCCCTACAGGTCGAGCTTGATTGATTTCCTGCGCTGCTTTGAATATACCTTGTCCACTTTTACCTGCTGCTTGAAAAATGATGTCAGCTTTTTTATTGTACATTTCCTGGGCAATATCGTGTGCTTTATTAGCATCCGAAAAGTTTCCAACTGTCTGACTCACTACTTTAATATGTTTATGAAGTTTATGATTTGTTGTTCTTACGCCTTGAATAAAACCTGCTTTGAATGAGGCCATTTCTTTACTATTTTGACCTAAGACTAAACCAACTATTTGACTTTTAGTCGTGTAAGCAGCTGCTACACCAGCTAAATATGCTCCTTCTTGATTCTTAAAGGAGATACCGGCTAAATTTTTTAGTTTTGGAGTATGGGCATCAATAACAACAAAATTTTTTTTCGGATTATTTTTAGCTGCTTTAATAATATTTGGCTTAAGAGTATAGCCAACACCAATAATAGTTGAGAAATTTTTATCTAACGCTTCATTGATAGTGGTTTGATAGTTTTTCGGATCTTTAGGTACAAAATAGTTATAGCCTTTGTTTCCTTCTGGAAGATCATTTTTAGTACCATAATCTTTTAAACCATTCCAGACAGATTGATTTAAAGAATTATCTTTAATGCCGTTAATGTCAGATATCAGAGCGATATGATTGTCTGTCTTTTTATTTATTGTTTCCTCATGATTAGGCTTACTACAAGCATTTGCCATTAAAAAGATAGCACTTGTGATCAATAATAGATTAAATTTTTTATTTAGTTTCATTTGAAAACCTCGATTAAAAATCTATTCTAATTTTAAACGAGAAAAAGACCATCCTACAAGTCAAAGTAGGGTGGTCTTTTAAAAATATTAAATTTATTTTTCAGCCTTTTTAGCTTCAGCTTCGTATTCACGAACAATATTGAAGTTAGAATCTTTAGAATCTACATAACCATAGTGTTGGTAAATATTTTCAAGGATCTTCTTACCCTTCTTGGTCTTAGCAATATCCTTAAAGGCAGTAGCAAGTTTCTTTCTAAATGACTTAGACATGCCGCTTCTAACAGCAACAGTATCGTTTGGAATGTATTTAGTAAAGTAAATTGGAACAACATCCTTCATTACAGCAGGTGCATCTTTAGCAGCAAGAGGACGAGCGTCAGAGAAGACAAAGGCAGCATCGGCATCACCGTTATAAACTGATAAAACAGCTTGATCGTGACCCTTAACTTGAACTAATTTACAATCTTTTGGTACATTTAAACCTTTCTTGTGAAGTTCCGCAATTGGAAGAACGTAACCAGAAGTAGAGGTTGGATCTTGAACGGCAATTGTCTTACCTTTTAGATCTTTCCAAGATTTGATCTTAGAGCCCTTTTTAACTACGATCATTGAACGATAGCTATCCATTAATTTGTGGTTTTGCTTACCGCTTGGTTCGTCATAGCCATAACGTTGTGCTTGTAGTAAAACATCCGCTACACCACGTTTGTGAGCTAAGACATAAGCATCAGGTGGTAAGAAACCAACATCAACTTTCTTTGATGCCATTGCTTCAACTAAAGCAGAGTTATCAGTTGAAACAGTCACATGAACAGGCATATGTAATTGCTTTTCAAGCAAGCCTTGTAATGGCTTAGCTTTAGCTTCAAGTTTAGACGCTTGGACACTAGGAACAAACTGAACGTTTAATTCTTTAGGAGTATAGCCATCACTTGCTTTAGAAGCAGACTTATTGTTGGAACATGCAGCAGTTGATGCGGCAAGTAAAATCATAGCAGCGCCGATTAAAAATTTCTTTATCTTCATTTTTTCCTCCAGAAACTATTTAATGAAGTTGACGATTTAAAGATAGCAGACTATTAATCGTAATTCAAGATAAAATATGAATAATTTCAAATATAATTCTTTATAACGTACGTATATATCCGTATTTTATATATACAAAAATCGCATATAATGCGGGTTTAACGCGCGATTTAAAAATGTAAAAAATTTTAAAATAAAAAAATAATTTTTATACTACAACATCTTGTATATAATTTTCGCTTTGATACAATAAATAGTGCTTCAATTTTGAAATTACTGAAGGATTTTGATGAATTTATATAAAAAGATTGCTTTAGGTTTAGTTGCAGGAGTGGCATTAATTGCTACTGGATGTTCTAAAGGAAATAAAGAAGATAGTTCAGCAACGAATATTCCAACTAAAATTACAAAGAAAACTATAGTAACCTTTTGGCATGGAATGAATGGTGGTCAACGTGCAGAATTAGAGAAATTAACTGCAGAATTTGAAAAGAAAAATCCTAATATTAAAATCATGCTTGAAAATCAAGGCTCTTACATTGATTTACAAGCTAAGGTAAATTCAACATTACAATCACCAAATAATTTACCAACAATTACGCAAGCATATCCTGGGTGGCTATATAATGCTGCTAAGAGTAATATGTTAGTTGATCTTTCCCCATACATTAATAACAGTAAGCTTGGTTGGGGAAGTAGTGCTAAATCAAATATTAGGACTGAATTATTAGATGGAGCTAAAATTCAAGGAAAACAATATGGTATTCCATTTAATAAGTCTATTGAGGTTCTAACTTATAATAAATCCATGTTTGAAAAATATGGTATTAAAAAAGTTCCTACAACTATGAAGGAATTAGCACAAGTTTCAGAAACTATTTATAAGAAGAGCAACCATCAAGTTGTTGGTGCAGGTTTCGATTCTTTAGCTAACTACTATACTTTGGGTATGAAAAATGAAGGAATTAATTTAACTGATAAAGTTAACTTTACTGGCAAAGATTCCAAGAAAGTTGTTGATTACTACGCTAAAGGTATGAAGAAGGGCTACTTCACAACTGCTGGCTCAGCGCACTATTTATCAGGTCCATTTGCTAATGAAAAGGTAGCGATGTATATTGGAACATCAGCAGGTGAAGGATACGTTAAAAAGGCAGTTGGTGATAAGTTTACTTACGATGTAGCTGCACGCCCTGGTAAATACACTATGCAGCAGGGTACAGATATTTACATGTTTAAAAAAGCAACACCAATGCAAAAAACTGCTGCATTTAAATATATGCAATTTTTAACTTCTAAATCTACTCAACTTAAATGGGCAAATGCAACTGGCTACATTCCAGTTAATAATTCTGTTGTGAAATCCAAAGAATACAAAGAAAACACCAAGACTAAACTTCCAGCTAAGCTAGAAGTCGCTATGAAACACTTGTACAGCATTCCAGTAGCTAAGAACTCAAATGCTGCCTACAGTCAATTGGACCCAATTATGGCTAAGATCTTATATGCAGCTAAGAATGGTCAAAACGTTGATAATCAAATTAAAGCAGGTAAAGCAAAATTTGATGCAGCGTGGAAACAATAAAAAACAATTTAAAATAAAAAAGGTCGAAACTTCGTACTGAGAGGAAGTTTCGATCTTTTTTATTATCTAATTCTAAGATTTAACATCAAACCGATAAAGAAGCCTACAGCTTCGGTCACAAATAAAACTTGGGTATTTTGAACTACTTTAGGGAACGATTTTGGCTTAGTTTGTATTTTCCAAAGAAAGCGCATGTTTTTGTAGATTGTTGGAATACAAATCAAAATTAAAGCGACGCTCCAAGGAAGGACTCCAACCCAAATTGCCCAACCTGTTAAAAAGAATCCGAGTAAGTAGTTAAATACGAATAAGTAAAGCCCACCCTTAATTCCAATATAAGAAACTAAAGTATGTCTTCCATTTGCGATATCTGCATCATGATCACACAAATTATTTCCAAGCATTAAAGTGAAGTTACAAATTTCAGGAATGCCGGCAGCAAGGATAATTGGCCAAACAAAATTCCAGTTAAATGGTACATGGGGATAAACGTTAATATAGACCATGATTAGAAAAATTCCAAATCCCATTGCAAAACAAGCAGCTATTTCTCCAAAAGGCCCGGCAGAAATTGTATGTGATCCAGTTGAATAGGAAAGAGCAATTGCGTAACAAATAATTCCTAGAATCCAAATATATAAATTAGTTTGAAAACCAATCATAAAAGCACAGGTGGCTGAAATAATAAATAAAATCCAAATAAGAACTAAAACATTTTTGGGATTAAGATGGTACTTCCCAATTGGATTCTTTTTATGATCGCCAGTTTTAGCAGCTTTTTCACGCTTATAATCCCAATAACCATCATTCACATTCATAAAAATCTGTAGAACAATTGTAGCAATACACATTTCAATTGTTGGAAAAATTCTAAACAACTGAAAATTATATTCTGTGTACATGATTCCTAATAGGACAGGAATTATGGAGTTAAATAGGGTACGTGGTTCAACTAATTCATAGTAGCCTTGCTTTGCTTCAGCAGACATAATAAACTTCTTTCTATTTTTAAATTAGTCCTTGATCCATTAAATAAAGTTGATGAAAATGCTCATTGTGTTCAAATAATTCGTGAGGATTGCCCTGCATGGTCACTTTTCCATCTTTAAAGAAGAGAACTTCGTTCATATATTTTACACCTTGTAAGTGGTGAGTTACCCAAACTACTGTCTTTTTCTTTAAAACATCAAATACTAAATTTAATAATTTTTGTTCTGTGAGCGGATCTAGGCCCACTGTTGGTTCATCTAAGAGGACAATTGGGGTATCTTGTAAAAGTACACGTGCTAATGCTAAACGTTCCTTTTGACCGCCAGAAAAACGTGCGCCAGCTTCTGCGACTTCTGTATCCAGTTTTTTAGGGAGGGAATTAATGAAATCAGCTAGCTGTACTTTTTCTAAAATTTCCATCATTTGGTCAGCATTGGCATCTGGATTAGCCATTTTAAGATTTTCATAGATAGTAGTGTTGAATAAAAATGGTTCCTGGTTCAGCACAGAGAATAATTTTGAACGCTCTTTTTGTAAGGACAAAACATTAATCTTATCCAAAGTGACAGTGCCTGTATTTGGCTTTAAATCTCCAAGAATTAATTGTAGGATAGTACTTTTTCCAGCCCCAGATGGTCCAATTAAAGCAGCTTTTTGACCTCTTTTTAATGTGAGAGAGAAATTTTGAATAATTGGATAATCTTCTCCTGGATAAGTAAATGAAATATCAGTAGCTTTTAAAGTTCCTGCAAAAACTGGGTCAAGATATTCTTGATGCGGTAAATGGTTTTCAGGTACTGTTAATTCATTTAAATGCTTTACTGAATCGCTATATGTGTGCCATTCCTCAATACCTTGTCCAACGGGAATAAAAGCATCAGATAGAGGGAACAGGGCTAAAACAACAGCGCCAACGTAATTTGCTGCTTCTTGATTATAGGTGAGGTTCTTGTTAGTGAAATAAAGAATAGCAACAGCCATTAAACCGAAGGTAAACTCAAGGACAAAATCACGTGCCCAATCAAACTTGCCGGATTTTTTTTCATGCTTTCCTAAAGACTTTAAAGTGGTTTTAGTTTGGTTGAAAAATGCATCCTTGCGACCAGAAATTTTCCAGTCGCCAGCTCCTAAAACTTGGTCAGTAAATTCTGTATAAAGTTGTGCCTTTTCTGCTTTTTCCTTACTCCGGACACTAGCTTGTTTTAGTAGTGAGAAGAATGGAACGAGAATAAGTTCCATAATCAATAAAATTGCGATAATACCCGCTAATGACCATGAGAATAAGCCAAGCAAAATTACAACAATAAATCCTACTAGGTAACTTAGAATGGCTGGAAAGATGGTTCTCAAATAAAGATTTTGTAAGTGTCCAATATCATCAGTTAGGAGAGAAAGAATACTTCCTGTTTGAAAGGCTGATCCGACTGCCGAAGTATTTTTTTCAGCAATATAAAAAAGTCTTCTCCTTAGAGAACTTGTGACACGTAAAATCCAATTATGAGAGACTAAGCGCTCTAAATATCTAAATAATGGTCGTCCAATTCCGACAGCACGCATTAAGACGATTGGAACATAAATCATTAAGATGTTTTCTGGACGTGTCGCCGCTTTGTCAATTGTATAGCCTGCATAAAACATAAGCGCACCACCACAAAAGAACATAGTGATGCCAAGAAAAATCGCTAAGAGAAAATTCCATTTATATTTTGCGAGGTAAGGTTTAACCCAATGTTCATGTTTCCAAGAAAATTTTTTATTCATCATAGTAGGTCTTCTTTCAATGGCTGAGTAAGTTTTTTGAATAAAGTTCCGTTTTTAGCTAAGTCACTAGGGGTACCTTGTTCTACAATTTCTCCATTTTCAATGACTAGGCACCAATCCATGTCATTTAGCCAGTGCAAGCGGTGTGTCGTAAAGAAGACCAAATGATTTTCCATTAATTTCTTCATCGGTTCCTTTAATTCATACTCAGTCTCAATATCTAGGTGAGCAGTTGGTTCGTCGAAAAATAATATCTTTCGATCTTTTGCTAAGAAAGCGCGGGCTAATGCAATGCGTTGTTTTTGTCCGCCAGAAATGCCGCGTCCATTTTCACCGATTCTAGTGTTTAAACCATCTTTTAAACTAGCAACAAAATTATTCAAATCAGTTGCTTTTAATGCGGTATCAATTTCTTTTTGACTAGCATTTGGATTATAAAAAGTTAGATTTTCTTTAATGCTAGTTGCGAACATGAAAGGATCTTGTGGAATATATGTAATTTGATTTTGCCAATTCTTTTGATTTAATTGGGCAAGATTTTGCCCATTAATTGTAAAATTATCTTCTTTAAGGTGGGGAGTAAGAAAGCCAGCTAAAATTCTCATTAATGTTGTTTTCCCAGCACCTGTTGGGCCAATAATGCCAACTTTTTGAAATCCGGTAAGATTTAGATTAACATTACGTAACTCATCAGCTGTATGAGTCTTATCTGTACTTGCTTGTTCTTTTTTTACTACGGCACTCATTTTTGCATTTTTATTAACACTAAAATGATCTTGATCGATATGACTATAGTTGAAAGAAACATTATTAGCTATAAAGGTGCTATCGTTGTTCCACGTGAAACTGGACAACTGATCCTCTTGCGGTGTAGTAGGAAAAGCTAAAATATCGAAAATTTGTCCAAGCGCGTTTTTACCGTTCAATGTTGCATGAAAGTCATTACCAAAATCACGAATAGGTAAAAAATATTCGGGTGATAAGATCAAAATAACTAGCGAAGGATAGAGAACTAAATTGCCGTTGATTAAGCCAATTCCAAGAAACATGGCAATCATCGCAATTGACAAAGTTGTAAAGAAATCAAGTGTAAAAGTAGACAAGATAGCCACTCTTAAAACTCCCATTGTTTTTTTACGATAGTTTTCGCTGTTCTTGTAAACAATATTGCCATATCTTCTAGCAAGTCCTAAAACTTTTAAAGTACTTAAGCCACGCAAGGCGTCGACAAAATGATTTTGCAACTTAACATAGCCTGCGTATTGCTTACTAGCTTTACTTTGTGCTGCTGTCCCTAAAATAATCATAAATAAGATTAGTAGAGGAAAGACTAGCAATAAAATCCAGCCAGATAGGGCATTTAAGGTAAAGATATAGATCAAAATAACCCAAGGAACAATTGCAAGTGCAATTAATTTTGGAAAAATCAAAGATAGATAGTTAGAAATCTCATCCATTCCATCTAGTAAAGTAGAAACTAAGTTACCAGTTCCAATTCTTGATACTAGTGCAATTCCGCCATCATAGGTTTTATTAAGTAGTTGCTGGCGCAAAAGTGTAGTTGTTTGATTTGCATAACGGTTCATGTACCATTTTTGAAACCAGTTGATACCTTGCCGTAATAAATAGAAGATCAAAAAAAGTAACACATCTTGTGCTATTTCAGTAAAAGGTTGCCGTTTCCAAGAGCCGACAATTGCTCGAGCAAGAAAAATACCTTGCCCTAAAATAGCAAATGCTTGCAAGAACATTAGTCCTGCAAGCATTGCGAGCATGATTTTGGCTTTTGGTAATTTGAAAAGTCGTTTATCAATCATTTTTATTCCTGTTCTAGATTAGGCGTTTTGATTTACTTTGATCCGGTGTCTAAATACTACGTATGACCAGATAATATAAGCTAAAGCAATTGGTAATAAAATAAGAGCAACTACTGTCATTACTTCGAGTGTTAACTTCGAGTTAGCAGCATTCTTAATTAAAAGTGAGTGTGCTGGATCAGTGGCAATTAAGACGCGAGGGAAGAGTCCGTTGAATAAAAGACCAACAACAGCTACTAAAGTTAGGCCGCTGGTTACAAAGGCTGCTCCTTGCTTATTTTTAATTAAGGCAATATCTGACCAAGCAGTTAGAACAACAATCAGTAAAGTAATAATTGTTGAAGAAATTGGTCTTAGCTTAAAGAAATCAGTCTGGAAAAAGACCAACAAGGCAAAGACAATTTCTCCTAAATAAGCTACTAGATAAAGCTTTTCGTTTAAGTTAGCAGCACGTTTACTTAGCTCTGGATCATCAATTCTCAATCTTAAGAAATTAATTCCATGAATTAAACAAAGAAGAACTCCTGCAACACCTGCAACGACAGACAAAGGATTAACAATATTCCAAAAACTTAAACTCATATTTCCTTGAGCATCGATTGGAACCCCTTGAATTAAGCTACCAAACATCATTGTAAGGAAGAATGGTGCTAACAAACTCCCCCAAAACAAAGCACTGGTCCAGATTCTGAATCCATGCTCAGTTTCTGCATGAGCAGAAAATTCAAAGGATACTCCTCTAATAATTAGGGCAAATAAAGTAAAGAATAGTAAGATGTAATATCCACTAAACAAACTTGCATACCAGTCAGAAAATGAAGCAAACATGGCACCACCCGCTGTGATCAACCATACTTCGTTTCCATCCCAGTGTGGTCCAATCGTTTCCATCATTACATGTTTTTCTTGATCATTTTTTGCTAAAAATTGTGTTGCCATTCCTACACCATAGTCAAAACCTTCAGTAAAGTAGAAGATCATGAACAGAAGGCCAATTAATAGGAACCAAAGCAATTGTAAAAAATCAATTCCATCGATCATTAGTATGCACCCCTTTCAAGTGCACCAGCTACACCCATATCAAGTTGACGTTTACAGTAATAGATCATTACTGCGCCAAGAGTTGAGAAGATTAGGAAGTACATAATATTTGTGAACCAGAGTTCACCAGTGGTTGTACTTGCAGAAATTGAATCTGCAATCGTGAATAGTCCATAAACAGTCCATGGGAAACGACCAAGTTCTGTAATGAACCAACCACAAGTATTAGCAATAAATGGAAGGAAGGTTGAAATACCTAAAATCCATAAGAACCAGCGCTTATTTTCAATTGTATTCTTCTTTGGACGAGTCCAAATTAAACCTAGAATTGCAAGTAAAGCAAATAAGGCACCGAAACCGGCCATAATTCTAAAGCTATAGAATAAGGTCTTAACTGGAACGTAATAGCTCATATCTTTGCCAAACTTTTTATCGTATTTTGCATGCAATTCCTTATTGATTTGATTCATTCCTTTAATGGAACCACTAGTACTGTGATAAGTAAGAATGGTTAAAACATCCGGAATAGAAATTGCACCTTCATTTTTATGTTCTTTAGTATTTAAATTAGCAACTATATCCCATGGAGCGTGATCGCCTGTTGTTTCATAAACACCTTCAGTTGCAGCAAACTTCATTGGTTGTTCATGAATTTCAACTTGAGTTTGATAGTCACCAGCACCAATTTCAGCAATTGAGGCAAATAAAGCAACCCAAAGAGCGATACGCATGGACTTTTTATGGAAGTTAACATCACGTTTTCTAAGTAAGCCAAAAGCAGCCATCCCAATTACTACAAATGAAGCTGTAACAATAGCACCAATCACTACGTGTGGGAAACTAGCCCAAAGTTGTTCATTAGCAATTAAAGCCCAAAAACTAGCCATTTGTGCTTTACCATTTTTAATAACGTAGCCAACAGGATTTTGCATAAAAGCATTAGCAGTTAAAATCCAAATGGCACTCAGCATTGAGCCAATAAAGGAAATCCAAACTAAAGCACAGTGCAAAGCTGGCTTAAATTTGTTCCATGTAAACATCCATAAACCAATGAAAGTAGATTCCATAAAGAAAGCTAGCAAAGCTTCAATAGCCAATGGAGCACCAAAAATATCGCCCATAAAACGAGAGTAGTTTGACCAGTTCATTCCAAATTGGAATTCTTGGATAAGCCCGGTAACTACCCCGACAGCAAAGCTCAATAGATAAATTTTTCCCCAGAATTGAGCCATCTTTTTATATACTTCGTCCTTTTTAACGACGTAGAGTGTTTCCATGATTGATACAATGAATCCCATCCCAATGGAGAAGGGAACAAAGAAGAAGTGGAAGACTGTAGTCATTGCGAATTGGAAGCGGGCAAGATCTAACATTGTTACACCCGATAACATTTTCATTCACCTATTTCTATTTCCACATATATAACATCTGTTACCTTAAGCATATACTTTATTGATGCCGTTTTCAATAAAATATAAAAATAAGTTCATAACTTTTTTCTTAGGTAAGTTTAGAGCAAAAAAATAAGGATTTCAATGTTGAAATCCTTATAGATTTATTCACTTCTTAAAGCAATTGCGGCGTCCTTTTTAGCAGCCATTCTAGCTGGTATATGACCACCAAGCATTGTTAAAACAGTACTAATAATTACTAAAATTAAGGCTTGCATTGGGTCGAGTTGTGCAACGTTACTCATATTAGTAATTGCGTATAATACTGCGTTGATTGGGAAAGTGCATAAGTAAGCAATTAAGATACCTAAAATACCAGAAAAGAGGCCGAGAATAAAAGTTTCAGCATCAAAGACACGGGTAATATCCCGTTTTCTAGCACCTAAAGCCTTTAGCACACCAATTTCCTTTGTACGCTCTAAAACAGAAGTATAAGTTAAAATACCAATCATAATCATGGAAGTAACTAAAGAAATAGCAGCAAAAGCAACTAAAACTTCAGTAATTCCGTCAAGCAGACCACCAGTTAACTTAGTGACCGTGCCTGACATATCAGTATAGATAACCTGATCCTTTTTAGCCTTACCTTTATTATATTTGTCCAAGTAATCGAGAACTTTATCTTTAGACTTAAATGAATTTGGATAGATAAGAATACCGCTAGGGATGCTAGAGCCACCAAGAGATGCAATAAATTGCTCTTTTTGAGTTTGGTTCATTGGCTGGTTGGTCATTACATTGGTAGTACTATTCTTTTGCGCCTTAACAATATTCGAATTTTCATTTTGACTAATAATTTCTTGAGTTAAGCCATCGCTGTAGGCAATTCCATTATCTAGAAGAGCCATTTGACTATTATTTTTACCACGAATAACGGCACTTAATTTTAAGGTTAAGTTGCTAGAATCATACATTGACTTAGATGCCTTTTGTGGAACAAAGTTTCCAGTAGGCAATTCTTGATAGTAATTGTTATTGCTAATTACCTTAAAAGTATGGCCGACAAGTTTGTTTAGATCAATTTTTTGACCATCTTTAATTGAAATACCTAAATTCTTAAGTGCGTTAACATTAGCTTGATTTTTATTATTTAAAACAAGAACCACTTCATTATTTGACTTAGGCCAGGAACCAGCAAGTAGTTGGTAATTATCCTTTAGAAAAGTTCCTTGCTTTGAATCAAGCGTTTTAGGAAAGACACTTGTGTTAATCCCTACACTATTCATCCCTTGAAGTTGAGCACTAGCAATAGCAGAACCGGAGTTGTTAACATTAGAAAATTCTACGTGCTTAATTTTGCCGTTATCATTAGTTAAAAGATTAAGCTGGGTTCTTCTAATGAAGGAAATATTATTGGCATATGAAGGATTGATTTTCTTAACATAGTCGATATAAGACTGAGTAATCTTATTTTCGTGGGTGTTTTTCTCATTGTCTGGTTTTGCGGCAACAAGATATCCCTTATTTTTGACGTTTTTATCAGATTCAGTTCGGCTTGTAGCAGCATTCATGTCTGTTGCCGTTTGAGAAATAGAAATTGGAAATTTAGCGAGTGTTTTACTTTGCGTTTCATTAATTTGTTTTTGAAAACCATGTGACAAAGCTAAAACAATAGCAATTCCAATAATTCCGATACTTGAAGCAAAAGCAGTTAAAAAAGTTCTACCTTTCTTAGTCATAATGTTAGTAAAACTAAGTTTTAGGGCATTCCAGTAAGACATTTTTGTCTTTTTGAGTTTAAAGGTATCTTTTACTTCTTTTTTAGGCTCAAAGGCATTTGAATCACTAAGAATTTTTCCATCTTGGAAATGAACGATTCTACTTGCATATTCTTCAGCCAGTTCAGGATTATGTGTAACCATGATGACTAATTTATCGTGGCTGAGTTCCTTGATTAGCTCCATAATACTTTCACTTGTTTTAGTATCTAAAGCTCCTGTTGGCTCGTCACATAGAAGAATATCAGGATCATTAGCTATTGCCCGGGCAATAGCTACTCGTTGCATTTGTCCTCCGGATAGTTGATTAGGACGCTTCTTTAAATGGTCGCCTAAACCAACGCGCTTTAGCGCAGCAATTGCCTTTTCGTGGCGTTCATTACTACTTACGCCTGAAAGCGTCATGCCAAGCTCTACATTTTCAATAATAGAAAGGTGAGAAATAAGATTATAACTTTGAAAAATAAAGCCGACAGAATTATTGCGATAAGCATCCCAGTCAGTTTGAGAGAAATTTTTCGTCGACTTACCATTGATGATAATGTCTCCAGAATCGTAATGATCTAATCCACCAATTACATTTAAAAGCGTCGTCTTACCAGACCCACTAGGACCTAAGATAGCAACGAATTCACTGTTACGAAAATTAATCGTAACGTCATCTAATGCATGTGTGACGGTATCACCTACGTGATAGGTCTTTTTTAAGTGTAAGAGTTGTAGCATATATTTTCCTTTCTAAGCAATTATATATTTGCCCCAGCCTAATACGGCAAAAATTGCTTGGATTATAAATAAAATTGCAATTAAACCAATGATAACAAAATGGCGTTTCTTATGCATAATAAAGACCCCAGCAAATTCACGAATTGTAGCATTAGGTAAAAAATAAAAACGTGTAGTTGCTCCGACACCATTGGCTTTTAAATGAGCCATTTTTGCATAAAGGCCTGCTCTAAAAAGATGATAGTTATTAGTGAAAAACTTAGCTTTAAATTTTGAATTTCCCCAATCGTTAACTGCTACTTTTTTCGAGTAGAACATGTTTTGATAGGTATTAGTTGATTTATATTCTAATAGAATCAAGTTAGGGTCATAGCCATGTTTAACAGCGTAATCTTTCATTGCGGCTGCTTCAGAGAGATCCTCGTCTTTTCCTTGTCCACCTGACATAATTAGTTTGGGACGTTTATGTCCTTTATCATATTGTTTATTAGAAAAAGCAATAGCTCGGTCGATTCGTGCACCTAACAGGCGTGATACTTTCTTTCCATCAATTAATCCTGCGCCGAGAACAATTAGGTAATCTTGCTTGTAGCGACGAGGAGTAATTTGATACAGAACTAAATTGAGTAAAAAGTTATACATTACAAATAGAAGATAAAAGGCAATCAAAGTTGCTCCAGCAACTAGAGAATGAAGCCAGTCCGGTAGGCGGTGAAATACACCTAATCTATTTAAAGTCCATATTCCTACTAAAAATAAACCAATAATCAAAGTTAAAAGATTTGGCAGAGAATGGCTTTCATATTTCCAGACAAAATAGGCATTCCAGAGAAAGAAAATCCAAGAAAAGGTTACTAAGAAAAAGATTCCAAATAAGATAGCCAAAGCAAGAAAAGAAAATGAGGTAGTTAGTAAAGCATTATGTTGTGAAATAATTAAAATGGCTGCCCACACTAAAAAACTAATCCCAAATATTGTGAAAATAAGGCCATTGATTAAACGACGTGGTTCAATCAGCCAAGAAAGCAAAAATAAAATAAAAAATACGAACATAATCAAAGAGGTAATCGTTACTTGATTATGAACAATAAAGTTAAAAAATTGATGCAGAGATTGCATGAGTTGTGATTGCATGATTAAATGTCCTTATGTCTTTTTAATAAACAATTATAATGAAAAGAAATAAATAATTTCAATTAGAGGAAGTGTTCGGATGAAGACTTTTTTACGCTTTTTAGGAAATCTAGCAACAGTGATCATTGCTTTTGTATTTTATACAATTTTGCAATTAGGTTATGCACAAAAGAAAGTTAACCTATTGTTTGCGGTTATTTTGGCAGTTTTAACTGTTGCAGTAATTTATTGGATGTATTGGATTTATAAACGAGAACTTAAACAAGAAAATGATTGGTTTTTCAATGCGAAGCCTCACTGGGATACAAAAAGAATTATTATTGCTGTAGCGGCTTTCTTTACTTTAGTAATCTTCCAAATAGCCTTTGTGCGATTATTTGGTGGTAATACAATTTCAAAGAATCAAGAAGAACTAGATGCAATTAGAAAAGTTGCCTCGCCAATGTTTAATGTCCTCTTGGTTATCGTGGCACCAATCTGTGAAGAATTCATCTTTAGAGCGCTGTTTTTCAATACATTTTTTCCAGTAGACAATGAGTTTAATAAGTGGGTTGGAATTGTAGTAAGTGGTTTCGTTTTTGCTTATGGTCATGATCCAATGTTTAGTAAGTTTATTTATTTATATTGGGTAATGGGAATGATCCTAGCTTGGACGTACGTCACTACAAAAGATGTAAGATATTCGATTTTGACTCATATGTTAAACAATATCCTGTCAATTTTATAGCAAAATAAAAAGAGCATTAATGCTCTTTTTTTCTTTGTCCTAATTGCTGTAAAACAATTTCAGCAATTTCGTTATTAGTCCACATCCATGCTATATGTCCTAAAGCCTCAGAAATATGTTCTTCCATTGGTTGGTTCTTTGGAGAAGGGACAGTTTTCATTAATGGCATAATTACTAGGTGAAAAGCGATCCAAACTCCTAAGCCAAATGGAACGCCCTGATCTATTGTTAACCACTTAACTTTCTTTTCAAGAAGAGCCGCATAGGCAGTAGCAAAAGAAATTGAAAAACCAAAGTGAACAAGATAACTAACCCAAGGTAGTTTTTCTCCTGAATAAGTATAAGTTGCATGAGTTAAGCGGGCTGGAACACCCATTTGCTCTAGTAATTTTTGTGGAGGGTTAGTTTTGTTTCTTTCAGATGTTCTTGGAGGAAGAATATTTTCCCAGCCTAATTTAACTAATCCTGAAATCACACCAGCAGCGGTACCGGCAATTAATATATTTTTCCAACTAGATTTTGACATTAATATTCACGTCCTTTTAATTAGTTCTTTCATTTTTTATTGTAACAAATTCACTCTTTGGTAGAGGCTTTAAGGTTTGATGTTGCTTGCACGTTCTTAGCAGCCATTTTATTTAAGTAGGTCCAAATCTGTGGACGATATTTTCTTAATACAATGAGCAGTACTAAGTAAATAATAATGCACAAACTAATCCAAAGAGGATTTTTTGAGATGAAGGCGGCAAACACTGCTGCATTCAAGGGGTGAGCCATTAAGTTAAAGCTAGTGACTAAAACGATGCCTGCTGGAATAGCAGCTCCGTAGTGAGAAATCGCATTTGTGTAAATAGAACCTAACCAGCTTGAAGCATAAAGCCCTAAACTAAACCAAATAACTCCATTTGCAATGACTTTGAGAATATTACCGTTAGTAATAGCGACAATTGATTCAACCATGTAAGGGAGAGCAATTAAATCAACAACAGGTAAAGTTTTATTTCCCGGTAAAACAAAAGCAATGACTACCATGATTGGAATTAAAATAATTCCTGAAATAATTGTAGCTGGTTCTCCGTAACCGACACCATCATCAACTGCTAAAAACCAACGTTTACTATCTTGTATTAAGTCAATTCCTGATTTTGCATTTTTATTTTGTTTACGTTCTTGGTTAATTTGTTTAGCTAAAGGAATGAATGCTTTACTAAAGACTTTTGTAACTAAAGGGAAAATCGTCATGACAGCTGAAAGCTGAATAGAGAATTGAAAAATTTGTCCCCATGCTGCTACTGTGGCTAAATTTTTAATATTACCTAATATTCCAATTAAAAGCCCTAAGATGGCTCCTAAAGTCGTTGGTTCACCAAAAACACCAAATTTATTTTTAAATGCAGTTGGAGTCAAATTAGCTTTATTAAAACCAAGTAAATTCCAAAGTGGATCTAACAAAATGGCTGGAATAGTTTGAACAATATTTTGAAGTGCACAGACAGTGGTATTGTCAATCTTATAATACGTAGACCAACGATCTGCCTGAATTTCGGCCAGCAGTAATGTATAGAGAAGCATAAAAAAAGATAAGCCTAAAGAAATCCACCAATTATGTGTTACATAAAAAGCAAGAGTTCCCCAAATCATGAAACCAAAGTTGTTCCAAAGATTTGACGGCATAAAAACTTTTGTAATTCCAATAGCAAATAAAACAAATTCAGCCACTAGTCCGAATACAAAAAAAGTTAATCCAATTGGTGCGCTAAAACTCGCTAATGCTCCAGCTTGCCAACCGATATCAACGACTGGTAGCTTTATGCCGGTATTATTAACCATTTGACGGACTATTTTAGTAACTACTGGAGTAAATTCATTAATAATCCAAGAAAAACCAGTTAGACCTACACCAGCATAAAATGCACACATCATTGCTTCCTTTGGTTTTACCTTTAAAAACAAAGAAATGATAAAAATCATAATAGGGACAATGACACTTGCCCCAAAGGCATTAAAGAAATTATGGATGTTATTTAGCATTTGATTGCCTCTTTTCTCGTTCCATATTTTTAGTATAAAAAACAAGAAAAACAAAGTCTAATAATTAGGAAGATATTGCTTGGGAAATAAATAACAGAGTGTTTTAATAGACAATGAGAGGTAACTTATTTTGGAGGTATCGATGATGAAAAAATTAGTTTCAATTGGCTTAATTGGTTTGTTAAGTTGTACGATGTTAACCGCATGTAGTAATTCACAAAATAATAGTTCTAGTTCATCAACTGAGAAGACAACAACAGTTAAGAAGAGTAGTAAGCTTACAGCAACTAATATGAATACTAAAAAACAAACGGCAATTACAATTGCATATACTGGTGAAAAATATCCAAATATTTGGAAGAAGACTTTTAAGCAAGCTCAAAATAATACTGTGACTGTACGCCTTCATAATCGGAAAGATTTTTCATATATGCAAAATGGCAGTGATGTTGCATATGAGATTGCCACAGTTAATGGAGACAAATATTTCTACTACACCAAGAATGACCCAACTATTTTCTTCTATCACAAAAATAAAGAAGTTGGTTCATCTGATATTAAAATGATGATTAAGTACCTCAACAATCATAACGACGGTAATAAAGTAAATAAGATCATTAAAAATGTCAAAGTAGTAGACGAAAGAAAGACAGCGAGTAAAAACTAAAAAGATTGCTGGAGATAAAGGCCTATATGCTGTCCCCGCAAAACTGCAGGGTGAGTGGTACAGTATGGATAATAATCGTCGTACACATAGTAAAGATGATAATCAATTAAGAGAAATTGAATTTGGTGCTCATACGCTCACAACGGAAGATCATCAATACGAGATTCATATCCCAGATAAAGAATATTTTGAAAAGCATCAACAATTTTCTAATGACTATCTGAACGATACTCATACTTGGGTTAAAGTCTTTAATAATACTGAAGCTTTAAAAGGGGTCAATTATATTACGTTAATTGGTTGGACAGCTAAAGATGAACACCAAACGTCTTATGGTTATACAATCTTAGACGGTCATCCGGTAGTTATTTTAGCTAGTGGCCAAGGGAAAATAACGGATCAAGTTTACTGGAAGACACCTGACCTAGCTAAAAAACATCAGGATCAAAATTTTGATAAACTAATTACAAAAGCAGAAAATAATTAGAAATTAGTATGAGGTAAATTTTATGTCTGATAAACCTTATTATGAACAAGAATATCATGCACCAGAAAGTGATATTCCAGATCCATCAGTTGGGGAAATTTTTAAAGGATTATTTCTCTATCCGTTCACTTGGGCAGCGCGTAGTACTCGAAAAGCCTTTTGGGTTGCATTTGTTATTCAGTTCTTATTAACAATTGTAATTGGAATAGCTTCAATACTAGCATTATGTACTAGTGGAATTTTCTCTGTTACTCCAAATAATGTGACGTGGGCTGTATCACATATTACATTTTTAACTTGGCTAATTGAATTAATTTTATTCATCTTACTAGTTTGGATAAAATTAGGTCTTTTGGGCTATGCAGTAAGAAGACTACATGATGCGAACTATAGTGGTTGGTGGCTATGGTTAATTATTATTCCATTTGGCTGGATTATTGTAGTTATTTTCTTATTGCTACCTACTGTTGAAGAACCAGTAAGATGGGGCAGCTACTTATTTGTTGATTAACTAATTTGAATAGAAATTGAAATACGAATGGTTTTTCCCTTTCGTATTTTTTATTGCATTTTGTATAATATTTTTATAGTATTTTTTTATTTTTTATTTAAGGAATAGGTAGTATGGAATATTTAAAGCTGTTAGGAATATTAATAATTGTAGTCGGCTTTGTTTTGAAGTGGGACACGACTGCAGTTGTAGTTATTGCAGCAATTGTAACAGGACTTTTCTCTGGGATGGATTTTGTTAAATTGTTGGAAGTAATTGGAAAGAGTTTTGTGGAAAATCGAATGGTAAGTTTGTTTTTCCTAACCTTGCCAATGATTGGGCTAGTAGAATCACATGGATTAAGAGACTATGCGGTTAATGCAATAAAAAAACTGAAAAAATTAACTGCGGGAAAGATTTTAAATATCTATCTTTTAATTCGTGAACTTGCTGGTGTATTTGGGATTTCTTTGCAGGGACAGGTTCAATTTGTTCGTCCATTAGTTGCACCGATGGTAATTGCTGCTGCAGAAGATCAAGATAAAAAGAAACTAAGCGAATCAGAGATTGATCTAATAAAGGGACGCAGTGCAGCAATTGACAACTTTGGTAACTTTTTTGCCCAAAACTTGTTTGTAGCATCTGGTGGTGTACTTTTGATTTCTTCAACAATGAAATCACTTGGTTATAAGGTTGATCCAGTAGGAATTGTTGTTAACACGATTCCTATTGCGATTATTACTTTCGTTTTAGTTTTTGCTTATAACCTATACTTTGACCGTCAAATGGCTAAATGGGAAGGAAAATAATATGCAAAATACGATTAACTTTTTACTTGCCATTCTTTATGCATTAATTGGTTTATGTATGGCAATTGCTGGAATTGAAACATTGCGTGACAAAACTAATAAAGCAAGAATTGGAACAGCAATTTTCTGGTTCTTTTTAGCAATTATTTTTGCTTTTGGAGATTTGATTCCTGCCGTAGTGTCCGGAGCAATGGTTTTAGTAATCGGAGTTTTAGCTTTGTTTAAGCAAATTCAAGTTGGTAAATTGCCAACCGTAAATCCTAAAACTGCTCAAGAAGGTGCTAAACGTTTAGGAGCAAAGGTATTTTTACCAAGCATTGTTTTGGCATTAACATCTATTATAATTGCACAATTTACTCCACTTGGTGGTCAGGTGGGAATTGGTATTGGTGCAGTTGTCTCGCTAATCTTAGCCATTATCTTGACTAAAGCGCCAGCAAAGCAAGTTTTCAAGGATTCCCAGAGAATGGTTAGAAGTGTAGGAGCACCTGGCGTTTTACCACAACTATTAGCCATGCTTGGGGTTGTTTTTACAACTTGTGGTGTTGGTAAGTTAACAGCTGATATGATTAGTCATGTTTTCCCAGCTGGGAATCACTTCTTAGGCGTAGCGCTATACTGTATTGCGATGGCCTTATTTACTTATATTATGGGTAATGCTTTTGCTGCTTTTGCGGTAATTACTGCAGCAATTGGAATTCCTTTTGTAATTGCACAAGGTGCTAATCCTGTAGTTGTAGCAGCAATCGGAATGACCTCAGGTTATTGTGGAACTTTAGTAACTCCAATGGCTGCTAACTTTAATACTTTACCCGTAGCGCTTTTAGAGATGAAAGATCAGATGGGTGTTATTAAGCAACAAGCTCCGATTGCCGTTATCTTGTTAATTGTTCAAATTGGCTTAATGTACTTTTTAGCATTTTAATTATTGAAAGGATAAAATTATGAAAATTTTAGTAACAGGCTTTGATCCATTTGGTGGAGATAAAATTAATCCTGCAATTGAAGCGGTAAAGAGATTACCAGCTGAAATTAATGGAGCTGAAATTATTAAATTGGAAATTCCGACTGTCTTTAATAAGTCAGCTGAAGTTGTTAAAAAGGCAATTGAAAAAGAAAAGCCAGACTATGTTTTAAATGTTGGGCAAGCTGGTGGTCGTTTTGGATTAACTCCTGAACGTGTTGCAATTAATATTAATGATGGCCGTATTCCTGATAATGAAGGCTATCAGCCACTAGGTGAACCAATTCATGAAGATGGAGAAACTGCCTACTTTACACAATTGCCAATTAAGGCAGAAGCAAAAGCAATTAGGGATGCAGGTTTGCCAGCTAGTGTTTCAAATACAGCTGGTACTTATGTATGTAATCACATTATGTATCAAGTTCAATATATGAGAGACAAGGAATTTCCAAATATTAAGGCTGGCTTTATCCATATTCCTTTCTTGCCAGAACAAGTTGTAAATCGTCCTAATACTCCATCGATGGCTCTTGGTGATATTGTTAAGGGATTAACAGCTGCACTTAGTGCAATTGTTGAACGTGATGGTAAGGGCGATATTAAGGCCGTTGAGGGAGCAAATCACTAAAGTATAGGTGGTTTTTATGATTTGGATTTTTCTAGGTTTGTGTTTAATTGGCATTCTTCTATGCGTAATGGTAAAACGAAAGATTGTAAAGCCTGAAATTCCCTTTATCTATTGCCTATTAGGCACTATAATTTGTAGTTTTATGTGTATGGTGGAATTTAATAATCCAGTTGTAAGTTTTGAGTGGTATGGGTATTTAGTAATTATCTTCATAATTGAAGCATGTTACTTATACCGTTACTTTTAAGTAGAATAGTAAAAAACGAGGTCATCATGACCTCGTTTTTCTATCCAAATTGTTTTTAACTTGTTTAAATACATCTAAATATATTTCTGCTTGAATCGGGCAACCTATTTGAACCATCGTATTGATCAAATTTAAAATAGGTTGTTCATTTTTCGTGGTAACATAATTTGCAATCTTGTCTAAATAATTAAATGTTAGAGTGAAAAACATCATATAATGCGGAAGCTCAATTTTTTTGATCTCTTTAATTAGTGAAGTAGCATGTTTAATATCATTACTTAGAATTAATTTAATAGTAGCGTCCCCCAGAACACCAAGCATTACCTCTAAGTCATAGGTTGTATTAGCTTCAGTAATTCGGCTAACATCTTTTAAAACTAGTTTAGAAATTCCATATACTTGTTTGGGAGTTAAAAGAAAGATTGAACTCCCGAAAAGTGCTAAATAATATTCTGACCAAATTACCACCTTCGAAAAAATATTAGCTAATTTAATTTGATCAACTTCGGGAAGATAATTATGATTTTCTAAAATTACCAGCTGGTTAAATAAAGCTACGGTTGATAAAAGATCAAAAGGATTTTTTGATTGGTGGTATTTATCGAGCTGCTTTTTAGCAACATGTTTAATCAAAGGAATCTCTTCTTTGTGCCAGGCCTCAGTTACTTCTTTGTCTGTTTCAGGTTGAGGTGAAAATTTTGACCATCCCATAAATTCATGACTAGTAATGTGAATCCTGTTCAATAACCTCATTGCTGTACTGAACGCAACTTCAATTTGATCATTTTCCCAGCGAGATAATTTTGATTCGGAACAAATACCTTTGCAAGCTTCTTTTTGTGTAATACCTTGTTCTAAACGTAATTCTTTAAATTCATGACCGTACATTTTTTACCTCGAAATTTAACTTGCAGATCTGCAAGAGATTTATTTTTAAGTATTATCTCATCATATACTCTTATCAACAAATTTAATTGATGGGAGATAATTAAATGCTATTTAGGTATTCAAATAAATTCAAGTTTATCTTGATGATTGTCTTAGGTTTGATTGCCAGTTTTCAAAATATTATTATGGCCAACATTGTTCAAACTCTGACTAATATTGCTAGCAATAAGAGCTGGGATAAGATTACACAGTTTTTAGTCGTGATTGTAACCGCCTTAACTGTTACATTAGTTGCGAGTTTATCATTTAATCGCTTAAAAACAACTATTATTAAAGAGGTAAATATTTATCTTAGAACTCGTATTTTTGGTGGTATGTTAGAAGAAGACAAAGATAAAAATAATAATAGCTTAGGATTTCTAACTAATGATTTTAAATTGCTAGAAACTAATCGTTTTGATGCGCAGATTGAAATTATTATGCAAAGTTTTTCTTTGATCTTAGCCCTAGGATATGCTCTAGCTGTTAATTGGTTAATTACTCTTTTATTCTTATTTGGTTCTTTTGTTCCGATGTTTGTTTCCAATATTTTTCAAAAACCAATTCAAGAATCTTCTGAAAAGTGGACTAAGGCAAATAGTAGATATGTTAATCAAACAAAGAATTTTTTGGCTGGTGTTGAAACTCTAAAGCTATATGGTGGTCAAAGGCAAGCAGTATTGAAGAATAAGCAAACTGTAGCAAGATTAGAACAAGAATTAAGCAGAATGAATTTATTGAATCTTGATACTAATTCATGGATCAACTTTATTGCACATATCATTACTTTTTTGATGCCATTCTTATTTGGAATATATTTAGTTGTAAAAAGACAAACAACTTTAGGAGCATTGTTTGCTATTGTGCAACTTGCCAATTCTTTTGTAAATCCAATTTTATACATTTTAGATGATCGAAATAAGCTAGCTACTACTAAAAAAATAGTTGAGAATGTAGATCACTTTTTAAATAATGAAAAAGATCATAAAGGTAGCAAAACAGTACGTTTGCAGGATTTGAGTATAGAAAATTTAACTTTAAAGAGGGATGGAAAGCAGTTAGCTACTGGGGTTAATATAGAGATTAAATCAGGAGAGAAGATTGCGATTATTGGACCGTCTGGAACCGGAAAATCAACCTTGTTACAATTTTTATTATATGGAAAATATGGACAAGCAAAAGAAATTAAACTAAACGGCAAAAAGACAAATGCAGGTAACTTTTCGGGCTTGTTTTCATATGCAAGTCAAGCACCAGTGATTTTTGCTGATAGTTTGTTGTTTAATCTAACTTTAGGAGAAAGTATTTCCTGGGAAAAGGTAGAGAAAATTTGCAATAAGTTAGATTTGAAAAATCTCATTAAAGAAAAAGGACTCAATTATCAATTGGGTGAAGAAGCAGATAAATTGTCGGGTGGACAGCTAGCGCGGATTGAATTAGCAAGGGCAATTTTGATGGCTCGTCCTGTTTTATTACTTGACGAGATTAATGCTTCTCTTGATAAAAAAACGTCTGAGCTTATTCATCAGTACTTATTAAATTCAAACCTAACTTTTATTGAAGTGATTCATCATTATGAAAAAGATGATTTAAATAGATACGACAAAATATTAGATTTAGAGGACTATATTTAATGAATTGGAAAAAAATATTTTTAATTATAATCATTACTGCCGTAATTGTAGGCGGAGGGATAGTAATGTTTAATAGGACAAATAAAAAAATAGTAAATTACGCTTATTCTTTTAATAAATTTAATAAGGTAAGTGTAGATATTCCAACAGGAGATATAATTTTTAAAACTAGTAGTAAATATAGTGTTAGTTATTCTGGCTTAGAAAAAATTGCTCCTGACGTTAAAGTAAAGAACGGAAATTTAAAGATTTCATTTTCTAAAGTTGGTGTTCATGTAAATGTGTTTAATCTTAAGCAGTTAAATTCTAAAATTATAATTGAAATGCCAAAAGAAGAGTTGACTGATTTAAATATTGAGAGTGCAAATGGCAATGTCAGTGCTGATTATTTGGCAACTAAGAATGGAGATATTGATTTAGCCAATGGAAATATTTCTATTAAAGAATTAAAGACACGAAAAGGAGTCAGTTTTGATACCGCTAAGGGAAACATTGAGGTTAATAAATGTAATGCAAGTGGATATGATTTAGATACTTCTTTGGGTAAAATTACGGTTGGTGGCAAAAAGCGGGGAGATTCTTTTGAGAATAACAGTAACACTGAAAATGTATTAGAAGCCAATACATCTCTAGGAAGTATTAAAGTAAATTAAATACAAAAAAACGAGGTCATGATGACCTCGTTTTTATTAGTTCTTCTTTACTTCACGCTTAATATAGTAGTTCAAAATAAATGGTGAAAGAACTGTGGTAATAATAATTACCAAAATCAAACTTGAATAAATGTCTTCTGGGAATAAGTGATGAGTAATTCCAATTTGTGCTACAATCAGCGCTACTTCACCACGTGATACCATCCCTGCTCCGACAATATTTCCTTCATTCTTGGTAAAACCAAATAATTCACTTGAATATTTACCAGCCCAGAATTTCGATAATACGGCTAGGATAGTCATAACAATAATGAACCAGATATCTTTGATAAAGCTAGCAAATGTCATGGATAGTCCAATATTTACAAAGAAAACAGGGATAAAAATGGAGTAACCAATTGCACTAACAGAAGATTGGACTTCCTTATATTGTGGAGTTTGTCTAATTGCTAAACCACCAAAGAATGCTCCAACAACAGCACTTAAGCCTACAAAATCTGCTGCCCAGGCCATTAAGAGGGCTAGAACTAGGGAGCCTATAACTACTGCATAATCGACTTCCACTTTTTCAGCTAGTTTCATAAAATGTGGTGCAATGAATTTGAAGACAACCCAAACGGCAACAAAGTATATTACTTCAATAAGTAAATTGAGGAAAAAGTTATTCGTTAAACCACTTTTTCCACCTTCATGACTAAAAGTAGTAAATAAACTTAAAACAATAACTGCTAAGATATCATCAACAACTGCTGCTCCTAAGATAGCAGTACCAGCACGAGTATGGATTTGGTTAGCTTCTTGTAAAACTACAACGGAAATTGAAACACTAGTAGCGGCAAAAACAATTCCGATGAATAGTGCTTCGAGGAACTGCATCCCAAATAAGTAACTGGCTATCCCCGTGAAAAATACAGGTAAAACAACCCCGATGCCAGCGACAGTAAAACTTAATTTAAAATACTTCTTTAATAAGTCTAAATCACTCTCTAAACCAGCTAAAAACATTAATAGAATTACTCCAAACTCTGAAAAGAGGGAGACAATTTCATTTGGCTTAACCCAGCCTAGAATTGCCGGTCCGAGTAAAATTCCTGATAATAATTGTCCAATAACTGCTGGCATATTAAGACGTGAAAATAATTGTCCTAATAACGTTGTAGCCAGCAGAATTAAAATTAATTCTCCTAAAAAGTGCATTTTCTTCCAGCTTTCTATAACTTTGTGACAAAATAAAAAAACTTTCAAGCACTTATTGACCCAAATAAGCAAATCTTGAAAGTTTTTATAAAACCCAACCACTAATAAAAATATTTAACTAAAAATTAGTTTAGCTAAAAATATGGTTAGTTGCAAATTAAGTTATTATTTTTCTAGTCCTGTTTGTTTAGGATTAGTTGGCTTAGTTTTAGCAAGAAGAGCTAATAAAATGGTGATTAAATCAACTACTTCTTGTAAAATTGCTCCCCAAAATGCTGGAATTATACCTGTGAAGGCGATTAATTCAATCAAGATAACAATACAAATAGCCGTAATAATATCAACGTGTGCTACTTTCATTGTGTGCTTAGAGATAGCAACAGCATCATTAACTTTAGAAATGTCGTTAACCATAATAACAGCATCCGCACTTTCACTAGCTGCAGTTGCTCCTTTAGCACCCATAGCGATACCAACATCAGCAGCCATTAAACTTGGTGCATCATTAACACCGTCACCCACCATTGCAACCGGTCTTAAGTCAGGTTTAACATCTCTAATGGCTTGAATCTTTTGAGCTGGAAGTAAGTCTGCATGAACTTCGCTTTCTTTAATTCCAGCTTCTTTGGCAACTTTATCAGCGACAGATCTACGGTCCCCAGTTAACATCATGATTTGCTTTACACCTTGACGACGCAAACGAGCAATTGTTTCTGGTGTATTCTTTCTAATTTGATCTTGGAAAGTAATATATCCAGCGAACTTATTATCAATTGAAACAAAGACAGCAGTTGATTGAACAGTGATTTTTTCTTGATCCGGATCAACATAAGAAAGCTTACCAACTTTAACTAATTTACCGTCTACTTCACCGCTAACTCCTTTAGCAGTAGCTTCTTTTAAGTTGGTAACTGGCTTAATTAAATCCTTATTGGTACTTTTAACTAATGAAGTAGCAATAACATGACTCGATTGTTGTTCAACGCTAGCTGCCAAGCTTTGTAACTCTTCTTTTGAAATAGAACTATTTTCTGGTAAAACAACTTGATCAATAACTAGTTGATTTTCAGTTAAGGTTCCAGTTTTATCAAAAGCAAAAGTTAAGGTACGGGATAACTTTTCAAGAGTGGTACCAGATTTAACAATAATGTGGCTTCTTGACATTGAGCTCATTCCTGAAACCATTGCTACTGGTGCCGCAATTAGCAATGGGCAAGGAGAGGCAACAACCATAACTTGAGCAAAACGTAAAAAGTGTGCTTGCCAGCCAAGAGCTGGATTAGTTACAGCTGAGGTAATCATAGCAGCAATACCAATGATTAAAGAAACAATAGTGAATGGTACAGCGTAGCGATCAGCCATTTTAACAAATTTAGCTGGTTTAGCTTCAGAAGATTTAACCAAAGCAACAATTGACTGATATTCAGAATCTTTAGCAGCCTTAGTAACTTTCATTTCTACAGCTGCATCCCCATTAATTGATCCTGACATTAAATCATCGCCAACTTTTTTATCAACAGGAACTGATTCACCTGTCAAAGAAGATTGGTCAAAACTAGAGTTTCCCTTAATAATTTCTCCATCGACAGGCACCTGACTACCAGGCTTAATTAAAACGATATCGCCAATTTTTAACTCATCAACTTTAACCTCTACAATTTTACCGTCGACTAACTTATCAGCAATTCTTGGAGAATTTTTTAGTAAAGAGCGTAATTCTTTATCAGCTTGACTTGTAGCGTAATCTTCAAGTGATTCACCACCAGTCAACATGATTAAAATCATCCAAGCAGCCCAGTAATCGCCGACAATCATTGTTGAAACAACAGCGATGATTGCCAAGATATCTACGCCCCAACGACCAGATTCAAGGGTTTCAATCATTTCTCGAAGCATGGTAATAGCCATAAAAATTCCGAAGATATCAATTAAGATACCGGAAATTGGCCACCCACCAATCTTAGGTGCTCCACATAGGAAGTCTAAGATTGCTGCAACAACACCAATCCCAAGGATTGTGAAAAATTTCCATTGATTTCTCATTAGCTTTCCCTCCAACTAATTTAATCAATAATACTAAAACATTACTATTATACAACTTAACTTATTGAATTTAAGTTATTGGGTTTTCTTTCTGTAAAGTTTTCTTAGTAATGTTGTATTTTTCCTCAATTGAATGAGTTACATAATTAAAGGCCTTAATCCATTCTCGCCTAGTCAGCAATCCCTGAAAAATATTATTGTCATTTACAACTGGAATAAAAGGATTATCAACTAGAAGATGGAGCTGCGTCTCAAGATTAGTGCGGGCAAAGTTAATTGTTTCAAATTTTGTCTGTATTACATCTTTAACTTTTAAGTCCGATAGAGGTTCAATCACAATATTATCAGGCGTCAGCATCGTGTCTGTAATCATCGATAAGCTGATTAAGCCAACTACTTTTTGCTCTTTATCCAAAACTGGAATTTTTGAATATTTCATTTTAGTAAGAACTAAAAAAGCATGGTAGAGTGGGTTTTCGTCTTCCACAAATGCAATCCTAGAAGCAGGAATAATAAATGAACCTGCTTTTTCTGCAATCAAAGACTGAATCACTGGTGAAAACATAATAATCCTTCCTAAGTTAATTGAATTTATTACTTTGTATTCTATTATCATTATATGAAAGTCTCGAAAATAAGCCCACAAAAAAATCCGCGCTGGGAAAGACGCGGATTTCAAAATATATAAGTATAGGATCAGTCAAAGACTGATAAATGTATTCAATCTACTTGGAGGAGTAAGAATGAAAATAAAAAGTTGGATGTTAATGCTAATAGCGATGGGGTTTTGTCTTCCCCGTTGCTATGGTTTATATATTAGAATGAAAATGTGAACAAATTGTGACGTTTTTTATTAAAAAAGTTAAATTTGATTAAGAAGTTGGAAATGAATTATAAACTTGCACCCCAAAGATTATTTTCTAGCTCGTTTAGAGAGAGGAGTTTATTCCATAGTTTTTCTTCTTGCGAAGTAAATGTGATATTATCGGAAAACTTTACAACAGGGGCGTGATTAAAAAAATATTGCAGTTGACCTGTGAAAGCAACACCATTGCTAGATTTAATTGTGTTTAGACTATCTGTAAGGAAGTTAGTAAATTCTGAATGAGGATTTGTATTATTAAGTGAGTTAACTAACTCAGACATTATTGTAATAATTTCATCTTTAGAAACCATCTTTTTCACCTTCTGGATCTTTCGATAAATTTAGAAATGATTTTCTGTAAGATAATCGTATTATGGAAGCATACTTTATACAATTTTTTTGAAAAATATAAAATTGGTATACCACTAACATTAAAATGTGATCTTAACACGTAAACTTCTTATGCATTAGCTGTATGAATACTAAGATATATTTGGAAAAATAATTGAAATTTATAATTGGTATGATAAAATTTAATTAGATGAAGGCGCTTTCCAAAAAAATAAAAATTTTTTTCTAAACTTGGAGGTAAACATCATGAAAAAGGGTAAATTATTCTTAGCAACAGCATTTATTCCTGTTATGACAGGAGCTGCCTTATACTTTAGTAGTAATACGGCTTCTGCTGCTACTCCTGGCTGGTATGATCCTATGCCGTGGGGATCTAATGTGGAATGCAGAAAGGGCTACTCGTATGGACCAGCTACACTAAAAAATGGTAAATGTAGAGTTAACTGGGGCGGTGTAGTAAGTAGCACTATTAATAATATGGCTAATAGTGTTGCTACGGGATTTATTAGTGGTGGTAGAGGATGGCCAAGATAGTATGGAATCAGAAGTTAAACAAGCAATTGTATTACTTAAAAACTTAGAATATCAACTAAAACATGAACCATATGGTGATTTGAATACATTCACTAATTTTACTGAACTATATCAAGTCATTGATGAAACATTATTTGATTTACAAAATAAAAAGTATGAGGGAATAACTTTATCTATTCGAGTCGGAAAAACGATGAGTTATATCAATGATGCTCTTGCTTTTAGAGGATTGCGTTTTTCTAAAAAACAATCTGAAGCATGGAATTTATTTTTGCATCCAACGGATAAAAATTTGCAAAAAAACGAAATAATATTTAAATTAATTAATCAATTTGGTGTTTGGTAATTAAATGAGTATCCAAGAATATATCAGCTTACTTGAAGCATTTAAACTAAGTTTAGCTGATAATAAGTCACCTGAGAAAATTCAAGTTATTGAGCAAATAAACAAAACAATTACTAATTTAAAAACAGGAAAATATCATGCAGTTGCTTTGACTTCCGAACTATTTAATGTTGTTAGTCTAGTTGAAAATTCGATGGCATTAAATGAATTTAAGTTAAATGATTTTCAAAGCAAGATCTGGAATCAATTAAGAAATTCAGTTTATGCTAGATATACTCAAGATAAAAATGCATTAGACTTTATCCATTGGGGATAAATGAACAGACAATTAAAAGAGGTATCCAAATGTGAAAGGAACCTTTTTTTTGTTTTTATTGCAAAAGAAAAAACCTATGCTGGGAAGTGCATAGGTTCTTTCAAAGATAGATAATCAGCGTTAAGCTGATCTTGTTATTATTCAATCTACTTGGAGGAGTAAGAATGAAAATAAAAAGTTGGATGTTAATGCTAATAGCAATGGATCATAAGTAATCCACTACTACAATTTATATATTATAGTACAAAACCAAAAGAAATATAAGAGAGATGCTCATTTTTTATTTTCGGTAGCAAGGAAAGGATTCAGGTATAATATCGAATTGAGAAAATTATTTATTAGGTAGGGAAAGCTAATGAAGAAATTTTTAAAGATTTTATTTAAGTTGGTTTTGATTCTCGGAATTGCTGCAGGAGCGGCATACGGAGGATATTATGGTTATCAACAATACCAAAAACGGGAGCAGGCAAAAGCTACTTTTACTTCTAGACCTGATGTAGAAAAAGCAAAAGATGGAACAAGTATTAGTCCTGGTCATCATAATTTGGCTTATTTCAAACGCCAATTAAATGAAAAATATCCTGATGTTTATAGTGCAGCTTATGAAACGCCACGTGCAAGTAAAATTGGCAGTAGTGTAGTAATACCAGGCCAAGTTGTAACGCCAAGTTATGATTTTAATAAAAAGAAGATTACTGATGCAGATTCAATGACTCCGCAAGGCCTAACTGTAGCGGGAAAATATTTATTAATTTCGGCTTACGATTCAACTCATAATCATCGCTCGGTCATTTATTGTTTAGATAAAAAAACGGGAAAATATTTAAAGACTATTCAAGTTCCGGGAGCACCTCATTTAGGAGGGGTTGCTTATGATCCAATTGCTAAAAATATTTGGGTAACGGGTAGTCAAGATGATTCATCGGCACTAATGTCTTTTTCGTTAAAGAAATTGGAAAAGTATAGTTATAATAAGAAAAAGCAACCTATTAAATATGATAATGTAATTTCTTTACCAACAATTGAAAGAGCATCTTGTGTAACTTATTATGATAATCAATTATTTGTTGGCTTTTTTAATACTGATGGACAAGGGCAAATTGCTAGCTATCCTATTGCTCGTTCGGGAAATTTTAAAGGAACAATTACTAGTGATCAAATCAAAGCAGTAACAGGCCAAGTATCTTGGGCCTTAGGTTCAGGAAGTGCTTCAATGGACCGACAGATTCAAGGAATTGCATTTTATCAGAATTGGATTATTTTAAGTCAATCCTATGGAAGCAAAGATTCTAAGTTGTATTTTTTCCCAATTTCAGCTTTGAATAACTTAGATGAAGGAAATGCGGAAAAAGTTGTTATTATGCCGCCATATCTAGAACAAATTTATGTTCAAAATGGGCAGCTACTGATGTTATTTGAATCAGGATCAAAAGCATATGCGCGTGATCAAATAATGATTGTTGACCGAATTCTATCGGCGAATATAAATGCCTTATTAGGGGGTTAAAAATGATTAAGAAAATATCTTTTTGGGTACGATTAGCAGGTTGGAGTGGTTTGATATCCGGTAGTAGTGTGTTGGTCTTGTATCAATATACACACAATATTATGTTCTTAATAAATTTAATTACAATTATCTTATTTTCAGCATATGCTCTTGCTACTGCTAATGATAAAAGGTGGACAAATACTGATTGGCTTTTACGAGTTATTTTAATAGTGTTGGTATTTGTTTCAATTCTACCGACAATTTTCTTAGGGATAGGTTATTTTATCGAAAGAAAACGTAACCAACATTAGTGAACTATCCATAACTACGGCTATTTTTGGTATAATTACTTCAGTTCATGCTATTTTTCTAAGAAATAGTAAAAATCATAACCTATTTTATAACATTGTTGTAAAATTTAGAAAAAAGATTACGAGGTGTAAGCATGGCAGAAGATAAAGATAAACAAAGCAATACAAAGAAAAAAGAGGTAGGCTTGTTTATTGCTAAAACTCTCTTTTACTTTGCAGTGCTTGTAGTGCTAGTTTACTTGTACTCATATAGTGGCATTGGGGCTGCAAAATTTATTTATAAAGATTTCTAGAACTGAAAGGGTCGCATTAAATGATTAAAGATGTAATCAAGACAATCGATCAAATTGCTACTGAAGATCCACAACGGATCGCTTATGATTATCTTGGCGAAACTAATACTTATGGAGATCTAAAGGCTAGATCAGATGCATATGCAGCTAAGATCAACGAACTAGATCTTCCTGAAAAAGCTCCAGTAATGATTTGGGGTGGTCAAAACTTTGAAATGATTGCTAGTTTTATTGGTGCTGTTAAAGCAGGACATGCTTACATTCCGATTGCTAGTTATTCTAATAGCGAACGTTTATTGATGATTCAAGAAGTTTCTGAAGCTCCTTTGGTAATTGCAATTGATAAACTTCCTATTGAAATGGATAATATCAAAGTTTTAACTCCTGAAGAAGTTTCTGATAATCATCCAGAAATTGATCAAAGTAAGTTTGTAAGTGGGGATGACAATTTTTACATTATCTTTACCTCAGGGACAACAGGTAAGCCTAAGGGTGTACAAATTAGTCATGATAATCTGCTTAGTTTTGTAAATTGGGAGTTAAATGACTTTTCACTTCCAGAACATCCTAGCTTCTTAGCTCAAGCACCATATTCTTTTGACTTATCTGTAATGAGTTTATATCCTGCTTTAACTGCCGGTGGTAAGTTAGTAGTTTTACCTCATGATGTAACTGAAAATATCGGGCAGCTTTTCAAAACTTTACCTCAATTAAAATTCAATGTTTGGGTTTCAACTCCATCATTTGTAGAAATGAGTTTCTTAGATCCTACTTTTGATGCTAAGCATCATCCTGAATTAACTCACTTCTTATTCTGTGGTGAAGAATTAAGTCATAAGACAGCTAAAATGCTTAAGATGAAATTCCCAGATAGCCATATCTTTAATACCTATGGCCCTACTGAAACAACTGTTGCTGTTACTCAGGTAGAAATTACTGATGAAATTTTAAATAAGTATGATCGATTGCCAATTGGTGTTTCTAAAGATGACACAAAGATTTCAATTGATACTTCCAAGGGTGAAGAAGATAACCAAGGCGAAGTTGTTATTGAAGGTCCAAGTGTCTCTAAGGGATACTTAAATAATCCAGAAAAGACTGAGGCTGCTTTCTTTAAAGAAAGTGAACATGGAAGTTATCGTACTGGTGACTTAGGATTTTTAGATGGCGACATGCTTTTCTACCGTGGAAGAATTGATTTTCAGGTTAAGTTTAATGGTTATCGAATTGAACTTGAAGAAATTAACTTCTATCTTGCTAAGAATCCATTAGTGCGTTATGGCGTTGTTGCTCCAAAATACAATAAGGATCATAAAGTTCAACAACTAGTTGCTGTAGTAGAATTAGCAGACGGTGTACGTGAGAAGTATACTGATGCTGAACTAACTAAGAAATTACGCGAATCATTAAGTCAAGATATTATGCCATATATGCTTCCTCAACGCTTTATCTACCGTGATGAAATGCCAATCTCTCAAAACGGTAAAGTAGATATTAAACAAGTAATTAAGGAGGTAAATAACGCGTGATCAATATTCAACCCTATAGTAATCCGCGTTACTTTGTTATTCTTTTTATTGCGCTTTTGCCATTAATTATTGGTTTATATCATGGACGGCGCTTTAAAACATACGAAGCTTTCGTTTCCTTACTATTCTTGTTTTTAATGTTTAATGGTAAAGACTGGCTACAGGGAGTTCAATTAATTGGATACATCATTTTCCAATTTATAGTTACTTTTGCTTATCAAAAATATGTTAATTCTGGAAGGAATAAAACCTCTGTCTTTTGTTTAGCAGTTATCCTAGCAATTTTGCCACTAGCGGCAGTAAAGATTGCACCATTAGTACCAAATAAAACTGCTGATTTGATTGGATTTTTCGGAATTTCATATTTAACTTTCAAAACAGTACAAGTTATTATGGAACTTCGTGATAAAACAATTAAGAAAGTTGATCCAATTACTTATGCAAGGTTTTTACTTTTCTTCCCAACTATTTCATCAGGTCCTATTGACCGCTATCGAAGATTTAAAGAAGATTACGATAAAGCCCCTGAAAGAGATAAGTATATTGAAAATTTAAAGTTTGGTACAAGATATATTTTTCAAGGATTCTTATATAAATTTATTATTGGATATGTATTTGGTACCTTATGGCTTCCTCAATTAGCTAAAGATGCAATTTTTTATGGGCAAGCTAATGGGGGATTACGCTTATCTTGGGCTCTGCTTGGTTATATGTACTGCTACAGTATGTATTTATTCTTTGACTTTGCAGGATACTCCTTGTTTGCGGTAGGTACGTCATATTTTATGGGAATTAGAACTCCTATGAACTTTAATAAACCATTTATTTCTCAAAATATTAAAGATTTCTGGAATAGATGGCACATGACTCTATCCTTCTGGTTCCGTGATTTTATCTTTATGCGTTTTACATTCTTTGCAATGAAGCATAAATTGGTGAAAAATAGAATCAGATTGTCGCAATTAGCATATTTTGTAGATTTCTTAATTATGGGTTTCTGGCACGGCTTAACGTGGTACTATATCGTATATGGTATTTACCATGCTTTGGCAATTATCATTAATGATATTTGGTTAAGATTTAAGCGTAAGCACCGCAAGCAAATCCCACATAATAAATTTACAAAGTGGTTTGCGATTTTCTTAACATTTAATGTTGTTTGTTTCAGTTTCCTAATTTTCTCAGGTTTCTTGAGTACATTATGGTTTGGCTGGAAGTAGTTTATTATTTTTGAAAGGATTTTCTTATTATGGATACAAAGCAAGCTGTTTTAGATATTTTAAATGAATTAACTGGTGAAGATTTAAGTGACCAAATGGATGAAAACATTTTTGAAAATGGTTTGTTAGATTCCATGGCAACTGTTCAAATGTTACTTGAATTACAAGACAAGTGTGATGTAACTGCACCAGTATCAGAATTTCACCGTGAAGATTGGGATACTCCAAACAAAATCATTGCAAAGGTAGAAAGCTTAAGAAATGAGTAATAAACGTAAACTGTGGCAGATTTTCGGCCCAGTTCTCTGTGCTTTCATTTTGCTAATAATTTTATTTTTAATTCCATGGCAAAATGGTGAAAAGTCAGATAATGCTCTCTTTAAAGCTTCAGTTTCACAATCTCAAACTGTCTTTAAAGGTCAATCGATTAAGCAAGCTGCTTTTGAGAAAAACTATGTTCCATTTTATGGTTCTAGTGAATTATCAAGAATGGATGCCTTGCACCCAAGTGTCTTAGCTTATAAATATAAAAGAAATTATCGACCTTTCTTACTAGGAGGACCGGGAAGTCAATCCTTAACTCACTTTTTCACTATGCAGGAAACAGTAAATCAGCTTTCTAATAAAAAAGCAGTTTTTATTATTTCTCCACAGTGGTTTACTAAGCAAGGTCAAAATCCAGCAGCTTTTGGGATGTATTTTTCTCAACTTCAAGCAGTTGATTGGATTTTGACTGCTAAGGACAGTGTAGCTACTCGTTATGCTGCTCGACGCTTATTAGATATGCCAGCTGGAACTGCTAGTGAGACAACAAAGTATGCATTAATGACTTTAGCTTCAGGACAAAAATTGTCTAAGTATCAAACTTTGTATTTGAAAGCTAGACGTCGAATGTTAGCTAATGAAGATAATTTCTTCTCATCTATTGGGATGACTAATAACATTCCTAAGATTCAAAAAGAAGCAGGTAAACTGCCAGGTACTTATGCCTATGACAACTTACGTCAATTTGCTAATGAACAGGGACAACAGGGAACAACAAATAATAAGTTTGGTATTTCTAATGGTTTCTTTGACAAAAAGTTAAACAATAAGCACTTAAAGCACCTAAAGAATTCTCAAAGAGATTTTGATTATACTCAGTCACCAGAATATGCAGACTTTGAATTGGTATTAAATGGACTTGCGCATGAACATGTTAATGTCTTGTTCATTATTCCACCAGTTAATGAAAAGTGGGCTAAGTACACTGGTTTATCTCAGACAATGTATCAAGAATGCGTTGCTAAGATTACCAAGCAGCTTACATCTCAAGGTTTCAATAATATAGCTAACTTATCAAAAGACGGTGGAAAGAAATTCTTCATGGAAGATACTATCCACCTTGGTTGGAATGGATGGTTAAAGGTGGATCAATATGTGAAACCATTTATGGAAGAAAAGAATCATCCAGTCAACTATAAGCTAAATAGTTACTACTTTACTAAGGCATGGGGCAATAAAACTAATGTAAAGATGCCTAATGTTAAAAGTAAGGCGGCAGTAGACATAAAAAAAAACTAGCACAAGCAGGTATCACAGGTAATATCCTGGCGATTAAGAATAATAAAGTAATTCTTAATGAGTCTACAGGCTATGCAAATGTTAGTAAAAAAGAGCATAATACACCCAAAACAGCTTTTTTTATTAATTCAGTTAATAAGGTTTTTACTGGTGCCCTCGTTATGAAACAAGTTGAGCAGAAAAAGCTTAAACTTAATGACAAATTATCGAAATTCTATCCTCAAGTATCCCATGCTAATCAAATTACGATTGGGCAGCTTCTAACTATGGAAGCCGGATTACAAGGAAAAGATGAATCGAGCTATGGAACGCCAGTCTTTAAAAATAATCAAGCTGGAATTAAATATGATATTAAGCATAATATAGTTTTCGATAAGAAACAGTACAATCAACGCTTTTACTCGTCAATTAACTATATTTTATTATCTGGTGTTTTAGAAAAAGTAACCCATAAATCTTATGAAAGTTTGGTGAAAGATACCTATATTAAAAAATTAGGGCTTTCCGAAACAGAATTTTATTGGGACATTCCTAAGAATAGGCATATTAAGGTTGCAGTACCGTACACTAAAAACTCTCAGGGATATTTAGTACCACATAGTGTTTCCGTAGATAGAGTACGTGGAGATTTGGGCGCTGGAAGCCTAGTAATGTCAAATAGTGACTTATATCGAGCTACAAGTGCGATTTTAAATGGAGAAATCATAAAACCTTCATCAATACAAACGGTTTATGCTCCAGCTGATCCTGCTAAATATAATGCTGGTTTTTATAATTTCCCTGATTTTCATTCCTCAAATGGTTCAGGCGATGGATATACAACTTACTACCGCATATCAAATGACACGCGCGATGTATTAGTAGTTCAGTCTAATTATCCAGTTAAGGACTATTTTAAGGTGAGAGAGATATGTAACGATCTCATGGAAAATTTAATAAAATCGCCTTCATAGAGATAGGAAATAATATTTTCTATCTCTTTTTTTATGATTTTGACTTCCTTAAAAGCGGTTGTGCAAGTAGGGCTGCTGTGCTAAGATTTACCTGTACCGTTGTAGCAAGGTGCATTTTCTACGGTAGCGAAAATGTATCTTTTATTTGGTCAGAATAGCGGTACCTAACACTGTGTGAGCCTGATTCCGATGTTGGTGGAATTAGGCTTTTTTTGTAAATTAGAGAAAATAAAAAATCGCTATTCAGCGATTTTTTTCTTGTTATAAGCATTAATGATTGAAAATAGAAGGACAGAAATTAAAACCAAAACAGTGCAAACTACAAATAAGGTCAAATAGGAAAAATTATCAATTACTAAAGCTCCAATTAGCGGTCCTAGAGCTCGACCAGCTGATGTAACTGATTGAACAATTCCTTGGTATTTTCCCTTGTCTTTATTACTAGCACGATCATTAACAAAAGTTGAAACAGCAGGAAATGCTAAAATTTCTCCGCATGTTAGAACGGCCATGGCTAAAACAAAGTTAAAGTAGTGGGTTGCTCCAATTAGTAGTAAGAATGCTAGCCCAAACAGACTAAAACCAATATATAATCGTCCATGAAGATGTGCAGTTAGCCAGTCATCAAAGTAAGTTAATAGCGGTTGAATAAGGACAATTAAAATAGCATTTAGAGTCCAAAGTAAACTATATAACCGAACGCTCATGTGTAAGCCAAGCATGTAGGAGGAAATATTAGAATTCCATTGTTCATAAGCAATCCAAGCAGCTAGAACACAAATTAAGATAGAGAAAATAGCTCTTTTTGCGCCGTAAGGAATTTTTTCTTGATGGGCAGCTGTAGTCGTTTTTTTATTTGTAGAGGCATGAGCCTGGTTTAAACCACGATATTCAAAAAAGATTACAATGCTTAAAAAGGCAAACATAATAAAAGCAAGTAAGAAAATATAAGTAATACCAAAGGGTAAAATGAATCCCACCATTAGGGACCCAAATACTAAACCTAAATTTTGAGTGAAATACAAGACATTAAACACATAAGAGGCATTCCGACTTTGAATTAAAGTAGCAATTGAATTTAAGCCAGTTACTACAATACCGTTGCCTAAGCCTAAAGTAATTAACAAAATTGGATAGGCTGGCCAGCCATGAAATAACACTAGCAAGAAAGTGGATAAGGTGGAAATACTGACACCAGTTAAAAGGGTTTGGTAAGGATGCCATTTATCAAATAAAAGGCCTCCAACTGCATTTCCAACCATTGTAAAAGCTGAATTTATGAATAAAACAATCCCAGCTACTGTAAGCGTCTCATGAAGATAATTATGAATATAAATGGTAGTTAGTGGCCAAATAAAACTAACACCAGTATTAATTATTAAAGAACCAGCAAATAACCAGATTAACTTAATTGGATCTAGCGCATGTTTTTTTAGCATGTATTTTCCTCCTTTTAATCAAGAATAGTTGTATAAAAATAAGCTGACAAGTGTCAGCTTATTTTGTAGAATTGCTACCTTTATTTTGCCGGAAGGTATGACTTTATGCAATGAATATTAAGACTCGCCATTGATCCAGCTACTATTGAAAGTACGAAGAACTTCATTAGCTGGAAAGGCATCTTTTCCGGTATGTTTAACTGCTTCATGAACTTGCTTTTGAGTTAAATGATCACATACATAGCTTTTAATTGCTTCATTAATTACTAAGTCCCATTCTTTATCTGAATGATTTAAATAGTAGTTGAGTAGACGGTCAGTTTCATCATTAATCGAAAAACTTCGTTTAGCCATAATTTTTCTCCTTTTTATTTTCCTCATCATTATAGCATGTTCTTTGTCTAATCTGGGTTTAAAGAAGCTTGTCCGATTTAAGCTGTATTTTAATAAAAAAGAATAGGTTTCTTACAATATTTAATTTAAACTAGGAAATAGATTATTAGAGGTAAGGATTAAATTATGGAAAAAATTATTTTTAAAACTATTGTGCGACTTCGTAGATTAGCATTTTTTAGAGTAACTGATCGAACTCTGATGATGCTAATGCCACTTGCTGTTGTAGGAAGTATTTTTCAGTTTTTATGGCAGAGTGTTTTCTCTCCAACGAGTTTAATATCTAATATCTTTTATTTTGATAAGTGGTTACCTGATCAGATTTTTAATGCATCCTGGTATGCCTGTCAGGGCGTTACCAGTGTAATATTTGGAACTTTTGGACTATTTACTGCATATTTTTCAGCACAATATACTGCACGTTTATATCAAAAAGATGCCCAGATGGCTGGTGTTTCAGGAATGCTAGCTTTGCTGTTATGTGCATATCGTTTTAGAGATATTAGAGATTTCCAACTATCTTTTAACTGGCGTTTTTTGAATATTAATAGTTTTTTATTTGCTCTCTTGATCGGTTTTGGAACGGGACTCATTTTTAGATTTCTTGGAACTGACTATCATCATCGCCATGCAGAAAGTGCCCAAGTAATAAAGCAAAGAGCTTTTAATTCATTTCGTCCGATGCTTGCTACTTGGTTAATTGGATTAGTAATTGGGATTTTAGCTAGTTTAGTCCATGTACGAATGATCGCCACAAACTTTTATCAATTTTTCCAAAGTCAAGGACAGAATAATTTAAATCTGGGTATTTTTATTCCCTTATTACTTCTAGCATTGTTGTTAAACTGGTGTGGCATTGGCCAGCCTTTAGTATCTCTTACTGCTGGTGGTGATAGTGCGACTAATGTTGCTAATTTAAACTATGCTTTGACACATGGCTCAAGTTGGAATGTACCTAATCCATATGTGGGAAATTCTTTATATCAATCTTATGGAAAATTTGGTGGTAACGGCCTAACCTTAGTGATATTGATTGGCATTTTAATTTTTATTAAGAAAAATGATATTGCTAGAGTTGCCCGTTGGAGTTTTATTCCAACTCTATTTGGCTCTAATCAGGGGGCTTTAATTGGTATTCCTATTATCCTTAACCCATTATTCTTACTGCCTTATATATTTTTACCAGTTGTAAATATGCTTTTAGCTGCAAGTATGATTGCAATACATTTAATTCCGGCTTCAGCCTACAATGTATTATCTGGAACTCCGGGACCTTTGTATGCCTTTATTGCTACAAATGGAAACTGGCAAGCGCTAATTTTCTCAATGCTGCTGTTTGCATTCGATATTTTGTTATATCTTCCAATTGTGAAGATGGCCAAGGATGTTCAAGACGAAATTGATTTGTTAAATGATGAGGAGGCTGGCTATGAATATGTTAAATAAAGATAGGATATCGAAAAATCGTTTGCTTTTGCTAGGTACCTTCATCTTTTTGATAGTTTTATCTATTCCAACATTTTTTTGGATTAAAAGTGCTAATCATGATTTAGCTGAAAGACGAAAGTCACAAATGTCTCCTGTAATTATGATTCCAGGATCAAGTGCAACTACTGAGCGTTTTAATGAATTGGTTAATCTGCTAAATAAAGATACTCTGAAAAAGCATAGTCTATTAAAAATTCAAGTGAAGAAAGATGGTACATTGAAGTATAGCGGTAAAATTAATCGTAATGATAATGAACCGTTTATTGTAGTAGGATTTGAAAATAATCATGATGGTTACGCCAATATTAAGAAACAAGCAGGTTGGTTTGATGAGGCTTTTGCTCAGCTTAGTCAGCAATATAAATTTAATAATTTTAAGGCATTTGGACATTCAAATGGTGGATTGATTTGGACATATTGGCTAGAAAAATACTATGCAGATTATAGTGATGAAATCAAAATAAAGAAATTGATGACCCTCGGGACACCATATAACTTTAATGAGAGTAATGTTGACCATAAAACCGAAATGCTGAATGATTTTATTAAAAATCGAAAGAAAATTCCTAAGAATTTAGATGTATATTCAGTATCAGGGGGAGAGAATTATGAGTCGGATGGGTTAGTACCTGAAAGTAGTGTGGCAGCAGGAAAATATATTTTTCAAAATCAGGTAAAGCACTATACGACGATGACAGTTACAGGATCGGATGCACAACATTCTTCTCTTCCGCAAAATAAACAAGTAGTTCAGTTAATTAAGCAGTATTTGCTTGAAAACAATAGTGGAAATAATATTCCTGTTAATGGGCAAAAACCACGAGAGAATAACAAGAAGAAATAGAGGATAAATGATTAAATTATTTGAAAATTAATAGAAATAAATAATTTTAAAACTATTTCATGATATTAATTCACAAACTTTTTGGGCATAAAATGCTTTATATAGCATTCTATGCCTATTTTATTCACAAATTAAAATAAACTGTGAAAAAAATATTATATAATATTTTGCTTTCTGTGGATAACCTGCTATAATAAAAAATGTGAGTAGTTAGCACTTATAACTTATGAGTGCTAAAATTTTTGAGAATATGAGGAGTGTGTAAAGCATGGCATACTTTGACAATGGAAACTATAATTTTGATGATTTGTTTAATGAATTAAACAGAGATTTTTTCAATGATGGAAGAATGACTAGTGGTCAACAACCAATGAGATATAGTGCTGGTCAAGCACCTCAACAAGGCGCTCAAAATGGCCAACAAAAGGAAAAGCCAATTGGTGTTGATTTAACTGAACAAGCTAAGAAGGGTAAATACGATCCTGTCATTGGACGTACTGCTGTTATTGATCAAGTTATTGAAATTTTGAGTAGACGTAAGAAGAACAATCCTGTTTTGACTGGTCCTGCTGGTGTTGGTAAAACTTCTGTAGTTGAAGGATTAGCTCAAAGAATTGTTGATGGAGACGTTCCTGAAAAACTAAAGAATGCTCATATTATTGAGTTAAATATTAATGAATTAGTTGCAGGTACTTCTCTTCGTGGTAGTTTTGAAGAAAAACTAAAGAAGATTATCGATAAGGCTAAGGGTGACAAGAATGTTATTCTCTTTATCGATGAATTACATAATATTGTTGGTGCAGGTTCTACTGATTCAGAAAATAATTCTGGGGATGCTGCTAATATCTTAAAGCCAGCATTAGCTAGCGGTGAAATTCGTGTTATTGGTGCAACTACTACTAGTGAATACCAACAAATCGAAAAAGACCCTGCTTTAGCTAGAAGATTCCAACCAGTTCAAGTTCCAGAACCAACTATCAAGGATGCTATTCAAATTTTGAAGGGATTAGCTCCAAGATATGAAAAATACCACAATGTTAAATATGATCCAGAAGCTTTGAAGCTTGCTGCAGAACTTTCAAATCGTTACATTAATGATCGTCACTTACCAGATAAGGCAATTGATTTAATGGACGAAGCTGGTGCTAAGAAGTCCTTAGGTATGGATCAAAAAGATGAAACTTCAATTAAGAACAAGATTCATGCCTTAGAAGGTAAAAAGGCAGAAGCAGCTAAGAAGGAAAAATATGATGAAGCTGCTAAGATTAAGAAAGAAATTGAAGACCTTAAGAAAGATCTTAAGAATGCCGGCAAAGCTAGTGAACTTAAAGTTACACCAGAAGATATGTATGCTTTAATTCAAACTAAGACTGGTATTCCAATGAGTGAAATTAATGCAAATGAAGCTCAAAAGAATGCTAACTTAGCTTCTGACTTGAAGAAAGTTGTTATTGACCAAGACAAGGCCATTGACATCATTACTGATGCAATTGCACGTAAGCAAGTATTTAAGGATTCTAACCGTCCAACTGGTTCATTCTTACTTACTGGTCCTACTGGTGTTGGTAAGACTGAATTAGCTAAGCAATTAGCAATTAAGTTATTTGGTAAGGCAGATGCATTGGTACGTTTGGATATGTCAGAATATCAAGACCAAATGGCTGTTAATAAGTTGATCGGTTCAGCACCTGGTTATGTTGGCTATGGCGAAGGTGGTCAATTAACTGAAAAGATTCGTCACCAACCATATTCATTGATTTTGCTTGATGAAATTGAAAAAGCAAATCCTCAAGTCTTTAATGCTTTACTTCAAATCATGGATGATGGTCGCTTAACTGATGCACAAGGTAGAACAATTTCCTTCAAAGATACAATCATTATCATGACTTCAAACGCTGGATACTCTGACAAGTTACTTAAGGGTGACGATCAAGATGCTTTACGTAAAGCTCTTGAAGTTTACTTCAGACCAGAATTCTTAAACCGTCTTGACGCAATTGTTCCATTTAATTCTTTAACTAGTGAAGATATGCTCAAGATCTTAGACCTTTACTTAGTAAAGATGGAGAAGTCTCTTGCTAAGAGAAACATTAAGCTTCATGTTACTGATGATGCTAAGAAGTACTTGGCTAAGAAGGGTTATGACAAGGAATTTGGTGCTCGTCCATTGAGAAGAGTTGTTGAACAAGATCTTGAAACCCCAGCAGCTAAGTTGATTGTTTCTAAGCCAGATACTAAGGAAGTTAAATTCACTATTGATGATAAGCATTTGTACTTAAATGGTGAAATTCTTGAAGATGTATTGTTTGACAAGGAAACTCGTGAACAAGAAAAGAAAGACATCAAGGAAGCTGAAAAAGCTGATAAAAAAGAAGAAAAATAGTTAGCAATATTTTGAAAAAAGACTACGAATTAAATTCGTAGTCTTTTTTTTAATTAATTTTAATTATAGGGTAGAAATAGCTATAAAATCAGGTATAATAATTAAAAATAAATTAAGGAGAGTTGGAATGAAAAACTTCTTTAAGAAAGTTCCAGTAAATACTTTTTTAAAAGCAGATTCTCGCTTAACTAGACATTTAAATGCTCGTGATTTAGTTGCATTGGGAATCGGGGCAGTTATTGGAACAGGAATTTTTATTTTGCCTGGTCATGAAGCAGCACAGCATGCTGGTCCAGCAGTTGCTATTTCTTTTTTATTAGCAGCAATTGTTTCTGGTATGGTGGGAATGGCCTATGCTGAATTTTCTTCTGCAATGCCAGTAGCTGGATCTGCCTATTCTTTTGGTTCAGTAATCTATGGAGAAGTAGTAGGGTGGATAATTGGATGGGGATTATTATTAGAATATTTTTTAGCTGTTTCTGCTGAAGCGACTGGTTTTGCTTCATATTTTAATAATAATATTTTAGCGCCAATTGGAGTTCATCTGCCTAAGGCACTTGAAGCTGGACCAATGGAAGGCGGAGTAATAAATATTTCTGCTGTTTTAATTGTGTTAATCGTTGCCTTGATTTTATATCAAGGTGCTAACTTATCTAAACGTGTGGAAAATATAGCAGTAATTATTAAAGTTGCAATTATTATTTTGTTTATTGTAATTGGAATGTTCTATATTAAGGCTGATAACTATGTTCCATTTTATCCTAAGAAATTCCAGACACCGCCACTAGGAATTGGAGGAATATCTACAGCTGCAGCTACTGTATTCTTTGCATTTATTGGGTTTGATGCGTTAGCAGCAAATAGTGCTGAAACGAAGGATCCTGAAAAAAACGTTGTTAAAGGAATTATGGGAACAGTAATTATTGCGGTATTACTATATGTAAGTTTTTCTCTGGTTTTAACTGGAATGGTTAATTACAAACAATTAAATGTTGACGATCCAGCGGCTTATGCACTGAAAGTGGTTGGCTTAACTGCGTGGAATAAATTGATTACCATTGGAGCATTAGTCGGAATCTTTACGGCAATGATTACTATGTTGCTAGGTGGATCAAGATTACTGTATGCTTTAGGAAGAGATGGACTCCTACCTGATTCCATGGGAAGTGTGCATGCTAAAAAGATGATTCCTGATCACGCAGTAATTGTCTCTACAATAGTAGCAGCTGTTTTTGCTGGATTGGTTCCTTTAATGGAATTAGCTTCATTAATTAATGCAGGGACATTAATCGCATTTGCTTTAATTTCATTTGGAATTATTCCTCTACGGCATCGAAAAGATATTGTGAATGATGGATTTAAGATGCCACTTTATCCGGTACTGCCTGTAATTGCTGGATTACTAAGCGTATATTTCATTTGGATGTTACCAAATACGACAAAAATTATGGTGGGAATCTGGTTAATTGTGGGAATCATTGTGTATGCAACATACGGTATAAAACATTCTAAACTACAGAATTAATCAAAAAGGTCTCAAATTGAGGCCTTTTTTAGCACTCTAAAAAAATATTGCTAATTTTTTGCAAAAAAGGGTTGACGAAAAGTGAAAAAGCCTGTAAAGTAATACATGCTGTTTGAGGCAAGCGAAAAGAGCGAATAAAAAAGTTCAAAAAAAGCTTGCCAAAGCGAGCAAAAGATGATAATATTATAAAGCTGTCATTTGAGAGAGATGAGAAAATTAAAAAAGTTCTTGTCAAAACTTAAAAGACATGATATAATATAAAAGTTGTCACATGACAACGGTAGTACCTTGAAAACTGAACAAAGTTTCGCTGAAAGTGTGCG